>Ga0256408_1000069_pt1 | contig 191897 bp, 178 predicted proteins | sample PhyAR1_FD_185998 | JGI IMG/M metagenome (GOLD analysis project Ga0256408, IMG submission 185998) | Leaf surface microbial communities from alfalfa plants in UC Gill Tract Community Farm, Albany, California, United States - DLSL A.R1 | ecosystem: Host-associated > Plants > Phyllosphere >...
TCCGCGCTTCGGATATGGGCTGAGACTAAGCCGCAGCCAGGGTTGGGGTCGCCTGGCGGTTCTGAGTGTAGTGGCAGCGATGGCCAGCCTGGTGATGTGGCTGACGGGGTATATGGCGGAAAAGAAAGAACTTCATCGGCATTATCAGGCAAATAGTGAGAAAGGGAGACGGATCCTGTCGTATCTGAGGCTTGCTGGTGAGGTCCTGAGAGACAGACCGGGAATAGTGAGACGGATGAATATAGTTAATATGCTGAAAAAGTTAGGGAATGAGTACAGTAATATGGTCATGGGATGCTGACCATATTACTGGGGATCACTCAGCCCACAGGGAGAGGGGACCGATCGAGTATGTATGAAGTTGTAGTAATTCACTTCGAATGAGGAGGCGGTCGAATTTGCTGAGATGAATTATTTACCCACAGGGAGAGGGGACCGATAGAGTTGGGCTGAAAGTATCGTGATTCTTCATGAGCACCGGCAGATTCAGCTTGGTTAAAGGGGCGGTCGAGTTTGCTGAGGTAACTTCTTTATTTCCAAAAGAGTAGGGGCTAATAGCTCCCTCTCCCTGTGGGAGAGGGTTGGGGTGAGGGGAAGATTGATTACTGAATGAACAATAAGACTCTGTTTCAATCAAATAGGCCACACTACATGGAGCGTGGCCTTGAAGCGGGGTTAGAAGTCGACGTCGCGGTTGCAGTCTTTCGAGTAGATATAGCTGAACTCTTCCTGGCCCACCGCATAACCGGCTTGCGGAACGTAGGCGGCCATAAAGATGTAATCCCCTTTCTTGACCGGGATCCACTCGTTATCCAGGTTATACACCCCAGCACCGCTGAGAATATATGCCCCATGTTCCTGCACGTGGGTCTCGATGTAGCCATGGCTGGCACCTGGCTTGAAGGAGAGGATATGAATATTCATATCGAACCCCAGATCCTTCGGTAGCAAATCTTGCAGGATCACATCGCTCATACCTTCATAGTGAATTCTTTCCAGCTTGTTGACGTTGTTGCTCACCACGTGGGCTTCATAGCCCTTGATGCGGTTGTAGACACGCTTGTAGAGGAACAGCTGGCTTGGCTTGCCGCCGTTGGTGTTCTCCAGGCGCAGCATCACGCCGGCAGGGCAATACAGATAGCCGCCAGTAGTGAGTGGATAATCGGTGCTGTCGGCTGACGCGGTGATGTTACCTTCGATAACGTAGACCAAGGTTTCAATATTTTCACCGCCAAAGCCTTGCTGGTTACGGCCGCCATCATGCAGCGTCACCAGATAATCGACAAAAGTGGCGCCCAGTTTCGGGGTGGCAAGAATGGTGACGTCGCAATTCTCAAAGCCAGGAATGATGTTACGCACCAGGCCATCCGGTGGGATCACGGCATAGTTGTCGCGTTTGATAATGGAGCGCGAAGCCAAGATATCTTTTGGATAGCCAATCTGATTATTGATATAACCCACGGTAATTCTCCTGATTAGTCAGGGCCGTAGCCCTACAACAAAAATTATGCCTGTGCCGCCGTTTGGCGATTGTTTTTCTGCTTCATCAATACGTTGACGGTAAAGAAGATCACGGTGCCGATCAGCAGGATGGCGGCGGAGATATAGAACCCCATCACCTTGGAGCCGGTGCTGTCGGAGATCACCCCGGTGAGGAAGGGAGCAATCACCGAAGAGGACATGCCGAAAAAGTTAAACACGCCAAAGCTGGTGCCGTAGCCTTTCTTCGGAGCGTTATCTGCCACGAAAGAGATCATGATCGGATCCACCGCCAGCTTACCGAGCAGGCCGTAAAGGATCAGGCTGACCAGCAGGGTGGTGGAGTCCGGTGAGATCACGGTGCAGACCAGCGTCACGGCGGCACAGATTTGCAAGAAAATGATCAACTGCACTTTCTTGGCGCGGAAACGGTCAGACATACGGCTGAAGAATAGTGCCCCTGGCACGGAGGCAAAGGCCACCAGCGCGGCAGAGAAGCCGATGGCCACGCCTTCAAACCCACGTTCCTGTTGCAGAAAGGAAGGCAGCCAGGTCACGATCATGTAGTAGCCATAGCAGGTGGCGAAATACATCACGTAGGCGGAAATCATCCGCAGGCTGAACAACCCACTGGCTTCCTCGGTCTCTTCCACTGGCGTGGCCGCAGAGGCTGCCGGGCTGGCGGCCAGAGAGGCGGTGTAGGAGCCCCCCTTGATCACCAGGAAGAACACCACCGTCATTACCACCAGCAGGCCGGTGATGATAAACAGCATGATTTGCCAGTCCATCCCCATGCTTTTCACCAGCAGGCTGGAGGCGATCAGGCCAATGGCCATCCCCAGTGCGGAGCCGCTGTTGATAATGGCGGTGGCCAAACCACGGCGTTCCAGCGGAATGTTTTCTGATGAAAGCGAGTAAGCCGAACCGTAGTAAGATCCACAGCCCATCCCGGCCAGCAGGCTACCGGCGTAGATCATGGTCAGGCTGGTGGCGTTACCGATCAGCAAGGTGGCGATGATGAACAGGCAAAAGCCTGGGATCAGCACCACCTTCTTGCCGAACTTATCCACCAGGATCCCTGCCGGGATTTGCATCCCGGTATAGGCAAAGAAGTAGAAGCTGGCGATCAGGCCCATCTCGGCGTTGGAATGCGAGCCGATGGTTGCCTGGATCTCAGGGAAGATCGGTGTCAGCACCGTGCGATAAATCCAGATCACCGCCCAGCCCAGACACAGGACCACCACGATTTTTTTCCAATACAGCGGGTCAAACTCGGTGTTGGAAGAGGCTTTGCTGTTGCTCATAGGCGGGCTCCCTGCTCGGTATAGGCCAGTTGGTATAAGGTATGCGCCAGAATTTTCACCCCTTCGGCCAGATCTGACAGTTCGGTTTTCTCCGCCGGGTTATGGCTGATACCGGCAATGCTTGGCACAAACATCATCACCGTCGGCACGTGCGGGGCAAAAATCTGTGAGTCATGGCCAGCACCGCTGTGGATCATGCGGTAGTTCATCTTATGGCTTTCACACAGGTGGCTGACGCAGGCCAGCAGCTGTTTGTCCATTGGGATCGGCGTTTCATCCATCCACAGGTCGATCTCGACCTCGATGCCCATTTCGGCACAGATGCGCTGAATATCGGCTTCGATCTCCTGAGTAAAACGCAACAGCGTTGCTTTGTCGGTGTGGCGGCAATCCAGGGTGAAATGAGTGAAACCAGGCACGACGTTGACGGTGTTAGGCTTGGGCTCGACCTTGCCAAAGGTCAGCACCAGCGGGTCGCCTTCCGCTTTGGCCTTGGCGATGGATTCGCAGCAGATCCGGCTGAAGGCATAAACGGTGTCCTTACGGTAACCCATCGGCGTGGTGCCCGCGTGGTTGGCCTCGCCCTTGAGTTTGATATCGTAACGGCGCTGGCCGACGATGCTGGTGACTACGCCAATGGTTTTTCCTTCGGTCTCCAACACTTTGCCCTGCTCGATATGCAGTTCAACGAAGGCGGCGATATCTTTGCGCAGCGGCTGGTCTTGCGGGCGGAAGTCAAAGCCTGCGCTATGCATGGCGTCAACGAAATTCACGCCTTTGGCATCACAGATGCTTTTGACTTCTTCCGGGCGAGCGGAGCCGATAATGTTTTTACTGCCCCAGAAAACGTAAGGGAAACGGCTGCCTTCCTCCTCGGCCAGCGAGATGACTTCCAGCGTGCGTAATGGCGCGCCGTAGGTCTCTTTCAGATGTTTGATCGCCAGATAGGCGGCTTCGATGCCAAATTGACCATCAAGGTTGCCACCGTTGACGACCGTATCGATATGCGAGCCAGAAAGGATCACCTGATCGGGATATTTGCTGCCCTGCAGGCGGCCGGATAAATTGCCGACGGCATCAAAAGAGGTCGCCAGACCGGCGGTTTCAAAAGCCTGCTTCAGCGCCTGTTGGGCTTCCACCCACTCAGGGGTATACAGCAAACGCGTCATGCCGCCGCTGGGATCTGCCCCGATCTTGGATAACCAGCCAGAAGTTTCACTAATTTCTTGTTGGAAATTCTTCATATTTATCTGCCTGCTTGTAACGTCCCTGAGACATGCGCCAACTCAGCTTTGTCGGGAGGGTTGATAAGGGAAATGGCGGTGAAAATAGCTTTTCTCCGCCTGATTTAATTGATCTGACGATTAACTGGCGAACGGATCTTTATGGTCGTAGGAACGTTGGTAAATATCATCAGAAATCAGGTATTGATAAATGTCGTCAACAATATCGATGCCATTCTTTTCATTTTCTATTTCACGCATATGGCTACCCTGGCCAGGGTAGAGCACTTGTTTCACGCCAGGCGCCGGTTTGATCTCGTTCAGTTCTCTCATTACCTGGCTGATATGTTTGCGGAAGGTCACTTCGTTGGTGAAATAGCTTGGGTTGAGCACGATATGCAGTTGGCCCAATTCCCGGCCTGCGCTTAAATCGTGATACATCGAACTGACGTGTTTGCCGAACGGCAGGCCAAGCAACACGCCGGATAGAATATCGACCATCATCATCAGGCCGTAACCTTTTGGCCCGGCGATAGGCAACAGCCCGCTGACGGCGAAAGGATCGGTGGTGTTATTGCCTTCGCTGTCTACCGCCCAGGTATCCGGGATTGGCACGTTGCGTGAGCGAGCATCCAGCACCTTGCCCCAGGCTTGAACCGTAGTGGCCATATCGAAGGTCATGATGTCGTCGCCTTCGGCCGGAGCCGAGAAAGCGATAGGGTTGGTGCCGTAATAGACCTCTGCGCCGCCATATGGGACGACCATCGGATCCGACTGACACACTGATATGCCAATCATGCCCGCATGGGCGGCCTGTTGCACAAAGTAAGACAGCGCACCACTGTGGCCGATGCGGCGAACGCCTACCACCGCTACGCCGTTCTCTTTCGCCATTTCGATGGCGTGGTCCATACCCAGCTTGGCTGCGACGTGCCCGGCACCGTTGTCGCCATCAAAAACTGCGCTGCAAGGGCCGGTTTTTTCAAAGGTGAAATGCGGGTCGTTATTGGTGCCGCCTTTGCTGATGCGTTCAGAATAATATTCCACCCTCACCGCGCCGTGGGAATGGATCCCGCGCGCATCCGCATGGACCAAAACGTCCGCGACAATCCCGGCGTGTTCCTGGCTTAGGCCTGCAGAATGAATTTTATTTTGAATCAGTTGATGCAGTTGCTGCTTAGAGACTTTCATAGACAGTCCTTTCGTTACTACGGTTTATTTAAACTATCTCTGTCTCCTACTGTATAAACATAGCAAGGGAATAATGTGATCCAGACGGCTATTGTTTTATTGGCTTAAATTTTCATTGAATGGCATTACCATTGTTAGATTATTTTTAACAAAGCGCCGTGTTTCTGATGATTGAATTTAATTAATTCCCACCGGACTTGATGATTTTTTCTAACAATGGGCAAAGTGTGATGAGACTCACCTTCGTCAACGGGTTTTATTTGTAGCTTGGCCAATAAGAATATGGGGTCTGAAATAAATAGGTTGCTAAAAATATCTGAGAACGCCCATTGCGAAGTTCACATGCTGTTTTAAGGATATCACTATGATCCATGCTTTTATAAAAAAAGGGAGCTTTCAGGATTCCGTCAGCCTGATGCTAATTTCCCGCAAGCTTAGCGAATCACCCAACGTCGAAGAAATATCGGTCATGATGGGGACACCGGCCAATAAATCCCTACTCGAAGCGACCGGTTTCTGGCATCCGCAATTCAGTGAAGCGACCCCCAATGATATTTGCGTGGCCATCAAGGCGGAATCTGCCGATGACAGCATCACTGTACAGATCGGTGAAGCGTTAGACCTGGCGTTGAAAGCCATTGCCCAGGGGCAGCAGGGCGGAAAACGCTTGCTCAAGGCACGCAGCTGGCGCATGGCACGGCAGAAGCTGCCGGATGCCAATATGGTGCTGATTTCCATTGCAGGGGAATATGCCGCGCAACTGGCCGATCAGGCGCTGGACGATGGCTGCAACGTGATGATGTTTTCCGACAACGTCAGCGTTGAGCAGGAAGTGGCGCTAAAAACCAAGGCGCGCGACAAGGGCCTGATTGTGATGGGGCCAGACTGCGGCACGGCCAATATTGCCGGGGCACCGCTGGCTTTTGCCAACGTCGCCCCCAAAGGCATGATCGGCATCATTGGCGCCTCGGGAACGGGTATCCAGGAGCTGACCTCACAAATTACCCTGGCCGGGCAGGGTGTCTCTCATGCCATTGGCTTGGGCGGGCGTGATTTAACCGCCGAAATCGGTGGTATCAGCGCTATCACCGCACTGCGTATGTTGGCGGCCGATCCGCAAAGCCAGGTGTTGGCGTTTGTCTCCAAGCCTCCGGCCGAAGCGGTACGTCAACGGGTTATCGATGAGATGAAGACCCTTGGCAAACCGGTTGTCGCGTTGTTCCTTGGCGCCATGAACGCACTGAAGCAGGAAGATAACATCACCTTCGCCACTACATTGGATGAGGCTGCACGCCTGGCAGCGATGTTGGCAAACGTGCAGCAAATGGCCGCACAGCAACCTGCGGTATGCGGTGGCAAAATCTCCGGTCTGTACGCCGGTGGCACGCTGGCAGCGGAATGCGCCATGTTGCTGGCCGATCGGCTGGGCGTGGAGGCCGACAGCAAGCATCAGCATGGCTCAATGCTCAATGCCGACGGGCACCGCATTATTGATATGGGGGACGATTTCTACACCCAGGGTAAACCGCACCCAATGATCGACCCGTCTACCCGTAATCAGGAAATCGCTCGCCTTGCTCAGCAGCCGCAGATTGGCGTGTTGCTGCTGGATGTGGTGATTGGCTATGGCGCCCAGGAAGATCCCGCAGATTCCTTGGCTACCGAAGTCAAACGCGTACGCGAAAAGCGTGGTGCGGCACATCCGCTGGCAGTTATCGCCACGGTGACAGGCACCGAACAAGATCCCCAGCAGCGTTCGAAACAGATTGCCACGCTCAACGAGGCGGGCATTGCCGTGATGAATTCGCTGCCTGAAGCGGTAGCGCTGGCCTGCCAGTTAATCGCCCCTCCTGCGCTGGGTACTAACGAACCCGCACCCGCCATGCTGGCCGGTGTTTCCGTGATCAATGCAGGCCTGCGTAGCTTTGCCGACGATCTGCAAACCAACGAAATTTCAGTGGTGCATTACCAATGGGCCCCGGTGGCCGGTGGTAATCAACGATTGGCTAACATACTGAAAAATTTAAAGTAAGGGATTGATATGTACGCAACTATTGAACAAGCAAACGCTGCCGTTATCGCCAGGATCCGTGAAGCCCGCCCACATTGGCAGGATGTTGATTTAGCTAAAAACCTGATCCCGCAGTTGGCACAGGGGAGAAAATTGCTGCATGCCGGCCCGCCGGTCACCTGGGCGGAAATGAGTGGCCCGGTTCGCGGTGCCTGCATTGGGGCCTGCCTGTTTGAGCAGTGGGCCGAAAGCGAGCAGCAGGCGTTGGCGCTGCTGGAAAAGGGTGAGATTGAATTCATCCCTTGCCATAACGTCAGTGCCGTTGGCCCGATGGGGGGCATCACCTCGGCGCATATGCCGCTGGTGGTGGTGAAAAACACCGTTCATGGCAACCATGCCTACTGCAACCTGAACGAAGGGATCGGTAAGGTGATGCGCTTTGGTGCCTATGGGCCAGACGTGCAGGCTCGCCTGTGCTGGATGCGTGACTCATTGGCACCGGTACTGAAAGAGGTACTGGCCACCTTTGATGAAGGGATCGATCTTACCGCCGTCATGGCTCAGGCCATCACCATGGGGGACGAGTTCCACCAGCGTAATATCGCGGCGTCGGCGCTGCTGATGCGTCTGTTAGCCCCGAAAATCAGCCTGCTTGAGCGGGACAACGTTGAGCTGGCCAAGGTCATGCAATTCCTCAGCATTACCGACCAGTTCTTCCTCAACCTGGCGATGGCCTATTGCAAGGCGGCCATGGATGCCGGGGCCGAGATTAAGCAAGGCACCATCGTGACGGTGATGACCCGTAACGGCAAAAACTTTGGCGTCAAGATCAGCGGCATGGGCGACCAATGGTTTACCGCGCCGGTCAATACGCCGGAAGGCCTGTTCTTCTCCGGCTATAGCCAGGCCGACGCCAACCCGGATATTGGCGACAGCGCCATTACCGAGACCTTCGGCATTGGCGGTGCGGCCATGGTCGCCGCGCCTGGCGTGACCCGCTTTGTCGGAGCCGCCGGTGGCATGAGCGCCGCGACCGATATCTCCGAAGAGATGGCCGAGATTTACCTGGAACGCAACATGATGCTGCAAATCCCAACCTGGGACTTCCAGGGCGCTTGCCTGGGGCTGGATGCCCGTCGGGTGGTGGAAACCGGTATCACGCCGTTGATCAACACCGGGATTGCCCACCGTGAAGCCGGGGTTGGACAGATTGGTGCCGGTACCGTGCGTGCTCCATTGGGCTGCTTTGAAAAAGCCATCGAAGCGCTGGCAGAAAAACTGGGCATCAGCGCGTAACAACCGGTTCGCCCGGAGGAGACTCCGGGCTAGGGAGCAAGTTATGGACATTACCGCATTAGCCATTAGCCGCTATGCCACGCAAGATTACGGGCTGCTACGTTGCGTGGGGCGTTTCAACAATGCCATCAACTTTCTCTCGCCTAACGATCGGCTACTGACGTTGCACCGTGAAGGGCGTGGGCTTAGCCCGATGGGCTGGGAAATTGGCGACGACGACTTCGACGAAATCTTTGACAGCCTGCCTGCGGCCCAGCATTGCCAGCTTTCACCGGCGGGGATTGAGCTCGAGGACATTGCCATCTACCGCCAGGGGAGGTGTTTGGATCTCTGCCTGAAGGTGAGTGGAGAAATTGCGTTGCCGCCATTGGCTGCCGCGCTGGCCGATGTTGACGCCCAGACCGGCCTGTTTGGCCGCCTGGATAGCCTGGTTGACCAGCCGCATTGCCTGGAAATTCGCGAGCTACAGCAGCACTTTACCGCCTGGTTGTTGGGGCAGAAAGTAGACTGGAGCGCCGTGCTTGGCAAAGGCCCTGGCTTGACGCCAAGCAATGATGACACGGTGCTGGGCATGTTGTTGGCGGCTCATCTTGATAGCCGCGTGGATGTCGTAAGGTTGCCGTCCTTTTTTGCCGCCAGCCAACCTTTAAACCAGTTGACCACCTTGGTCAGCGTCCACTATTTGCAGTTTGCCGAGCAGGGGATCTTCTCCACCCCGGTACAACTTCTGGCACGCGCCTTACTCAGGCCTCAAGAATTACCCGCGGCCATCAACGACATGTTGGCAACCGGCCATTTTTCCGGTGCGGACACGCTATTGGGCGTCTGGTTGGGCGCGATGGCAATCAATCGTCTTTATTAGTTTTTTTAATCTGAAACTGAAAAAGCACTGAATTTATCCAATACATACCCTATGGATTTCGAGTTGCAGCTAGGCGCCAAGCTATCTCATCCCCAGGAGCTTACGTTTAGTAAGTGACTGGGGTGAGATAGTGCAGGTAACAACGCTGCAGCTCGAAAGACGACGGGTATTAAATACAGGTATCTGAATGGAAACGTTAGTAATTGCCTTGGGGGGCAACGCCCTGTTAAAGCGTGGCGCGGTGTTATCTGCAGAGAATCAGTACCAGAGCATTGCGTTAATTGCCGATGCCATTGGCAAGCTGGCCAAGAAATACCGCATCGCCATCGTGCACGGTAACGGCCCACAGGTGGGGCTGTTGGCGTTACAAAACCTGTCCTATCGCGATGTTCCCCCTTATCCGCTCGACATTCTGGTGGCAGAAAGCCAGGGCATGATCGGCTATATGCTGGCGCAGCAGCTAGGGGCGTTCCATCCGGCTCAGCCGGTGTCCACATTGCTGACTCGCGTCTTGGTGGACAGCGAAGATCCGGCGTATCGGGAACCCAGTAAATTTATCGGGCCGGTTTATGAGCCACAGCAGCAAGCCGAGCTGGAAAATAAGTATGGCTGGAGCATGAAGCTGGATGGGAAATACCTGCGCCGGGTGGTGCCTTCCCCTGAACCGAAAAAGATTATCGATATTGAAGCGATCAATCTGCTGCTGGCGAAAAACCACATCGTGATTTGCAACGGCGGTGGCGGCGTTCCGATGGTGGCCAGCGCACAGGGGATGGTCGGCAGCGAAGCGGTGATCGACAAGGATCTGGCCTCTGCGTTACTGGCCGAAGCCCTGGATGCCGATCACCTGGTGATCCTTACCGATGCGGATGCGGTGTATCAGCACTGGGGCACCCCGCAGCAAAAAGCCATCCGTTCGGCCACCACCCAAGAGCTGGCCCCGATGGCGGTAGCCGATGGCTCGATGGGGCCAAAAATCATGGCGGTCAGCCGCTTTGTGCAGCGTAGCGGCAAGGTGGCACATATCGGTGCCTTGCAGGATATCGAGTCGGTACTGGCAGGCACTGCGGGGACATTAATTACGCCGTAATACTGGATGGGCCGAGCGGCCCATTAACCAAGGGAAAATGAATATGCAAACTATAAAAACAGAGCGAATGCCCTATTGGATTAAAACCGTCGTGATCTTCTTCCTCGGCTGGGTTGTTATCTATGCCGGGCGTTCGGTACTTAGCCCCATCATGCCGCAGATCCAAACCGAGTTCGGGCTGTCAAAAAGCCATCTGGGCTTAATCAGCAGCCTGTTCTTTCTGACCTACACCATTTTACAGGTGCCTGCCGGACTATTGGGCGACCGCCTGGGCAGAAAACGCATTCTGGTTAGCGGCTTTATGCTGTTTGCGCTGTTTATCGCTGCCGTCAGCATCTCATCCAACTTTCTGATTTTCATCGTACTGTGGATGCTGACCGGTGCTTCGCAAGGCGTCTATTATGGCCCGCAGTATGCGCTTTCTTCCGAGGCCATCCCCAAGAAATGGATCACCTTGGGCAGTGCGGTGATCGGTAGTGGGATGTCGTTCGGTATCGCGCTGGGGTATTACCTTTCCAGCTTTATGATCGAACACTTTCATACTTCGTGGAAGATGCCGTTCCTGGCGATGGCGGTTCCGGTGTTTATTGTGGCGCTGCTGATGCTGTTTTTCATTCGGGAAAAAGCGCCGCAAAGTGCCAGCGACACTCCAGTAACGGCGGCAGCAAAGAGCGAATTCAGTTTCCTGGATCTGTTTAAAAACCGTAACCTGCTGATGGCCTACATCACCATCTTTTGCTCGATCTACGGCTTCTTCGTGATCATTACCTGGCTGCCGTATTACCTGCAAAAAGAACGCGGTATGGATATTGTGCACGCAGCCAGCATTGCCTCCATCGTACCGTGGATCTCGGTGCTAGGGACGCTGATTTGCAGCTATATTTCCGACAAGCTGGGCCGTAGAAAACCGGTGGTGCTGTTTATGCTGCCTTTCTCACTGCTGGCGATCTTCGGCATCGTCTATTCCACCAGCGAAGCGGCGTTGATTGGCGTATTGGTGCTGTATGGGTTTATCGGCAAAATCAGCCTCAACCCGGTACTGATTGCACTGGTGGCAGACAACGCACCGCGAGCCGCGCTCAGCACCGCTTTCGGGCTGTATAACTTCTTTGGTATGGCGGCGTCGATCTTTGCGCCTTACGTGACCGGCTTTATTGCCGACAGCACGGGCACGCTGAATGCGGGCTTCTATTTTGCCGCGATGATCACGGTGGTGGGCTTTATCGCTATGTTGTTCGTCAAAGAGGGGAAACCGGCGCAGGAGGCTTGATGTTGGATGCAGGGCGCAACCGTGCGGCTGCGCCCACGTTCGATTAATACAGCAGTGAATACAGCTGGCGGCGATATTTGGCGGCCAGCGCATCGCCAGTCCCCAGTGCGGCCAGGATATCCATCAAGGTCTTGCGGGCGCTACCGTTAGCCGCCGCCAAATCCTTTTTCAGATGACCCATCAGCAATTCCAGAGCCTCTTCGTTACGGCCAACCTGATGCAGTTGCAAGGCTAACTGCACGGCAAGTTCGACGTTCTCCGGCTGTTGCTGAACCTGCTGCTGCAACTGCTGAATTTCCGGCGTATCGGCGGCCTGCTTCATCAGCTCAATCTGCGCGACCAGGCCGAGGTAACGGGTATCGCGATCCTGCAATGGGATGGTCGCCAGCACCGCTTTGGCATCATCCGTCTTGTTCAGGGCGATCTGGGTTTCCGCCAGCGTCAGGCCGATATCGCTGCGTTGATTGCTGAGACTCCAGGCGTCTTTCAGTAAAGGCAGAGCTTCTGCAGCACGGTCTTCCTGCAACAGTTCGGTGGCTTCTGCCAGCTTGAGGTCTTCGGCTTTTGGCAGGAAACGCTGCAGGAATTCGCGGATCATCTCTTCCGGCTGCGGCCCTTGGAAACCATCAACCGGCTGACCATCCTTGAACAGATAGACGGTTGGCAGGGAACGCAGGCCAAACTGGGTGGCGATCGCCTGTTCGGCATCGCAATCCACCTTCGCCAGAACGAACTGACCCGCGTATTCCGCCGCCAGTTTATCCAGTATCGGGGTGAGCTGCAGACAGTGCTGGCTGCGATCTGACCAGAAGTAGAACAGCACCGGCTGGGACATGGATTGTTCCAGAGTCTGGTGCAGGTTAGTTTCGTTAATATCAACAACGGCTTGAGCTAGCATGGTTTCTCTCTAATCTGATCTTGCGGAGCCAATCTATTCTAAATGGGGGCAAAGCGGCGAGCTTCAACCCTTAACCCCCGTTTGCTTAACCATTACTGCGCAATAGCCAGTCCAGCGCACGGCCCGGCAGCAGGCGGCGCAGGATGCTCATGGTATGCGCCAGCAGGGTAACCGGATAGCGCAGTTTGGCTTTAGGGCTTTCCAGCGCATGGCGCAGCTTCGGTAACACCGCTTCGGCAGGCAGCGTCAACCGCTTGGCGATGCTCGGGTTGTGCACCGGTTTATCGCTCTGTGCCTGATTGACGTTCTGGGTGAAATGGGTCGTCAGCGGGCCAGGCTCGATCAGGCTGACCTGAATGCCGCTGCCGTGCAACTCCATGCGCAACGCGTCCGACCAGGCTTCCAGCGCAAATTTGCTGGCGGCATAGGCCCCACGCCCGGCGCTGGAGATTAACCCCATCACCGAACTGGTCTGAATAATGCGCCCTTCACCGTGCGGCAGCATGGCTGGCAGCAGCAACTGGGTGAGCTGGTGGGTGCCAAACAGGTTGGCGGAGAATTGCCGTTCCAGCTGTTGGCGTGAAATCGAGCTGAGCGGGCCGTAAACGCCGAAACCGGCATTGTTGAACAGACCGTACAGCCGCCCGTTGGTCAGCTCGATCACCTGTGCGGCGGCGCGTTCTACGCTGGCGCTATCGTCCAGATCCAGCTCGATGCCTTCCAGCCCGAGCTGGCGCATATTTTCCACGTCTTCCGGCTTACGGCAGGCGGCCAGCACGCGATAGCCACGGTTACGCAGATCTTGCGCTGCAATCAATCCTATCCCGCTGGAACAGCCGGTTATCAATACCGCTTTTTGCATAACTTTACCTAGTAGCTAACCCTATTCAGTTAGACTCATGTTTAACTAGTGGTTCCAACTGTTGCGCCATCCAGGTGGCGATAAACGGCTGGGCATCCTGATTGGGGTGCAAACCGTCATCCTGCATCCATTCCGGTTTGATCACCACCTGTTCCATATAAAACGGCAGCAGCGGAATGTTGAACTGCTTGGCCAACGCAGGATACAGCGCACCGAAAGCCTCGGTGTAGCGGCGGCCATAGTTTGGCGGAATATGAATTTGCATCAGCAGCGGTTTGGCCCCCGCCTGCAAAACCAGCGTGATAATCTGGTTGAGATCGCGCTCGATATCCGCAGCCGGGAAGCCGCGCAGACCATCGTTGGCACCCAGCTCGATCAGCACCCAGCGGGGTTGATGTTGTTTCAACAGCTCGGGCAAGCGTGCCAGCCCCTGAGCGGCGGTGTCACCGCTGATACTGGCATTGACCACGGTCGGGTGGCCAGGTTGTTTCTGCCACTCATCGGCCAGGCGAGTTGCCCAGGCCTGCGCTACCGGCAACCGATAGCCAGCACTTAAACTGTCGCCTAAAATCAATAAGGTATCGGCAGCGACAGCACGTAAACTGAATAATCCCAACAGCAAAAGGAAGGGAAGATGCCAGCGGAAAACGTTCTTGAAGTTCATCATCTTAGTAAACACGTTGGTCAGGGTGAGCATCAGCTTACCATCCTTACCGGAGTCGAGCTGGTTGTCAAACCCGCACAGACAATTGCGCTGATAGGCGAGTCCGGTTCAGGCAAATCGACCTTGTTGGGCATCCTTGCCGGGCTGGACGACGGCAGCGAAGGAGAAGTTAGCCTGCTGGGGGAATCGCTGACCGCGCTGGATGAAGAAGGGCGCGCTGCGCTGCGGGCTAAAAACGTCGGGTTTGTGTTCCAGTCTTTCATGCTGGTCCCCACCTTAAACGCGTTGGAAAACGTACAACTCCCCGCGCTGCTGCGTGGCGAAAGTGATCGTCAAAGCCGAGACCAAGCGGTGCAACTGCTGGAACAGTTGGGGTTAGGCAAGCGTCTTAGCCACCTGCCAGCGCAACTTTCCGGTGGGGAGCAACAGCGTGTGGCGCTGGCACGGGCGTTCAGTGGTCGCCCACGGGTGCTGTTCGCCGATGAACCCACCGGCAACCTGGATCGCCAGACCGGTGAGCGCATAGCCGATCTGCTGTTCTCCCTCAACCGCGATTTCGCCACCACACTGATACTGGTCACCCATGACGAGACCCTGGCGGCTCGCTGTCAGCGGCGGCTGCGCTTGCGTGAAGGCAAGCTGTGGGAGGAAGCATGATTTGGCGTTGGTTCTGGCGTGAATGGCGTTCGCCTTCGCTGCTGATCGTCTGGCTGGCGCTGACGCTGTCGGTGGCCTGCGTGCTGGCACTGGGCAGCATCAGCGATCGTATGGACAAAGGCTTGAGCCAGCAAAGCCGCGACTTTATCGCCGGGGATCGGGTATTGCGTACCGCGCGCCCGGTGCCGGAAGGCTGGCTGCTAGATGCCCAGCAACAGGGGCTGAAAGTCAGCCGCCAGCTCTCTTTTACTACCATGACCTACGCGGGGGATCGTCCGCTACTGGCCAACGTCAAGGCTACCGATGCGGCCTATCCGCTGTATGGGCAGTTGGAAACCCTGCCAGCCAATCTCAAACCTGTGCCGGGCAGCGTGTTGGTGGCTCCGCGCCTGTTGGCATTATTGGATATCAAGGTCGGCGACAATCTGGAGGTGGGGGATACCACGTTACGCATCGCTGGTGAAATCGTGCAGGAGCCGGATTCTGGCTTCAATCCGTTCCAGACTGCGCCTGGTATTATCATCAACCTGGCGGATGTGGATAAAACCGGAGCGGTACAGCCGGGCAGCCGCCTGACCTACCGTTATATGTTTGCCGGGGCGCCAACCGATATTCAACGCTATGAAGAACGCCTCAAACCGCAGCTCAAACCCGATCAGCGCTGGTATGGGTTGGAGGAGTCCGGCAGCGCGCTAGGCAAATCGCTACAGCGTTCCCAACAGTTCCTGCTGCTTTCGGCGCTGCTGACCTTGCTGCTGTCGATCGCCGCAGTGGCGGTGGCGATGAGCCACTATTGCCGCAGCCGTTATGACCTGATTGCGGTGCTGAAAACCCTGGGCGCTGGCAGAAAGGCGCTCAGCAAGCTGATTATTGGCCAGTGGCTGGCGGTGTTACTGCTGGCGGGAACCTGCGGCAGCGTGATTGGTCTTGGATTTGAAGCGGTGCTGATCCGCTTGCTGGCACCGGTGTTGCCGGGGGAACTCCCCGCCGCTGGGGGCTGGCCGTGGCTGTGGGCGATGGGGGCTCTGGTCATGATTTCGCTGCTGGTCGGGCTGCGTCCGTATCGGCAATTGCTGGCGACTCAGCCGCTGCGCGTACTGCGCCGGGATGTGGTAGCCAACGTCTGGCCGCTGCGTTACTTCCTGCCAGCCACTGCGGTGATTGTGGTCGGGCTGCTGACGGTATTGATGGGGGCAAGTACGCTACTGTGGGCCATTCTGGCCGGTATGGTGGTGCTGGCCTTGCTGCTGGGGGGAATAGGCTGGGGCAGCCTGTTACTGCTGCGGCGCATCACGCTGAAAAATCTGGCGCTGCGGTTGGCGGTGAATCGCCTGTTGCATCAGCCTTGGGTGACGATCAGCCAGTTAGCCGCGTTCTCACTGTCGTTTATGTTGCTGGCTCTGCTGCTGGTATTGCGTGGCGATCTGCTCGATCGTTGGCAACAGCAGTTACCGCCGGACAGCCCGAACTATTTCCTGCTGAATATGACCACGGCACAGGTTCCCCAGGTGAAAGCCTTCTTGCAACAGCATCAGTTGCATGAGGAAACCTTCTATCCCATCGTACGTGTGCGCCTGTCTGAAATTAACCAGCAGGTGGCAACGGAGCGGGTGCATGAAGACGATCCCGGTGGCGAGGCGGTGAACCGTGAACTGAATCTGACCTGGCAAAGCGATCTGCCGGATCATAACCCACTGACGGCAGGCACCTGGCCACCGAAAACCGGCGAGGTCTCGATGGATGAAGGGATCGCCGGCAGGCTCAAGATCCAACTGGGCGATACCTTGACGTTCAGCGGCGATACTCAATCGTTTAGCGCCAAAGTTACCAGCCTGCGGCAGGTAGATTGGGAAAGCCTCAAGCCGAACTTCTACTTTATCTTCCCGCCGGGAGCATTGGACGGCCAGCCACAAACCTGGCTGACCAGCTTCCGCTATGACGGCGACGGCAAGGTGCTGACGCAGCTCAACCGCCAGTTCCCAACCCTGAGCCTGCTGGATATCGGTTCGATCCTCAAGCAGGTCGGCGGCGTGTTGCAGCAGGTGAGCAGGGCGCTGGAGGTGATGGTGGTGCTGGTGGTGATCTGCGGCGGTCTGCTGTTGTTGGCACAGGTACAGGTAGGGATGCGGCAGCGTAGGCAGGAACTGGTGGTCTACCGCACGCTAGGCGCTGGCAAACGCCTGCTGCGCGGTACGCTGTGGTGCGAGTTTGCGTTGCTTGGGCTGGTGGCCGGGATCGCGGCGGCGGTGGGGGCGGAAGCGGCGCTGTGGCTGTTGCAAACCAAGGTGTTCGACTTCCCGTGGGCACCTACGCCAGTGCTGTGGTGGGCGTTACCGCTGCTGAGTGCCTTGCTGCTCTCGCTGTGCGGCGGCTGGCTTGGTGTACGCCTGCTGCGCGGCCGGGCGTTGTTCCGCAGCTACGAAGGTTAATTTTTTCATGACTGTAGCGATTGTCGAGCAAGGTTAATTGCCCCTCACCCCAACCCTCTCCCACAGGGAGAGGGAGCTGATAGCCCCTGCACTTTTGGAAGTAAAGAGCTGATCAAGCAACGCGATCGTCACTTTAACCAGGATGAGCAGGGTCAATCAGCCAGTGCTGATGAAGAATAACTATCCTTTCGGCCTAACTCGATCGGTCCCCTCTCCCTGTGGGAGAGGGTTAGGGTGAGGGGGATACACCGAGATTAAAGGCCTATCACCCTACAAGATCACCCAGCTTTTGCTGAGCCCAGGCCAAACCACTTTGGTACTCGGCAGGTAGCAGCGGCGCTAACGCCTGCAACGCCTGTTGCAAAGAGGCTGCATCGGGATCGTTGAGATTCAGGTGACCCACCTTACGTCCCTCACGCACCTCTTTCTCATACCAGTGCAAATGCACCAGCGGCAGGGCCAGCCATTGCTGATTAACCGCCGTGCCAATCAGGTTGACCATCACCGAAGGCGTATTCACCACCGGCTTAGGCAACGGCAGCCCCAGGATGGCACGCAAGTGCAGCTCAAACTGGCTGATGGAGGCGCCGTTCTGCGTCCAGTGGCCACTGTTGTGGACACGGGGAGCCAGCTCGTTGATCAACAGGCTGTCGCCGACGATAAAGCACTCCATCGCCATCACGCCCACGTAGTTCAACTCATCGAGGATCGCAGCCAACATCTGCTCGGCCTGCTGTTGCAACGCCGGGTTGGGCTGTGGCAGTGCCACGCTGGTACGCAGAATGCCTTCTTCGTGCAGGTTGTGGGTCAACGGATAGAATACCGACTGGCCATCGTGACCACGGGCACCCACCAATGACACTTCGCCAGAGAAATTAATCCCCTGCTCGACGATACATTCGCCATAGTTATCCGCCGGTAACTCCGCTTCTTGACCAGGGCGCAAACGCCACTGCCCACGGCCGTCATAACCACCCACGCGGCGTTTAACGATTGCCAACTCACCCAAGGTGGCAAACACCTGTGGCCATTCGCTAGCGTTTGCCAGCAATTGCCAAGGGGCGGTAGCAAGATGAAGCTGATCGAGCAGTTGCTTCTGTGTCAGGCGATCGGCCAAACGCGGGAAGATATCGCGGTTGACGAAGTTATTGTGAGTTGCCAACTCACGGGTCAGGGCTGTTTCTGGCCAACGTTCGATCTCTGCGGTGATCACCGCATTTTGATAGGGCACCGCTTCCGGCTCGGCATCCAGACCGACAGGATAAACTGCAATCCCCAACGGCTCACCGGCCTGACGCAGCATACGTCCTAACTGGCCGTTACCCAGTACGCAAACTGGCTTCATGCGTCCTCCCGTGGGTCCGGGTGGTTAAGCACCTCGTCGGTCTGGGCCTGACGCCATTGCGCCAATCGCTGTGCCAGCCCGGCATCGTGCAACGCCAGAATTTGTGCTGCCAGCAACCCGGCGTTGGCCGCCCCGGCTTTACCGATGGCGAGCGTACCAACCGGAATGCCGCGTGGCATCTGCACGATGGAATACAGACTATCGACACCGCTTAATGCCGCGCTTTGTACCGGCACACCCAGCACCGGAACCAGCGTTTTGGCCGCCAACATGCCTGGCAGATGCGCAGCACCCCCGGCACCGGCGATGATCACGTCAAAACCCATGGCCTTGGCATGTTCGGCAAAGCTGAACAGTTTATCCGGCGTACGGTGGGCGGAGACAACTTCGACATGGAACGGGACATCCAGCGTGGTCAGAACTTCGGCCGCGGACTGCATAGTGGCCCAGTCACTTTTTGAACCCATTACGATTGCGATTTTAACCCCAGCGTTGGCGGCTGAAGTAGCGGTGGCTCCCATGAGTGCATGGCTCCTGTGATGTGGACAAACGTCGGCTGGCAGGCCGTATGAGGGCGTAGAGCATATCATGGGTACAGGGCGAGGAAAACGGTTGCGTCGACGGTTTTTGCCATCAAAAGCAGGAAAACGGTCTAGAAGGGGAACTCGATCAGTTCGACGGCATCTGCCGTGACTTTAATCATTGAGCCTTGTGTATGCCAGGCTCCTAACACCGCGCGATGGGCTTCACCGTTTGGTAATGCCAGCGGATGGATTGCCGGGCGATGGGTGTGGCCGTGGATCATCCAGTGGACGTTGTGACGCAACATGGCCTGCTCAACGGCCTGCGGGTTGACGTCCATAATCGCGGTGGATTTGTATTGGTTGCTTTGTTGGCTGCGCGCACGCATTTTAGCGGCGATCTTCAACCGCCAGCGCAGGGGGAGCGCCAGAAAAGCACGTTGGATCCAGGTGTTATGAACTTTCTTGCGGAATTCCTGATAGGCCTGATCGTCGGTACACAGGGTATCACCGTGCAGGATCAGGATCTTACGGCCATACAGCTCGACGACCTGCTCTTCAGGTAGCAGGATCATACCGCTCTGCTTGGCAAAGCGCTTACCCAACAGGAAATCGCGGTTGCCGTGGATGAAGTAGCAGGGCACTCCGGCCTGGTGCAACGCCTTTAATGCGGCGGCAATTTCGTGATGCAACGGCTCGGGGTCGTCATCACCAATCCAGGCTTCAAACAGATCGCCCAGGATATATAACGCATCGGCGTGAACGGCTTCACGCTGCAAAAAACGCAGAAAACCGGCAGTAATTGCCGGTTCCTGTGCGCATAGATGCAGGTCTGCGATGAACAGCGTGCTCATGCAGCCGCGATTACTCGCTGACGGTAACGCTGGTGATCACTACATCTTCAACCGGTACATCCTGGTGCATGCCGCTGCGGCCAGTTTTTACCGCTTTGATCTTCTCGACCACGTCCATGCCTTCTGCTACTTCGGCAAATACGCAGTAACCCCAACCCTGGGAGTTTTCAGCGCGGAAGTTCAGGAAGTCGTTATCAACCACGTTGATGAAGAACTGGGCGGTGGCAGAGTGTGGATCGTTGGTACGAGCCATTGCCAGGGTGCCACGGGCGTTTTTCAGGCCGTTGTTAGCTTCGTTCTTGATGGTTGCTTTGGTGTCTTTCTGATGCATACCAGGTTCAAAACCACCGCCCTGAACCATAAAGCCGTTGATAACACGGTGGAAGATGGTGTTGTTGTAGAAGCCTTCACGGCAGTAGTTCAGGAAGTTTTCAACGGTAACCGGTGCCTTGTCAGCAAAGGTCTTGATAACGATATCGCCGTGATTGGTGTGGAAAGTAACCATAGTTTTAGTCCTAGCAAGATGAAATGAGCTGTCACATAGGAAGGCGTGTGAGCAATCAGACCGACTTTATAACATATCTCAATTAATCAGTCAGCAGTGGCTAGGGTGGCAGTTCCGCGGCAGAAATACATGTGTTGTAATCTTAGTCTGGATCAGGTTAATTCCGATCTCACGCAATTTTCTGCCGATCAATTCAGCAATCCTTGGGCTTGACCTTGCAATAGAGCAGCCTTCGGGTTTCAATATGCGGATATGTTTGTTATCACGCACACCACGGACAGCCCTGATGCTAAAGATATTTAATACCCTGAGTCGTCAAAAAGAGGAATTTAAGCCCATTCATGCCGGTAAAGTCGGTATGTACGTGTGCGGGGTAACCATTTATGACCTGTGTCATATCGGCCACGGGCGTACCTTTGTTGCTTTCGACGTGGTAGCGCGCTACCTGCGTTACCTCGGTTATTCGCTGAACTACGTGCGTAACGTGACCGACGTGGACGATAAAATCATCCGCCGCGCGGCAGAAAACGGCGAAACCTGCGATCAACTGACCACGCGTATGCTGGCAGAGATGCACGCCGATTTTGATTCGCTGCTGATCGAACGCCCGGATCTGGAGCCGCGTGCTACCCACCATATCGAAGAAATCATCGAGATCACCCAACGCCTGTTGGCGCGTGATCATGCCTATGTGGCCAGCAACGGTGACGTGATGTTCTCCATCGATAGCGATCCGCAATATGGCCTGCTGTCACGCCAGGATCTGGAACAACTGCAAGCCGGTGCGCGCGTAGAAATCGACGACGTGAAACGCAACCCGATGGACTTCGTGCTGTGGAAGATGTCCAAGCCGGGCGAACCAAGCTGGGAATCGCCTTGGGGCCCAGGCCGTCCAGGCTGGCATATCGAATGCTCGGCCATGAACTGCAAACAGCTTGGCACCCATTTTGACATTCACGGCGGTGGCTCCGATCTGATGTTCCCGCACCACGAGAACGAGATTGCCCAATCCAGCTGCGCGCATGATGGCCCGTACGTCAATTACTGGATGCACTCCGGGATGGTGATGATCGACAGAGAGAAGATGTCCAAGTCATTGAACAACTTCTTTACTATCCGCGACGTGCTGGGCTACTACGACGCCGAAACCGTGCGTTACTTCCTGATGTCTGGCCACTACCGCAGCCAACTGAACTACAGCGAAGACAACCTCAAGCAGGCGCGTGCCTCGCTGGAACGTTTGTACACTGCACTGCGTGGCACCGATGCCAATGCTCAACCCGCTGGTGGTGAAGTGCTTGAAGCTCGCTTCCGTGAAGCCATGGACGACGACTTCAACACCCCAGAAGCCTATTCCGCGTTGTTCGACTTGGCGCGTGAAGTCAATCGTCTGAAGAGCGAAGACATGGCGGCGGCGAATGGGTTGGCGGCAGAGCTGCGTAAGCTGGCCAAGGTACTGGGCCTGCTGCAACAGGAGCCAGAACAGTTCCTGCAAGGTGGTGCGCAAGCGGACGACTCGGAAGTGGCAGAGATTGAAGCGTTGATCAAACAACGTAACGACGCACGTGCCGCCAAAGATTGGGCGCTGGCAGATGCCGCTCGCGATCGGTTGAACGAGATGAATATCGTGCTGGAAGATGGCCCGCAGGGGACTAGCTGGCGCCGTAAGTAAGTATACCCGTCGTCTTTCAAGCTGCAGCGTTGTTACCTGCACTTACTCACCCCAGTCACTTACCCAAAAGTAAGCTCCTGGGGATGAGTAAGCTTGTCGCCTAGCTGCAACTTGAAATTCATAGGGTATACATATTCATAGAAAATCCGGGGCTTCCCGGTTTTTTTATGCCCTAAGCATGGGCTTCGCTGAGCAGCCGCTGGTTGATGTAATCAATGGCTTGCAGCGGATCCATTATCTTGTTCACTACGTTGGTCACGCCCTGGCCGATAATGATCTCCGCATGGCGCAGGTTGAACAGCTCGCCCTGTAAACCCCTGGATTCACGGATGCCGGTACTAGGGTCATCCCGTAGCAAATTGAACCACGGATAAAGATGCAGAATGCGCTGGTTCTGATAGATGCTGCGGTGGGCGCTGTTACCGCCCAAAAGCACCAGATGCTCGGTAATTTCAGCCGAATAAAGCCAACGGAAGAACTGTTCTACCTGCACTTTCTTATCACTGAAACGAGACATGCCTAACGAGCCACCGCCCATCTGCGGGAGGTTGCCCGGAACCGGCGCGTAACCAATTGCCGGTGATAGAGGGCTATGGGCGACGTCGTTGAACAGGTTCATATACATGATCAGCATCGCCAGTTGGCCCTGCTCAAACTGGGCCACCGCAGCATTCCACCATTCACTGTTCAGATTGGTGGTGACGGTAAGCTGTTGCTGATATTGCCGCAACGCTTCGATGGCGAATTCTGCCTCCAGTTGCACCGGTTTGTCTTGGTGCACTAGCCGCCCACCTAACGCGTAATAGCGCAGCAGATACTCGGTAGCAATTAACCCGGAACTCCCGAGAGTCGTCGATGAACCTATCGGACGCTGCGGGTTACCGGGTTGATGAGTCGCCGTGAAAAAGGCCGTAATGTCATCAAACTCGGAGAAGCTGGTCGGGATCTTCAGCTCTTTGCCCGATTTCTCATAGAACATGCGTTTGACCGTGGGGTCTTCGAACAGATCGCGGCGATAGAACAGCAACTGGGTGCTGGCATCAAACGGTAACGCATAGGCTTTGCCGTCAATCTGGCTGAAATGATGGCCAACCTCTGCCGAGAAGTTTTCCAGCAGTTCCGGTAGATCTGGCGCGATCTCTGCCAATGGCGTGAGGGCCTTTGCCGCAAACCAGGGGAGGCAGGCCATATCGATACGCAGCAAATCGTAATAAGGATGCAGATGCAGATTCGAGAGGATCTCAAACACTTCATCATAAGGATAAACCGCGAGATTAACCTTGATGCCCGTCTGGCGATAGAAATGCGGCAACAGCTTCTTTAACGCATCGGTGGATGGGCTAGGCAGGATCAGCATGTTCAGCGTTTCACCCTGCTCAGAAACGGCGGGCATGGGTTGAACGTCGAGAGCAAAGCCGCGGCTATCCAGTATCTGCTCATCGGCCAGTGTCACTAATCCGCAGATATAACGGGCGATTTCCAGACCCAGCCGGGCGTAATCCATCTGATAGTGGTACTGATTGGCTACTACGGCGGGTTCGTTATCGCTGAGTTGCCAGATCGGCGGGCAGGGGACCGCGCTACCCAGATAGGCCGCCTGCGTCAGGCAACGGGCTTTTTCACTGTCTTGAGCAATCAGTACCTGTGGCGGCTGGCCAGCAAAAAAAGCGAAAGCGGCGGTGTGACATTCACTGGCCGGTGACGGAATGACCGTTAACTGGGTCGATGGGCTTAACTGTGCCAGCGTAGCTTTCAATGCCTCGACAAAACACTGGCCGTTGGTATAAGCGAGTGGCTCACAAAGCACGCCAACGTGCGTGGGCTGTTCGCGGGCGATCTCGCTGGCAATGGCTTGGCCCGCCTGGCAAAAGTTCAGGTTGAATGTGGCCTTGGCCTGCGCTGGATGGCGATAGACAAACAGGATCTGCTCCGCTGGCAGCCGTAGCGTCTGATAATAGCTTTCGCTGTCGGCAAGGCAGGAGACCGTAACGATGGTTTGGTAGGATTTTGCGGCCAGCGTCTGCAAGATATCCCTTTCAGCAGAGGGCAGATCGTTGGTGACGTAGAGATCCAGATCGCCCGGGAAAGAAGATCGTAACGATTGCTGAAGCCCACTGTAGAGCTGGTGATACTGCTCGCTGTTGATATCGGGCAGGATCAGCGCAACGCCACTGTTTTTACTGGCGCGTAGCGACTGCGCCTGGGCATTGATCTGATACCCCATTTGCTGGGCGGCCTGTTTAACCGCCTCAATCTTTTCAACGCTGACATTGCCGCGCCCGTTGAGCACGTTGGAAGCGGTGCCGTGAGATACCCCCGCCAGCTTCGCTATATCCTTGATAGTTGCCATTTTCCCACCGCTTTGAGCCGCCTGTTTTGATGCTAACACCGGCATGAGCGCTCCGCTATCTCGATTTCTATCCAAGCATGAAATTTGGATCGTTCCATAATTAAATGACGGTTATTTGTACTTAATTAAACCGATTTAACAAAATTGATGAAAAACGTAATAATGACCAATGGTTATTTTTAGTGAATTGATTTTGCTAAATATTAAATTAAATTTTTGAAGCCGATCACCAATATGCATTGCAGTGTTAACCTTTTTTTGGCCTCAGGATTATGATTGACACGTTCCAAAATCACCTTCATGGTTCACCTTAACTAAGGCGATAGGAGCAACAGGTCAGTAATGTACTGAATAAAAAGGATAAAAAAATGAAAATACATTTCCTGGGATCGGCTGCCTCTGAAGGGATCCCCAATCCGTTTTGCCGCTGTGAACATTGCCAACAGGCCCGTTTTCTCAAGGGGAAAGATCTGCGTACCCACTCTTCGGCGATTATTGATGATGTGATGTTGATCGATGTCGCCCCGGAGTTCAGCCAACAGCTGTTGCGTGATGGGCTGGACGCGAGTGGCTTCACCGACCTGCTGTTTACCCACACCCATCCAGACCATTTCAACGTCGGTGAGCTGTTTAGCCGCATGGAGGGCTACGGCTTCGATATCGACCATCCATTGGAGATTTTTGGTAACGACCGGGCGATCAACGGTTGTGCCGCGGTATTACCGGGTTACAGCAAACAGCGTTTTGGTTTCCACTGCCTGGTGCCTTTTGTCACCGTAGAAAGCCATGGCTACAAGATCACACCGCTGCTGGCCAACCACGCCAAGTGGGAGCTCTGCTACGTGTATGTGATCGAAAAAGATGGCCAGACGATTTTCTATGGCCATGACTCCGGCTGGTTCCCTGAACTCACTTGGCAGTGGCTACAGGGCAAAGCCTTGGATTTGGTGGTGCTGGAATGCACTTACGGTTTCAACGGCGACGATCGCACCGACAACCATATGAGCCTGGAAACCGTCTTTGCCGCCCAAGAGAAGCTGCGTGCGATGGAGTGCCTGCATTCAGGCAGCCAGATCGTGGTGTCGCATATTTCTCACAGCGGCAAGTTGCTGCATGAGGAACTGGTGGCGGCCTGCCGTGATAAAAACATCACCGTTGCGTATGACGGCCTGACCGTTAACGTGGCATAGGGGGAGATCTCATGGACTTTAACAAGACTCCTCGCCTGCTGATCATGATGTTTGTGCAGTATTTCATGCAGGGTGCCTGGAATATGACGATGGGCCTGGTGCTGAGCACCTACGGCATGGCCGCCATTATCGGTTCATCTTATGCGCTGCTGGGATTGGCAACGATACTCTCGCCGCTGTTTATCGGCATGGTTGCAGACCGCTTCTTTGCTTCGCAGAAAGTCATGGCGATCCTGCACCTGATCAACGCCGGGGTGATCCTGTGTGTACCGCAGTTTATCGAGGCGCAGGACACCACCATGACGTTGGTGATGATCTTCCTGGTCGGGCTGCTGTTCTATCCGACCACCGCGCTGGCCAACAGTATCAGCTTTAGCCATATCAACGGCGTGAAGTACTTCCCGGTGATCCGCGTATTTGGCACCTTCGGCTTTATGGCGATAGGTTTCATCATTGGGCAGATGGGATATTCCGGCGATACCATGACCTGGTACATTGCTTCGGCCGCTGGGGTAGGGTTGGGGCTGTACTGCTTTACCTTGCCGGATACACCGCCGAAGGCCAAGGGCAGCACCTTCACCCTGCGCGATCTGCTGTGCCTGGATGCGCTGTCGCTATTTAAAGATCGTAACTTCTCCATTCTGATGCTGAGCATCTTTGTGTTGATGATCCCCAAAACGGCCTATTCCGCCTATATACCTGTGTTCCTGAAAGCGCTCGGGTTTGATAATGCCGCCTCCATGATGCAGGTCGGGATCGCCTGTGAAGTGGTGTTTATGTTCCTGCTTTCATTCTTCCTACTGAAAGCGGGCTTCAAGGTGACGTTGATGATGGGCGCGGTGTGCTGGATCATCCGCTCGGTGCTGTTCTCCCAGGCTGCGCTTGACGCCAACATGACGTTTGTCCTGATTGGCCTGATGCTGCAAGGCTTCTGCTGGGACTTCTTCTTTACGGTAGGGGACATCTATGTCGACCGTAAAGCACGGCCCGAAATCAAAGCCCAGGCACAGAGTCTGCGCTTTATCGTCTCAAATGGTTTTGGCTTGTTGTTTGCTTCTACCATTTGCGGCCAGATCTTCAACAACACCGTGACAGAGCAGGGGCCGCAGGCGTTACCGCAGTGGGAAAGCTTCTGGCTGTTCTCGGCGATTATCGCCGCCGTTGTCTCGGTCTTCTTCTTTATTTTCTTCAAGGACGATCTTTCTAAACAGAAAACACCGGCGGCAATGAAACCCGCGAAGCAATAGGAAGCAACATGGACAGCTGGTTATCGGTGCTGGGCGGGTTGGGGCCGCTCCATCTGGCGACGGTAGGCAAGATAGTCGCGGCGTTTGTTCTGGGGGGCGTGATTGGCCTGGAACGTGAATCCAAGGGCAAGCCCGTTGGGTTTAAAACCTGCGTGATTATTGCCGTCGCCAGCTGCGTATTAACGGTGGTGTCGATTCAGTCTGCGGAGTATTACGCCGAGATATCCGTCAATATCCGCAGCGATCCCATGCGGTTGGCCGCACAGATTATCAGTGGGGTGGGCTTCCTGGGGGCTGGGGTGATTTTGCACCGGCGTGATGACGCCATCTCCGGTCTGACGACCGCCGCGATCGTTTGGGCATCGGCGGGAGTGGGGATTGCCTGTGGAGCCAGTTTTTATTTGCACGCACTCTTGGCTACCGCACTGTTTTTACTGGCGATAAAGATCAGCCCCTATATTTTCCTGCTGCAATCGAGGAATCAATATCTGGGGAAGGTGAAAGTACGGCTGATACTCGATGAGCAGGCGGGGCTAGCCAGCTTGATGGCCCAGCTTAATCAGCAGAGAAACCTGATTGATGCGATGACGATACGTGACGTCAAAAAGCACAAGATTGAAGTTAACTTTAAGCTAACGGTAAGGAAAAGGACGACCTTGGACGAACTGTATGGCACGTTGCGCGCTATGCAACACGTGTGCTTCGTTGCATTGGAGCATTAACAGGTTTGAGTGGATCAAAAATGCCGGGTAGCTTAGCCGACCCGGCATTTTTTTCTTGGCGGTTGAACAATCAGGCTTTAACCGTGACGCTCATGCCTTTGTAGCTGACCTTCTGGCCATCAACGATCTTGCAGCGCTTACGCGTTTCGACCTGACCGTTTACTTTGACCTGCCCTTCGGCGATCACTTCTTTCGCGGCACCGCCGCTGTCACACCAGCCCTGGAACTTCAGCAGATCGCACAGTTCGACATGAGGGTGACCTTCCAGATTGAAAATTTCCATACTGCCTTAACTTAGTTAGGTTGAACGTCGTGAAATTCCTCGCAGGCTTGCAAGGTATTTTGGATCAGTGTAGCAACGGTCATGGGGCCGACGCCACCTGGAACCGGAGTAATGAAGGCCGCACGTTCGCTTGCGGCTTCGAAGTCTACGTCGCCGACTACTTTACCACTTTCCAAGCGGTTGATGCCGACATCGATCACGATCGCACCCGGTTTGATCCAATCTCCTGGGATAAACCCAGGTTTGCCCACGGCAACGATCAGCAGATCGGCATTTTCGACGTGGTGGCGCAGGTTTTTGGTAAAGCGGTGCGTGACGGTGGTGGTACAGCCAGCCAGCAGCAGTTCCATACTCATCGGGCGGCCAACGATGTTGGAGGCACCCACCACTACGGCGTTCAGGCCATAGGTATCAATGTTGTAGCGTTCCAACAGAGTGACAATGCCGCGTGGGGTACAAGGGCGCAGTTTAGGCGCGCGCTGGCACAGGCGGCCGACGTTGTAAGGGTGGAAACCGTCCACGTCTTTATCCGGGCTGATGCGCTCCAGCACCTTCACGTTATCAATGCCCGCAGGCAGAGGGAGCTGTACCAGAATGCCGTCAATTTCTTTATCGGCGTTTAATTTGTCGATCAGCGCCAGCAGTTCAGGCTCGGTGCTGGAGGCGGGCAGATCGTAAGAGCGGGAGATAAAGCCCACTTCCTCACAGGCTTTGCGCTTGCTGGCGACATAAATCTGCGAAGCCGGATTCTCACCAACCAGTACCACCGCCAGGCCCGGCGCACGCTTGCCAGCCGCCAGACGTTGTTTCACTTGCTCAGCCACTTCGTTTCTAACCTGCTGCGCAATCGTTTTGCCATCAATAATCTTTGCTGCCATCAGTGAGGAAATCCATCATTTAAGAAAAGCGGGGGATGGCGCTATTTTGGCAGAAGAGAGGCGCGCTGTCAGGCTTTCGATCGGGTTAATGCAGAGAATAAGCACACGATTGCGTAGCGGTTTATACATTTTTTACACCAACGGAATGATCCTCTACGCTTTTTTTACCTCCAGTCTTTTAGGCTTAACTCATCGCCCCTGGCGTTTGGGGCCTATGGAGGCAGGATCATGCAGACGATTACTCGGCTCTATCCATTGCATCAACCTGGTGGAAATCCACCAGATGAGCAGCGGCATATTGGTGAAACGGTGTTTGATTCCTCCCTGCATCCGGCGCAGGTGGCGTTGTTGCAGGCATTACATCGGCTTTGTAAGCCGAAGGAGGGCCGCCCTTCCTAGAGCCAACGTATGGCGCAGTGGTACAAAAGGGGCCGTCAATGATGCGTTGTGTTCGTTTGCCTACCAGCAATTAAACGGAGCTATGGGGAAAGCCCGCTGACTCAACAAGCGGAGCTCCTGTTAGCCATGCTCAAAATGCATCATCTTGAGCAACTGAATTACTCGATTGAGGCTGTTGTCCTACTCATAAAGACTAAAACTGCCCTCATTCTTCCCGTACTGCCTAACGCTGACCCAATCGATAAGCAACAGGTCATTGGCCAGCACAAAGTCGTCGATTTTATTTGCCATGATCGCAGCGTCAGCGTTGTGAGGTGGTAGCAGGCACAACACAACCAGATTACCTTGCGCATCGGTCTGCCCCCAAAAGATCCAACCGGAAGCCGTTTGCCAGGCAAAACCATTGACGATGGTGGCTGCGGTGTTTTTGAAGGCCACTCCATTGAATCGTTTTTCAATTTGGAATGCCTGCGCCAGCGATTCAAGCTGCAGAGCGACACCGGGCAGCGGCTCGGCAATGCGTCTGCGAACATGAAGCTGCTTAAAACCGGACTCCACTCGTTGCGTGTGATAAATCGCCAGAATATCCTGAATCTCTTGCTGTACTAGCTCATTCAGGCCAGCGGACAGAAATTCAAATTGCCGCCAGTCGTCTTCGTGCAGCACCAGTACGTTGTCCAGTGAGGAAACTGCCTCCACTATCGCCATGTCATTGCTGATTGTCGGCAGGCTGAAAAGTACATTGGCCGGATCGATATTGAAAATTTCCTGTTTGGCCAGCACCACTGTCACCTTACCAGTTTCCCTGAATTCAGCTTTTGTGGCGGGCCTTGCCTCGACAACCTGCCAATCCACGTCGCCCAGATGTAGCGTGGTATTGATTTCAAAGGTATCCGGCAACTGATCGACCGGCACTTGTGAAACGCCAAAAGCTTCATTCTTATCGAGTTCAATTAAAGTGACCTCGACGGTTTTTGGTTTCTTCTTACCCCATCCAAACATAGTAATGCTCCCTTTCTTGCCGTTTTCTCAGGCAGTGCTTTCTTCCATCACGCGGATATTTTCTGCCAGATAAACGGCAGCGGGCCATTTGGTAAAATGTGCTTTGGCATACTCTAGCGGACTCAATTTTGTTTTGTCTATACCAACTACAACTGCACGTTCCGACGGCTTGCTGAAATCTACGCCATGCTTTATCAGCAGCTTAATCAGGTTAGTGCTGTTTTCTTTGGTAGCTACCGTGTGGTAAAGCCCTTTTTCCAGGCCCTTAGTTGCAGCGTACATTTCTTCCAGGCTGGTGCCTTGATTGAGTAAGTAGCGGGTGGCCTCAGATGCATTTTTAAGGATCGCCCAGCACAAAGCTGAATTGAGATTGAATTTGTCGATCCCGTTTTTCAATAAAAAATCGATTGCATCTGTGTTGTTCGAGCAAGCAGCATCGTTGAGCATGCTGTAGCCGTCTCGCGAGGTCTGCAAAATGTCGCAGCCCTCGCTGACCAGATACTCAGCAAATTCACGGTCCCACGCATAGCAAATTAACTGGCTGAGCGCGTGGCGGTTCTGGCAGCCTTTTTTGTTAATATCTGAACCCTTCCCAATCAGGTATCTGACTATATCCAGCTTCCCAGCTTTGATGCAGGCGTGCATCGCGTTATCGCGCAGAAAATCCACTGCTTCAATATCCGCGCCAGCGGCCAGCAGCAAATCAACAGCTTCCTTGTTGCCATGAAGGGCTGCCGCATGCAGTGGCGTCCCTGTTTCCTTGGTGCTTTTTTTTAGCTGCGCAGATTTGGCATTCTTCAACCTTTCTTTAATCAGGCCCAGATCGTTCATTGCACAGGCATAGAGCAGTGATTTATCGTCTTTCATCCTGTTGTCCTTCTGATTATGCCATCCAGGCGGCAATCCTAATGTAACGGTTGATGTAAGTAAATTAGGTCTAGAATGATCAATACCTGTCGATTTACATCAACGGGTATTTTTTTATTATTATGTTTTTAAAGAAAAAAACTGATTTTTATGTGGCTATTTATATGGTTGGAAGTGAGGGATTTTCGCACTTCTAAGCCGTAGAACTGAGGGAGAAGGTGAGGGAAGGGGCCTTTATAACCGGAGATTTGCATTTTAAGATCATCGCGTTAGGTTTACTTTTAACTGTTGATTTGTTTGAAAAATAGCCATAAAGCACGCTTGCGGCCGGCACACCAACAAAAGGCATTGACTCAATAACCTCTGACCGTATAATCCAACTCCGCAACCTCGGTTGTCGCATCCGCATTTCAATGCGCCCTTAGCTCAGTTGGATAGAGCAACGGCCTTCTAAGCCGTAGGTCACAGGTTCGAGCCCTGTAGGGCGTACCATTTTTACTTCTCCCAACGTCTACTCAAATCTACTAAACCCCTCTGTAATGCCTGATACAGCTGATATCACCGTATCCCAACGTCTACCTAGTTCTACTGAAATCCACATGCATGTGGGGGTATATCTGGTGGTATGTCCAGGTTCAATGAAGTGGGTACCCCCAATGAAGTTAAATGCCCGCCAAGTAGACACCGCCAAGCCCAAGGACAAGCCCTACAAGCTTTCTGATGGTGGTGGTTTGTATTTGCTCGTTAATCCGACCGGTGCCCGTTACTGGCGTCTGAAGTATCGCGTGGCTGGAAAAGAAAAGCTTTTAGCCATAGGCGTGTATCCAGACGTGCCGCTTGCTGGTGGCGATCCTGGTGAAGAGAAGAAGTCAGAGAAACAGGCTAAGAAGGTGAGCGTTGAAAACACCTTTGAAGCACTGGCCAGAGAGTGGCACGCCTACAAAGTACCGAACTGGTCTAAGGGCTATGCCGAAGATCTGATGGAGTCCTTCGAAAAAGACATTTTCCCCTATATAGGGAAACGACCTGTTGCCGATATCAAACCCCTTGAGGTTTTGGAAGCGCTGCGCAAGTTAGAGAAGCGTGGTGTTCTCGACAAAATGCGCAAAATTCGCCAAGCCTGTAGCCAGACGTTCCGTTATGCGATCGTCACCGGTAGGGCCGAGAACAACCCGGCCAGCGAATTAGCTGGGGCGCTCGCTATTCAGAAGCATACGCATTATCCCCACCTGGTTGCGACAGAGTTCCCTGAGTTTCTCCAATGCCTCAATGAGTACACTGGCAGCCCAATAACAAAAATTGCGACCCGGCTATTACTGCTGACAGGTGTTCGTACCATTGAGTTACGAGCTGCGGAATGGTCGGAATTCGATCTGGACAAAGGGCTTTGGGAAGTCCCTAAGAGCAGAATGAAAATGCGCCGCCCACATCTGGTACCTCTTTCTGAGCAGGTTTTGATTCTGCTTCGCCAGCTCGAAGATATGACAGGGCGCTTTAAGCTGGTTTTCCCTGGTCGGAATGACAGCACCAAACCGATGAGCGAGGCCAGCATTAACCAGGTGATAAAGCGCATTGGCTATCACGGTAGAGCGACCGGCCACGGCTTCCGCCACACCATGAGTACCATCCTGCACGAACAGGGCTATAACACCGCCTGGATTGAAACCCAATTGGCCCACGTCGATAAGAACAGTATCCGGGGAACGTACAATCACGCCCAATATCTGGATGGTCGCCGGGGGATGCTTCAGTGGTATGCTGACTATATGGAGAGCCTAGAGCGGGGCAGTAATGTTGTGCAAGCCACATTTGGACAACAGGCATGACTGGATGTATAGACAGTGTAGGTGGTCCGCAGTAGACTTATGTAGACGAATAAAGAGCAGGCTATGTCTAGGGAATCTCCCGAAATCCCGTACACCTCTACGGATTGGCATAGCCACCTAAATTAAGAGGGCGTGGGGTGGCGTTGTGACAAAAAAAGTTCTTCCAAAAGAAATTAAAAGTTGGTTATCACTTAAAAATTATTTTATTTTTCAAACGTTAACCATTGATCAAATTCTTCAAGAATTAGAGTTTAGGGTTATGTTTCTTATCGATTACACATCTGATGATGAAGAATCAAACGAAGAGTGGTCACTTGTAAAGACTCGAATGCTAGAAGAAATAATGAAAGGGGCCATTTTATCCTCTGATATTTCTGATCTTGCACTATCAACATTCTCAGAAAATGTTGCCATCCGAGACAAGAACTCGCAAGAGCCCAAGGAGTTCCGAATTAATGGTATGCCAGTGATTTCAAATAACTACGGTTTGAGATCTTACCCAGAAGAGTTAAGTGGTGATGAGTCCATAACACCTTTTAATATGGGGGTTCTCGCCAGCTATTATCGTTTTTATCTTCGTCATAAGCATATAGTTCACGGTGATCGAATTTCGGAAATCAATGACGGGAGGATATTTTCATGTGTCAGTGCTGTTGAGGATAGGAGCTCAGAGTTTGAAGATGAAGTGGTTATCAAAGTCAATCTTGCCTCTTTCACTGATGATGAACTGTTAGCCGAGTTTAAGGAGTTGCTTAAGGAGTGGCGGTTTGAATTGGATATTGATGAGCCACAAGCTAGTAGAACTCGGATTGGAATTTCGACAATAAAAAAAATTGCCACGTATAAAGTTTTCCCTTTTCTAGATCTTATGCTTTGGGAAAGTATCAATGGTAAGAAAATCAGCAATGAACTAGCCTCTAGAGTTTTATTCCCAGATGATGAAGATGAGTGCGAAGTTATAGGGGGGCAACAGGTTAAAGATACTATCCGCCCTTTCGTAGAAAGAATTTTAAATGAAGATACCTATCCATTACTCAAACATTACGTGAAAAAAAATAGCCATCTCAAAACTATGAGGCTTTCAGACGTGATGAAACTCGCCGAAGATTGAACAATTTTTTTTTCATGAACGATAGGGGCGGTGTTTTTATTGAAGAAATTATTTTTTTGTTTTTATGCCTCTTTGAAGAGGTATGAGTGAGACATTTACTCCTGTAGACCTTATTCACGCTCAGGAGTTATCGTAATGTCACAAAACCTCATCCGCTTACCAGAAGTACAACGCCGTACCGGTTACAGCAAGGCTTGGATTTACCGCCTTATCAGCCAGAATCGCTTTCCGTCATCCGTGAAGATTGGTACTCACTCGATTGCTTTCGTTGAAAGTGAAGCAAACGAGTGGATCAATCAACGCATTGCTGAATCTCGCGGGGTGGCTGCCTAATGAAAATGAAAAACCGCCCCGTACAGCAGGCGGCTAGTCAGAAGGTTGGCACCTCTGATAATAGCGCCACACCTACCATCAAACCAGCGCCGAAGAAGCACCGTGCCCGTGTGTACATGTTGAAAACTGGCGTCAATGGCTGGGCTGAGAACGACATTCTCAAGTATTGCCGTCTCTCATCTGGCCGCAACTACGCCAGCGAGCTGGAACGCCGCCTGGATATTCATCTGGAGCGTATCGACGAGAAGAACCCGGACGGCATCGGTAGCCATTTCCGCTATCGCTTTGTGAGCCGTGCTGACGTCCTGCGCGTGATCCAGTTGGTCAACCATAACGCCGCAGCTGGTGGCTATCACGGCCTTTCCCAGAGCGACATAGCCAACATCTTACCTTGTACCCGGACATCAACCACGCCGCCTAACGGAGCCTGACAACATGAAACTCGAAAAAAGCAGATTCAATTCTGAGGCTGCCCCTCAGCCTATCCCAAGCCAGAAAGCTATTTTCACCGCTGATGAGAGTGATATTTCCGTTATCAAATTCGAGGGGGTAACTGTGCGCATTGTTAATGTGTACGGCGATCCGTGGTTCGTTGCTCCTGATGTTTGCCAGTCACTGGAAATCAGCAACCCCACCAGCGCAGTTTCATCTCTGGATAGCGACGAAGTAATGACCCTAACTTTAACCGAGGGTCATTCCGGTAAGCGCGGCGGGGCGCGTAGCTGGAATATGGTTGCTGAGTCTGGCTTCTACAAATTGATCGCCCGTAGCCGTAAGGCCAGCACTGCCGGGACATTCGCCCACAGGTTCAGTAATTGGGTATTCCGCGATGTTATCCCGTCCATCCGTAAGACTGGCGCGTATGGCGTCCCGTTCGCGTTCCTGAACGACTACAGCAAGCGCAAGACCATATACACCAAGAAGGCTAGCAAGCGAGGCCACGCCCTACAGTCATGCAAAGCAGAGAAGCAAGCTCTGGCGTATGAGGAAGCGGAGTTGTGGCGCAAGTATCAACCTGATCTGTTGGCGGTTCCTGACCGCATTCCTGTCATCTATCATGAACAACATGCCTACCGTGCTGGTCGGCGCATTGTCGATTGATGGCAGCACCGCTTCAGGGGTTATCAAGGAAGCAATGATTTATGCCAATGTGATTGGCTGCGATCTGGGGCCTAAAATCACCCCTATTGGTAGCCTGGCAACGCTACTTTGGCTACATGTACTTTCACAGAAGAACATGACGATCACTTGGGGATATTACTTCCGCACCGGGATTATCATGACTTTACCTGTGCTGTTCGTAACGCTGGCCGCGCTGGCGCTACGTCTCTCTGTCACCCTGTAATGAGACCCTGATATGAGCAACATTACCATTTATCACAACCCGGCCTGCGGCACCTTGCGTAATACGTTGGAGATGATCCGTAACAGCGGCACCGAACCGACTATTATTCATTATTTTGAGACACCGCCATCGCGTGATAAGTTGGTCAAACTTATTGCCGATATGGGCATTTCAGTACGGGATCTACTGCGTAAAAACGTTGAACCGTATGAAACGCTAGGGCTTGCCGAAGACCGTTTTACTGACGATCAACTCATCGACTTTATGTTGCAGCATCCGATCCTGATTAACCGCCCCATTGTCGTAACGCCGCTGGGTACCAGGCTGTGCCGCCCTTCAGAAGTCGTGCTGGATATTCTTCCGGATGTGCAGAAAAGCGCGTTTACTAAAGAAGACGGTGAGAAGGTGGTCGATGAAAAGGGGCATCGCTTGAGTTGATTGTGTAGGTAAAAGGGGCGAGATGATGAAAGGGCGAGAATACTCGCCCTGAGACTGCTGACAAACCCTCACCGGACTTACAATGTAGGGGGCGCTGCATGCTGCGCCCGTCAGGATAATCAATGGGTTAGAAAATACCGGTATAGATAGATCCCGACCTATTCAGCAATATTGCCACTTTGTCATCAATCTGAGGGCGAGAATATTCGCCCTTTTTCCTGGGGACCCGTGTTAACGAAGTATCAGAAGCCTGCTTTTTCGAGTTCTTCGGGTTTATCGTGAACACCAAAACGGTCAACGATGGTGCAGGTAGCTTCGTTCATCCCACGGATCTCAACTTCCGTGCCTTCTCTGCGGAACTTAATGACCACCTTATCCAGAGCGCTGACGGATGTGATATCCCAGAAATGGGCGTGTGAAACATCTATCACCACATGCTCAATGGCTTCGCGGAAATTAAAGTGGCTGGTAAAGCGGTCTGCTGAGGCAAAAAAAACCTGGCCGGTAACGGTATAGGTTCGGCTCGAATCCTCAAGAACAGAAGTGACTCTCATGAACCGGGATATTTTAGTGGCAAAGTTGAGCGAGGCTATCAGTACGCCAGTCAGCACGCCAAAGGCCAGATTATGTGTTGCAACCACGACAGCGACAGTGGCGAGCATGACCACGCTGGTTGAAAGTGGATGTGTGCGCAGGTTGATAATGGATCGCCAGGAGAACGTCCCGATGGATACCATAATCATCACAGCGACGAGCGCTGCCATGGGGATCTGAGATACCCAGTCACGCAGGAACACAATCAGGCAAAGCAGCACCACACCAGCAGTGAGAGTAGAAAGCCGCCCACGCCCGCCTGATTTTACGTTGATAACCGATTGCCCGATCATCGCACACCCTGCCATTCCTCCTATAAAGGGCGTACAGATATTGGCGATACCCTGCGCTTTGCATTCCCGGTTCTTGTCACTGGGGGTGTCGGTCATGTCATCCACGATAGTCGCGGTCATCATTGACTCAAGCAGGCCAACAACCGCAAGCCCCGCAGAATATGGCAGGATGATGAGCAGTGTCTGGATAGTTAGCGGCACGTCGGGAAGCAGGAAGACAGGCAGGCTGTCCGGAAGTTTACCCATGTCACCTACAGTTCGTACATCCAGATGCAGCCACATGGCAATGCCAGTCAGCACCACGATGCAGACAAGTGGTGAAGGAATGGTTTTGTTAAGGTACGGGAAGAGATAAATAATTCCTAGACCCGCCGCAGTCATGGCATAAACATGCCAGGTCACATTAGTCAGTTCAGGTAACTGCGCCATAAAGATCAGAATTGCCAGCGCGTTGACGAATCCGGTTACCACTGAGCGTGAGACCAAACGCATCAGTCTGCCTAATTTCAGATAACCGGCTATCAGTTGGAAGACCCCCGTCAGAATGGACGCCGCCAACAGATATTGAAGGCCGTGGTCTTTAACCAGCGTCACCATCAGCAGCGCCATTGCACCTGTGGATGAAGAAATCATCGCCGGACGCCCGCCAAAGAAAGCCATAACTACCGGGATACAGAAAGCAGAGTAGAGCCCTACCTGGGGATCGACGCCGGCAATAATGGAAAAGGCGATCGATTCTGGAATGAGCGCGAGCGCGACAACAATACCGGCCAGTACGTCACCACGGACGTTACCTAGCCAGTCCTTACGCGTTGAGGACAGCAACATAGTTATTTCTCGGTTTTTAGATACAGTCAGCCCTTGAGGGCAAAAATTTATGTACGGTAAAACACATCCGCAGACGGGATGTTATTGAGTGCGTGCAGAGGCTGGCTCAGTACGACGAAGGAAGGGAAAACTCAGGGTGGCGTAATACGCATGATAAAAATTTAGGCCTCAAGTCTGCTTTAGTTACTTTCAGAAGAGTGTTTAGCCAGTAAAAACACACTCATCCAGCCATCAAATCAAGCCCAGTCACATGAGCTAAGCGGGCACTATAATAAAAAAACAAGGAATTTTAAACCCAAAACTACAGGCTTAGGAAAATAGGGGAGAAGTAACTCCCCTCCTGCTTTTTTCATGTTACTTCGCCATTTACCGGTGGGTTGATGTCAAAACGTGAGACAGTTCCGCCTCATGTTGCCGTCTGAAAAAACGCCACACACGAATTGAAAGCAATCATACCACTCATGTCAGGCCTCAAATCTTGCTCTGATTCACTCGCCGGGAAAGCTCTTCTGCCGACTCTTTTCGTTCGCTATAGCGATCAACGAGATAGGCTGAGTTGCCCCGGGTCAGGAGAGTAAATTTCACGAGCTCTTCCATCACATCCACAATGCGGTCGTAATAAGACGACGGTTTCATTCGTCCATCCTCATCAAACTCCTGCCAGGCTTTTGCCACGGAGGACTGATTTGGAATGGTGATCATCCGCATCCAACGGCCAAGAATGCGCATCTGGTTTACGGCATTGAAAGACTGAGAGCCACCGCAGACCTGCATAACGGCCAGCGTCTTACCCTGAGAAGGGCGAACAGCGCCTTCCGATAGGGGTATCCAGTCAATCTGGGCCTTCATGATGCCGGTCATTGCACCATGCCGCTCAGGTGAGCACCACACCATCCCTTCAGACCAACGAACCAGCTCGCGTAGCTCCATCACTTTAGGATGCGATTCAGGTGCATCATCAGGAAGAGGCAAGCCAGAAGGATTGAAGATCCGCACTTCTGCGCCCATCGCAGTCAATAATCTTGCAGCTTCCTCAGTTGCCAGTCGGCTGTATGAACGTTCGCGTACAGAACCATAAAGCATCAGAATGCGGGCAGGATGTTGAATGGCAGGAACACCGAATCTCCCCTCGTTAATTGACGTGTCGAATAAACCTGTATCAACGTTCTTAAGCTCGTCCGTCATTTTACCTCTCCATTTTTTTGATTTATGGCAGTAGTGGAACAATCAGCGGTACCAGTGCAACATTCCTCAGTAAGGAAGGCGATCAGCGCATCCAGACTTTCATAGTGAGCATGGCAAAAAAGTGTTCGTCCTTGCCGTTCCTGATGTACAAGGGAAACTGAAATCAGTGCTGACAGATGATGGCTTAATGTTGAAGCAGGGATCTCAAGCCGCTTTTGCAGTTCTCCTACAGGCAGCCCCTGATGCCCGGCTTTAACCAGCTCTCTGTACACACTCAGACGTGTTGGATGCCCCAGCTCTTTCAGGGTATCCGCTGCTTTCGAAAGCTCCATAAGCACCTTTATTTTATATTTCCAGAATTATGGAAATTTAGCGTATTCCTCTCAAAATGCCAAGAGCATAAACACTCTGTGATGTTAAAGGGAGGAGGTGGCATGGTTACAGTGTAGCTGGCCCGTCCGCCCACAAACTCTGTCATAGATCAGGCGGGCAAGCAGTTAGACTACCGAATCTAAAGACTGAAAAACTGATCTTTGCCCCGGGCTTTAGCTACGTAGAGAGCTTTATCGGCATGTGTCAGTAGTACGTTAGGCGAGGGCAGTTGGCCAAATGTATGAACTGAAAAACCGATGCTTATAGTCAAGTATCCAGTGCTGGAAGCGGAGTGCGGTATTCTCAAATCTCGCACCAGTTGGCATAGCGTCTGCACATACAGCGTTGCCTGGTCTTTCGTCATGCCATTGGAGAGAATGACAAATTCTTCGCCGCCATACCTGGCGACAAAATCAGACCCCCGCTTGAAGGACTTGCTCAAGCAATCCGCGACACGTATTAGCGCTTCATCGCCTGCCTGATGTCCATAAATATCATTGAATGATTTGAAGTGATCGACATCGATCATGGCGAGCGTCAATGAGTCGCCATTACGGATGGCAATTTTGCATTGAATGTCGAACTGCGTATCAAAAAAACGGCGATTATAAATCCCGGTGAGTCCATCCTTTATGGAGAGTTGCTCGAAGTGTATTTTCATTTCCTCGAGGGACCGATGCTCATCACGAAGCTGTTGCTGGATTATCATTCTTGGTGTTACGTCTTTTTGGATCCCGATAAAATTGGTTACAGTCCCACTCTCATCATGAATTGGCGATATGCTTAACTCGTTCCAAAACATAGTTCCATCCTTGCGGTAGTTTCGCAAGGTTACAAGGCAGTACTCACCTTTTTTAACGGCGTTGCGCACAATCTCCAGCTCTGGCTGTTCCCGATCGTTATTTTGTAGGTATCGACAGTTGATGTTGGTGATTTCTTCGAAGGAGTAGCCGGTCATTCTCTCAAAAGCCGGATTTACAAAAATCAAAGGATTGTCGTCTATGACATTGTCAGAGATGGTGATGCCGTCTCGTGAATCTATAACCGCCTGCTTAAGAATTTCAATCTTCATACAAAGTCCGTTAGTGGGATCGTAGGGAGAACGTTGTTCGTAAGCAACGCAGCATCAAGAGATCACTCGCCATCAAACCAATTTTACAAGTGTAGTCGTTGAGAAAGGTGCATGTCCGTTTTTTGACATTCGCGATAGTGTTGAAAACGAGGGAGGGTTACGTCACTCAAGTGCTGGCCAGGCCTGGCACGACGGCAGTGCGTCTGCCTTTCAAACCGGTGATGACTTTTATTCCGCAACAAAAACGGCAGGTGGTGGCGGTATTCCGTCAAAACTCGATCCTGCGTTTAGCTCAGGGAGACAAGGCCGATTTACGTGATGATTGATTTAGACCCTGTTCCAGACCTCGATAAATTGCCTGATGGGGTCACTGCGCAAACTGCGGTCTATACAGAGCACTTTGAGCATCTTTCCATCATGCGCAAGGTCCTGCTACGTATGACCAGCTGGCTACATTATCTCTATCTGGATCACTAACGGTTAGTTGTGCCAAAGGATCGTGCTGCAGAGACAAAAAAGCCCGAAACGTGAATTGCGGGCTCAGATTGATGACAAAGTGGCAATATTGCTGAATAGGTCGGGATCTATCTATACCAGTATTTGCTAACCCATTGATTATCCTGACGGGCGCAGCATGCAGCGCCCCTACGTTGCAAGTCCGGTGAGGGGTTGTCACCAATCTGAGTCCGCAACGTGAATTGCGGGCTCAGATTGCGGTAGTGGAACTCATAAACTTTCGGCATTCATTTTTTAAGATTTTCCAACAATTCAAAAATCGTGTTACCCACCTTTTGGATCGCTTGCTCAATCTCGCGGGTCATGGGCTTGCTGTAGCTGAGCCGTAGGCAATTGCGGTATTTTCCGGCAGCAGAACTGATAAAACCGACGGCAATCTGTATGCCCTGTGGCAACAAACAGCGATTCAGACGCAGGCTATCGAACCCGTAAGGCAGCTCCACCCATAACATAAAGCTCCCTTGCGGCCTGCTCAGGCAGGTATTTGGCGGGAAATACTTCATGATCCAACCCGTCATAATGTCGCGATTACGTTGATATTGGCGGCGCATGCGGCGTAAATGTTGCAGGTAATGCCCTTGCTTGATGAATTCAGCCATTGCCAGCTGTGGCAAGGTGGGGACCCGCCCAGCGGAAATGTACTTCATATGTAACGCTTTTTCTAAGTAACGCCCCGGTGCAATCCAACCAACCCGCAGACCGGGCGCAACGGTTTTAGAGAAGGAACTGCACAGCAATACACGGCCATCATCATCAAACGAGGCAATGGTCGGCGGGCGTGGGTATTGATAAGCGAGTGCGCCGTACACATCGTCTTCGATAATGGCCACGTCATAGCGTTGAGCCAATGTCAGCAGCGCTTTCTTGCGCTCATCCGGCATGTTGTAACCCAACGGGTTATTGCAGGTCGGTGTCAGTTGGATGGCTTTAATCGGCCACTGATCCAGCGCCATTTCCAATGCCTCCAGGCTAATACCCACCACCGGATCGGTGGGGATTTCAATCACCTTCATCCCCATCCCTTTCAGGGTTTGCATCGCACCATGAAAGCTGGGGGAATCCACCGCCACAATATCGCCAGGTTGGCAAACGGCCCCTAGGGCAATCGCCAGTGCGCCATGGCAGCCAGAGGTGATGATGATATTGTCTGCCGATTGATGGTTGCCACTGTCCAGCATCAGGCGGGCAATCTGCTCACGCAGCGCCGTGGTGCCGTAAATACTGTCGTAATCCAGCACTTCCTCACTTTGATGCAGGCTGATACGGGCCAGCAAACGGTCGAGTATTTTCAGGCCTGGGCCAGACAGGTCCGGCGTGCCGACGCCCAGATGTAGCACATTCTCTTGAGCGCTAGCCTTCAAAAATTCCAGCGTATTTTCCCACTGAGAAATCTCGACCGGCCTTTGTGCATGGCTGCATAGCGCGGGTAACGCTGGCAGATTTGAGCTACAGCGCACGAAGTATCCCGATTTCGGCCGCGCCTCGATCAGTAGGCACTCTTCAAGTTGCCGATAGGCCTGCTGTACGGTGCTGATACTCACTCCGTGCTCGTCACTCAATACCCGAACGGAAGGCAGCCGTTCTCCGGGCACATACAGCCCTTCTTTGATGCGTTGGCTAAGGATATTGGCCAATTGTTGGTAGCGAGTCATGGATATCACCTGATAAAGAGAGAGGGACCAGTACAGATGGCGCTGATTTTTACCATTCAGACTGTTTAGCACATATCTGTATGGAAATAATAGCCGCTATTTGCATCTGTAATGTTTTTCAGCCAAGCATCATGCTAAGGGCTCATCGACTGACGGGGAGCTGATTATGAGTAATATTGTTGAAAATCAAATTGATGGTGGCTGCTTATCGGCTAAGGGAGCAACAACGAAACGTCACTCTATTGTTGCCCGTTTATGGCTAAAAGCATACAGATGGGCAAAGCGTTGGAATGAGCGGCGCAAAGCTGCCAATACCCTGGCAAGGCTGAATGGCGATCAGCTAAAGGATATCGGTCTACGCCGGGATGATATCAAGCGAGACTACAGCCGTCCGTTCTGGCGCTGAGCTGGGTTAAGGAGAGTAGAACAGAGAGGGGGCCATAGAAATCTCATTTCAACGGCATGCTGCGCCCCATAACCGGTACTGACAAAAAAAGAGGTGGCAAAGACTACCGCCACCAAAAGTCAAAGTCATAGGAAAAGGGAAAGGGAAAGGTTAATGACAACGTGGCAATGGCTGAATGTAAGGGGCGCAAAATGTGCGCCCCTTGCGCCATAGCAGTCTCGTTAAGGGTAAAGCTTATATTTCTCACGCAACTGCAAATAGCTATCCACCGCTGGTTGCCACTGGGCTTCGATGAACTGGACCGTTTCATCAACGGACAGTTTTCTTTCGCTTGCGTCATTCAGCAACGTAACCAGTTTGCTGGTGCCGGTGAGCTTGGCCAGCCACTGAGGGCGTATCAAGAAGAACTCCTCCTGATAATCCAGGTACTTCGCTTCTTTTGCCGCAGGGATCACCATCTCATAGCCCGCAGTCTTGAACTTGAACCACCAGTCGACCAGGTAACGTATCGTTGGTTTAACCTGGCTGATATCGGTAGCGGTCAAAATCTCCCCGCACACTTCCTTTCCGGCCTGGGGCCAGCCGGTTTTCTGCTGGTTAATATCCACCTGATAGCAGGTATTGACGTAAAACTGGCGCGTAGGGAAACCCAGTTGTTCAAATGGATGGTCTGAACCTCTGCCCATGTTGACGCTGGTGGCTTCAAACAGCCCCAAAGAAGGGTAAAGCTGGATAGCCAGATCGCTGCGCAGGTTCGGTGATGGCCGTACTGGCAGTGAATAAGGGGTGTCATGCTGGTAGTTAGCCATGCTGATAACCATCAGGTCTTCAGCGGGCAACTGATGGTGTTTGTTGCCAAAGGCCTGCCAGTGGGTATCGTTGAAATTCGTCAGCCAACCCTCGCCGGTGATCATGCGGGCAAACTCCCCGGAGGTGAGTCCGTGCACCATTGGTATCGGATGCATACCAATCCCCGAGATGTTTGCCTCCTCAAGAATAGGGCCATACACATGGCTGCCGAGCGGATTGGGCCGGTCGAATACCATCATTTTCTTATGGTATTTTTGCAGGCTTTCCAGCATATGGTGCAGGGAAATGGTGTAGGTAAAGAAACGAACGCCCACATCCTGCAGATCGTAAATAACGATATCGACATTGGCTAACTGTGCCTCGGTGGGATGGGCTCGAGAACGCCCATCCTCATCCCGACCATACAGAGATACGATCGGCAGGCCGCTGTGCTTATCGATATGGTTATCGTCGCCCAGCCCGGCATCGGCATTACCACGGATACCGTGTTCTACCGAGAACAGAGTGGTCACGGTAAATTGATATTTTTCCTGCTCGGCGAGCAATTTGTCGATGGTGTGTTGGCCCTGTTTATTGATTGAGCTTTGGTTCACCATCAGGCCGATGCGCTTATTTTTGAGCAGTGGCCCATAGGTTTGTTCCTGATCGACGCCGAGCACTATGCCTGGTACAGCGCTGACATAGCCAGCGCTGAGAGCAAACGACGAGCACAGGAATAACACTGTCAGTAGCAGATGCCTCATTCCTTATTTCTCTCTATTAATGGGATCAATTGCCCGTCAGAAGTTATGCCGTAGTTCCAACGCCCAGAACCAGAAGTTGTTGCTGGTTTTATCACCGTTCATCCAGGTTTGTTCCGGGCGGTAGTAACTGTCGACAAACAGCGACGTCTGCTTGGTAAACGGATAGATTGCCTGGAAACCGTAGCGGCTTCGGTCTTTCTCTTTATACACCGTTTCCTGGTTTCTGGAGTCGCGGAAGCTTTGCGTCCCTTTAGTCAGCGCCAGGCGGGTATAAGGCATTAACATCACGCCACTATCGAACTTGTAACGGTAAATCGCCCACAGGAAATGCTCCTTGTTATACAGCGTATTGACCAGTTGCTCATCGATATACAGATAGTTCAGCCAGAGGGAGTTTTTCTGGTTAAACGTCAGGTTTGCCCCCGCGAAGTGCTCATTGATCTGGCTCCAGTCGCGTTTGTAAACCCCATAATCTCCTTTTGCCCGCGCATAATCCAACTTGCGGTCAATCAGGCGGAAGGAGAGGCTGGCATTAAAACTCAGGCTATCAGAGTACTTATAATAGGCTTGCGGGCGGATCCAGATCTCGTGTCGCTCCTCACCCTTGCGGATATCCCCTTTGTATTCTGGATCGGCCAGTGCCGGGTTGCTGATGGATGGATAATGCCAGTTGTCGTTACGATAACCGAGGCGTAATTTGGTGTTGCCAGTTTTCCCTGCCAGAGTAAAGGGAAAGGTTCTGGTGACGCCTGCCTGCCAACGTGTGCGGTCATATTCTGGCGTATTATCCAGATAGGTTTTCAAAAACTGAACGTCATACAGCCATAATGAATCATTCTGGTAAATAAAGGCACCGACATAAGGCGAGGTAGCTACGCTGCCACGGATATATTTCCAGCGATCGTCACTGTCTATCTCCTGCTCGGTACCAATATAGGTATCAAAGCGCCAGGTTTGTTGGTGAACTTTATCCTGTGCCTCTTTCTTTTCTTTTTCTATTTGCTGAATGCGTTTATTGAGTTTGATGATCTCCTGATCATAATCCGTCTCAGACTCATCAGCCAATACCGGTTGTGCCATGAGAATGGCACTGAAAATCACTAGCCCTGTTAAGATCTTCATGTTTTACCTTCAGAGATATTATAATGCTGTTAATCCGTAACCGCGTGGGTAGAGCACGTTATTATTATCTGGTGTTTTAATATCAACCGGCAATTTACCGTGAGGCGTTGCAAGGCTATCCCCTGCTGGTCCCTTGAACAGCGTTCTTAAACCACTGCGAATATTGGTTTCCAGGCTGTTGCGGACGTTATTGGTCACATCAAAGCCGGTGATACCATAAATCGCAATGTTAGCCTTTACGCCCGATAAATAAGCGATGTCATAGGGATTACGCGTAGCAATAACCACCAGAGGAATGTTTTGCTTGTTGGCTACGTCGATGATGCGCTGCGCATTGGCTGGGTTGAGCTTCAGGTTGTAGGTAGCCAGGATAACCAACTGCTGACCTTGCAGTTGCTGCTCAATTTCTTCTGTCGTCAACGTGTCCTGATCCAGTTTGACCACCTGATCTTTGACGTTTAAGCCCACTTTCAACTCGTCGGCAATCTGAGCTAAATGCTTGTTGATTAACTCATTGCGTGGGCCTTCGTCCGAAAAGACCATAATGTTGTTTTGTGGTCTAAGCACATAAGGCAGAACCTGCTCGTTTTTGATCAGCGTAATGGCCTGTTCCGAAATGGCGTTTTCCAGATCCTTGTGCGCCTTGGAAGCGACAATGCTTTCAGCCGTGGCAGCATTATGAGGCGCAGGGGAGATGCGTTTACTGAGCTTGGTATAAATCACCCGCTGGGCGGAATCTTCAATGCGTTGCTTCAGCACCGGGTCTTTTTCCGCTTCGGCCTGCAAATAAGCGTACAGTTCGCCGAGTTGTTCAATGCTGGCACTGTCTTTAATTCCTATTGGCATCAAGACAATATCATTACCGGCTAAAATAGCCTGCTTGATGGACCAATGGCGGTCAAAATTGCCGGTAATGGCTCCCATGTCCATGGCATCCGTCAGGATCAGCCCGTCAAACTTGAGTTGATTACGCAGGGTATCGGTCAAGATCGCTTTGGATAAGGTCGCCGGCGTACCGATTTTCTCTCCCTTGATGTTGGTCAGGATGGTGCTATCAAGCGCTGGCACCACCACATGGGCGGTCATGATGGCATCGGTATCGGGCATCACGTCGACAAAGGGTTTCAGTTCGGTCTGTTGCCATGAAGCCTTATCCGTGTTGACGCTGGGGAGTGCAAAATGGGTATCTGAGGCGACGTTGCCGTGCCCGGGGAAGTGCTTCAGAGAGGTGAGCACCGGATATTGGTGAATACCTTCGATATAGCTGCGAGCTAATTGTCCAACCAGAATTGGATCGTCGGAATAAGAGCGAACGCCGATGACTGGATTATTCTGGTTGTTATTCACATCCACTACAGGCCCAAAGTTAAAGTTAAACCCAAGGCTGGTTAACTCATAACCATGAATATTCCCAGCCTGTTTGGCTAAATCGGCCACACCGGTAGCCCCCAAGGCCATATTGCCCGGCATCTCAGTGCCCACACGCAGGCGGGTAACATACCCACCTTCCTGATCGGTACTGATAAACAGCGGTAAGTTACTCCGTGCGTGCTGGAAATTATTAATCAACTCAACCGTTTGTGGGGTATTAATCAGGTTTTCACGGAACAGGATCACCGAGCCTAAATGATAGTCCGTCATCATTTTACTGACGTTGGTATTCATCTCGGTAAAAGGGGTTTTGCTTTCGCTGCCGTTTTCATCCCAGGAACGAATGTCCACCATCAACATTTGTCCGAGTTTTTCCGCCAAACTCATGTCGGCAATGATCTTTTCAGCTGCGCCTTTGGGGGAGAGCCACATCTCTTTTAGTTGGGTTTCAGGAATAGCTGCAGCATAGCTTCCGGCACTAAATAAAAAGATGGCCGGTATTATTTTTTTCATGGGATGACTCCGAGGTATCAATTTCCGGCGATTGTACATTCCAAAGCAGGTAATAAAGTGATAATTATCACAGTTGATCGATTCGTGTTTGTGATGCGTAAAGGAATAATGCCGGTTTTTTATACCAGCATTGTATCGCGCAGCTTGATTGGTAAAGGGGGCGAGCAAAGAATAACCCTTTAAGGGCAAGAATATCTTGCGATAATTATTTTAATCTCGTCATAAAAAGTTAAGATAATTCTTGTCATTGTTTTAATGGTATTCGGTTTTTTCTGGGGATCAGTCGTCCAGGTTATTAATGGTCATGCTCGCATTCAGCACCAGAGGTTTGGCGCTCTCTTTGCGCCGTTGCATTAACGCCAGGAAAATCAAATCCGTCAGGGTATTCTGTGCGGTTCTGGACGAAATCGAAGAGCTACGCCACTCGTTTTCATCAGAGACACTTTCCAATACATAATCGGCTATTTTGGCTAAAGGATTATCTTTGCTGCCGGTTATGGCGACCACTGTCGCTCCCTGTGCTTTTGCCATGGAGGCGGCGATATGCATATCTTTCCTGCGGCCACTGAAAGAGATAACTATCTGGACGTCTTTGGCGGTTAGCGCCTGCGCGGTGGCAATCTGGACGTGAAGGTCGGCTTCCACCAGGCTCAGGATACCGATCTTTTGTAATTTATAGCTCAGATCTTTGGCGGTGAGGCCAGAGCCCCAAATGCCGACGATCTGCACGCGCTGGGCGTTATCGATGGCATCGACCACCTGTTGGAAAATGGCGAAATTAATCCTTTTTGTCGTCTCGACGATTGCGGCATTCTTCTCATGGGCCAGCTTTTGTGCCACAACCATCAATGAATCTTCCGACGAGATGGCGTTATGCAAGGCCTTGTGCGGAGAGGACTTGAACAGGTTATTTCTACCCAGCTCTTCACTGATGGCAATTTTCAGGGCAGGGAAGCCTTTCATACCGATTTTCTGGCTAAACTTGACGATGGCAGACTGGCTGACCCCCGCATCTTCAGCAAACTGGGAAGAAGACATGCCCAGGACGGCTTCCGGGTTATCAAGGATATATTTAGCGATTTTTTGCTGGTTTTCGGCCAGGCTTGGCAACAACCAGGTGATTTCGTTCAGGACTGACATCAACAATATCTCCACTGTGTGTAATAGATTATTCCAGTTAGGGGGCTTTTCATTCCTTTGACTTATTTATTTGAAATTGTTGGAAATTAAATTTTAAATGGCGGTTATTTTTCCGCTTTATTCCTGATTTAGCTCTCGGCGAGAATAGATTTACCGTGACGATTATCACATTTGCCGAATAAATAATTCCTTAACATTGTCGAAAATCTTAACCCATTGGAAGCCCCTATGAAGATAAATTTAAGCCAGATGGTGACGGAAAGCCGCAACCCGGCCAGTTCGCAAATTGATACGCTGCCCACACTGGATATGCTCGCCGTGATCAACAGCGAAGACCAAAAAGTGCCGCTGGCGGTAGCCGCCACCTTGCCAGAAATCGCCAGGGTAGTGGATCTGGTGGTAGACGCTTTTGCCTGCGGTGGCCGATTGATTTATTGCGGTGCGGGTACTTCTGGCCGGTTGGGGATCCTGGATGCCAGTGAGTGCCCACCAACATACGGTACGCCGCGTGAGCAGGTGGTTGGGCTGATCGCAGGGGGCCATGCCGCGATTTTGCAGGCAGTGGAAAATGCCGAAGATAGTCCGCAAATGGGCGAGCAGGATCTGCGTAATCTCGGTTTCAACGCGCGTGATGTATTGGTCGGCATCGCAGCGAGCGGCCGCACTCCTTATGTGCTGGGGGCAATAGCTTATGCCCGTAGCGTTGGGGCGACTGCCGTAGCCATCTCATGCAATCCGAATAGCGAAATGGGTCAGGCAGCCGATATCGCGATTGAACCGGTGGTAGGCCCAGAAGTGGTGACAGGTTCATCGCGGATGAAAGCGGGAACGGCGCAGAAGTTAATCCTGAATATGATCACCACCGGGGCGATGATCCGCAGCGGCAAGGTTTACAGCAACCTGATGGTCGACGTGGAAGCCACCAACGCCAAGCTTATACAGCGCCAGGTCAATATCGTGGTCGAAGCCACGGAGTGCAGCCCTGAAGAGGCGGAAGAAGCACTTAATCAATGTCAGCGCCACTGCAAAACCGCGATTGTGATGATCCTCGGCGGCTTGTCTGCACCTGAGGCCAGCGCGGTTTTGAGTAAAAACAAAGGATTTATCCGTCAAGCACTGCAAGGGATACAGGCATAACCATGGCGAAAATAACCGTTCCGATGATAGAACAAATTTTACTTCTGGTAGGTGGCAGTAAAAATATCATTATCTGCGGTAACTGCATGACCAGGCTGCGTCTGACGTTAAAAGATCGTCTGCAAATACGGCTTGATGAGTTAAAGAAGATCCCTGGCGTGATGGGGGTAGTTAACGGCGACGATCAACTGCAGGTTATCCTCGGCCCTGGCAAAGCGCAAACTGCCAGCGAGATGATGAATGCGTTGTTAACGGCGCAGCCGCAGCAGGAACGGGGGAGTGCCGAGCAAGCTGACTTGCAGGCCCTGGCAAGTGAAAACAAGCAGCAGATGAAAGCCAAGCAAAATAGCGCGGTGCATAATTTCCTGACCAAATTTGCCACGATCTTTACGCCGCTGATCCCAGGTTTTATTGCCGCAGGGCTGTTGTTGGGGATTGCCACCCTGATGCAGCAAACGCTGATCGTGGAGGGAGTGGCACCGGCCGCATGGCTCAAAGGGCTGATCGCTTACATGAAAGTGTTCAGCATCGGTTTGTTTACCTTCCTCAGTATCCTGATTGGCTTTAACACTCAGAAGGCCTTTGGTGGCACCGGAGTTAACGGTGCGATCATCGCTTCGCTGTTTGTTTTACGCTATGTACCGGAAGGAACTACCGGCTACTACGCAGGCATGAGCGACTTTTTTGGGCTGGCGATCGACCCACGCGGTAACATTATTGGGGTGCTACTGGCCTGTATCTTGGGCGCATGGATCGAAAGGCAGGTGCGCCGGGTGATCCCCGATAATCTGGATATGATCCTGACTTCTTCAATTACCCTGCTGATCACTGGCGCCATTACCTTTGTGGTGATTATGCCGGTTGGCGGTGAGTTGTTTAAGGGCATGTCATGGCTGTTTATGCACCTGAACGGCAACCCGTTCGGTACCGCCATTCTGGCCGGGTTGTTCCTGATCGCCGTCGTGTTTGGCATTCATCAGGGCTTTGTGCCGGTTTACTTTGCCTTGATGGATGCGCAGGGCTTTAACTCGCTGTTCCCTATTCTGGCGATGGCCGGTGCAGGGCAGGTGGGGGCGTCACTGGCGCTGTTTGCTCGCTCTCCTAAAGGCTCTTTGCTGCGTACCCAGATTAAAGGTGCCATTTTCCCCGGCCTGCTGGGGATTGGTGAGCCGCTGATTTACGGCGTAACCTTACCGCGCCTGAAGCCCTTCGTTACCGCCTGTCTGGGTGGTGCGGTCGGTGGGTTCTTTATCGGTCTGGTTGCCTGGATGGGGTTGCCGGTGGGGCTGAATACGGTGTTTGGTCCTTCGGGCCTGGTGTCGATCCCATTAATGACCTCGGCCAAGGGGATTTTTGCCGGCATGCTGGTGTATGTCGCCGGTATTATGATCTCCTATATCGCCGGATTTATTCTGACCTGGCTGTTTGGCAGCAAGGATGTTGATTTAAGCTGATTTAATATTATTGCGAAATAGCCCTGCTTGCAGGGCTGTTTTTTATCCCCATCTAGCAGCTTTTGCACTCTCCAAGATTTCGCCTACGCTTGAAGTTATGATTCACTGGGATATACTTGTTAGAATGAAAGATAAAGGTATCTTATGAATGATTTATATCATTGAAAATCGCGTGCTTTTCAATATGGATGAAAACGCGTTTACGCTTCTTGAGGATGGGAATGAGAAAATAATCATTTCTAATCCGGCTCGGCGTGTCCTGGCCTTGCTTATCGAACAGCATGGTTCCATCGTACTACGCGAGACTCTGTTCCAGAAGGTTTGGGATGATTATGGTTTGATTTCAAGCAATAACAATCTCAATCAATGTATCAGTAAATTGCGGAAAATCATTTCCAGCTTAGGTATCGAATCAGAATTTATCGTAACCATTCCTAAAATTGGTTTCTTGATCAAGAAAGAAACCAAAGTGCAAGTTTATCTTGAATCTGAAAAGCAGGAAAACCTTGATGAAAAGCCTTTAATTCATGATGATAAATCACATGAAACCGTTTTGCTTAAAGAAAAGCCAACTCCAGTTGTCGATATAAATAACAAAAATAATATCAAAAAATCTGTCGTGGTTTATCTTTTTCTCGCTCTGAGCTTTTGTTTAATCTCATTTTTTGTAATCTTAAGTTACGATAAAAAACCTATGCAACTTAACCATTTTGTTGCAAATTTTGGTGAGTGTAAATTGTACTCTGTGACACCCATTACTAAGAGTGAAAATGAAAAATTTATAGCTCGAGCCAAATGTTTTATGGCCGATAAAAATATGGTTTGCAAAAGTAATGATGCCTTCATATTTCATACTGAATCAACGTTATCTCCTATTAACACCGGCTCCTTTCGTGAGTTTATGGCAAGATGCGAGGTGGGTAAAGACAACCGCATAGAATCATGCCAGAGTTTTTATAGAAATGATAGGAAATGCAATGAGTAATATAAAAACAAAAAACATCATAATCTCTACTGTATTGGTGACGGCAGTACTTGTTCTATATGCTATTTATACCGTATTCAGTTACCAAAACAATCGCGTGGATGAGCCCATTTATAACTACGGTTGTCGTGGTAATATTAGTGTGGAAAGCATATACAATGACAAACTTGTGACTATGAATGCCAATGTTTACTTCTCATTCTTGAATTCGCACAATATTATTTACGCAATAAGTGGCACCGCGACAATGTATAATGAAAAAAATGAAGTCATAAAAAAGCAAACGATCTTAAGAAATATTTACTATAGTTATCGAGTTGAGAGTGTTAGACAGCATACTTATACATTGAACAGTGAGCGTATCGATGTCAATGCAATCGATAATATTGATAACAATTTCGCAAGCCTTGTCATGTTTGACAGCATGTTCAAAGTGGGCTATAACGATATAGTAGTGATTAAACCGAAAACCGAGAATACTATTTTAATTTCGAATAATCAGTCACCTTTTATGATGTGTGTGTATCATTAAATTTCTTGGGAAACTAGCAGAAATCAACGCCTATCGATAATAAAAGTACAGGCTAAAACCACATGCCAATGCATAGCGTTTGAGCGTTTTAAAGCTGGCGTGTGTCGGTTTCTTTTCCAAACGGCTAATTGCTGGTGGTGTGACTCCCAGTCTTTTTGCGACTTCTGCCTGGCTTAATCCCGCTTCTTCACGCATTTTTTGTAGAATATACTCTAACTCAACCTCTTCTTTCAATTTTTGATCGTCGTACTGAACTCGCGGATCTTCCAGTGCTTTCACCAGCGATCTGGCATTGTTTCTAAACTCCATTGAAGACCTTCCTCATCCAAACCAATGATATTGGTCTGGCCTACTCTCAGTATAAATATCATTTTGGCGGTTCTTTCAGTACCATCGTGCTAATATTTTTAACTTCGGAAAGTCCTACTAATAATTGAAGGAACTGTGGCGAGGTAAGTCCTAACTTTCTCATGGCGTTCATTTTATGCGCGCTGACGGTTTTAATATTTATTCCTGCCATCTTGCCAATGGCCGCAGGCGTTATTTTTCGAGCCAAACTGTTTAATACAAACCACTCCCGCTGTGAGAGGGGTTTATTAGCACCATTAGCTTCTTTCTTTTCAATAATGCCTGGGCTAGCATATTGGTTATTAGTATTGACGGACTGAGTAACAACACGATGGATAAACTGTGGGGTCTCTTTTTTTGACAATAAATGGAACATTTTAAATGAAGTAAGGGAATGTAAAATCTCCATCTCTTTATTCTCGGTTAAAATAATGACTCTGTTATTAATGCAATCTCTTTTTAAGGCTGAAAAATAATTAATTAAATCATAAGTCGGCATAGTATACTGCTGGATAGAACGCTGCATTTTATAAACGCCTAGCTCAGAATACGCATTCTCCAACAAATAATTAAGCCCCATCTCCGTACAAAAATCATTAAAAAAAACAATAAAGCACGATCCCTGACTCATTGGTTCCAAGTCATTTATTTCTTGCCAAACCGCCATGTTATCTCCAAGTATTAGTAGTAGTTGACTTTTACAATCACTGAGGTATCAAATTGACCCAGGGCAATGTCTCTTCCTGGAATTGCACTTATTGTCGCTATAAAGTCTTTCGTGACTTGATTGACATTATTTAACTCTGCAAAATCATCGTAGCGATTAAATTTGATAGCCTGTTGTAAATCGTTGTATAGGGTTAATTTAGTCCCATTCTGTAAGTCTATTGCATCATCACCAATCAATGGACTTGGGGTAGAGAATTCAGCCTGTAGCGAGAAGTTATCGAGACAACCTTGCTTTATTGCTTGAATAGCGAAAGGCATGCTTACGCCAGAGGTTCCCGTTAACAAATTCTTCTGGATAGCGGAAAAGTTGACTATTTGCGATTCAGGATAGACTTTTAAATCTGAGCCACAGGCCAGAAAGCGGACTCCTTGCAGGCCTGATAGCGTATATTTTACGTTTTTTGCGTTGGCGGAATTATTCAGGCCGCGGCTGCCATCTAATTGGAATACAATGAATTGATCGTTTCCTTTATAGGTCCCATTGCTTGGTGCGTTACCTGCCAATTTGATATAGAGCCTGAACGTAATTGGGATAGTGACATTCTGACCTTTTTTGATAGGTGCACTACCGGTGCTCAAACTTTGTGCATTTTCCTCAAGATCCTGGCCATTATAACTCACACCGAGCTTCAGTCCTTCTCCCAACGACTGGGATTTTGGGTTGAAATAAAAATGCACTACGTCAGTGATTGTGCCAAGAACATTATCACAATAGGCCGTCATACTGATTTCATTGGATTCCCATATTTTGGTTCCGATAGGCACATTGGAAGGGATCGCCAGTTTACCGACGGGGATTGGTGGCATATTCACCAACTGAGTGCCTTTTTCAACACAGTCTAAAGCCTTAGCTGTCTGGCTCATAAATAATAAACTGAGCAATAGTGATATGAGGTGAAGTGAACACCATTTTCTTTGAGTATGCATTTTTTATCCTGATTTAAAATCGGCGCTAGAGTTTTTATTATTTATAGCTAAGCCTAAAGGTAGCTTGTGTATAGAAATTACCTAGTTGAATACGATCTAGTTGTTCATAACTTTCCAACATGACGAACAATTGCAGTACATCGTTATTATCTTGTAGCCGGAATAGTTGGCTTTCCTCGCCTAAAATCACCCGTTCTCCCTGTTCGTTCTCAATAGCCAAGCCAACCCCATGCTTCATATCCTTCCCACCCAATAAATCCTGTCGCGTCGAGGAGGCGCTTTCACCGTAAAAAGTTATTGAAACCAGATAGCCATTGTTGGCACTTTCTTCGTTCATTTTTACCTTATCGAAGGCGGAGTGTTTTTCCATGACGCAGTTGACGACATGTATTTTTAAAGGAATGGGTGAAGAGTGAGCACCCACTCGGTTAAACGTTGCGTTGCTAATAACCCCTAAAGGGATAACCTGTTCATCGCTAGCCATTTCAATGTGACAAGGCGAGGTGATCACCGCACCGGAAAATGACAGTTTCCCGCGCATTCCTTCCGCTGATTGGTGCGCTGGGCTAGCCGCCGCGGTCCCAACGAAAATGCATAACAGTAATGCCAGTACACTATATGTGCGGTTAAGCTTCATGCCATCCTCCGCTTTATCGGCTCTTATTGTTGATTTTTTCACATTGGCTGTTTCGGCACTGATACTCATTGATCTGCAGACCGCCATAGTCATCCATATACCCAATGCTATAGCGTTCGCCACTATAGCCACCGGTAGCCACCGTTTCTGTCGAGTATGGAGCGATCATGACGCTGTCAAAACCAGGGAAATTGCCGCGATTATCCTGGCTTAAATAGCCAATTGTGATGTAGAAGGGGGTCGGGTTAGCCATTTTTACCGTGCCATTTTGCGCCGTCACCGCGATCTTCTCCTGCCAGATATCCCCTTGCTTTGGCGTAATTGCCGCAGGTCGGAAGAACACTTTTATCCGGCTTTGGATCGCTACCTGCATCACGTTGTTTAGTTCGCTCTTCGGCGGCACTTCTCTGACATTGAAATAAAAAATCGACTCACGATCCTTAGGTAATGCTTTCGCATCTGCCAGTTGCAGGATCCTGACCAGGCTTTTTTGGCCTGAGTCGATACGCTGCATTGGCGGCAGAGCGACTAGCGGACTGGGGATTTTTTCCCCGGCGGCATTCTCAAGCCAAACTTGTGCCAGATAGGGCAAGCTTTTACTCTGATTTTCAAGCATGACGCTGACAGATTGATCGTTACTCCCGAATATCACGCGAGTTCTGTCCAGGTTAATTGCAGCAAAGGTGGCATTGCAGGCTAAAATAGTCATAGCCAATATGGCTAAGCGTAAATTTTTTTTCATTTCTTCATTTCATCCCTAATAAAGTGGCGCAGTCGTGAAACATATGCCTATTGACATGGCAATAAAACCTGACCGGAATAAATAGAACTATCATCGGGTGCGTGGATGCGACATTGTTTATTTTCACCCCATCGTACAGTCAGTTTCTTCTCTGCAGAAATACCCGCAAGATAAACCAGTCCATTTTCACCAACCAAGCCGGATTCGAACCCAGTGCTGTTATCCGTTACCACAGAGCCCAACGGAGGAAAACTGCCATCCTGTAACCGGATCACCGCCATCAGTTGCTGGCCTTTTATGGCACGAATTTTTCGGTAGCCAATAGCACCTTCGGTTAGAGTCTTACTGACAACGGAACTATAAACTTCGACATCGACAGGTAGATTATTGACATCAATCCATACGTCCGATGTTTGATAACTTGATACGCCATTAGCCACGGCAATGCCGTAGTCGTTGGTGACACCAGACCCGTTATTGATTGGGATCCCTTTTACCTGCGCAGCCAGCATGATCCTTGGTTCATCGCCTGCGCTGTTTTGGTGTAGTGCTGCCCCGTAAGGCGTCGCCGTCAATGAACCGTACCAGTTGCCGCTGAGTGAACGATAATCATTATTTTTGACGCTACCATTCAAGCCAAATTGCCCATGTGGCGTATTGTGCTGATAATTACCACGGAACACGCCATTGCCTTTCTGGATATCAGGGCTGTTGCCCCCCGCACTGACCCGCCAAGTGTTATTAATGTCCTGGCTATTGTAATAAGAAACGGCCTGACTGAAGCCCCCGCTAGAGCTTTGCTGCGCGTCATAACTGATCTGTTGCCCGGCAGAGATTGGTAAGCTGAATGACAGGAATATCTGATCCTCGTCCTCATAGCGATATTTCAATTTGCTGGCGGTCAGCGTGGTCGATATCCCTCTGAATGGGCCGATATCGAAAATTTTGCTCGCCGACATGCTGTAATTATTGGTCGATGAATCATTCCAATAAATTTTGTGCGTGGCCGACAAATAGAGCGTGACATCTGGCCATGGCACGTATTGGTTCGCGGTTATCGTATACGTTTGTTTGTCATCCCTTGAATAGGTATTGCCACTGACTTTGTCAAGGTACTGATTCAACGACATAAACGTTTTTTCTGAAAAGCGATATCCGGCGAACGTGATCTGGCTGCCGGTGGCCTCAAAACGCTTGGCATAATTGGCCCGAACGCTGTATCCCGTCAGCTTGTTCTGGTGCGCCAGATTTGCAGCCGAACGGGTAACGTCGAAAGAGACAGCCCCAAAGCTTTTCAGGTTTTGGCCTATGCCCAACGCTTGTGCCTGATAGTCACCGTTGGTGGTAATCACTCCGCCGTACAGCGACAAATTATTCAGTATCCCCCAGGAAAGCTCACCGCTATAGAACGCTGGGTCGATGGCGTGATTGTTTCGTCCCTCTGTCGGTTTACCCAGTGCGGTTTTAAACCGAACGCTTCCTTTTCTGGTCAGGAAGGGAATGGTTGCCGTGCTGACCTGATAGGAGGTCACGCTACCGTTTTCCTCTTCAATACGTACATCGAGTGCGCCTTGTACCGCTTCACTCAGATCCTGAATAACAAACGGCCCTGGGGGCACGTTGGCCTGATAAATAATCCGGCTATTTTGACTGATAATCACCCTGGCATTGGTTTTTGCTATGCCAGTGACCTGCGGTGCGTAACCACGCAGGGACGGCGGTAACATACGTTGATCGCTATTCAGTGATACCCCTGCAAAGCGGAATGAATCGAATATGTCCGAGTTAAGGTAGGTTTGCCCACCGCTCAATTTTGCGCCCAACGCTGGTATTGCACGATACAGGTAGACCTGCGCCCAGGTAAATTGGTCACTCCTTGGCCCGTTTGACGAGTGACTATTGGTATACTGGTAATCGCCACGTAGACGCCATGGCCCCATATTGGCACCGGTAGTTCCGTAACTACTGAAATTGGTTGAGCGCGCGCCCTCTTTGGGGACGAATTTGCTGCCTAGCAGGTTGTAGTCCAGCAAGAAACCAGGGACTCCCTCGTCCCACTGTGAGGGGGGAACCCAGTTCTGATCGCGATAATTGAGCCAGGCCTGAGGTATCGTAATCGTTAGGGTCTGTTTCTCTTGATCATAGCGGGCTGTAACTTCAGGATCCTGGTCCAGCGAGAGGCATTGCTGGCCATGCCACGTGGTCAACGAAGAACGGAAACTATCAGTCAAATCGAATTGTTCGACTAATTCTGGCGTAAGGCACACTCGGCTATTTTTTTTACTTTCAGTAGCAATATATTTTATTAAGCGTTGTTCTGGCAATAAGTGACCATTGATCACAATATCCAGCAGATACTCTCCTGGCAGAATGTAGTTCGCCACTTCAAAACGTGATAGGTCAATGTTTTCTCGATCTTTAGCGTCGATAATATGGGTGTTGAATTCGACGGCTTGGCTTGCTGTAGACATACCTATCCCAGCCAAGGTCAAGATAACTAATCTTGTCAGCCTAAGACCCATTGAGATCCGATTCAATGTAAAATACATAGTGAAATCACTTTTTATGTTTTTAGAGCAAGTTAGAACTTTGCTATAGAAAATTAATGGTGATGCTGTTTATTGAGGTGCTCTCTCCTCAATACGCTTTATAATTGCAGTTGCCTCAGTAAAAATACAACTGCAATTATTAAGGATGTTTACCTGATGATAGCTAAAATATTATTTATAGTTTAGTGCGTATGTCGCTTGGGAAACGATAGTCCCCGTAGAAACCGGCTGATTGTTTGCTTCAACACGGGCTGCAAAGACCAGCTCATTGTTACCGGTGACCAGATTGATATCTTTTGAGGTATCGCCCACCTTCAGTAGATCGCCATTAGCATCGATCAAACGGATTGCTGCACCCTTTGCACTTCCGGTGTTTGCGACCAGTTCAGCAACGCTGCTGTCTGCGGTGCCACCAAAAGAAACGCCCACTTTTGACATAGCTGGATATTCCACAGCACCTGCAGTTTGTGAAGACAAATCACAATCTTGCAGATGAATGGTGTAGCTAACGTTTTGAGAATATTTGTTGCCGGTTTCAAGTACCTTATTCGCTACCTGACCCATATCGACGTTGATATCTGCATCACCCGGAGCCACGGAGCAAGGTGCGTTGATCACGGTACCCGTGAAATGAATACGGCCTGACCCTTGGTCAGCACCTACAGGGGCATCAGCGAAAGCGGAAGAAGATACCAATGCTGACATGGCAATAATGAAAATATTCTTTTTGGCGTTAAACATGATTCGTCCTTCATAAAGTTACGATAAAACAGTTCGTTCAGACGACTTTCACTACAGATAAAAGTGGCATGAACAACCATATGTAATATCGAAGAGAGCCCATCTCTCTTGCAAATCAATAATACTGATATTTTTCATATCACGATATAATAATTTGAAAAATAACCATATTAAGAATTAAGTTCCGCGCAAACTATCTGCAGCACTTATTTAGCGTGATTGTTAACTTTTATGTGAATAGTATTGATACTAAATTTCAGTATTTTCTTAAGTTAAGGTCGCTAGCTCTTGATGGCTTTAATGTTTTTATCATTATTTTAACAATTAAAGTCATTAAATTTAATTTTTTGTTATCTTTAAGATAACAATTCGGGGCTGCATTGCATTTTTATGACGAAAAAATCACCGGTAATTATAGTTAACAAATTTTTTCTGGGAGGTTTCTTGAGGTGGTTCTAGCTTCGGGGGGAATCGACGTTGATGCATCTTGATTGGTTTAGGCGATTAAATGCTTGAGGGAGGCTTTTCTCGCGTGTAATGCATGGTTCCGGTAGATGTAGGTCTGCTTTCGAACAACAGAATTTTATAGCAATCATGATGACTGTCTATTCACAAGCCATAGGCAAACTTGTTCGTCACGGGTTGTACAATAAAAATAGTGGATTCAATACTATCAATCAGATGGGGCCATTTAATCCATGCTTTCATGTGCGTTCACAAGTTTAATTCCACGGTTAATTTTAAATTAAATATCTATTTTTTTCTTTAAAAAAGAATTAAACCTCACATTATTAGGAGGTAAAGAAATTAAATTGATAGGTTTGTTATATCGCTATAATCTATTTTATATCAATGGCTATAAGTTAACGTATGAAGTCTAGCGAATATTTTAGATATTCAATGTATTGAACGGGGTAATACTACGATGGCAGCGTCGGCCAAAACAATCAAAGTTCTGATAATCGATAGGGATAACTATTTTATCATCGGTTTATGCCACATAATTTCTGGTTTTTACCGCAGTAAGGGTATTGAGGTGCAATTTATTACTCGGCCAGTAGCTGGGTTCTCGGCAGATATCATTTTTCAAACGATCGATTATGGCGCCAGGTTTAACGTTTGGCGCTCTCTACCCTCGGGAGCGCCGAGCCCGTTAGTTTTTCTGATCCGGGACCAAAGAAATGGTTTGCTATCACATCTATTTAAATCGGCACGAAAAAACGGGACGTTAGATCGAAATCAACCGATTGACGTGGTCAAGAACATGCTCGAAGAGGCGATATCTATGCAAGGGTGTCTGCCTCCGAAAACAACGCTAGGCACCCAGGGCTTTACCCTCCGTGAAAGTGAAGTGCTGCGCTACCTGATACAAGGTAAATCGCACGAAGAAACGGCAAATGTGATGAGGCTTAACGTCAAAACGGTAAGTGGGTATAAGCGTTCAGCGATGAGAAAACTGAATTTCAAGCGCAACCAAGAATTATTCCACTGGTTGTTACAAGGCGGGTTATCCAGCTCAGAGAGGAAAATGTAAAGTATGAGTTATCTTATTTGACTTCAGGCCCCTGGACCTTGTTACAATTAGGGTGACTAGCACCTCCCTAAATTGAAGAGTGATAGGCATAAAAGAGCAATACCGCCGCTCTTGGCACTGAAGTTTATTTTATCAGGTGAAAAAATGCGCCATCCACACAGTCCTTTACCATTGGCTAGCCCAATGGGGCTATCTTTATTGCCTCTAGGGTTACTACTGATTTGGCTGATATTTCTTAGCCCGCTCGCCCTACCTAATATGGGCGGAAGCGGCCTGAAACTACCGCAAAATATCCTGACTTGGGCGGTGATGGCTGCCGTCACTGCCACCCTCTGGTTGACACTACCGGCTAACTCTCTCATCTCCCTTAGCGTAACGGATCGTTGGCTGCTGCTGGCCGTGGTGATCCTGGCAATTCCCCTATTATATACCTCCCCCCATTGGCAGGGTGCTGGGCTGGCACGCTGGCTTGGGTTGGCTGGCGGTTGGGTTTTTTACGTCTCATGGATGCAATATCGCCCACCGCACGTTGCCCGACATTGGCTATTTTACGCCATTCTGCTGGCCGCTGTATTCCAGGGGGTGATCGCTCTTTTACAATTGACCTTACCGGGAACCGTACCGGCTTGGTTTGACTACCCAATGAAAAACGGTCGGCCTTATGGGGTTTTCCAACAGGTGAATGTGCTGGCCAGCTTTATCGCTTGCGGATTGGCACTGGCATTGATGCTGTTGTTGTTGCCTGATTTTTCCTTAACTCAGCCAAAAGCAGAACGAGGCAGACGATATTCCTTGGGGTTGGTGCTGGTGCTGTTCCCCGCGTTATTGGTGTGGTTACAGTCACGGATAGGCTGGCTTGGCGGCGGTATCAGCGGGGCGCTGTTGCTCTGGTTGGGATGGCGGCAGGCAAAAAAGCTTACGGGGATCGCAACTGGTTTAATGCTTGTTGGTATCACTATTGCCCTGATTTTTCGAATAAATGGAGGCGTTGAAACGGTTGAACACGCCGCGTCAAATCAGGCCCGGCTGATCATGTTGCAGGACAGCCTAAAGATGATTGTCGAAAAGCCTTGGCTGGGTTGGGGTTATGGCGGATTCGAATACGGCTTTCAGCACTATCGTCTGGCTGCCGGATTATCCACATTGGGTCTTGGCGTGGTGCGCCATCCGCATAATGAAATCTTGCTTTGGTGGGTTGAAGGGGGCATAGCTGCCTTGGCAGGCATGGCGATCTTACTCTGTGCTGGTTTCAGGCTGTTCTGGCTATCTTGGCGAAAACACGGTGCAAGCCTGGCGCTGGCCATCGCGCTGCTCCCTTTGCTGTTACATAGCCAAACGGAATATCCGTTTATACTGTCTAGCGCACATTGGGCCATTTTTTTACTGCTGCTGGCTCAGTGGGATCGTCAAACCGATAAGGCCACAGAACGCACTACTTTTCCTTTGATAACTCCCTCATTTTTACGAGCTGTAGTGCCCATGGCTTCAGCCGTCGTTTTCATAGTGGCCAGTATTGGGCTCTATGCCAATTTGTCTTTAACCGCCGTTGAACGTAATCACTTCGCGGATATTCAGCCCGCTCGCCGTGCGATGGCGTTTGATCCTTGGGTGAATACCGAACGTTGGCATTACGATCAACAGACCCATGCGTTGCTACTGTATAACCAGACCCGCGATCCCCGCCTGCTTGAAAACTATGCCCAATGGGCTCAGGGCTATCTTGCACGTCGGATCGATAAAAATGTTTATGCCTCATGGTTAGCTATCGCGCAATATCAGCAGGATACCGCCACCTACCGGCGTTTACACCAGGAAGCAAAGGCATTATTTCCCACTGACCCACGGTTTTTAACCGATTTGCCTGAGTGAATAGTGATAAGTTTACACCGATCGGTGATTCAGTTGAATGAGAGTGGCTAACGCCTCAACAGCTTGAAGGGCAAAAACCGGCCAAACGTGCTGGCGTCATGAAAAATCGCTTACCTAGTGTAAGCGATTAGATCGAGAGTGAAAAATGAAATGGTGGAGCTTAATTTTCCGAACGTACACAGACAAATAAAGGATTAGAAAGCTCCTGTAACAACATGCCATTATGATTGACCGCTGTTAAGTTAGTATAAAACTCAGTCCCTTGGACCTTCGAAAGTATGTATTGCTGCCATAATCCCAGTGGCAACTCATCATTCTTGTTGATCTCTTCACGTGTAATTTTAGTTTTATTCGTACCCTCTAACTCTGACGGGGTACTTGTAAAGAAAAGCTCTCTATTGACAAGGTATTCGCGACCAGCGTGTTTCACCGAACCAGTAAAAGATAGTACACCTTCATTATGTAAAGTGAAAATGATATTGACATTCAAATTCAAATCCACTTTATCCTCCCCCTGTTCGATATGTGAGATTGACTGAGCATCACAGCGAAATGGTCGTATTTGATGATGGTGATAATAGAAGAGACCACTCACAATAAATGCAATAAGAAGGGGGGTTAGGATTATTTTCATTTTGATCCTACTTAACGATTTTGTAAGTTGTGCAATGTTGATATCGGGCGGTACCATTATTTCTGCATACTGCCATGAATCGCACCTTTAAGAGACTGTTGACGGGGCGTGAATCGGCATAATAAATATCAGCGGCCTCATCTATACACTCTATCCCTTGACTCTCTATCATATCATTAGCATTACTAACGAAGTCAGATGGTTGCTTGGCGTTGCTCAAACCGTAGATATTACACATCCCTATGGTGGTCACCAGACGAAGCGTTTCGCTTTTAGGCAACATGAAGAAAATAATGCTGGCTATCGCCGCGATCCCAATGGAACTGGCAAGCAATAAACGGATTTTCTGTTTCTTTTCTCTATTTTCCAGTTTTTCTAACCGTGATACCAAGCGTGATCCCATAGATAAATGGGGGGCGTCAAGCACCGGCTCCATGGTATCTATCACTACTTTAGTAGCTTCTTTTTTATATTTTACTAACGGATGAATCTCTGCCTCCATCTTGAAACCGGTTCGAGGCACGGTGATGATAATTTCTTGATGAAGCCCCAAGCTGGTAAACGCCTTTCTTAACTCACTAATACTATTGCTTAAATTACCTTTTGATGGTGAAAAGCCATAATCTTCCCATACCCTTTTGATAAGTTCCTCTCGAACCAGAGTGGTGTGATTATGTTCAATCAACTCAGATAACAGGCGAGTTGCTGGCTTTGATAATTCGACCGACAGTTGGGCATCATTTTTCAACGAGAGATTACGCGTAACCGGATCAAATGCAATAATAGTATTTATTATATATATCATGGCGATGATTAATTCCTTAGGTGTCAATATCTAACAAAACCGCACTGTTAAGATTAGTCTTGTTTTATCTTTTTGGGGAATTTAATTAGGTTTTATCATGAAGTCAACATTTAGTTTTGAAATTTTTTTTACATAAAATTCACCGCTTTTTCAATTTTGATCATTCACTTCACAAGACTTCATTCCTTTTCATTATTGGATTTAAATTCTTAATTTTATAAAATTAATGATATTTAAATCCAAATAAATCAATTAAACAGAATTAAATTCCGATTGGCTCGGTGTCACGGTAAGATTTATCTCGTCAACAAGCTTCAACGAGATGCAGGTAAATGGGGGGCTTGGCTTCCCTGCGGTTGTGCGAGTGAACTGATGACAACGTCAATTAGGATAAACTGTTTTATTAAAGGATAAGTAATAATGAAATTGAACAAAATCATGCTGGCTGTGGTAATGGCTCTGGGTACTATCTCTATGGCTAACGCGGCAAACCAAGGTTCAGGTACCGTGACCTTTAAAGGTTCAATTATTGATGCACCATGCTCTATTGAGTCAGGTAGCAAGGATCTGGTCGTTGAGTTGGGCGATATCGCCTCCGGACAGTTGAAAAACGGTGGCAAGTCTACGCCACAAGATATTCTGATCAAGCTGGTCGGTTGTGATGTGAAAACGGCTAAAGACGTGACCACGACCTTCAGCGGTACCGAGTCCGTAGCGGTTCCAGGGTTGCTGGCAATGAAAGGGTCTGCGAGTGGTGCCAGCATCGCTATATCCGACATCGATGGTAAACTGCTGCCGCTGACCAAAGCTAGCAAAGCGAAGAAAATTGAAAACGGTCAGGCGACTCTGCGCTTCAGCGCCCACCTGCAAGGCGATGGCGCTTCAGCTGTCATCACCCCGGGTGAGTTTAAAACTATTGCTGACTTTACCCTGGCGTACCAGTAAGCCCACAGCGATTTATTTGCACGGTTAATTGCATGCGGGATAACCCGCATGCTGCTCATTAACTGCTCGGGCTATCGTTATGCGGGGATAGAGTATGTATTCACAGCGTAGCAAAAGGATATTGCACAGTTCGGTATTAATTAACCTGTTGCTGTGTTCGCCTTTGGCGCTATCTACCAATCAGTGGCATGGCGAGGTTACTGTAAATGGCAGGATTATCAACTCCGCCTGCACCATTGATACCGAAAATGTTGATCAAACGATAACTATAGCGACGCTGCCAATTAGTTATATTGTTAATAATGGTCTTAGCGATTGGCATGCTTTTAATATTAAATTGGAGAATTGCTTTTTGGAGGGTTTCAATCCTGAACTTGATCATTGGCAATATTTTTCCGTGACTTTTTACGGTAGAGACGATGCGGGTCTGTTTGGCATTGATGGTAATGCTAAGGGTTTTGCTCTACAAATTTGTGATGGCCAAGGAAACATCATTATGCCAAGTGTTCCGATGGTTAGAAATAAACTTGAACCGGGCACTATGAGATTTAACTATGCCCTGAGGCTAGTAGGTAATAACTCGGTAATGAAAGCGGGTAGTTATTATTCTACTGTTCATTATCAGATGGACTATTTCTAATCCAATTTTAACTCTGTAAATACGCACTGAATAACTATTGATAAGGATTTGCGGATGTCAACCACATCGACATATGACCGTATAGGGAAAATACGACCGCGGATCCTGGGGTTGTTGATATCACTTATTCTGTCGGGGAATACCGCTTACGGGGCGGCTGCTGACATTGAATTTAATACCGATATTCTGGATGTTACGGATCGCGCCAATATTGACCTGCAGCAGTTTTCTCGCGGTAACTTTATCATGCCTGGCGATTATCTGTTTGCCGTGCATATCAATAAACAGACATTAACCGATCAGCCGGTAGCGTTTTACCCGCCGGATGACGATGCCAAAGGCAGTGAAGCCTGCATTACACCGCAGTTGGTTGAACAATTGGGGTTAAAAGAATCCGCATTATTGAAATTGGCCTGGTGGCACCAAAACCAGTGTCTGGATCTCCGCAGTCTGGAGGGGATGGAAGTGCGCGGCGATTTAGGCGCGGCTGCGCTGTATCTGAATATTCCGCAGGTTTACCTGGAATACACTGCAGAAAACTGGGACCCGCCTGCGCGCTGGGACGAGGGGATCCCTGGCCTGCTGTTTGACTACAGTCTGAATGCGCAAGGCCAGCGTAATCAGAAACAGGGCACACAGAGCTATAACATCAGTGGGAACGGGACTCTGGGCGGCAACATTGGAGCTTGGCGACTGCGTGCCGACTGGCAATCGCGCCTGGATCATCAAGGCGGTTCTGGCGAGCAGACTAACACCAGTTGGGATTGGAGCCGTTATTACGCCTACCGTGCTCTGCCGAGGCTGGCGGCCAGGCTGACGATGGGGGAGGATTTTTTAAACTCCGACATCTTCGACAGTCTCCGCTTTGCCGGTGCCAGTCTGGTGACCGATGACAACATGCTGCCACCCAACCTGCGCGGCTATGCGCCTGAGGTGACCGGTGTGGCGCGAAGTAATGCCAAGGTGATTATTCGCCAGCAGGGCCGGGTGCTGTACGAGACCCAGGTCGCGGCGGGTCCGTTCCGCATTCAGGACATTAACGACGCGGTCACCGGTCAGTTGGATGTGCGGGTAGAAGAGCAGGACGGTAGCGTGCAGGAGTTTAAAATGGACACCGCCAGTATCCCGTATCTGACCCGGCCCGGCTCGGTGCGTTACAAAGTAGCGGCCGGTCGTCCTACTAACTGGCAGCACCAGAGCAATGGACCTCTGTTTGGTACCGGTGAGTTTTCCTGGGGCGTCAGCAACGGCTGGTCTCTGTATGGCGGTGGGGTAGCGGGCGGCGATTACAACGCACTGGCACTGGGGATGGGGCGCGATCTGATGATGTTCGGCGCACTATCGTTCGACGCCACCCAGTCGCGCGCCAATCTGCCGCAACAGGGCACGCTGAGCGGCGGTTCATACCGCCTAAGTTATTCCAAACGCTTCGACGACTATGACAGCCAGGTGACTTTTGCTGGCTATCGCTTCTCGCAGCGCAACTATATGTCGATGGGCGAATACTTGGATGCACGCAGCGACGGCTCACGAACCAACAGCAGTAAGGAGATGTATACCATCACCTTTAACCAGCAGTTCCGTGATCTTGGGGTAAGCGCTTATCTGAACTATAACCACCAGACCTATTGGGATCGGCCAGCCAACGATCGCTATAACCTGACATTGTCGCGTAATTTCGATCTGGGCCGTTTCAGGAATATCAGCCTGTCGCTAACCGGTTACCGCAACAGATATAACGGCAACAATGACGATGGTATGTACCTGTCGTTGTCATTACCGTGGGGTAGCAACGGTTCGCTGAGCTATAGCAGCAGTTATAGCCGGAATGATAATACCCATCAGGTAGGGTATTACGACCGGCTTAACGAACGTGACACCTATCAGGTAAGTGCGGGCACTGCACGTAGCGGCGTTACCGGTAGCGGCTATTACAGCCACCGGGGCGATATCAGCCAGGTGAACGCCAGTGCCAGTTATCAGTCTGGGCAATACAGCTCGCTGGGGCTGTCGTTGCAGGGCGGTGCGACAGCCACCCCAAAAGGTGCTGCACTGCACCGCAGTAGCATGAGCGGCGGCACCCGCATGTTGCTGGATACCGATAGTGTGCCGGGTATCCCGATCCGTGGTTACAGCGCGCCGACCCTGAGTAATGCTTTCGGCAAAGCGGTGGTGGTGGACATCGGTAGTTACTACCGCAATCAGTTCAGCATCGATCTGAACGCACTGCCGGAAAACGCCGAAGTTAGCCAGAGCGTGGCGCAGGCTACACTGACTGAAGGCGCCATTGGCTATCGACATTTTGACGTGATCGCCGGCGAAAAGGCGATGGCGGTAGTGCGGTTGGCGGACGGTTCCGCACCGCCATTTGGTGCCACGGTGCACAACCGCAAGCAGCAGGAAGTGGGCATCATCAATGACGATGGTGAAGTGTACCTCAGTGGCATCAACGCCGGTGAGGCGATGAGCGTGAGTTGGAGCGGCGCGGAACAATGCGGCTTTACCCTGCCGCAGAGACTGTCGCTAAGCCAGATGGGTAATCTGTTACTGCCTTGCGGACCGCTGGCTAGTGGCAAGGCGTTAAAAACTTTTGAAGAGTAGAGAGTAATGAAAACCAACCATGTAGTGACATTAATTGCTGGCGGCTTAGCCTGCCTGTTGTGTGCTCAACAAGCGATGGCAGCCATTGCGCTGGATCGTACCCGGGTGATTTTCAACAGCGGTGACAAGTCGGTGAGTATGAGCATTAGCAATGAGAACAAGCAACTGCCTTACCTTGCACAGGGCTGGATCGAAGACGCCAACGGTAAAAAAATCACCAGCCCGTTGGCGGTATTACCACCGGTGCAGCGCTTGGAACCGGGTGCCAAAAGCCAGGTAAAAGTGCAAGGGTTGCCGGCCGCTAATACGTTGCCGCAAGACCGCGAAACGCTGTTCTACTTCAACCTGCGCGAGATCCCGCCAAAGAGCGACAAGCCCAACACGCTGCAACTGGCGCTACAAACCCGTATCAAATTGTTCTACCGGCCGAATGCGATTGCAGTGACCAATCCTGAGGCCAGCACACCGTGGCAGGAAAAGCTGACCTTGACCAAACTGGGTGATAGTTACCAAGTGAATAATCCGACGCCGTATTACGTAACTCTGGTGGGAGTCAGTAGCAAAAAAGGGGGAGACAGTGCCGCTGGCTTCGAGCCGCTGATGGTGGCACCAAAGGGGAGTGCACCGTTGAAGGTAGCCGCCTCGGCACTGGGTAACGCGCCGGTGCTGACCTACGTTAACGACTACGGTGGCCGCCCGCAGCTGATTTTTAGTTGTAGCGGCGCTAGCTGTCATGCGGTTGCGGGCCGTAAATAAGGTTCACGAAATAACCGATAGATAAGCGATGTGAAACAAAACCCCTGTGGTGGTACGGCACTGGTTACTTATGCCCAGGAGGTCGCCGCGGTGACACCTATTACACGCAGGTGGACATTCAGCTCAGCTATGACTAAGGGAAGTCGCATGAAAGCAAGGTTAAGACGGTATTTTCCCGGCTGTGGTTTAGCCGCGTTAATGTTGTTCGGTTCGCTAGCACAGGCGGCCAGCACCGTCATCAAAGTGACGGTGACCATCGTAGCGCCGCCACCATGCGAGATTAACAATAATGACCTGATCGAAGTGAGTTTCGGTAACGACGTGATGACCACCCGCATAGACGGCAGCTACAAGAAACGGCCGGTGGTGTACTCGATAGAGTGCAAAAACGCGCCGAATAATGCGATGAAAATGCAAATTCAGGGTATCGGCGCTGGCTTTGACGGCGACGTGCTGCAAACCGATAAGGACGATCTGGGGGTGGCGCTGTTGCGCGACGGCAATAGGCAGCCAATCAACACCTGGGTGAATTTTACCTACCCCAAGCTGCCAACGTTTGAAGCGGTCCTGGTCAAGCAGGCCGGGGCTACGCTAAGCGGTGGGACATTCTCCGCTGGGGCGACCATGAAAGTGGAATACCAGTGAAAGGGGCTGAGGCAATGGCGCGATATGGCAGTATTTTTCTGTTAATGGCCCTCGGTGGTCCGGCTGTGGCGGTGGACAACATGCGCTTTTCCGGCACCCTGATCGAGCCGCCGCCGTGTACCATCAACGACGGCGGCGAGGTGGAGGTTAGTTTCGGTACTCGTGTCGGGGTCAGCAAGGTGGATGGCGTTAACTACCTTAAGCCGGTGGGCTACCGAATCACCTGCGACCCCGGTGCCGGGGCCTGGAATATGACGCTGGAAGTGGTCGGCACCCCCGCGGATTACGACGAGGCGGCGATAGAGAGCAACGTAGACAGTCTGGCTATCCGTCTGCTGCAAAACGGCAAACTATTTACCCTCAATAAGCCGATCCCTATCAAGCTGAACTCTGTGCCAACGCTTGAGGCAGTGCCGGTCAAGCGACCGGGGGCTACCCTGAAAGAAGGCGCGTTTGAGGCGACAGCCACCCTGCTGGCGGTATACCAATGAGACGGAGAATAGCCATGGTTAATAAAGCCAACTGGTACGCGGCGGCAGGGCTACTGCTGTGTAGCCAACTGAGTATAGCCGCGGAGAATATGCGTCTACATGGTGCGCTGGTAGCGGAGCCCTGCGTGATCCCGCCGGGCGATGAAACGGTCGTGCTGGATTTTGACACAGTGATCGACAAGTACCTGTATCTGAACACCCGTACCCGCGGCCAGCCGTTCAAGCTGCATTTAGCGCAGTGTGATCTCAGTTTGGGCAATACGGTCAAGGTGACTTTCAGCGGTAATGAAAGCGCGGCGCTGCCGGGTCTGCTGGCGCTGAACGGTGGCAGCGAGACCAGTGGCATCGCCATCGGTATGGAAACCTCTCGGGGCGAACCGTTGCCGATTAACCAGCAAGGTAAAGCGCAGGCGCTGATGAGCGGGGCCAATATCCTGACGGCATATGCATTCGTGCAGGGTGAAGCGGACGCGCTGATGAATAAAACCATACAGCGTGGTCCGTTTAGCGCAGTGGCAACCTTTAGCCTGGAATATGAATAACAGCGCAGCGGCAGTGTGATGTGAAAGGGCAACGCATCTGTCGGAGTTATGCACTGCCACCATGCAGACGGCTTTTCTAACGCTCAGGAGGGGGAGATGCGCGATATAGGGATGAATTTTTGCTGTTTACCCGCGGCTGGCAACTGCGCTGCAGTGTTAAACGGCTGCATTAATTTTTTGACCGGGATCGTTTTGATACTCACTCAGACAAGACTCAACTGGTCAGGATTGCACAGGGTTTTGATTTGCTGGGCGTATGGTTTACCCCCACGGGGACCTCCCTAGCACCCGGAGCGCTGAAAAACCACCGCGCACGACGCTCGCGGCTTTACGAGCAGGCTCGAATGTAGAAACTGTCACCAACAGAGGCTGAGTTGCGGGTGCGGACGTATGAAGCACGGTGGGCAATATGGGCATAGAAGATGTTGGGGAATAATTTTGCTTGTCTATGACATACGGATTAATTAATCACATCCGAGCACTCACGGTCAAACGTGGGGGCCCGAGCTGCCTGATTTTCACATACTTCACAACAGTACACTTCATGACATACGCGAAACAAATGATCCGAGCAATATGCTGCGCAATACTACTTTTAAGTCTACTAACTGACGTCTGCCATGCCATGCTCTGGCCGGTGGTCACTGAGGTGAAGATCACTTCCTGCTGGCATGGCGGGCCGGGCTGTGGGACCAACGTGTACTACGAAGGAAGGGTTGAAATGCTGGAAGTGGGGACCCCAACTCAACCTCGCCAGTCCGCGCATAATATGTTCGAGATGTATGGCGTACATTGCGATGTCGGGCCAACGAATGGCTTGTTCAGCTCCTGCACCTGGGCCTCGTCCCATTCACCCCCCATCAATAACGGGTGTTCATACGCTCGGGCTGGCTCTTGGGAGCTCAAAGATCCATCGGCATGCCGCTTTGGCTCGACATGGGGGCCGCACGATGGGGCCGGCCCAGGAGCTGAGTGTGTAATGGCGGGTGTTACCCAATACCCAGCCCTCGTACTAGAAACTCCATTCGGGCCGCTCGATGCTACAACTGTCGCGAATAGCGGGTCCCGATACTGCGTAAAATCGTTGCCGCCGCAGACTGTATGTGAACTTGGTATTATCGATAACCTGACCCACGGCAACCTCCCGCCATCCGGTTCTGACACGAGGACGGTCACGACGACCGTAAACTGCGGAGCGACCCCAAAGGTGACCATAGTCGGTTCCAACGAACTGGAACTCGGTCCAGGACTGATAGCACGTTTGTCTGTTACAAGTCCGACCAGCGGCACACTGCGTGTCACCTCGACGGTGACTGCGGTAAACGCGGTTCCTGGCGACTATACAAGAAGCGTGGTGGTGGTAGTATCGCCGATGTGACAACGTGCCTCACTCGGATGCTAGCACCAACGTGGCGTGCGGTCTCTATGAACGCTGTAGGCATTTAGTGTGATCGGGGGGCGCCAGGCGGTCAACTGGCGTGAGACACCTCGGTCAGATCGTGGTTGGGACAGGATGCACTGGCTGGTATTCCTGCTGATGTTGGCCCTGTCACTGGCGGGGCTGTTCATTACGACGACCAACTCGGCGGATATGTGAAACTCGGTCAGCGAAGGTCAGTGGTTTATCATGTGCCTAGCTGGTACGGTATGCCCTTTAAGGATAGCAAGGAACAGGGAATGTTTGACATTATCAGCGATTTGGTAGGGATGGTAATCAGAATTATTTTTGGGATATTGGAAGCCATCTACGAACTTGTGAACTTCATTTATTCGTTTACCAAAGGGCATAAGCGAGCACGGGTGTTAATCACCGTATTGGTATTTTTGGCATTGCTCGGTCTGTTCTATTGGTGGATTGTTAATGCAAGCGCGGGTTAAGCCAATGATGATTTAAATGGGCGCAGCATGCTGCGCCCCTAGACGTCACAGTATCTATCAGACCTTACTGCCTTGCCCAACGCGGCCCCAAACCATCTCGCCCTTATGGAACGTGGCGGTTCTTGGGGAAATACGCGCTACCGCTTCGGCGGAGCAGGAGGCATCAACCAGCACAAAACTGGCATCGTCCTGGGCTTTCGGCCATACGCGCTCACCCTTATCATTCAGCGGCAAGACGTCACCGGTGGCAAGGGCCAACGAACGTGACAGGGTTCCCTCATTCGGGCGGACGTAAAGCTGAGCGTAAAGGTTGGCTTTCTCCAACATGTCGCCCAAACCATACGGCGACCAGTGGTCGATCACGCTGTCGGTGCCGGTCATCAAAAACACGCCTTTCTCACGCAGTTGGCTGAGCGGCATGTGCATAGTGCCAATGGGTACCGTGGTGGCAATGGTGATCTGCTGTGCCGCCATGCGGGTGGCGATCTCATCCACCTGTTGCTCATTCATCATTGCCAGCGCAAAGGCGTGGCTAATGGTTAGCTTGCCCTTTAACTGTGGCGTTTTCTCAACGGTTGCTACCATGTAATTCACCGCCGCAATGCCTGCCGGACTGGTTTCGTGCAGGTGGATGTCCACCCCTTTGTTATAATCCAGCGCGATCTGGAACATGCTATCGAGCGACTTTTCCATGGCGCCATCGACGTTGGTCGGGTCCAGCCCACCAACGTAGTGCGCTCCTGCCTGCATTGCCTCACGCATCAGCGGCTCTGATTTTGAATACAGCAAGCCATGCTGTGGGAACGCGACAATCTCGCAGTCAAAGCCAGATTTGCGACGTGCCAGCACTTCTTGCAGGTTCTCCAGGTTTTTCAGGCCGGAGGTCGGCTCAACGTTGCAATGGCTGCGAGCGGTGGTGGAACCGTAAGACTGAATCAAATCGATCAGCTTTTCGGCCCGTTCTTGGGTAAAAGGTTGCAGTTCCGGCAGCAGTTTCTGCTCCAGCCTGATCATATCCTTGATGGTGGTGCCCGCCGGGCGATTCAGCGAACGCCATGGGCCGCCGTAAAAAGTTTTGTCCAGATGGATGTGCATATCACGCATGGCGGGCAGCATCAGTTTGCCGCCAGCGTCGTAGACCGGCAACGCGCTGTCTGCATGCTGGCGGTTATCGCGCAAGGTAACGATCTTGCCTTGGTTGATCTCCAGCGTTTTCAGTTCGGTGCGGGTGCTGACCGGGGTTGCCCCGTCAAACTCAAAACCCGCCTCTAGCAGCACGTTATCCAGATAATAGTGCGGGTCGGTAATTTTCATGCGCTGGTCTGCCTCACAGTTCGCGGTTGCCGGGTTAGCAGCATAACCGACGGAGGAGGTTGCGCCCAATAGTGCGCAGGCCGCAGCCACTTTGCCACTATGGCTCAAAAACTCACGGCGGCTTTTGTTCTCATTCATCTGTTGTTGCCTCTCAGAGGTTAACGATATGGGTGCCCGTTTCACCGCGCAGTGCGGCGGGGAGGCAATCCGGCGAGGTGATGACGACGCGTTTGCCGCCATCGCGTAAGAACGCCAGGCTGGCGACGATCTTCGGCAGCATGCTGCCAGCAGGGAAGTGCCCTTCTGCCATATAGCGGGTCATTTCGGCCACGTTCACCTGGCCTAACGCCTGCTGATTCGGTTTGCCAAAGTGAATGCACACTTTCTCTACGCCAGTGGTGATCACCAGCACGTCGGCGCGGATTTCCCTGGCGAGCAGGGCAGTGGAAAGATCTTTATCGATTACTGCATCGACGCTTTGGTAATCACCTTGTGAATTACGCGCGACAGGGATGCCACCGCCGCCTGCTCCGATCACCACAAACCCTTGTTGCGTGAGTGCCTTGATTGCGTCGGCTTCCACGATCCTGATGGGTTCCGGTGAGGCGACCACCCGGCGATAGCCGCGCCCGGAGTCTTCTACAAACCGCCAGGTGGGGTATTGCTGCAATAACGCATCGCGCTGTTGTTCGCTAAAGAAAGCGCCGATCGGTTTGGTGGGGTTGGTGAAGCCGGGATCCTGTTTATCCACTTCAACCTGCGTGATGACGGTTACCGCTTTCTGCCCGCCATGCTGTGCCAGGCGGTTATTGAGTGCCTGCTGAATGAGATAGCCGATACCGCCCTGGGTATCCGCTACACAGTTGGCCAGTGGGGTCAGCGGCAGCCCTTCATGTTCGTGGGCCACTTCGGCACGGCGCAATTCCAGCCCCACCTGCGGGCCGTTGCCGTGGGTGAGGACGATGTGGTAATCCGATGCCAGCATTTCCAGCACTGAATCTGCGACCTTTTTCACCGCCTCGGCCTGATGTTCCACGGTCTGGCTGGCGTTGTCTTTGATAATGCTGTTGCCACCAATGGCGACGACGACGAGTTCTTTCATCTGGGTTTTCCGATTAAAAAGGCCGTTTAAATAGGGGCGGGAGCTGGTGATTGCCCCTCACCCTAACCCTCTCCCACAGGGAGAGGGAACCGATCGAGTGTGCTGATTGCCCTGTGTAATACCTTGTATTTCTTGTTCTTAAGCCCTACTTTCCGAAGCCGCACAGCCTTATCAAAGATGCCGGGCAGCTCCCCCCCCCCGGGGAGAGGGAACCGATCGAGTGTGCTGATTGCCCTGTGTAATACCTTGTATTTCTTGCTCTTATGCCCTACTTTCCGAAGCCGCACAGCCTTATCAAAGATGCCGGGCAGCTCCCTCTCCCTGTGGGAGAGGGTTGGGGTGAGGGGTCAGGCGGTCTTGGTTGGCTCTTGCACTGCGGCGGCCACCGTTTCACGGCTATCGAGAAAATGTTTCAGTACAAACATGGCCGCCATCATCAGGTAAGCCAGCGTGAACAGCAACGAGCTTCCCTCGGCAAAGCCCACGGCTGGCGCATGGATCACGCCGAACAGCGCCAGCAGCGCGCCGGTTGCCGCCGCCACCGCACCACGCAGCGGTTTGTTGATGATGGCGAAAATCGCGACACATCCCCAAAGCATACTGGCCAGCGGCGCACCGCTACCCAAATGCACCAGCCCTTGGTAATACACGCCTTTGCTATGCAGCAACTCTGCGCCCAGCTTGGCTCCCGAGGTGCCCGCCGCCCCCAGTACGCTGTTGACCATGGTTAATCCCCAGTTGGCGATCCACGGGAACAGGCAGATGAAGATCACCGGGACCTCGATCTTCGGCGTTTCCCTCACCACCTGGTTGGCGGTGACCACGCCGATAAACACCAGGATAGGCACGATCGCCGTCATCGGGATCACTGCCAACATAAAGGCACCCAGCCCGAACAGCGGTACCAGGAACATCGTCACGCCGGACGCCAAGGTGTAACCAATACTGGCACCCATCGCTTTCCAACCGGCGTGGCCAACATACACGGTCACCGGGAACGGGTTACCCAGCAGGCAGCCGAACATGGAGGAAAGGCCGTTGGCCATCATCACTTTGCGGGTGTTGTATTCATCCCCGGCGGCGTGCGCACTCTCGATGTTCTCCAGGTCAAAGATGTAGTTCGCCAACCCCAGCGGAACCGCAGAGGCCAGATAAGGCAGCGCGTGTGGCAGGCCCTGCATAAAGCTATCGACATGGAACCCCGGCGGGTTAAAGCCAAAGGAGGACATTGAGGCTTTAATCGCATCCGGGCTTTGCAGGCCGGAGATCCACGCCAGCGCGGTACCGGCGATCAACAGCAGCAAACCGGTCGGAATGCGGGCGAATATTGGCTTTTTGCCAAACCAGTTGATAAAGATCAGCAGCAGCACGATGAACGAAACGGTTGGCGCTTCGAACGCTTGCAGCATCGGGTTCATCGCCAGCAGCAACAGCCCCAGGCCGGAAAGGCAGGAGAGCAGCACGGTGCGCGGGATCATCTTGCGAATGGTTTCGCCGAGGAATGAGCCGCCCACCAGGATCAGTGCTTCAACAAAGCACCACACCAGGCCGATCGCAATGGCAAAGTCCGCATCGCCGGTGGACTGATAAACCGGCATCAGCACCAGGAAGGTCACGGTAAAAATGGAAGGTGCGCTCGGGCCGGAAGGCAGCGCGGTCACATCGCTTCGCCCGGTTTGGCGAGCCATTTGCAGGCCGAACCAGGTGTAACAGATGCTGGCCATCATCACGGCCAGTCCAAAGGCCGGGGCTATGCGTCCGTAGACAATCTCTTTGGGGATACCCACCACGAAGATGAGTAACCCCATCATGGTGAGCAGGTTGGTCAGGTTATTGGTCATCAGCCCGAAGTAGGCTGCCCAGTCACCGCGTTTCCACTCTAATTTCATTTTGTTCATGGAAAATCCTTCACAGGTCGTTTAACAACTCTCGACGATCAACGGGATCGCCATTGGTCCTGCAGGTGAACAACTCTCTGGTGTCAGGTGGGGCTAACGCTGGGTTAGCCCCGGTTACCCTATGAATTTCAAGTTGCAGCTAGGCGACAAGCTATCTCATCCCCAGGAGCTTACGTTTTTGTAAGTGACTGGGGTGAGATAGTGCAGGTAACAACGCTGCAGCTTGAAAGGCGACGGGTATATTGTTATTGGCAGTAGTGGTCGCGATACCTCAATATTGCTTTCTCAAAACAGGTGAACGGCGGGTGCACAATCCCGGCACCGATCATGCCGATCCCTGCATCCTTATGGGCGATGGCGGTGTTGATCACCGGCAGGATGCCGCTGCTGCCGACCTTGGTAATATCGATCGCCGTTGGGATCCCCATAAACGACAGCAGGGGAATGGTGACGTTAGGGTTTTCGCCCAGGGTGATTTCACGCATCTGGCGCGAGAAATCAATCGCTTCATCCACCGTGCCCCCGACCAGTGCCACGATGGCCGGAGCGGTCGCCATGGCAAAACCGCCAATGCCGTAGGTTTCGGTGATGGCGCTGTCGCCGATATCCAGCCCCGAGTCTTCAGGTTTATAACCTGCAAACATTGGGCCGATAACCTGCTGTGCCGGGCCGGTAAACCACTGGCCCGGTAACCCGCTGATGCGCAGACCAAACTCAACGCCGTTACGTGCCATGGTGGTAACCACGGTGCTGTACTCAATACCGTGCGCCGCATCCATTGCCGCTTTACACATCGCCATCCAGGTTGGGCCGGAGAAGTAATCGCTGCTGGCGACAAAGTCGAAGACCTCGCGCTGCTGTTCAACCGGGTAGCCCGCCTGGATAATCCACGGCGTCAGCGCCTGGATCAGCAGCGTAGTGCCCGCATTGTTGCGGTTGTGGCACTCGTCACCCATATGCAGCGCCTGTGCCAGCATCAGCCGCAGGTCGATCTCACCGGCCAGCTTCATCGCATCGCGTAGCATTGGGCCTTGCACATCGCGCATCCAGTTCAGTCGGTCGATCACGCTCTGGTCATTGGCCCCCATGCGCAGGATCTTCGCCATCTGCTCGCTCATATTGGTATAAGCGCGGTTGCCGTAGGTTTTATTTTCGACGATATGCATAAACATTGATGCAGAAGTCACGCCCGCCATCGAGCCAACGCAGTCGTGTTCATGGCACGGCGAGAAGATGATTTCCCCGGAGGCTGCCAATTCTGCGGCTTCGTCGAGGTTGGCCGCCAGTCCTTCAAACACCAGCGCACCGGTGACCGCCCCCTTCATCCCACCACACATCTTCTGCCAGGTGATCGGCGGGCCTGCATGTAAAATGGTGTTGCGCGTCATACCAGGGACGACGTTGATCGCCTGGTCATAACCTACCAGCACCGGATGCGACTGAATAATACGCTCTAGCGCCAGTTTGTTGGCGGCAGCGACTTTCTCGGCAAGCGCGGGGGAGGCAATCTGATCGAGGGCCTCAACCACCGCCATATTACCTTGGCCCGGCGGAGTCCAATCGAGCTGGGTTACTGGCACATGCTGTTTTTTCAGGTCATCACTGAACATGGCGATACCGACGTTAATGACGTTCAGCGGTTGGTTAAATAACGAGTGGCTCATCAGGCTTTCCCTCCTTTACAGACAAATTCACGCGCCAGCAATCCGGTATTGGTGCTGCTGCTCGCCCAGATCACGCCCGCATCGGTGAGCATCTGGCACTGCTGCTGTAGCGACGGCGTATCGAGATCGGTGCCCAGCACATAGCCAAGGATCTCCAACGGTCGGCTCTCGCTGGCCGCAATGGCTTTGGCCTCTGTGATCGCCTCGATCATTATGCCCACCGGATCTTCGTGAGAGCCAAAGCCCAGCACGAAGTCCATCACGATCACGCCAACTTCGGGGTCGCGCGCTTCCTGCAACAGACGTTGGATGCGGTTGGTCGGGTCGATCATCGGGTGCGGTTTGCCATTGGTGAAGTCGTCATCGCCAAAGTCGAGGAAGGTGTGTGCCACACTGCGGTTGAGGTCTTGCAGGCGCATGGCCGGGTCGGGTTGAATATTGCTGTAGACGTCGTCGTATTTTTCCAGTGCGGCAAACATCGCTTCGTCGCACAGGGTGCCGCCACAGAACAGGCCACGAATGTATTTTTGCTGTGGCGTCAGTTTGGCACGGACTTCTTCAATCAGCGGCCAGTTGAGTGGATGCAGGTCGAGGGACTCTTCTTTGATGCCGGTAAGCAGCACAGCCTTTAACGCTGCCTGCTTGGTTGCACGCGCAAACTGTAACCCTGGCTCATCGGCTGGTGGTTCATTGCGCCCAAGGAAGCAAACCACTACGGGTTTACGGCAGGCACGGGCGCGCTCGAGCACGGTGTGTGCCACGGCTGGGGCAGGGGGCTTGGAGACCAGTACAATCACCTCTGTACCGTTGTCGTTCTCTAACATCGCTATCGCATCCAGCATCATCCGGCCGCCGATCTTTTCACTCAGATCGCGCCCGCCGGTGCCAATCAGCTGCGAAATGCCGCCGCCAAACTCATGGATACGTACGCTCAGCTCCTGGCTACCGGTGCCGGAAGCGCCGATAATACCGATGTTGCCACGGCGAACCGCGTTACCAAAACACAGGGCGGTGCCATTTATGATGGCGGTGCCGCAGTCTGGCCCCATCATCAGCAGGCCTTTTTCATGCGCCAACTGTTTCAGCGCCAATTCGTCCTCTATGGAGACGTTATCGGAGAACAGCATTACGTTGAGATCGTTTTCCAGCGCTTGACGAGCTTCACGTGCCGCGTACAACCCGTTGACCGAGATCACCGCGAGGTTGCTCTCCGGGATATGCGTTTTCGCACTGGCGAGGGTGGCGTAGCGCGCTTCGTGGCGGCCACCTTTATCTTTGTGGGTGAACAAGGCTTCGATCGCTTGCAGGGTTGCCTCATTAGCTTCATCGCTGGCGCCCTTAATCACGATCATCAGATCGCCGTTTTTGGCGGCTTCCAGCTCTGGGGTTAACAAGCCCAGATTCTCCAGCACCCCTTTGTTCATCTCCGTGGCCATGGCCACAAACGCTTGTTCAACGCCTTCAAGTTTGTTCGCTTTGGTGGAAATAGACATCAGCGAAACAGAGTCAAACCAGGTGTTGTTTTTTACCACTATCCTGATGGACATATTTTTCTCCAAAATATGAGGTCAAGAGGCAGGCATCGGCCATGCCATACAGCATGTCGCAACCCGAACTTGAACCAATCTGTTTAATCTTGTTAATGGTATCGATAATAAGGTGACGATCGTCGAGTATTAATTTTTCTAACAGGTGACTTATCACCTGTCGGTAACGCTGATTGATTGCCGCCTCTAAGGTAATAGCGCTTAGCAGCGTGGTTTTATGTTGTGCTTTTTCCAGCACCGCCAGAAAAACCTCGCGATACTTTTTTACCGGATGACCCGGCAACAGTAATATAGAGCAAAGCCCAACCAGATAATCATCCCCAGAAGGCGTCAGGCCAATGCCCAAACCAATGAGGGAATGTATGGCCTCGTCGGGATATTCATTGCGCCGTATCGCCAGAAATAACGCATCACGATGCAGTTGTAATAACCTGGCCATTTCCCGATAAAATATATTCTCGCCACGGTAATTAAACAGCGAATTACCGGATGAAGCCTGTTGATTAAGGCATGCCCCCCATTGGTGCCAAGCAATAGATGCCCGGTTTTTATCGGTTAAATACAGGTCAGGTTGCTGCCATATATCGCAGTGGGAAAAATCAACCCAACAATGTTTACCTATTTCAATGCCGCCCTGAGAGAACTCGACGCGATCTCCTGGGCTAAATATCTGGTCACAGTGCCTGAGCGCTATGCGGCAACTATTGGGGGCGTTATCGTACTCGTCGCTTAATAACGTGTAGAGCATGTTCAGCTCGGGGACGAACAGGTTTACCGCGCGGGAAAAAACCTGTTCGACCTGCCCACTTAGCCTCTGGCGGGGGAACGCCACCTCCGCCGATAACGCTGTAATGCACTGCCGTTGCGGCTGTGCGATGGCATTTCTCCTCTGTTAAGCGCCTGCGGCAACCAGCAGTTCAGCAATTTTGTGATAGCCTTTTTCACGGGCCAGCGTCAGGGGCGATTTACCATATTTGTCGGTCATATGTGGATTAGCACCGTGATCGAGCAGTAATTTGACAATCTCTTGCTGTTTCGCGCCGCCATCATTTAACACAATGGCTTCCAGTAGCGGCGTCCAACCGACAAAATTGGTGTGGTTGACGTTAATTTCGGTACGCGTCAATAATTCACGCACAATATCGACGTGGCCTTTTTCACTGGCTGGGGTAATACCCACGCCGCCAAAGCGTGTTAAGCGGTCCAAATCCGGGTTTGCTGGCAATACCAGGCGCAGCAGCGTTAAATCGTTATTCAGGCAGCTCAGCAGGAAGGGGTTAAAACAGGTCTGATCCTGCTTATCAATATCGGCACCGGCAGCGATTAATAATTCCACGCAGTCGTAATGTTTATTCAGGCTGGCAAGCGTAATTGCGGTGCGGCCTTGGCGGTTGGTGGCATTGATATCCGCCCCTTTACTCAGGCAACTTTTCAGCGCGTCGCTGTCACCCTGTTCTGCCGCAAAAAGAAACTCTGTGAATAGCGCTTTATCAGACATATTCTGGCTCCCTGTTTTTTTAGTGGGATTGGATGCTTTCATTGCTACTGAGAATAGCAACAGATGCTGGATAAAAACATCCGCTTAAGAATCATTCATCGCAAAGGGTGTAATTGTTGAAAGTAATTCAACAATAAAGACAAACTGTGCGTCGGCGCAATCTTTCTCTTATGTTTTGCGCCTTTTGCCACGGCAAACGTCCCTGCGGGGAATGGGCTTTCACCTCGCGCCACATCAGGCTCCAAACTAATAATCAGAAGTGTGATTGTCTTCAAATCAGTTGTAATCGCAGTGTTAAATTTTGTTCAATACTGGTTGCGTGCCATAGGATTTACAAATACATTCAACAATGCGGCGGCCCCTCACCCCAACCCTCTCCCACAGGGAGAGGGAGCTGCCCGGAGTGCGTAGTTAGCCCGTGCAGCTTCGGAAAGTGGGGTGCAAGAAGAAGGTGGATGGGTGATCATCGAAATTGATCTGTTTCCACAGGGAGAGGGAGCTGCCCCGAGTGCATGGATAGCCCGTGCAGCTTCGGAAAGTGTGGTGCAAAAAGAAGGTGGATGGGTGATCATCGAAATCGATCTGTTTCCATAGGGAGAGGGAGCTGCCCCGAGTGCATGGCGAGCCCGTGCAGCTCCGGAAAGTGGGGTGCAAAAAGAAGATGTATGGGTTATTACGCAGAAAAATCAGCAAACTCGATCGGTCCCTTTCCCCACAGTGACTGCGAGCTGCCCGGAGTGCGTGGTTGGACCGTTCAGCTTCGGAAAGTAGGGAGTGAAAACAACAAAGGCGAGGTATGTTGTGACCTAGCCAAAGTGAGTCACGATAATTTCAAACACACTCGATCGGTCCCCTCTCCCTGTGGGAGAGGGTTAGGGTGAGGGGTCTATGAATTCTATTTTTACCGAAGAAAATCTGTTGGCATTTACCACCACGGCGCGTTTTGGCAGCTTCAGCAAAGCGGCCAAGGAGCTGGATCTGACGACCTCGGCCATCAGCTATACCATCAAACGGATGGAAACCGGGCTGGACGTCGTGCTGTTTAACCGCAGTACGCGCAGTATCGAACTCACCGAGTCCGGCTTTTACTTCTACCGTAAAGCGACCGATCTGCTTAACGACTTCCATGCCATCAAGCGCGGTATAGATACCATATCGCAGGGCATCGAAGCGCGGGTGCGTATCTGTATCAATCAGTTGCTCTACACACCACGGCATACCGCCCGGCTGTTACAGGTGTTGAAGAAGCAATTCCCCACCTGCCACATCACGGTGACCACCGAGGTGTACAACGGCGTCTGGGATTCCATCATCAACAACCAGGCCAATATCGCCATTGGCGCACCGGATACGTTGCTGGACGGCGGCGGCATTGATTACACCGAAATCGGCGCCATCCGTTGGGTGTTCGCCATTGCGCCCGATCATCCATTGGCGTTTATGCCAGAGCCGATCTCTGAGAGCCAGCTGCGGCTTTATCCCAACATCATGGTGGAAGACACTGCGCATACCATCAACAAGAAGGTAGGGTGGTTGCTGCACGGGCAGGAAGCGATCCTGGTGCCGGACTTTAACACCAAGTGCCAATGCCAGATTTTAGGGGAGGGGATTGGCTTCTTGCCGGAATATATGGCGCGTGAGCCGGTAGCGGAAGGGCTATTGGCTACCCGCGCCATTCATAACCCACGGCAGGATTCCAGCATGTTGCTGGCGACGCAGCATGCGGCAACCGGGCAGGTCACCCAGTGGATCAAAAAGCAGTTCGCTCCGGGGGGAGTGCTGACCGGGATTTATGGGGATTTGCTTTACCGGGAGTGACTCGGGGATCTTGGTGCCTAAAATCCCCTTATCCTGACAGAAAGTAAACTGCACCTTAAAGTTGGCTAGTCACAAATTAAGGTGCAGTGGGTTATGGCGAAAACAGCCCCTTCCCATGAGTGCGTATTGGGAGTCATCGCTGGTTTTATCAAATACTGTGTCGATCAGAAACTATATAAAACGCCAGCCACTGCATTAATACTATAATCACGGTCGGTCATCGGGCTATCTTTCACCGTGTCGCTCATCTGTTCATTAAATCCTATCAGGAACAGCTGCCAGTCGTTATTAATGGCATAATAGCTGGCGAGAGAAATGTAAGATGTGACGCCACTTTTCGCTCGGTATTGTTGCATTCCGCTGCGCTGTGACTCCGGTTCGCTGATGCCAAAATAGTAATTATTGAAGGCGCGGTTTTGCCAGCGCATGCCGAAACCGGGTACCAGCTGAAATTTGCCAAACTGGAAGCGGTATTGATAGCCGACATCGGCAATTACGCCGTCGCTATAGCCCAGCACGTCAGTTGCAATATCAGCGTTAAGGCTCCCCCAATCGGCATGATACTGATAACCGATGCCTGCCATGGCGGTCGCTCGCCGCTTATCCAGCTTCCTCATCGCCGGATCGTCGCTATCCGCAGGCTTAAAGCTTAGCGGGGAGTAGTTAACCGCCAAATGCAGATTATGCTTCTCGGAACTCAGAAGATTAATGCCGATCCCTTGGCTATTAATAAAAAACTGCTCCCCTTGATAAGTCACAATCGGCAGCGGTATATATTGTGCATCATAGTCGCGATAGGGTAACTGTTCCGCCAGAACGCCAGCACCTACCGACCAATCACCAGCATAGGCATTGCCCGTTAATAATATGGCCGCCAGCGAGAATGGTTTAACCATTAAAAATGACGTACGAGTAGATAAAGAAGAATAATCCATCATGATAAATATCCCAGAGTTAGGTCAAAAGGTAGCCCTCAGCCGCTAATGAGCCGATAACTAAAGTTCAGGTTTTTATTGATACGCTAATGAAATGTTATTGTTTTATTTTTAACAGCCTCCTGTTTAATGTAAATAAGCAACGCCCGCCATTAGCGTTGCAGAAAATAATAGATTGTACCGGGGCCATTTTATTTTTCCCCTTGGATACTGGCTCCTAAAACGGTGGCAAAAGACCCGGCAACGGCACCGAAGGCGCGCTCAATCAGCAACAGCATGGCCTGCATACGTGCGGCTTGCTCTTCAGGCGTCCAGCTAAACATCTGGTGGCCGAACAGGAACAGCGAACCGGCGAGAATGAACTGCACCGTCGATAGCGGATCATCAACCTGAAATACGCCTTCCTGGTTTCCCTGCTCGACCACTGCCGCAAGAATTGGCCCAAAGGCCAACACCGTTTCAATATTGCTGCGCTCATGCAATGCGCGGTTCTCTGGGCGGTGTAAGTCCTCAACCAAAGCCTGCCCGGCTTCTACGGTTTGATTCTGCGAGGCGATGATGGCGCAGAACTTTTCAATCGCCCCCAGTTGCGGATCGTCAGCAATGATTTGTGAACGGGCAACCATCTCGGCACACAGTTGCTGTGCCAGTGCTGCCAGGACTTCATCTTTAGATTTGAAGTAGTAATAAAACGTCCCCTTGGCGATGCCTGCACTGCGGACGATGGAATCAACAGAGGTCGACTCATAACCGATTTCCTGAAACAGCTCGCTTGCCGCCTGCAAAATTTCAGCCCGGCGCACCTCTGGCGTTTTCACAGTACGTACCATATTAAATCCCTCTTTATCGTATGGATTAGCGCTACGGTATTAATTGACTGACGGTCAGTCAAATGAAAAATGAAGTTTTTTTGCACGCAATGGCCGGGGTGGACATTCGGCAGATTACCTTCCGTATCTGACTACCGCTCCGAACTAGTCACCTCTCCTTTTTGGGGCTGAGGAATCCCCACTAATTTTTTCTTAGTGGTTTCAGAGAATTAGAGCGAGTGTTTTACGATCAATCTGTTCCATTTTGTTCGTAAATTGGCAGTGAGAGAATGACGAACCACTTCTTCTCGTCTGCTTGAGGCTGTTTTTTAGTCCGTTTTTGGGTAAAAAACAGCCTATTTCTCGTCTCAATTTTTCTGGGGATTCCTCAGCCTTTTTGGGGGGAGGGGAAACATCGAGTACGTGTCATCATTTTGTTTCTCCATCCAACCCTTTATCTTTCAATAACTAATTAGAGTTAGTTCGAGTTTGCGCTGCCTCGCAAAATTCAATCAACAACTGAACAACCTGCCGGAACTTGACCAAAGACAACATTTTTTGTGTGGTCTATGGTATCCCTACGCACGGAGTAATGGCGAGAATCTGTTCTAACAAGAACTTAACGACTAATAAAAGCACTGCTCTCAAGCAGGCTAAATGGATGGGATGCTTATGAATAAGGTAAGCAAGTTATTGATGCTATTTCTGGCAGGGATGTACGCGGTTTTTCTCTCTTTCTCGGCACAGGCAGAGGCGACACCTGCCGCCACGCCGCAGAAGGTTGAAGCCAAGAATGAAACCTTCTCTGCACCTCACCCTGACCAATATAAGTCCTGGCAGGCGACTTCCGAGCAGTCCGATCGGGTAGACGCTTTGGCTGGCGACCCGCGTCTGGTCATTCTCTGGGCCGGATACCCGTTTGCCAAGGATTACAACAAGCCGCGTGGGCATGCCTATGCCATCACGGATATTCGTGAATCCTTGCGAACGGGTGCACCAAAAACGGCAGAAGATGGTCCGTTGCCGATGGCCTGCTGGAGTTGTAAAAGCCCGGACGTTGCCAGGGTGATCGCCGAACAGGGCGAAGCGGCCTACTTCCACGGTAAATGGGCGCGTGGCGGGCCGGAAATCGTTAATAATCTCGGCTGTGCGGATTGCCACAATACCGCTTCCGCTGATTTTGCTGCCGGTAAACCTGCGCTGCACCTGTCCCGCCCTTACGCGGCTCGTGCCATGGAAACGATAGGTAAGCCGTTTGACAAGGCAGGCCGCTTCGATCAGCAATCGATGGTGTGTGGGCAGTGCCACGTTGAGTATTACTTTGATGGTAAAGACAAAGCGGTGAAATTCCCTTGGGACAAGGGCACCACGGTCGATGACATGGAAGTGTATTACGACAATATCGAATTCTCCGACTGGACCAACCCGCTGTCCAAGACGCCAATGCTAAAAGCCCAACATCCAGAATATGAAACCTGGAGCGCGGGTATTCATGGTAAGAACAACGTCACCTGTATCGACTGCCATATGCCGAAAGTGCAAAACGCCGAAGGCAAGATCTATACCGATCACAAAATTGGCAACCCGTTCGATAACTTCGAACAAACCTGCAAGAACTGCCACACCCAGGATAAAGCCAGCATGCAGGCGGTGGTCGAAAAACGTAAGCAGGATATCAACGAGATCAAGCTGAAGGTAGAAGACCAACTGGTTCACGCGCACTTTGAAGCGAAAGCGGCCTGGGATGCCGGTGCCACCGAAACCGAGATGAAGCCTATCTTGACCCACATCCGTCATGCGCAATGGCGCTGGGATTTTTCCATTGCTTCCCACGGTATTCAAATGCATGCGCCAGAAGTTGCATTGCGCATTTTGGGCACCGCGCTCGATCAGGCAGCACAGGCTCGGACTCAGTTGATCCGTCTGCTAGCGACCAAGGGCATCACTACTGAAGTCAAGTTGCCGGACATTTCCACCAAGGAAAAGGCACAGTTGGCGCTGGGTATGGACATGCCGCAGCTGAACGCCGAAAAGCAGGAATTCCTCAAGACGGTGGTACCGCAGTGGGAAGAACAAGCACGTAAAACCGGGCTGTTAGGCAAATAACCCCTCCGCCCCGTGCGCGGGGCGTAAATAAATGGAGTCAATATGAGCGTACTGCGTTCGTTATTAACTACCGGGGTGCTTGCCTGTAGCCTTTGGCTGACAGTATTACCGGTATCGGCCCAGGCCGACAGCCCCGCGGTTCAACAGCAATCGGCGGAAGTCACCTTGCAACGTAATCCGGATGAGGCCTGCTTGCGCTGCCATAAGCCGCAACAGAATGCGATGCACGGTAAACATGCGGGAGCCATTAACCCGAATAACAAATTGCCGCTGACCTGCACCAACTGTCACGGTTCACCTTCGCTGCATCACCGTGAGGGCGTGAAGGATGTGATGCGTTTCAACGAGCCGATGTTCGGTGTGGAACAGCAAAACAGCGTTTGCATGTCCTGCCACCTGCCAGAGACGTTGCAAAAAGCCTTCTGGCCACATGATGTGCATTTGGCCAAGGTGAGCTGCGCCAGCTGCCATACGTTGCACCCGCAGCAAGATAAGGTACAAGGGCTGAACGACAAGGGGCGCATCAAGCTCTGCGTGGACTGCCACCGTCAACAACAGGATGATCCCGCGTTTAATCCAGCGTCCGTAAGGCTGGATAAGGGGCAGCCATGAGCTGCTCACGGCGCCGTTTTATCGTAGGCATTGGCGTGTTGGCGGCTGGCTCGACCCTGACGGAAAAGCTGCTGGCGCGCACCATGAACGTCAATGGCATCCGTTACGGCATGATCCACGATGAGTCGCGTTGCATCGGCTGTACCGCCTGTATCGATGCCTGCCGCGAAGTCAATCAGGTGCCGGTGGGCGTTTCACGGTTGGAGATCGTCCGTAGCGAACCGATAGGCCAATTTCCGGACGTGAAGTACCGGTTTTTCCGCCATTCGTGCCAGCATTGCGATGACGCTCCCTGTGTGCATGTCTGCCCAACGGGTGCCTCGTTTATCGATGCCGCCAGCGGCATTGTCGACGTGAACCCGGATCTCTGTGTCGGTTGCCAATACTGCATCGCTGCGTGCCCTTACCGGGTACGCTTTATTCATCCGGTGAGCAAAACGGCGGATAAATGCGATTTTTGCCGCAAGACCAACCTGCGGCAGGGCAAGCAGCCAGCCTGTGTATTGTCGTGTCCCACCAAGGCATTAACCTTTGGCAATCTCGACGATCCACACAGTGATATTTCGCGTCTGTTGCAGCAAAAGACCACTTATCGCTACAAGATAGCGTTAGGGACACGGCCAAAAATGTATCGCGTGCCGTTTAAATATGGGGAGACAAGTCAATGACTTCTGCCTTTCATTTTGACTCTCTGGTCTGGGACTGGCCCATTGCGATTTACCTGTTCCTGATCGGCATCTCCGCCGGTCTGGTCACCCTGGCTATCCTGTTGCGCCGCTATCATCCAGAGGAGGGGGCCTCCAACAGCCGGGTGATGTTGACCACGCTGTTTGTCGCGCCAACCTCGGTCATGCTTGGGCTGGTGATCCTGATTTTCCACCTGACCCGTCCGTGGACCTTCTGGAAACTGATGTTCCACTATAGCGTCACCTCGGTGATGTCGATGGGGGTGATGCTGTTCCAGGTCTACATGGTAGTGCTGGTGGTCTGGTTGGCGCTGATCTTCCGTGACGAGGTGGCGGCGCTACAACAGCGTTGGTTACCAAAGTTGGCGGTGATCCCGCGCCTGCTGCAGCGCTTGCTGCCGTTGTTGCGGCCAATAGAAACGGTGATGCTCGTGTTGGCGGTGCTGTTGGGGGCTTATACCGGCTTCCTGCTTTCGGCGCTGAAGTCGTACCCGATGCTGAATAACCCATTGTTACCGGTGCTGTTCCTGTTCTCGGGCGTTTCGTCCGGGATCGCCGTGGCACTGCTGGTGGCGGCCTTCGGCCCTAAAGGTCATCTGCACAGCCGGGAAGTGCATTTCCTGCATCGCCTGGAGACGCCGGTGGTGTGGCTGGAGATCTTCCTGCTGGCGGCGTTCTTCATCGGCCTGTGGCTGGGGGATGACGGCAAACTCCGTGCCTTGTCGGCCGCGCTTGGCGGTGGGTTCTGGTCCTGGTGGTTCTGGTTGGGCGTCGTCGGCTGTGGGCTGATTATGCCATTGCTGCTGAAGGCCTTGGGCTGGGGGAAAGCGCGTTTCCATATCCTGTTGATCAGCGGCGCTAGCCTGTGTGGCGTGCTGTTGCTGCGTTATTTCATTCTGTATGCCGGGCAGATGACAGTTGCTTGAAGGCATGTTGTAGCAGAATAAGGCGGTAGATGTGTTGTGGTTACCCGAGCTGGGATTTATTGCGTTATTGCTGGCCTGCACGGCGTCGCTGCTGCTGGCTGGCATCACGCTGTTGACGTTGATGGATCGCCGTTGGGGTGGGCTGTTGCCAGCGCGTGGCTGGAGCCTGAGCATTTTTGTGTTAATCACACTGTCTTTCGCCATTCTGCTCCAGCTGTTTTTGAGTAATGACTTCTCGGTAATGTACGTAGCACAACATGGTCACAGCCAGTTGCCGCCGCTGATGAAGGCCGGGGCGCTGTGGGGTGGGCATGAAGGCTCGCTGCTGCTCTGGCTGCTGTGCCTGGCCGGTTGGTCTGCCTGTTTTGCCTTGTTCAGCCCCAAATCGGTACGCTCACTACAGCCGCTTACGTTGGCCATTCTGGCGCTGATCGTCGGCTGTTTTCTGCTTTTCATCCTGTTCTTCTCCGATCCTTTCGTTCGGCTCTTCCCTGCGGCGGTACAGGGGCGCGATTTGAACCCGATGCTGCAACATATCGGCCTGATCCTCCACCCTCCGCTGCTCTATTTGGGCTATGCCGGGTTTGCCACCTGCAGTGCTCTGATGCTGGCCGCCTTGCTGCGAGGGGAGTTTAGCGCCGAGATTGCCGGGCAGTGTCTGCGCTGGGCCAAACCGGCCTGGTGTTTCCTCACTGCCGGGATCATTTTGGGGTCCTGGTGGGCATACAGCGAGTTGGGCTGGGGCGGCTGGTGGTTCTGGGATCCGGTGGAGAATGCTTCGCTGCTCCCTTGGCTGACCGCGACCGCTTTGTTACACAGTTTGGCGGTCGGCCAGCGTAACGGTGGGTTGCGGCATTGGTCGCTATTGCTGACGTTGGGCACCTTTGTTCTCAGCCTGTTGGGCACCCTGATTGTGCGTTCAGGCATTCTGGTTTCAGTACACGCCTTTGCGCTGGATGAGCAGCGCGCCTTGCCGCTGTTTATCCTGTTTGCCTTTCTTAGCGGGTCGTCATTTTTAATCTATGCCTTACGCGCCAACCGGGGGAAAGCCGTTACGTCCCCGGTGAAACCTGCGTTGCTCGGCGCGTTGTTGCTTCTCAGCTCCGCCGCCCTGATCGTGCTGGTGGGCACTTTGTACCCGATGCTCTATCGGATGATGGGATGGGGGCAGATCTCGGTCGGCGCGCCTTATTTCAATCTGGTGCTGCTGCCGTTTGGGCTGCTGGGATTGGTATTGATGTGCTACGGCGGGTTTAGGCAGCGGCGCTATGGCCAGTGGATCGCTCACGCCGGAGTGCTGCTGACGGCATTAGGTATCGCCAGTTCGGCGCTGCAACGCCATGAAATCAGCCTGAACGTCACCGTGGGCGAGACGGTCAGCCTGGCGGGATACCAATTTACGCTGCGTTCGGTAGATCTACAGGCTCAGGCTAATTTCACCAGTGAACAGGCGGTGATTGAGGTTACCCGGCAAGGCAAGCCCGTGGCCCAGTTGACGCCTGAAAGGCGGTTTTATACCGCCCGCCGCCAACAGATGTTTGAACCCGGCATTGACTGGAACGCTTTCCATGACTGGTACGTGGTGATGGGCGAAAAAAGCGGCGAGCAGCGTTATGCCATGCGTTTTTATGTACAGACCGGCATCCGTTGGATCTGGTGGGGTGGGGCGCTGATGATGATTGGCGTGTTGGCTACCGGTTGGCAAAGGAGGCGAGCATGCGCTGGTTAACCGCTCTGCTGTTGTGGGGGATCATCACGTTGCCGCTGGCGGCCCAGATTGTCGATACCTGGGCATTTACCTCGCCGGAAATACAGGAGAGAGCGTTGGCAGTGGCAGGCCAGATCCGTTGCCCGCAGTGCCAGAATCAGAGCCTGCTGGAGTCCAATGCCCCTGCGGCGGTCGCCATGCGCCATGAGGTGTTTGCCATGACCGAACAAGGCAAAACGCAGACGGAAATCATGAATTTTATGACGGCACGCTACGGCAACTTTGTCCGCTATCAACCCGCATTTGAGGCCTCTACGTTGTTACTTTGGGGGCTGCCACCGCTGATGTTAGGGGCGATCGGGCTGGTGTTATGGCGGCGGAGAAAAGCGGAATGAAATCGCGTTGTTACCCTCTGCTGTTTATCGTGCTGGTGCTTGGCCTCACTGCGGGTTGGTATGTGGCCAGTGGTCGCCCGGAGACTGTGTTGGCCGAACAGCATAAGCGCAGCTTGCCAGCCCAACCGCTCACGCCTCAAGAGCAGGCCGAAAGCGAGTTTCAGCAGTTACAGCAACAGATCGACCAGTCACCGCAAGACAGCGTGTTGTGGGCGCAGCTGGGGGAATATTATCTGTTTAACGATAATTTTGCTGATGCGCAGGCGGCCTATCAGAGAGCGTTGTCTCTGCGGGGGGCGAATGCCGAACTGTACTCGGCGTTGGCAACGGTGCTTTATTACCAGGCAGGGCAGCGTATTACCCCGCAGGTGGAGAGCAATATAGCAAAGGCCTTGGCACTGGATAAGGATGAGGTCTCGGCGCTGATGTTGCTGGCTGCCGATGCCTTTTTACATACGGAATATGCCAAGGCGATAAGCTTGTGGCAACGCCTGTTGGACAGCCAGTCGCCACGAGTTAACCGGCCACAGCTGATTGAGGCCATTAATATGGCTAAACTGTTGTTAAATAATCAATAAAATTGAGCGATTGCCCCTCACCCTAACCCTCTCCCACAGGGAGAGGGGACCGATCGAGTGAGTCTGAAAATCCGGTGATCCACATTGGATTAGGGGACGATTGCCATTCTTCTTACGCATTACTTCCCGAAGCAGCACAGCCTGATCACGACGCCGATCAGCTCCCTCTCCTGGGGGAGAGGGTTGGGGTGAGGGGGCCGGAGATCATTCCACGCGGATAAACTTCACCAGCTTGGGCTGAGCAATGCGCTGGTAATCCCCAGTGTTGAGGATTAGAGAACGCTCCAGCGTGCCAGCATTAAAGGCCAGCTCGTCAAAGCGCTCAAACAGCAGCGGGTCGGCCACCAGCAGCAAGTCCGGGTGGAAGCTGAATGGCGGGATCGCGCCAAAGACGCAGTCGGTCAGTTGGTCGACTTCAACCGGGCTGGCCAGTGAGGCGCGAGTACCGCCAACACCCTGTGCCAACGCGCCGAGATCGGCCTGTTGGTCGGCGGGCAGGATGGCCAGCACGTGCTGTTTGATGCCATTCCCCTTAACGTGACACACCAACGCTTTCGCCCCTTGACCTAACTGGGTGCCGCGTATCTTGGCGACTTCTTCGGATTTCCCTGCCTTGGGATGATCAACTACGCGATAGCGCGCTTGCTGTTGGTCAAGAAGGGAAGTTAAACGGCTAAAGGTTGCGGTAGACACGCCATGTTCTCCTGAGTGTTGATTTTCCGGCCCTATCATAACGCGTTATGACGGCGAAGGGTTCAGCCAAATTATTGATTAAACAACGGGCTATTTTTTTGTTTATACGGATAATACGCATTTATGAAACGGGATTTTAATTTTTTGAAAGGAAAGGGGCGTGAAGACTAATCTGTCGTTGTTTACCCAGCCGAAGTTTGTTTGGCTTTGTGCGGCTTTCTGCTGTTTGCTGTGGGGCAGTGCCTACCCGGCGATTAAAAACGGTTATGAAATTTTCCAGATCGCCACCGACGATCTCCCCGGCAAGATCGTCTTTGCCGGTTACCGCTTTGTGATTGCCGGGGCCTTATTGCTGCTGTTTGCCATGTTGCAGGGTAAACCCATCGGCCGTTTGTCACGGCGCCAGTATTCACAGTTGGTGGTGTTAGGGAGCACGCAAACGGCGCTGCAATACGTCTTCTTCTATATCGGTCTGGCCTACACCACCGGGGTAAAAGGATCGATCATGAACGCGACCGGCACCTTCTTTAGCGTGTTGCTGGCGCATTTTATTTATAAAAACGATCGCCTTAGCATGAATAAAATCGTCGGCTGCGTGGTGGGTTTTGCCGGGGTGATGGTGGTGAACTTCAACACTCAACTGATGGACTTCAGCTTTAGCTGGCTGGGGGACGGTTTTGTGGTGATCGCCGCGTTTATCCTTTCGGCCGCTACGCTGTATGGCAAACGCATTTCGCAGACCGTCGATCCGACTATCATGACCGGTTGGCAACTGGCCATCGGTGGTGTGATGCTGACGGTGGGGGGCTACTTGGCCGGAGGACGCCTGGAGTTCCACGGTTGGGCATCGGTGGCGATCCTGAGCTACCTGGCGCTGCTGTCCTCGGTCGCTTTCGCGCTCTGGAGCCTGCTGCTGAAATATAACCGCGTGGGCATGATTGCACCGTTCAACTTCCTGATCCCGGTTTCCGGCGCGGTGCTGTCGGCCATTTTCTTACAGGAAAGCATCATGGAATGGCGTTATGCCGTGGCGTTGGTGCTGGTGTGCTTTGGTATCTGGCGGGTCAACGTGGTGCGCAAAGAAAAGCGCGAAGCTATCGCCTAGCAATCTCTCAAAGACCCGCCCAAGTGGTGGGTTCTGAGACTGCAAAAAAAGGTCTGGATGCGACTAAACCTCAGGTTGTTCTTCCACCAGGTCAATCATCTGTGCCAGCGCCGGGCTGCTATTCTCTCTGTGCCAGGCCATCAATAATTCAATCTGTGGTGCACTGGCCGGTAGCGGGCGGAAGACCACGTTAGAGGACTGAAAATGGCTGACATAGCGCGGCACAATAGACAAGCCTAGCCCCATTCCTACCAGATTCATGGTGACCAGAATGTTGGTTGCTGCCTGCACGATCTTGGGTTTGCTGTGGAATTCGGCGAGGTAGGCTGTCACCATCTGATGCAAAGCGCCGGAATGTGCCGGATCGGTGCTGATAAAATTTTCGCCATCAAGATGATGCGGTTCTAGCTGCGATTCTTTAATCAGTGGGTGATCGATGGGCATCACCACCACCAAGGGCTCACGATAAACCACCCGGTAGTTCAACTGATTACTGATAATCGGGCGGCGCATAAAACCAACGTCAATCTCTCCTTTCAATAACTTATCTTCTTGCTGAGTGGTAATGATGCTCACCAGTTCGATACTGGACGCCGGTAACTGCAGGCGTAACTGGGGCAGAACGTCGGGCAGGATATTCACTTCCGCACAGGGTACAAAGCCAATGATCAGCCGAACCTGTTGCTCCATGGCCTTACGCGCCAGTTGTTTTGCCTGCTCTGATAATTCAAGAATATTGATCGCCTGATGTAAAAATACCTCTCCGGCGCGGGTTAGCGAAACCTGACGATTATTTCTTATTAATAATGGTGCGCCGACACAACCCTCAAGATCTTTTATCTGGCTGCTCAATGAGGGCTGCGACGTATGTAGCCTCTCGGCGGCCCGGGTGAAATTGAGTTCTTCAGCTACCGCGACAAAATAACGTAAGTGTCTTAGCTCCATGCCTTTTTATCCCACCATAGAAAAAATGTCTGATACGGTCGATTTTTACTATTTCACAAAATAGTAACTAGAAAGCAACATCCTTTGCGTAACCCCTACGAAGGTCAACACATCTCTTGGATGAGGATCAAATAATATGACCACCAACGCAAAATTAGATGTTTATAGCCTGATCGACACCCGAAATGGGCAGGTTATGCCCCGTATTTATACCGACCCGGAAATTTATCAATTAGAACTGGAGCGGATATTTGGCCGTTGCTGGCTGTTTCTGGCCCATGAAAGCCAAATACCAAAACCAGGCGATTTCTTTAACACTTACATGGGGGAAGACGCCGTCGTCGTTATCCGCCAGAAAGATGGCTCCATCAAAGCCTTTCTCAACCAGTGTCGCCATCGCGCGATGCGTGTCAGCTACGCGGACAGCGGCAATACCCGCGCTTTTACCTGCCCTTACCACGGCTGGTCTTATGGCATCGATGGCGAATTGACCGAGGTGCCATTGGAGCCGCGCGCCTATCCACAAGGCTTGTGCAAATCGCATTGGGGGCTGAAGGAAGTGCCTGGTGTCGAAAGCTATAAAGGCCTGATATTTGGCAACTGGGATACCAGTGCTCCGCCACTCAAAGAATATCTGGGGGATATGGCCTGGTATCTGGATGGTTTGCTGGATCGGCGGGAAGGCGGCACCGAAATTGTCGGTGGTGTGCAGAAGTGGGTAATTAACTGCAACTGGAAGTTCCCGGCCGAGCAGTTCGCCAGCGATCAGTATCATGCCCTGTTCAGCCATGTCTCGGCGGTACAGGTCTTGGGCGGCATGCAGGATGGCAGTGATAAAAAACTGGGTAATGACCAGACCGCACGCCCGGTGTGGGAAACCGCCAAAGACGCGGTGCAATTCGGCCAGGACGGCCACGGCTGCGGCTTCTTCTTTACCGAAAAGCCGGACGCCAACGTGTGGGTTGATGGTGAAGTCTCGCGCTACTACCGGGAAAGCTACCCCGAAGCCGAACAGCGTCTGGGCAAAATCCGTGCCTTGCGCCTGGCGGGGCATAACAATATTTTCCCTACGCTTTCCTGGCTCAATGGCACCGCCACTATGCGTGTCTGGCATCCCCGTGGGCCAGATCAGGTAGAAGTCTGGGCGTTCTGCATTGCCGACAAGGCCGCTTCGCCGGAAACCAAAGCGGCGTTTGAAAATAGCGCCACTCGAGCCTTTGGCCCTGCGGGTTTCCTTGAACAGGATGACTCGGAAAACTGGTGTGAGATCCAGAAACTGCTCAAAGGCCACCAGGCCCGTCACAATCCATTGTGCCTGGAGATGGGGCTGAATCAGGAAAAACGCCGTGAAGACGGTATCCCCGGTATTACCAACTACATCTTTTCTGAAACCGCCGCGCGCGGCATGTACCAACGTTGGGCGGATTTGCTGAGCAGCGATACCTGGCAGGAAGTCCAAGAGAAAACCGCAGCCTACCAGCAGGAGGTGATGAAATGAGCCATCCGATCTCTATGGAACTCCAGCATCAGATTACCCAGTTTCTCTACCGCGAAGCCGCCCTGTTAGATGATTGGGCGTTCCGTGCCTGGCTGGAACTGCTTGACGATGATTTGAGCTACACCATGCGCACTAGGGTTAATGCCCAGACTCGCGATCGGCGCAAATGCGTTCAACCACCGACTACCTGGATTTTCAACGACACCAAATCACAGCTTGAACGCCGGATCGCGCGTCTGGAAACCGGGATGGCCTGGGCTGAAGAGCCGCCGTCCCGTACTCGCCATATGGTCAACAACTGCATTATCAGCGAAACGGCACAGGCCGATGTGTTCTCCGTGCGAGTGAACTACCTGCTTTACCGGTCGCAAAAAGAGCGTGATGAAACCATCTACGTTGGCACCCGTACCGATCTGCTGCGCCGCCGTTCAACCGAAGAGGGCTGGGGACTATGTGGGCGTGAAATCATTCTCGATCAGGCGGTTATCACCTCCCACAACATGAGCATCCTGTTCTGATGAAACGAATCCATGCTTGTTCTGTTGGGGCGTTGCCGGAGGGGGAAGCTCTCCGGCTCGATACTGAGCCGACGATCGCGTTGTTTCATGTGGGTGGTGAATATTACGCGATCAACGATCGTTGCAGCCACGGTAATGCGTCGATGTCTGAGGGCTATATCGAGGATGACGCGACCGTGGAATGCCCACTGCACTCGGCCAGCTTTTGCCTGAAGACCGGTAAAGCACTATGCATGCCCGCCACGGAGGCGCTGCAAACCTACCAGGTCACCGTGTTAGAGGGGGCCGTGTTTATCGATTTACCGGAGGGCGTCTGATGTCCGATCTTAAAGATGATGTAGTGCTGATAACCGGTGGCGGCTCAGGCTTGGGGCTGGCTCTGGTGGCGCGCTTTATCGAGGAAGGAGCCAGGGTGGCGACCCTGGAACGTTCAGCGGAAAAGGTCAGCCGGTTACAGCAGCAGTTTGGCGAGCAGGTTGTTGCCGTGCAGGGGGACGTAACTTCCTTTGCCGATAATCAGCGTGCGGTGGAGATGGCGCTGTCCCGCTTTGGGCGTCTGGACTGTTTTATCGGCAATGCCGGTATCTGGGATCATAATGCCTCGTTGCTGGCGACACCGGCGGAGCAGTTGGAATCCGGCTTTAACGAGCTGTTTGCCGTTAACGTCAAAGGCTATCTGTTGGGCGCCAAAGCCAGCGCTGCGGCGCTGCTTCAATCCTCCGGCAGTATGATCTTCACGCTTTCCAATGCGGCCTGGTATCCCGGCGGCGGCGGCCCGCTGTATACCGCCAGCAAGCATGCTGACGTTGGGCTGATCCGTCAGTTGGCATATGAGCTGGCGCCCAAGGTTCGGGTCAATGGCGTCGGGCCTTGTGGCATGGCCAGTGACTTGCGTGGCCCACAGGCGCTTGGGCAGCAGGACACCTCGATTATGCAATCGCTGACGCCGGAAAAGATAGCCGCCATTCTGCCGTTGCAGTTCTCCCCAGCGCCGGAAGATTTTACCGGCCCTTACCTGATGCTGGCCTCGCGCCGTAACAACCGAACGTTGAGTGGCGTGATGATCAATGCCGATGCGGGCCTGGCCATTCGGGGTATTCGCCACGTGGCGGGTGGATTGCAGCTATAGGAGCCAACATGAAACAGATAGTGATTATCGGCGGTGGTCAGGCCGGAGCTATGGCGGCCGCAGCCCTACGTGCACAGCGGTTTACCGGTGGTATTACCTTGATCAGCGAAGAGCCGGAAATTCCGTACGAACGTCCGCCTCTGTCGAAAGCCATGTTGCTGTCGCCGACTCCGCAGCTGCAAGACATTCTGCCTGCTTCCTTCTATGAGGAGAATGCCATTGTCCTGCGCCGCAATACGCAGGTTGTCGCGATCGATACCTTACAGCACTCGGTGCTGCTGGCTGATGGTGAAGAACTGGAGTGGGACCGGTTGCTGCTGGCGACCGGGGCTAAGGCACGACGGCTTACCTCGCTGGATGCGTTGGGTGATAAATCTCATACCTTGCGCACAGCGGCAGATGCCAGGCGGCTACGTGGCGCGCTGATTGCCAACCAACGGATCCTGATTGTCGGTGCTGGCACCATTGGCCTCGAGTTGGCAGCCAGTGCGAAGCAGAGTGGCTGTGAGGTGACGGTGATTGAGCAGGCAGCGATGGTGATGGGGCGCAATGCTCCACCGCCGGTGCGCGATTATCTGATGAGCCTGCATCAACAGCATCAAGTGCGTCTTTGCCTCAATGCCCAGATTGAGCACGCCGCACTGGAACAGGAAAACGTGGTGCTGACGTTGCAGGACGGGGAACGCCTGATCGGAGATGCGGTGATTTATGGCGTTGGCATTGAAGCCAACGATCGTCTGGCTATCCAGGCAGGGTTAGCGACTGCCAACGGCATCATTGTCGATGATCATTGCCGCACTTCGGTTGCCAATATTTATGCGGCTGGCGATGTCACCTTACGCCGTCAGGGGGAGCAACTTGTCCGCCTGGAAACCTGGGATAACGCCAACCAGCAGGCACTGGTGGCGGCCTGCGCCATGTTGGAGCAGCCGTTACCGGCGACGGTGCCGGTATGGTTCTGGACCGATCAGTTCGACAGCAATATTCAGTTTATCGGGGCCATGCAAAGCGAACATTGGTTGGTGCGCGGCAGCGTGGAGGCGCACAACGCCATCTGGTTTGCATTGCAAGAGGGTCGGTTGGTGGGGGCCATCACGCTGAACCAGGGCCGGGAAATGCGCCATCTGCGCAGACTGATCCAGCAAGGGAACCTGGTGGATGAAAAGCTGTTGACCGATCCACTTGTGGCACTAAAGAGCTTGATTTAGCCCGCCAGGGCTAAGCGGTTTCCCCTTCTCACCCCACTCTCTTACGCAGGAGAGGGAGTTGATCTGGTGTCGCGAGCAGGTGAGGAGGGGCTTTTACGCCCGGAACCAGGGACCGTCTGGAATAGCCGTTTCGCTCCGTTCCGCGCTAAACACTCTAAAAATTAAAAACAAGGTGACTCGATATGAACGTTTATCTCCATTGCCTCTCTCATTCGCCGCTGGTGGGCTACGTTGATCCGGCCCCTGCGGTGCTGGCCGAAGTGGAAAAAACCATTGCCGATGCACGGCAGCGGATCCAGGCATTTGATCCTGAACTGGTGATCCTGTTCGCGCCAGATCATTACAACGGCTTTTTCTACGACATCATGCCGCCGTTCTGCATTGGTATGGCCGCTACGGCAATTGGTGACTTCAACAGTGCCGCTGGCGAGCTGCCGGTGCCTGCGAAGCTGGCCGAGGCCTGCGCTCAATCGGTGTTGGATGCAGGGGTCGACGTTGCGGTTTCCTACTGCATGCAGGTGGATCATGGTTTTGCCCAGCCGCTGGAGTATCTGCTCGGTGGCCTGGCGAACTGCCCGGTGCTGCCGGTATTTATCAATGGGGTCGCGCCACCCTTGCCTGGCTTCAAGCGTACGCGTCTGTTGGGGGAAGCTATCGGGCGTTTTGCCCGTGGCCTGGATAAACGAGTGTTGATCCTGGGCTCCGGCGGGCTTTCGCACCAGCCGCCGGTACCTCAGTTGGCCGGGGCCGACGCTCATATGCGTGACCGCCTGTTGGGCAGTGGCCGCCAATTACCGGCAGACGAACGCCAATTACGCCAGCACCGCGTTATCTCTGCTGCCCGTGCTTTTGTGCAGGATCAGAGCACCTTACATCCTCTCAACCCGGTCTGGGACAACCAGTTTATGGACATTCTTTCCGGCGGACAGTTGGCGGAACTGGATGGGCTGGGCAATGACGAACTGTCGGCGATCGCTGGTCGCTCAACCCATGAGGTTAAAGCCTGGATGGCCGCCTTTGCTGCACTATCGGCATTTGGTCCTTATCAGACCGAGGGGCGCTATTACCGCGAGCTTCCCGAGTGGATCACCGGGTTCGGCTCAATCAGCGCCGCACCGCGGAAATAATAACGATAAAGGAACACCATCATGACATCGCAATCTTTTGACCTTACTGAAGAAAATACCAGCCGCTTCGTGCAGCTCCAAGAGGGTGAAGCCAGCCTGCGTATCCATTACAACGACTGTGGCAACGGTGCACAAACCGTGGTGATGCTGCACGGTTCCGGCCCCGGAGCCAGCGGCTGGGCGAACTTCAGCCGTAATATTGAACCGCTGGTGACGGCGGGTTATCGCGTGATCCTGTTGGATTTCCCTGGCTGGAGCAAGAGCGATTCGATTGTCAGTACCGGTTCCCGCTCGGACCTCAATGCCCGCATTTTGAAAGGGCTGGTGGACGCGCTGGATCTGCAGCAGGTACATCTGCTGGGGAACTCGATGGGTGGCCACAGCGCCGTGGCGTTTACCCTGACCTGGCCTGAGCGCGTTGGCAAACTGGTGTTGATGGGGGGCGGTACCGGTGGCGCTAGCCCGTTTGTGCCGATGCCAACGGAAGGGATCAAGCTGTTGCAGGGGCTCTATCGCGAGCCAAACATCGAAAACCTGCGCAAAATGATGAACATTTTTGTTTACGATCCTAGCGATCTGACCGAAGCGCTGTTCAAAACCCGCCTCGACAATATTCTGGCGCATCGTGACCACCTGGAAAACTTCGTCAAGAGCCTGTCCATTAATCCGAAGCAGTTCCCGGATTTCAGCCCGCGCCTGGGCGAAATCAAAGCCCAGACGCTGATCGTCTGGGGGCGTAACGATCGCTTTGTACCGATGGATACCGGGCTGCGCCTGCTGGCGGGCATTGCCGGGTCACAACTGCATGTGTTCAGCAACTGTGGGCATTGGGCGCAGTGGGAACATGCCGACACCTTTAACCGCATGGTTGTGGATTTCCTCAAGCATTAATCAGGGAGCGAATGATGAGTGATTACAATTTGGAGCAATTGGCTGAGGCGTTACGGCAGTCCGAGGCCAGCGGCAAGGTGATTGAGCCTTTGCGCGATCGCCTTGGCCTCGATAACGGCGAGGCGGCCTACGCCATCCAGCAATTGAACGTACAGCATTGGCAGGCTGCTGGCCGCCGAGTGGTGGGGCGCAAAGTAGGGCTCACCCATCCCAAGGTTCAGCAACAGCTGGGAGTTGACCAGCCGGACTTCGGCACCCTGTTCGCCGACATGTGCTACGGCACCAACCAGGGCATTCCATTTTCGCGGGTGATGCAGCCACGTATCGAAGCGGAGATTGCGTTGGTGCTGGATCGTGATTTACCGCATTCCGACACCACGTTCGATGAGTTATGTGGCGCAGTGGAGTGGGTATTACCCGCGCTGGAAGTGGTGGGCAGCCGCATCAAGGACTGGTCGATCGTGTTTGTCGATACCGTGGCGGATAACGCTTCCTGTGGTGTGTACGTGCTGGGTGGCCCGGTGCGTCGGATCGATGAGGTGGATCTGCAACATTGCGGCATGAGCATGACGCGCAATAACGAGGTGGTGTCTAGCGGGCGTGGCAGTGAATGTCTTGGGCATCCGATCAATGCTGCCGTCTGGTTGGCACGCAAAATGGCCAGTCTCGGCACGCCGTTACGAGCAGGCGATGTAGTGCTGACCGGAGCATTGGGCCCGATGGTGCCAGTGCAAGCAGGTGACAGTTTTACGGCAACAATTGAAGGCGTCGGCACGGTTTCGGCCCACTTCTATGAGGATAGCCAATAATGAGCAAGAGAAAAGTGGCGATCATCGGTTCCGGCAATATCGGTACCGATTTGATGATTAAAATCCTGCGTAACGCCAAGCATCTGGAGATGGGGGTGATGGTGGGGATCGATCCTGAATCGGACGGCCTGGCCCGTGCTCGCCGGATGGGGGTTGCGACCTGTCATACCGGCGTTAACGGGCTGATCCTGATGCCGGAGTTCGCCGACATTGATTTTGTCTTTGACGCTACCAGTGCGAGCGCTCATGTTAAAAATGATGCCATCCTGCGGGCGGCCAAACCGGGGATCCGGCTGATCGATCTGACACCTGCGGCGATGGGTCCTTACTGCGTGCCGGTGGTCAATCTGGAACAAAATCTCAACCAGGTTAACGTCAATATGGTGACCTGCGGCGGGCAGGCAACTATCCCGATGGTGGCTGCGGTCTCAAGGGTGGCCAAAGTCCATTACGCCGAAATCATTGCCTCTATTGCCAGCAAGTCTGCCGGGCCGGGCACTCGCGCCAATATTGATGAGTTTACCGAAACCACCAGCAAGGCGATCGAGGTGGTTGGCGGGGCAGAGAGGGGCAAAGCGATTATCGTGTTGAACCCGGCGGAACCGTCCTTAATGATGCGCGATACCGTCTATGTGCTGAGTGAAGCCGTCGATCAAGCCAAGGTTGAAGCTTCAATCAACGAAATGGCGGCGGCCGTGCAGGCCTATGTGCCAGGCTATCGGCTGAAGCAGAAAGTGCAGTTTGATGTCATCCCTGCCGATGCACCGCTTAACTTACCGGGGATTGGCCGTTTTTCCGGCCTGAAAACCTCGGTGTTTCTGGAGGTTGAAGGTGCGGCGCACTACCTGCCTGCCTATGCAGGCAACCTTGATATCATGACTTCCGCTGCGCTGGCGACCGCCGAGCGGATGGCTCAGGCCATGGCACACGTTGCTGGAGAACGGCTATGAACGAGAAAAAAATCACTATCTCGGATGTGACCCTGCGCGACGGGATGCACGCGATTCGTCACCAATATACGCTGCAAAATGTGCAGGACATTGCCAGAGCGCTGGATGCAGCGAAGGTGGATTCGATTGAAGTGGCGCATGGCGATGGTCTGCAGGGCTCCAGTTTCAACTACGGCTTTGGCGCACATACCGATCTGGAATGGATTGCGGCGGCTGCGGACGTGACCACTCACGCTAAAATCGCCACCTTACTGCTGCCGGGCATTGGCACCATTCACGATCTGAAGGATGCCTATAATGCCGGCGCGCGGGTGGTGCGTGTCGCCACTCACTGTACCGAAGCCGATGTCTCCAAACAGCATATCGCCTATGCTCGTGAGCTTGGCATGGATACCGTGGGTTTCCTGATGATGAGCCATATGACGACGCCGGAAAATCTGGCCAGCCAGGCCAAGCTGATGGAAAGTTATGGGGCAACCTGCATCTACGTGGTGGATTCTGGCGGCGCGATGAATATGAATGATATCCGAGCCCGTTTCCGTGCCTTGAAAGCGGTGTTGCAGCCAGAGACACATACCGGCATGCATGCGCACCATAACCTCAGCCTTGGGGTCGCTAACTCGATGGTGGCAGTAGAAGAAGGGTGCGATCGTGTGGATGCCAGTTTGGCAGGGATGGGGGCCGGAGCCGGTAACGCACCGCTTGAGGTGTTTATTGCGGCGGCGGATAAACTTGGTTGGCACCATGGCACGGATCTGTATGCCTTGATGGATGCGGCTGACGATCTGGTGCGCCCGTTACAGGATCGGCCCGTTCGCGTCGATCGTGAAACGTTGGCGCTGGGCTACGCCGGGGTTTACTCCAGTTTCCTACGCCACTGTGAAGTGGCCGCGGCGAAATACGGCATCAACGCAGTGGATATTCTGGTCGAGCTGGGTAAGCGCCGCATGGTGGGTGGCCAGGAAGATATGATCGTCGACGTGGCGCTGGATCTGCGTTCCCGCTAATCAGAGCGTGGTGGAGCAGCAATGGAACTGTACCATTGATAAAGCCCAGTGAATTACCTGCCCCTTTTTGCAGGGGCAGGGTTATGCTGATTACACCATTGGGCGGATATAGTCCCACAGGCGTTCCCAGTTAATCAGCACCAATACCACGGTGGCGGCAAACAGAATAAACATGATCTTTGAGAACATGATATCAACACTCCTTGTTAATAAATTCGACGTTTTAGTTTGGTACTTTTGGTTTCCCCTCACCCTAACCCTCTCCCAAAGGGCGAGGGGACCGATCGAGTTCGTTGATTGCTTTGCGTAATACCTTGGCTTTCTTACTCTCAACTCTCAACTCTCAACTCTCAACTCTCAACTTTCCGAAGCTGCACGGGCTAACCACGCACTCCGGACAGCTCCTCTCCCAAAGGGCGAGGGGACCGATCGAGTTCGTTGATTGCTTTGCGTAATACCTTGCCTTTCTTACTCTCAACTCTCAACTTTCCGAAGCTGCGCGGGCTAACCACGTGCTCCGGACTGCTCCCTCTCCCTGTGGGAGAGGGTTGGGGTGAGGGGAAATCTCGATAGCCGAATAACAGCCGATAAAACGGTATCCCTGCCCGGATTAAGGGCGATTTTCAGGCAGTGTACAGGGGGATAACCAGGCGATATAGAGGCGGTGAAACATTTCAGAAAAGACCAGGTTTATGGTCAAGAAATGGACAGTTGGCGAGGGTTTGATGATAGGGCAGAGATTTCCCTGCCCTGAGTTTTAACACGACATTAATTCAGGATGCCGTTTAGCACCAGCATGGTGATCATCCCGCCTACAGCGGGGATAAGCGTACGGCGGACAATCATAAACGGCGAGCATTCACCGGCCTTGCTGACGGCAATGATCACCCCGGCCACCGGGGAAATCGATCTTCCCATACCGGCCATCAGTTGCATTGGCAGGATCATGCTGACGGCGCTTTCGCCAAATTTGGCGGCAATGCCTGGAGCCAGCCCGGAGAAGGAGAAGAACGCAGCCACGCCGGAGCCGGTCAGCGCCGCGGTCACGCAGACCAGCAGGGCCATCACTATCGTCATATTGCCAAAACCAAAGCCCGCGGCCTGAACGGTGTGAATAATGAAGTCAACGGCCCCGATGATCTGCAAGCCCTGGGCGAAAACGTCGGCACACACCAGCAGGGAAACGATGCTGGTAAACATGGTGCCCATGCCTTTGAAGAACACCTGGATGCCTTTGCAGGCGGTTTTGAAATCCCTCCGTACCAGCAACTCGCAGAAAAATGCCAACAGGGTGCCGATAATCATCGCCGTCACCACGTCAACCTTGATGCTGCTGATCACCAGCGGGCTGAAGACGATCACCAGTATCACCGGGAACACCGGCAGGAAAGCGTAGAATGCCGGTACCTTGGCTGTATATTCGCTGGTTGGCTGTTCCACCTGCAGTTGGGTAACGATATGTCCGTCTTTGGCGTCAAAGTAGCGTGCGGTGAAGAAGATCAGTACCGCTACCGCCAGCATCACGCCGGTGGCGACCGGCAGTTGGTAGTGGGCAAAGTAGACTGCGGTTTCCATACCGGCATGTTTGGCTGCCAGGTTGGCGGTGCCCACTGCCGGGCCGAGATCCATAAACGCCGACATACCGATCATCGAGGCAGCGGCGGCTTTACTGACTCCAAGCCGCACCAACACCGGGAAGAAGGTGACCAACAGCAGCATCGCCAGACCGGCCGCGCTGGAAATCGCCACGTGCAGCAACTGGGATAATATGTAGCCGATCGCCAGGATCAGGTAAGGAGCCTTGATCATCTGCAAGGGTTTGATGCACAGATTTACCATCGAGTTCGACGCTTTGATGTGATCCATATAATCGGCAAAACCGCCCGCCGCCATAATGATCAAACCGATGCCCGCCACCTGGGTGGTCAAAGACTCTTTCACGAACGCGAAAATATCCCCGCCAACCCAGCCGATGGATTTGGCCTTGCCGTACAATATCGATTGATCGGGAAAGAACACCGCCGTGATCAGCAGCAGGCTCAGCCCCGCCAGCAGTAACACGGTTTGCGGCTGGTAGTTTTTGATAATAAACCAGGCCGCCAATACGGTAACGATCATCCCGATGATAAATCCAGTCATCATGTCCCCTTATGAGTGTTTGGCAAAAAACTCATGCAATAGCGTGTTGTAATAATCCGGAGCCTGGAAATAAGGCGCATGGCCCATCCCGGGCATCTCGATATGTTGGGTGTAGGGCACCAGCGCCAGCAGATCGGCTTTGAGCTGTGGTTGCACCACGGCGTCTTTTTCACCGGTGAGGATCAGCGTTGGCATCTTGAGCTGGGGCAGTAGCGGGCGGTTGTCGGCTAGCTGCAACATGCGAGTGGCACGCCTCAGGCCTTCCAGGTTGGTGCCTGCTGCAATTTCTGCCGCATAGTCCAGCACTGCCGCAGGTACATCTGGGAACGGCAGCAGATCACGTGCGCGGTTTCTGCCGTAGGCTTCGCGGCCAATTTCGGCGAGCTCTTTCAGCCGCTTTTCCAGCTTTTCCGAGCTGGGTGCCGACTCTGGCGCGCCATAGCCGGGATGGGTGCAGGACAACACCAGGTTTTTTACCCGCTCTGGATAGCGGGCGGCGTAGCGGCTGGCAACGGTGCCGCCCATTGAGTGCCCGACGAGGGAAACTTTCTCTGCCCCGCAGTGTTGCACCCACTCATGCAGCATCTGCACAAAAGCGTCGATATCGGCCGGAACCAGCGCGGAGTCGGCATAACCGGGCGCATCCCAGGCCATGACACGGTAGTGGGGAGAAAAGGCGGCAAACTGGAATGGCCAGGCCTTCGAGCTGCCCAGAATACCGTGTAAAAAGATCAGGGTTTCGCCCTCACCGCAGGCGCGGAAAGATAAATTCCCCTGTGAGGTACGTAGAATTTGCTGCTCAGGGCAAACAGGGATTGCGCTGTTTTCACTGCTCATGATAAAGCCTCTTTTCATTAAATAAACGCCAGAGATGGATTGCTACATGGCATTCTGGTGAGTCAATGCTTAGCCCTGAAGCAACAGGGCTATAAAGATGGTTGATGAATATTCACACTGCCTGGTGTTGGTGTTATTTATTAAAAACGTTAAATGCCTCGAATAACGACTCCATGACGTTGAAGTTCTCGTTTAATTCGTTGCTTTTCACTTCGCCCATATAATTAACCAGCGCCTCGATTAATACGAAGCCCGCGCTGCGGCTGCTGAACAGCCCGCTATGCTGGCTCTCCATCAGCAGCATCGCCGTGGCGAAGTGGCTGAACGGATTGACGGCATTATCGGTGATGACGATGGTATCGCCACGATTTTGATAAAACCATTTTATTAACCTTGTCGTCACGCTGGAAAAACGATAATAAGAAATCGCCAGTAGCACATCGCCCTTTCTCGAGTCGATTAGCTTATGCGGTAAATTGGCAATATTGGCATCCAGCAGCACAATGTCTTTTTTGATATAGCGGCCAAGCAGATAAAAATACTCGGCCAAGGCATGTGCCGTTGCGCTGCCAATCACATACAGCCTTTTTTCCGGATCGCAAATCAGCGCGATGGTTTTCTCCAAATGCTGGCGATTGATGTTTTTCAACGTATTGTTGATATTATCGGTGATCTCGCTGCAGTGTTTTTCAATGAATTCGATGCCGTTTTTTCTGTTTTTGCTGTTGTCGAAGCGTTCTATGGGGGAGATGTTTCTGCGTTGCTCAGGCTCGATGGTGGACTCTTTGAAGTCGCGAAAGCCGGTGAAGCCGAGCTTCATCATAAATCGCCCCAAGGTAGACTTGGCGATGTTGATTTCATGACAAACATCAATCACTTTGCTGTAGGGGATGGACTCAAAGTGTTTGTCAAAATAGTCGATGATGCGTCGATCCGTTTCGGTCAGATTATCAATGTCAGCAATACGTTGAGTGAATTCCGCTCTGTTCATGTCAGTTTTCCCCTCTACGTAATTTCTTCCTTCATTAATAACAAAACCCAAGGCAGAAAAAAGGGGAATCAAAAATTCCCTTGTCAGAAGTGTGTGTCATCTCTCATTCCCTTCTGACCCGCGCTACCGCTTGCTTTGGCAGTAGCGCGTTCTCCTCGAATTACGGTTGTACCTTGAACTCGCCATGCTGTTCAAACCAGGCAAATTGCTCGGCGCCATAGGCAGACATCTTCGAGCCGCTATGCCCTACATCGGGTAAGGTCGTAAAGCGCCAGTTGAAGTCGACCTTATAGCGTTTGGCTTTCTGCTGCGCCGTCAGGAAATAGCTTTGTGCACGGGTTAACCGGCTATCCCCCTGCGCCATGGCTTCATAAGAACGGCGCAGCAAAGGGTGATACGGATCGTTATCCTTTTCACCGACAGTGATCAGCACGGGTTTGGCAAAATAGTCGGCCAGCTGTTTTTGCGTCACTTTCACTGGCGCATTGTCCAGCCCATAGGGCCATGGGTTTTCCACATCTGGCATGGTCCACCATCCCGCAGCTGCACAAATGGCGGCTTTGACATTGGCCTCAGGGACAAAGGTCAGCATCCGGTGAACAAACTGGCAGCCAGCGCTGTTGCCAAATAAATAATAGTCTTGTTGTTTGGTGACCCCTTGTTTTTGCATATCGGCAAACAGATCGTCAATGACCGTGAAGGCCCATTCCCCTTTAGGATTGACCTGATGGGTTTTGGCATTCTCAATATTCCCCAGATTATAGCCGTCGTTACCGGGATAATCGGCTTCGGAGAACAGCGGAGCGATGACGATAATTTTGTTTTTCTTGGCATTTTCTACCCATGAGTCGCGGTACTCAGCGGCGTTACGGTTCAGCCCGGTCAGGACAAACACCACCGGGGTGTTGGCATTGGCTCCGGGAGGCTGGTAGCTGAAGACTTCCATCTTCTTGCCGGTTTGTGGCACGGTGAAATCGAAACTACCGCTCTCTTTTGGCAGGGTGGCCGCATGGCTGAGGCTGGCACTCAACGCTAGCACGGCGAATAAACTGAGTTTGCTGTTCATGATTTTCATCCTTGTTCAGTGATTAAAATTCGTAACGTAACCCAAGTACCCACAGATTTTCTGCCGAATCGTAGCTTTCCCGATCGTCATAAATATAGGTGGCAGAAAGATGTACATCTTTTTTCAGTCGGTATTCCAATTCGGAGATCCACTGTTTGCGATGGACGTAGTCATTTTCAGACTCGATCAACTGAGAATAGCCACCACGTAACGCGACTTTGCTGGTAAACCAGTATTCGGCCAGCGAGTCGAAGGCATCATAATCTTTGTCTGGCTGGCCGGTTTGCTCGTAGGTTTGTCGGCCAACGTTGATACCAAGATAAGCTTTGTCGTAGCTGAGGCGTATGCCAACCCCTTTTTGGGTGTAATCGGTATAGTTGCCGCTTAGGCTGGTATTTTTGGGGTCTTTGGTCATTTTCTGCCAGGCGATCACCGGTTTGATTTTTAGTGGCGTACCCATCACCGGGAATTCAAAAGCGTAGCCGAGGCTGGCCATATAACCATCGTCAACGGTGCTGTCGCTGGCACCGTTACCCATCACGTAGGCGGTGCGAACGTCCAGCCCGCCATTCGTATATTCATATTGTAATGTGCCGTCCTGACGGTTCCATTGATAGGAGGAGTCGATACGCGTGCCGACCCAGTTGGAGTAAACGTTAGCCGTGTAGTTCATGTAACGATCGGTAATGCCCATCCACTGGTACATCGGGTTGCGCGTACGCCCAACCATCAATTTCCCCAGATCCTTACCGTCAATCCCGATATAACCATAACGAATATCCCAGTTATCTTCGGCGACCTCGGTATCGTTCTTCTGAGTGTTAACCTGCCATTCCAACTTGCCAAACAGGCCGAATTGCTCATCGAGCTTTTGTTTGGCTTCAAAGCCAAGACGGCCGGTCAGGTTGGTGGCATTGGTGTGTTCATCTGTCCATTCATTGCCGGTTTGTGCCTCGATACGGCCATAAATATCGAGTTGTGTTCCTTTACTGTTATAGACCGTCACCGCCTCGGCGGCGCTGGTGGCTAGCAGGGCAGGAAGGAGTAATGCCAGAGGTATTGTTTTCATTATTATGATCCTGTGTAAGGTAAGTCATTTTCTTGTTTTTTATAAATATGAGGCGAACTAAAGCGACTCACTTAAAAATAATGAGTTGGATGCATTAATCTCTCTAACGACTTGTGCCGGAGGTAATGAATTTAATTTATTTAATAATGAACAGAAAATAGCGTGCCAATGAGCAACCTGCGCCGCACATGATTTAATGCTGATAAGGAAATCCAAGTTGTGTATTTTTAGTTATCGCCCTCTTGGTGATTAATTTTCACACTATAGGAAGAGGGGATATGTTGTGAATGGGAATCAAAAATTCCCTGGTTAAATATGTGAGTGCTGGCACAAATATGAATTGCGGGTAAAGACAGCGGGGGAGGCAAGAGGTTTTTTTGAGGAGAGCAGCCAATAAAAACCCCCGCACAACGTGAATTGTGCAGGGGCCAGCAAGGCAAGGACGTTACTTCTTCTCTACGGCTGCCTGGATGGCATCTGCCAGAGAGCTGACGTGCTTTTCTGCCGTTTTCAGCTGGTATTCGACACCGTTGCCGTCGTTGGTGTCAGACAGCGTTGCCTTCAACAGTTCCAGTGCTGCCTGCACCGCCAGTAATCTGCGTTTTTGCTCTTCAGTTGGAGCGATCCCAGAGCCAAAATAATTCTCTAACATATTCATTTCCTTTCGCTAGACCTACCGAAATGGCAGACAACACAGGTTACATGGGGGGGATGCCCGCCATTTTCAAGGCATTGCCTTGAGTGCTGTCTCTTATTGCAACGGCTTTGAGCCATTTTGGCGCGCACTGTTGATCCAGGCAAACGATCCCATCAGCGCAATCACCGTCAGTAAAATATACTCCAACGACATGGCATAAACTCCCTGAATGGCGTAAATCACTACGCTGATCACGTCAATCAGCACCCACAGCAGCCAGTTCTCGACGTATTTGCGCGTCATCAGCACCATGGCGGCGATTGACAGCACCAGCATGGTGGAATCCCACAGTGGGAAGGCATCTGGCTGCAGTTCAGGCATCACCACTGAAAGCCCCATTCCCTGCATAATGCCGATGGCAATGCGCGTCAGCACGGCGAATACCGGATCGATAAACAGTGACATCAGGCCGATAGCCACCACGCAAACTACCAGCAGCGTGAGGGCCTTTTGCCGTGGCAACCAGCGAATTTTCAGCGCGGCTTCATTATTTTCGTTCTGACGGCTCCAGGCATACCAGCCGTACAGGTTGGCGACGAAGAAAAACACCTGCAACAGCAGGCTGGCGTACAGCTGGATCTGGAAGAAGATAGCGGCAAACAGCGTGACGTTAATCAAACCAAACAGGTAATTGATAATCTTCTCTTTGCTGGCAAACCAGATGCACAGCAGGCCAAACACCGTACCTATGGCTTCGATCCATGACAGGGCATAACCACCTTCGCCCAGAGGAATGTTGACCATAACGTTATTGATGCTGAAAAAATCCATTATTGCGTCCTCTCAAGATGATCCTGATACAGCGTTTCGAGCGCGAGCACGATTTCGCGTTCCTCGCCACGTTGGCAGGAATGCTCCTGCTGTTGATAGTCGTTGATGCTCTGTTCCAGGCAGCCCTGGTGTTCCACCACCACGTTCAGGATAGAGGCAATGCGCATATTACGCAGTGCGCCAACGACCATCAGCGGGGCGGTTTCCATATCGGCGGCGAGAATACCTTTGGCCGACCAAAAATCGGTGATCTCCTGTTCGCGATCCGTGTAGAAACTGTCATGGCTACGCACATAGCCACAGTGTGTACTGTATCCCAGTTTTTGTGCCTGCTGGCGCAGCAGATAAACCAGGCCGCAGTCGGCACTGGCCGGGTAGGCAGCGGGAATATAGGCATTGCCGGTGCCCTCATCGCGTACCGCCGCGCTGGCAATCACCAGATCGCCCAGCTTCATTGAACTTTGCATCGCGCCGCAGCTGCCAATACGCACCAGGCAGTCTACGCCGATCTGATGTAGTTCTTCGGCGGCGATGGCGGTTGAAGGGCCACCCATGCCGGTGGAAATCACCAGGACTTCCACGCCACGAAACCAACCGCGCAGCGCCCGGTATTCGCGATTTTGGCCAAAATCCTCCACCTGATCCAGAAAGTGGGCAACGTGTTCGACGCGTTGCGGATCGCCCGGTAACAGTGCGTAATGGGCGTGTGTCATCTGCCGGCTAAGCCGGATATGAGGTTGTAGTTGAGTCATGGAACTTACCTAAATTTATACCCGTCGTCTTTCAAACTGCAGCGTTGTTACCTGCACTATCCCACCCCAGTCACTTACTAAAAGTAAGCTCCTGGGGCTGGGATAGCTTGTCGCCTAGCTGCAGCTTGAAATCCATAGGGTATAGGTGGATTTCCTGTTCGGCGGTGTAAATCGAATACCGCAGAAATTAAAACCCGGCCTGTTGGTGTAACCGGACTGGGTGGATTACCGCAATGCGTTCACCGTTGACCGTAATAATTTGCTGCTCGCGCAGTTCAAACAGGATGCGGTTGATACTGCGTGGGGCCACGGCAAACTGTTCGCTGAGCTGTTGTTTATTAATGGTAATTTCTCCTTCATTTTTGGCTCCCTGGTGTTGGTAGCTTTGCCACAGCGCATGGCAGACGCGCTGGTGCAATGAATAGAGACTGTCTTCGCCAGCTTTTTTCGATAGCTGGTAGTACTGGCTGCTGAACGACTGAATGATTTTCTGGTTGAAGTAATTGTCGACCGTCAGCCAATGGCAAAAATCGCTGCGTGAAAGCGTCAGCAATGTCACCTCACTGGTCGCTTCTACCGAGCAGATATACGGCCGTTGCTCAAAGATCTCGAGCTCACCCAGCATATCTCCGGCATGGTAGCGCGCCTGTAAATATTTACGCCCATCGTCGGCGTGAATAAAAACGTCCACGTTACCCTGCGCTATCAGATGAAATTCATGACAAATTTCATGCTGTTGGCAGATCAGTGTGCCGGGTCTGACCTGTTGTAACTGCCAACGGCGTAATATAGCCAACGGGCAATATTTCAGCAGGTCGTAAAGTATGGCGTCACCGGTAACCAACTCGACAACGCTCAACCATTCACTGCTTTTTTTGTCGTTCTGCATAGCGTTAACTATAAAGTTCCTCGGCAGGTAAGGACAGGACGCCAGTCCGACAGCAATGTCAAAAAGGGCGTAAAACTGGAAGCTGGCTCTGATATTAGAATATTGCTCGGGACATTTGTCCCAGCTTGTTTATCGGCAGGGTGGTGATGTGATGGCACTCACAGATTTAATGGGGGAAAAGATGGGGAAAGCTAATTCCCCATCTTTTGCAGCACTAATTATTATTTTGGGAAGTTCACAATATCGTCAATCATGTCATCAATACCTTTTTTCACGTCCGCAAAGGTGATTGGTGCGGTACTGTTGCCGACAGTTTTACCATAACCTTTACGGACCACGGCCAGTACCGTTTTGCCGGTATCCTGATCGACCAGTTTAGCTTCAAGGAATAATGCGGCATTCTGCGTTCTGTGCCCGCTGGCTGCCATGGTGGTCGCGATCACGGCGGCTACCGGGACGACTTCATAGAACTGCAGGTCTTCGTTTTCAGCAACGATTGCGGTAACGGCCACATTGGCGACCAATACGCGCTTACCAGATGCGTTAGGTAACACGGTTGCACGCTGAGCGATGGCGGCTTTGAGGCGTGAGTTGGCGTATTCCCTGACTTGATCCAGCGTTGCCTGGCTTACGCGCGCATTCGGTTTGGCTGGCGGGTAAAAGGCAACTGGCTGGACGTAGATACCACGGTAATCAGACACATTAAAATCAGGGGCTATCCAGCGTAAAACCTCATGCCCGCTAGGGGTTGTTGTTTTTTGTAGTTTGCTATAATCCTGCAGGAACCCAGAGTACTGAGTGGTTTCTGCCACCTTTGAGGAACATCCCGCTAACAATATACCCGCAGCTAATACGGCCGCGGCAACGCCAAAACGATTTTTTTTCATATACTTCCCATCATGAAGTAGGGTTGGTTTGTGCCTAAAAAATATAGCACTAACCTGCAAAATAAAACATGGGGTAACTTCTTAAAGAAAATAACGTTGTTACAGATTGGCTTTTATTACGACAGGGATAGCTCATTAATAAACCCCGACGCAATGGCGTCGCCAAAGGGGTTGTAATGCAAGGCCCGCAATTCACCCCGGTGAGCGGCGATTGGTGTGTCGCACCCACCACAAAAAACCATGTTGCCATTGGTTACAATTAATATCCTGTCAGAGTAAAACCACTGGTTTGTCAGTGCCTTCTATCAGGCGTTACATCTGGCACATCATCCTTACCCAAGCATGACATTTCTATACACTCGCGCTGGTAAGGTTATTCCAGCCCGATGATGTTGTGTTAGTCCTGTAGTGTATTACCATCCCTTTGATTTTATCCCGCCTTGTGCGGGATTTTTTTTGCGCGTCGGGCGTGCTCAATGCGTTAGTCTGTCTGGCAGCGGTTAGATAGCGTGGTGACTTGCCGGTTAAAGAGGGGAGAGCTTGGGGGGATCCACTTTTTCTGCACAATTGAGGGTTATGATATGCCGGTTATTAGCCCGTTTGGGCTAACACTGCATTTCGACACTTTATGCCCGGTTCCTAGCCGGGCTTTTTTACGCCTAAGCTTACTGCTTTACCATCACTACCCGTGCTGGCCTGTGGGCCTGCTCCGTAACCGTCCATTTAGTTTTCGACCTCCAGCCAGCCTGCAGCTCTTTACGGGCTTTTCTCATTGCGCTTCTGCTGGCGTTGCAGGAAAATAACCCGCAAGTAAGAAGAGTCTTAACCTTATACCCTTATAATTTCTCATAGTTTGTTATTTCAATAGCGTTAACAATTTAGACTATGCTGTTAACAACCATGTTCGTTAAAAGGATGAGTCCAGCGAACAGGGTTTTACATTGTCAGCGGCGAATTAAACTAATAAGACACGATAGGGTTTTTGATTGATTTAATTGACCATTTTAATGGGCGTTGTGGTTCGTTGTTACTTTTTTGGGGAAAGAAAGCATGCTTATAGTCAGTGTTGTTATTATTGCCTCGCAGGTTATTTCATGAGCGTAGAAAGACAGCGTTTGCCAGCGACGGTTCTGCTGGTCAATGTATTTTTATTGGCCTACCTGCTTTCCTTGTTTGGCATCTTCACCCGCCCGTTAGGGTCACTCTCTCTGTTTTGGCCGGTGAATGCTATTTTGCTTGGCCTGATGCTGCGTAAACCTGGCTATGCGACGATGTTGGGATGGATTGGCACCTATCTTGGCATGATTGCTGCCGATTTCAGCGCCGGCGGAAACTGGCCACTGGCACTTTGGCTAAATGCCTGCAATATGGCGCTGATTGCCACCGGCTATGCCGTGATGTCAATGCTGCCCAAGTCTCAACGGCGTATGGGCAAGCCCCAGGCGATTTTGTATATGTTTACCGCCTGTCTGCTGGGGGCCGCGCTATCGGCAACGCTGTCAGTGTTGCGCACTGACAGTCAATACAACAATACGCTGATCATTGCCTGGATGTCCTGGTTTAGCGAACAGTTCTCGACCAACCTGTTAATCCTGCCGGTGGTGCTGGCCGCGCCACGCTTAAAGCAATTGCTGAGCCTGCAGTTTGGCTGGCAATTGCGTTCCAGCCTGCCTTTGCTGGCGTTGTTGCTTTCGTTGGCGCTTAGCGTGTATATCGGTGGGCCGGGCGCGATAGCCTTCCCCATCCCCGCACTGCTATGGTGCGCCGTGCGTTATCATTTATTTACCGTCACCTTGCTGACGTTTCTCACCGGCGTGACGGAGATTGTCAGCATTTCTGCCAATCTGATGCTGTATGAAACGCCGGGAGCGCGAGGGGCGGTCATGGACAGCCTGATGTCAGCCCGTTTGGGGATTGCCATGTTGGTGATGGGGCCGCTGATTTTGTCCAGCTCGATTGCCGTTAGCCGTAAACTACTGCGCCGGTTGGAGCACAGTGCGAACCACGACTTCCTTACTGGGACACTGGCGCGTAGTGCTTTAACGCGCAAAGGCAGGGAAATGCTGGAACAGAAGCAGCGCACGAAGGAGGCGGTGTCGCTGTTGTTAATCGATATCGATCATTTCAAACTGATCAATGATACCCATGGTCATGCCATCGGTGACCATGTTCTGGCAGCATTCGCCCATATTTTGCGACGTGAGCTGCGCCACGACCAGCTATTTGGTCGTCTGGGGGGGGAAGAGTTTGCCATTATGCTGCCGCGAGCGCTGGGGACGCAGGCGGTGGCCCTGGGGGAACATTTGCGCCGGCGGATAGAAAGTGCCGAACTGAACCCGAACGGCAAAGCGCCATTACGGATCACGATTAGTGTGGGCGTGGCGAGTTTGGCAATGAATGAGGATAAATCACTGGAACAGTTGATGAATATGGCGGACATTGCGCTTTATCGCGCCAAGTCCCAGGGCCGCAACTGCGTCGAATCGTTTAACATGGTCAGCGGTAACAGCCTTAACCATGTCATATTCAAATAGCGTTTCAGCCCTGCTTTGGTGCGAATTGCGTGCCGCAGTTGGGGCAAATCAAGGTGCTGAGTTTACGCAGTTTTGAACATTGCTGTTCGGTAACATAAGCACACTTCGGGCAGGCAATTTGAGTGGTGCGGTTATTGTAACCTTTAACGCTGGTGGATTCAGACATATCGCGTACCTGTGTCAGGTGAAAACCCACGCTAACACAGGTGCTATTAAATAGCTTCGAATGTTTTCAGGGGCTATAGGGTCTTCAACGCCTGCACGGTTTCATCGATATCTATTTCATGCTCAGAGAAGACGTGAGTCGCGTTCTGGAAGGTGGTAACTGACAGCATACGCAGTGTTTCCGTGGCGGTCTGTGGCGCTTCGGCTACTTGCGGACGGATACGGTTCATCAGCAACCCAACGGACAACACGGTGTTCTCTTTATCGACCTCCACCTTGACCGGCACTTCTTTGGTGAAGGTATCGAAGGACTTGATGCTGGAGATTTTGATTCTCTCGTTGGCAATGGTGATGTACTTGCTTGGTGCCTGTACCTTTACCGCATAGGCCGAGGGCCCTTTGGTATTGTTGGTTGGCTCAAAGGTTACCAGCGCATTTTTCTTAATCAGCTCTGGGTTTTGCACTTTAATCACGTGAAAATAACGATTTTCCCCGTTCTCGTCGGTGATAAAACCGAAGCCTTTGTCTTCAAAAAAAGTCGTTATCTTGCCGTTCATGGTCATTCTCATCAGGTCGTTCGTAACAGCGCTAATGATAACGCGTAATGCCGTACAGTGACAGGGGGACGGTGTTTCATCAGTAAGACGAAAAGGGTTGAGGGGCAATAATGGGCCACAGAGGTGTTTAATCGGTCACTCAACGGTTTTTTGGCTGATTGGGCTGCCTCGGACATCTCTGGTAACCGCGGACATCAATTTACATGGCAAATAACCGACTTTTTCACTTTTTATCGATTTTATGTGATCTGTGTTGTGGACAAAATCCCGTCTAATTGCTGTACTGTATTGGACACACATTTTGTGTCTTACATTCACGTTAAAGGTAAGTTTGATGTCTAAGATTAAAGGTAGCGTTAAGTGGTTTAATGAATCTAAAGGTTTCGGTTTCATTACTCCAGAAGATGGTAGCAAGGACGTTTTCGTTCACTTCTCTGCCATCGCTAGCAATGGTTTCAAAACTCTTGCTGAAGGCCAGCGTGTAGAATTTGAAATCACGAACGGTGCCAAAGGGCCATCTGCTGCTAACGTTATCGCTATCTAAGCTACAGTAGCCAAAATTGTTAAAACCCGCTCCATGAGCGGGTTTTTTATGCTTTTTTTTCAGGCCGGGAGCGGTTAAGGGAACAGGTAAACCTTGATGAAGGCCAGGACGATCAACACGCACGTCAGGGTGACAATCCATTCAGTAGTGGTTTTTGGCAGGTTAAACATTCAATTCCTCACTCAGCACAGGTCACTGAGCGAGGATTATCCCGATGGCAGATTAAGAAAACATTAAGCCCCGAAATTTCATTGGCCGTAGAACGCTCTGACCAGCATAAAGGCCAACAGCGTCATCGCCAGAGAACCCGCCAGGTTGAGCAGCATATTGGTGATGGCCCAGACAACGCGCCCGTCCTGCAACAGATAAACCACTTCGAGTGAGAAGGTAGAGAAGGTAGTCAACCCGCCGCAAAATCCGGTAGTGATCAGCAGCTTCCAAACCGGATCAATGTGTGTCATACGGATAAACAGCGCCAGTGCCAGCCCGATGATAAACCCCCCCACCAGGTTGACGGTCAAAGTGCCCAATGGAATATGCGGATGTAGAGGGTTGAGCTTAAGGCTCACTGCCCAGCGCAATACGCTACCCAAACCACCGCCAATAAACACAGCCAGTAAAGAACTCCACATGGTGATAAACCCTATCTAAAGATGGAAGATGCTCAGAAAGGTTCAGGCAAGCGCCTACGCACCTCTCTGAGAGGTTACGTAGACATCATCAGCCTGTGAAAGGCGGTTATGGAGGAATGTCATCTCCGTTTGTTGGCACGAAGCAATCGCGCGGGGCAGATTTTACACCTTGTCGCTGTGGTTTTGTAGTAGCTTCAGCCAGACAGGAATTACCCACTTCAATTCAATAACCGCACTTAATACCGCGACATCTAACGCCAGAGGCAGGTGGGAGTCGTGCAGGTTAGCCGACCGTTGAGCGCATGGACGCGCGATACGAGCCCCCAGGGATGGGTTTACGGCGTGTCGGCGTTCTGTATGACTCCCACCTGTTACGCTATTTCTCGAAGCCATTTATCCAACCAATTTATCAAATCATTAAGCTATCAACTTAATAAACTGGTGGGTTAGCACTGATGCTCGGCGAGCTCCTGCCGGTTGCGGCCATTATTTTTTGCCCGATACAGTGCGATATCGGCGGCCTTCAACCACTCCTGGTAGCCGGGCATCTCGGGCTGGTAATCGGCGATCCCAGCGCTGATATTCAGCTTTAACTCAGGGGCTTCACGGAAGACGACCTCGTTCAGGCGCTCCTGAATGCGGTGGAGCGCCAGGCTGGCCTGTTCGGCACTGGTATTGGGCAACACCGCGCCAAACTCATCACCGCCGTAGCGGCCAACGATATCCATCGCCCGCAGCCCCAGCACCAACTCTTCCGCCAGCACGATCAGCGCCTCATCCCCCAGCCCATGGCCAAAGGTGTCGTTGATGGCTTTGAAATGGTCAATATCCATCAGGATCAGCGTAGCCGTATGATTATAGCGCCGGCAGCTATCAAACTCATTGTGCAGCAGGTGTTCCCAATGGCGGCGGTTAAACACGCCGGTCAAGCCATCACGCGTGCTGATACGCAATAACTCCTGTTGCTTTTCTGCCAGCCGCTTGGCGGTCTGGTAGGTCACATAACCCAGGAAGACTGGGTAGATGAAGATCATCGGCAGACACAGATAAACCTGCAGCGGTGTGGATTGTGGCGTAAACGGGAAGCCGAGTATCGCACTGGTAACCAGCGCCCCGATAATTTGCGCCATCAGCCCTTTGAAATACAGAGACGGCCCGCCGGAGGCGATATTGTTCATCCCCATCATCGATAGGATCACCACGGAGGGGAGTGCATTGAAACCCATGATGGCGACCCACATCCCACCTAACAGTGCATCGATGAGCAGGTTGCGGATCTCGGTGGCGTAGGGGGCTTCGCTGCGGATAGACCACTGATAAGCGATATGTGGCCAGATAAAGCCATTCACTGCCAGCAAGATCCACACGCCAACCGGCTGGTGTCCTGGATAGAGCGCCGTAAGTACGCACCAGAAACCAATCGCCAGGCCGACAATACGTGGCAGGTAGAGGCGCCTGGCGAAATTGAGGCCTGCACGCCGGGTGTTAAAAGCCAATGGAGCTGTAGGCATCCCATGTTTCCCTGTGATGAATTATGCAGCCGGTCTGGAGCCGGAAAAAGCGAATAGCCAAGATTATTCCCTATAATCTAAGCATAGATCATCTCGGGTAGATCTCACCTTGTTACAACTGGTTGTTGTTATAGCCGAAAGAAAGTCGCTAAATACCTATAGACAAAGTTTGTTCCCGCGCTGCGTCCTGCAGCCATAAATGAATAAAGAAGGTGAATATGGAAGGTATCAGTATTACCAAGCTGCTGGTAATTGCGGTGTTGATCGTGTTGCTGTTCGGCACCAGCAAACTGCGTACTCTGGGCGCGGATCTGGGGGCTGCGCTGAAAGGCTTCAAAAAAGCGGTGGGCGATGACACCTCTCCTGCACAGAATACGGCTGAAACGCCTACCGCGCAGCAGAGCGTCGAAAAGAAAGACATTTAACCGCCTCTGCCGTTGAGCCATAAAAAAACGGATGCCGTAAGGACATCCGTTTTTTGGCGTTAATCGCGGGTGAAGCGTAACAAAAGATTACCGCGGTTACTTCACTTCCAGCCCTTTGGCCTGCAAGTCCGCATGATAGGACGAACGCACAAACGGGCCGCAGGCAGCATGGGTAAAGCCCATTGCCATCGCTTCTTCTTTCATTTCGTCAAACTCCGCCGGGCTGACATAGCGCTGCACTGGCAGATGGTGACGGCTTGGCTGCAGATATTGCCCCAGCGTCAGCATGGTTACGCCATGACGGCGCAAATCGCGCATCACTTCCACGATTTCCGCGTTGGTTTCACCCAACCCCACCATCAGGCCCGATTTGGTTGGGATCGATGGGTGAGCTTCCTTAAAGCGCTCCAGCAACTTCAATGACCACTCGTAATTAGCCCCTGGGCGTACCTGGCGATAAACACGCGGCACGTTTTCCAGGTTGTGGTTAAACACGTCTGGCGGCGTGGCGGTAAGGATTTCCAACGCACGATCCATACGGCCACGGAAGTCTGGCACCAGGGTTTCGATCTTGATGTTCGGGCTCTTGGCACGGATGGCGGTAATGCAGTCGGCAAAGTGCTGTGCGCCACCGTCACGTAAATCGTCACGGTCAACCGAGGTGATCACCACATAGCGCAATGCCATGTCGGCAATGGTTTGTCCCAGCTTTTCCGGCTCGTTGGCATCGGGAGCCACCGGGCGGCCATGAGCCACGTCGCAGAATGGGCAACGGCGGGTACAGATGGCCCCCAGGATCATGAAGGTGGCGGTACCGTGGTTAAAGCACTCAGACAGGTTTGGGCATGACGCCTCTTCGCAGACCGAATGCAGGCCATTTTTGCGCATCGCGGCCTTGATGCCTTGAATGCGCGTAGAGTCGGCAGGGAGCTTGATCTTCATCCACTCGGGTTTGCGTAACAGCTCTTGGCGTTCGGTGGCCACCGTTTTTACCGGGATTAACGCCATTTTGTCTGCATCGCGGTATTTGACGCCGCGTTCCATCTGAATCGGTTTACTCATAATCGTGCAGGTTCCAGTTACGAAGCTCGACCGTCTGATAGCCGAGTAAATGAACAAATTCCTGTACCAGAATGGGATGCACATCGGCAATCCCGACACCTGGTGCCAGCGCGCTGACCTGTGTCATCTGCATTCCGGCATAACCGCAGGGGTTGATGCGTTGGAAAGGGGTGAGATCCATGGCGACATTCAGGGCCAGGCCATGAAATGAGCTACCTTTGCGGATCCGCAAGCCTAATGAACAAATCTTTTGTTCGCCCACGTACACGCCGGGCGCATCCGGGCGGGCGCGTGATTCGATCTTGAAATGGGCGAGGGTATTAATAACGGTCTCTTCCAAGGCCGTGACGAGTTGGCGAACACCTACTTTATTGCGTTTCAGATCCACCATCACGTACAGCACCTGCTGGCCTGGACCATGATAGGTAACCTGGCCGCCGCGATCGCTCTGGATCACCGGGATATCGCCTGGCATCAGCAGATGTTCTGCCTTACCGGCCTGGCCTTGGGTGAACACGGCTTGATGCTGCACCAGCCACAATTCATCAAGCGTGGACTCATCGCGGTGATTGGTGAAGCTGTGCATGGCTTGGGATACAGGCTCATAGGGCTGCAACCCTAGCTGACGGAGAATGATCTTATTGTGTTGCAAGCGGGGCATCGTCAGGTTACAGAAGTGGTAAAAAACATTATACCGGGCGCTCTGGCCCGCGACCAGCATTTATCCCTGGCGAACCAGAGCAACCCGGACAGCGCTTGTGCTGAACCAGGTTGGCTGGCAGGGAGTTATGCTGTAATTACAGCACCATACGGACAATTTCAATATTGCCCAACTCTTCATACAACGTTTCCACCTGATCGATATGGGTGGCGGTGATGGTGATGGAAACGGAGTGGTAGTTGCCTTTGCTGCTCGGTTTGACCTGCGGGTTGTAATCCCCTGGAGCATGGCGTTGCACCACTTCAACCACCTGGTCTACCAGCTCGGGGTGTGCCAGGCCCATTACCTTGTAGGTAAAGGTACAGGGGAATTCGAGCAGTTCGTTCAGTTTAGTCTTTTGCATGTGGGTGCGCTCCAGCTGTGGCGGATCTCTAAATTATAACTCCCGCCGGGGCGGGAGTTAGTGTTAATTGTTATATGGGGCCGAACTCAGCCGATTCAAGGGTTAGCCGAACCAGTGATGGAACATCAGGCGGATATAATCCACGATGCGGCCAAAGAAGCCACCTTCTTTCACTTCGTTCAGCACCACCAGTGGGCGCTGATCGATGGTTTTGCCATCCAGCTGGAAATTGATGGTGCCAACCACTTGGTTTTTGGCCAGCGGGGCATGAATTTCCGGGGTGTTAAGCACGTAGCTGGCTTTCAAATCTTTCATCCGGCCGCGTGGGATGGTCAGGTAGGCATCTTTGTCTACGCCCAGCTCGACGCGATCGGCATCACCGAACCAAACCGGTTCAGAAGCGAACTCTTTGCCTGCTTTCAGCGGCGCGACGGTTTCAAAGAAGCGGAAGCCCCAGGTCAGCAGTTTTTTGCTTTCGGTTTCGCGGCCTTTGTAGGTACGGCCACCCAGCACGGCGGAGATCAGACGCATCTGGCCTTCCGTCGCTGAAGCCACCAGGTTATAACCCGCCGCATTGGTGTGGCCGGTTTTAATCCCATCGACGTTCAGGCTGGTATCCCACAGCAGACCGTTACGGTTCAGTTGACGGATATTGTTGAAGGTGAACTCTTTTTCTTTATAGATAGCGTATTCGTCTGGCACATCACGGATCAGCGCCTGGCCGATCAACGCCATATCACGCGCCGAGCTGAACTGACCTTCCGCATCCAGGCCGTGCACGGTTTGGAAGTGGGTATTTTGCAGGCCCAGCTGTTTGACGTAGGTATTCATCAGGTTAACGAATGCGTCCTGGCTACCCGCGACGTAGTCCGCCATGGCGACACAGGCATCGTTACCGGATTGCAGGTTGATACCACGAGTCAGCTTGGAAACCGGCACGCGGTCGCCCGGCTTGAGGAACATCAGTGAGGAACCTTTGAACACCGGGTTACCGGTAGCCCAGGCGTCCTGACCTACGGTGACCATATCGTCCTGGCCAATCTTGCCGGATTTCAGCGCCTGGCCGATGACGTAGCTGGTCATCATTTTGGTCAGGCTGGCAGGGTCGCGGCGTGCGTCGGCGTTCGATTCCGCCAACACTTTACCGGAGTTGTAATCAATCAGGATGTAGGCCTCAGCATCAATCTGCGGCACACCTGGGATCATGGTTTTAATATTAACGTCGTCTGCGTGGGCAACTGACGCTGCGCTGAGCGCGATGGCAGTGCCAAGCGTGAGGCTTTTGATTAAGCGAAAAGAGGTTACCTGTTTCATGATCGGGACTACAACATCCGTAAAAGTTAAGTTAAAAAACGAGTCACACTATAGCAGACGGGGCCCCGGCAGGCATTAGCCATTCGGCCGACAGTAGGGGGTTTACACAGATTTACCTGAAAGAAAATGTTTCAGATAAGTCAACGACCTGCTGTCGGCGGCATCGGCCTGCCGAGTTTCACGACTAGGGTGCGGCAGTGATAAAGGACTGTTGTTGTGCCTCAGTGGCCAGACGCTGTTGCAACTGTGCGGCCTGTTGACGATTGCTGAACGGGCCAAGCTGCACGCGGTAGACGGCGCCGTTGGCGGCGACCTTACCAGGAACGCCAAACTGCTGGCTCAACTGCTGTTGCCAACTTTGCGCACGCTCGGCATTACTCAGGGCACCTACCTGAACGACATAGCTACCGCTGGCACTGGTTGCAGCTGCGCTGGCCGCAACCGGGGCTGCAGTTGGCGCGCTGATGACCGGCTGGGGTTCTGACCCTTCCAATACGCCTGGGGCTAACGGCTGCGGCGCACCAAGGAAACCACCGCTACGGCCAGTGGAGGCGGCAGGAGTAGCGCTACTGTCGTTGTAGTTCATGCTGCCGTTGTCAATCGCTTGTGCGGCAGGGGCGGCAACCGGTGCCGATTGCTGCATCGGTGTATCCATACCGCCGCCGGAACTGAGATCCGGGCGTGGAGGCAGGGCGTAGCTCTGTTTGGCGACGACGGTACCCACGGTACCAGGGCCGCTCAACGTGCCATCTGGAGCAACCTTGATAAAGTCGACCTTCACCTTGGTGTTGCTGGACAGGTTGAGGCGATCGGCGGCAGCTTTGGACAGATCGATAATCCGGCCAGAGGTATAAGGGCCGCGATCGTTCACGCGTACCACCAGTTGACGGCCATTGGCCAGGTTGGTGACGCGTACATAGCTAGGAATAGGCAAGGTGGGATGTGCAGCGGTCAGCGCATTGGGATCGAACTGCTCACCAATAGCGGTAGTGTTGCCGTTGGCCTCTTCGCCGTACCAGGCTGCCAGGCCGGTTTGCGAGAAGTTCTGCGGATCTTGCACGATGCGATAAGTGTCGCCATTAACCTTATAATCCTGCAGAGTGCCAGGGTTATAGGGTTCATAGTGAGGCTCCACGCCGCCGATCTCGGTCACCGGCCCGTTGTAGGCTTGTTGCACCGGAGCCTGTGTTTCTTCCGTCGTGGTGGTACAGGCGGAAAGTAATACCGCAGCAGCAACCGCGCCGACCCAAAGCCATTCCTTACGCATTGCACACCTCTTATAGATTTTTAGACAACATTTTCCGATGCGTGTGGATCGACATCACGATGCCGAACCCAGCCATGAGTACGATCAGCGCCGAACCCCCGTAACTGACCAAAGGCAAAGGTACGCCAACTACCGGTAAAATGCCACTGACCATACCAATGTTAACAAACACATAGACGAACAGGATCAGCATCAGCCCACCGACCATTACGCGGCCAAAGGTGGTCTGTGCCCGGGCGGCGATCATCAGCCCGCGGATAATCACCAGCAGATACAGCACCAGCAGCACTAATACGCCGATCAGGCCAAGTTCTTCCGCCAACACCGCGAAGATAAAGTCGGTGTGGCGTTCCGGCAGAAATTCCAACTGGGACTGGGTGCCGTGCAGCCAGCCTTTACCCGACAGGCCGCCAGAGCCGATGGCGATTTTCGACTGAATAATATGGTAACCAGCCCCTAACGGATCGCTTTCCGGATCGAGCAGCATCATCACGCGGTCACGCTGATAGCCGTGCATCAGGAAGAACCACAACACCGGGATAAAGGCGGCCAACGCCACGGCAGCCACGGCGATCAGCTTCCAGCTCATCCCTGACAGGAACAGCACAAACAGGCCAGAGGCGGCGATCAGGATTGAAGTGCCCAGATCGGGCTGTGCGGCAACCAGCAAGGTGGGCAGGAAGATCAGCACCAGCGCGATGCCGGTATTCTTCAGCGAAGGTGGGCACACGTCACGGTTCATAAAGCGTGCCACCATCAGCGGCACGGCGATCTTGGCGATTTCCGAAGGCTGGAAGCGCACAAAGCCCAGATCCAGCCAGCGCTGTGCGCCTTTACTGATTTGGCCAAAGGCATCCACCAGGATCAGCAATATCACGCAGAAAATATACAGGTAGGGGGCCCAGCTTTCATAAACCCGCGGTGGGATTTGCGCCATCACGCCCATCACGATCAGCCCCATCAGGATCTGGCCGATTTTGCGCTCCATCATGCCCATATCCTGGCCGCTGGCGCTCCACATCACCACGGCGCTGTAGATCAGCAAGGCCAGAATAAATAACAGGAATGTGGGGTCGATATGGATTTTGGTCCAGATAGAGCCCTTTTGTTGGCTTTCAGTCATGTTCTACCTTAATCACCTTCTATACCTGGCGGCAGCGGTTCTGCATCCGGTAATTGCGTATTGTTGTCGCCCAGCAGGATATGGTCGAGGATCTGACGGGTAATGGTGCCTACCGCCGGGCCTGAACCGCCGTTCTCCAAAATGATGGCCACTGACACCGTTGGGTTATCAAATGGGGCAAAGGCGGTCATCAATTTATGGTCCCGCAGATGTTCTGCGAGCTTATGGGCGTTATAGGTTTCATAGCCGAATACCTGCGCGGTACCCGATTTTGCCGCGGCTTTATACGGCGTTCCTGCAAAGAACTTGCGCGCCGTGCCGTTAGGCCGGTTGGCAACGCCGTACATGCCGTCTTTGGCTATTTCCCAGAAGCCTGAATGGATATCGCCGATCTGCTTGCTCTCTTTTTGCTTGAACGGCACCAACACGCCGTTGATCTTGGTACTTTGCAGCAGATGCGGATCTTTGACGTTGCCGTCGTTAATCAGGGTGTTCAGCGCCTTGGACATCTGGATCGGCGTAGCGGTCCAGTAGCCCTGGCCGATGCCCACCGGAATGGTGTCGCCCTGATACCACGGTTTCTTGTAACGTTTGAATTTCCAGTCGCGCGTTGGCATCAGGCCTGAACGCTCTTCGGAAAGATCGATACCGGTATATTCGCCGTAGCCGAATTTGGTCAGCCAGGTGGACAGGCGATCGATTCCCATGTCGTACGCTACCTGATAGAAGTAGGTATCCGCAGATTCTTCCAGCGCTTTGGTGACGTTGAGGCGGCCATGGCCCCATTTTTTCCAGTCGCGGAAGCGTTTCTCTGACCCAGGCAATTGCCACCAGCCCGGATCGAACACGACGGTATTTTTGGTGATCACCCCGGCACTGAGAGCGGAAACGGCAATATAGGGTTTAACCGTGGAGGCTGGAGGGTATACCCCTTGGGTGGCACGGTTGATCAGCGGGCGGTTCGGATCGTTGAGCAGCCCCTGATAATCCTTGTTGGAGATACCATCAACAAACAGGTTGGGATCGTAGCTTGGGTTGGAAACCATCGCCAAAATTCCCCCGGTACGCGGATCGCTGACCACCACGGCGGCACGGCTGCCCACCAGCAACTGCTCGATATAGCGTTGCAGGTTGAGATCCAGCGTCAGATAAACGTCTTTACCGGCGGAAGGCGGTTGTTCATGCAATTGGCGGATCACCCGGCCACGGTTGTTGACTTCAACCTCTTCATAGCCGGTTTTGCCATGCAGAACATCTTCATAGTAACGTTCGATACCCAGCTTGCCGATATCATGGGTGGCGGCATAGTTGCGTAGCTGGCCGTCTTTGTCCAGGCGCTCGAGGTCGCGGTCGTTAATTTTCGACACGTAACCGATCACGTGGGTGAGGGCAGACCCATAAGGATAATAGCGGCGTTGATAGCCTTTGACTTCCGCACCAGGGAAGCGGAATTGATTGACGGCAAAACGGGCCACCTGCACTTCGGTCAGCGGGGTTTTCACCGGGATCGAGACGAAACGGCGCGAGCGCTTGCGCTCTTTTTCAAAGTTGGCGATATCGTCGTCGGTGAGATCGACCACCGGGCGCAAGGCATCCAGCGTGGCTTTCAGATCGTCCACCTTCTCCGGCATCAGTTCCAACTGGTAAATGGTGCGGTTAAGCGCCAGCGGCGTGCCGTTGCGATCGTAAATTATGCCGCGGCTGGGTGCGATAGGCAGCAGCTTGATGCGGTTTTCATTGGAGCGGGTGCGGTAATCTTCAAAACGCACGATTTGCAGATTATACAGATTGGCAATCAGGATGCCTGTCAGCACCAGAATGATAAAAAACGCCACCACGGCGCGGCGTACAAACAGGGCGGACTCGGCCGTATAGTCGCGAAAAGGGTTACGTTCTATTTTCATCCCGCTGCTTTTTTTCACTCTGTTACTGTCACCACCGGTTACTCCCGGTGGTAAGGATGATTTGTAGTAATACTCCAGGCGCGGTAGAGGCTCTCTGCCACCAAAACACGCACTAAAGGATGCGGTAACGTTAACGGGGAAAGCGACCAGCTTTGCTCAGCGGCGGCTTTACAGGCCGGAGCCAGCCCCTCAGGGCCGCCAATCAACAGGCTGACGTTGCGGCCATCCTGTTTCCAGCGTTCGAGCTGTTGCGCCAACTGGGGCGTTTCCCACGGGGTGCCTGGGATATCCAACGTAACGATGCGGTTACCTTTGCCCACCGCTGCCAGCATCTGCTCGCCTTCCTTTTCCAGAATGCGTTTGATATCCGCATTCTTGCCGCGTTTGCCCGCCGGGATCTCGGTCAGTTCAAACGGCATATCTTTCGGAAAGCGATGCAGGTAATCCATAAAGCCGGTCTGCACCCAGTCGGGCATTTTGGTGCCGACTGCAACCAATTGCAGTTTCACCGCTTAACCCCAGAGCTTTTCCAGTTCGTACAATTGGCGACTTTCTTCCTGCATCACGTGCACGATCACTTCGCCCAGATCGACCACTACCCAATCGGAAACGGCCTGGCCTTTCATGCCATACAGTTCCATACCGGCATCGCGGGCTTCTTGCACGACGTGTTCGGCAATCGACATCACATGACGGCTTGAGGTGCCGGTACAGATGATCATGCAGTCGGTGATGCTGGATTTGCCCTGAACATCCAGAGCGACAATATCTTGGCCTTTCATGTCATCAATTTTATCGATAACGAAATCTTGGAGCGCTTTACCTTGCAAAGGTTCCCCCTCGGGTTGTTCTGTTCATCAGGAAGCTGAGGGCAACTGCCCAAAGTCACTGGCCTGAATCGTGATGGTTTCGGCAGGATGCCGCTGAAAGCCTGCTGGTTTTGCCCAGCTAGCCAAGATCCTTGGGGTTTTCAGCGGATACCTGAAAAATAGCGGCGCAGTATAGCATGCGGCCTATCGATATAAACCCTGTAACTCGATATAACGCTGCACCGGGCGCGGCAGCAAATCGTCACAGCTGATGCCTTGGTGACGGCGCTGGCGTATCTCGGTGGCGGATATCTCCAGTAATGGGGTATCAGCCAGGTAGATAAACCCATGCGGCTGGCGGCTGAGCAGGGCGGCATCGGCGATCTGGTGCTGTTCCAGCCAGCGTTGCAGCTCTGGCGTATCCATCTGCTGGTTATAACCCGGGCGCGCCAGCACCAACAGGTGGCAGAAGTGCAACAGGTCTTGCCAGCGATGCCATTTGTGCAGGCTCAGCAGCGAATCCTGGCCAATAATAAACGCCAGAGGCGCTGCGGCGCCACGTTCTTTACGAATCGTTTCGAAAGTCTCGATGGTGTAGGACGCGGTGGTGCGGTGCAATTCACGATCGTCCACGGTAAACAATGGGTTACCGGCGATGGCCAGCTCGACCATGGCTAGCCGCTGCTGCGCGTTAGCCTCCGGCTGTGGCCGATGGGGAGGCACATGGTTGGGCAACAACGTGACCTTCTCAAGGCCGACTTCTTCAGCCAAGGCCGCCACTGGGCGCAGATGGCCGTAGTGGATTGGGTCAAAAGTGCCACCGAAAAAGGCGTGCAGGGTATGCGGCTGTTGCGGGCTAGTAGGCATCGGTGACACTCGTCGCCAGAGGTTTGCCGCAAAGCAGCATCGACAGGGTTTCCAGCTCCGGCCAAACCGACTGGCCGTAGTCTTTCTTGAGGGTGAGCTCAATTTGCGCCAACAGGTGCACCGCCTGCCGCAATTGTTGACCCGACAGGCGTTGCAGAGCCTGAGTGATCAGGCTGCGGCGGTTTTGCCAGACCTTGAGCTGATCGAATAGCGTACGTAGTGGGGTGTTCGCCATGCGGCGTTGCAGGTTCAGCAGCATCAGCAGTTCCCGTTGCAGGGTGCGCAGCAAGATCACCGGCTCGACATCCTCTTGCTGGAGTTGCCGCAAGATATGCCAGGCACGTTTGCTCTTGCCTGCCAGCAGGGCATCCAGCCAGTGGAACGGGCTGAAGTGGGCAGCATCGTTTACCGCCTGTTCTACGCGGGGCAGCGTCAGTTTACCATCGGGGTGCAGCAGCGAAAGTCGTTCCAACGCCTGCGAAAGTGCCAGCAGGTTGCCTTCATAGCAGTAACACAGTAGTTGATTGGCTGCGTCATCGAGATCCAACTGCATGGATTTGGCTCGCTGGGCGACCCAGCGCGGCAGCAGTGCCTGTTCCGGCGTTTGGCAACTGACCATGACGCCATTGGCGCTGAGTGCCTTGAACCAGGCGCTGTTCTCCTGGGCTTTGGTCAGGCGCGGGCCGCGCAGTACCAACAGGATATCGTCATGCAGCAAAGCGGCCAGCTTGACCAGTTGCTCGCCGATCGGGGCCGTTGGGCCGTTCTCGGGGAAAATCAGCAGCAGGGTTTGCCGGCTGGCAAACAGGCTCATGGCCTGGCAGATGCTGAAGATGGCATCCCAGTCGGTATGGACATCCAGGGAAATGCTGTAATGCTCGGTGAACTCTTGCTGTTGGGCGGCCTGGCGGATCAGATCCTGGCTTTCTTGCAGCAACAAGGGTTCATTTCCGCTCAATAAATAACAAGCGCGCAGCCCCTCTCGGAGCTGCGCGGCAAGTTGTTCAGGATAAAGACGGATCATTGTGCTGGGGTACTGGCCGCTTTTTCACCAGCGATAGCGGCTTTTTCTTGCGTTTCTTGCACCGCCGCGTGCACTGCCAGCATCTTACGCAGAATTTGCTGGGCAGCCTGCTCACGCATTTCCTGCATGATGATGTCCTGCTCGGAGTCTTTGGCCAACGCAGTCAACGGGTTATCAAAGAACGAACGGAATACTTTGACGTTGATCGGGTAAATATCATGCCCCGGGATCAGCACCTGAGCCTGCACCGTCATCACCAATTGATACTCCGCCGTTTTACCATCCTGGAAGATCGAAACCGTATCCTGGCTTTGCGTCGAATTGACGATGCGCAGTGACGGGACTTCCTTGTGGGCCGGATCGTATTTGACCACGGTAGCCCCGCTTAGACGCAATTGCTCGCGCACGGCACGGGTCAGTGGGCCAAAGGGATCGTAGCTGTCCAGGATCAGCGTATGCAATTCTGTGGGCACCTGCGCGGTGCCGCGCAGATGAAAACCGCAGCCGGCGGTGACAAGCACCGCCAACCCCAGCAACAACGTCAGAATACGAAGTCGCACAAAGCCTCCTTGAGTTAACCCACAACCAGGTTAAGCAATTTGCCTGGAACATAGATCACTTTACGTACCGTGACCCCTTCCAGATATTTGGCCACCAGATGGTCCTGGGCGGCGCGCTCACGTACTTGTTCTTCGGTGGCATCGGCTGGCACGGTGACTTTTGCCCGCACCTTGCCGTTAACCTGTACCACCACCAGTTTGGAATCTTCCACCATGGCGGCTTCGTCTGCCACTGGCCATGGCGCAGTGTCTACGTCGCCTTCGGCGTTCAACGCCTGCCACAGGGTGAAACAGACGTGTGGCGTGAACGGATACAGCATACGTACCACGGCCAGCAAGGCTTCTTGCAGCAGCGCGCGATCCTGTTCACTTTCCTGCGGCGCACGGCCCAGCTTGTTCATCAGCTCCATCACGGCAGCGATGGCGGTGTTGAAGGTCTGGCGGCGGCCGATATCGTCGGTCACTTTGGCGATGGTTTTATGCACGTCGCGGCGCAGGGCTTTCTGATCTTCATTGAGCTCGCTGACGTTCAGTGGCTGAACGGCTCCTTGCCCAACGTGGTCGTAAGCCAGCTTCCAGACGCGCTTGAGGAAGCGGTTTGCCCCTTCAACGCCAGATTCTTGCCATTCCAGCGTCATTTCTGCCGGGGAAGCAAACATCATAAACAGACGCACGGTATCCGCGCCGTATTTCTCTACCATCACCTGCGGGTCGATGCCGTTGTTCTTCGACTTCGACATTTTGCTCATGCCAGCATAGACCAGTTCGCGGCCTTCAGGATCGGTCGCTTTGACAATGCGGCCTTTCTCGTCACGTTCGACGGTGGCATCAACCGGGGATACCCAGACGCGTTCGCCGCTGGTGCCGGTGTAGTAGAAGGCATCAGCCAATACCATGCCTTGGCACAGCAGGCGTTTGGCTGGCTCGTCTGAATCGACCAGGCCAGCGTCGCGCATCAGCTTGTGGAAGAAGCGGAAATACATCAGGTGCATGATGGCGTGTTCGATCCCGCCAACATATTGATCGACCGGCAGCCAGTAGTTGGCCGCAGCCGGATCCAGCATGCCTTTATCGTACTGCGGGCAGGTGTAGCGCGCGTAGTACCAGGAAGATTCCATAAAGGTGTCGAAGGTGTCGGTTTCACGCAGCGCAGGCTGGCCGTTAACGGTGGTTTTTGCCCACTCGGGATCGGCTTTGATCGGGCTGGTGATGCCGTCCATCACGACATCTTCCGGCAGGATCACCGGCAGTTGGTCTTCTGGCGTTGGCATTACGGTGCCGTCTTCCAGGGTGACCATTGGGATTGGAGCACCCCAGTAGCGCTGGCGGGAGACGCCCCAGTCGCGCAGACGGTAGTTCACCTTGCGCTGGCCGACGCCTTTGGCCACCAGCTTGTCGGCGATGGCGTTAAAGCCCGCCAGGTGATCCAGGCCGTCGAATTCGCCGGAGTTGAACAGGGTGCCTTTTTCGGTCATCGCTTCGGCGCTGACGTCTGGCTTGCTGCCGTCCAGGTTCAAAATGACCGGTTTGATCTGCAGATCGTATTTGGTGGCGAACTCCCAGTCACGCTGATCGTGGCCAGGAACGGCCATTACCGCGCCGGTGCCGTATTCCATCAGGACGAAGTTGGCTACCCAGATTGGCAGTTTCTCACCACTCAACGGATGAATGGCAAACAGGCCGGTGGCCATGCCTTTCTTCTCCATGGTGGCCATTTCGGCTTCGGCAACCTTGGTGTTGCGGCATTCGTCGATGAAGTCTGTCAGCGCCGGGTTGTTGACCGCGCCCTGCTGTGCCAGCGGGTGACCTGCGGCAACGGCGACATAGGTAGCACCCATAAAGGTGTCTGGGCGGGTGGTGTAAACGGTGACTTTCTCAGCGCTGTCGGCAACGTCGAAGGTGATTTCTACCCCTTCGGAACGGCCAATCCAGTTGCGCTGCATGGTTTTCACCTGCTCTGGCCAGCTTTCCAGCGTGTCCAGGTCGTTGAGCAGTTGATCGGCGTAATCGGTGATTTTAATAAACCACTGTGGGATCTCTTTACGCTCAACCTTGGTATCACAGCGCCAGCAGCAGCCGTCGATCACCTGTTCGTTGGCCAGTACGGTCAGATCGTGTGGGCACCAGTTCACCGCCGAGGTCTTCTTGTAGACCATGCCTTTTTCGTACAGCTTGGTGAAGAACCACTGTTCCCAACGGTAGTAGTCAGGATCGCAGGTAGCGATCTCGCGGTCCCAGTCATAGCCGAAGCCCAGCAGTTTCAGCTGGTTCTTCATATATTCGATGTTGTCGTAGGTCCAAGGGGCCGGTGCGGTTTTGTTTTTTACCGCCGCGCCTTCGGCTGGCAGGCCAAACGCATCCCAGCCAATTGGCTGTAGCACGTTTTTGCCCAGCATGCGCTGGTAGCGGGAGATCACGTCGCCAATGGTGTAGTTCCGAACATGACCCATGTGCAGACGACCAGAAGGGTATGGCAGCATGGATAGGCAGTAATACTTTTCCTTGCTGGCGTCTTCGGTAACCTTGAAAGTTTGCTTCTCTTGCCAGTGAAGCTGTACGTTCGATTCTATCTCTTCGGGGCGGTATTGCTCTTGCATAGCGGCCGATGGTCCTGTAGGTGTGTAACAGCTACATCCGTAGCATTCTGTGAGTATCTTTAGATCTGCATAGCATAGCTGATAAGACCTGCCAGCAACAACACCAAGCGGCCCGACTCGACGTATTAAAAAAATATCTGTGCCATGATGTGACTCACAATCTGTCAAAACCTCATCTAGCCAAGCCACATCAGTGATTTACGACTAAAATAATAACGAGTAGTTTTAGGGGGGAAGTCCTGTCGCAGTAGTTCATCTAGGAGACGCTATGAACAAGGTTGCTCAGTATTACCGCGAGTTGGTGACATCGCTGACGGAACGTTTAAAGAGCGGTGAGCGTGACATTGACCAATTGGTCGCCAGCGCCGAGAAACGCTTGAACGAGGTGGAGGATCTCAGCCGTACGGAAGTAGAGCAGTTGACCCGGGCGGTGCGCCGCGATCTGGAGGAGTTCGCTCGCAGCTATGAAGAGAGCCGGGAGGAATTCACCGACAGCGTGTTTATGCGCGTGATTAAAGAAAGCCTGTGGCAGGAACTGGCGGATATCACCGATAAAACCCAGTTGGAGTGGCGTGAGGTGTTTAAAGATGTTAGCCATCACGGCGTCTACCACAGCGGTGAGGTGGTTGGGCTGGGCAATCTGGTGTGTGAGAAATGCCATCACCATCTGGCTTTCTATACGCCGGAAGTGCTGCCTCTGTGCCCGAAGTGTGGTCACGATCAGTTCCAACGCCGGCCGTTTGAGCCTTAATGCGATTTCCCCTCATGTTGCATGAGGGGAATTTACAGCTTATTGAGAAAGCATCACTGGCAGTGCGTTTCTTGGGTGTCGTTTTGTACCAAAGCCACCGCATCTTCTGTCAGAGCGATATTGGTGCCGTCAGCCAGACACAATATCGCATTGGAGAGTTCAGTATCCCCTTTTGCAAAGTCCATAACGGCAGTAGCGCTAGCTTTTTCACCCTCTAAGGTAACCAGATAGTGCTCGCAACCATCCTGACACTGTGGCAGGGCCGAAAACTGACTCAGACCGAGTTCTTCTATGGTCACTTCGCCTAGATGTTCTTTGACGATGCTGTTTTGGTTAAAAGCTAGTGTGGCATCCTGCTTAAGTTCATACCGGACCCAAAAAAACAGTGCAGCGGCCACAATAACGACGGCTAGCAAGCCGATCAGTAACTTGCGAAAATATCCTTTCATTCGTCTCTCCCTGTATCATTGTGGCGGCATTGTCTTGTTTTATCGGACAAAAGTAAACCAGTCCGGGGTTATGGCGCTATGTCGAGATAAAGCCTTGGCGGTTGATATGGGCTAGCACTTTGACGTCGGCGTGATGCATGCGGTGAGTAGCTGATTGTGACGGTACTACAGCTGGGGATCATGCAGAACGCCGACACGCCGTGAACCCGTCCATGGGGGCTCGCAATCGCGCATCCCTGCGCTCAACGGTCGGCTAACCTGCATGATCCCCACCTGCCAGAGGCCTCGGCGTAGCGGTAAAAAGCGGGTTCGGAGTTATGCTCAGTTGCAGGCGTTAATATGTAACAGGGCTGATGCTGAGGATGTGGTTGAGTTGTGGCACGTTTTGTCCCCTCTCCCTGTGGGAGAGGGTTAGGGTGAGGGGTCATTTAATAACGTGAAACGCACTCGACCATCAGATCGATAAATCCTTGGCGGTTGATATGGGTCAACACCTCGACGTTGGCCGGTTTACCGTTTTGGCCAAACTCATCCACTACCGTCATGCCCACGGTGTATTGACCTTGGGTCTCCACACCCACCCACAGCTCACGGCTTTCAAACAGCTCCGGGGCCAGCAGCCAGGCGATGGTGCAAGGGTCGTGCATGGCGGCACCCGGCAGGCCACGCGGGTGGCTGAGATACAACGGCAGGTAGAAATCGAGCATGCTGGCTACCGCTGCCGCCACCGGGTTATTAATGCTGCGGATGCGTTCGATATCCTGCGGTAACACCAATGCCTGATGGGTGACGTTCAATCCGGCCATGGTCAGCGGTACGCCGGATTGCAGCACGATTTCGGCCGCTTCCGGATCGACGTAGATATTGAATTCGGCCACCGGCGTGGTGTTGCCTGCATTCATCCCACCGCCCATAAACACGATGCGTTCAATCTTGCTTTTCAACTCTGAGTGCTGTGACAGCAGCAAGGCAATATTGGTCATCGGGCCGGTGACCACCAGCGTAATCGGCTCTGGGCTGGTACGCAGCAGATCGGCAATCAACTCGACCGCAGTTTGTTTTACAGGCTGGAAATCCGGTGCTGGCAGATGGGTGTTGCCCATACCGGTATCACCGTGCACGTAATCGGCAATCACCAGATCGCGCATCAAGGGCTTGGCGGCACCGCCAGCGACCAGGACATCTTGCCGTTGCATTAGCGTCAGCAGGCCAAGGGCGTTATGCAGGGTTTTTTGCGGTGTCTGGTTACCAGCGGAAGTGGTGACGGCTTTAACATCTAACGTAGGGGCGCGTAGTGCCATGGCAAGGGCAATAGCGTCATCAAGACCTGGATCACAATCGATAATAATAGGGCGGGACATCACTTTCTCCTTCAGCGTTATTGTTTTACCCACAGTCTTGCAAGCCGCAACTTACAGTTCATGGTGGGGACTCTGAGGATCGGGGGAAATGATGGCAGAAACAAGCACTATTGATGCGCCCTGGGGGGCAGGGCGCATCTGGTACATCAATGCAGGATTTTGGCCAGGAAGTCTTTGGCACGCTCGGACTGCGGGTTGTTGAAGAAGTCATCTTTATTGGTGTCTTCCACAATCTTCCCTTCATCCATAAAGATCACCCGGTGGGCCACCTTACGGGCAAAGCCCATTTCGTGGGTCACCACCATCATGGTCATCCCTTCCTGCGCCAGCTTGACCATCACGTCCAGCACTTCGTTGATCATTTCCGGATCGAGCGCCGAGGTGGGCTCATCAAACAGCATGGCGATCGGATCCATACACAGCGCACGAGCAATCGCCACACGCTGCTGCTGGCCACCAGAGAGCTGCCCAGGGAACTTTTCGGCATGTGCCGACAGGCCCACGCGCTCCAGCAGTTTCAGGGCTTTATCGCGTGAGGCTGCCTTGTCGCGCTTGAGGACTTTAACCTGCGCCAGCGTCAGGTTTTCAATGATCGACAGGTGAGGGAACAGTTCAAAATGCTGGAACACCATCCCCACTTTGGAGCGCAGTTGCGCCAAGTTGGTGCTCTTGTTGTTGACCTGAATGCCGTTAACCTCGATATCGCCTTTCTGGATCGGCTCGAGCCCGTTGACGGTTTTAATCAGGGTCGATTTGCCTGAACCGGAAGGACCGCAGACCACCACCACTTCGCCTTTTTTGACTTCGGTGGTGCAGTCGGTCAGAACCTGAAAGTGACCGTACCACTTAGAAACATTTTTCAGGGATATCATCAAACAGTCCTTTTCTTCAAATAGCTTACCAGCGCCGAGGTGGCGAGACTGATAACAAAATAGACCAAACCGGCGAACAGGATCATTTCCACCTGCGTACCGTCACGCTCACCAATGGTTGACGCGGTGCGGAAGAAGTCGGCCAGGCTTAGTACGTACACCAGGGAGGTATCCTGGAACAACACAATCCCCTGGGTCAGCAGCAGCGGCACCATGGCGCGGAACGCTTGCGGCAAGATCACCAGCCGCATCGATTGCCACTGGGTCATGCCCAACGCCAGCGAGGCAGAGGACTGACCGCGCGACACGCTTTCAATACCTGCCCGGATAATTTCCGAGTAGTAGGCGGCTTCAAACAGCGAAAAGGCTACCATAGCCGAGATAAGGCGAATATCGGTTTTCGGTGACAGCCCAAGAACTTGTTGTAATAAGCTTGGAACCACCAGATAGAACCACAGCAGCACCATCACCAGCGGCACGGAGCGGAACAGGTTGACGTACAGCGCCGCAAACCAGCTGATCGGCTTGATCGGCGACAGGCGCATCACCGCCAGAACGGTGCCCCAGAGGATACCGAACACAATAGCCGTCACGGTGATTTTCAGCGTGACGACCAGCCCTTGCAGCAGATACGGGAAGCTTGGGACGATCGATCCCCAATCAAATTGGTACATTATTTACTCCCCATATGGCCAGGTAACTGCACTTTCTTCTCGACAATACGCATAAACAGCATGATGACGGCGTTGATAGCGACATAGGCGAGGGTGATGGCAGTAAAGGATTCATAGGCGTGTGCGGAGTAATCCAGCAGCTTCCCGGCCTGAGCGGCCATATCCACCAGCCCGATGGTTGAGGCAATGGCGGAGTTTTTTACCAGGTTGAGCATTTCCGAGGTCATCGGCGGCACGATCACTCGATAGGCGTTGGGCAGCAGCACGTAGCGATAGGTTTGTGGCAGCGTCAGGCCCATTGCCAGCCCGGCAGCCTGCTGGCCGCGGGGCAGGGATTGGATTGCGGCACGCACCTGTTCGCAAACGCGCGCAGCGGTAAACAGCCCAAGGCACAGCATGGAAGAAACAAAGAATTGCACGTTGGGATCGAGTTCGCTCTTGAACCACATGCCGAGATCGGCTGGGAGTAGCTCCGGCATTACCAGATACCAGGTAAAGAATTGCACGATTAGCGGCACGTTACGGAACAGTTCGACGTAACAGGTACCTAGTGAGGAGAGAAAACGGTTGGGTACGGTACGCAAGATACCGAACAGTGAACCGACAAAGAAGGCAATAATCCATGCACAGACGGAGAGGGCGACCGTAACCTGAAAGCCGGACCAGATCCAGCCCAGGTAGGTGGTATTCCCAAACGGGGCCTGCTGCAGAAAGATACCCCAGTTCCAATCTATTGACATAACGAACTCCGTTAAACAGGTGCAGAACACCTTACAACTTGATGACCGTTCAATCGTGGCGCACGCCAGTCAGGCTGGCTTTTTGGTGTGCCTTGAGTCGTGTTTAGGAAAGAATGCGGGAGGGGAACGGCCCCCCGCATACCTGTCTGCCCTATTACAGTCATCTACAACAGCCAGCTTGGCTGGCTTGATCTTTATTTTTAGTTTAGTTCAGTGCTTTGTCGTTCGGTTCTTTAAACAACTGCTTCATGTCGTCAGACAGTTCGAAGTTCATGTTGAGGTTTTTCGGTGGGATTGGCTGTTTGAACCAGACCTCAAACCATTTGGCTGCCTGGCCAGAGGTCTGAGCTTGAGCGATAGTTTCATCCACCAGTTTTTTGAACTCAGGATCGTCTTTACGCATCATGCAGCCGTAGGCTTCTTTGGACTGTGGAGTGGCAATGATTTCCCACTGATCCGGCTGTTTGGCCTTGGCGCGTTCGCCTGCCAGCAGGGCATCATCCATCATAAACGCCACCGCACGGCCACTTTCCAGGGTGCGGAAGGAATCGCCGTGGTCTTTGGCACTGATGATGCGCATTTTCATCTGATCTTTGTCGTTCAGCTTGTTGAGCAACACTTCGGAAGTGGTGCCTGAAGTGACGACCACGGCTTTACCGGCCAGATCTTTAAAGTCTTTGATGTCGGAGCCTTTCTTGACCAGCAGACGGGTACCGACGACGAAGATGGTATCAGAGAATGCCGCCTGTTTCTGGCGCTCGAGGTTGTTGGTGGTAGAGCCACACTCAAAATCGAAGGTGCCGTTTTGCAACAATGGAATGCGGTTTTGCGAGGTGATCGGCAGCATTTTCACTTGCAGATTAGGCTCGTTCAATTTCTTCTTGATGGCATCAACGATTTGGTTGGAATAGTCCTGGGAGTAACCCACAACTTTCTGCTGATTATCGTAGTAGGAGAACGGAACTGAGGATTCACGGTGGCCAACAACAATCACGCCGTTATCTTTGATTTTCTTCAGCGTACCGGTCAGTTCTTCCGCATGGGCTACGCTACTCGCCATCCCGATCAGCAGTAACGATAACGCCAATTTGCGCATTTGCATGGTCCAACTCCTGTGCTGTTGTGATTGCCCGCACTCAGGGAGGGCGGGTTAATACGGCTGAGCTATAAAGATAGTCCTAATGCCGATTTACGATAGAAAATAACCGATTGTGAACAAGATGAAACTAAGTTGTTTCATTTTTTGCGACATCACGCGCACCAAATGAATGCAATAAACCCCTGATGCACCACTGGGGTGCGAGACTTGCGCTGGAGTTGTGCACGGATGCGACAAGATGTCAGTTAAAGTAAATCAGCAACGTTCTACAGGGTAATTAAAGCAAGGAGCATGCCAGAAACATCAGAAGGGAAGGGGCAACAAGAAATGAAGAGGGCACGGTAAGGCACCGTGCCCAAAGAGAACTTATCTGCGGCGCCAGCTAATGAGCAGCGCGATGCCACCCAGCAGCACGGTGATGATCCACACTGGCGCAGAGCCAAGACGGGCATACGGCGTGATGCCGGTAGTTGGTGTCACCTTCACTTCCAGCACCTTGCGGGTGAACTGCGGGATGGATGCCAACACTTCGCCGGTTGGGCCAACGACGGCGGTGATACCGTTATTGGTGCTACGCAGCAACGGCCTGCCCAGTTCCAATGAACGCATACGCGCCATTTGGAAGTGCTGCCATGGGCCGATGGAGTGGCCGAACCAGGCATCGTTGGACACGGTCAGCAGGAAGTTGGTATCCGGACGGAAGTTATCGCGCACCTGCTGGCCCAGCACGATTTCATAGCAGATGGCTGCCGTCAGGTTGTAACCGCGGACGCTGAGCTGTGGCTGCACATAATTACCACGGCTGAACGAGGACATCGGCAGGTCGAATAACGGAGCCAATGGGCGCAGCAGCGTTTCCAGCGGCACAAACTCACCAAATGGCACCAGGTGATGTTTGTCATAGCGATTGGCTGCCGGGTAGCTGTAAGGCTGTTCCTCGCCAAGCACGATCACGCTGTTGAAGAACTGCGTACCTTGCTGCGTAGCGCGAGCGTCCACGATACCGGTGATCAGGCTGCTGTTCTTGGCGCGCATCAGATCGTCCATCATGGTCAGGAAACCGTTCTGATTGCTCTCTACATCGGGAATGGCGGACTCCGGCCAGATGATGATCGGCACTTTGCCCATCAGCGGACGGCTCTCATCCAGATAGGTTTGCAGCGTACTGAGCAACGCCTTCGGATCCCACTTCATCGACTGCTCGATATTGCCCTGCACCATGGCGACGTTTACCGCTTTATCCGGCTGCGGCGTAAACCAGTGGATCTGGCGCAGCGGCCACGGCAGTAACAGCATGGCGATAGCAATGACCGCCGGAGTGATGCGCCGCTGATTGAGGGCAAATACCAGCAGGCCGCTGAGGGACATCAGCATCAGTGTGATCGCGTCCACGCCGAGCAATGGCGCAATGCCTTTCAGCGGGCCATCGATCTGGGTATAACCAAATTGCAACCAGGGGAAACCGGTCAGCACCCAACCGCGCAGGAACTCGGTCAGTTGCCATAGAGCCGGAGCGGCAATGGCCAGCCGCCACCAAGTGGTCCGTGGCCAGATCCGCGTCAGCAAACCGGCGAACAAACCGGTATACAGCGAAAGATAGGCGGCCAGCAGCACAACCAGGAAAATATTGATGGCAAACGGCATACCGCCGAAATCGGCAATGCTGACGTAAACCCAGTTCACGCCGCTACCGAACAGCCCCATACCCCAGCAGAAACCTAGCAGGGCGGATTGTTTGGTAGTGCGGTTGAGGGTCACGGCCAACAGGCCGCACAGCGAAACAATGGCCGCAGGCCAGATATCGTAAGGGGAGAAGGCCAGCGTGCCACAGGCACCGGTCAAAAGCGCCAGCAGGGCGCGAACCCGCTGGCGATCTAGTAATGAGGCTTTAGCCATGTGTAAGTTATTCTTCCAGTTTCGGTTGCGGGGCGTCGTCCGGAATTTTGACATGAACCTGGATGATACGTCGACTGTCGGCCATCGCAACTTTAAAGAGGTAACCTTCGATTTCAATGGTTTCCCCGCGCGCTGGCAGGTGGCCGAAGGCCTGCATCACCAGGCCGCCGATGGTGTCCACCTCATCGTCGCTGAAATGGGTGCCGAAGATGTCGTTGAAGTCTTCGATCGGCGCCAGCGCCCGCACGGTGAACATGTGGCGGCTCAGTTGGCGAACGTCACGATCTTCTTCATCGTCATATTCGTCCTCAATTTCCCCGACAATCAGCTCCAGAATGTCTTCGATGGTCACCAGGCCAGAGACACCGCCGAATTCATCAATGACAATCGCCATGTGATAACGCTGGGAGCGGAACTCCTTCAGCATCCGGTCAACCCGCTTGCTTTCCGGTACCACCACGGCGGTACGCAGCACCTTGTCGATGCTGAACGGCTCGGAGTCTGCGCGCATAAACGGCAGCAGGTCCTTGGCCATCAGAATGCCTTCGATGTGATCTTTATCTTCGCTGATCACCGGGAAGCGCGAGTGGGCGGATTCGATAATCACGTCCAGGCACTCTTCCAGCGTCTGGTTACGCTTGAGCGTCACCATCTGGGAGCGTGGGATCATGATGTCGCGCACGCGCTGCTCGGCGATATCCATCACGCCTTCCAGCATGTCACGGGTATCGGGATCGATCAGGTCGTTTTGCTCGGAATCACGGATCAGCTCTACCAGATCGCCACGGTTTTTTGGTTCACCGTGGAACAGCTGGTTAAGGATAAGAGTAAAGAACCCCTTCTTGGGACTGGGGCTGTCATTGCTTTGTGAATGGTCGTCGCTCATGGCGTTTTAGTTAATATCACTCTATTGAGTTATCAAAATTAGCGACAGCCCCAATCGGGGCTGCGGGGTGCTCAGCTAACATCAGATGGGATCTTTTTCCGCGAGGTAAGGGTCTGGGTAACCCATCTCCTGCATTATCTCGGTTTCCAAAGATTCCATTTCTTCGGCTTCATCGTCTTCGATGTGGTCATACCCTAGCAGATGAAGGCTACCGTGAACAACCATATGCGCCCAGTGTGCTTCCAGCGCTTTCTGTTGTTCAACCGCTTCCTGTTCAACCACTTGACGGCAAATAATCAAATCACCCAACAGCGGCAGTTCGACTTCCGGCGGTGCCTCGAACGGGAATGATAACACGTTGGTGGGCTTGTCTTTACCACGATAGGTCAGATTCAGCTCATTGCTTTCCGCCTCATCCACCAGGCGGATGGTGACTTCGGCCTCTTCCTGAAACTGTGGTAATACCCCTTCCAGCCAGCGCTGGAAGGTGGCTTCATCCGGTAACCCTTCACTGCTGGCGCAGGCAATTTGTAAATCCAGAATAACCTGGCTCATGGTGTTTCCTGTTCGGAGGCAACCGGTGCCTCACGTCTACGTTGTTCGGCGATGGCATCTTTGCGTTTTTGTTCGGCGGCTTCCCAAGCTTCATAGGCGACCACTACACGGGCCACTACCGGGTGGCGCACCACGTCTTCGCTGTGGAAGAAGTTAAAGCTGATCTCTTCCACCTCAGACAGCACTTCCACCGCATGGCGCAGGCCGGATTTCTGATTACGTGGCAGGTCGATCTGGGTCACGTCACCGGTGATCACCGCTTTCGAATTGAAACCGATACGCGTCAGGAACATCTTCATCTGTTCGATGGTGGTGTTCTGGCTTTCATCGAGAATGATAAAGGCGTCATTCAGCGTACGGCCACGCATGTAGGCCAGCGGCGCAACTTCGATCACGTTACGCTCGATCAGCTTTTCCACGCGCTCGAAGCCCAGCATTTCAAACAGGGCGTCATACAGCGGGCGCAGATACGGGTCGACTTTCTGGCTCAGATCCCCCGGCAGGAAGCCCAGCTTCTCGCCAGCCTCAACCGCCGGGCGGGTCAGCAGGATACGCCGGATTTCCTGGCGCTCCAGAGCATCTACCGCAGCCGCAACCGCCAGATAGGTTTTACCCGTACCCGCCGGGCCAACGCCAAAGGTGATGTCATGGGCGAAAATATTGGCGATGTATTGCGCCTGGTTAGGCGTGCGGGGCTTCACCATGCCGCGTTTGGTCTTGATGGTGACCGATTTGCCGTAATCCGGCACGCTGTCTGCCACCTGCTCCAGCACCCGGCTCTCTTTGATGGCCAGGTGGATCTGTTCCGGATCGATATCTGGGGTCACGCCACGGATCGGCGCGGTATCCACATACAGATGGCGCAGAATATCGGCGGCGGCAACCACGCACAGGTTTTTACCGACCAGCTTGAAACGGTTGTCACGGCGGTTGATTTCAATCCCCAGCCGACGTTCGAGTTGTTTGATGTTGTCATCAAACGGGCCGCACAGGCTCAACAGGCGTTGGTTATCTGCGGGCTCCAACAGGATTTCTTGTGTTGCGACGTTCAAACGATTCCTCAAGGCTCAACAGGGCCTGGTTGATGTCACGTAACGCGATTTCAGCGCGGGCATTCAGGGCAACCCCCGAACAGCTCTACCCTGAATTATTCATGGTGTACCGCACCGGCGCAAGTTTACCTCTGATCTATCTGTGCGCAGCGGAGGGAATTCAAGGGGGGAGGGCGAATACATTCGCCCTGAAATGGTAGGGGGCGCATATATCCGCCCCGTGGTTAACAGCGGAAATCAGCTCTTCTTCACAAATTCGGATTTCAGCTTCATCGGGCCAAAGCCGTCGATTTTACAATCGATGTTGTGATCGCCTTCGACCAGGCGGATGTTCTTCACCTTGGTGCCGATCTTCAACATGGAAGAACTGCCTTTGACCTTCAGATCCTTGACCACGGTCACCGCATCGCCATCGGCCAGCAGGTTACCGTTGGCATCTTTGACAATCAGGGTATCGGCATCTTCAACGGCCGCGCTGTCGCTCCACTCATGGGCGCACTCAGGGCAGATGAACAGGGCGTTATCCTGGTAGGTGTATTCGGAATTGCACTTCGGGCAGTGTGGGAGTTGCATTATTGTGTCGCCTCATAATCAAAATAAAAAACAAAATTACCGGACAATGACTGCCCGGCAGAGAAAAAGGAAAATGCCAAGGTGGCGGGGCGATCAGGGTTGGTAGCTACCGACGCCCAGCTCATCTTCCTTACGGGTACGTGCAATCACCGCTTGAGGGGATTGATGCACGCGCAGTTCCATCTGCTGTTCGGTGCGGATCAGGGTACCGCGCAGAGAATTGGTTAACACTTCAGTAATTTCGACGTCGACGAACTGGCCGATCAAATCTGGTGTGCCTTCAAAGTTGACCATCCGGTTGCATTCGGTACGGCCAGAGAGTTCCATCAAGCTCTTGCGTGAGGTGCCCTCGACCAGAATACGCTGCACGGTGCCCAGCATACGGCGGCTGAACTGCATCACCTGCTGGTTGATCCGTTCTTGCAGCAGATACAGACGCTGTTTTTTCTCTTCTTCGCTGACGTCGTCAACCATGTCTGCCGCCGGAGTGCCGGGGCGCGAAGAGTAGATAAAGCTGAAGCTGGTGTCGAAATTCACCTGGGCAATCAGGTTCATGGTCTGTTCAAAGTCGGCCTGGGTTTCCCCTGGGAAACCGATAATGAAATCGGAGCTGAACTGGATATTGGGCCGAGCCTGACGCAGCTTACGAATAATCGCTTTGTATTCCAGCGCCGTGTGGGCACGTTTCATCATGGTCAGAATGCGATCTGAACCGCTTTGTACCGGCAGATGCAGGAAGCTGACCAGCTCGGGCGTATCTTCATACACCGCGATAATGTCATCGCTGAACTCAATCGGGTGGCTGGTGGTAAAGCGGATGCGATCGATCCCGTCGATGGAGGCCACCAGGCGCAACAGTTCGGCAAATGAGCAGATGCCACCATCAAAGGTTGCGCCACGATAGGCGTTGACGTTCTGGCCCAGCAGGTTCACTTCACGAACACCCTGGGCGGCCAACTGAGCGACTTCAAACAGGACATCATCGCTTGGGCGGCTGACTTCCTCACCGCGGGTGTAAGGCACCACGCAGAAAGTACAGTATTTGTTGCAGCCTTCCATGATCGAGACGAAGGCGGTTGGCCCATCGGCACGGGGTTCCGGCAGGCGGTCGAACTTTTCGATTTCCGGGAAGCTGATGTCCACGATTGGGCTATGCGAGCCGCGCACGTGGTTGATCATCTCCGGCAGGCGGTGCAATGTCTGCGGGCCAAAAACGATGTCAACGCAGGGCGCGCGCTGGCGCAGATGTTCCCCTTCCTGTGAAGCAACGCAGCCGCCGACGCCAATAATCAGATCGGGGTTGTTCTTTTTCAGTTGCTTCCAACGGCCCAACAACGCGAAAACCTTTTCCTGCGCCTTCTCGCGGATCGAGCAGGTATTGAGCAGCAACACGTCCGCTTCTTCAGCGTTTTCAGTCCACTCGAAGCCGTGTGTGCTTCCCAGTAAATCTGCCATTTTCGATGAGTCGTACTCATTCATCTGGCAGCCCCAGGTTTTGATATGTAGTTTTTTCGTCATTGACTTGCCATTACTCAGTGCGGAGAGAAAGTTGCGTTACGCGCCATGCAGGAAGGCCATTGTAATCATTTGGCGCGCTGGTGACCAGCGACGTGGCAGTAGCATGCGACCTGAAGCCAGATTAAAAATCCGGTACACTGAGCCAAGATGCCTAATTAACCAAAAGTATAGCCAAAATGAACACTTCTCAAAAACGCTTTGATGCCGTGGTGGTTGGCGGTGGGATGGTAGGAGCCGCCGCCGCGCTGGGGCTGGCTCGCGCCGGGTTGTCGGTCGCTTTGTTAGAGCACGAGGCTCCCGAGACGTTCGATCCCCAAAGCCCGCCGGACCTGCGGATCTCCGCTATTGGTTGCACCTCCGTTGGCTTGTTGAAGCAGCTTGATGCCTGGCCTGCGGTGTTGCAGATGAGATCGGCACCGTATCGCAGGCTGGAAACCTGGGAATGGGAGTCCTCTCGGGTGGCGTTTGATGCGGCTACGCTGGGGCTGCCAGAGTTGGGTTTCATGGTCGAGAACCGTATTTTGCAGCTCGCTTTATGGCAGCAGTTGGCACAGTGCGAGAATTTAACGCTGTACTGCCCTGCAAGGCTACAGGCGATGCATCGAGCCGATGACCAATGGCAGGTGACGTTAAGCTCGTCAGAGACCCTACAGACGCGTTTGGTGGTGGGTGCCGATGGTGCTCACTCACAGGTACGCAAGCTGGCGGCGATTGGCACCAGCGGTTGGCAATACCGCCAGGCGTGTATGTTGATCACCGTGGAAACCGATCAACCGCAGCAGGATGTGACCTGGCAGCAATTCCATCCCTCTGGCCCACGCGCGTTCCTGCCGCTGTACGACCAGTGGGCAACGCTGGTGTGGTATGACAGCCCGCAGCGTATTCGCCAGTTGCAGGCGTTACCTATGGCGCAGCTCGAACAAGAGATTGCGGCAGCTTTCCCATCCCGCTTGGGGGCAGTGAAGGCTCATGCCGCCGGATCTTTCCCACTGGTGCGCCGCCATGCGCAACGCTATGTGCAATCCGGGCTGGTGCTACTCGGCGATGCCGCGCATACCATCAACCCGCTGGCCGGGCAGGGCGTGAACCTTGGCTATCGCGATGTGGATGCGTTACTGGAGATCGTGGGCGACGCCCGTGAGCAGGGAGAGGATTGGGCGAGTGAAGAAGTGCTGATGCGCTATCAGCGCCGTCGTCGCACCGATAACCTGCTGATGCAAAGCGGCATGGATCTGTTCTATACCGCCTTCAGCAATAACCTGGCTCCGCTGGGCGTGGCGCGCAATCTGGCACTGATGGTGGCGGAAAGGGCGGGCAAGCTGAAAGAGCGGGCGCTGAAGTATGCATTAGGTCTGTGATGACATGGGGCGCCGCATGTTGCGCCCATTTATCCAAACGCAGAAACTCAGAAAAGCAAAAAGCCCGCCGAAGCGAGCTTTTCTAAATTTGGCTGGGGTGCCAGGATTCGAACCTGGGTATGCTGGTATCAGAAACCAGAGCCTTACCGCTTGGCGACACCCCAATTGTAAAGCAGAAAGCATGGTGGCTACGACGGGATTTGAACCTGTGACCCCATCATTATGAGTGATGTGCTCTAACCAGCTGAGCTACGTAGCCATTTTATGTTGCTGGTTAACAGTGTTGTATGGCTGGGGTACCTGGATTCGAACCAGGGAATGCTGGTATCAAAAACCAGTGCCTTACCGCTTGGCGATACCCCAATAACACAATTAACTTTTTTTACTGCGCCCCATCCGGAAAAGATGGCTGGGGTACCTGGATTCGAACCAGGGAATGCTGGTATCAAAAACCAGTGCCTTACCGCTTGGCGATACCCCAATAGCATAATCAACTTTTTTACAGCGTTCCATCTGAAAAGATGGCTGGGGTACCTGGATTCGAACCAGGGAATGCTGGTATCAAAAACCAGTGCCTTACCGCTTGGCGATACCCCACCTGCTGTATGCGCGACTGATGAAAGAAAATGGTGCGGGAGGCGAGACTTGAACTCGCACACCTTGCGGCGCTAGAACCTAAATCTAGTGCGTCTACCAATTTCGCCACTCCCGCAAAAAAGATTGGTGGCTACGACGGGATTCGAACCTGTGACCCCATCATTATGAGTGATGTGCTCTAACCAACTGAGCTACGTAGCCATCTTTTTCGCTCAACCTTCATCGGCGTTGCGGGGCGCATTATGCGTATATGGCCGATTTGCGTCAACTAGTTTTTTCCCGAAAAAGCGACTGGGCGGCTTGTTTGTCTGGGTTGTGAACAGTATGGTGATAAAAACGGCAATTCGGAGGGTTAGCGGTTGAAAACATCCACAAAAAAGCGGGCCATCAGGCCCGCCGAAGGTAAAACGGTGACGGTTTACTTATAGGCTGATTGGTGTACGCCTACGGCACGGCCTGATGGGTCATCCATCTTTTTGAAGGATTCGTCCCATTCAATGGCTTTTGCCGATGAGCAGGCTACGGAAGGGCCACCAGGGACACATTCCGCCGCGCTCGGCAGTGGGAACAGTTCTTCGAAAATCTCGCGGTACAGGTAGCCTTCTTTGCTGTTTGGCGTGTTGTACGGGAAGCGGAAACGTGCGGTTTCAAGCTGTTGATCGCTAATCTGCTTGGCAGCGACTTCTTTTAGCGTATCGATCCAGCTGTAACCGACACCGTCGGAGAACTGCTCTTTCTGGCGCCAGGCCACGCTAGCTGGCAGATAAGACTCGAAGCATTGGCGAATAATGTGCTTCTCCATCTTGCCGTTGCCACACATTTTATCCTGCGGGTTGATGCGCATCGCCACGTCCAGGAAGTTTTTATCCAGGAACGGCACGCGGGCTTCTACCCCCCAGGCAGACATCGCTTTGTTGGCACGTGCGCAGTCGTACATATGCAGCGCCAGCAGTTTACGCACGGTTTCCTCGTGGAATTCTTTGGCATTTGGCGCTTTATGGAAGTACAGGTAACCACCGAACACCTCATCGGCCCCTTCGCCAGACAGCACCATCTTGATGCCCATCGCTTTAATCTTGCGCGACATCAGATACATCGGCGTGGAGGCGCGGATGGTGGTGACGTCATAAGTTTCGATGTGGTAGATCACATCGCGGATGGCATCCAGGCCTTCCTGCACCGTGAAGTGGATTTCATGGTGGACGGTGCCAAGGTGGTTAGCGACCTCTTGGGCTGCGCGCAGATCCGGGGAACCTTCCAGCCCGACGGCGAAGGAGTGCAGCTGCGGCCACCAGGCTTCACTGCGTTCATCATCTTCTACCCGGCGTGCGGCATATTTTTTGGTGATGGCAGAGATCACCGAGGAATCCAGCCCGCCGGAGAGCAGTACGCCGTAAGGCACGTCGGACATCAGGTGGCTTTTGACCGACTCTTCCAGTGCGTTGCGCAGAGCGTTGGCATCGGTGACGTTGTCTTTGACGTTGTCATAGTCGAACCAGTCGCGCTGGTAGTATTCGCGGATTTCACCGTCCTGGCTCCACAGGTAGCTGCCCGCCGGGAATTCCTTAATGCTACGGCAGACCGGCACCAGCGCCTTCATCTCAGAAGCGACATACAGGTTGCCGTGCTCATCGTGCCCCATATACAGCGGGATGATGCCGAGGTGGTCACGGCCAATCAGGTAAGCGTCTTTTTCCGTGTCGTATAGGGCAAAGGCGAACATACCTTGCAGATCGTCCAGGAAGTTCGGGCCTTTTTCCTGATACAGCGCCAGGATCACTTCGCAGTCGGAGCCAGTCTGGAATTGATAATGCTCACCCAACTGCTGACGCAGGGCCTGATGGTTATAAATTTCACCGTTAACCGCCAATACGTGGGTGTGCGCAGCGTTGTACAGCGGTTGGGCACCGTTATTCACGTCAACAATCGACAGGCGCTCGTGAACCAGAATGGCTTTATCGCTGGCGTAGACGCCGGACCAGTCTGGGCCGCGATGGCGCATAAGGCGCGACAGTTCCAACGCTCTTTTCCGCAATTCAACCGGATCGGACTTCAGATCGAGCACACCGAAAATAGAACACATACAAACTCTCCTAACGACATTTTATGGCGGTGATGTGATGTGCAGCGCGCCTGTAAGATCAGTAACGGTGCGGCTTTGCTGCCTTCTGATAATGAAAATGCGTCAAAAGCTGAGGTAGATGCAAGCGATTTAACGTTACGCTGAAAAATAGTCTTGGGGTGGGGTGCTGAAATTAGCGGATATTCATTTTTTGGCGTTAAAAATTGTTGAATATCTAATTTATTGCCGAAGGAGGCGAGGGCGAGATAAATTTTCAGGCGTTTTGATGATCGATGTTTTCCCTCACCCCAACCCTCTCCCACAGGGAGAGGGAGCCAGCGCAGAGTCGTTGTCACGTGCAGAAGTTTGATTTGCAATAAGGGGGATGTTGAAGGCGAACCTTTGCTACTGAGGGAAGAACGCCAAAACATCAGCGAGCTGGATCGGTCCCCTCTCCCTGTGGGAGAGGGTTAGGGTGAGGGGCCATTGCTTGCGGCTTAAAAAATGGTGATATCCGCCACGGAAGGGAAGATATAGCTCGGGCGGAACGGCATGGATTCAACATCGTTAAGATTTGAGACGCCAGACAGCACCAGCACGGTTTCCAGCCCGGCCTGGAAGCCAGCCAGGATATCGGTGCGCAGGTTGTCCCCGACAATCACCGTTTCTTCCGAATGTCCCTGCATCTTGTTCAGTGCGGCTCGGATAATCCACGGGCTAGGCTTGCCGACATAAAACGGCTTACGGCCAGTGATCTTCTCGATCGGCGCGCACAGAGCCCCACAGGCCGGTGTGAAACCATGGCCATGGGTATCCGGGTTGGTGGCAATAAACCGTGCCCCGTTGTTCACGAAGAAGGCCGCTTTATGCATCATGTCCCAGTTGTAGGAACGGGTTTCACCCACGATCACGAAATCCGGGTTGATATCTGTGATGGTAAAGCCGGCTTTGTAGAGTTCGTGGATCAGTGCGCCTTCGCCCACCACATAGGCTTTTTTACCTTCCTGGCGGCGCAGGAAATCGGCCGTCGCCATCGCTGAGGTATAAAACGCGCTTTCTGGCACGTCCAGGCCTGCGGCGGCAAAGCGGTTGGCCAGATCCTGGGCGGTTTGCGAAGGGTAGTTGGTTAGCACCACCAGCGGCATCCCCTGCTCCTGAATACGAGCCAGGAACAGATCGGCTCCAGGGATCGGGGTATTGTCATGCAGCAGCACGCCGTCGATGTCACATATCACGTTTTTGATAGTCATTGTTGCTGGTCTCATGATAAACGGCAGGGCAAAAAAGCCAGAAGTGCATCCCTGCCAAACAGGCAGTTTAACTTTCTAGCAGCCGTTGGAGAAGTACACCGTTGAGCATTGCCCGTTTAGCCAGGGCAAAAGCACCGATCGCTGAACGATGATTGAGTTCGGAAGTGACCACCGGCAGGTTTCTGCGGAAATCCTTCAGCACCTGGGTGTTGATGCAGCTTTGGATGGCGGGTAACAGCACTTTGTCCGCTTCGGTGATTTCACCGGCGATCACCACTTTTTGCGGGTTGAACAGGTTGATGGCGATGGCTACCGCCTTGCCCAGATAGCGGCCAACGTGTTCGATCACTTCGCTGGCCAGCAAATCTCCGCGATTGGCGGCTTTGCAGATGGCGGCAATGCTACAGTCGTCCAGCGTCATTTTGCTTGGGTAGCCCTGACTCAGCAGGTGGCGTACGCGTTGTTCGATAGCAGCGTTGGCTGCCACGGTTTCCAGGCAGCCGAAGTTACCGCAGTGGCAGCGCTCGCCGAGGGGATCGATTTGAATATGACCAATCTCCCCCACGTTGCCGTTATTACCGAGGAAGATTTTGCCGTTGACGATGATCCCGGCGCCGGTGCCCCGGTGCAGGCGCACCAGAATGGAGTCTTCACAATCCCGGGTAGCCCCGAAGTAGTGCTCCGCCAAGGCCAGGCTGCGGATATCGTGGCCGACAAAACTGCTGACGTTGAAGCGTTGCTGAAGATGATCGACCAACGCCCAGTTATCGACGCTGATGTGCGGCATGTAGCGCACTACGCCTAAAGCCGGATCGACCAGGCCAGGCAGGATCACGGCAATGGCGATCAGTTCGCGCAGTTTGCGCTGGTAGCTTTCGATAAACTGCGCAATGGCGTTGAGCAGTGCGTTTTCCAGTGTCTCCTGGGTGCGTTCCGGCAGAGGATAGTGCTCCTCTCCGAGCGACTTACCGCCCATATCGTACAGGGTGATAGTGGCATCATGGCGGCCCAGGCGGACGGCAACGGTGTGGAAATTGCGGGTTTCACTGACAATGGAAATGGCACGGCGGCCACCGGTGGAGGCTTGCTGATCGACCTCTTTGATCAGCCCGCGCTCCAACAGTTGGCGAGTAATTTTAGTGACGCTGGCGGGGGCAAGCTGGCTGAGTTCGGCAATCTGAATGCGCGAGATCGGGCCTTGCTGGTCGATCAGGCGATACACTGCTGCGCCGTTAAGTTGCTTAACTAAGTCAACATTCCCTATTTGTGCTTGTCCGCCAGTGCTCATCAATAATTCTACTCGCTGTTCATGGATTAAACCTCGTTGCCGTTAACGAGGGTCTTGGTGATTTGGTAATCACGGGTAAAGGCGGTCAGGTTGGCGACCTTGCCGGCTTCGATGGTGCCTAAACGTTGTTCGACACCGATAGCGCGAGCCGGGTAGAGCGTTGCCATACGCAGTGCTTCGTCCAGTGCGATACCGACATGCTCTACGCTGTTTTGCACCGCTTCGATCATGGTCAGTGCGGAGCCGCTCAGAGTGCCGTTTTCGTCAACGCACAGGCCGTCACGATAATAAATGGTTTTACCCGCAAAAATAAACTGATCGATATCCGCGCCTGCTGGTGCAGTAGCATCGGTAACCAGCACCAATTTATCACCTTTTGCCCGCTTGGCGTTACGGATACTCGCCCAGGCCACGTGGTGCCCATCGGCAATGATGCCGGTATACACTTCTGGCGTGTCGAAGATCGCGCCCATCAGGCCCGGTTCGCGGCCACTGATGTACGGCATGGCATTGTACAGATGGGTGGCGAAGGTAATGCCTGCGGCGAAACCAACGCGTGCCTGATCGTAAGTGGCGTTGGAGTGGCCAGCGGACACTACGATACCGGCGTCGCTCAGCTGTTTGATAAAGTGTGGTTCCACCATTTCTGGCGCCAGGGTCACTTTGCTGATCACGTCGGCGTTGGCACACAGGTAGTCGATCATCTCGCTGGTAGGCTTGCGGATAAACGCCGGGTTGTGGGTGCCTTTCTTCTCCAGGCTCAGGTACGGCCCTTCCAGATGCAGGCCAAGGGCCTGATTGGGATGGTTCTTCAGATAAGCGCGCATCACATTGATGCCGTGCTTCATATAATCGTCGCTGCAGGTGATCAGCGTTGGCAGATAGCTGGTACAGCCGGATTTCTCGTTGGCGCGCTGCATGATTTCCAGCGTGGTTTCCGAGATGGCTTCCAGTGAGTCGTTAAATTGCACGCCGCCGCAGCCGTTAAGCTGCACGTCGATAAAACCGGGGGCTAGGATGGCGCCACCCAGATCGCGCGTTTCGATGCCTGCTGGCAGCTCGGCCAGTGGGCAGACTCGTTCAATCAGGCCATCAGCAATCACTACCGCATGGTCATCAAGCACGTCGTGGCCGGTAAAAATCCGGCATTGGGTTAAAGCGAACATGTAGCCCCCTGCAAAAAATTAAAGACTATTAACGCTTTCCGCTTCCAACTCGCGGAAATACTTAACGGTTTTCACCTTCAGTTCCATGGTGGACGGTTCGTCACAAACCACCACGGCTTTGGCATGCAGCTGCAGGCAGCTAATGGTCCACAGATGGTTGATGCTGCCTTCCACTGCGGCTTCCAGCGCCTGTGCCTTGCCACGGCCAGTGACCAGGATCATCACTTCTTCCGCATCCAGCAGGGTACCTACGCCGACGGTCAGGGCATATTTTGGCACCTGGCTCACGTCACCGTCGAAGAAGCGGGAGTTGGCGATGCGGGTTTCTTCGGTCAGCGTTTTGATGCGGGTGCGTGAAGCCAGGGAAGACGCTGGTTCGTTGAACGCAATGTGGCCATCGAAGCCTACGCCGCCCATGAACAGGTTAACTTTGCCGTAGGATTTCATCTTGGCTTCGTACTGACGGCACTCTTCGTCAACGTCTGGTGCATTACCGTTCAGCAGGTTGATATTTTCACGTGGGATATCAACGTGGTCGAAGAAGTTACGGTACATGAAGGTGTGGTAGCTTTCCGGGTGTTCCTGCGGCAGGCCAACATATTCATCCATGTTGAAGGTCACAACGTGCTTGAAGCTGACTTCACCGGCTTTGTGCATCGCGATCAGGTGTTTGTAGGCTTCCAGCGGGGTGCCACCGGTTGGCAGGCCAAGGACGAACGGGCGATCTGCGGTCGGTTTGAAGGCGTTGATACGCTGAACGATATGGCGTGCGGCCCATTTGCCGACTTGAGTAGTGTCTTGTAGTGGGATAAGTCTCATCGTACACCTCTAGGTAGAATAAACTGTGTCTATACTGGTACGGGCAACAACCGTAGCTTAAAGCGTAACTCAGCTTTGTGAAGCTGGTATTCGGGATTACTGTCCGTTGATTTTTTGAATGATAAAATAAGTTTTGTGCGATGGCTAGCAATGTGGCAGTTTAACACTACTTTTTGGTGACATTTGTCACAAAAAAGGAGGTTTTAATTTGCGATACGAAATAATTTTTTTACACTCCGCATGAGTGATACGTGCCAAGCGTTATTTCTAAAAAGGTAGTGAGTTATCTCAATAAACTGCCAATAGGGTCCGGCATCGGACGAATAGGGGGAAAAGGTGAACATTCTTAGTTATTTACAAAAGGTGGGTCGGGCCTTGATGGTTCCGGTAGCCACACTGCCTGCCGCGGCCATCCTGATGGGTGTCGGCTACTGGATTGACCCGGTTAGCTGGGGTGGGGACAATGCTCTGGCAGCCTTGTTCATCAAATCTGGTTCGGCCATTATCGATCATATGTCGGTCCTGTTCGCCATTGGTGTGGCTTACGGTATGTCCAAAGACAAAGACGGTGCTGCTGCACTGACCGGTTTTGTCGGCTTCCTGGTAGTGACCACGCTGTGTTCACCTGCCGCCGTGTCAATGATTCAAAAGATCCCTCTCGATCAGGTTCCTGCCGCCTTTGGCAAAATCGAGAACCAGTTCGTGGGTATCCTGGTGGGTATCATTTCTGCCGAAGTCTACAACCGTTTCAGCGGTGTTGAACTGCCGAAAGCGCTGTCATTCTTCAGCGGCCGCCGTCTGGTGCCAATCCTGATCTCCTTCCTGATGATCCTGGTTGCCTTCATCCTGATGTATATCTGGCCGGTAGTGTTCAACGGTCTGGTCAGCTTCGGTGAGCAGATCCAAAAGCTCGGCTCTGCCGGTGCCGGTATCTACGCCTTCTTCAACCGTCTGTTGATTCCGGTCGGTCTGCACCATGCGCTGAACTCGGTATTCTGGTTTGACGTTGCCGGTATTAACGATATTCCTAACTTCCTGGGTGGTTCGCAGTCTATCGAAGCGGGTAAAGCGACTATCGGTATCACTGGTCGTTACCAGGCAGGCTTCTTCCCAATCATGATGTTCGGTCTGCCGGGTGCAGCACTGGCCATCTACCACTGCGCACGTCCAGAGAACAAAGCGAAAGTGCTGGGTATCATGATGGCGGGGGCGTTCGCTGCCTTCTTCACCGGGATCACCGAGCCGCTGGAATTCTCCTTCATGTTCGTTGCTCCTGTGCTGTATGTGATCCACGCTATTCTGACGGGTATCTCCGTGTACATCGCGGCCAGCATGCAGTGGATTGCCGGTTTTGGCTTCAGTGCCGGTCTGGTGGATATGGCGTTGTCAACGCGTAACCCACTGGCGACCCACTGGTTCATGCTGATCCCGCAAGGCCTGGTGTTCTTCGCTATCTACTACGTGGTCTTCCGCTTCACCATCAAAAAATTCAACCTGATGACCCCAGGCCGTGAACTGGCGGTTGCCGGTGACGAAACCGACGGTTATGACGTGGATACCGCTGCTGGTAAGAACGAAGATGAAACCACTACCCTGGCTCGTCGCTATGTGAGCGCCATCGGGGGTTCTGACAACCTGACCGGGATCGATGCCTGTATCACCCGTCTGCGTCTGAACGTTAAAGATTCTGCGTTGGTGAACGATGCTCTGGCTAAACGTCTGGGTGCTTCAGGCGTGATCCGTCTGAATAAGCAAAGCGTGCAGGTGATTGTCGGGACTCGTGCCGAACTGATTGCCAGTGCGATGACCAAAGTGATTGCAGCAGGCCCGGTAGCGGCAGCCTCTGCTCCAGCGGCCGCAGCCGCTGCGGCAGAAGTTAAACCGCAGGCCGTACCTAACGTCGCTAAAACCGTGTTGGAAGCGCTGGTGGCGCCGGTAACCGGTGAAGTGGTTGCTCTGGATCAGGTGCCGGACGAAGCCTTCGCCAGCAAAGCGGTCGGTGACGGTGTGGCGATTCGCCCAACCGATAAAACCGTCGTGGCGCCAGCTGATGGCACCGTGGTGAAAATCTTCAACACCAACCACGCTTTCTGCCTGGAAACAGACAAGGGCGCGGAGATCGTCGTGCACATGGGTATCGACACCGTGGCGCTGAACGGTCAGGGCTTCAAACGCCTGGTGGAAGAGGGTGCTGAGGTGAAAGCAGGTCAACCTATCCTGGAAATGGATCTGGAATACCTGAACGCCAATGCGCGCTCGATGATCAGCCCGGTAGTGGTCAGCAATGCTGATGACTATGCTGGCCTGACGGCGCTGGCAACCGGCAATGTAGTTGCTGGCCAGACCAAGCTGTTCGAGATCCAGAAATAAGTTGGGTTTAACCCTGGCTCCGCCCGGGCGTTAAACGGGCGGTAAGCAGTATCAGCGGGAAAAGAGCGATCTTTTCCCGCTTTTTTTGTTTTTGCACCATGGGAACTTGACGAATAACGGTTGTTTCTGGGCGCGGCTTATTGGAACATAGAAGGTTATATGTGTAGCGCTTTGCATTTGAGGAATAGTGACATGAGTGAGGCAGAAGCCCGCCCAACCAATTTTATCCGTCAGATCATTGATGAAGATCTGGCATCAGGGAAGCATACGTCGGTTCATACACGTTTCCCACCGGAGCCTAATGGCTATCTGCATATCGGCCATGCCAAGTCCATTTGCCTGAACTTTGGTATCGCCAAGGATTATCAGGGCCAATGTAACCTGCGCTTCGATGACACCAACCCGGTAAAAGAAGACATCGAATTTGTCGACTCCATCAAGCACGATGTGGAGTGGTTAGGCTTTACCTGGAGCGGCGACGTTCGTTATTCCTCGGACTATTTCGATCAACTGCACCAGTATGCGGTTGAGCTGATCAACAAAGGCCTGGCCTATGTTGACGAGCTTTCTCCCGAGCAGATCCGTGAATATCGTGGCTCGCTGACGGCTCCGGGCAAAGACAGCCCGTACCGTACCCGCACGGTTGAAGAGAACCTGGCGCTGTTTGAGAAGATGCGTAACGGCGAGTTTGCCGAGGGCACTGCTTGCCTGCGCGCCAAGATCGATATGGCCTCGCCGTTTATCGTGATGCGCGATCCGGTGATCTACCGCATCAAGTTTGCGGAACACCATCAGACTGGCAACAAATGGTGCATCTACCCGATGTACGATTTCACCCACTGCATTTCCGATGCGCTGGAAGGGATCACCCATTCGCTGTGTACCCTGGAGTTCCAGGATAACCGCCGCCTGTACGACTGGGTGCTGGATAACATCACCATCCCTTGCCATCCGCGTCAGTACGAGTTCTCACGCCTGAATCTCGAATACGCCATCATGTCCAAGCGTAAGCTGAGCCAGCTGGTCACCGAGAAGATTGTTGAAGGTTGGGATGACCCACGTATGCCAACCGTGTCCGGCCTGCGTCGTCGTGGCTATACGGCCGCCTCCATTCGCGAATTCTGCCTGCGTATCGGCGTCACCAAACAAGACAATAACGTCGAGATGATGGCGCTGGAGTCGTGTATTCGTGACGATCTGAATGAGCACGCACCGCGTGCCATGGCCGTGCTGGATCCGGTGAAGGTGATCATCGAGAACATGTCGCAAGACGTGGAAATGGTGACCATGCCTAACCACCCGAACCAGCCGGAAATGGGCAGCCGTGAAGTGCCGTTCAGCCGCGAAGTGTACATCGATCGTGCAGACTTCCGCGAAGAAGCCAACAAGCAGTACAAACGCCTGGTGCTGGGTAAAGAAGTGCGCCTGCGTAATGCGTATGTGATCAAGGCTGAACGCGTGGAGAAGGATGCGGAGGGTGAAATCACCACCATTTTCTGCACCTACGATCCAGATACACTGAGCAAAGATCCTGCCGATGGCCGCAAGGTGAAAGGCGTGATCCACTGGGTGTCTGCGGCACACGCCTTACCGGCAGAAATTCGCCTGTACGATCGTCTGTTCAGCGTGGCTAACCCGGCGGCGGCAGAGGACTTCCTCGCCACCATCAACCCGGAATCGCTGGTTATCAAGCAAGGCTTTGTTGAGCCAAGCCTGGCAACTGCCCAGCCGGAAAAAGCCTATCAGTTCGAACGTGAAGGTTATTTCTGCGCCGACAGCCGCTATTCTACAGCCGAGCGCTTGGTGTTTAACCGCACCGTAGGCCTGCGTGATACCTGGGCCAAGATTGGCGCTTAAGCTTAGCCAAGCCTAGCGCGTTTCCTTGCCTGTTTGTCTCTTGATCGGATCTTCTGGTCAAGAGACATCTCCAGTTTTGCTCTGAATACTACCCTCATGTCGTTTCCCCTCCCGCTTACTGTCCCTGATTTTGGTTATTTAGCCCGCGTTTTTACCTGCAACCATAAGACCATAAAACAAATGTGGTAATAAACTCGTCGGATTTATCTGGCCTGCACTTAATATTGCGTAAATTCTGAGTCGTTCACCTTGGCTTATTCCTATTACTAAATATCGAAATAACGGGAGGTTGCGACCACTTATACTTATATTTTTTCGCTCTGCGTATTAGCCACAAATTTATTGATCTGCGTTAGTTGTTCGGCTATTCTTGCCAGAAATACAGGATGGTAAATAATAAAAATCAGCATGCTTTAATAAAGGCATAGTTTATTGTGCCTTTATACTAAGCATGGCTTTTTTCTATCGGGATAGATAATGCCAAGGCTGATTTATACTCACTATATAAGGATTATGTTGTGAAAAAGCTTACTGTTTCTCAAGCCAACTCAATTGTCGGCGGTACCTGCAAAACCTGTTCTACCAAATATATCGCCTCTGGTTTCAAGTGCAATATGGTAACGACCTGTACCGATAAAACCGGTAAAGTCATCAGCCAGGACTCTAAACCTACCGCATTGGCCAATTGCGGTATCATTGAGAAGTAATACTGAGTAACAGTATCCTGTTGCCACCGTCCTTACTACCCTTGAGTAGATGGTTATTGAGCCAGAGTCACGCTCAACCCTGTGTCCAGTAAGGGCGGGTAAGGCATGGATCATTATTCAGCGTTTATTTCAGTGCTGATGCGAGGTTTTTTTCGTGTCAGCCTGTTTCGCAACAATAAAGCTCATTGCCAGGCCTTTTTAGGACGCGTTTTTTATGTTCAGAACCCCTCTGTTTATTACCCTGTATACGTTAGTGGTTATTATTGTCTCATCCCTCGTGACGACAGCCTATTTTCACTATTTTGTATTGAACACTAATGACGAACAGCAAAGCCTGGTCGCTTTCGATAATAACAATGCTAACAATAGTCCGATCAACGAAGACAATACCCTTATCGAGCTCTTCTCTTATGGCTGCCACTACTGCGCCCTGAATGAAGAAAATATCGATAAGCTGGAAGCGCGGATGCCTGCCGGGAGCAAGTTGATCCGTTTGCATATCAATAACGAGCAGATGAATGGTTTGGCCAGTTTTTCCTCATTGTTTGCGACGCTAACGGTGATGGGCATTGAATCGCAGCACCGTCAGAACGCCTATGACGCGATTATCCGGGACAAGATCGACCTGAGTAACCCAAAAAATCGTGATATCTGGCTTCAGGAACAAAACATCGATCTCGCGGAGTACAACCGTGTTAGCCAGACCCCACAGGTTAAAGCTTTACTGAGCTATATGACCGATGTCACCCGCTATTACAACATAGACGCAACGCCGAGCTTTATCGTCAACAGGAAATGGCTGGCATTACAGGATCGTGAGTTCCCCGAGTTTGCTGACCACCTGTTGTCGTTGTTACAGCATGACAAACCGCTGGAGCCCTAATGCGTTTCTTTGCTGTGTGGGCCTATCTGGCATGGCGAAATAGCCTGGCAACGCTGACGCGTAGTATGGCGCCCTTGCGCAAAGCGCAGAGGAGCACCGCCTGTTGGTTATTGCAGCATGGTGATTATCGTTGGTTTCTTGCGCTGGCGGCGTGGGGCAGAAGGTTGCGGCTGGGCGATCGAGGGGAGCGTAGGCGTGCTTTTGTAGCCGCCGCCAATAAGCAATGCCTGCTTGGCGATGGCCGTAAATTGGATTTTGCCGGGGTGAGCTATCGTCGGCGGCTATTGGATCTGGCCGCCACCTATGGGCAAAGCCCACAGATACAGGCTCAGATGGAGCGTTGTAAAGCGCAGTTGAATGCCGTGGTGGAGCCTTTGCATCAAGCCGGTTCGCCGGTGGTGCTAGCTCCGTTGCATATGGTTTCCGATGTGTTGGCCGGGATGGTTGGGGGAGCGGCTTTCCCTGGTCAGGCAACGGTGATCGTTTCCAGCAGTGTGGAAATCTATCAGGAAAAAGTCCGTCAGCTAGGGAAGGTCAATCTTGCTTATTGTTCGATCCATGACGATAGCCGGGAAATTGCCGGCAACCTGATGGCGGCGATCATGGAGGCAGCGGATCATCGGCGGAACATCATGATCTTCCCGGATATCACCCCCGATTACACCGTCAATGCCAATACGGCAGCAACGGCAAAACTACCTTGTCGGCTTTTTGATCGCCCTGCCAATCTGCACAGCGGAGTGATACGCATTGCCCGGGCGTTATCGGCGCAGGTGGTTTTTTATTACCTGTATTACGACCAGGAACTAAAAATCCATATTGAGCCGCCGGTGCAGGCTCGCAGCCTGAAAGCCAGGCTGCCGGAAATCATTGAAACGTCGATAGCCCGGCATCCTGAAGACTGGCTGTTATGGCACTCGCATTCGTTATTTTTTATCAATGAATAATCTGGAAATTGAAGAAGTCAGATCATGGAAAAGATAATCCCGACGCAGGTTTTTCAAGGTGAAACCAATGAGTGTGGGTTGGCCTGTATCACCATGCTGGCGCAGACGCAGGGCATCGATGCCCCGCTGGAGAACTTGCGTGAACGCTATCCAGCGTCGCAGCATGGCACCTCGTTGACCACGTTATGCACCATTCTCTCTGAGCTGGCCATACCCGCTTACCCGGTGATTTTCGATCATGGTGAGCTGGCGGAGCTGCCCCTGCCTGCCATTTTACACTATGGTGCCAGCCACTATGTGCTGTTGGCGTACCGCCAAGGCAACTATGTCTGCGTGATGAACCCGGCGATAGGCCAGCAACTGTTGCCCATCGATGCATTAAAACTGGAAATCAGCGGCTACGCGCTGGTGCTGGACAGTGAAAACCAACCCGACCCACAGGCACAGGCTGATAAAAAGCGCAGTACGGGTTTCAAAGCCTTGGAGTGCATGAGCCTGAAAGAGACCGCCAGGATGCCGGGTATCTATCGGCTGATGGTGCTGGCCTTTCTGATTTCCTTAACCCTGTTCATCATGCCGACGATGGTAGGCAGCGCCATCAATCAGGTTTACTCCTCGGCGGGTGACGCCGACTTCCCGTATTTCTATTTCCTGCTGGCGTTTTTTGTTTCTACCCTGCTGGCCTTTGCCGTGCGTTGGGTTACGGAGCGGTTTATCAAACGCTTTGTGGTGGTCAACAGCGTAGCCGGTTTCTCGCGGTTACTCGGTAATTCGCTCAACTTCTTTGCCAAACGCGCACCGGGCGACGTGTTCAGCCGCTTCTCTAACTGGCAGCAGGCGTCCGGCATCAAGATCGAGCTGGATAACGGCCTGCGTACCGATTGGATTATCGGCGCTATCGCGTTAGGCGTCATGTGTTACATGAGCCCGCTGCTGGCGATGGTCTCTGGCGTTGGCGTTACGCTAATGGGATTGATCAGCGTCTGGGCCATCTACCGCGATCGCTATTACACCCAGCAGTTGCAGGTAAAAACGGCGGAGCAAAGCGACTTTATTCTGGAAAGCATTCAGGGTTTTTCCACCATCAAATCCGCTGGGTTGGATAGCCAGCGCAAAAGCGTGTTTGCCCGCTACGCGCTATCCCTGTTTACCTGCCAGCAACAGCAGAGGATCTATGAGCAGGTCAAAAGCAGCCTGTATCAGCTGATCGGCAGCCTGGAGATGGTGTTTTTCATGCTGCTGGCGTTGCCATTACTGAAAAAGGGTGTCCTGACGCTAGGGGAGTTTTTTGCCTACAGTTTTGTGCGGGAGATTTTCACCTCGTATATCACCAAAATATTCTACGCCATTTTGCAGAAGAACCAGCTGCACGTCATCGATACCCGTGCGCGGGATCTGTTTCCTGCCAACTCAGAGCATGAAGCAGCACCTAAAACGCTCCCGCAGTTCAGCTCTCGGTTGAGTTTTCGCCATATTGTCTTTGCCTACGATGCCCAACTGCCGGTGCTGCATGATTTGTCGATATCGCTGCAACCCGGCCAACGGATTGCCATTGTCGGTGAATCGGGGACGGGCAAAAGCACGCTGCTGAAAGTGATGACCGGTCTGATGGCACCGCAGCAAGGTGAGGTGGTGGTCGATGGTCAGCCGGTCGATTATCGGCAGATACACACCTTGTTCTTCCTGCAAAGTCAGGAAGATATTCTGTTCAATGCCTCGGTGCTAGAGAACATCACGCTGTTTGATGAGAACGTGGATGAGCATCGACACCAGCGGATTAAGCATTCCCTTGAGGGGCTGAACCTGCACTCGGTAGTAGAAAAACTGCCGGGTGGGCTCAATGCCCTGATCCGTGAAAGCCATGCCGGGTTGTCCCTGGGGCAGCGCCAACGCCTGTTATTAGCTCGGGCAATGTACAGCAATTGCCCGGTGCTGGTGCTGGATGAGCCCACGGCTAACCTGGATGAAAATACGGCGCATCAAGTGATGACGACCTTGCTGGACCATTGCCGTGAACAGCACAAAACGCTGATCACCGTGACACACAGCGAAAGCGTGCTGTCGATGTTTGATCGGGTTTATCGCATGGACAATGGGGGGATGGCGCAGGTTGATACCCTGTTCGCATCGCAACCAGACCTGACAGCGGCAGCATACTCATGAAAATTAAAATGACAGGGAAGAAGTTGCTGATGGCTGTGCTGGCATTGGCCGCATTGAGCGGTGCGGTTGTCTGGTATGCCATGACGCCAACTTCAGAGGGTGCCCTCAATACTGCCGAAATTACCCGTGGTGATATTGAGAAAACGGTGCTGGCTACCGGGATACTTAAACCATTGCTACAGGTCAGCGTCGGGGCGCAGGTCAACGGGCAACTGCAAAAGCTGTATGTGAAACAGGGGGATCGCGTCACTCGCGGGCAACTGTTGGCAGAGATTGACCCCACGTTGCAGCAGAATGCGTTGCGTAAATCAGAAGCGGCATTACAAAGCGCTCAGGCGCAGAAGCAGGTCACTCAGGCGATGCTCAAACAGTATCAGCAGGAGTTGACCCGGCAGCGCAGAATGGATCGCGAAGGTTCCGGCGTAAAAAGTGAGTTGCAGAAAGCCCAGGCCCAGCTCCAGACGCAGGTCGCCCAGCTAAAGGTGAATGATGCCCAAATCGTTCAGGCACAGATGGAGCTGGAAACGGCCCGCGCCAACCTGGGCTTTACCCGCATTGTCGCGCCGATAGATGGCGAAGTGTTGGGGATTGTCACCAAAGAGGGGCAAACCATTGTCTCTTCTCAAACCGTACCCACCATTTTGGTATTGGCGGATGTCGATACCATGTCAGTGCATACCCGCATTTCAGAAACGGACATCCTCAAGGTTCGCGTTGGGCAGCCACTGTGGTTTTACGTGGTTGCCGATCCGAAAAAGCGCTATGAGAGTGTGATGGGCTCGATCCAGGATGCGCCAGGCGAGGCCTTGCTGGACGACAGCCTCGCGACGTCCTCCAGCCAACAAGCCTCTGCGGTGTATTACAACGGCGTATTTGTGATCGCCAACGCCCAGCGTTTGCTTCGAACCTCAATGACTGCTCAGGTGTTTATCATCACCGAACAGGCCAGGAATATCCTGCGAGTGCCGGTTGCCGCCTTTGGTGCACAGCGGGATGCAGACCACTATCAGGTGCAGGTGATGAATGGCAAGCAGCTTGAGCTACGCTGGGTCCGTATTGGACTTAATGACCGGCAGTTTGCCGAAGTCAAAGAAGGGCTCAACGAGGGAGATCGCGTGGTGCTGAGCTCCTCGGTGACGGGAAGCGATCATCATGGCTGAACATAGTGAGCCTTTGATCGCCCTGCGCGGCGTATCTCGCCATTTTGTGTCCGGATTGCAGACGGTGGCGGTGTTGAAATCTATCTCACTCACCATTCAGCGGGGCGAAATGGTGGCGATCATTGGCGCTTCCGGATCGGGGAAATCCACGCTGATGAATATCATTGGCTGCCTGGATAAGCCGACGCAGGGGGAGATGTCCATCAAGGGTATTTCCACCCCAGAGGCCAGTAGCGAACAGCTGGCTCAATTACGCAGCCAGTACATTGGGTTTATTTTCCAGCGCTATCATCTGATGCCGTACCTCAGCGCCGCTGAAAACGTCGCCATACCAGCTCTGTATACGGCGATGCCGACGGCTGAGCGTCAGCAACGGGCCGAGTATTTACTGACCCGGCTTGGGTTGCAGCAGCGTATTCATTACAAACCGGCCCAGCTTTCCGGTGGGCAGCAACAGCGGGTCAGTATCGCCCGGGCACTGATGAACGGGGCGGAAATCATTCTGGCTGACGAACCGACGGGGGCGCTCGATCGTGCCAGTGGCCAGGAGTTAATGGGGATCCTGCACGCGCTGCACCAGGCAGGACACACTCTGATTATCGTGACCCACGATCGTGATATTGCCAATCAGGCACAGCGCATCATTGAAATCAGCGACGGTGAGATTATTTCCGACCAGGCCAACTATGCCGTCGCACCGTTGGAGACCCCGCCAGCGCTGCCGGTTGCCGTGGCTACTGGCCGCACAAGGTTTTGGCAAAGCGTGAAAGAGGCCATCAAGATGGCCTGGCGGGCCTTGTTAGGGCACCGTGCACGGGCCTTTCTGTCGATGCTGGGTATCATCATCGGTATCTCTTCGGTGGTGTCTTCTATGGCGGTCGGGGAAGGGGCCAGGCAAAGTATTCTGAATGAAATCAGCCAACTGGGCACCAGCACGCTGGAGATCCGGCCAGGGCTGGGCTGGGATAATCTCCGCCCCGACTTTGCGCGGGCGCTTACGGTATCTGATGTCGAACTGCTGGCGGAGCAACCTTATGTCGATAGCGTGTCGCCGCTGGTCAGCAATACGGTAAAAGCGGTACGTGGAGGCAAGCAGGCTATGGTGTCGATTTCCGGCATCAGCAACGCGTATTTTCGCGTGCAGGGCCTGCATTTCCTCTCCGGCAACGGCTTTACCGGGCGTGATCTGGACGAGCGTGAACCGGTGGTGATCATCGATCCGGAACTGCGCGCCACGCTGTTTGAGCCAGATGAGCTGCCCGAGGGGGAGATCATCCAATTGGCGGGTACGCCTTACCGGGTGATCGGTATAGCCGAGCGTAAGGGCGGTAAGTTTAGCGGCATGATGCTTGGGGCGTGGATGCCTTACACCGCGTTGCTGGAGCGTATGTCCGGCAATATGCCGATCGAATCAATAACCCTGCGGGTCAACGATGGTATTTCATTGCGTGAGGTGCAAGGCCGGGTAGAAGCATTACTGGAGCAGGCGCATGGCCAGCGTGACTTTTTCACCCAAACCAATGACCAGATGACGCAGGCCATCCGTAAGGCGTCGGATTCCATGACGCTGCTGATCACCGCCATCGCCGGAATTTCCCTGCTGGTGGGGGGCGTTGGCGTGATGAATATCATGCTGGTATCCGTGACAGAACGAACCCATGAGATCGGCATCCGCTTATCGGTTGGGGCGCGTCCTGCGGATATTATGCGCCAGTTCCTGATCGAAGCGATGGTGATCTGCTCGCTGGGTGGGCTGATTGGCATTATCGGTGCCGGGCTGGCCGGGGTGATTTTCTCCTGGGTAACGCAGGAGTTTTCCATGATCTTTACCTGGCCACCGATGGTGCTGGCCTGCGGGTTCTCGGCGCTGATCGGCCTGGGATTTGGCTTTTTCCCAGCGCGTAATGCAGCGCGCCTTCACCCTACGGAGGCGCTGGCACGCGAATGATGATGGGCAAACTTTCCTGGACACTGCTATTCCCGTTATTGCTGACAGGGTGTGGCTCATTAGTCAAAAGCGACTATCAGCAGCCCATGCTTTCTGTGCCCTCCGAATGGCGGCAGCAGGAGAGCGGGGCAGGTTATTTACAGCACAGCCAACGCTGGTGGGACAGCTTTGACGATCCACAGCTCTCGACACTGATTGGTCGGGTGCTGACCAGTAACAACGATTTGGCGATTGCCGGATTGCAGCTACAGCAGGCGCGATTGGCGGCGGGGTTAACCAATACCAACCTGACACCGGACGTTGCGGTTAGCGGCGGTGCAAGCAATGAAAAAAACCTGCGCAGCAATACCACCCCGACGGAGTCTTACCGTACCTCGCTGGATCTGAGCTATGAATTGGATTTGTGGGGCAAGCTGGCGCGGGCCAGAGAGCAGGCCCAGTGGCAGGTTGAGGCCTCGGAGCAGGATCGGCAAAACACCGCGCTGATATTGATCGGTGATACCGCGCGCTATTACTGGCAGATCGCCAGCCTCAATCAGCAGATCACGCAACAGCAGACCGGGCTGCAAATCAGTAAGCAGACGCTCGACATGGTGCAATCCCGCTACGCAGCGGGCGCGGCTGGGCAACTTGATGTATTGCAGGCGCAGCAATCGGTGATCGAGCGTGAAAACCGGCTGCGCCTGTTGCAACAACAGCGCGAGGAGGCCCGCAACGCGTTGGCCATCCTGTTCAACCGTTCGCCCACCGATCGTCAGGTAGAGCGAGCTTCTCTGGACACCCACCAGGATGTGCCGATAGCCAGGATGCTGCCGGTTGAGGTTATCGCCCGCCGCCCGGATGTGAAAGCGGCGGAAAGCCAGCTGCGCGCGGCGTTGGCTGGTTCGGATGTGGCTCGCCTTAGCTTTTATCCGACGCTTTCACTGAGTGCGTCACTCGGGGCTGCCAGTAATGTTTTCCAGCAGTGGTTCAGCAATCCGGCCAGAACATTGGGTGCTAACGCTGCCTTACCGTTTGTGGAATGGAACACCGTACAACTGACCATCGAAAAGTCGGATCTGGATGTCAAGCAAGCGGCGATTGTCTTTCGCAGCACGGTCTACAGCGCCTTGTCCGATGTGGATAACGCCATGACGCAGCGGCTTGGCTATCAGCAGCAAAGGAAAAACCAGCAGCAGAATCTGCAGCTAGGCCAGCAGCGTTTAGCGCTGGCGACTAGCCAATACCAGGCGGGAGCCGTTTCTTTCCAGACTCTGCTGGATGCAGAAGATGCCCTGCTGACCATTGAAAATAATCTGGCGGATCTGCAGTACAGCTACCTCAATGCAACCATGAAACTCTGGCTGGCATTGGGCGGTGGTGTGGCAAAAGACAATGACAGGGAAAGGGGAAATCATGAATAAAGGTTTAATGCCGCGCCGAGTGGTGGTCACCGGTTACGGGGCGGTGACGCCGCTGGGAATGAATGCAGCGCAAAGCTGGGCGACGATCATGGATTATCAGCTAGGTTACCGTTATTACGATAAATCCAGCGTCGGGATCCAGTCACGTTTTCTGGGGCTGATCGACGAGGAGCCTAGCTTGAAAGGGGTTCCTGCGGCGATCCGTCGTCGCCTGCCGCGTTTTGCCCGGCTGGTGTTGGCCGCGGCCCGTGAGGCGATGGGCATGGCGTTTCAGGGTGAAAGCCCTGCGGCCTATTACGATCTGCTGGAGTGCGGCACGATTATGGGCAGCGGCTGGGCGGGGCAGGATGAAACCCATATGAATTATGAAGGCTATCTGCGCACGGGACTGGGGTCACCGTTTGGCTGTTTCCTGTCGATGCCGAATGCGGCTACGGCGGCATGCAGCCTGTTCTGGGGCCTGCGCGGTTATCAAAACAGCCCGATTGCGGCCTGTGCGACCGGGACGATCGCCATCGGGGATGCTTTTGAGGTGATCCGCAGTGGTCGTGCCTCCATGATGCTTGCCGGAGCCGGGGAGTCGCTGCGTACCGATGCCGCAGTGTGGAACATCGATATCCTTCGCGCGTTGGCGAGCGAGCAGGAAGATATCCGTAAGGCCTGCTGCCCGTTCAGCCTGGATCGCAACGGTTTTGTGCTGTCAGAAGGGGCGGCCGTTTTGTGCCTGGAAGAACGGGAAGCCGCGCTAGCTCGCGGGGCAACTATCCTTGGCGAAATCAAAGGCTATGGTAATTATTCCGATGCCGTCGATTTTACTGCCCCAGCCGAAGACAAGCTTGCCCGGGTCAAGACTATCGCGCGAGCATTGGACCAGGCGGGATTGGCGGCGGCTGATATCGACTATATCAATGCACATGGCACCTCTACGCCGCTCAACGATCTGAACGAAACGCAGGCCATCAAACTGGCCTTCGGGGAAGCCGCTTTTAGCACACCGCTTTCCAGCACCAAATCTTATTCCGGGCATCTGATTGCGGCGGCGGGTAGTTTTGAATCCATTATCTGCCTGCAAGCCATGCAGCATCAGGTGATGCCCGCGACCTGTCACCTGACGAATGCCGATCCACAATGCGATTTGGATTACATCGGTGAGGGGCATCGCTCTGCACTGTTACAAAACACGCTGAATCTGAGCTTTGGTTTTGGCGGTGCCAATGCGGCCTTGGTGATTGGGCAGGCATGAGTATGGATCTCACTTATAGCGTGCAAGATGCTGAAGCCTGGGCCGCATTTTCTGGCGATTACAATCCGATCCATTTTGACCTGCAACAGGCGCGCAAGATCGGTGTGGCGCAACTGAGCGTACATGGCATGCGTGCGATGCTGGATATGAAACGCCACCTGAGCACAGCCCTGTTGGCTACAGCGCCGGATCAGGAGGGCTGTACCTTCCGCGCACGTTTGCGCCAGCCAGTGTTGTGCCAGACGTCGTATCAGTTGCAAATTGCCAGCAAGGGAAGCTCGGTGACCGGTGTGCTGCGGGACAGTACCACGCAGGAGCGCTGTTTTAGCAGCACGCTGACTTCGGCCCCACTCTTGCCAGTGAGTGCTGGCGTGAAGGAACACTCGCTAACGGCTGCTGAAGTGATGGCTCTAGCCCGCCGGTTTCCCGGAGAGGTCTCTGATATCACTCAGACCTGGGGGTTCTTTGATGCGCTTTTATTTCAGCTGTTGGTGCAATCCCCGGCAACGCTGGCGACGCTCAGCGCAGCGTTTCCCGAACTGGCTGCCGAGACGCTGCTCGACGTGTTCGCACAGATCCCGGTGGTGCAGACACACCATGAAACCCACTTTAGCGCCCAACTTTTTACCCCCGATCCCCATTTTCATCTTGAAGAGCGGCTGTACTACCAGATTTCGCCCATGCTGATCATGGGGGATAAACACAGCGGCCTGGTGTTACGGGCGGAGATCCAGGCTAACACGCTGTCGCAGCCGCTGATAACAACGGCAGTCACCTTGAAAACCTGGCCGTTGGTCAGTTAACAACATAAGGACATACCATGGAAAAGTACCAACAAGTTTACCTCACCGTCAGCGAAATGATCTGTGATGCCAAAGATCTCGAGATGGACGACCTCTCGCCAGAGATGCCCTTGCATCAGCTCAAACTCGACAGCCTGGATTACGTCGAACTGATGGTGCTGGCCAAGCGTGAATTTGGCGCCACGTTGAGTGCCGAAATGTTTATCGATAAACCCAATATGACACTGGGTGAACTGTGCCAATCTCTGGCCGAACAGCAAAAATAAGCCTATGACCAGACAATGGGTATTAGTGACCGGCGGTAGCCGGGGGATTGGCCGCGCGCTGGTGGAAGAGTTGGCCAAACGGTGGAACGTGGTGTTGACCTGCCGTAGCGATCGGTCGCCCTCAGCCGAGGTGATTGAGGCCTGCGCCGGTTTGCCTGGCTGGGTGGAAAGCGTTGCTTGTGATGGCAGTGATGAACAGGCGGTGAACCTTGTAGCGCCAGATCTGTTGGCCCGCCTCGGTGCGCCTTTGGCGGTGATCCATAATGCGGGGATCGCCCAAGACAGTCTGCACATCCAACAAACGAGTGAGCGCTGGCGGCAGGTGATCGACACCAACCTCAATGCCGTATTCTACTGGAACCGCCACCTGCTGCCAGCCATGATGGGGCAGGGCGAAGGTGCTATTGTACTGATGTCTTCGGTCACGGGGATCAAGGGCAATGTGGGGCAAACGGCTTACGCTGCCAGCAAATCGGCGATGATAGGCCTGGCCAAGTCGCTGGCGTTGGAGGTGGCGCGCTTTAACATCCGAGTGAATTGCCTGCTGCCTGGGATCATTCACAGTGAGATGACAGACGCGATCCCACCGGAGGCGCTGAAGGCGCTGCGCAAACAAATCCCACTGCGGCGTTTGGGCAAGGCCAGCGAAGTCGCCAGGGCGGCGGTATTTCTGATCGGCGATGACAGTCGTTATATGACAGGACAGAGCCTGATCCTCGACGGAGGGTTAACTGCCTGACCCACTTGGGACGAACATGTTCGTCCCTACAAATCCCGCACCTAAACCAGTGCGCATGCTGCGCCCGTTTCGGCTTTTTTATCCCTAAAACCAACCCTCCCTTGCGTTGGTGTTAGCGGTGATCATGCTTGTTTTTTTCTAAGAATTAACTTGGTTGTCACTGCGTATCATTTTTCATCATCTCGACTTATATATTCGCGATGCGAATTAATATCATTTGTAGAGCGCTCTCATTTTTGGCGCCAATCGGCGTATTCCACTTGCTGAAACCTTTCAATCCACAGGGGATTAGCTTTTTTAAGCTTTTATTATATGATTTTATTGGCAATTATTTATAAATAGTGACCTTGCTCATTATTGTAACGAATTATCATCAATGTGTGCACCTTGTCATACTTTGACAAATCTCTCTCACTTTTCATTTGATAATTCGCGTCGCGAAAAATAGTCTAGCTACAGTATCAAGGCCGAGGTGAATTTTATCACCCGGCACAATTTTACCCGATTAGGGTTTTTTTATTAGCGACCGTGCAGGGCAGTGGTGAACGCAGGCGGGCGCACTTTAAAGTCAAAGTCAAAGAGGAATTTTCTTATGGGTACGCACGGTGCTCAGCGTAAAACGCTGGCGCTCGCAGTCGCGGGTGCAATATTAGGAAGCGGATTCGTCATGGCCCCAGAAGCGCAAGCCGAAGGGTTTATCGACGATTCTACGCTGACCGGTGGGGTCTATTACTGGCAACGTCAACGCGATCGCAAAGACGTTGAAACCGGTGATTTTAAAACCAACCTCTCTCACTCCACCTGGAACGCCAACCTGGATTTCAACTCCGGCTATGCGGCGGACATGTTTGGCATCGATGTGGCGGCGTTCACCGCCATCGAAATGGCTGAATCCAGCGAGAGTGGCCACCCGAACGAAATCGCGTTCTCCAGCCGTAACCGTACCTATGATGAAGATTACTCCGGCGATAAAAGCGGTATCAGCCTGTATAAAGCGGCCGGTAAGTTCAAGTACGGCCCGGTCTGGGCGCGTGCCGGTTATATCCAGCCAAGCGGGCAAACGTTGTTGGCCCCGCACTGGAGCTTTATGCCGGGTACCTACCAGGGTGCTGAAGCCGGTGCCAACTTTGACTATGGCGATTCAGGTGCGTTGAGTTTCTCCTACATGTGGACCAACAAGTACAAAGCGCCTTGGCACATCGAGATGGACGACTTCCGTCAGAACGATCGCAAGACCGACGTTTCCTACCTGCACTCACTGGGTGCCAAATACGATTTCAAAAATGACCTGGTGCTGGAAGCCGCATTTGGCCAGGCGCAAGGCTACGTGAATCAGTATTTCACCAAGGCATCTTACAAGTTTGACCTGGCCGGTAACCCGATGACTACCAGCTACCAGTTCTACGGTGCTGAAGATCGTATCGGTGACAATAGCGATCCGAACAGCATCTATGATGGTCTGGCATGGTTGCAGGCGCTGACCTTCGGTTATACCACCGGCCAGTTCAACTGGCGTCTGGAAGGCACCATGGTCAAGGCGGAAGGTAACCAAGGCTTCTTCCTGCAGCGTATGACCCCGACTTATGCCTCCTCAAACGGCCGCCTCGATATCTGGTGGGATAACCGCTCCGACTTTAACGCCAACGGCGAAAAAGCCGTGTTTGGTGGCGTGATGTATGACCTGAGCAACTGGAACCTGCCTGGTATGGCCGTCGGCGCTTCCTACGTTTACGCCTGGGACGCCAAGCCAAGCACCAACCCGATTTACGATCAGAGCCAGCGCCTGAGAGAGAGCGCTTACAGCCTGGATGCGATTTACACCATGCAGGACGGTCGCGCCAAAGGCACTCTGTTCAAACTGCACTTCACGCAGTATGACAACCATTCCGATATTCCAAGCTGGGGCGGCGGTTACGGCAACATCTTCCAGGACGAGAAAGACGTCAAATTCATCGTTATCGCACCGTTCACTATCTTCTAATGCGCTCCCCGGTGGCCTGGCTGCCGGGGAAATGCCACAGGACTTTAACCATGAAAAAACTGATGCTGATTATCGCTGCGGTTGCCGGGCTTAGCGCCTGCTCGCAATCGGCCGCACCACCGGAAGATGTCAAGCTGCGCCAGGCCTACAGCGCCTGTATCAATACCGCGGAAGGTTCACCAGAGAAATTGCAGGCCTGCCAAGCGGTGCTGAACGTGTTGAAGCAAGAGAAACAGCACCAACAGTTCGCTGAGCAGGAAACCGTGCGGGTGCTGGATTACCAAAGCTGCATCCAGGCCGCCCATACCGGCAATGGCCAGGCGTATGACGCCAAATGCGGCAAGATTTGGAAAGAAATTCGCGCAAACAACAACTGATTACGCAAGAGGTTGCAGATGAACAAGTTTAAGATGAGTGCTCTCGCCGCCCTGACGGCTACCGTTGGGCTATTGGGCAGCGTAGGTTCTGCCATGGCCAACCAGCAGGTGGTTGATCAACTCAGCCAGCTGCAGGTCAATCTGAAGATGTTGGACAACCGTGCCGCTGAGAACGGCGTGGACTGTGCCAAGCTGGGTGCCGACTGGGCGTCCTGCCACAAGGTGCTGATCACCTTGACCAACGGCAATCAGGAAATCAAAGATAAAGACTGGGCGATCTATTTCCACAGCCCGCGCCAAACGTTGAAGGTTGATAACGACCAGTTCAAAATCACCCACATTACCGGCGATCTGTATAAGCTGGAGCCGACGGACAAATTCACCAGCTTCCCGGCCAATCAGGCGGTGGAAATCCCGATTATCGCTGAATACTGGCAGTTGTTCCGCACCGACTTCCTGCCGCGTTGGTATGCCACTTCCGGCGATGCTCAGCCGAAGATCCTGTCAAATACCGATACCGAAGATGTTAACCAGTTTGTTGCCCCGTTCACCGGTGACCAGTGGAAGCGTACCAAGGATGACAACAACATTCTGATGGTGCCGGAAAGCCGCTTCACCAAGAACCAGGATCTGAAAGTGTTGCCGATGGCATCGCTGCGTGGGCAAATCATCCCAACCCCGATGGAAGTTAAAGTCCATGCGAAGGATATTGACCTGAGCAAAGGCGTGGCGCTGGAGCTGAGCGCGTTGACCAAGCCAGCGGCAGATGCAGCAGCCGAGCGTTTTGCCTTGCTGGGCATTGAGAGCCAGGCGAACGGTTATCCGATCAAGACGGATATCAAGCCAGCGGCATTCAAAGGCGATCAGGCCGTGCCAGGTGCCTACCAGCTGAAGATTGGCGAGAAAGGTGCCGAGATCGTTGGTTTCGATCAGACTGGGGTGTTCTATGGTCTGCAATCCATCCTGTCGCTGATCCCATCCGACGGCAGCAAGAAGATCGCGACTCTGGATGCTAAAGATGCACCGCGCTTCCAATACCGCGGCATTTTCCTGGACGTAGCGCGTAACTTCCACCAAAAAGACGCCGTATTGCGCCTGCTGGATCAAATGGCAGCCTACAAGCTGAACAAATTCCACTTCCACCTGACGGATGACGAAGGTTGGCGCATTGAGATCCCTGGCCTGCCAGAGTTGACCGAAGTGGGCGGCCAGCGTTGTCATGACCTGAGCGAGACCACCTGCCTGATGCCACAATACGGCTCTGGCCCGGCACCGCACGGTGGCTTCTTCTCCCGTCAGGACTATATCGACATCGTTAAATATGCTCAGGCACGCCAGATTGAAGTGATCCCTGAAATCGACATGCCGGCGCACGCCCGTGCGGCGATTACTTCCATGGAAGCTCGCTACAAGAAGCTGCTTGCCGAAGGGAAAGAGAAAGAGGCCAACGAGTTCCGCCTGGTGGATCCGACCGATACCTCCAATACCACCTCTGTACAGTACTTCAACCGTCAGAGCTACCTGAACCCATGCCTGGATTCCTCCAAGAACTTCGTGGACAAAGTGATTGGCGAAGTGGCTCAGATGCACAAAGAGGCCGGTCAGCCGCTGAAAACCTGGCACTTTGGTGGGGACGAAGCGAAGAACATCCGTCTGGGCGCTGGCTATACCGACGTGAAAAACCCGGAAGCGGGCAAGGGCATCCTCGATCTGAGCAAAGAAGACAAGCCGTGGGCCAAATCGCAGGTTTGTCAGGCCATCATCAAAGACGGCAAAGTGGAAGATATGGAACACTTGCCAAGCTACTTCGGTCTGGAAGTCAGCCAGTTGGTGAAAGCGCACGGCATTGACAGAATGCAGGCGTGGCAGGACGGCCTGAAAGATGCCAAAGACTCGAAGGCCTTCGCGACCAAGCATGTGGCGGTGAACTTCTGGGATACCCTGTACTGGGGTGGTTTCGACTCGGCTAACGACTGGGCGAACAAGGGATATGACGTGGTGATCTCTAACCCGGACTACGTCTACATGGACTTCCCGTATGAAGTCAGCCCGGACGAGCACGGTTACTACTGGGGCACCCGTTTCAGCGACGAGCAGAAGATCTTCAGCTTTGCGCCGAACAACCTGCCGCAGAACGCCGAAACCTCGGTTGACCGTGACGGTAACCACTTCACCGCCAAGAGCGACAAACCATGGCCGGGCGCATATGGTCTTTCCGCCCAACTGTGGAGCGAAGTGGTGCGTACCGACCAGCAGATGGAATACATGATTTACCCACGTGCCGTGTCGCTGGCAGAACGTGCATGGCACCGCGCCAGCTGGGAGCAGGATTACAAAGCTGGCCGTGAGTACAAAGGTGGCGAAACCCATCAGGTCGATACCAAAACTCTGGATCAGGACTGGCTGCGCTTTGCCAACCTGATTGGCCAACGTGAGTTGGCCAAGATGGATAAAGCGGGCGTGAACTATCGTCTGCCGGTCCCAGGTGCACGCATCATCGGTGGTAAGTTGGAGGCGAATATCGCTCTGCCGGGCCTGGGAATTGAATATTCCACCGACGGCGGCAAACAGTGGCAGCGTTATGACGATAAAGCACGCCCATCGGTAGCGGGTGACGTGCAAATCCGTGCAATCAGCCCGGATGGCAAACGCTTCAGCCGTGCCGAGCCAGTGAAAGCGTAAGTGAGAACTCCGCCCACCTACGTGTCGGTAGAGGGGCGGAGATAGTGCGAGGTGAGAGCAAACTGCAATTGTGATAATTGAGTGGATATTTTTCCCCGGCCTGTCCGGGGATTTTTTTGCCTATCATCCGGGCATAAAAAAACCGCCATTTAGGCGGTTTTCGCGTTCTGGCTGGCCAGAATCAGTTCTTGTTGTGCAGCGTTTCGTTCTCGCGGCAATCACCGGTTTCACAGTGGCCGTACAGGTACAGGCTGTGGTTGGTGAGCTTGATACCGTGTTGCTTGGCGATATCGCGCTGACGCACTTCGATGGATTCGTCGCTGAACTCGATCACTTTGCCGCAGTCCAGGCAAATCAGGTGATCGTGGTGGTGTTGCTGAGTCAGTTCGAAAACCGACTTGCCACCTTCAAAATTGTGGCGGGTCACAATACCTGCGTCGTCAAACTGGTTCAGCACGCGGTATACCGTGGCCAGGCCAATTTCTTCACCCATATCTATCAGTTTTTTGTACAGATCTTCCGCACTGACGTGATGGCATGCCGGATCCTGCAAGACTTCCAGGATTTTGAGTCGCGGAAGAGTGACTTTTAAGCCAGCCTTCTTCAATGCGGAGTTGTTATCAGTCATGCGGATTCAGTCCTGTTACTATGCTAATCAAGTTGAGGCGTTCTCGCCTATGGCATCGGTTGGCACAAAGCGTTAATTGCGTCTCATTATAGAACCGGTTGCTGCAAATAGAAACCGCCGGTTGTTAACAAACATATCTTTGCACGTTTACAGGGTAATCATGCAAAGCTTTGATGGATGGGATAAACCGATATCTCAGTCTACCGTGGCGAGGTAGGAAGTTACAAACTTGTAGCTTCTATTGCTCTAATCCGTGATGCCGATAACAGAAGGGCGCGCTCTACGGCGCCCTTACTATGTGTTACCTATCCGCCGGGGCAGAGGCTTAGCCGACGATCTCGGCCAGGCTCAGCTCTTCAGTGATTTGCTTGACCCAGGCGTCTACACGTTCGTTGGTCAGCTCAGGTTGACGATCTTCGTCAATGGCCAGCCCGACAAAGTGATCATCGTCTGCCAGACCCTTGGAGGCTTCAAAATGGTAGCCTTTGGTTGGCCAGTGGCCGACGATGGCCGCACCGCGTGGTTCAATGATGTCGCGGATGGTGCCCATCGCATCGCAGAAATATTCCGCGTAGTCTTCCTGATCGCCACAGCCAAACAGCGCCACCAGCTTGCCGTTAAAGTCGATGTCTTCCAGCGTCGGGAAGAAATCATCCCAGTCGCACTGGGCTTCGCCATAGTACCAGGTTGGGATACCGAGCAGCAGGATATCAAACGCTGCCAGATCTTCTTTGCTGCTTTTGGCGATGTCGTGGATTTCTGCCACGTCGTTGCCGAATTTTTGCTGAAGCGTCTTTTGGATCATCTTGGCAATGTTTTCGGTATTGCCAGTGTCGCTGCCAAAGAAAATGCCTACATGAGCCATAGTAAAGATAACCTTTTAATTCAAATGAATGTGTTGCGTAAACGCGGCCTGAGGCGCTGCCAAGGGCAGGCTTGCTCAGCCGTAAATGCGTATCATGCCAGAAATTTGCCCTGAGGTTTTATCGCGTTTATGCGATGCCTCTGCGGAGGTGGAACCGATCTGGCGTCATCCTTAACGCCGTGCCGCCTATGCGGCAGCAGAGATCAGTGTTCTGGCTGTTCTTCTGCCAGTTGGGCCAACAGCATTTGTTCGATCAATTCGCTGCGGCTGATATTGCGCTGGTCGGCCAGTTTGTTAAGAGCATCTACCGCGTCTGCGTTGATTTTCAGCTCCACACGCCGTAATCCACGCACTTTGTCCCGTCGTAGCTGATTGCGCTTATTAATTCTAAGCTGTTCATCACGGGAAAGCGGGTTGGTTTTCGGGCGCCCTGGACGGCGTTCATCTGCGAACAGATCCAGCGTCGTGCGATCCGTTTGTTCTTTTGCCATTGTTGCGCTACTGCAAGGGAGTTTGCATCAAAAAGCGGTTTACGCTTCCAGACGGTTCGATTTACACAATTCGGGCCAATAAACCCTAACCCAAATTCACCCCCAGCCAAGCGCAGCTTCACACCTGGACAGGGTGGCAAAATTATAGCGCGCCATATTACCCCAGCAGATGGAGCGACGACAATGCCTAACTTAGCTACAAACGCGCTAAGCTATTCTCTCTAGCGCGTTTTTTCGCCACTTGAGCTCAGGGCTGGTCAATAAAGCGGTGGATTGCCCGTAATACGGCGTCCGGTTTCTCCGCATGGACCCAGTGACCGGAGCCTGCAACCACATAGGCGCGCGCCTGCGGGAACTGGCGGGCGATGTCATCGCGGTAGCTATCCTGCACGTAAGGCGAGAGGCCGCCACGGATAAACAGCGTCGGGTGCGGCCAGGGTGGAACCTCTTGCCAGCCGATAATGTTCTCATATTGCTCGATCAACACTGGCAGGTTGAACCGCCAACTGCCAGCATGGAAAGATTTCAACAGAAACTGGATCACGCCTTCTTCATCCAGCGTGGCCCGCATGAGCTGCGCAGCCTGCTGACGCTGGGTGATACCCGCATCGGTGACGGCTTGCAGTGCGGTAAAGATCTGGTCATGGCGGCGAGTGTCGTAATCCACCGGGGCGATATCGATCGCCACCAGCCGTTCAATCCGCTCCGGGGCTAGCGCGGTCAATGCCATCGCTGCTTTGCCGCCCATTGAGTGGCCGATCACGATGGCTCGCTCGATTTGCAAGTCGTCTAACAGCGTCAACAGATCCTGCGCCATCGCCGGGTAGGTCATCTCCGTCGCGCGCGGTGACAGCCCGTGATTGCGCAGATCGACCTTGATCACCGTATGCTGCTGGTTCAGGTCGCGCGCCAGCACGCCCAGATTATCCAGATTACCGAACAGACCGTGGATCAGCACGATTGGTAGGCTCGCTGGCGTAGCAGCCTCTGCGGCCAGTAATTGATAATGTAATTTCATGGTGAAGTTCATGATGTTGAGATAATGAGTTAGGTTATCATGATTGCAGAGATATTGGTTTGTTCGCAGAATTTTGCCGATATTTCATGGTATGGTGAGGGGTTGGCGGCCAAGGCGGTTGGCTAAAGTCTGCTTTTGCCGTTTGGGAGAACATTGTAGTGTTCGCACCCGCGCTTTTAACCTTATAATCCCATGGCTTGAATGCACCAATTGGCTTCAGGTTCATAAGTAGAAAAAACGTACTGGATAAAGATGAAAACTATTGAAGTCGACGAAGAACTTTACCGCTATATTGCCAGCCACACGCAACATATCGGTGAAAGCGCGTCTGATATTTTACGGCGTATGTTGAAGTTTACCGCAGGCCAGCCTGTGCGCACGGCCCCTGTGGTTGCCAGTGGTCAGGCAGAGCCGTCAGCGGCTGTCGTTGCAGCACAGCGTCCGCGCGATCGCGTGCGTGCGGTGCGCGAGCTGCTACTGTCGGACGAATATGCCGAACAGAACAAAGCTGTAAATCGTTTTATGCTGGTACTTTCCACCTTGTACACCCTCGATGCGGCGGGCTTTGCTGCGGCAACGGATTCGTTGCATGGCCGTACCCGTACCTATTTTGCTGGCGATCAGCAAACGCTGTTGGCCAACGGAACGCATACCAAGCCCAAGCATGTGCCAGGTACGCCTTACTGGGTGATCACCAATACCAACACTGGTCGTAAACGCAGCATGATCGAACACATCATGCAGGCCATGCAGTTCCCAGCGGAACTGATCGAGAAAGTTTGCGGCACCGTCTAATTTAGCGAACAGCCCGTCACGGTGGCCGTAAGCGACTCATTGCCCGGCCACAGTACTGGCATTTTAGGGAGTAGTCGATGGCTAATGACCCACGTGCCGGGCAACCCGCTCAGCAAAGTGATTTGATCAACGTAGCCCAGCTGACGTCGCAGTACTATGTGCTGCAACCAGAGGCCGGTAATGCTGCACATGCGGTGAAATTCGGTACCTCAGGGCATCGTGGCAGCGCGCTTCGTCAGAGCTTTAACGAAGCACATATCCTGGCGATCGCTCAGGCCATTGCCGAAGTGCGTCGTCAGCAGGGCACCACAGGCCCTTGCTACGTGGGTAAAGACACCCATGCGCTGTCCGAACCCGCCTTTATTTCCGTGCTGGAAGTGCTGACCGCCAACGGCGTTGACGTGGTGGTGCAGGAAAACAACGGCTTTACGCCAACCCCTGCCGTGTCACACGCTATCTTGTGCTTCAACCGTAAAGGGGGCGCGCAGGCAGATGGCATCGTGATTACGCCTTCGCATAACCCACCTGAAGACGGCGGCATCAAATATAACCCGCCAAACGGTGGCCCAGCCGATACCAACCTGACTTCCGTGATTGAAAAGCGTGCCAACGAACTGCTGAGCCTCAAGTTGCAGGGCGTGCAGCGTCAATCGCTGGATAAAGCCTGGACTGGCGGCCATCTGCATGCGCAGGATCTAGTGCAGCCTTACGTGGAAGGGCTGGTGGACATTGTCGATATGCCAGCCATTCAGCGTGCGGGCATGAAACTGGGCGTTGACCCGCTTGGCGGTTCTGGTATTGCCTACTGGCAGCGCATTGCCGAGCACTATAAGCTGGATCTGACGTTGGTGAATGATTCCATCGATCAGACCTTCCGCTTTATGCATCTGGACCATGACGGCATCATCCGTATGGACTGCTCGTCCGAATCGGCAATGGCTGGCCTGTTGGCCCTGCGCGACAAGTTCGATCTGGCGTTTGCCAACGATCCTGACTATGACCGCCACGGTATCGTCACGCCTGCGGGCCTGATGAACCCGAACCACTACCTGGCCGTTGCCATCAATTACCTGTTCCAGCATCGCCCGCAATGGGGTGGCAACGTTGCCGTGGGTAAAACGCTGGTTTCCAGCGCGATGATTGACCGCGTTGTGGCCGATCTGGGCCGCAAACTGGTGGAAGTGCCGGTCGGTTTCAAATGGTTTGTTGACGGCCTGTTCGACGGTAGCTTCGGCTTCGGCGGCGAAGAGAGCGCCGGTGCTTCGTTCCTGCGCTTCGACGGCACGCCTTGGTCTACCGATAAAGACGGCATCATCATGTGTCTGCTGGCGGCCGAGATCACCGCCGTTACCGGTGAAAACCCGCAGCATCACTATAACGATCTGGCCAAACGCTTCGGTGCGCCAAGCTACAACCGTATCCAGGCTCCGGCAACCTCCGCGCAGAAAGCGGCGTTGTCCAAGCTGTCACCGGAAATGGTCAAGGCCAGCACGCTGGCGGGCGATCCTATTACCGCGCGTCTGACGGCAGCTCCGGGTAACGGCGCTTCCATCGGAGGTCTGAAAGTGATGACCGACAACGGCTGGTTTGCCGCTCGCCCATCGGGTACCGAAGAGGCTTACAAGATTTACTGCGAAAGCTTCCTGGGTGCCGAGCACCGTGAAAAGATCGAGCATGAAGCGGTCGAGATCGTCAGCGAAGTGTTAGCTTCAGCCAAGTAATCTCTCCTTCGATAATGAAAAAGCGCTGTTTTTACAGCGCTTTTTTTATGCCTGCAATTTAGATATATCTAATTTCAGGTTACCTCTTGCGCATTTAGATATATCGATCTAGATTAGAGCCATTGACGTGGTTTAGATATATCTAAATGCGTCGATACTCATATCATCAATCAAGAGGTAACAACCATGATGTTTAATCGATTTGCACGCCACCACGACCAACGGGAAGAGGGGCATTGCCACCACCGCCGTGGCGGCCGTCATCACTTTGCTGGCCGCGGGGAACACGGCCGTGGTGGTGAAGAACATGGCCGGGGCGGTCGCGGGCGTCATCGCCTGTTTGAGCACGGCGATCTGCGTTTGGTGCTGCTGGCGCTGGTAGAGCGTAAACCTAGCCACGGCTACGAGCTGATCAAGGCGATCGAAGAGGCTTCTTCCGGCCTGTATGTGCCAAGCCCAGGCGTGATTTACCCAACCCTCACGCTGTTGGAAGAGCAAGACTTCCTGGAACCTGCGGTGGCTGGCAATGGCCGTAAGAGCTACCAAATTACCGAACTCGGCAAGCAGGAGCTGCAAAAGCATCAGGCGGCCATCGAAGTGATTTTTGCTCGCCTGGCTGGCGCAGGGCGTGACCATCGCCATGAGGGCAATCTGGCCGAAGGGATCTCCGAAGTGATGAATCGCCTGCGCTATCTGCTGCGCGGCAACATGATGCGTGCGGATTTGTCTCAGGAGCAGGTCGGGCGTATCAATCAGGCACTGCTGACCGCCGTGGAAGCTATCGAAGCCGAAATGGTATCGCCAAAACAGCCACAGGAGGATAACTGATGCCAGGTCACCGTTTCCGCATTACCGTAGAAGCCCTGACAGACCGTAAAGGCGAACCCGTCGACAAGCCGGAGTTGGTGTTTGAGGTGGAAAATCACGACGATATTCTGGCCATTGTTGAGCGCATTCAAGGGCGAGAGGATCTGAACTTTGGCGAACAGAACAGCGCGGCCTTTGCCGTCGGGCTCAAGCTGTTCTCTGAAGTGATGATAGAAAACCGCAAGCATCCGCTGTTTGAGCCACTGCGTGACTCGTTTAAAGAATTTATGATCGGTCTGAAGAAAGGGCCCACATCGTCGCAGGATTAAGGCATAAACCGATAGCCGACGCCGGTCTCAGTGAGCAAATGCCTGGGCCGCGCCGGATCGGTTTCCAGCTTTTGCCGCAGATGGCCCATATAGATGCGCAGATAGTGGCTGTGTTCGACGTAATTGGGTCCCCAGACGTGGCTGAGTAGCTGCCGCTGGGTGATCACCTTACCGGAGTTGGCCAGCAACTCGGACAGTAAGCGGAACTCGATGGGCGTCAGATGCAGATCTTCACCGTTACGCAAGACGCTGCGGTTGATCAGATCGACGGTGATATCGGAGAAGCTGACCAACGGGCTTTCCTGTTGGCTATTGGCGTGGCGGCGTAGCGCAACCCGCACCCGAGCCAGCAGTTCACCAATGCCGAACGGCTTGCTCAGATAGTCATCGGCACCCGCATCCAGGGCGGCAATCTTGTCCTCTTCGGCATGGCGTGCGGAAAGGACGATCACCGGCATGGCGCTCCATTGGCGCAGATCGCGAATGTAGTCCAGCCCGTCGCCATCGGGTAACCCCAAATCAAGAATGATCAGATCCGGCTTGCGCGTGCCGGCCTCTATCAGCCCACGCTGCAAGGTTTCACTTTCAAACACCCGTAACCCTTCGCTCTCCAGCGCGGTGCGCACGAAGCGACGGATCTCTTTCTCGTCTTCCACAATCAGAATGTTAGTCGGTGATGTGGTCACGGGGCCTCTACTCTTGGGTTACAAGTCAAAATCTGCTCCATCCAGTTCGGGTGGCTTTTCCAACGGCAGCATAAAGTGGAAACTGGCTCCGCCTTCGGCGCGGTTCTCCGCCCAGATGCGGCCGCCGTGTACTTCAATAATGGCACGACAAATCGCTAACCCCAAGCCGACGCCGGGGATCGCCGATTCTTTATTGCCACGGGAGAACTTGTCAAATATCAGTTGGGTTTGTTCCTCCGGGATACCGGGGCCATTATCCCAAACCTCCACTTCCAGCCAGTCCTTTACTGCGTGGGCGCGGATCCCGATGATAGCATCGGCACCGGCATATTTATTGGCATTTTCCACCAGGTTGGTGAATACCCGCTCTAACAGGCTGCCATCACAGTTGATCAATACCATCTCTGATGGCAACTCCACCTTTATCTCGTGCAATACCAGCAGCGGTTCCAGCATATGCAGCGAGGCACCGACGATCTCTTCCAGCGATTGCCACTCTTTACGCAGGTTAAAACCACCGGACTGAATGCGCGCCATATCCAGCAGATTGTTTACCAGGCGGGTGGTACTGAGCACCTGCTGGCGGATTTGGCTGGCCTGTGGGGCGTGGCTGGAGCCTTCGGTGGCCAGATCCAGCGTCAGGATCTCGGCCTGACCAAACAGCACGGTAAGCGGAGTACGCAGATCGTGAGAAAGGGCGGCCAGCAGCGAGTTACGTAGCTGTTCGCGTTCGGCGTCCAGCTTGGCTTCTTCGGCGCTGCGGGCCAGATGCAGGCGCTCCAGCGCGCTGGCGATCAGCACCGCAAAGGTCTGTAACAGGCGCTGTTGCTCTGGCACCATCAGCTGACGCAGGTTGTTCGGTTCAATCGCCAGCAGGCCAAAGGTCTGTTTGGAGGTGCTGAGCGGTAGCAGTTGGTACGGCACGCCGGGCAGGGTGTCGGTACCGGCCCCGGCGGGTAAGCCTTTGCCATAGCTCCAGCGGGCGATGGCTTCATCCACCGACAGCAAGCCACCTTCTTCACCCACCATCTGCTGCAGGGAGCCATCCTCCTGAGGTAGCAGCAGCACGGTTTTGGCCTGGAAGCTGCTGGAGATAAAATGACGGCTGGTTTTGGCAATATCTTCTTTGCTCAACGCCTGGCTGAGCCCACGAGACATCTCATATAAATGGCGCGCCCGTTGTTCGCGATAGCGTGCCACCCGAGCCTGATAACGCACCCCGGCGGTCAGATTACCAATGGTGATACCGACGATCAGCATCACGGCAAAGGTCAGCAGGTATTGCATATCACTGACGGCGAACGACCATTCGGGCTGTACGAAGAACAGATCGAAGCTGGCGACGTTGATCACCGCGGCCAGCACCGAAGGCCAACGGCCAAAGAACAGGGCGACAAGTGCCACGCCCAACAGGTAAACCATCACCAGGTTAGCCGAATCAATGCCCGGCAGTAGCCATTGCGACAGCAGCGTGATGATGGCACATAAAATGACGGCAACGGCGCAGCCCCGCAGCTGGAATCGCCATTTTTCGCTAAAGGTGCGGTTATCATGCTCTTTGGCCTGCGGCTGCGGCGTATCGTTTTCCAGCGCTACAATCACCAGGTCGAGATCCGGCCCAAGCTGGCCAAGGCGATCGGCAAAGCTGCCGCGCAGCTTCCAGCGCTGTTCGCCACGGCGGCCAATAATGATTTTGCCCAGGTTATGTTCCCGGGCATAGCGCAGTACCGCACGTTCTTCAGAAGGATCGGAAAGGGTGGCGGTTTCAGCCCCTAATTCTTGCGCCAGCCGCAAGGCCCGCAGAATGGCTCGCCGTTGGTTTTCCGGCAGACGGTGCAGCTTGGGGGTTTCGACATACACGGCATGCCAGTGGCAACCGAGGCGCGCCGCGAGCCTTGCTGCGATGCGCACCAGTTTTTCGCTACCGCTGTTATGGCCGACGCACAGCAGGATGCTGTCCCGGGTGTGCCAGACTTTTTCACGCCCCTGGTTATCGCGGAAGGCCCGCATCTGATCGTCAACGCGGTCGGCGGTGCGGCGTAGTGCCAGCTCACGTAGAGCGATCAGGTTACCTTTACGGAAGAAATGCTCGATGGCGCGTTCGGCCTGGCCTGGGATATAGACCTTACCTTCGTTGAGCCGCTGACGCAGATCGTCTGGGGGCAAGTCCACCAACACCACTTCGGTGGCCTCGTCAAACACGTGGTCAGGCACGGTTTCCCTGACGCGAACTCCGGTGATACCGCCGACAACGTCGTTCAGGCTTTCCAGATGCTGGACGTTAACCGTGGTCAGCACATCGATACCGGCATCCAGCAGTTCGTCTACATCCTGCCAACGTTTGGGATGGCGTGAACCCTGGGCGTTACTGTGTGCCAGCTCATCCATCAGGATCAGGGCCGGGTGGCGTGCTAAAGCGGCATCGAGATCGAATTCCTGCACCTGGCGGCCACGATGTTGGATGCGTTTTGCTGGCAGGATCGACAGCCCTTGCAGCAACGCCGCCGTTTCCTGGCGGCCGTGGGTTTCCACCACGCCAATCAGCACGTCCAGCCCCTGCGCCCGTTGCCGCTGGGCCTCCTGCAACATGGCGTAGGTTTTACCTACCCCGGCGCAGGCCCCGAAGAAGACCTTCAGTTTGCCGCGTGGCTTTTCATTGGCTAACGCCAGCAGGCTGTCTGGATCGGGGCGTTGCAGTTCGTCATCCACCATCAAATTTCCTTGTCGGTCTTAACCTGGTTGCTGCACCTAATCGTGTTACAGGTGGAAGTCATGCAGATCACCGACACGCCGTGAACCCGTCCATTGGGGCTCGAATCGCGCATCCTTGCGCTCAACGGTCGGTTAACCTGCATGACTTCCACCTGCCTCAAGCTTTTGGTGTCGCGGTATTAAACACGGCTAGTTAGCCTTATTTCAACGCATCCAGCGCCATATTCAGCTTCAGCACGTTGACCACCGATTCCCCCATAAAATTGGGCGTGGCGCGCTCGGTATTTTCATCAATCAGCTTGGCAATTTGTTCCTGTGGCAACTGACGAGCGTTGGCGACACGCGCTAACTGGTACTTGGCGGCGGCCAGCGAAATCTGCGGATCCAGGCCACTGCCGGAAGCGGTCAGCAGGTCGACCGGGATCGGCCCGCTCATCGCCGGATTCGCCTGGCGCAGCTGCGTTGCCCGCTCACCGATTGCTTTATCCAGCGCCGGGTTGGTGGCGGCCAGATTACTGCCGCCGGATGCCATCGCATTATAGGCCGAATCGCTGGTGGCAGAAGGGCGCCCCCAGAAATAATCCGGTTGGGTAAAATGCTGGCCAATCAACGCCGAGCCGACAGCTTTATCCCCTTGATAGAGTAACGAGCCATTGGCCGTCCCGCTGAACAGCAACTGTGACAGCCCAGTGGTGAGTAATGGATAAGCAATACCGGTGATCGCCGTCAGCAGGATCAGCATAACTAAAGAAGGACGTAAATAAGACATCATGAATTCCTTATTTTCTTAGCCGGCCATATTCAGCGCGGTCAGCAGCAGGTCGATCAGCTTGATACCTACGAACGGTACCAGCAGGCCACCCACACCATACAGCCACAGGTTACGACGCAGCAGTGCGGCGGCGCTCATTGCCTTATAGCTCACCCCTTTCAACGCCAGCGGGATCAGGAAGACGATCACCAGAGCGTTGAAGATCACCGCCGACATAATCGCCGAGGCGGGGGAGTGCAGTTGCATTACGTTCAGCGCATTCAACTGCGGATAGGTTGCCGCGAAGGCCGCCGGGATAATGGCAAAGTACTTCGCCACATCGTTGGCGATACTGAAGGTGGTCAATGAACCGCGCGTCATCAGCATCTGCTTGCCGATATGCACCACTTCGATCAGCTTGGTCGGGTTGGAGTCCAGATCGACCATGTTGCCCGCTTCCTTGGCTGCCTGCGTCCCCGAGTTCATGGCAACTGCCACGTCGGCCTGCGCCAGTGCTGGGGCGTCGTTGGTGCCGTCGCCGGTCATCGCGACCAGGCGTCCTTCCGCCTGATACTGACGGATCAGCGCCAGTTTGGCCTCTGGTGTGGCTTCCGACAGGAAGTCATCCACGCCGGCTTCGGCTGCAATGGCGGCGGCGGTCAGGCGGTTATCCCCGGTGATCATCACCGTCTTGATGCCCATCTTGCGCAGTTCGGCAAAGCGTTCTTTAATCCCGCCTTTGACGATGTCTTTCAGCGCCACTACCCCCAGCACGCGTGGCCCTTCGGCGACCACCAACGGCGTACCGCCGGTACGAGCGACGCTTTCCACCAACTCGTCTACCGCACGCGGGAAGTGGCCATTGTTGGATTCGACGTGGCGGCGAATGGCGTCCACCGCCCCTTTACGGATCATCCGGTCCTGCACGTTGACACCGCTCATGCGGGTTTGCGCAGAGAAAGGCACGAAGGTGGCGTTCAACGCCTGCAAATCACGTTCGCGCAGATTGAAGCGCTGCTTGGCCAGCACCACGATACTGCGGCCTTCCGGCGTTTCATCGGCTAACGAAGAGAGTTGGGCGGCATCGGCCAGCTCTTGCTCTTTTACCCCGGGTGCCGGCAGGAATTCTGATGCTTGACGGTTACCGAGGGTGATGGTACCGGTCTTGTCCAACAGCAATACGTCAACATCACCGGCGGCCTCAACGGCGCGCCCGCTGGTGGCGATCACGTTGGCACCCAGCATACGGCTCATCCCGGCGACGCCGATAGCGGACAACAGCCCACCGATGGTGGTCGGGATCAGGCAGACCAGCAAGGCAACCAACACGGTGATCGACACTATGCTGCCGCTGCCTGCGGCTTCCACGCTGTATTGCGAGTAAGGGAACAGGGTAGCGGTCGCCAGTACGAACACGATAGTCAACGCCACCAGCAAAATGGTCAGCGCCACTTCGTTTGGGGTTTTACGGCGTTTGGCACCTTCGACCATAGCGATCATGCGATCGAGGAAGGTTTCGCCCGGGTTGACGCTACACTGCACCACCAGCCAGTCGGACAGGATACGCGTCCCGCCGGTCACGGAGGAGAAGTCACCGCCGGATTCACGGATCACTGGTGCAGATTCACCGGTGATGGCACTTTCATCGACCGAGGCGCCGCCTTCCAGCACTTCGCCATCGCAAGGGATGGTGTCACCGGCTTCCACCAGCACGATATCCCCTTTACGCAGGCTCTCGGCCGAGACTTTCTCGGTGGCCCCATCACGCTTCGGCGTGGCGAGTTTCTTCGCCCAACTGGTTTTCTTGGTGCCCTTCAGGCTTTCCGCCTGAGCCTTGCTGCGTCCTTCCGCCAGCGCCTCGGCGAAGTTGGCGAACAGCACGGTAAACCACAGCCACATGGCGATGCTGCCGGTGAAGGCCGCGCTACCTTCGGCGTTGCCTGAAAGCACCGCCAGCCAAATGACCGAAGTCAGGATACTGCCGAGGTACACCACGAACATCACCGGGTTACGCCACTGAACGCGTGGGTCCAGCTTTTTCACCGCATCGATCAGCGCGGTACGCATCAGTGCCGGTTCAAACAGTGCGCGTTGTTTGCGAGTCATCTTGTTCTTCTCTCTGTTATGACTGTTAATTGGCCAACCACAGTTGTAAATGTTCGGCTACCGGGCCTAGTGCCAGTGCAGGAACGAAGGTCAAGGCACCGACGAGCAGGATGGTACCGACCAGCAGGCCGATAAACAGTGGCCCGTAGGTTGGCAGCGTGCCGTTCCCCGCCGGTTGGCGTTTTTTGACACACAGCGAACCCGCAATGGCCAGCACCGGCAGGATCACCCCGAAACGGCCAACAAACATCGCCAAGGCCAGCAGCAGGTTGTAGAACGGCGTGTTGACGCTCAGGCCAGCAAAGGCGCTACCGTTGTTGTTGGCTGCCGAAGAGAAGGCATACAGCACTTCACTGAAGCCATGCGCCCCTGGGTTGAGGATGCCAGCACGGCCAGCGTCGGTAGCAATCGCCAACGCGGTGCCCAGCAGTACCAAGGTTGGCGTCACCAGGATTGCCAGCGCGGTCATCTTCATGTCATAAACATCGATCTTCTTGCCCAGATATTCCGGCGTGCGGCCAATCATCAGCCCGGCGATAAATACCGTCAGCAGTACGAACAGCAGCATGCCGTACAGGCCGGAACCGACGCCGCCGAACACCACTTCGCCAATCTGCATCAGCCACATCGGCACCATGCCACCCAGCGCGGTAAAGGAGTCATGCATGGCGTTGACGGCACCGCAGGAGGCCGCAGTGGTTACCGCCGAGAACATGCTGCTGGCGAGAATGCCAAAGCGGGACTCTTTACCTTCCATATTGATGTTGCTGCTACTGCCAAGCGCGCTCAGATGCGGGTTGCCAGCCAGTTCAGCATTCATCACCACGATCACCGCAACGATAAAGATCAGCGCCATGGCCCAGATCAGCGCGTGACCCTGACGGTTTTCACCGGCGACCTGACCAAAGGCGAAGCACAGGGCGCAAGGGATCAGGAAGATCGCCAGCATCTGTACAAAGTTGGTCAATACGGTCGGGTTTTCAAACGGATGTGCCGAGTTGGCACCGAAGAAGCCGCCACCGTTGGTGCCGAGCATCTTGATTGCTTCCTGCGAGGCCACTGGCCCCATCGGCAAGGTCTGCTGTGCCCCTTCCAGCGTGGTCACATGCAGGTAAGGCAGAAAGTTCTGCAATGTCCCCTGGCTGACGAAGAACAGCGCGATCAGCAGCGACAGCGGCAACAGCACATACAGGGTAATGCGCAGAATATCGATCCAGGCGTTACCGATGGTGGCGCTGGAACGACGTGCAAAGGCCCGGATCAGGGCAAAGGCAACGGCGATACCGGTGGCGGCAGACAGGAAGTTCTGTACCGTTAACCCGGCCATCTGGCTGAGATAGCTGAGGGTGTTTTCCCCGCTGTAGGCCTGCCAGTTGGTATTGGTGACGAAGCTGACGGCGGTATTGAACGCCAGATCCCAAGATAAACCGGGGAACCCTTGCGGGTTGAGCGGTAAGGAACCCTGTGCCATCAGCAGCACCAACAGCAGCACCAAACCGAGGATATTGAACCACAGGATCGCCAGTGCGTATTGCCACCAGGTCATCTCGGCGATGTCATTACCGCAGCAACGCCAGACGGCTGCTTCCACATGGCGCAGCACCGGTAGTGGCTCACCCTCGATCAGGCGAGCTATAAAGCTGCCCAGGGGACGAGCCAGCACCAGAAGCACCAGCACAAAGCTGGCGATCAACAAGAAGGCTGAAGCTGCCATCAGAAGTCCTCCGCATTAAACAGGGCATAAACCAGATAGCCCAACAGCAGCAGGACCAACAGCGCACCACCAATAACGCTGAAACTCACGGGACACCTCCAGAGGTGTTGTTTTTGATAGCCTGAGTGTAGGGAGGGCAGTAGAAAGAAGATGAAAAAATAGCGGGGCCGGGTGTAAAAAAAGTATAAAAATGATTGAAATATAGACAGAAAACGTATGGTTTATCAGTTAAGGCTATCAGTCGCCCCTCACCCCTGCCCTCTCCCACAGGGCTGAGGAATCCCCACAAAAAAATGAAAGGCACGATGAAGTGTGATCTACTGGTTGCGCTAACAAAACAGAAGAGACCTCATCGTGCCTTTACAAACAGTTTGCCAGAAATTT
>Ga0256408_1000071_pt1 | contig 190359 bp, 176 predicted proteins | sample PhyAR1_FD_185998 | JGI IMG/M metagenome (GOLD analysis project Ga0256408, IMG submission 185998) | Leaf surface microbial communities from alfalfa plants in UC Gill Tract Community Farm, Albany, California, United States - DLSL A.R1 | ecosystem: Host-associated > Plants > Phyllosphere >...
TCGCTTTTCTCTGCCGAAGTGCCCGGAGGCGCCTCGCTGACCGGCCGGCTTATTCGCCGTTGTTCCGTGTCAGTGGAGGCGCATTATAGGGAGTTATTCCGGGCTGACAAGACTTAAATGCAAAAAAGTTTTCAAGCGCGCTATTTTTCATCAAGACGTCTTAAAAACCATCACAATCGGCTGCATTTGTTGAATTTTGCGCCGATAACCTGTGTCAGGTGGCATACTGAAAGAGATAAATAGAAGAAGGAATATGATATATGCCATTAAGCGCACAGCATTTAGCCGCTCAGAAAAACCTTTCTTATGTTCTGGCAGAGAAGCTGGCCCAGCGGATCTTAACCGGTGAGTATGCGCCAGGCTCCATTTTGCCTGCAGAGATGGAGCTAGGGGAAGAGTTTGGCGTAAGCCGAACGGCCGTCAGAGAAGCAGTAAAAACATTAACGGCGAAGGGGATGGTGTTGCCGCGTCCTCGTATCGGTACGCGCGTTATGCCCAAGGGAAGCTGGAACTTCCTCGATCAGGAGCTGCTCTCCTGGTGGATGACCGATAATAACTTCCAGGAGGTGATTAACCACTTTCTGGTTTTGCGCAGTACGCTAGAGCCTCAGGCCTGCAGGCTGGCGGCCGAGTTGGGCAGCGCCGAGCAGAAAGCGCATCTGAATACGCTGATGGAAGAGATGGTGGAGTTAAACCAACATTTTCATCGCGAACGCTGGTTAGATGTGGATACCGCCTGGCACGAACATATCTATGCGATGAGCAGTAATCCCTTCCTGTCGTCGTTTGCCACACTGTTTCACTCGGTTTATCACACCTACTTCAACTCTATTACCCATAATGAAGTGGTTAAACTTGAAAATCATCAAGCCATTGTGAATGCCATTCAAGATAGCGATGGCGAACGCGCCTTCAGCGCATGTCAGGCGTTACTTAACACGCCTCACCCGCCGGAGACTAAATAACAGGACGCAGTATGACCAAGAAAAAAGCACGCAGCATGGCGGGTTTGCCATGGATTGCGGCGATGGCCTTCTTTATGCAGGCGTTGGACGCCACTATTCTCAATACCGCGCTACCGGCTATAGCGCAAAGTCTTAACCGCTCCCCACTGGCGATGCAGTCGGCGATTATCAGCTATACCCTGACCGTCGCGATGTTGATCCCGGTCAGCGGCTGGCTGGCGGACCGTTTCGGTACGCGGCGCATCTTTATGCTGGCGGTTTCGCTCTTCACTCTGGGATCGCTGGCCTGCGCACTATCAAACTCACTGGGGATGCTGGTTGTTTTTCGCATCGTGCAGGGGATAGGCGGCGCAATGATGATGCCGGTTGCCCGCCTCGCACTGCTGCGAGCCTATCCGCGCAGTGAATTACTCCCGGTACTCAACTTTGTCACCATGCCCGGTCTGGTAGGCCCCATTCTTGGCCCGGTTCTGGGCGGGGTGCTGGTCACCTGGGCCAGCTGGCACTGGATATTCCTGATCAACATTCCGATTGGCATTGCCGGGCTGTTCTACGCGCGTAAATATATGCCGGACTTTACTACGCCGCGCCGCCGTTTCGACATGAGCGGTTTTCTGCTGTTCGGCGTAAGCCTTGTGCTCTTCTCCATCGGCATCGAGCTGTTTGGTGAGAAACTGGTGGCCAGCTGGCTGGCGCTCACCATTATCTTCAGCAGCATCGTGCTGTTCTATGCCTATATCCGTCACGCTCGACGTCACCCCACGCCGCTCATTGCTCTACCAATATTCAAGACTCGCACCTTCTCGGTTGGGATTGCGGGCAACATCGCCTCGCGCCTTGGTACCGGCTGCGTTCCTTTCCTGATGCCGCTGATGCTTCAGGTCGGCTTCGGCTATACGGCACTTATTGCGGGCTGCATGATTGCGCCTACTGCGATAGGGTCGATTCTGGCGAAATCCACCGTGACTCAGGTATTACGCTGGTTCGGCTATCGCAAAACGCTGTTTGGCGTAACGGTCATCATTGGCGTCATGATTGCGCAGTTTGCGCTTCAGTCGCCGTCGATGGAGGTGTGGCTGCTGATCCTGCCGCTCTTTATATTAGGAATGGCGATGTCCACGCAGTTCACGGCCATGAACACCATTACGCTTGCCGACCTGACCGACGAGAACGCCAGCAGCGGTAACAGCGTCCTGGCCGTTACCCAACAGCTATCGATTAGCCTTGGCGTTGCCGTCAGCGCGGCGGTATTGCGGTTTTATGAAGGGTTTGAGAGCGCCAATACCATTGAGCAGTTCCACTACACCTTTATTACCATGGGCGTGATCACCCTGATATCGGCATCCGTCTTCCTGTTGCTCAAACCGAAAGATGGGCGGAACCTGATTAAAGAGCGGCACAAGCCTTAAGCGGAGCCGCGCGTCATCAGCACCGGCGTCAGCTGTAGCCGCTGCTGGGAAAGGGTCGGATCGGCAATGCGGTGGGTCAGAACATCGATCGCCAGCTCACCCAGTTCATCCTTAGGCTGATGAACGGTGGTGAGCGGCGGCGTCATGTAACGTGCCAGCTCGATATCGTCGTAACCGATGATGGCCATATCGTCCGGGACTTTAAGTCCCGCCTGATACAGCGCCTGATAAGCGCCAACGGCCATCGCATCGTTTCCGATAAATACCGCCTGAGGCCGCTCCTGCTGCGCCAGCAGCGCCTGCATGGCTGCTACGCCACCACCGAACTCAAAGTCACCGACGATCTCATCGCCTTCACGCACGGTCAGCCCTGCCCGGGCCATGGCCGCGCGATACCCTTCCAGACGTAACCGCGCGGGGGTTTTATCCAGCGGGCCGGTAATGCAGGCGATACGGGTGAAGCCTTTATCAATCAGATACTGGGTGGCCATATCGCCGCCCAGTAGCGAGTTGTCCTGAATGATATCGATATCGCCCTCAAAGGGGGCCCAGTCCATCATGACGGTGGGAATAGAGGGATAGCGCTGGATAATCTCCCGCGAAAGCTGATGCGTCTCGGTACAGAGCACCAGCAGCCCGTCGACGCGCTTTTGCATCAGCGTCTCCAGGTTACGGTTCATCCGCTCTTCATCGCCTTCGGTATTACAGAGCACCAGGCTATAGCCACGTTCGAAACAGCTGCGCTCAACGCCGCGCACCAGTTCAGAGAAGAAGGGGTTAGAGCTGGCGGTGATCAGCATCCCAATAGTGCGCGTCTGCTTGAGCTTGAGACTGCGCGCCAATGCCGAAGGAGCGTAGTTAAGGCTTTTGATCGCCTCTTCCACCTTTTCCCGAATCGCGTCGCTGACAAAGCGATCGTTATTGATGACGTGCGAAACCGTCGAGGTGGAAACGCCCGCCAGGCGGGCAACGTCCTTCATGGTGGCCACGCTTTACCCCTGCTGACTCAAGAAATCGTTGATCTCGTTACGCCATGGCACAGAGGGCTGCGCGCCTTTGCGCGTAACGGCAATCGCCGCCGCCGCATGGGCAAACACAATGGCCTCATCAAGCGGCTTATCCTCCAGCAGCGCGGTCACCAGTGCGCCGTTAAAGGTATCACCCGCCGCAATCGTATCAATGGCGTTGACCTTAAAGCCCGGCACCCGGCGGCCCTCACCGTTGACGCTGGCCCATACGCCGCGGCTGCCAAGGGTAACGATCACCGTACCGATGCCTTTATCGTGCAGCGCGAGCGCCGCTCGCTCGGCATCGCTGTCGCTTTCTACGCGAATGCCCGTCAGCTTTTCCGCTTCGGTTTCATTCGGGGTGATAATGTCCACCAGCGCCAGCAGCTCGTCAGATAATACACGCGCCGGTGCCGGGTTCAGTACGACAGTGGTATGATTTTCATGGGCAATTTTCGCGGCGGCCAGCACGCTTTCGACCGGCGTCTCCAGCTGCATCAGCAGCGCGTCCGCATCGGTAATCAGTGCCTGCTGAGCGGCAACCCGCTCGGGAGAGAGGGCAGCGTTGGCTCCCGCATGAATACCGATGACATTCTCCCCTTCGCCATTAACAAAAATCAGCGCGACGCCGGTAGACTCCTCATCAACCACGCTCACGGGCGCAACGTTAATGTTATCGTTGACCAGCTGGGCGCGGATCCGCTCGCCGGTATCGTCGCTGCCGGTGCAGGCGATAAATGCAATATGCGCTCCGCTGCGCCCGGCGGCCACCGCCTGGTTTGCCCCTTTACCGCCAAAGGCAACCTGGTAATGGGTTCCGGTCACGGTTTCGCCCGGCATCGGGAAAGCGTCAAGGTTGAGAATGTGATCGGCATTGATGCTGCCAAGGACAACGAGCTTACCTGCTGTTTTCATGGTGGGATCATCCTGTAAGGTACGCCACCGTGTGGTGGCGTAAGCCTTAAAACGTGATTACTGTTTAATAACCAGCTTCAGGTCAACCGGGTATTTCGCCTGAACCTTTTCGCCTTTCAGTACTTTATCAGCAGTTTCAACGCCTTTCGCGCCGATCTGCTCAGGCAGCTGGGCAATGGTTGCCGCCAGCTTGCCGTCGTTTACCGCTTTCTCACCGTCCGGCGTGCCGTCGAAGCCCACCACCATCACGTCGGATTTACCCGCCGTCTGCAGCGCGCGCAGTGCACCCAGCGCCATCTCATCGTTCTGAGCGAATACGGCCTGCACATCAGGATGCGCGGTCAGCAGGTTCTGCATCACGTTCAGCCCTTTGGTGCGGTCGAAATCTGCGGGCTGGCTGGCCAGCACGTTAAATTTATGCGCCGTCACGGCCTGCTGGAAGCCCTCGCCGCGCTCGCGAGCGGCAGAGGTGCCTGCAATACCCTGCAGCTCAATCACCTTCGCGCTTTCACCAGCTTTCTTGGCGATGTAATCACCGGCAATTTTGCCGCCCAGCACGTTATCAGAGGCGATATGGCTCACGACTTCACCTTTGGCCGCTACGCGGTCCAGGGTGATCACCGGGATTTTAGCCTGGTTCGCCATCTTCACGGCGTTACCGACTGCATCAGAATCGGTCGGGTTGATCAGCAAGATTTTAGTGCCGCGCACGGTCAGGTCCTGCACGTTAGCGAGCTCTTTCGCCGGGTTGTTCTGAGAATCCAGCACCACCAGGTTATAGCCCAGCTTGTCGGCCTCTTTCTGTGCGCCATCCTTCAGTGAAACAAAAAATGGGTTGTTCAGGGTAGAGATCACCAGCGCAATGGTGTCTTTCGCCATCGCGTTTGCGCTCACGGTTGCACTCAGTGCGACAGCAGAGACCAGAGTAGCCAGTTTTTTCATGTTCATAATCAGATGTCCTGTAATGTCATTTATTACTGTTTTTTGTTGTCTACCAGCACCGCCAGCAAAATCACCACTGCCTTAACGATCATCTGGTAATAGGAAGAAACACCCAGCAAGTTCAGTCCGTTGTTAAGGAAACCAAGGATCAGTGCACCAATCAGCGTACCTACAATACGTCCTTTACCCCCCGCGAGGCTGGTACCGCCTAAGACAACCGCAGCGATGGCATCCAGCTCGTAGCCGGTACCGGCCGTAGGTTGTGCAGAGGAGAGGCGCGCCACTTCAATGATGCCCGCCAGCGACGCCAGCAGGCCACTCAGGGAGTAGACGATGATTTTGACTTTATTGACGCTGATCCCGGAGAGGCGCGTGGCCGCTTCGTTACCGCCCAGGGCATAGATATAGCGGCCCAGGCGGGTGTGGTGCAGCATATACCACGCGGCCAGGAAGACGATGCCCATAATCCATACCGGCGTCGGGATACCCAGCGGACGGCCAATACCAAACCAGCCAAAGAGATCGGCGTTATCGGTAAAGCCGGTATTTACCGGGCTGCCGTTGGTATAGACCATGGTCACACCGCGCAGCAGCAGCATCATGACCAGCGTGGCGATAAACGCCTGCACCCGGCCTTTCGCGACAATCACCCCGGTCATTGCCCCTACCGCAGCGCCCAGCGCCAGCGCGGCCGCAATGGCCACCAGCGCGTTAACTTCCATTCCGACAATCGAGGCCGCCACCGCGCCGGTGAGCGCCAACAGCGAGCCCACGGAGAGATCGATCCCCGAGGTCAGGATCACCAGCGTCATCCCCACCGCCATAATGGCGTTCACCGAGGTCTGCTGCAGAATGTTAAACAGGTTATTGATGGTGAAAAAGTTAGGGCTCATCGTGGAGACAATCGCAATCAGCACCAGCAGGGCAATCAGCGATTTTTGTTCCATCAGCCACGCCTTATTAACGTAGCGGCGGGGGGTAACGGTCTGGGTACTCATATCGTTGACTCCTGGGTCTCGCGATTTAGCTTGCCGACGGCGGCGGCCATCAGCACTTCCTGGGTTGCCTGCTCACGGGTGAACTCGCCACCCAACTCTCCTTCATGCATCACCATGATGCGATCGCTCATGCCAAGCACCTCTGGCATTTCTGACGACACCAGAATGATGCTCAGCCCATCCGCTTTAAACTGGTTGATGAGCTGATAGATCTCTTTTTTGGCACCGACGTCAACGCCGCGCGTGGGTTCGTCGAGGATGAGTACCTTCGGGCGCGTCATCAGCCCGCGGGCGATAGCGATTTTTTGCTGGTTGCCGCCGGAGAGCAGGCCGATAGGCTGCTCCATAGAGGGCGTTTTAACGTTAAACAGGCGGATAAAGTCGCTTACTGCCTGCTGCTCATCGCTATGCTTCAGGCTGCCGCCGCTGCGGCTAAAGTAGCGCAGCGCGGTCAGGGACATGTTCTCTTTCACTGACATGCCCAGTACCAGGCCATCGCGCTTACGATCCTCTGAGATATAGACGATACCGTTGGCCAGGCCATCCTGCGGCGAACGGGTCACGACCTCACGACCGTCGAGGGTAACGGTGCCGCCGGTACGCGACAGCGCGCCATACAGCACCTTCATCAGTTCGGTACGTCCTGCGCCCATGAGTCCGGCGACGCCGAGGATTTCACCCTGCCGCAGGGTAAAGGAGACATCGTTCACCCCCGGTCCGCTCAGATTATCGACCTTCAGGCGCATCTCACCCGGTGCTTTATCAAGATGTGGATACTGATCTTCCAGCTTGCGTCCCACCATCATCTCAATCAGCGTATCTTCCGTGAGCGAGTTAACCTCACGCTCGGCGATAAACTGCCCGTCACGGAAGACGGTCACGTCATCGCAAATCTCGAAAATCTCTTTCATACGGTGGGAGATATAGACAATGCCGCGCCCCTGGGATTTCAGCTCGCGGATCACGCGAAACAGGGAGTCGGTTTCGGTATCGGTGAGGGCATCGGTCGGCTCATCCATCACGATGACCTTCGACTCAAAGCTCAGCACTTTGGCGATCTCGACCATCTGCTGATCGCCAATGGAGAGATCCCCCACCAGCCTGTCACTCTTAAAGCGCAGGTTAAGTTTCGCCAGCAGAACGTCCGCTTCGGCATACATCTTTTTCCAGTCGATTTTGCCAAAGCGGTTAACAAACTCACGGCCTAAAAAGATGTTTTCGGCGATGGTCAGCTGCGGGATCAGGTTTAGCTCCTGATGGATAATCCCGATCCCCGCCTCCTGCGACGATTTTGGTCCGTTGAAGGTCGTCTCCTGACCCAGCCACAGCAGCGAACCGGCATCGCGGGTATAGATCCCGGTTAACACTTTCATCATGGTGGATTTGCCCGCGCCGTTCTCGCCCACCAGCGCCATTACGCGGCCAGGGTAGACGTTAAGCGCTGCGCCGGAGAGGGCTTTTACGCCGGGGAACGCTTTATCGATCCCCTTAAGCTGAAGTAGTGCGTCCATGATGGCCTCAGAAGGTGACGCCAGCACAGAGAATGATATTCGCATACGGGGAGCACTCCCCGCTGCGAATAACCGCCTGGCTTGCTGCGGTGTGTTGTTTAAACGCTTCGTGCGTGGTGTAGCGCACTTCGATGGTATTTCCCTGGCGTTGTTGCAGCTGCTCAATATGGCTGAGCAACGCTTCGTGGAGCTGCGGATTATGCTGTTTGATTTCCGTAGCGAGAATGGCTGCCTCAACCTGCATCTCGGTGGTGACCACCTCAAGTACCTGCATAAACGAAGGTACGCCCTGGGTTAATGCCATATCGATGCGTTGCGTGCTGTGGGGAACCGGCAACCCGGCGTCGCACACCACGAGCGTATCGGTATGCCCAAGACGGGAGATAACCGATGAGATTTCAGAGTTCAGTACAGATCCTTTCTTCATTTTTTCTGGCTCCACTAGCGAAACGTTTCGCTGAGGCCAGTGTATGCCGGATAGCGTTCATTAAACCATCACCACGTTAAAGAACTGTGATCGGCATCGAAACGTTTCGCTAACGGAAATTAAAAAGGAAATGGCGATAAAGAGAGTAGGCCGGGTAAGCGAAGCGCCACCCGGCATTTGGCAGGTTTAAATCTCGACTTGGGTACCCAGCTCAATAACCCGGTTGGGCGGGATCTCGAACTGGTCCGGGGCGCGCAGGGCGTTACGCTGCAGCACCAGGTAGAGCTTGCCACGCAGGCGCAGGTACCACGGACGTTTGCCGACGATCAGCGACTCGTGAGACATAAAGAACGAGGTCTCCATCATGCGACAGCTCAGCCCCTCCAGCCCGCAGCGGTGGAAGACCTCCTCCACGTTTGGCGTCTCGCGCCAGCCATAGCTGGCGACCACGCGCCAGAAGGTCGGCGAAAGCTGCTCGATCTGTACCCGGCGGACGTTATGCACGTAAGGCGCATCTTCGGTGCGCAGGGTCAGCAGGATCACCCGCTCGTGCAGCACCTTGTTGTGCTTGAGGTTATGCAGCATCGCAAATGGAATGACGTTCAGCGCTCGCGACATATAGACCGCTGTGCCCGGCACCCGCACCGGCGGCGATTTCTCCAGCGAGGCGATCATCGCCTCCAGAGAGTTACCGTGCTCGTGCATACGCCGCAGCAGGCGGAAGCGCTCGCTTTTCCACGTCGTCATAATCAGGAACATGACGATACCGAGGCTCAGCGGCAGCCAGCCGCCGGAAAGCAGCTTGTCGAGGTTCGCCGAGAAGAGCGGAACATCGATGCAGAGGAATACCACCAGAATCAGTGCCACAAGGAACTTGTTCCAGTGCCAGTTTTTGCGCGCCACGGTGGTAGAGAGGATGGTGGTCAGCACCATCGTGCCGGTTACCGCAATACCGTATGCCGCCGCCAGATTGCTTGAACGCTCAAAGCTAACGATCACAATCACTACGGCAAAGTAGAGCAGCCAGTTAACAAAGGGAATGTAGATCTGACCGGACTCCATCTCCGAGGTGTGAATAATGCGCATCGGCGACAGGTAGCCCAGACGCACCGCCTGTCGGGTAAGCGAGAACACGCCGGAGATCACCGCCTGGGAGGCGATAACCGTTGCCAGGGTCGCAAGAAGCAGCATCGGGATCAGCGCCCACTCCGGAGCCAGCAGGAAGAACGGGTTCTTGATCGCCTCCGGGTTTTTCAGCAGCAGCGCGCCCTGGCCGAAGTAGTTCAGCGCCAGCGACGGCAGCACCAGGCTAAACCACGCCAGGCGGATCGGCAGCTTGCCGAAGTGGCCCATGTCGGCATAGAGCGCCTCTACGCCGGTGATCGACAGCACCACCGCGCCCAGCGCCACAAACGACACGGTTTTATATTCAAGGAAGAAGTGCACCGCCCACATCGGGTTCAGCGCCTGCAATACCTCAGGATTAGCGATAATCCCGCGCAGGCCCAGCACCGCCAGGATGATAAACCATGCCAGCATAATCGGCGCAAAGAGCTTACCCACCAGCCCGGTGCCATGTTTCTGGATCATAAACAGCAGCGTCAGCACCACGATGGCCAACGGGACCACCCACGTATCCAGCGAGGGAGCGATAATCTCCAGCCCCTCGATAGCCGACATCACCGAGATCGCAGGCGTGATCACCACTTCGCCATAGAAGAAGCTGCCGCCAATCAACCCCATAATCACCAGCACCGAGGTCATTCGCGCCGAGGTATTACGCCCCGCCAGCGACATCAGGGTCAAAATCCCCCCTTCACCGGCGTTATCGGCCCGCATCACGAAGGTCAGATACTTAATAGAAACAACAAAAATCAGCAGCCAGAAGATGAGTGACAGAAAGCCAAACACCGCGTCGCGTTCGACGCCAAAACCAAACTGGCCGGACAAACATTCACGAAGAGTATAAAGCGGGCTGGTTCCGATATCACCGTAGACAACCCCAATTGCTGCGAGGGTGACCGCAGACAATGATTGCTTATTATCAGTGCTCATAGACTAATCTTTTGTATGGATGACAAGTGTGCGCTTAGTCCCTTGGCCCACAAAAGCGCACAGTATGCATGATTCTTAAAGAAATCGAAGCCCTAAATGCGTCAGGGTTATCCTGACGCAAAGAATGCGAAGGCATTATTCCGTCTATTACAAGCCCTTGTTGAAACGTATACTCACTTTTGTCCACCGACAGCGGCGAAAGGATGCAGAACAATTATGGCTCACTCACATTTATTAGCAGAAAGAATTTCCCGTCTCAGCAGCGCGCTGGAAAAAGGCCTGTATGAGCGTAGCCACGCCATCCGCCTATGCCTGCTGGCCGCGCTAAGCGGGGAGAGCGTGTTTCTTCTTGGCCCGCCCGGCATTGCAAAAAGCCTTATTGCCCGCCGGCTAAAGTTTGCCTTTCAGCACGCTCGCGCTTTTGAATACCTGATGACTCGCTTTTCGACACCGGAAGAGGTTTTCGGCCCGCTGTCGATTCAGGCGCTGAAAGATGAAGGGCGCTACGAGCGTCTGACCGCGGGTTATCTCCCGGAGGCGGAGATCGTCTTCCTGGACGAAATCTGGAAAGCGGGTCCTGCTATCCTGAACACCCTGCTGACCGCCATTAACGAACGGCGGTTTCGCAATGGGGCCAGCGAAGAGAAGATCCCGATGCGCCTGCTGGTGGCAGCGTCCAATGAGCTGCCGGAAGCCGATAGCAGCCTGGAAGCGCTTTACGACCGTATGCTGATCCGCCTCTGGCTGGATAAGGTCCAGGATAAGGGAAACTTCCGTTCGATGCTGGTCAGCCAGCAGGATGAGAACGATAACCCGGTTCCAGCTTCACTCCAGATAACGGACGAGGAGTATCAGCAGTGGCAGCAGGAGATAGGTCACATTACCCTGCCCGACGCGGTATTCGAGCTAATCTTTATGCTGCGTCAGCAGCTGGATAACCTTCCCAACGCCCCCTACGTCTCTGACCGACGCTGGAAAAAGGCCATTCGCCTGCTGCAGGCCAGCGCCTTCTTCTGCGGGCGCGATGCGGTATCCCCCATCGATCTGATCCTGCTGAAAGATTGCCTGTGGCATGACGCCCAGAGTCGGGAGCTGCTCGCCCAGCAGGTCGACATATTGATGACCGGACACGCCTGGCAGCAGCAGGCGATGCTGGTCCAGCTGGGCGCCATTGCCCAACGGCGTATCCAGCTCCAGCAGCAGCAGAGCGACAAGACCGCCCTCAAAGTGCAGCGCCAAAGCGGTATGTTTAGCCGTCGTCCACACTATGAGCTGCCGCCCGATATTAGCGACGATACGCTGACCCTGCTGCTCCAGCAGCCGCTTAAGCTGCACGATATGCAGGTCGTGCACATCACCCTTGAACGTGCCCCGCTGGAGCAGTGGCTGATGAAAGGCGGAGAGATCCGCGGCAAGCTCAACGGGATTGGGTTTGCTCAGATCCTTAATCTGGAAGTGGACGCCACCCTGCACCTGATCGTGCGCGATGTAAGTCTACAGGCCTCCCGGCTGGCGCTGCCCGGATCGTCTCAGGAGAGCGTGCCGGAGGAGATCCGCCAGCAGCTTGAAGCATTGGATAACACGTGGCACCAGCAGCATACGCGCTTCAGCGAACAGCAGAAGTGCCTGTTTATTCATAGCGACTGGTTAGGACGCATAGAAGCCAGCCTGCAGGATGTCGGTGCGCAGATCAAACAGGCTCGGCAATGATCACCCTCGACACGCTGAATGTGATGCTGGCGGTTGGCGAAGAGGGGCTCATTGAAGAGCTGATCGTCGCCCTGCTGGCTTCACCGCAGCTGGCGGTGTTCTTTGAAAAATTTCCCCGGCTCAGGCGCGCTATTACCGATGACGTACCTCGCTGGCGAGAGGCGCTAAGAGGCCGGCTAAAGGAGACGGCGGTTCCCCCGGAGCTTACCGAAGAGTTTCTCTGCTATCAGCAGACCCAGCTGCTGGCGACGCCGCAGTTTATCGTTCAGGTTCCACAGATCCTCACCCTGCTGGCAAAGGTGCACTCGCCCTATGCCGAGCAGGCCAGCCAGCTGATCGCCGATAACCCTACACTCACCCCCGCGCTGCACACGCTCTTTTTACAGCGCTGGCGGTTAAGCCTGGTGGTGCAGGCGACCACACTCAACCAGCAGCTGCTGGAGGAGGAGCGCGAGCAGCTCTTAAGCGAGGTTCAGGAGCGCATGAAGCTGAGCGGCCAGCTTGAGTCGGTGCTGATTGAAAATGAGAACGCCGCCGGACGGCTGTGGGACATGAGCGCCGGGCAGCTGAAACGCGGTGACTATCAGCTCATCGTCCGCTACGGCGACTTCCTTGCCGAGCAGCCGGAGCTGAAACAGCTGGCCGAACAGCTTGGCCGCTCCCGGGAGGCAAAGTCAGTACCGAAAAAAGATTCACCGATGGAGACCTTCCGCACGCTGGTGCGCGAGCCAGCGTCGGTGCCGGAGCAGGTAGACGGCCTCCAGCAGAGCGATGATATTCTGCGCCTGCTGCCGCCCGAGCTTGCGACCCTCGGCATTACCGAGCTGGAATATGAGTTCTACCGTCGGCTGGTGGAGAAACAGCTTCTCACCTATCGACTGCACGGTGAAGCCTGGCGGGAGAAAATCACCCAGCGCCCGGTGGTGCACCAGAGCGTCGATGAGCAGCCGCGCGGACCGTTTATTATCTGTGTCGATAGCTCTGGCTCGATGGGCGGCTTTAACGAACAGTGTGCGAAGGCGTTCTGCCTGGCGCTAATGCGCGTGGCGCTGGCGGATAATAGGCGCTGCTATATCATGCTGTTTTCCAGCGAGGTGGTACGCTATGAGCTGTCAGGATCGCAGGGACTAGAAGAGGCGATCCGCTTCCTGAGCCAGCGCTTTCGCGGTGGGACCGATCTCGCCAGCTGCTTTCGCGCCGTGATCGAGCGGATGCAGGGCGGTGAGTGGGCAGATGCCGACGCGGTGGTGATCTCGGACTTTATCGCCCAGCGCCTGCCCGACGAGGTGGTCAATCAGATCAAAACGCTACAGCAGGTGCATCAGCACCGTTTTCACGCGGTGGCGATGTCCGCCCACGGCAAGCCGGGGATCATGCGTATTTTCGATCATATTTGGCGCTTTGACACCGGCATGCGCAGCCGCCTGCTGCGTCGCTGGAAGCGTTAATCTCAACTCAACACTGAACAACAACGGCTGAACATTATGGAAAGTTACCAGATCGACAACCTCGACCGGGGCATTCTGGAGGCGCTTATGGCCAATGCCCGCACGGCCTATGCCGAACTGGCGAAACAGTTTGGCGTCAGCCCTGGCACCATCCACGTCCGCGTAGAGAAGATGAAACAGGCGGGCATCATCACTGGCGCGCGCATTGACGTCAGCCCGAAACAGCTCGGCTACGACGTCTGCTGCTTTATTGGCATCATTCTGAAGAGCGCCAAGGACTACCCGTCGGCGTTGGCAAAGCTGGAGAGTCTGGAAGAGGTCACCGAGGCCTACTACACCACGGGCCACTACAGCATCTTCATTAAGGTCATGTGCCGCTCGATCGATGCCCTCCAGCAGGTACTTATCAACAAGATCCAAACAATTGATGAGATCCAGTCCACCGAGACGCTGATCTCCCTGCAGAACCCGATCATGCGTACCATCCGCCCCTAGCCTGAAAAAATAATCACCACATTTTCCACAGGTAGATCCCAGCTGATTCACAGCGTACAATACCGCTCTTATTCATTGGAGCGGATCATCATGGCAGACATTACTCTCATCAGCGGTAGCACGCTGGGCGGCGCGGAATACGTTGCAGAACATCTGGCTGAGAAGCTGGAAGATGCAGGCTTCTCTACCCGCACGCTGCATGGTCCTCTGCTTGAGGATCTTCCCACCGATGGCGTATGGCTGCTGATCTCCTCTACCCATGGCGCGGGGGATCTGCCTGACAACATCCTGCCTTTATATGAAGAGCTGCAGGAGCAGCAGCCGGATCTCTCCCAGGTTCGCTTTGGTGCAGTGGGTCTCGGTAGCCGTGAGTACGATACCTTCTGTGGTGCTATTGAGAAGATGGAAGAGGTATTGAAAGGCTGCCAGGCAAAACAGATCGGCGAGACGCTAAGGATCAACGTCCTCGAACATGAGATTCCGGAGGATCCGGCCGAAATTTGGCTGGGATCGTGGATCAATTTACTGAAAGAAGTGTAAAGATCGTGCGATCAGCTGTGGATAACTCTGGTTAAAAGCGTTGATCAACCGGTAGTTATCCACTGTATAAGGTTTGTTTAAAGTTTCGCCTGTGTATAACCCGCCTTTTTGATCCCAGCTTATACGGTGTGGGATCACCGATCTTTCACAGCAAACGATCCTCAATAACGCGTTGATCTTAATAAGAGGATCCACCTTATCCACAGGAGATGGCGATCCTAATAAGAGATCATAATAAAACAGATCTTAAATAAAAAAGATCTTCTTTTAATAGTCAGGATCCCGGCACTTTCTCGATGGGCTAAAGTTGAGTAGAATCCACGGCCCGGACCCCAATCCACTTTCTAACCGCTCTGTGCGAGGCAAATCACCATGTTTTATCAGGATCCTTTTGACGTCATCATCATTGGCGGGGGTCATGCAGGTACCGAGGCTGCAATGGCCGCTGCACGTATGGGTCAGCAGACCCTCCTTCTGACACACAATATCGATACGCTAGGACAGATGTCCTGCAACCCGGCTATTGGCGGTATTGGGAAAGGACACCTGGTAAAAGAAGTGGACGCGCTGGGCGGGCTGATGGGCACCGCGATTGACCATGCCGGCATTCAGTTTAGGATACTAAACGCGAGCAAAGGCCCCGCCGTACGGGCGACCCGTGCTCAGGCGGATCGTGTGCTCTATCGCCAGGCGGTACGCACTGCGCTGGAGAACCAGCCGAACCTGATGATCTTCCAGCAGGCGGTTGAGGATCTGATCGTCGAAAACGATCGTGTTGTCGGTGCCGTGACCCAGATGGGTCTCAAATTCCGTGCGAAGTCGGTGGTGCTGACGGTGGGTACCTTCCTCGATGGCAAAATCCATATCGGGCTGGATAACTACAGCGGTGGCCGAGCGGGCGATCCGCCGTCCATTTCACTTTCACGCCGCCTGCGTGAACTGCCGCTGCGCGTAAACCGTCTGAAAACCGGCACGCCGCCGCGTATTGACGCCCGCACCATCGACTTCAGCGTTCTGGCCCAGCAGCATGGCGATAACCCGCTGCCGGTCTTCTCGTTCATGGGTAACGTTGACCAGCATCCGCGTCAGGTGCCGTGCTACATCACCTACACCAACGAGAAAACCCATGACGTGATCCGTCATAACCTCGATCGCAGCCCGATGTACGCCGGGGTGATCGAAGGGATCGGCCCACGCTACTGCCCGTCGATCGAAGACAAGGTGATGCGCTTTGCCGATCGTAACCAGCACCAGATCTTCCTCGAACCGGAAGGGCTGACCTCAAACGAAATTTATCCGAACGGCATCTCCACCAGCCTGCCGTTCGACGTACAGATGCAGATCGTCCGCTCCATGCAGGGGATGGAGAACGCGAAGATTGTGCGTCCGGGCTATGCCATCGAGTATGACTTCTTCGATCCGCGTGACTTGAAGCCGACCCTGGAGAGCAAATTTATCCAGGGCCTGTTCTTTGCCGGACAGATCAACGGCACCACCGGCTACGAAGAGGCCGCAGCGCAGGGCCTGCTGGCGGGTCTTAACGCCGCCCGCTTCTCTGCCGAGAAAGAGGGTTGGGCGCCGCGCCGCGATCAGGCTTACCTGGGCGTGCTGGTGGACGATCTCTGTACCCTTGGCACCAAAGAGCCGTACCGCATGTTTACCTCCCGCGCAGAATACCGTCTGATGCTGCGTGAAGATAACGCCGACCTGCGTCTGACTGCCGCTGGCCGCGAACTGGGCCTGGTAGACGATCAGCGCTGGGCACGCTTTAACGAGAAGCTGGAGCGTATCGAGCGTGAGCGTCAGCGCCTGAAGGATATTTGGGTGCACCCGCACTCTGAGCAGGTTGACGAAGTGAACGCTATCCTCAGCGCACCGCTGTCACGTGAGGCTAACGGTGAGGATCTGCTGCGCCGTCCGGAAATGACCTACAGCGGCATGGTGAACCTCTCGCCGTTTGCGCCTGGCCTTGACGATCCGCAGGCCGCTGAGCAGGTAGAGATCCAGGTTAAATACGAAGGCTACATCGCCCGCCAGCAGGATGAGATTGAAAAGCAGCTGCGTAACGAAAGCGCTATCCTGCCAGCGACCCTGGACTACCGTCAGGTGAGCGGCCTCTCCAACGAAGTGATCGCCAAGCTTAACGATCACAAACCGTCGTCTATTGGTCAGGCGTCGCGCATCTCTGGCATTACCCCTGCGGCCATCTCCATTCTGCTGGTCTGGCTGAAAAAACAGGGTATGCTGCGCCGCAGCGCCTGATTTATCATGGCTAACGCCCGGTGGCGCTGCGCTTACCGGGCCTACCGAACCCATAGCATTTGTAGGCCCGGCAAACGTAAGCGCCGCCGGGCAAATCATCAAAGACAGGTATCACCGTGCTTAACAAACTCTCTCGTCTGCTCAACGACGCAGGCATTTCGCTCACCGATCACCAGAAACAGCAGCTGGTGGCCTATGTCGATATGCTCCACAAATGGAACAAGGCGTACAACCTCACCTCGGTACGCGATCCGAACGAGATGCTGATTCGCCACATCCTGGACAGCGTGGTGGTTGCGCCTCACCTGACGGGAACGCGCTTTATCGATGTAGGAACGGGTCCTGGCCTGCCTGGCGTGCCGCTGGCCATCGTTCTGCCCCAGGCGCACTTCACGCTGCTGGACAGCCTCGGCAAGCGTATTCGCTTTCTGCGCCAGGTACAGCACGAGCTGAAGATTGACAACATCGCGCCGGTGCAGAGCCGCGTAGAGGAGTTCCCGGCCGAGCCGCCGTTTGATGGCGTCATCAGCCGCGCCTTTGCCTCGCTCAATGATATGGTCAGCTGGTGTCATCACCTGCCGGCAGGGGAGGGGCGTTTTTATGCGTTGAAGGGCCAGCTGCCTGACGATGAGATTGCTCAGCTGCCGTCTGGGTTCAGCGTGGAGTCGGTGGTAAAACTGCGCGTTCCGCAGCTGGAAGGGGAACGTCATTTGGTGATCGTTAAGGCAAACCCGCTTTAATTTTTATCAAAAAATGGTAATTTTCCGCTGTAGAAAATCTGTTAAAAAAAGCGAAACAACGCAGCGGAAGATTTTTCGCTATTTAACCTTAATTTTACTGTGACTTTTCCTGCCGTTAACCTTCTATTTTGATTAACCGTGAAAATAGTCAACAGGGAAAGTATCAGGCTGCTAAAAATCAGCCCAACTAATTTTACAGAGATGTTAAATATTTATTAAGAATGTCAATAAAAGGTTTTTATTGTATATCGCGCTGTTTTAGAAAGAGTGGCCAAGATTCGCCAAAAATATCAAAAAGATGAGGCAACTTAATTTCTTATCACGAATAATATCTCTCGACCGCAAATGTTCAAATTGTGATCTGATGCACGCTTTAACATCAGTGTTGGCGCGCAATGAGCAAATTTGCACTAGCGCTCACAGTTTGTCAGAAAGTGAAAAAATAGCCCTCGGGAAATTTATTTAAACATTTATTCACCTTTTTGCTACTTATTGTTTGAAATCACGGGGCCGCACCGTATAATTTGCTCGCTTTTTGATGCTTGACTCTGAGCCGTAAAGAACGTTTTATACGACACGCGACATACCTCGAAGTGAGCAGGAGTAAAAACGTGATGTCTTTGTCGCTCTTGAGTAGAAACGTTGCTCGTAAGCTTCTGTTCATTCAGTTTCTGGCTGTGATAGTAAGTGGATTACTGTTTAGCCTCAAAGACCCCTTCTGGGGCGTCTCCGCATTATGCGGTGGACTGGCAGTCGTGCTGCCAAATATGTTGTTTATGATTTTTGCCTGGCGTCATCAGGCGCATACACCTGCTAAAGGCCGCATGGCCTGGTCCTTCGCCTTCGGTGAAGCGTTCAAGGTGTTGGCAACCTTCGTGTTGCTGGTGGTGGCGCTGGCGGTTTTGAAGGCGGTTTTTTTGCCGCTGATCGTGACGTGGGTTTCGGTGCTGGTTGTACAGATACTGGCACCCGCTGTAATTAACAACAAAGGGTAAGAGGCATCATGTCTGCAGGAGAAATCTCAACACCGCAGGAGTACATCGGTCACCATCTGAACAACCTTCAGATTGACCTGCGTACGTTCTCGCTGGTGGATCCGCATAACCCCCCGGCCACATTCTGGACGCTGAACATCGACTCCATGTTCTTCTCGGTGGTTCTGGGCCTGTTGTTCCTGATGGTGTTCCGTAGCGTTGCCAAAAAGGCAACCAGCGGCGTCCCAGGAAAATTCCAGACGGCGATCGAGCTGGTCATTGGTTTTGTCCACGGTAGCGTGAAAGACATGTACCACGGCAAGAGCAAGGTGATCGCGCCGCTGGCCCTGACGATTTTCGTCTGGGTATTCCTGATGAACCTGATGGATCTGCTGCCAATCGATCTGCTGCCGTACATCGGCGAGCACATCTTCGGCCTGCCGGCGCTGCGTGTGGTTCCGTCTGCGGACGTGAACATCACCCTGTCGATGGCGCTGGGCGTATTTATCCTCATTCTGTTCTACAGCATCAAAATGAAAGGCATTGGCGGCTTCACGAAAGAGCTGACGCTGCAGCCGTTCAACCACTGGGCATTTATTCCTGTCAACTTAATCCTTGAAGGGGTAAGCCTGCTGTCTAAACCGGTTTCGCTCGGTCTGCGACTGTTCGGTAACATGTATGCCGGTGAGTTGATTTTCATTCTGATTGCTGGTCTGTTGCCGTGGTGGTCACAGTGGATCCTGAATGTGCCATGGGCCATTTTCCACATCCTGATCATTACGCTGCAAGCCTTCATCTTCATGGTTCTGACGATCGTCTATCTGTCGATGGCGTCTGAAGAGCACTGATTTTTTTACCAACACTACTACGTTTTAACTGAAACAAACTGGAGACTGTCATGGAAAACCTGAATATGGATCTGCTGTACATGGCTGCCGCTGTGATGATGGGTCTGGCGGCAATCGGTGCTGCGATCGGTATCGGCATCCTCGGAGGTAAATTCCTGGAAGGCGCAGCGCGTCAACCGGATCTGATCCCTCTGCTGCGTACTCAGTTCTTTATCGTTATGGGTCTGGTGGATGCTATCCCAATGATCGCTGTAGGTCTGGGTCTGTACGTGATGTTTGCTGTCGCGTAGTAAGCGTTGCTTGATTTTTACGGGCAATATCAGAACGTTAACTAGATAAGAGGCATTGTGCTGTGAATCTTAACGCAACAATCCTCGGCCAGGCCATCGCGTTTGTCCTTTTCGTTCTGTTCTGCATGAAGTATGTATGGCCGCCGTTGATTGCTGCCATCGAAAAACGTCAAAAAGAGATTGCTGACGGTCTTGCTTCTGCTGAACGAGCTAAAAAGGATCTGGACCTTGCACAGGCCAACGCGACCGACCAGCTGAAAAAGGCGAAAGCGGAAGCCCAGGTAATCATTGAGCAGGCGAACAAACGCCGTGCCCAGATCCTGGACGAAGCCAAAACCGAAGCAGAGCAGGAACGTACTAAAATCGTGGCGCAGGCGCAGGCAGAAATTGATGCCGAACGTAAGCGCGCTCGCGAAGAGCTGCGTAAGCAGGTTGCGGTCCTGGCTGTTGCTGGCGCCGAGAAGATCATCGAACGTTCCGTGGATGAAGCTGCTAACAGCGACATCGTGGACAAACTTGTCGCTGAACTGTAAGGAGGGAGGGGCTGATGTCTGAATTTGTTACGGTAGCTCGCCCCTACGCCAAAGCAGCTTTTGACTTTGCCGTCGAACACCAGAGTGTAGAGCGCTGGCAGGATATGCTGGCGTTTGCCGCCGAGGTGACAAAAAACGAACAAATGGCAGAGCTTCTCTCCGGTGCGATAGCACCGGAAGCGCTCGCTAAGTCGTTTATCGCAGTATGTGGAGAGCAGTTGGACGCCAACGGCCAGAACCTGATCAAGGTGATGGCAGAGAACGGTCGTCTGAATGCGCTCCCTGATGTTCTTGAGCAGTTTATTCAATTGCGTGCAGCCAGCGAGGCTACCGCTGAGGTTGAAGTCACCTCGGCAACCGCACTGAGTGAAGAACAGCTTTCGAAAATCAGCGTCGCGATGGAAAAACGTCTGTCACGCAAAGTGAAGCTGAATTGCAAAATCGATAAGTCTGTGATGGCAGGCGTTATCATCCGTGCGGGTGATATGGTCATTGATGGCAGCGTACGCGGCCGTCTTGAACGCCTCGCAGACGTCTTGCAGTCTTAAGGGGACTGGAGCATGCAACTGAATTCCACCGAAATCAGCGAACTGATCAAGCAGCGCATTGCTCAGTTCAATGTTGTGAGTGAAGCTCACAATGAAGGTACTATTGTTTCTGTAAGTGACGGTGTTATCCGTATCCACGGTCTTGCTGACTGTATGCAGGGTGAGATGATCTCCCTGCCGGGTAACCGTTACGCTATCGCACTGAACCTGGAGCGCGACTCCGTCGGTGCCGTAGTTATGGGTCCGTATGCTGACCTCGCCGAAGGCACAAAGGTTAAGTGTACCGGCCGTATTCTGGAAGTGCCGGTCGGCCGTGGCCTGCTGGGCCGCGTGGTAAACACCCTGGGTGCGCCAATCGACGGTAAAGGTCCGGTAGAACACGATGGCTTCTCGCCTATCGAAGTTATCGCACCGGGCGTAATTGAACGTCAGTCCGTCGACCAGCCGGTTCAGACCGGTTATAAGTCCGTTGACGCCATGATCCCAATCGGCCGTGGCCAGCGTGAGCTGATCATCGGCGACCGTCAGACCGGTAAAACCGCGATGGCAATCGATGCGATCATCAACCAGCGTGACTCCGGCATCAAGTGTGTGTACGTGGCTATCGGCCAGAAAGCGTCCACCATCGCTAACGTAGTGCGTAAGCTGGAAGAGCACGGTGCTCTCTCCAACACTATCGTTGTGGTGGCTACCGCGTCTGAATCCGCTGCGCTGCAGTACCTGTCACCGTATGCTGGCTGCGCCATGGGCGAATACTTCCGTGACCGCGGTGAAGATGCACTGATCGTGTACGATGACCTGTCCAAACAGGCCGTTGCTTACCGTCAGGTCTCCCTGCTGCTGCGTCGTCCGCCAGGACGTGAAGCATTCCCGGGCGACGTGTTCTACCTCCACTCCCGTCTGCTGGAGCGCGCATCCCGCGTAAACGCTGAGTACGTTGAGAACTTCACCAAAGGTGAAGTAAAAGGTAAAACCGGCTCCCTGACCGCGCTGCCGATCATCGAAACCCAGGCGGGTGACGTTTCCGCGTTCGTTCCGACCAACGTAATCTCGATTACCGACGGTCAGATCTTCCTGGAAACCAACCTGTTTAACTCCGGTATTCGTCCGGCGGTTAACCCGGGTATCTCCGTATCCCGTGTGGGTGGTGCTGCTCAGACCAAGATCATCAAGAAACTGTCCGGTGGTATCCGTACCGCACTGGCACAGTATCGTGAACTGGCTGCGTTCTCCCAGTTCGCATCCGATCTGGATGAAGCAACCCGTAAACAGCTGAGCCACGGTCAGAAAGTGACCGAACTGCTGAAGCAGAAACAGTACGCTCCAATGTCTGTTGCGCAGCAGGGTCTGGTGCTGTTCGCGGCTGAACGCGGTTACCTCGAAGATGTGGAACTGGCGAAAATCGGTAGCTTCGAAGCCGCTCTGCTGGCTTACGTTGACCGTGACCACGCTCCGCTGATGCAAGAGATCAACCAGTCCGGTGGCTATAACGACGAAATCGAAGGCAAGCTGAAAGGCATCCTCGATTCCTTCAAAGCAACCCAGTCCTGGTAACGTCTGGCGGTCTGTCCTAGGGCAGACCGCAAGGCATTGAGGAGAAGCTCATGGCCGGCGCAAAAGAGATACGTAGTAAGATCGCAAGCGTCCAGAACACGCAGAAGATCACTAAAGCGATGGAGATGGTCGCCGCTTCCAAAATGCGTAAATCGCAGGACAGAATGGCAGCCAGCCGTCCTTATGCAGACACCATGCGCAAAGTGATTGGTCACCTTGCACACGGTAATCTGGAATATAAGCACCCTTACCTGGAAGAACGCGACGTTAAGCGCGTGGGCTACCTGGTGGTGTCTACCGACCGTGGTCTGTGCGGTGGCTTGAACATTAACCTGTTCAAAAAACTGCTGGCGGATATGAAAGCGTGGTCCGACAAGGGCGTTCAGAGCGAACTCGCGATGATCGGCTCGAAGGGCGTCTCGTTCTTCAACTCCGTAGGCGGCAACGTTGTCGCTCAGGTAACCGGCATGGGGGATAACCCTTCCCTGTCCGAACTGATCGGCCCGGTAAAAGTGATGTTGCAGGCCTACGACGAAGGTCGTCTGGACAAGCTTTACATCGTCAGCAACAAATTTATCAACACCATGTCCCAGTCTCCGACTATCACCCAGCTGCTGCCGCTGCCGGCATCAGAGGATGACGATCTGAAACATAAAGCATGGGATTACCTGTACGAGCCCGATCCGAAAGCGCTGCTGGATACCCTGCTGCGTCGTTACGTCGAGTCGCAGGTGTATCAGGGTGTTGTAGAAAACCTGGCCAGCGAGCAGGCCGCGCGTATGGTGGCGATGAAAGCCGCAACCGATAACGGCGGTAGCCTGATTAAAGAGTTGCAGTTGGTTTACAACAAAGCTCGTCAGGCCAGCATAACTCAGGAACTCACCGAAATCGTCGGTGGCGCGTCTGCGGTTTAACCAGGTTTAGGAAATTCGTAGAGGATTCAAGATGGCTACTGGAAAAGTTGTCCAGGTAATCGGCGCCGTGGTGGACGTCGAGTTCCCGCAGGACGCCGTACCGAACGTGTACGACGCCCTCGAAGTGACAAATGGTAATGAGCGTCTGGTGCTGGAAGTTCAGCAGCAGCTCGGCGGCGGTATCGTACGTACCATCGCTATGGGTTCTTCCGACGGTCTGCGTCGTGGTCTGGAAGTTCAGGACCTCGAGCACCCGATCGAAGTGCCGGTAGGTAAAGCGACCCTGGGTCGTATCATGAACGTACTGGGTCAGCCGATCGATATGAAAGGCGACATCGGTGAAGAAGAGCGTTGGGCTATCCACCGTGCAGCACCGTCCTATGAAGAGCTCTCCAGCTCTCAGGAACTGCTGGAAACCGGCATCAAGGTTATCGACCTGATGTGTCCGTTCGCCAAGGGCGGTAAAGTCGGCCTGTTCGGCGGCGCGGGCGTGGGTAAAACCGTAAACATGATGGAGCTGATCCGTAACATCGCGATCGAGCACTCCGGTTACTCCGTGTTTGCAGGCGTGGGTGAGCGTACTCGTGAGGGTAACGACTTCTACCACGAGATGACCGACTCCAACGTTCTGGACAAAGTATCCCTGGTGTACGGCCAGATGAACGAGCCGCCGGGAAACCGTCTGCGCGTGGCACTGACCGGCCTGACCATGGCTGAGAAGTTCCGTGACGAAGGTCGTGACGTTCTGCTGTTCGTTGACAACATCTATCGTTACACCCTGGCCGGTACGGAAGTATCCGCACTGCTGGGCCGTATGCCTTCAGCGGTAGGTTACCAGCCGACGCTGGCGGAAGAGATGGGCGTTCTGCAGGAGCGTATCACCTCCACCAAAACCGGTTCTATCACCTCCGTACAGGCGGTATACGTACCTGCGGATGACTTGACTGACCCATCTCCAGCCACCACCTTTGCGCACCTTGACGCAACCGTGGTACTGAGCCGTCAGATCGCGTCTCTGGGTATCTACCCGGCCGTTGACCCGCTGGACTCTACCAGCCGTCAGCTGGATCCGCTGGTGGTTGGCCAGGAGCACTACGACACCGCGCGTGGCGTACAGTCTATCCTGCAGCGTTACCAGGAGCTGAAAGACATCATCGCCATCCTGGGTATGGATGAGCTGTCTGAAGAAGACAAACTGGTGGTAGCACGCGCTCGTAAGATCCAGCGCTTCCTGTCCCAGCCGTTCTTCGTGGCAGAAGTCTTTACCGGTTCTCCGGGCAAATACGTCTCCCTGAAAGACACTATCCGTGGCTTTAAAGGCATTATGGAAGGCGAGTACGATCACCTGCCGGAGCAGGCGTTCTACATGGTGGGTTCCATCGACGAAGCAGTGGAAAAAGCCAAAAAACTTTAACGCCTTAATCGGAGGGTGATATGGCAATGACTTACCACCTGGACGTCGTCAGCGCAGAGCAACAGATGTTCTCTGGTCTGGTCGAGAAAATCCAGGTAACGGGTAGCGAAGGTGAACTGGGGATTTTCCCGGGTCACGCCCCGCTGCTCACCGCCATTAAGCCTGGTATGATCCGCATCGTGAAACAGCACGGTCATGAAGAGTTTATCTATCTGTCTGGTGGCGTACTTGAAGTACAGCCGGGCACCGTGACCGTACTGGCTGATACCGCGATTCGTGGCCAGGATCTCGACGAAGCGCGAGCCCTGGAGTCGAAGCGTAAAGCAGAAGAGCACATTAAGAGCTCGCACGGCGACGTGGATTACGCTCAGGCGTCTGCGGAGCTGGCCAAAGCTATTGCGAAACTGCGCGTTATCGAGTTGACCAAAAAAGCGATGTAACACCGGCTTGAACGTACGAAGCCAGTCTGGTCTCCAGGCTGGCATTTTTTATGCCTGCGTGTTGGCTTTGAGGCTTATTGAAAAGGCGTTTTATCTTTTTTGTGATTTTCATCACAAAAATGTTGATCGATTAATCAACACGGCGTAGACTTATTTTTGTGAAGTAAGTCACATTAATGAATCCATCGACCGGGAAAACATCATGAAACTGATTAACAAAATCATCGCTTTCTTCAATAACATGAACGTTTCTTTTGGTACGTTTAATCTGTAATGACTAAAGATACCGCCGATTAAAACTACAATCGCTGACGGTATAAACAGAACATAACAAGGGCTGCCTAACGGGCGGCCTTTGTGTTTTATATTCCTCGATAAATATCGCCCGATTGACCTGGATTCTCCTCTTCTGGATCCCCTTATACTCACCTTCGATTTGCGCCGAAGCGGCAGCGGATTAACTGCGCTCTCTTTATTCAGGCAACGAAAGAAACGTAAAAACATCGGCATAGCGCGTACATGTGCAGCAATATGTACGCGTAACGCAGCAATTCGTTCTATGATGGGCCAAAATAGGGGGATCAGCGCGAATAAAAGATGCCAAATGCACATTTTATACGCACCCCATTTCACGTTGAAAAAAATGTAGTATTTTCAACAGTAAACGGTAAAAATTCTTCTTCAAACTAGAGTCAGGACGCGTATGTTGAACAGTAGCATGAGCGTGGTGATCCTTGCCGCTGGCAAGGGAACCCGTATGTATTCGGATCTTCCTAAAGTGCTTCATACTCTCGCCGGGAAAGCGATGGTACAGCATGTCATTGATGCCGCGAATAATCTCGGCGCACGTCACGTTCACCTGGTCTACGGCCACGGCGGCGATCTGCTTAAACAGACGCTGCGTGACGACAACCTGAACTGGGTGCTGCAGGCGGAACAGCTGGGTACGGGCCATGCTATGCAGCAGGCTGCCCCTGGTTTTGCCGACGATGAAGATATCCTGATGCTCTACGGCGACGTACCGCTGATCTCCGTTGAGACACTGCAGCGCCTGCGTGATGCCAAGCCGCAGGGCGGCATTGGGCTGCTCACCGTGAATCTTGACGATCCTACCGGCTATGGCCGTATCACCCGTCAAGACGGGAAGGTAACCGGCATCGTTGAGCATAAAGATGCGACCCCTGAACAGCATAAGATTCAGGAGATCAATACGGGCATCCTGATTGCCAACGGTGCGGATCTGAAGCGCTGGCTGAGCAAGCTCACCAACGATAATGCGCAGGGCGAGTACTACATTACCGATATTATCGAGCTGGCCTACCTCGAAGGGCGTGAGATTGCCGCGGTGCATCCGCAGCGTCTGAGCGAAGTTGAGGGTGTGAACAATCGCCTGCAGCTTTCTCGCCTGGAGCGCGTCTATCAGTCCGAGCAGGCAGAAAAACTGCTACTGGCGGGCGTCATGCTGCGCGATCCGGCACGTTTTGACCTGCGCGGTACGTTGAGCCACGGTCGAGATATCGAGATCGATACCAACGTTATTCTGGAAGGCAACGTCACGCTGGGCAGTCGGGTTAAAATCGGCACGGGCTGCGTGATCAAAAACAGCGTTATCGGTGACGACTGCGAAATCAGCCCCTACAGCGTGGTAGAAGATGCCACTCTTGAAGCGGCCTGCACCATCGGTCCGTTTGCCCGTCTGCGCCCTGGCGCAGAGCTGCTGGCTGGCGCGCACGTCGGTAACTTCGTCGAGATGAAAAAGGCGCGGTTGGGCAAAGGCTCCAAGGCGGGACATCTGACCTATCTGGGCGACGCGGAGATTGGCGACAACGTTAACATCGGCGCAGGGACTATTACCTGTAACTATGACGGTGCCAACAAGCATAAAACCATTATCGGCGACGACGTCTTTGTCGGCTCTGATTCGCAGTTTATCGCTCCGGTGAGCGTGGCCAGCGGCGTTACCATCGCGGCGGGAACCACGGTGACCCGTGACGTTGCCGAGGACGAGCTGGTGATCAGCCGAGTAAAACAGACCCATATCAAGGGCTGGAAGCGTCCGGTCAAGAAGAAGTAAACCATTTTGTAGGCCGGGCAGGCGCTAGCGTCGTCCGGCATACAGGGATGAGGAGGTCAATATAGATCTCCCGCCCACCAGCAGTAGCTATAAATATAACCCCACTCTCTACAAGGCTCGGGGCGCCCGGAAAACGGGTAACGCAGGTTGACCGACAACGCATGGCTTACGCCATAATCAGGAAATCTAACTATGTGTGGAATTGTTGGCGCAGTTGCGCAGCGTGATATTGCTGAAATCCTTCTCGAAGGCTTACGTCGTCTCGAATACCGTGGCTATGACTCTGCCGGTCTGGCAGTAGTCGACAGTGAAGGGCATATGACCCGCCTGCGTCGTCTCGGTAAAGTCCAGATGCTCTCTCAGGCAGCCGAAGAGCATCCGCTGCATGGCGGAACCGGTATTGCCCATACCCGTTGGGCAACGCACGGTGAGCCGTCTGAAGGCAACGCTCACCCGCATGTCTCTCAACATATCGTGGTGGTGCATAACGGCATTATTGAGAACCACGAGCCGCTGCGCGAAGAGTTAAGATCGCGCGGCTATGAATTTGTCTCCGAAACCGATACCGAAGTGATCGCTCACCTGGTGCACTGGGAGCTGGCAAAAGGCGGTTCGCTGCGCGATGCCGTTCTGCGCGCTATCCCGCAGCTGCGTGGCGCATACGGTACGGTTATCATGGATACCCGTGACCCTGACACGCTGCTGGCCGCTCGCTCCGGTAGCCCGCTGGTTATCGGTCTTGGCATGGGCGAAAACTTCATCGCCTCTGACCAGCTGGCCCTGCTGCCGGTGACCCGTCGCTTTATCTTCCTCGAAGAGGGTGATATTGCGGAAGTGACCCGCCGTAGCGTCGTGGTATTCGATCGTTCTGGCCACGAAGTGAAGCGCCCGGACATCGAATCTAATCTGCAATATGACGCTGGCGATAAAGGTATCTACCGCCACTACATGCAGAAAGAGATCTACGAGCAGCCAAACGCCATTAAAAACACCCTGACCGGGCGTATCAGCCACGGCGAGATCGATCTCAGCGAGCTGGGCGAGAAAGCCAACGAGATGCTCTCTCAGGTTGAGCATATCCAGATCATCGCCTGCGGCACCTCCTACAACTCCGGCATGGTGTCACGCTACTGGTTTGAATCGCTGGCCGGTATTCCGTGCGATGTGGAAATCGCCTCTGAGTTCCGCTACCGCAAATCCGCTGTGCGTCGCAACAGCCTGATGATCACCCTCTCCCAGTCCGGTGAGACGGCGGACACCCTGGCCGCGCTGCGCCTCTCCAAAGAGCTGGGCTACCTCGGTTCGCTGGCGATCTGTAACGTGCCTGGCTCCTCGCTGGTGCGTGAATCCGATCTGGCGCTGATGACCAACGCTGGCACTGAGATCGGCGTGGCGTCTACCAAAGCCTTCACCACTCAGCTCACCGTGCTGCTGATGCTGGTGGCGAAGCTGAGCCGCCTGAAGGGTCTGGACGCCTCTATCGAGCAGGATATCGTGCATGGCCTGCAGGCACTGCCGAACCGTATCGAGCAGATGCTCTCCCAGGACAAACGTATTGAAGCGCTGGCAGAGGACTTCTCTGAGAAGCACCACGCCCTGTTCCTTGGCCGTGGCGATCAGTACCCTATCGCTCTGGAAGGCGCGCTGAAGCTGAAAGAGATCTCCTACATCCACGCGGAAGCCTACGCCGCAGGCGAGCTGAAACACGGCCCGCTGGCGCTGATTGATGCCGATATGCCGGTTATCGTTGTAGCACCTAACAACGAACTGCTGGAAAAACTGAAGTCCAACATCGAAGAAGTTCGCGCCCGTAGCGGCGTGCTCTATGTCTTCGCTGGTCAGGATGCCGGTTTCACCAGCAGCGATAACATGCACATTATCGAGCTGCCGCACGTGGAAGAGGTGATTGCGCCGATCTTCTACACCGTGCCGCTGCAGCTGCTGGCCTACCACGTCGCGCTGATCAAAGGCACCGACGTCGACCAGCCGCGTAACCTCGCGAAGTCTGTAACCGTAGAGTAATCTTCCTCTTACGTCCCGTCGCTCGCGGCGGGACGTCTCCCCATGTTGTGCTATTTTTAAACAATCCATAGACCATTTTCGGCCAAATAAGCGCCTGTCATAAAAATGTCATAATACGTACATTTAACTGTCACCTGGTTGTCCTATTTTGCATATCGTAGAAACCAAACAACGATTTACCATCCCCCAGGAGACATTATGAAAGTCATGCGTACCACTGTCGCTACTGTTGTCGCCGCGACCTTATCCCTGAGTGCTTTCGCTGTTAACGCAGCGGCAAGCCTGACCGGCGCGGGTGCAACCTTCCCAGCGCCAGTGTATGCCAAATGGGCGGATACCTATCAGAAAGCAACCGGTAGCAAAGTTAACTACCAGGGTATCGGCTCCTCCGGCGGCGTGAAGCAGATCACTGCTAACACCGTGGATTTTGGCGCGTCTGACGCTCCGCTGTCTGATGAGAAACTGAATCAGGAAGGCCTCTTCCAGTTCCCGACCGTTATCGGTGGCGTGGTGCTGGCGGTTAACCTGCCGGGCGTGAAATCCGGTGAGCTGGTGCTGGACGGTAAAACGCTGGGTGACATCTACCTGGGCAAAATCAAAAAATGGGATGACGAAGCGATCGCTAAGCTTAACCCAGGCATGAAGCTGCCTTCACAGAATATCGCCGTAGTACGTCGCGCTGACGGCTCCGGTACCTCCTTCGTCTTCACCAGCTACCTGGCGAAAGTAAACGAAGAGTGGAAATCAAAAATTGGTTCTGGCTCTACCGTGAACTGGCCGACCGGTCTGGGCGGTAAAGGTAACGACGGTATCGCCGCGTTCGTACAGCGTCTGCCGGGCTCTATCGGCTACGTAGAGTACGCTTACGCTAAGCAGAACAACCTGGCCTACACCAAACTGGTCTCTGCCGATGGCAAACCGGTTTCTCCGACCGAAGAGAGCTTCTCTAACGCCGCGAAAGGCGTGGACTGGAGCAAAACCTTCGCTCAGGACCTGACTAACCAGAAGGGTGACAACGCGTGGCCGATCACTTCCACCACCTTCATCCTGATCCACAAAGAGCAGAAGAAACCAGAGCAGGGCGCCGAAGTGCTGAAGTTCTTTGACTGGGCATACAAAGACGGTGCGAAGCAGGCTAACGAGCTGGATTACGCAACTCTGCCGGACAGCGTGGTTGAGCAGGTTCGTGCTGCATGGAAAACGAATGTGAAAGACAGCAGCGGTAAAGCGCTGTACTAACAGGATCTTTTTGACGAAGATGGCGGGTGGCGTAGGCTTCCCGCCCTACGGATAAAAACTGTAGGCCCGGTAAGCGTTCGCGCCACCGGGCAAATTCGTAAGACGTACATAACAGAAGAGTAATTTATGGCTGCAACCAAGCCTGCTTTTAACCCACCGGGTAAACAAGGTGACATGATCTTCGGCGCGCTGGTCAAACTGGCTGCGCTGATTGTGCTATTGCTGCTCGGCGGCATTATCGTCTCCCTGATTGTTTCCTCCTGGCCAAGCATCCAGAAATTTGGTTTCTCCTTCCTGTGGACCAAAGAGTGGGACGCCCCGAACGATATCTACGGCGCGCTGGTGCCGATCTACGGTACGCTGGTGACCTCCTTTATTGCGCTGCTGATCGCCGTGCCGGTGAGTTTCGGTATCGCGCTGTTCCTGACGGAGCTGGCTCCCGGCTGGCTGAAGCGCCCGCTGGGTATCGCCATTGAGCTGCTCGCTGCTATCCCCAGTATCGTTTACGGCATGTGGGGGCTGTTTATCTTCGCTCCGCTGTTTGCCACCTATTTTCAGGAGCCGGTGGGCAATGTGCTCTCTGCCATTCCGTTTGTGGGCGCGCTCTTCTCCGGCCCGGCGTTTGGTATCGGTATCCTCGCGGCGGGTATTATCCTCGCCATTATGATCATTCCGTACATCGCCTCGGTGATGCGCGACGTGTTTGAACAAACCCCGGTGATGATGAAAGAGTCGGCCTACGGCATCGGCTGCACTACCTGGGAGGTGATCTGGCGCATCGTGCTGCCGTTCACCAAAAACGGCGTCATCGGCGGGGTCATGCTTGGCCTGGGCCGTGCGCTGGGTGAAACCATGGCGGTGACCTTTATCATCGGTAACACCTACCAGCTCGACAGCGCCTCGCTCTATATGCCGGGCAATAGCATCACCTCTGCGCTGGCGAATGAATTCGCCGAAGCGGAATCCGGACTGCACGTCGCCGCGCTGATGGAGCTGGGCCTGATCCTGTTTGTAATCACCTTCATCGTACTGGCGATCTCGAAAGTGATGATCCTGCGTCTGGCGAAAAACGAGGGGGCACGCTAATGGCTACGCTCGAAATGCAAACCACGACGGAGCTGGCCGAGTCGCGCCGTAAAATGCAGGCGCGTCGCCGCATGAAAAACCGTCTTGCGCTGACGCTGTCGATGGCAACCATGGCGTTCGGCCTCTTCTGGCTGATCTGGATCCTCTTCTCCACCGTAACGCGCGGTATCGACGGCATGTCGCTGGCGCTGTTCACCGAGATGACGCCGCCGCCGAACACCGCAGGCGGTGGGCTGGCAAACGCCCTGGCGGGCAGCGGCCTGCTGATCCTCTGGGCGACGGTGTTTGGTACGCCGCTCGGCATTATGGCGGGTATTTACCTTGCAGAGTACGGGCGTAAATCCTGGCTGGCAGAGGTGATCCGCTTCATTAACGATATTCTGCTCTCCGCCCCGTCTATCGTAGTGGGCCTGTTTGTCTACACCATCGTGGTGGCGCAGATGGAGCACTTCTCCGGCTGGGCAGGCGTAATTGCGCTGGCGCTGCTGCAGGTGCCGATTGTTATCCGCACCACCGAGAACATGCTGAAGCTGGTCCCGGACAGCCTGCGTGAAGCCGCCTACGCGCTGGGCACGCCGAAATGGAAGATGATCTCCGCGATTACGCTGAAGGCCTCTATCTCCGGCATCCTGACCGGCATCCTGCTGGCGGTTGCGCGTATTGCTGGCGAAACCGCGCCGCTGCTCTTCACCTCCCTCTCCAATCAGTTCTGGAGCACGGACATGATGCAGCCTATCGCCAACCTGCCGGTCACCATATTTAAATTTGCCATGAGCCCGTTTGCCGAGTGGCAACAGCTGGCCTGGGCTGGCGTATTGATTATCACCCTGTGCGTGCTGCTGCTGAACATCCTGGCGCGCGTCATCTTCGCCAAGAAGAACGGTTAAAATTTTGCGGCGTGGCTTAGGCCGCGCCCGATTGAGGAAAAGAGTAATGAGTATGGTTGACACCACCTCCGGCAAGATTCAGGTTCGCGATTTGAACTTCTACTACGGGAAGTTCCACGCGCTGAAAAACATCAACCTGGATATCGCCAAGAATCAGGTAACGGCGTTTATCGGTCCGTCAGGCTGCGGTAAATCCACCCTGCTGCGTACCTTTAACAAAATGTACTCTCTCTACCCGGAGCAACGCGCCGAGGGTGAAATTCTGCTGGATGGCGAGAACATTCTCACCCACAGCCAGGATATCGCCCTGCTGCGTGCCAAAGTCGGGATGGTCTTCCAGAAGCCGACGCCGTTCCCGATGTCTATCTATGACAACATTGCTTTCGGCGTGCGCCTGTTTGAGAAACTCTCCCGCACCGATATGGACGAGCGCGTGCAGTGGGCGTTGACCAAGGCCGCATTATGGAATGAAACCAAAGATAAACTGCACCAGAGCGGGTACTCTCTCTCCGGTGGTCAGCAGCAGCGTCTGTGCATTGCGCGCGGTATTGCCATTCGCCCAGAAGTGCTGCTGCTGGATGAGCCCTGTTCAGCCCTCGACCCTATCTCTACCGGGCGTATTGAAGAGCTGATCACCGAGCTGAAGCAGGATTACACCGTCGTGATCGTGACTCACAACATGCAGCAGGCTGCACGTTGCTCCGACCATACGGCCTTTATGTACCTGGGCGAGTTGATTGAATTCAGCAACACGGACGATCTGTTCACCAAGCCCGCGAAGAAACAAACAGAAGACTACATCACCGGCCGTTACGGTTGATCGGGAGAGCACCGTGGATAACTTAAATCTTAATAAACATATCTCCGGCCAGTTTAACGCTGAGCTAGAGAGCATTCGCACTCAGGTAATGACCATGGGTGGGATGGTAGAGCAGCAGCTCTCTGACGCGATCACCGCCATGCACAACCAGGACAGCGAGCTGGCCAAGCGCGTTGTTGCCGGTGACCATCAGGTCAACATGATGGAAGTGGCGATCGACGAGGCCTGCGTGCGTATTATCGCCAAGCGCCAGCCGACGGCGAGCGACCTGCGTCTGGTAATGGCGATCATCAAAACCATCGCCGAGCTGGAGCGCATCGGTGACGTGGCGGACAAAATCTGCCGCACCGCGCTGGAGAAGTTCTCCCAGCAGCACCAGCCGCTGCTGGTGAGCCTGGAGTCGCTGGGCCGCCATACCGTGCAGATGCTGCACGACGTGCTGGATGCCTTTGCGCGCATGGATCTTGATGAAGCGGTGCGTATCTACCGTGAAGACAAGAAGGTGGATCAGGAGTACGAAGGTATCGTGCGCCAGCTGATGACCTACATGATGGAAGATTCACGTACCATCCCAAGCGTGCTGACTGCGCTGTTCTGCGCCCGCTCTATCGAGCGTATCGGCGACCGCTGCCAGAACATCTGCGAATACATCTTCTACTTCGTGAAGGGTCAGGATTTCCGCCACGTTGGCGGCGACGAGCTGGACAAACTGCTCGCCGGTAAAGATCCGAAAGAGTAATCCTGTCATCTCATAATAACGCCAGTACTCACTGGCGTTATTATCTCTAACGCAATCACATTATTCTTCTCCATCCGTTGCCTGCTGTCTGAAACACGATAACGTGGGACGAAAACAGAAAAGCGGGGGAGATATGAAAAAATCGGTAGCATACCTGGCTCTGGCCATCAGCATTGGGGTCGGCACGGGTACCAACGTCAGTGCCGCACCGTTTCCGGCCACACCCGACCAGACTACACCGGTCAGCCACTACGTGACGCAGGTAAATGCGGATAAAAGCATTACCTTTCGCCTGTTTGCCCCTGCTGCCAGGCGGGTCTCTGTGGTGACAGGCTCTATGCCGGAAGCCTGGGTCTCTCATGACATGACGAAAGATAAAGCTGGCGTCTGGTCATGGCAAAGCGAACCCATGGCCCCGAATCTCTACGAGTATTTTTACGACATTGACGGTTTTCGCTCGGTCGATACGGGCAGCCGTTATCCCAAACCTCAGCGTCAGGTGAACACCAGCCTGATTCTGGTCCCGGGCAGTATTCTCGACGATCGTCCGGTACCGCATGGCGATCTGACTACCCTGACCTGGCATTCACAGGTGCTGAAGTCAGAGCGCCGCATCTATGTCTGGACTCCACCGGGCTATGACGGTAAAGGTGAGCCTTTGCCGGTACTCTATTTCTATCATGGTTTTGGCGATACTGGGCTTTCGGCAATCGATCAGGGTCGATTACCGCAAATAATGGATAACCTGATGGCCGAAGGGAAAATTAAACCGATGCTGGTGGTCGTACCCGACACCGAAACGGAGAGTATTGAGGCCGTACCCGAGAAGTTTCCGCCAGCCGAGAGACGGAAATCCTTCTATCCTCTCAATGCGAAAGCCGCAGACCGTGAACTCATGAGCGAGATTATTCCGCTAGTTGATAGGCGCTTTAACGTGCGTCAGGATGCTGGAGGTCGTGCCCTGGCAGGGCTGTCCCAGGGCGGTTACCAGGCGCTGGTGTCCGGTATGAATCATCTGGAGAGTTTCGGCTGGCTGGGGACATTCAGCGGCGTCACCACCACAACCGTCCCTGACGATGGCGTAGCAGCAAGGTTTAAGCAACCTGACGCTATCAACAAACAGCTACACAATTTTACGCTTGTCGTAGGGGAACGCGATTCGGTGACCGGAAAAGATATCGCCGGATTGAAAGCGGAGCTGGAAAAACAGGGCATCCATTTTGATTACGTAATGTATCCTGGGCTGAACCACGAAATGGATGTCTGGCGTCCGGCTTATGCCGAGTTTGTGCAGAAATTATTTAAGTAAGGATGCTACCCTCCCCACACCGGGGAGGGCATTGACTTATCGGGTAATATTCCACCCACGCGCTTTCCACAATTCCGGCAGCTGCGATAACTCAGTGAAGGTGGTCACTTTCGGGTGGTCGATCGGCTTGTTGTGCGGATCGGCGCAGAAGTAGAACACCTCCATTCCGGCATCAATCCCCGACTGCGCGCCTGCCGCAGAGTCATCCACCAGAATGCACTTTGTTGGATCCACGTCCAGCGCGCTGGCGGCATGGAACATCAGGGCCGGATCCGGCTTCCAGCGCTGAATATCGTAGCCGCTGAACAGCAGATCGGGGAAATAGTGCAGCATCCCGAGCTTGCCAAGCGAGTGCTGCATTTTGCTCACCGGACCGTTTGACACCACGCACATCGGCACGCTGACGGATGCCAGCAGCGCATCTGCCCCGGCAATTGTCTCCAGCTCGGCATCGAACAGGCGTGCGACCTCGGCGCGGTAGATCGGCTCCAGCTCTGCTTTTTCCAGGTTCACGCCGTGCTCGGCGTTAATAATGTCGATAATTTCGTAGAGCTTAACGCCTTTAAAGCGCTTAAAAATGTCCGCCAGATCGAGCGTAATACCAAACTGCGCGAACATATGCACGTACGCGCGGGAACAGATCACCTCGCTGTCGACCAGCGTGCCATCACAGTCGAAAAAAATCGCTTCTATTTGGGACATGCCGTTTCCTGTTTTATTACAAGTTTAACGTTTACTTGCGGCAGATTCCTCCGCGCAATCGATGCCGTATAAGCAAACGCAATGAAAAAAAGTGTGTGATAACCGTCAATATTGTCGCATTTTGGTATAGGATAGCGACGAATTTTCCTTCCCTGTTCGGAAATAGATAATGAGCCAACAACACACTACCCAGGCCGCGGGCCAGGGGTTGCTCGACCGCGTGTTTAAACTGCGCGAGCATGGCACCACGGCACGCACCGAGGTGATCGCCGGTTTTACCACCTTCCTGACGATGGTATATATCGTCTTTGTTAACCCACAAATTCTGGGTGTTGCTGGCATGGATACCAGCGCGGTATTCGTTACCACCTGTCTGATTGCCGCCTTTGGCAGCATCCTGATGGGGCTATTCGCTAACCTGCCGGTAGCGCTTGCGCCCGCGATGGGTTTGAACGCCTTCTTCGCCTTTGTGGTCGTTGGCGCAATGGGCCTGCCGTGGCAGGTGGGTATGGGCGCTATCTTCTGGGGCGCTATCGGCCTGCTGCTGCTGACCATCTTCCGCGTCCGCTACTGGATGATTGCTAACATCCCGGTAAGCCTGCGCGTCGGCATCACCAGCGGTATCGGCCTGTTCATCGGCATGATGGGTCTGAAAAACGCGGGCGTGATCGTGGCGAACCCGGAGACGCTGGTGACCATCGGCAATCTGACCTCCCACAGCGTACTGCTGGGCGTGCTGGGCTTCTTTATCATCGCCATTCTGGCCTCGCGTAACGTCCATGCGGCGGTGCTGGTCTCTATCGTGGTGACCACCCTGCTGGGCTGGTGGTTGGGCGATGTGCACTACAGCGGGATTGTCTCTAAGCCGCCGAGCGTAACCAGCGTTGTCGGCCACGTTGATCTCGCCGGTTCGTTTAACCTTGGCCTCGCGGGTGTGATCTTCTCGTTTATGCTGGTTAACCTGTTCGACTCCTCCGGGACGCTGATTGGCGTAACCGATAAGGCAGGTTTGGCCGATGAGAAGGGTAAGTTCCCGCGTATGAAGCAGGCCCTGTTTGTTGACAGCGTCTCCTCCGTAGCTGGCTCCTTTATCGGCACCTCTTCGGTCACCGCCTATATCGAGTCCTCTTCCGGCGTCTCCGTCGGCGGGCGCACTGGCCTCACCGCTGTAGTGGTAGGCGTGCTGTTCCTGCTGGTGATTTTCCTGTCGCCGCTGGCCGGGATGGTTCCGCCGTATGCCGCTGCGGGTGCGCTGATCTACGTTGGCGTGCTGATGACCTCCAGCCTCTCCCGCGTGAAGTGGGACGATCTGACCGAAGCCGTGCCGGCGTTTATTACCGCTGTCATGATGCCGTTCAGCTTCTCGATTACCGAAGGCATTGCGCTGGGCTTCATCTCCTACTGCATCATGAAGATCGGTACCGGACGCTTCCGCGACCTTAGCTCGTGCGTGATCATTGTTGCGCTGCTGTTTGTGCTGAAGATTGTATTTATCGACGCGCATTAACCGCTAAAACTGGCCCGGCAGATTTCGCACTGCCGGGCTTTTTTTATGCCCTGACTTTCTTGATGTAATCACCAAACGCCGTCAGCTGGCCGGTCAGATGGTCCAGCGTGCTCTGATCGATAACCTCGCCCGTCTGCGGATCCACCTTGTTCTGAATCACCCCGCCCATAAACTCCGGCTTGTTCATCACCATCGCGTCGAGAAACACCAGGATCTGTCGCAGATGATACTGGCAGCGCGCGCCGCCGATAGCACCCATTGAACTGGTCTGGATCAGCACCGGCTTACCGGCCAGCGGCTGCGCGGGCAGGCGTGACAGCCAGTCAATGGCGTTCTTCAGGCCGCCCGGTACGGAGTAGTTATATTCCGGCGTCACAATCACCACGCCGTCGGCGTTGCGGATCTGCTCGGCAATGGCCTCTACGCTCTGCGGGAAACCTTCCTCCTGCTGGATATCGGCATCGTACAGCGGGATATCGGCGATGGTCGGCAGGGGCGCAACCGTCATGCCCTCCGGCGCGATTTTCGGCAGCGTACGGGCCACCATCGCATTGAATGAGCCTTTACGCAGGCTGCCAAGTAACGTAACGACGTGCAGTGAATCAGACATCTTTACTCCTTACCGGTAAGTGTAGTGAAGCGAGTTACGCAGGCAGGCTGGTAAAACGCATCAGGCGGGTGGCGGGATTGTTTGCTCGGGTTTGAATATCTGACAGGCCGCGCCACCCCCGCTTAGTATCAAACTCCCAAATCTTCAGGCTTTCAATGGCGGGCGAAACCGCCACGGACCAGATTAGCACGTCCTCCGCGTCGCAGAGCACCTCAATCGGTGCAGGCTGCGCTGCCCGCAGCTTGCCGGAGCCTGGCAGCAGCTGCAGAAATCCTGGCGTGTCCTGAGTCTGCCCGGCCATCTTCAGCACGCTCTGCCGCAGGGTCACGATCTGCGACTGGGCCTCGTTGGGATCGCTCTGGTTATTGATCCACAGCCTTTCGTTGCTGGAGAAAACCTGCGCTTCCTGGGCATGAGGGCTATGAAAGCCGCGCGTCGCCCGCTGCAACGCCATATTCAGACCGCACAGGCCGCTGGTGGTGATTGCAACGCCGACCATGTTTCCGACATAGGCCAATGAAAAATGGGGCAGGCTGCGATCGGCAAAGACCGGGCGGCCAGTGGACTGGATGATGATTTCAGGCAGCTCGCTTAACCCGTAGAGCATAAATACCAGCTCGGCGAGCAGGGCGCGAGAGGCTAAGTAGCGGTTGCGGTGGTGTTCCGGCAGCGCCCGAGCCCGATCGTGACAGGACGAGGGCAGGCGGACGGAAACCAGCTGCCCATCGGTAAGGATCCCTCTTGCAAAATGTGTCGCCATTTTTCACTCCATGATAATGGTTAGCCTGCTCGCAACGGTAGAAGCAGTATGTCGTATTGTGTGCAGGTTTTAACACGGATAAAAGGGGGTAAAAAGCACTCTGCGGGACTTTTACAATTCGGGGTAATTCTTGGCGGTTTGTTGCCCGGCGGCGCTACGCTTGCACGGGCCTACGGTCTGGCGCTAACGTGCCCGCGCTCTGTTTATCTGTTTTTGATTTTTAATGCTTTATCCAGCACTAAGAGGATGAAAAACGGAATGTTGTGACAGGGCTAGCGAACTGGGGTGCTTTCGTCTCGTTATGATCCGATGCTCACATAAACCTTCGTAATAGGATGAAGGAAAGACGTGTTTTATGAAGGAGCGAGGATTGCGTATTGAAGAAGAGGTATATCTCGATGGATATGAAATGCGTAGAAAGAAATTCGTCTACGATCGTCGAGTACATTATAGCTATGTCTTTGTCGCTGGTAACGAAGTATACACAGTCATCATAGGAAGCCTGAGCGATGAGGCCATTTTTACCCGCATCGGCTACGAAATGCCTGAAAACATTCCTTTTCCTTCTAATGGTATGGCAGAGGTTTATTTCGATATTTATGATGGGATGGACTCTCTCGCCGATTTTCGGCATGTACAGTTTTCCGGGTTAGGCAGTGCAGTTGTTCTTCAGACTGTGGCGCTGACATTAATCGCGCATTTTGAAAAATTTAACGTTGGTGGATTTGTCTTTCAGGCTGCGACAGGTGGAGTGGTAGATATCGGTCGTACAACTTCACTAGAAGAGGTTTATGACTATATGCTTGGGTTAAAAAATGAACCACGCTATAATCGACGTACAGGGCTGCCTAAGAAAGTACCGCGCCCGTTGTTACCAGTCGAGCTGCATGCATACAAACACGTAACCGAAGGGAGAGCTTGCTATGTCGTATTACAATAAACATGTGCATTCTGCGTCACGCCTTCTTGTTACTGATGAGAAAGAGGTAATGCAAGCATTAGTCACAGCCGAGCTGGAAGCTTACAATCTGAACTCAGCGAAAACAGATCTAAAAGAGATTAAAGCAGAGAAAAAACACTCTTCAGCCTCTTTACTACGCCGCAAGCTAAAAGCAACGCTGGTTCGTGAGTTTCAAGACGTTTGATGTAAATAAATCAAACTAAAACCCGCATCAACACCAGTCAATGCGGGTTAACAACGCTTCACATACCTATCTAAAACGTTACTTCCCAATACAGAAGCTTGAGAAGATCCGTCCCAGCAGGTCGTCGGAGGTAAACTCGCCGGTGATCTCGCTCAGGCTCTGCTGAGCCAGGCGTAGCTCTTCCGCTAACAGCTCGCCTGCCCACGCGCCGAGCAGCTGGGCTTTGCCCTGCTGTAGGTGCTCTGCGGCCAGCTCCAGCGCCTGCAGATGGCGACGGCGGGCCAGGAAGCCACCCTCCATTTGCGTATCAAAGCCCATGCTCTGCTTGAGATGGTTACGCAGCACGTCAATGCCTTCGCCGGTATAGGCGGAGAGGCGAACAAGTGAGTGACCATTCACCTCGCTGATCCCCAGCGTCTCGCCGGTCAGATCGGCTTTATTGCGTACCACGGTAATCGGTAGCTTCGCGGGCAGGCGGGCGATAAAGTCCGGCCAGATATCTGCCGGATCGACAGCGTCGGTGGTGGTACCATCGACCATAAACAGCACCCGGTCGGCCTGCTCGATCTCCTGCCAGGCGCGCTCAATCCCGATGCGCTCGACCTCGTCGCTGGCATCGCGCAGCCCGGCGGTATCGATGATATGCAGCGGCATGCCGTCGATATGAATATGCTCGCGGAGCACGTCACGGGTGGTGCCGGCAATATCGGTCACAATAGCCGCCTCGCGTCCGGCCAGAGCGTTCAGCAGGCTCGATTTCCCAGCGTTCGGGCGACCGGCGATGACCACCTTCATCCCTTCACGCAGCAGGCTGCCCTGGCGCGCTTCCGCCCGTACGGCATCGAGATCGGCCATCACGCCGTTAAGCTGCGCTTCGATTTTACCGTCGGAGAGGAAGTCGATCTCCTCATCAGGAAAATCAATCGCAGCCTCTACGTAGATACGCAGGTGAGTAAGTGCTTCCACCAGATGGTTAACGCGGGCGGAGAAGGCCCCCTGAAGCGAGTTCAGCGCCGAACGTGCAGCCTGTTCCGAGCTGGCGTCGATCAGATCGGCAATCGCTTCGGCCTGGGCCAGGTCCAGCTTGTCGTTAAGAAACGCGCGCTCGGAAAACTCGCCGGGCCGAGCGATGCGCAGGCCGGGCAGGGTCAGGATGCGCTTTAACAGCAGGTCGAGGATCACCGGCCCGCCGTGCCCCTGCAGCTCCAGCACGTCTTCGCCGGTAAAGGAGTTCGGGCCGGGGAACCACAGGGCGATGCCCTGATCCAGCGCCGTGCCGTCCGCGTCGTTAAACGGCAGGTAGTCGGCGTAGCGCGGTTTCGGCAGCTTGCCCAGCACGGCCTGTGCGACTTCGCGGGCCTTGTGACCAGAGATACGCAGAATGCCCACACCACCGCGTCCTGGTGGGGTTGCCTGGGCGACGATAGTGTCGTTATGGCTCATGATATGTCTCTATTGTTACCAATAAAAAGGGCGGTCATCTGACCGCCCTCTCTGTACTTTCCTTTGCCGGGTGGCGCTGTGCTAACCCGGCCTACAGCTTACGATTAGGAGCTTTTCTTCTCGCGGCTATGCAGGCCACGCTTCTCCAGACCGCGGTAGATCAGCTGCTGCTGCAGAATGGTCACCAGGTTGCTGACGATATAGTACAGCACCAGACCAGACGGGAACCACAGGAAGAAGACCGTAAAGATGACCGGCATAAAGGTCATGATCTTCTGCTGCATCGGGTCGGTCACGGTGGTCGGCGACATCTTCTGGATGAAGAACATCGTCACGCCCATCAGGATCGGCAAGATGTAGTAGGGGTCCTGTGCCGACAGGTCATGGATCCACAGGGCGAACGGCGCGTGGCGCAGCTCAATGGAGCCCATCAGCATGTAGTACAGCGCAAGGAAGATAGGCATCTGGATAACCAGCGGTAAGCAGCCGCCCAGCGGGTTAACCTTCTCAGCTTTATACAGGGCCATCATCTCCTGGCTCTGACGCTGTTTATCATCGCCCAGACGCTCACGCATCGCCGCAATCTTCGGCTGCAGCATACGCATCTTCGCCATGGAGGTGTACTGCGCTTTGGTCAGCGGGTACATGATGCCACGAACGATAAAGGTGATGATGATGATTGAGAAGCCCCAGTTACCCAGGAAGCTGTGGATCCACTTCAGCAGCTTGAACAGCGGCTGAGAGATAAACCACAGCCAGCCGTAGTCCACGGTCAGGTCCAGATGCGGCGCAACGGCAGCCATCTTGTCCTGAATTTCCGGGCCGACCCACAGGGTGCTGGTCAGCGCGGCGGTCTGGCCAGGCTGTACCAGTACCGGTGCAGATTTGTAGCCGATAGCGGCCACGCCGTTGCCCAGGTTGCTGGTGTAGAAGTTGTTCGCAACGTCGCTGCGCGGGATCCATGCGGTGGCAAAGTACTGCTGCAGCATGGCGACCCAGCCGCCGTTAGAGGTCACGTTCAGGTTCTCGTTGTCGGCGATCGTATCGAATTTGTATTTTTCGTACTTCTCGTCCGGCGTAGAGTAGGCCGCACCGCGGAAGGTATGCAGCGCAAAGTTGCTGCTGCCGGTGTCGCGATGGGCTGGCAGATTGATGGATTGCTTCAGCTGGCCGAAGGTCGCGATCTCCAGCGGCTTCGCGCTGCTGTTCGCCACGTTGTAGCCCACGTTCACCGCATACTCACCGCGTTTCAGGGTAAAGGTTTTGGTGAAGGTGTTGCCTGCGGCGTCGGTGTAGGTCAGCGGGATCGCCAGTTCGTTCTGGCCCTCGGCCATCACAAAGGTATCGCTGTTAACGTTATACAGCGGACGCGCGCCGTTTGCCGGGTTATCCGGGCCGTCACGACCAGTCAGGCCGCTCTGTGCCTGATAGATGAACTCAGGCGTGGTTTCCAGCAGCTGGAACGGCTCGGTAGACTTCAGCTCTTTCGGGTAGCCCAACAGCAGCGCCTGCTCAACATCACCACCACGGGTGTTGATGACAAGCTCCAGCACGTCGGTCTTAACGGTAATGAGTTTCCCCTGGCCACTGGCCGGTACGCCCTGGTCTGCGGCACTACCCGCTGCGGTGGTCGTAGTCTGCGTGGTCTGCTGCGTCTGAGGCTGAGGATTTTTATCCTGCTCCCAGGCTTGCCAGATCATGAAAGACACGAACAACAAAGCGATGACAAAAAGATTGCGTTGCGAATCCATCGTTAGTGTTCTCTGGTATTAAAAGGTCCTGGCGGGACGGGGTCGTCGCCACCCGGGTGTAAAGGGTGGCATTTTAATACGCGTTTCACCGTCAACCAACTGCCTTTTATCACCCCGAACCTGCGCAATGCCTCAATTCCATATTGCGAACAGGTCGGTGTGAAACGACAGTGCGGCCCAAGCAGCGGACTGATCAGGCGCTGATATACCCGAATGAGGGCTATCAGGAGCCGTGAGCCAGGCGACAGTGGCGGCGCCATAGTTTTTCCAACGCTTCCGTGAGAGCACGGTTATCGAGGTCAGCAACCCCGTTCTTCGCCACCACCACGAAATCCATTGCTGGCAGTTCATGCTGGCGTAAGCGGAAGCTTTCACGCGTCAGACGTTTGATCCGGTTGCGTTCATGCGCACGCTTAACATTTTTCTTGGCGACGGTAAGACCGATGCGGGGATGCCCCAGCGAATTCAGGCGGCCGAGGATGGTGATTTGCGGCGTGCCAGCCCGTTGTGGCTGCTGGAAGACGAATGTGAAATGATTGGGAGTTAACAAGCGTAACTCCCTGGGAAATGCGAGCTTAACCACGCAGGGTTAGCTTTATTACTTGGAAACGGTCAGACGAGAGCGGCCTTTAGCACGACGACGTGCCAGAACCTGACGACCATTTTTAGTAGCCATACGAGCACGGAAGCCGTGAGAACGGTTGCGCTTCAGTACAGACGGTTGAAAAGTGCGTTTCATGGCGATTTCTACCTAAACTTGAATGAATTCACTGAATTTCGCGTCGGTCCGCTGGGCAGTGCCAACGTCTTACGCCTCAGTGTTGATGATTAAAGAGGCCGGATTGTAATAATTGTACACTCCGGAGTCAATTCTCTTTCCTTATATACCGCCTAAATTCCGCAGTTTTTGCCTGAAAAGTAGACGGGGCCGACGCAAGAAATCGAGCAGCGCGCGCCGGGTGGAGGATTATACGACCTGAGGGCCAAAGCGCAAGGATCCTCCAGGATCTTCAATAGATCGTTTCGCTAAATTTTTATCGATCCTCATTAATTTTTCCAATATGCGGCCTAAATCGTGCCGCACCGGCACCAGGATCGTTTACACTTAGCCGATTCGGATCGTCCTGTGGATAAATCGTGAAGAATCTGTGAGAAACAGAAGATCTCTTCGGCGGTTTACGTTATGATCCGCGGTCCCGATCCTGCATCACGGATCCGGATCGGGGCAAAAAACCGCAAATAGCGGTTCGCACGTCACCCTTCAGGGGTCTTTTCGACGTGTGTCTACAATCATTAATTTCAGCTTTCGTCTTTTATTATCGACTTTTGTTCGAGTGGAGTCCGCCGTGTCACTTTCGCTTTGGCAGCAGTGTCTTGCCCGACTGCAGGATGAGTTACCAGCCACAGAATTCAGTATGTGGATCCGCCCATTGCAGGCGGAACTGAGTGACAACACGCTGGCTTTGTATGCGCCAAACCGTTTTGTACTCGATTGGGTCAGGGACAAGTACCTTAATAATATCAACGGACTTCTGAACGAGTTCTGCGGCTCGGATACGCCGCAGCTGCGCTTTGAAGTGGGTACCCGGCCGGTTGCCCATACGCTAAAGGAGCCAGCAAGCGTCGCCGCGCCTGCTCAGGTCGCAGCGGTGCAGATGCCTCGCGTCGCCCCTGCGTCGCGCTCAAGCTGGGACAACGTTCCCGCTCCGGCAGAGCCTACCTACCGCTCTAACGTCAACGTTAAGCATACGTTTGATAACTTCGTTGAAGGTAAATCGAACCAGCTGGCCCGCGCGGCGGCACGCCAGGTGGCCGATAACCCCGGCGGGGCGTATAACCCGCTGTTTCTCTACGGCGGCACGGGCCTCGGTAAGACGCACCTGCTGCACGCGGTGGGTAACGGCATCGTGGCGCGCAAGCCCAATGCCAAAGTGGTCTATATGCACTCCGAGCGCTTTGTTCAGGACATGGTAAAAGCCCTGCAGAACAACGCCATTGAGGAGTTCAAACGCTACTACCGCTCCGTAGACGCCCTGCTGATCGATGACATCCAGTTCTTTGCCAATAAGGAGCGCTCCCAGGAGGAGTTCTTCCACACCTTTAACGCCCTGCTGGAAGGTAACCAACAGATCATCCTCACCTCGGATCGTTATCCAAAAGAGATCAACGGCGTCGAGGATCGTCTGAAGTCGCGCTTTGGCTGGGGATTGACCGTGGCGATCGAGCCGCCTGAGCTCGAAACCCGCGTGGCGATCCTGATGAAAAAGGCTGACGAAAACGACATTCGTCTGCCGGGTGAGGTGGCGTTCTTTATTGCCAAGCGTCTGCGCTCTAACGTGCGTGAGCTGGAGGGGGCGCTGAACCGCGTGATCGCCAATGCCAACTTCACCGGCCGTGCCATCACCATCGATTTCGTTCGTGAAGCGCTGCGCGATCTGCTGGCGCTCCAGGAAAAGCTGGTCACCATCGACAATATTCAAAAGACGGTGGCGGAGTACTACAAAATTAAAGTGGCGGATCTGCTCTCCAAGCGCCGATCTCGCTCGGTAGCACGTCCGCGCCAGATGGCAATGGCGCTGGCTAAAGAGCTGACCAACCACAGCCTGCCGGAAATCGGCGATGCGTTTGGCGGCCGCGACCATACGACCGTGCTCCACGCCTGCCGTAAGATCGAGCAGTTGCGTGAAGAGAGCCATGATATCAAAGAAGATTTCTCCAATTTAATCCGAACTCTATCGTCGTGATGCTATGAAATTTACCGTTGAACGTGAACACCTATTAAAACCGCTTCAGCAGGTCAGTGGCCCGCTGGGTGGCCGTCCTACGCTGCCGATCCTGGGCAACCTGCTGCTGCAGGTCGCTGATGGCGCGCTGTCCCTCACCGGCACCGATCTGGAGATGGAGATGGTCGCCCGCGTCGTACTGGCTCAGCCGCATGAACCTGGCGCAACTACCGTCCCGGCGCGCAAATTCTTTGATATTTGCCGTGGCCTGCCGGAAGGCGCAGAGATCGCCGTGCAGCTGGAGGGCGACCGGATGCTGGTGCGCTCCGGGCGCAGCCGTTTCTCGCTGTCGACCTTGCCAGCAGCGGATTTCCCGAACCTCGACGACTGGCAGAGCGAAGTAGAGTTCACCCTGCCGCAGGCGACCATGAAGCGCCTGATCGAGGCGACTCAGTTCTCGATGGCCCATCAGGACGTGCGCTACTACCTGAACGGCATGCTGTTTGAAACCGAAGGCGAAGAGCTGCGCACCGTGGCGACCGATGGCCACCGTCTGGCGGTCTGCTCTATGCCGGTTGGGCAGTCGCTGCCGAACCATTCGGTGATCGTGCCGCGTAAAGGCGTGGTTGAGCTGATGCGTATGCTCGACGGCGGCGAAACACCGCTGCGGGTGCAGATCGGCAGCAATAACATCCGTGCGCACGTGGGCGACTTTATCTTTACCTCCAAGCTGGTGGATGGTCGCTTCCCGGACTACCGTCGCGTGCTGCCGAAGAACCCGGATAAGCACCTTGACGCCGGCTGCGATATCCTCAAGCAGGCCTTCGCTCGTGCCGCTATTCTCTCTAACGAGAAGTTCCGCGGCGTGCGTCTCTACGTCAGCGAAAACCAGCTCAAGATCACCGCGAACAACCCGGAGCAGGAAGAGGCCGAAGAGATCCTCGATGTCACCTACGCCGGGACAGAGATGGAGATCGGCTTTAACGTCAGCTACGTGCTGGATGTGCTCAACGCCCTGAAATGCGAAAACGTGCGTATTCTGCTGACGGATTCCGTGTCGAGCGTGCAGATTGAAGATGCGGCCTCTCAGTCGGCTGCATATGTCGTTATGCCAATGAGACTGTAATGTCGCTCTCCCGCCTGTTGATCCGCGACTTTCGCAATATCGAAAGCGCGGATCTTGCTCTCTCCCCCGGCTTTAACTTTCTGGTTGGCGCTAACGGCAGCGGCAAGACCAGCGTGCTGGAAGCGATCTATACGCTCGGCCACGGCCGGGCGTTTCGCAGTTTGCAGATTGGTCGCGTCATTCGCCACGAGCAGGAGGCGTTTATCCTGCATGGCCGTTTACAGGGCGAAGAGCGCGAAACCTCCATCGGCCTGACCAAAGATAAGCACGGGGACAGCACCGTTCGCATTGACGGCACCGACGGCCACAAGGTGGCCGAGCTGGCGCTGCTGATGCCAATGCAGCTGATTACGCCCGAGGGGTTTACTTTACTCAACGGCGGCCCCAAATACAGAAGAGCCTTCCTCGACTGGGGATGCTTCCATAACGAAGCCGGGTTCTTCACTGCCTGGAGCAACCTGAAGCGGCTCCTGAAGCAGCGCAACGCCGCTCTACGCCAGGTGACGCAATATGCCCAGCTTCGTGCGTGGGACAAGGAGCTGATCCCGCTGGCGGAGCAGATCAGCCGCTGGCGAGCCGAGTACAGCACCGCCATCGCCCAGGACATGGCGGACACCTGTAAGCAGTTTCTGCCGGAGTTCTCCCTGAGCTTCTCTTTCCAGCGCGGCTGGGAGAAAGAAGCCGACTACGGCGAGGTGCTGGCGCGCAGCTTTGAGCGCGACAGGGCGCTAACCTATACCGCCTACGGCCCACACAAGGCGGATTTTCGCATTCGTGCCGACGGCGCGCCGGTGGAGGATACCCTCTCCCGTGGGCAGCTTAAGCTGCTGATGTGCGCCCTGCGGCTGGCGCAGGGGGAGTTCCTGACCCGCGAGAGCGGGCGGCGCTGTTTGTACCTCATAGATGATTTTGCCTCAGAGCTTGATGACACACGGCGCGCGCTGCTGGCCAGCCGCTTAAAAGCCACCCAGTCACAGGTCTTTGTCAGCGCCATTAGCGCTGAACACGTAATGGACATGTCGGACAAAAATTCGAAGATGTTCACCGTGGAAAAGGGTAAAATAGCAGACTAATCCAAGACAAATTGAGCGAGAAACGTTGATGTCGAATTCTTATGACTCCTCCAGTATCAAAGTCCTGAAAGGGCTGGATGCGGTGCGTAAGCGCCCGGGTATGTATATCGGCGACACGGATGACGGTACCGGCCTGCACCATATGGTATTTGAGGTGGTAGATAACGCTATCGACGAGGCGCTCGCGGGTCACTGTAAAGATATCGTCGTGACGATCCACGCCGATAACTCCGTGTCGGTCTCGGATGATGGCCGTGGGATCCCTACCGGTATTCACCCGGAAGAGGGCGTCTCCGCCGCTGAAGTTATCATGACCGTGCTGCACGCAGGCGGTAAATTCGATGATAACTCCTATAAAGTGTCCGGCGGCCTGCACGGCGTGGGCGTCTCCGTGGTTAACGCCCTGTCGCAAAAGCTTGAGCTGCTGATCCGCCGCGAAGGCAAAGTGCACCAGCAGACCTACGTGCACGGTGTGCCGCAGGCCCCGCTGGCAGTGACCGGCGATACTGACGTCACCGGTACGGTGGTGCGTTTCTGGCCTAGCCTGGAGACCTTCACCAACGTCACCGAATTTGAGTATGAGATCCTGGCCAAGCGCCTGCGCGAGCTGTCATTCCTGAACTCTGGCGTTTCCATTCGCCTGCAAGACAAGCGCGACGGTAAAGAAGATCACTTCCACTACGAAGGCGGCATCAAGGCGTTTGTTGAGTACCTCAACAAGAACAAAACGCCGATTCACCCGAACGTATTCTATTTCTCCACCGAAAAAGACGGTATCGGCGTTGAAGTTGCGCTCCAGTGGAACGATGGTTTCCAGGAAAACATCTACTGCTTTACCAACAACATTCCGCAGCGCGACGGGGGTACCCACCTTGCGGGCTTCCGTGCGGCGATGACCCGTACTCTGAACGCCTACATGGACAAAGAGGGCTACAGCAAGAAAGCCAAGGTCAGCGCGACCGGTGATGACGCCCGTGAAGGCCTGATCGCCGTCGTGTCGGTAAAAGTGCCGGATCCGAAATTCTCCTCTCAGACCAAAGACAAGCTGGTCTCTTCTGAGGTGAAATCGGCGGTTGAACAACAGATGAACGAGCTGCTGTCCGAATATCTGCTGGAAAACCCGTCCGACGCCAAAATCGTCGTCGGTAAAATTATCGACGCGGCCCGCGCCCGTGAAGCGGCACGTCGTGCCCGTGAGATGACCCGCCGTAAAGGCGCGTTGGATCTCGCAGGCCTGCCGGGCAAGCTGGCGGACTGTCAGGAACGCGACCCGGCCCACTCTGAACTCTACCTGGTGGAAGGGGACTCGGCGGGCGGCTCAGCGAAGCAGGGCCGTAACCGTAAGAATCAGGCTATCCTGCCGCTGAAGGGTAAGATCCTCAACGTCGAGAAGGCCCGTTTCGACAAGATGCTGGCCTCTCAGGAAGTGGCGACGCTGATCACTGCCCTGGGCTGCGGCATTGGCCGTGACGAGTACAACCCGGACAAGCTGCGCTATCACAGCATCATCATCATGACCGATGCGGACGTCGATGGCTCGCACATCCGTACGCTGCTGCTGACCTTCTTCTATCGCCAGATGCCGGAGATCATTGAGCGTGGTCACGTGTATATTGCTCAGCCGCCGCTCTACAAGGTGAAAAAGGGCAAGCAGGAGCAGTACATCAAGGATGACGAGGCGATGGATCAGTATCAGATCTCTATCGCACTGGATGGGGCCACCCTGCACACCACCGAAGGCGCACCTGCGCTGGCCGGTGAAGCGCTGGAGAAAATGGTCTCCGAGTACAACGCCACGCAGAAAATGATCAACCGCATGGAGCGTCGTTTCCCGCGCGCGCTGCTGAAAGAGCTTGTCTACCAGCCGACGCTGGAAGAGGCCGATCTTACAGACGAAGCAAAAGTGACCCGCTGGGTCTCTGCGCTGATCGCCACGCTGAACGAAAACGACGTGCACGGCAGCACCTGGAAGTATGACGTGCGTGAAGACGCCGAGCTGAAACAGTTCGAGCCGATTATCCGCGTGCGTACTCACGGTGTGGATACCGACTATCCGCTGGATCATGAGTTCATTATCGGTGGTGAGTATCGTCGTCTGTGTACGCTGGGTGAGAAGCTGCGCGGCCTGATCGAAGAGGATGCCTTTATCGAACGTGGCGAACGTCGTCAGCCGATTGCCAGCTTCGAGCAGGCGCTGGAGTGGCTGGTGAAAGAGTCCCGTCGTGGCCTGGCGATTCAGCGCTATAAAGGGCTGGGCGAGATGAACCCGGAGCAGCTGTGGGAAACCACTATGGATCCGGAGAGCCGCCGCATGCTGCGCGTGACCGTCAAGGATGCGATCGCTGCCGACCAGCTCTTCACCACGCTGATGGGCGATGCCGTTGAACCGCGTCGTGCGTTTATCGAAGAGAACGCCCTGAAAGCGGCGAATATCGATATCTAATTGGTTTGTTCCCCGGCGGCGCATCGCTGCCGGGGCTACCCTTCCCATAAATGGGGAATATACCGCCCCGCTTTTGTCCCCCTTTTCCCTCCTCGCGCTTACTGTCTTTTGAGCAGAATCACGCTAGCATAAGAGTTAACTCTTTTACGCTGGGGAACCCATGGCTATCAAACTCATTGCAATTGACATGGACGGCACCTTGCTGCTGCCGGACCATACCATTTCACCTGCCGTTAAAAATGCGATTGCCGCCGCGCGTGAGCGTGGGGTCAACGTTGTGCTCACCACCGGGCGTCCTTACGCAGGCGTGCATAGCTATTTGAAAGAGCTGCATATGGACAGGCCAGGCGATTACTGCATCACCTATAACGGCGCGCTGGTGCAGAAAGCCAGTGACGGCAGCACCGTGGCGCAGACCCCGCTCAGCTATGACGACTACCGCTATCTCGAACAGCTCTCCCGCGAGGTGGGCTCCCACTTCCACGCGCTCGACCGCAACACCCTCTATACCGCTAACCGCGACATCAGCTACTACACGGTGCACGAGTCCTACGTCGCGACCATTCCGCTGGTGTTCTGCGAAGCCGAGAAGATGGATCCGGGTATCCAGCTGCTGAAAGTCATGATGATTGACGAGCCGGCGATCCTCGACCAGGCGATAGCGCGCATTCCGGCAGAGGTAAAAGAGAAGTACACCGTGCTGAAAAGCGCACCTTACTTCCTGGAAATCCTTGATAAAAGCGTCACCAAGGGCACCGGCGTGAAATCGCTGGCCGATGCGCTGAACATCAAGCCGGAAGAGGTGATGGCGATTGGCGATCAGGAAAATGACATCGCGATGCTGGAGTATGCCGGTATGGGCGTTGCCATGGACAATGCGATTCCGTCGGTGAAAGAGGTCGCTAACTTCGTGACCAAAACCAACCTTGAAGACGGCGTGGCTTACGCTATCGAGAAGTTTGTCCTGAACTAAACTCCGCTCTTCCCGTCCGCTAAAAACCCGCCCACCGCTGCGGGTTTTTTATTGCCCGCGTTTTTTCACATTTTATTTACCGGGTGTCGTTTTTGTGATCTGCATTGTAGTACAACCTAAAGTGATTGTACTACTATACACTCATGGTATGGCGAACGACTCGCATATTTGTACTTCAATAGTGCGGACTTTTACGCCGGTAAGGATAAAGTAATGGTAAAGCCTCTTCTTAAAGGATCTGACATGACCATTACGAAAACGGACCGCATCATCGCCACCCTCGGGCGGCAGATTGTCAGCGGCAAATACGTCCCAGGCGCAGGGTTGCCTTCCGAGACCGACCTGTGCGAAGAGTTTGAAACCTCGCGCAACATCATCCGGGAGGTCTTCCGCTCCCTGATGGCGAAGCGGCTCATTGAGATGAAGCGCTATCGCGGAGCGTTTGTTGCGGCACGTAACCAGTGGAACTACCTCGATACCGAGGTGTTGCAGTGGGTGCTGGAGAACGACTACGACCCCCGGCTTATCAGCGCGATGAGCGAGGTGCGCAACCTGGTGGAACCGGCCATTGCCCGCTGGGCGGCCGAGCGGGCCACCTCCAGCGATCTGGCGCAGATTGAGGCGGCGCTCAACGATATGATCGCCAATAACCAGAACCGGGAGGCGTTCAACGAGGCGGATATCCGCTATCACGACGCCGTGCTGCAGTCGGTGCATAACCCGGTTCTCCAGCAATTGACGGTGGCGATTGGCTCCCTGCAGCGGGCGGTATTTGAACAGACCTGGCGCGGTGACGAGGCCAACATGCCGAAGACGCTTCAGGAACATAAGGCGCTGTTTGATGCGATCCGGCATCAGGACGGCGATGCAGCAGAGCAGGCGGCGCTGACTATGATCGCCAGCTCAACCCAAAGGCTCAAGGAAATAACATGACATCACGCTATATCGCCATCGACTGGGGCTCCACCAATCTTCGCGCCTGGCACTATCAGGGCGATCAATGCCTTGAAAGCAGGCAGTCCGAAGCAGGCGTAACCCGCCTGAACGGGCGCACCTTCGAGGCGGTATTAGCGCAGATCACCGAGGGCTGGGCGCGGGAAAATACACCGGTGGTGATGGCGGGCATGGTCGGCAGCAATGCTGGCTGGGTTAACGTCCCCTATCTGCCTTGCCCGGCCCGCTTTGACGACATTGGCCAGCAGATTACCGCCGTTGCCGACAATATCTGGATCGTTCCCGGCCTGTGCGTCAACCGGGAAGATAACCACAACGTGATGCGTGGCGAAGAGACCCAGCTGCTCGGCGCGCGCGATCTTCAGCCTGCCCAGGTGTATGTCATGCCGGGCACCCACTGCAAATGGGTGCTGGCCGATAGCGAGCGGGTCAGCGACTTTCACACCGTGATGACCGGCGAGCTGCACCACGTGCTGCTTAACCATACGCTGGTGGGGGCAGGCCTGCCCGAGCAGGAAACCTCCCCGGACGCCTTTACCGCCGGTTTAACCCGTGGCCTCGACTCTCCCGATCTGCTGCCTCGCCTGTTTGAAGTGCGGGCATCCCACGTGCTCGGCCAGCTTGCGCGTGAACAGGTGAGCGAATTTCTTTCCGGCCTGCTGATTGGCAGCGAAGTGGCGAGCATGAAAGCCTGGATCGCGCCGCAGCAGACCATCACGCTCGTCGCCAACCCTTCGCTGACCGCGCGCTACCAGCAGGCTTTTGACCTGTTGGGCTACGGGACGCAGACCCTACGCGGTGACGACGCATTTCAGGCAGGTATAAGGAGCATCGCTCATGCAGTGGCAAAATAAACTCCCGCTGATCGCAATTCTGCGCGGCATCACGCCCGAAGAGGCCCACGCCCACGTGGCGGCGGTGATTGAGGCCGGATTTGAGGCGGTCGAAATTCCGCTCAACTCCCCCCGCTGGGAAGAGAGCATTCCCGCAATGGTGAAAGCCTTTGGTGATAAAGCGTTAATTGGTGCGGGCACGGTACTAAAGCCTGAGCAGGTCGATACGCTTGCCGAAATGGGCTGCACCCTGCTGGTCACGCCAAATATCAATCCAGAAATTATTCGCCGGGCGGTGGCGTATGGCATGACGGTCTGTCCTGGCTGTGCCACGGCGACCGAAGCCTTTACGGCCATTGAGGCCGGTGCCCAGTCGCTGAAAATATTCCCTTCTTCCGCGTTTGGTCCGGACTACATCAAAGCGCTGAAGGCCGTGCTTCCGCCGGAAATCCCCGTGTTCGCCGTGGGCGGCGTCACGCCGGAAAACCTGACCCAGTGGCTCAAGGCAGGCTGTGCCGGTGCCGGACTGGGTAGCGATCTCTACCGTGCCGGGCAATCCGTGGAGCGCACCGCGCAGCAGGCAGCCGCATTTGTAAAAGCGTATCGAGAGGCAGTGCAATGAAAATTACTAAACTAACCACCTACCGTTTACCCCCGCGCTGGATGTTCCTGAAAATCGAAACCGATGAAGGCGTAGTGGGCTGGGGCGAGCCGGTGATCGAAGGCCGGGCGCGTACCGTTGAGGCGGCCGTTCATGAGCTGGGTGAATACCTGATTGGTCAGGATCCCTCCCGCATCAACGACCTGTGGCAGGTAATGTACCGCGCGGGCTTTTACCGTGGCGGCCCGATCCTGATGAGCGCCATCGCCGGTATTGACCAGGCGCTCTGGGACATTAAAGGGAAAGTATTGAACGCCCCGGTCTGGCAGCTGATGGGTGGTCTGGTACGCGATAAAATTAAGGCCTACAGCTGGGTGGGCGGCGATCGTCCGGCGGAAGCCATCGCGGGCATTACTAAACTGCGCGAAATTGGCTTCGATACCTTTAAATTAAACGGCTGTGAAGAGTTATCGATTATTGATGATTTCCGCAAAGTGGAAGCCGCTGTGAATACCGCCGCGCAGATCCGCGAAGCCTTTGGCAATGAAATTGAATTTGGCCTCGATTTCCACGGTCGCGTTAGCGCGCCGATGGCGAAAATATTAATTAAAGAGCTGGAGCCGTACCGTCCGCTGTTTATTGAAGAGCCGGTGCTGGCCGAGCAGGCGGAATATTATCCGAAGCTGGCTGCGCAAACCCATATTCCGATTGCCGCCGGGGAGCGTATGTTCTCACGCTTTGAGTTTAAGCGCGTGCTGGAAGCGGGCGGCCTGGCCATTCTCCAGCCGGATCTCTCCCACGCCGGGGGCATCACCGAGTGCTACAAAATTGCCGGCATGGCAGAGGCGTACGACGTGGCGCTGGCCCCGCATTGTCCGCTTGGCCCGATTGCGCTGGCGGCCTGTCTGCACGTGGACTTTGTCTCCCACAACGCGGTGTTCCAGGAGCAGAGCATGGGCATTCACTACAACCAGGGCGCGGAGCTGCTCGACTTTGTGAAAAACAAAGAGGACTTCAACATGGAAGGCGGCTTCTTCAAACCGCTGATGAAGCCAGGCCTGGGCGTAGAGATTGATGAAGAGCAGGTTATTGCCCGCAGCAAAGATGTGACCGACTGGCGCAATCCATTATGGCGACATAAAGACGGTTCCGTAGCCGAGTGGTAATTTCCTGATTCAAAAAAATAACGATAACTAACCGCCTGTATATGAACAGAGGGATCTCCTCGCGCATATACGGCTGGGTGAGGTTTTTACTATGAATACCGATCTGTACTCTACAACCTTACGGCAGCTTAATGCCAAGATAATTCCGTTTATTATTATCTGTTATTTTGTGGCTAACCTCGATAAAACAAATATTTCAATTGCAGCACTGCAAATGAATGCCGATCTCGGCCTAAGCGCCAGTATGTATGGGCTTGGCGTCGGGATGTTCTATATCTCGTATATTATTTTTGAAATCCCCAGCAACATTATTATGACGCGGGTGGGGGCCCGGATATGGATCGCCAGGATTATGATTACCTGGGGCATCGTCAGCGCCGGGATGTCGCTGGTGCAAACCCCAACGCAGCTTTACGTCATGCGCTTTTTACTCGGTATGGCGGAAGCGGGCTTTACGCCGGGCATTATTTACTACATCTCCTGCTGGTTCCCTAAAAGCAACCGTGCGCGGGCCATGTCGTTCTTCTACATGGGCTCGGTGATGGCGTCGATTATCGGCCTGCCGATCTCTGGCTCGATCCTGAACATGCATGGTATTGCCGATATTGCAGGCTGGCGTTGGCTGTTTGCCCTGGAAGGTATTCCGGCCATCGCTCTGGGGATCATGGTGCTATGGCGCTTGCCGCAGACGCCGGATCATGCCGCCTGGCTGACGCCGGAGCAGAAAGGGTGGTTGAAAGCACAGCTTGAACGCGATAACGCCGGGGTCGAGGTCGGGACAAACCACAGCTGGATGAGCGCGTTGAAAAACAAGACCGTGCTGCTGCTGAGTCTGGTCTGGTTCCTGCAAGCCTTTGGCTCTATTGGCATTACCCTGTTCCTGCCGCTGATCATCAAAAGTATGGCCAGCGACCAGAGCAATATCGTTATCAGCCTGCTCTCTGCCGTACCGTTTATCGCGGCCTGCTTGTTTATGTACTTCAATGGCCGCCACTCCGATACCACCAATGAACGTTCGCTGCACCTCGGGCTGCCGCTGATTATCTCCGGACTGTCGCTCGCTATCGCTATCTACTCCAGCAATCTGCTGGTGGCTTACTTCCTGCTGATCCTCACCGTTGGCTTTAACTTTGCGCTGACGCCGATCTTTTGGGCCGTGACCACCGAGAAGCTGGCTGGCGTTGCTGCCGCGGCCTCTATCGCCTTTATTAACACGGTGGCTAACTTTGTGGGTCTTGGCCTCCCGCCGCTGCTGGGCAAAATCAAAGATGCCACCAACAGCTACCACTATGGGCTGCTGATTGTGGCGGTCGCGCTGATCCTCGGCGGCATTATCGGCATCCTGGTCTCGCGTCCAACGCAGCCAAAAGCCGCGAAACGAACCGCTACACGCCTCTCCTAATAGGGAAACGATATGAAACAGAAAGTACTGAAACAGGCGGGTCTGCCGGATGCGCTCACCGCTGAACTGCAAGCGCGCTACGACTTATACGATCTGGCTGAGATGGATGCCGATAAGCTGGCCGCTATCGCTGATGAAGTCACGGTGGTGATCACCAACGGCGAGGCGGTGGTGACGCGTGACTTTATCGCCTCGCTGCCTGCCCTGAAGCTGATCGCCGTATTTGGCGTCGGTTACGATGGCGTCGACGTGGCGGCGGCACGGGATCACGGCGTGGCGGTGACCCATACACCGGGCGTGCTGACTGACGACGTGGCCGATCTGGCTATTGGCCTGATGCTCGCAACCTCGCGCCGCATCGTGGCTGCGCAGAAGTTTATTGAGCAGGGCGATTGGTCGGCGGGTGGCTTTCAGTGGACGCGCAAGGTTTCCGGCGCACGGCTGGGCATTCTCGGCATGGGCCGTATTGGCCAGGCCATTGCGCAGCGTGCCAGCGGGTTTGATATGCATATTGCCTACACTGACCGCAAGGCACACAGCGCACTGGCGTGGGATTACGTTGCCGATCTGCGCGAGCTGGCAGAGCAGAGCGATTTTCTGATGGTCTGCGCGCCGGGTGGCGCAGAGACAAAAGCGCTGATAAACCCGTCGGTACTGGAGGCCCTTGGCCCGCAGGGCGTGCTGATCAACATCTCACGCGGCAGCGTGGTGGATGAGGCCGCGCTGATCGCTGCCCTGGAAAGCGGCGCGATCGCCGGTGCCGGACTGGACGTTTTTGCCGATGAGCCCAACGTGCCTGCCGCGCTGCAACAGCGCGATAACGTGGTCATCACTCCCCATATGGCAAGCGCAACCTGGGAAACGCGCCGGGAGATGTCACGCCTGGTGTTAGAGAACGTTCAGGCCTGGTTTGAGGGCACACCGCTGGTAACGCCCGTTCCCTGATAGTTTTTTTGCTGTAGATCTCTTACCCTGATGCGATATCAGCGCATCAGGGTCTCTTCATGAAACAAATCACCTTTGCTCCCCGCCATCATCAGCTTACCAATATCAATACCTGGACGCCCGACAGCCGGTGGCTGGTATTTGACGTGCGTCCTTCCGGTGCCTCCTTTACCGGCAAAACCATTGAGCGCGTCAACGTAGAGACCGGTGAGGTAGAGATAATCTACACCGCAACCCAGGGCGCGCAGGTTGGCGTGGTGACCGTTCATCCCAGCGAAGAGAAGTACGTGTTTATTCACGGGCCGCAGGATCCGGACGAGAGCTGGCAGTACGATTTTCACCATCGTCAGGGCGTGATGGTGCAAAACGGCAGGGCGAGCAACCTCGATGCGCTGGATATCACCGAACCCTATACGCCCGGCGCGCTGCGCGGCGGCAGCCACGTGCATGTGTTCAGTCCCCACGGCGACAAGGTGAGCTTTACCTATAACGACCATGTGCTGCACGAGCGCGATCCGGAGCTGGATCTGCGCAACGTTGGCGTCGCCGCTCCCTTTGGGCCGGTCATGCCTGGGGGCAACCATCCGCGAGAGTATGCTGGCAGCCACTGGTGCGTGCTGGTCAGCCGCACCACGCCAACACCTGCGCCCGGCAGCGATGAGATCAATCGCGCCTATGAAGAGGGCTGGGTGGGCAACGGCAGGCTGGCTTTTATTGGCGATACGCTGGCGCTGAGTGGAGAAAAGGTGCCTGAGCTGTTTATCGTCGATCTGCCCGCTGACGAGCAGGGCTGGAAGCGGGCGGGAGAGGCCCCGCTGGCTGGCACATCAACCTCGATGCCGTCGCCGCCTGCGGGGGTAGAGCAGCGGCGGCTTACCTTTACCCATCAGCGTCGTTATCCGGGGCTGGTCAACGTGCCGCGCCACTGGGTGCGCAGTAACCCGCAGGGTAGCGAGATCGCTTTTTTGATGCGCGATGAGGCGGGCGTGGTGCAGCTCTGGCTGATTGCCGCAGAGGGCGGCGAGCCGCGCCAGCTGACGCATAACGCCACGGACATCCAGTCGGCGTTTAACTGGCACCCCTCCGGCACGGCGCTCGGCTTTGTACTGGAGAACCGCATAGCCCTGTGCGATAGCGTGACCGGAACGACCGTCTTTTTAACCGACAGTGACCCTGAGCATCAGCCCTCGGCCGATGCGGTGGTCTTCTCGCCGAATGGTAAGACGATCGCGTGGATGGCACCCGCCGCAGGCTTCCGCCAGCTCTGGATGGCCGATACCGGCCTGTAATCGTTCAGCGCGAATTTACGGGGCGGGCATAGCCGCAGGGGGAATAACGGAGTTGGTGGCCAGGTTGGCCTCCTCCGCTTTCTCAACGCGTGATTTTACCGAGTTGTCTTTACGGAACATATCCCAGGGCAGCAGCAGCGTATCGGCTACGGCGGTAAACGGCATGTCCAGCACGACAAAGGATTTCACCGCCAGGTTCGCGTCGTCATCCATTAGCATTTTTGAACTAGCGCGCGTGCCGGGGTACAGCCCCTCTTTGCCGCCGGTGTGTGACATTACGCTGGAGCAGCCGCCCAGCGTCACTATTCCGCTGACAATCGCCACTTTTAACAGAACATTTTTCATGATGGTTTTTTTCTTATCATCGCGCACTCCTTGCTTATAGCGACCCTTAAGGAAAATGAATAGCTTTCGTGTGCCGCTCTGTGGCGGCAATCGCAATTTAGCGTTAAGTGTCGTAACCCAGTCTATGCCCTGAGTGAGAAAGTGCAAAAAAAAGTCAGACTTCTGCCCTTGAAAATTTTCCCGTTGCACCCATTTTTACAACGTAGTCGAAAGAACATGCCTGCGGGGTGTTCTGGTTTTAAGAGCCTGTCCATGGTGGAAGGTTCAAAAATTTCTCGCTGATTTCAGGAGCTTATTGTATGCGTAATTTCGATCTCTCTCCGCTTTATCGTTCTGCCATTGGTTTTGACCGCCTGTTTAACCTGTTAGAAAACAACCAGAGCCAGAGTAACGGCGGCTATCCTCCGTACAACGTTGAACTCGTTGACGAAAACCACTATCGCATTGCGATTGCCGTGGCTGGCTTTGCTGAAAGCGAACTGGAGATCACCGCTCAGGACAACCTGCTGGTGGTGAAAGGTGCTCGTGCAACCGAGCAAAAAGAGCGTAGCTATCTCTATCAGGGCATCGCCGAACGTAACTTCGAACGTAAATTCCAGATCGCTGAGAACATTCACGTTCGCGGCGCGAACCTGGTCAACGGCCTGCTGTTTATCGAACTGGAGCGCGTCATTCCAGAAGAGAAAAAACCGCGCCGTATCGAAATTAACTAATTTTACGGGTCGCCGCCGCGGCCCAGATTAACCCTTGCTCGCCGTCAGGGAGCAGATACGCGTCACACGATGCGTAGACCATTTCTTGCTTCAAAGAAGGAGAAACACCATGCGTAATTACGATTTATCCCCGCTGCTGCGTCAATGGATCGGTTTTGACAAACTGGCCAACGCCCTGCAAAACGCCAGCGAAGGCCAGACCTTCCCGCCCTATAACATCGAGAAGAGCGACGATAATCACTACCGCATTACCCTTGCGCTAGCCGGTTTCCGTCAGGACGATCTGGAGATCCAGCTGGAGGGCACCCGCCTCAGCGTTAAAGGCACCCCGGAAAAACCGGCTAACGAGCCGAAGTGGTTGCATCAGGGGCTGGTGATCCAGCCGTTCAGCCTGAGCTTCACCCTGGCCGACCATATGGAGGTCACCGGTGCCACCTTCAACAACGGGCTGCTGCATATCGACATCAGCCGCAACGTGCCGGAAGCCATTGCTCCTCAGCGCATCGCCATCAGCGAGCGCCCGGCGTTGAATAGCTAATCTGCACGATGTAAAAAGGCCCCGTACGGGGCCTTTTTTGTATCTACTCTGTAGGCCGGGTAAGCGTAGCGCCACCCGGCGGTATACATCTTCGCAAAGATGACGCGGTATGGCATGCTGATGGTGCTGTTTGAGCGCGATCAACCACAAGGACACCGCATGAAAATTTCTCGCCTCGGTGAAGCGCCGGACTACCGCTTCTCGCTGGCAAACGAGCGCACCTTTCTCGCCTGGATCCGCACCGCGCTGGGCTTTCTGGCGGCGGGGGTTGGCCTCGATCAGCTCGCCCCGGATTTCGCCACGCCGCTTATTCGCGAGCTGCTGGCGCTGCTACTCTGTCTCACTTCCGGCGGGCTGGCTGTTTTTGGCTACCTGCGGTGGCTGCGCAATGAGCAGGCGATGCGCCTGAAGCAGGATCTACCCTATACCTACAGCCTGCTGGTTATCAGCATCATGCTGCTCGTGGTGGCCGCGGTAGTAATGGCGCTGGTCTTCTATGCCGGATAGCCGCAAAGCCCGCCGTGAGCAGGATCCCGGCCTGCAACCCGAGCGCACCTCGCTTGCCTGGCTGCGCACCCTGCTGGGCTACGGCGCGTTGTTGATGCTGGCGGTAAAGCACAACGGGCAGCAAGCTGGCTCGGCTTTCTGGGTCGCGATTGCCCTGCTGGCGGTGGTGGCGCTGATCCTCTGGCGCTATACCCTGAAGCGTAACCTGATGGACGTCAACCGCAGCGACTTTCTGCGCCCGTCAGCGGTGCGGGACAAGCTTCTGGTTGCGCTAGGGGTGCTCTCGCTGGCGCTGCTGTTTGCCGCTACCCATTTCCAGCAGATCGCACTTTTTCTTCTCGCTGCGCTACACGCCAGTTAAAAAAGCGTGCTAAAAAATAGCGGTGCGTTAACTCATCTTTTCAGGCTACCCGTGTATAAGCTTCCAATTGCTGCTGCGTTACTGCTTGCTACCTCTGCCGTTTATGCTGAGCCGCCGCTGACGGCCGCACGCTATGCGGCCCAGCTCGGCGTCGGGATGGACGTTGACTGGGCGCGCACCGAACGCGGCATCCGCGAGTTCGATCCGTTAGTGGTGCGGGATTTTGCCGCGCAGGGGATAGGACATGTGCGTATTCGCGTCGCAGGCGAGCCGACCGAGGCGCGACTTATTCACCTGCGTAAGCTGGTGCAGGCCTGCGAGCAGTACGGCGTGATCCCGATTATCGCCTGGCAGGCCGATGAGTATAAAAACGATCCGAAAGCCGAGAATGAAAAAGAGGTGGTGAACTGGTGGATCGCCGTTGCGCACTACTTTGGTAGCAGCTCGCCGCAGTTAGGCTTCGATCTCATTTATGAACCCGCCGATAAGCTGAACCATAATCTCGCGTCGCTCAATCGCGTCTACGAAAAAACCATTAAAGCCATTCATGATATTGACGCCCAGCGCATGATCTTTATCGCGCCGCGCCTGCGCGCGGCCCCGGAAGATCTCGCTAACCTGAAGCTGCCCGCGCACAGCCAAAATTATTTGCTGGCGGAGTGGCATATCTTCCCGTGGGGGCCGCTCAAGAGTAACGGCAGGTATCCGTGGACATCGGGGACGGCGGCGGAGAAGGCAGCGATTCGAAATCGCATTAATGTCGCGCTGCGCTGGCAGCAAAAAACCGGCCACGTCAGCTGGATAGGCGGCTGGGGCGTCGGTGAATCCAGCCATTTTACCCCTACCGCGTCGCAAATGGCTTTTGCCACCTTTATGGCCTGTGAGCTACAGCAGGCAAAAATTCCTTACGCCATTAATGCCGATGCGCAGTTTTACGATGGTGAAGAGGGGGCGTGGCGTCCCATAGCCGAACCGCTGCTGAAGACCATGATCGCCCCGACATGTGAAAAGCCCGGCGAGAAGCCGGGCCATCACAATGTTAAACAGGCTGCTCGTGATGCGGGGCACGCGACGCCAGCGGCAGCCAGCACAGTAAAATCAGCAGTCCCATCAGGGTCATCAATAAACCGAGGCTAGCCTGGCCGGTCTGCGGCATCATGGCAGAGAGCCATGCCAGCGCGCCGGAGCCGATATTCTGTAGACCACCCACCAGCGCGCCCGCCGTTCCGGCGAGGAACGGGAACGGCTCCATTGCGCCACTGGTGGCGAGCGGGAAGAGCATCCCCGCGCCGAAGAAGAACAGCGCCGCCGGGATCAGCAGCGTCCAGACGCTCATCACGCCAAACAGGCCTGGGATCCACATCATCACGCCTGCCAGCAGGCAGCTCATCACCGATTGCCACATCAGGGTGGAGAAACGTTTATTCTGGCGTCCGGCGAACCACGCGCCAAAGAAGGCCGCCGGGATCGGCAGAATAAACAGAATGCTGACCACCATACTGCTTAGCCCAAGCCCTGCCCCTAACAGCACGCCGGAGCAGGCTTCAAATACGGCAATACCCGCCAGGCCACCGATCAGCATCAGCAGATAGCAGTTGAATGACCCGCTGCCAAAAAGCACTTTGTAGCTGGTGAGCAGTTTCGTGCGCGGTGCGCCTGCGGGCCGGGTCTCGGGCATCCAGCGTGCCATGCTGAAGGTCACCAGCACGCACAGCACCAGCAGGAAGGCGAAGCAGGCGCGCCATGACCAGAGGGTATTCAGCAGGCCGCCAATCAGCGGGGCCAGCAGCGGACTCACCAGAATCCCCATGTTTAACAGGCTGTTGGCATGACGAAGCTGGGTACCCTGATACATATCGCGCGGTAAGGTTCGCGCCATCACGCCGCCGACGCCGGTCCCGACACCCTGCAACGCGCTGGCCGCAATTAATACGGTCAGGCTATGGGTGGTCAGGGCAATCAGCGTCGCTACCATGAAAATGCTCATGCCCACTAAAATAACCGGGCGACGCCCCACGCGATCGGACAAGGGGCCATAGACGAGCTGCGAGAGGCCATAGGTCAGCAGATAAGCAGCCATTACGCTCTGCACGGCGCCGTCACGGACGTGAAATTCCTTTGCCATGTCGGCGATGGCCGGAATATAGATGGTTTGCGCCATCTGACCGACCGCCACCAGTAACACCAGCATCAACAATAAGTTAACGTTCCTTTGTCTTTTCATGTCGCTGAATACTTTTGCCAAATAAGAGAAATAAAGAATAAGTCACTACGCATTCCATAAATGCGCGAGAAATCTACCACAGTACGGCGATAAGTTAAGTATCAGGGTGATGAATGGGCAAGAGTGAAAAGGCAGGATTTATGAACAATGTTGGCAACAAATATTGCCTGGGTTTTACGCCAGACGCAGCAGAATAGCCCCACCGGCAATGCCCAGCGCAGCCGCGATGCGTACCCCGGCAACCCGCTCTTTTAACAGTAGAAAAGCGATAAGCGCGCCAAAGAGTATCGACGTTTCACGCAGGGCCGCTACCACGGCCAGCGGCGCCTGGGTCATGGCCCACAGCGCCAGGCCGTAAGATCCCATGGTGCCCGCCCCGCCAAACAGCCCTTTTTTCCAGTGCAGGCGCAGATAGCTGGACGCTTCGCGGCGCCGCGCCGCCATCGCCCAGCAGAGCAGACAGAAACCGTTCATAAAGAAGGTCCACAGCGTATAGCCCAGCGCGGTGTCAGACAGACGCACGCCGGTGCCGTCCACCAGCGTATACCCCGCGATAAAGCAGGCATTCAGCAGCGCCAGCCAGATACCTTTGCGTGACTGCATGCGGCCATTCAGCGCCATGGCCAGTATCGACAGGCAGATGACGCCGATCCCAGCCCAGGCGAGCCACGAAAGCGTATCCCCTAATGCCAGGACGCTAATCAGCGCGACCAGCAGCGGGGCCGTGCCGCGCATCAGGGGATAGGTTTGGCTCATATCGGAAACCTGATAGGTCTTTGCCACCAGCACCGTGTACACCACCTGTAACGCGCAAGAGATCACTAAAAAAGGCCAGCTGGCGGCGGAGGGCTGCGGTGAGAAGGGCAGCAGGATCAGGGCGATAAGCGTCGCAGAGCCGCTAACGCTAATGGCGGCGTAGAGTTTATCCGTTCCGGCTTTTACGATGGCGTTCCAGCTGGCATGCAGCAGGGCAGCGAATAAGAGAATGCAGAAAACAGAGAGCGTCATAGCGAATCGGGTGATGAATTGTCATACAACTGTAACACTTAACCCTGTTTTAGCCGCGTTTTTGTTTGGCGTTGAAGCGTGATCGGTCACACATTTTTACCGCCGTTGCGATAAAACGATTGTCATGCTGCACCAGCTGTGTTTGTATAAATTCAGCTAATAAATAAACAACACAACATACACAACAGGCCCCTAATGAACCCAACCATGCTGACATCGACTCTACTACGCACCGCGCCATCTGCCGCGGTCGTCGTCGTGCGTGTGGTGGTGGTCGTCGGCATAGCGCCGTAGGGTCCGGAACACACGATTCCAAAACCCCGCCGGCGCAAACCGGGCGGGGTTTTTCGTTTAGACCGCCCGGAAAGTCGGCCCAGAATTAAAGGACTGGAGCATGGCAAGTTTGGGCACCACCTCGCAGGCAAGGCGCTTTACCGGCGCACAGTTAATCGTTCATTTACTGGAGCGCCAGGGCATCACTATCGTCACCGGGATCCCAGGCGGCACGGTGCTGCCGCTGTACGACGCCCTGAGTCAAAGCACGCAGATCCGCCACGTCCTGGCTCGTCACGAGCAGGGCGCGGGCTTTATCGCCCAGGGCATGGCGCGCACCCAGGGGAAACCCGCCGTCTGTATGGCCTGTAGCGGACCGGGGGCCACTAACCTGGTGACCGCCATCGCCGACGCGCGCCTCGACTCTATTCCGCTGGTCTGCATCACGGGTCAGGTCCCCTCATCGATGATCGGTACTGACGCCTTCCAGGAAGTAGATACCTACGGCATCTCTATCCCCATCACCAAGCACAACTATCTGGTGCGCGACATCCGCGAGTTGCCGCAGGTGATCAGCGACGCGTTTCGCATTGCCCAGTCAGGCCGTCCCGGCCCGGTGTGGATAGATATTCCTAAGGATATTCAGACCGCAGAGATCGAATTAGACACCCTGCCGGAGCCGGGTGGGGCTGCGCCAGCCCCCGCATTCAGCTTTGAGAGCGTGCAAGAGGCGGCGGCAATGATTAATCAGGCCCAGCGCCCGGTGCTCTACCTGGGCGGCGGGGTGATTAACGCGCCCGAGCAGGTGCGGATCCTGGCGGAGAAGGCCAGCCTGCCCACCACCATGACGCTGATGGCCCTTGGCATGCTGCCGAAACAGCATCCGCTGTCGCTGGGCATGTTAGGCATGCACGGTGCGCGCAGCACCAACTTTATCCTGCACGAAGCCGATCTGCTGGTGGTGCTGGGGGCACGTTTTGATGACCGGGCGATTGGCAAGACCGAAACCTTCTGCCCGAACGCCAAAATTATCCATGTGGATATCGACCGCGCCGAGCTGGGTAAGATTAAGCAGCCGCACTGTGCTATTCAGGGCGACGTTGGCGAGGTGCTGGCTCAGCTGATCCCGCTGATTGCAGAGGACACACGTGACGCCTGGCGCGATACCGTGGCGCAGCTGCAGCAGGAGTTTCCAGCTAACATGCCGGGCGCGGACGATCCGCTGAGCCACTACGGGTTAATTAACGCCGTTGCCGCCTGCGTTGACGACAGCGCGATTATCACCACCGACGTCGGGCAGCACCAGATGTGGACCGCTCAGGCCTACCCGCTCAACCGCCCGCGCCAGTGGCTCACCTCCGGCGGATTAGGCACCATGGGCTTCGGCCTGCCAGCGGCTATTGGCGCAGCGCTGGCCAATCCCGATCGCAAGGTGCTGTGCTTCTCCGGCGACGGTAGCCTGATGATGAACATTCAGGAGATGGCAACCGCCGCTGAAAACCAGCTCGATATCAAAATCATTCTGATGAACAACGAAGCGCTGGGGCTGGTACACCAGCAGCAGAGTCTGTTCTACAAGCAGGGCGTGTTTGCCGCCACCTATCCGGGGATGATCAACTTTATGCAGATCGCCGCCGGGTTTGGCCTGCACACCTGTGATTTAAACGCGGCGGCCGATCCGCACGCGGCCCTGCAGGAGATCATCTCCCGTCCGGGTCCGGCGCTGATCCACGTTCGTACCGACGCCGAGCAAAAAGTCTATCCAATGGTTCCGCCAGGCGCGGCCAATACTGAAATGGTGGGGGAATAAGCCATGCCACAATCAACACATGACAACGTTATTCTGGAACTCACCGTGCGCAACCACCCAGGGGTGATGACCCACGTCTGCGGCCTTTTTGCCCGACGCGCCTTTAACGTAGAGGGCATTCTCTGCCTGCCGCTACCGGGCGGCGAGCAGAGCCGCATTTGGCTGCTGGTGGCGGACGATCAGCGTCTGGAGCAGATGATGAGTCAGATCGACAAGCTAGAAGATGTGGTTAAAGTGGTGCGTAACCAGTCCGATCCCACCATGTTCAACAAAATTGCCGTGTTTTTCGAGTAGGTTACTCACTTTCAGCGTCAGGGGTGATCGCCTTGATCGAGCCGTTCCGGCAGTAGAGGGCATACTCTGCCGGTAGCGGGCGGTCGCTGATCAGCACGTCAAACTGCGCGAGCGGGGCGATGCTGGCGGGGGCAACCTCATCGAAGAGCGCGTAGCGCGCCAGCAAAATCTTACGAATGCCGTGCTCCATCGCTTTGCGCTTCACCGGCAGATCGTCGAGGTTGAACCAGGTCACGCCATAGTGCTCGTGTACGCCGCTGGCCGAGATAAACACCTTGCGCGGGTTGAGCGAGTCCAGAATCGAGGGGTTGTTGGGATCGTAAAAGGCATCGCTCTTGGCGCGGTAGGTGCCGCCGCAGAGCATGGCCGTGGCGTTAGGCTTGGCGTTCAGGGCCATAAAGACCTGATGCGAATAGCAGATCCCGGTAAAAGTAATCTCGTCAGGGATCATGTCGATCACCAGCGGCATCTCCGGGCCGTTGTCGAAAAACACCAGATCGTTCTCGCTCACCATCCCTGCGGCGAGGATCGCAATGGGCGTATCATCCCGATGATGGCGGCGCGTGGCGGTGGCAGCGGGCTGGCTGGTGGGCGAGACGGCGGGCTTGTTAACCATCACGATATAGCCCCCGAGCAGCGCCAGCGGCAGCGGCTCATCCTCCTGGCTAAAATCGCGGCGAATGGTCATCACGGAAACCTCCAGCATCCGCGCCGCATCTTTGAGATGAATGCGGTCGGTCTTTTTGAGCAGCTCCGTCAGGCGGCGAATACGCTCTTTCTGCTTGGTTTCCATCTTCTCTCTCCGCTTTACCAGCCTAATCATCTTCTTATGTTCCTAAAGTAACATTTTCCACCCATAGCGGGAACGCTGCGGCATCAAATGTTGCTGTAATCGCGAGCGGAGTCACAAATGATACTAAAATAACATGATAATGTTACGATAATATCATTGTTAAGCGTTTGTTTCTGAGAGGTAGGAAAATGGATATCGCAGTCATCGGCTCCAACATGGTGGATTTAATCACCTACACCCACCAGATGCCGAAAGAGGGTGAAACCCTTGAAGCCCCGGCGTTCAAGATCGGCTGCGGCGGTAAAGGTGCCAACCAGGCCGTTGCCGCAGCGAAGCTCAACTCCAAAGTATTGATGCTGACCAAAGTGGGCGATGATATCTTTGCCGACAACACTATCCGCAACCTCGAATCCTGGGGTATCAATACCACCTACGTTGAGAAAGTGCCGTGCACCAGCAGCGGCGTCGCGCCTATTTTCGTTAACCCTAACTCCAGCAACAGCATCCTGATTATTAAAGGGGCGAACAAATTCCTCTCGCCGGAGGATATCGATCGCGCCGCTGAAGATCTGAAGAAATGTAAGCTCATCGTTTTGCAGCTCGAAGTGCAGCTGGAGACGGTCTATCACGCCATTGAGTTTGGTAGAAAGCACGGCATCGAGGTGCTGTTAAATCCGGCCCCGGCGCTACGCGAGCTGGATATGGCCTACGCCTGCAAATGTGATTTCTTCGTACCGAATGAAACCGAGCTGGAAATTCTCACCGGCATGCCGGTCGACAGCTACGACAATATTTGTCGCGCTGCCCGCAGCCTGACCGATAAAGGACTGAACAATATTATCGTCACCATGGGTGAGAAGGGCGCGCTGTGGATGACCCGTGATACAGAAGTGCATGTCCCGGCGATCAAAGTGAATGCCGTCGACACCAGCGGCGCGGGCGATGCCTTTATTGGCTGCTTTGCGCACTACTACGTCCAGAGCGGTGATGTAGAAACCGCCATGAAAAAAGCCTCACGTTTCGCGGCCTTCAGCGTAACGGGCAAAGGCACCCAATCGTCCTATCCCAGCATTGAGCAGTTCAATGAGTTTCTGGCGATAAACGAATAATAAAAACCCCTGCACTGTAAAAGGTAGCACTATGAACGATAAAAACATCGTTCAGATGCCCGATGGGTATCTGAATAAGACACCTCTGTTCCAGTTTATTTTGTTATCGTGCCTGTTCCCATTATGGGGATGCGCCGCAGCGTTAAATGATATTTTAATTACGCAGTTTAAAAGCGTATTTTCACTCAGCAACTTCGCCTCTGCCTTAGTGCAGAGCGCGTTTTACGGCGGCTATTTCTTAATTGCTATTCCGGCATCGTTGGTGATTAAAAAGAGCAGCTATAAGATTGCGATTTTAATTGGCCTTACGCTCTATATTGTCGGCTGTACGCTCTTTTTCCCGGCGTCGCACATGGCAACCTACACCATGTTCCTTGCCGCGATTTTTGCGATTGCTATCGGCTTAAGCTTCCTTGAGACCGCCGCCAACACCTACAGCTCCATGCTGGGGCCAAAATCCCACGCTACGCTGCGCCTCAATATTAGCCAGACTTTCTACCCGATTGGGGCGGCGGCAGGCATTCTGCTCGGCAAGTACCTGGTCTTCTCCGAAGGCGATAGCCTGGAGAAGCAGATGGCGGGCATGACGCCGGAGCAGATCCACAACTTTAAAGTGCTGATGCTGGAGAACACATTAGAGCCGTATAAGTACATGATCATGGTGCTGGTCGTGGTGATGGTGCTGTTTATGTTAACCCGTTTCCCGACCTGCAAAGTTGAGCAGACGGCGAACCGTAAGCGCCCATCGGCGATGGACACCCTGCGCTATCTGGCGAGCAACGCCCGCTTCCGCCGCGGCATTCTGGCGCAGTTCCTCTATGTAGGTATGCAGGTTGCGGTCTGGTCGTTCACCATCCGTCTGGCGCTGGAGCTGGGGGATATCAACGAGCGTGATGCCTCTAACTTTATGGTTTACAGCTTTGCCTGCTTCTTTATCGGCAAGTTCGTGGCCAACATTCTGATGACACGCTTCAACCCGGAGAAGGTGCTGATCCTCTACTCCGTTATCGGCGCGTTGTTCCTGGCCTACGTGGCGCTGGCCCCCAGCTTCAGTGCGGTCTACGTGGCGGTGCTGGTGAGCATTCTGTTTGGGCCATGCTGGGCCACTATCTATGCCGGGACGCTGGATACGGTAGACAACGAGCATACCGAGATGGCGGGGGCGGTGATCGTCATGGCGATTGTCGGCGCGGCGGTCGTACCCGCGGTGCAGGGCTACGTGGCGGACATGTTCCACTCGTTACAGCTGTCGTTCCTCGTTTCCATGCTCTGCTTTATTTACGTCGGCATCTACTTCTGGCGTGAAAGCAAAGTGCGTCGCGAACTTACCCCAGCAACCGCTTCCTGAGGAGAACTGCTATGAAAACCTGTTTGCCACTGTGGCGTGAGCTTTTTACCGCGCAGCCGCGGACGCTGCTGGAGAACGCCGATTTTACGGTCAGCGCCTTTCGCTATCCGAGCGGTGTTGAGGGCCTGAGGGTGGCAAACGCCCGCGGACATCTGGTGATCTTACCCTGGCTGGGGCAGATGATCTGGGACGCGGAGTTTGACGGCCACGAGCTGACCATGCGCAACATGTTCAGCCAGCCGAAGCCAGCCAAAGAGATCGTCGAAACCTATGGCTGCTTCGCCTTCCACTCGGGGCTGCTGGCAAACGGCTGCCCCTCGCCGGAGGACACCCATGCGCTACACGGGGAGATGGCCTGCGCGGAGATGGACGAGGCCTGGCTGGAGTTCGACGGCGACACGCTGCGCGTCGGGGGCCGCTACGAGTATGTGATGGGCTTCGGCCACCACTATCTGGCGCAACCTGCGGTCACGCTGCGTAAAGCCAGCGCGCTGTTCGACATCGATATGACGGTCACCAACCTGGCCTCGGTAGCGATGCCGCTTCAGTACATGTGCCATATGAACTACGCCTATGTGCCCGAGGCGACCTTCAGTCAGAACCTGCCGGACGAGGCGCTGGCGCTGCGGGAGTCCATTCCGGCACATGTGAAACCTACCGAGCAGTGGCTGGCGTTCAACCAGCGCATCCAGCAGGGTGAGACCACGCTGAAGACGCTGAGCGAACCGGAGTATTACGATCCTGAGATTGTCTTCTTCGCTGACAGGCTGGATCGCTACACCGCAACGCCGGAGTTTCAGATGACCGCCCCAGACGGCACTACCTTTGTGACCCGGTTCGCCAGCGCAGAGTTCAACTATGCGACGCGCTGGATTTTGTACAACGGCGATCAGCAGGTCGCGGCGTTCGCGCTGCCGGCTACCTGCCGTCCGGAAGGGTTCCTGGCCGCACAGGCTAACGGCAGCCTGCTGACGCTGGCGCCGCAGGAGAGCCGTAGCTTCACGGTGACGACCGGGATAGCGCACTAAAGAGACTGTATGCGTCGCCGCGTTTACCCGTATGATAAGCATTCTGGGATTGGGCAGGAGCTTTCATGATTTGGTTAACGCTGGCGACGCTGGTTATTGTTTTTGTAGTGGGTTTTCGGGTTTTAACCTCTGACTCCCGGCGGGCGGTACGCCGTCTGAGCGAGCGGCTGGGCACCACGCCGATGCCGGTTGAATCGATGATTGACCAGCTGGGAAAAGCGGCGGGTGCGGAGTACATTCAGTACCTCTCCCGTCCGGACGAGGCGCATCTCCAGAATGCCGCCCAGACGCTGCTGATCTGGCAGGCGTGCATTGTCGATAGCAGTGAGCAGAACCTTCACTACTGGCACCGTACGCTGCAAAAGGCCCGCCTTGCCGCGCCGCTGACCGATGCCCAGGTGCGTCTGGCGCTGGGTTTCCTACGCGAGCTGGAGCCGGATATGGCCGAAATCAATAACTTCCAGGTGCGCTACAACGCTTTCTTTATGCCCGACGAGGGCGTGCATTGGCTGCACTAAGTCCCGTAACGCCGGATGGCGCTACGCTTATCCGGCCTACGATATATTCCGCGCTCATTGGCTGAATAGTTGCTAAAACGTTAAATACGTCACACTCAGAATGTTACACTGCGCGACTTTACCGCAATGTGACGTTGCCTGGAGGCAAAATGAGTGAGCATTTACAGGGAAAACCCCACCCGGAACTGGCTCGGCCCAACTGGTCAGCCGTCTTCGCCGTCGCCTTTTGCGTGGCCTGCCTTATCACCGTGGAGTTTCTGCCGGTCAGCCTGCTGACGCCGATGGCGCTGGACTTAGGCATCTCTGAAGGTACCGCCGGGCAGTCGGTTACCATGACCGCCTTTGTGGCCATGTTTGCCAGCCTGTTTATCACCCAAACCATTCGCACCACCGACCGCCGCTATGTGGTGCTGATCTTCTCGGTGCTGTTAACCCTCTCCTGCCTGCTGGTGTCGTTTGCCAACAGCTTTGCCCTGCTGCTGGTCGGGCGCGCCTGCTTAGGCCTCGCGCTCGGCGGCTTCTGGGCGATGTCCGCCTCGCTGACCATGCGCCTGGTGCCGACGCGCGTGGTTCCCAAGGCGCTGTCGGTGATTTTTGGCGCGGTGTCGATTGCGCTGGTGATCGCCGCTCCGCTGGGCAGCTTCCTCGGCGGCATCATTGGCTGGCGTAACGTCTTTAACGCGGCGGCGGTGATGGGGATCGTCTGTACGCTGTGGGTCTGGAAAGCGCTGCCGTCCCTGCCGGGCGAACCGATGCAGCACAAGCAGAATATGTTTGGCATCCTGAAGCGCCCAGGCGTGCTGGCGGGAATGATCGCCATCTTTATGGCCTTTGCCGGTCAGTTTGCCTTCTTTACCTATATCCGCCCGGTTTATACCAGCATGGCAGGCTTTGACGTCGATGGCCTGACGCTGGTGCTGCTCAGCTTTGGTATTGCCAGCTTTATCGGCACCTCCATGTCGTCCGCGTTCCTGAAGAAATCGCTGAAAACGGCGCTGGCCGTTGCACCCCTGGTGCTGGCCCTCAGCGCCCTGACCCTGATCCTCTGGGGCAGCGATAAAATCGTCGCCTCTGTGGTGGCAGTGGTATGGGGATTAGCCTTTGCGCTGGTGCCGGTGGGCTGGTCGACGTGGATCACCCGTTCGCTGGCGGATCAGGCGGAAAAGGCTGGATCGATCCAGGTTGCGGTGATCCAGCTTGCCAATACCTGCGGCGCGGCGGTCGGCGGCTACGCACTCGATAACCTCGGCCTGCTCTCGCCGCTGGTGCTCTCCGGCAGCCTGATGCTGCTGACGGCGCTGTTGGTGGCTGCGAAAGTACGCGTAAAAGGGTAATTGCTCTCTGCCCGGCTGGCGCTGCGCCGCCGGGCATGACACGCGAACTACATCAGAACCACGCTTCCCACATCGCGCCGACGTTGAACGAATCCAGATTGCTCTCTTCCGTACCGTTTACCCGCGCGGTGCGGTCGTTATCCACCTGGCCGCCGGTGACGTAGAAGCGCAGCATCGGACGGAACTCCGGCCCCATTGCAATCGAAATGTTCTGTGACAGCGTCAGCTTCCAGCCGTGGTTATCCCCGCCCTGGTCGAAATCAACCCGCTGATAGCCCGCTTCCAGCCAGGTAGAGTGCACATCGTTCCACCAGTACATCGGACGAACGATCGCGCCGTAGTTGCGGCGGTTATCCACGCTGTTGGCATCGTTATCGTAGTCGTGGAAGGCGAGCAGGTACTCAATCTGTGCCTGCTGGGTGAACTTGTAGTTCCCCTCAAAGCTGGCGTAGATCGCTGTCAGATCGTCGGTTTTGTTGTATACGCTGTTGTCTGAGTTATCCGAGTAACGGGCAATTACCTTGTTTACCCCTTTCTCACTGGTATGGCTCAGCACCACGCCGCCCTGCCAGGCATTCTTACGCTCGTCGGTATCCACCGCCTTCGAGTCGAAGCCGTAGTTGGCATACAGCTCCAGATCCAGCGGGCCGACCTTCATACCGTGCACTTTGGAGGTAATGGCGTAGTTGCCTTTATCGCCGGTGCCGGATCCGCCGGTACAGGTGATACGCGACGGGTTGCCCTCATCGTTCATCACTTCCGGACTACAGGACTCGACCGCCGCCACCGCCGCTACGTCAAACTGCACGCCGCCGATGTCGAAGTTTTTCACCCCTGCGCCCTGGCCGTCGTGGTTCATCCAGAAGTAGTCGTTGATACCCTGCTGCGGACGCTGGTGGAAGTCACGGCCTGCCCACAGATACGCGTTCGGGTTGGATGCCAGAATATTGGTCACCCCGGCGTAGGCTTTTTTCAGGTTCACCTCGTCGCCCCAGTGATCGAACATCACGTTGATGTCCCAGATAGCGCCGTTATCGCCTTTAAAGGCTTTCGAGAGCTGGAATTCACCGCCATTGCCCTCGTTGCCCAGACGACCAATCGCGGAGGAGCCGTTATAGGATCCGTCAACGCCAACGAACTTCTGATCGCCACCCTGGAACTGCGCCCCGTAGCGAGCATAGCCTGTAAATTTCACGCCAAAGGGGATCGCCATATCCGGCGACTGGGCCGCGGTTTGCGGCTCCGTAATTACATCGGCTTTCTTATCGATAGCCGCATCCATTTTCTTTTGCCGCTCCGCGAGAGCTTTATCAACTGCTTTTGCTACAATCGCGTCGATCTGTTCTTGAGTAAACTCCTGGGCGCTGACTGAACCAGAGCAAAGGGCAGCCATAACCGCCAGCGCGACTGGAAGTTTTTTATTGATATTCATTTTTTGTCTCAATCTAATATATTATTTTTAGACAATAACTATCCCGCCGCTTGATGCGGAATAGTTGCGCTATCACCATTAATTGTGAGGTACAGATTACTTAAAACTGACTGACTATTTCTCCATAATTAATTAGCGTTGATAAAGACGAATAATCTCTTCCGACAGTTCACGGGCCAGCAGCGAGGTCATTAAATGATCCTGGGCGTGAACCATAATTAAGGTCATCGGCTGGCGGGCTTCCCCGGCGTCCTGCTCGATCAGTTTGGTCTGCATATGGTGCGCCTGGCGGGCGTAGCCGTCTGCCTCACGCAGCAGACTGTTTGCCTCGTCAAAGTTGCCCTCGCGCGCGGCGTGCAGCGCCTCGAAGCAGAGGCTGCGCGACTGGCCAGCGTTGACGATAATCTCCATGACGGCCTCTTCCAGTTCAATCATCTTATTGCTCCTCGTTAAATCCATTCTGAGCGGCGGTAGCGGCAAACCACTCTCCGCTGCGTTTTATTGTCCGCGTCTGGGTGGCTAAATCGAGCTGCACAAAACCGTAGCGGTTTTTATAGCCGTTACACCATGACCAGTTATCAATAAACGTCCACATATGGTAACCGAGGCAGTGACAGCCCTCCTGAATACCCTTATGCAGCCACTTCAGGTGGCCGGAAACAAACTCAATCCGGTATTGATCGTTAATTTGGCCATTCTCAATAAAACGCTGCTCGTTTTCGACGCCCATGCCGTTCTCTGAAATAAAGCAGCGCGGGTTGCCGTAATTAACGCGTAAATTAGTGAGGATGTCGTAAATACCCGGCTCGTATATTTCCCAGCCGCGGTAGGGGTTCATTTTCCGGCCCGGCATCTCGTAATAATCAAACAGCCACTCCGGCATAAACGGCGAGGCCGGGTTGACCGCGCTGTCGCGACACTTCACGCGGCGCGGCTGGTAGTAGTTGATCCCCAGCAGGTCGATTTTGCCGTCGGCAATCAGGGCGCTGTCCTCCGGGAGGCAGGCCGGCAGCTGATCGTACTCTTTCAGCAGCGCGACTAAATCTGCCGGATACTCGCCAACCAGCACCGGGTCGAGGAAGCTGCGGTTAAACAGCAGATCGGCATGGTGCGCGGCAGTGAGATCCGCCGGGTTGTTTGAGCGTGGATAGGACGGCGTCAGGTTGAGGACGATGCCGATCTCTCCTGGGTAATACCCGGCGCGGTAGGCGCGAACCGCCGAGGCGTGCGCCAGCACCGTATGGTAGGCCACCGTCGCCGCACGTTTAAAATCCACCACGTTGGGGTAGTGGAAGTCATACAGGTAGCCACCTTCCACCGGCACAATCGGCTCGTTAAAGGTAAACCAGTGCAGTACCCGGTCGCCAAACAGGTCGAAACAGATCTGCGCGTAGCGGCTAAAGGCCTCCACGACTTCACGGTTCTCCCAGCCGCCTTTCTCCTGCATCACCATCGGCATATCAAAATGGAACAGGGTGATAAACGGGACGATCCCCTGGGCCAGCAGCTCATCAATAACGTTGTTATAGAACGTCACCGCCTCAGGATTGACCTCACCCACGCCGTCTGGGATCAGCCGCGACCAGCTCAGCGAGGTACGGAAGCTGTTGTGGTTGAGCTGCTTAAGCAGGGCGATATCCTGCTGCCAGTTCTGGTAAAACGTTGAGGTATCCTGCGGGCCGACCTGCTGGTGAAAACGGTACGGCTGGCTCGCATACCAGTGGTCCCACGTCGTGGCGCTTTTGCCGCCCTGCTGGCTCTGCCCTTCGGTTTGCAGCGCGGAACTGGCACTGCCCCACCAGAAATGCTCTGGAAATGCGTATTTCATCTCTATTCTCTCCGGTTAATTACTGACGCACGGTGCCAGCCAGCGGCGTCACGTCCTGCGCTTTCTGCTCTTCGGTTTTCATCAGCGAACGCTCGTAGGCCCGCAGGAACGGCAGGTACATCAGGGCGGACAGCACCATGCAGATCCCGCACATGATGACCGGACTCAGCGCCCAGTTAGCGGCCCAGGAGGCGCCGATAGGGGCAGGCGTTGTCCACGGCGTCAGCGAGACCACCTGTGCCAGCCAGCCCAGTTTCGTTGCGGCGTAGGCGAGACAGGCGTTAATCATCGGCACGAAGACGAAGGGGATAAACAGCATCGGGTTCATGATGATCGGCGCACCGAACAGAATCGGCTCGTTGATATTAAAGAAGCTCGGGACGATGCCCATTTTGCCGATGGTGCGCAGATGGGTAGCGCGGCTACGCAGCAGCAGGAAGGCCAGCGGCAGGGTAGAGCCGACGCCGCCAATCAGCAGATAGTGATCCCAGAAGCCTTGCAGATAGATGTGGGGCAGCACCGTGCCCGCCGCCAGCGCGGCCTGGTTAGCAGAGAGGTTCGCCATCCAGAACGGGTTCATAATGCCGGTAACGATCAGCGACCCGTGGATACCGGCAAACCAGAAGATCTGGCACAGCAGTACGGAGAGCAGGATCGCAGGCAGCGAATCCGACGCCGAAACCAGCGGCTCCAGCAGGTGCATAATCGCCTGGGGCAGGATCATGCCGGTTTGCGCCTCAATGAACAGGTTCAGCGGGTGCAGCGTACCGATAATCACCACCACCGGGATCAGGATCTCAAAGGAGCGCGCCACGCCAGTCGGCACCTCTTTCGGCAGACGAATAGTGATGTTGTTCTGCTTCAGCCACGCATAGACGCGAGTGGAGTAAATGGCGGTGATCAGCGCGGTAAAGATCCCCTGGCCCGACAGGTACTGGGTGGAGATTTTGCCGTCGGCATAGGGTGCGGCTACCAGCAGGAAGGCCATAAACGCCAGCAGCCCGGACATCACCGGATCGAGATTAAACTGCCGACCAAGGCTGGCACCGATCCCGACCGAGATAAAAAAGGTCATCACGCCCATGCTCAGGTTAAACGGCAGCATCAGCTGTTCGCGATAGGTCTGGGAGAAGTCGAGCCAGCCGCGCGCGAAGCTGTTGGTGGTGTCGGCGGAGAAGGGCGGGAAGATAAACACCAGCATAAAGGAGCCGATGATCATAAACGGCAGCGCGGCGGTAAAGCCGTCGCGGATGGCGATGACATACTTCTGTTGCCCCAGACGTCCCGCCAGCGGCGTAATGGACTGCTCGATAACGGCAACCATGGATTGATATAACGAACTCATAGGAACACCCTTTTAGTGTGCCGCTTCGATGAGCGACAGAGCAAAGTCCAGCACCTTATCGCCGCGCTGCATACCGTAGTCCATTGGGTTAATGGGCTGAACGGGAATGCCGTGGGCGGCAGCCTTTTCTGACAGCGAGTTAAGCATGTATTTTACCTGCGGCCCCAGCAGCACCACCTGGTAGCGTGGAAACTGAGTATCAAACTCCGCTACGCCATAAGCATCAATCTCTACCGGTAAACCTCTCTCTTCTGCCGCTTCGACCATTTTCCTCACCAGCAGGCTAGTGGACATCCCTGCAGAGCAGCACAGCATGATCTTGTTCATCATCCCCATCCTCTAAATGTTAAAAGTTATTACAATGATGATTGGATATCATATGGAAACCGGTTTCCATCACTCAGGCATCGAAGTGTGATACCCATCAAAATCCATAGGCCATATGGTTATTTTCCTGGATTTACATCACAGGTTTTTATGGCTCACTCCCCGCAATAAGGGATAAACGGAAAATCGGTTTCCATGCGAAATAGAATGCAGCTATACTGCTGCTGGCGATATTATGCACCATGTTTTGCTTGTTTTTTGGGCTGCGAATGCGGCCTGACAGGGGAAAAAGATGTCTACAATCAACGATGTATCACGTCTGGCGGGAGTGTCAAAAGCAACCGTCTCACGGGTGTTGAGTGGGTCACGCGGCGTCAAAGAGGCCAGCCGACTGGCGGTGTTAAAAGCCGTTGAAGAGCTAAACTACCGGCCCAACGTCATCGCTCAGTCTCTGCTTAGCCAGACCACCGGCTGCATTGGCGTCATCTGCGCCCAGGATAATATCAACCAGACCACTGGCTACCTCTACGCGCTGGAGAAGCATCTCAGCCAACATCAGAAGCACCTGCTTTTGCGCTTTGCCAATAGCCGGTCAGAGGTGATTAGCGCCCTCGACGAGTTAACCTGCGGTCTCTGCGATGATGTGCTGATTATCGGCGCGCGTTTTCCGCTGAATAACCTTGGCTATGATGATGTGATTCTGGTGGACTGCGCGGAAGCCGATACGCCGAACAGCATTCAGTTCGATCACGCCTTCGCGGCGGAAACGGCCTGCAACTATTTGATTAGTCAGGGTAGACGCCAGATAGCGCTGATCCACCCGGACGTGAGCGGCTCCGCTGAGCGGGTGCTGCTGGGCTACAAGCACGCGCTGGAAAACAACTTCCTGCCCTTTAACCGTAACCTAGTGTTTATGGATGCCACCTCGGCATCGGTTGCGCTCCAGGTGCTGCTTAACAACGCCAGCACGCTGAACTTTAATGCCCTGCTGGTCGCCGACGAGCAGGAGGCGCAGCGGGTGATCACCCAGCTACAGGCGTTTAATAAATCGGTGCCGGGTGACATCATGGTCTTCAGCCTCGCTGGCTCCGTGCACCTGCCGGGGATCCCAACCATCCCGGCTATTGAATACTCCATGGACGCGATGGCGGCCCGCATCGTCAGCTGGCTGAGCGAAAAAACTCAGGACGTGCTGGGCGCATGCGTACTGCGCGGGGATCTCATCATTCCGGATATACGCCAGCGCTGATCCGATTACGTCTGTAGCTCACCGTAGGCCGGGCAAACGCAGTGCCGCCCGGCATGACAGCCTCAGCATAGTCATGCTGTAGCGAAAGAGAACAAGAGCATGATTCGCCTTGAAGATGTGACGCTGTTTGTGCGCGCCGCGGCGCTGGGAAGCTTCTCTAATGCCGCACGGGAGGCCGATCTGCTGCCGGGTCAGGTAAGCGCTGCCGTTCACCGGCTGGAGCGCGATCTCGATAAGCGCCTTTTCGCGCGCTCGACCCGCAGCCTGCGGCTGACGGCGGAGGGGGAGAAGTATCTGCCGTTCGCCCAGGAGCTGCTGGCCGTGGTGCAGGCCGGTGAGGAGAGTCTGCACAGCAGCAATGACGAGCTACAGGGCGAGCTGAAGGTCGCGATGCCGTCGGATATCGGGCGCAACGTTCTGCTGCCGCTGATTACCCGCTTCTGCGACCAGCACCCAAAAATCACGCTGCGGCTCTCGCTCTCCGATCAGGTCAGCGACGTCTTTCGCGATCCGATAGACGTTGCCATTCGCTACGGCGTGCTGGATAACAGCAGCTACGTGGCGCTGCCGCTGGCGGAAAACAACCGCCGCGTGCTGGCCGCCGCGCCGGCCTACCTTGAAAAGCACGGTCGACCCACCAGCCTTGACGAGGTGACGCAGCACCACTGCCTGCTGTTTACCATGAACAGCCACGTCTACGACAAGTGGAGCTTCCCTGAGAACGGCGCCCGCCGCCAGCTGACGGTCAAAAGCCGCCTGCTCTGTGACGATGCTGACGTGGCGCGACGCTGGGCCGTCGAGGGCATGGGCATTGTCTATAAGTCGTGGATCGACATCAGCGCCGACGTGCAGGCCGGACGACTAGAGATGCTGCTCCCTGAGCACCCAGGGGAAGCCGCACCGCTCAATCTCATCTGCCCGCACCGCAAGCAGTTCTCTCCGGCTATTCGTCAGCTGCATAGCACGCTGCGAGAGCACTTAACGGCGATCGTCGACCTGCTTCCCTGTTGATAATGACGCAGACGCTGCGTGAATTTTGCCGCGGAAGATCCAGAAACCCCAACTGTTATAGAGAAGCGTAATCGGCACAAATGCGCCGAAGGCGATAAGCATCAGCTTTTGCGTAGCGGGCGGCGCGGCGGCCTGGGTCAGCAGCAGGCCGGGCGGCAGAATGAACGGAAACACCGCCAGCAGCATAGCGCCAAACGCGGCGCAAAAGAGCGTGAGCGCCATAGCCAGCGGCAAAAATTCACCTTTGCGGCGCAGCGTGGCGAGGAGCCCCACCAACGCCAGCAGCGCGATGAGCGCGAGTGGCCCGCTGTAGCGCCAGGCCAGCAAATGTAGGCGATAATTCTCCTGCAGTTGCATCGTCCAGATAACCAGCCCAGCCAGCAGCGCGGCGGTAAGCAGCGCAAGCCGTATCGCCTGATGTCTGCCCCAGGCGGCCAGCTCCCCTTCGCAGCGCCACACCAGCCAGCAGGCACCGAGCAGCGCATACCCCACGGTAAGGGAAACCGCGCAGTAGAGCGAAAACGGTGAAAGCCATGCCAGAGGGCCGCCGGTGAACTGCTCGCCGTTATGGGCTATTCCCTCAATCCATGCGCCCATCGTCGCACCCTGGCTTAGCGATACCATCCAGGAGCCGCCAATAAACAGCGCGTCGAACAGCGGCGGGTGCTGATGACGAAACTCTATCGCCATGCCGCGCACGATCAGCGCCAGCAACATGATATAGACCGGCAGATAGAGAGCGCTGTAAAGGATGCTGAAGGCGACCGGAAAAAGCGCCAGCATCGCCCCTGCGGTCAGCACCAGCCAGGTTTCGTTCCCGTCCCACACCGGCAGAAGAGAGATGTTCATCTGCTGGCGCGCCTGCGGCGGCTGAAACGGCGCGAGGAGGCCGACGCCGAGATCGGTCCCGTCCAGCACCACATAAATCAGCACGCCGAAGGCGAGGGCGATGGCGCTAAGCAGCGTTAACGGTGGCATAGAAAGGATAGCCTCAAGCATCGTAGCGCCCCCTTATGCTCTGCGGCGTAATGCCGCGTCCGGTCTGCTCCGCCACTTCCGCATTCGGCTCTCTTTCATTATGCGACGGCGGCCTGCCAAGCAGGCGCAGCAAAAACCACAGTCCGATGGCGAAGAGAAGCAGATACACGATCAGGATGGCAAAAAACGAGGTCAGCACCAGCGAGGGTGCGACGGGGGAGACGCTGTGTGCGGTGCGCAGCACGCCGTAAACCGTCCAGGGCTGGCGTCCGGTCTCGGTCACAAACCACCCGGCGAGCATGGCGAAAAAGCCTGCGGGTGCCATCCATACCATGCCGCGCTGCAGCCTGCGGGACGTCCATAGCCTGCCGCGCAGGCGCGCGACCAGCCCGGCGGCGCCGAAAAAGAGCATCAGCAGCCCAAGCCCCACCATGGCGCGAAACGCGAAGAACACACCGGGCACCCAGGGGAGTTCATCACGCGGATACTGGTTCAGGCTGTGAATGGTGCCGGTGAGGTTATGGCGCAGATAGAGCGAGCCAATATTAGGAATGGCCAGTTCAAAATGGTTGCGCTGCGCCTGCATATCCGGGATGGCGAAAAGCCGCAGCGGCTCGCCTTCACCGGGCGGCGGCGGGTTCCAGCTGCCTTCCATCGCTGCCAGCTTCACCGGCTGATGGTCGCGCGTGTTTTCCCCATGCAGGTCGCCTACCACCACCTGAATCGGGGTGATGAACAGCAGCAGCCACAGGCCCCAGGAGAACATCAGCCGCGCGCCACGGTTATCCGGGCGTTTTAGCAAGTGCCACGCCCCTGCGGCGGCGACAAGGCAGGCGGTGGCAAGCATCGCCGCCAGCGTCATGTGGACAAAACGCCAGGGAAAAGAGGGGTTAAAGATCACCGCCCACCAGTCGACGGGCTGAAAACGGCCATCCGCCCCGGTGATAAAACCCGCAGGCGTTTGCATCCAGGAGTTAGCGGAGAGGATCCAGAAGGCGCTAAAAATCGACCCGACGGCCACCATGCAGGTCGCGAAAAAGTGCACCCACGGGCGCACCTTGCCCATGCCAAAGAGCACCACTCCCATAAACCCGGCCTCAAGGAAAAAGGCGACCAGCACCTCCATGTACATCATCGGCCCCATGACCGCACCGGCACGGTTAGCGAGCGCACCCCAGTTGGTGCCGAACTGAAACTCCATCAGCACTCCGGTCACCACGCCCACCGCGACGTTCAGCGCGAATACCTTGCTCCAGTACTTATAGAGATCGCGATAAACCTGCTGCTTACGCCACAGCCACAGCCCCTCCAGCAGCATCAACCACTGGGCGAGGCCGATGGTGAAGGCCGCCAGCACAATGTGAAAGCCGATGGTAAAGGCGAACTGGCTGCGCGCCAGCCACAAAGCCGTCTCCTGGCCTAACATGCATCCTCCACGGAAACTTAAGCGTCGCTGGGTTTGCCGCTAAACGAGGAGATAGGCTTGTCCACCTCCTCCTCCATACGGCGCGAAAAGGCCTTCATGCCGTTAAGCAGCGGCATGAGAGAGTGCCAGAGCTCGTCGTCATGCAGCATTTTCCAGGCACCGCGCGCGCCCGGCGCGCTGCCGTTCGCGCTTTGCGGCTGCTCTTCTTCGCGGCTCAGTTCGGCCATAAAATCACGCAGGCCGAAGGCGAGCTTGTACATGCGCTCCGGCGGGATGGTAGAGAGCGCCATCAGCAGCACGGAGATGTTCTGAATGACGTTCAGCGAGCCTTTACGGCTCAGGCCGTCGACAATCACCTTAAGCCAGTCGTTGTTGCTGGCCACCATGTCGTTGGCGAGGCGCAGCACGCCATGCTCATGCAGCGTCTGCAGCAGACGCTGAAGTTCTTCCTCGGCGGTGGGGCCGATGACTGGCGGCTCCACCTGATAATCAATCGCTTTAGCCATTAAAATTTCTCCGGATTCGGGGCCTGTTCGGGCGGAAGGCGATAGTCGTCGCGCTGCCATTTCTCCTCAACCTGCACGTGCGGTATCGGCGTGCGGTTGCCGTAGCGGAAGTTGTGCCGCGGGAGCGGGGAAGGGTGTGGCTCGCGTGAAAGCTTCTCCAGCCGGATAGCGATCTCTTTATAGGCCGGTGTGTTGACGTCCGGGTCGTGATGTTCGCCCGTCAGCAGGTTAATGCCCGGCTTGCCCTGGTGAATAGAGATAAACAGCGTGCTACCCGCCACGCGATCGGTGACGACCACCGGTACCTCCAGCGAGCCGCGCCGTGAGGTGAGTTGCACCCAGTCACCCTCTGCAAGGCCGCGCTCGGCGGCAAGCTCAGGGCTAATTTCCACAAACCAGTCTGGTGACAGCGACGTCGTGCGCCCACCGCGCCCGCTCTGGTTGGTCGCCTGGAAATGCTCCAGCATGCGGCCGTTGTTGAGCGTCAGGTCGTACTGCGCATCGGGTTCTTCCTGCGGCGGCTGCCACTCAAGCGGGTAAAGCACGGCGCGCTTGTCGGGGAATTTAAAACCGTCGGTATACAGCAGCGGCGTGCTCTCGCCGTCGGGCTTCACCGGCCAGAGTTGCGAGTTCCATCCCTCCAGCCGCTCATAGCTAACGCCCGCGAAAAGGGTGGCGATGCGCGCCGCTTCGGCCATAATCTGCGACGGGTGCGTATAGCCCCAGTCGTGCCCCATGCGGGCGGCAAGCTCGGTGAGAATGCGCCAGTCCGGTCGGCTGTCGCCAAGAGGCTTCATCGCCTCGTAAAAGCGCTGAATGCGCCGCTCGGTGTTGACGTAGGTGCCCTCTTTTTCCACGCTTGGGCAGGCTGGCAGCACCACGTCAGCGAACTGCGCCGTACGGCTGAAGAAGAGATCCTGCACTACCAGAAAATCGAGGTTGGTAAAGCCCTCGTGAACGCTGGTGGTGTCGGCGTCGGCAAAGGAGGTCTCTTCGCCAATTACATACATGGCGCGAATTTGCTTCGTGCGCGCGTGTTGTACCATCTCGAAGTTATCCGAGCCCGCCTCCAGCGACAGCCGCTCTGGCTCAACGCCCCATGCGCGTGCCCACTTTTCGCGCACGCTTTCATCGGTTACCGACTCGTAGCCGGGGTAGTAATCTTTCAGGCAGCCAAAGTCGCTCGCCCCCTGCACGTTGTTGTGGCCGCGCATCGGGTAGCCGCCGGTGCCGGGACGGCCATAGTTGCCCGTCACCAGCAGCAGGTTAGAGAGCGCGGTGCTGGCATCCGCACCGTGGCTGTGCTGGGTGATGCCCATTGCCCAGACGATGCAGACCGCGCTTGCCTTGCCGATAAGCTCGGCGGCAGCGGTGAGTTCCTCAACGGAAAGCCCGGTGATGTCTGCCGCGAACTCCAGCGTGAAGGGTGCCAGCGACTGACGATACTTCTCCACCTGGTTGACCCGCTCGTCCAGAAACGCCTGGTCGGCATAGCCGTTATCAAACATATAGCGGGCCATCGCCGAGGCCCATACCATGTCAGTGCCGGAACGGGCACGTAGGTGCAGGTCGGCGCGCTCGGCCATCTCGTGACGGCGTGGGTCGACGACCAGCAGTTTCTGACCGTGATGCTTTTTCGCTGCTTTGAGTTTTGCTGCGATAACCGGGTGGTTTTCAGCGGTGTTACTGCCGACGATGATCACCAGATCCGCCTTCTGCAAATCCTCTATCGTGCCCGCGTCGCCGCCGTAGCCTACGGTGCGGAATAATCCCTGAGTCGCGGGGTTCTGGCAGTAGCGAGAGGAGTTGTCGACGCTGTTAGTGCCGATAATCAGGCGGGCGATCTTCTGCGTCAGGTAGGCCTCTTCGTTGCTGCCTTTGCTGGAGCCGATAAAGCCGATGCTCTGCGGGCCATGCTGGTCGCGAATGTGCAGCAGGCGGCGGGCCACCAGCTCCAGCGCTTCGTCCCAGCTCGCCTTGCGAAAGCGGCCATTTTCACGAATAAGCGGCGTGGTGAGACGCTCTTTATCGTTAATAAAATCCCAGGCGAATTTGCCCTTCACGCAGGTAGAGATACCGTTGGCAGGCGCGTCGGCCATCGGCTGCACTTTCAGCACGTGACGGTCGCGGGTCCAGATCTCAAAGCTACAGCCGACGCCGCAGTAGGTGCAGACGGTCTTGGTGCGCTTGATCTCCGGCTGACGCCAGTGCATGTCCATCACCGAAATACCGGTGACGATTTCCGCGCCGGTGGTGTTTTCTACCGCCTTCACCAGATCGATCATGGGGCGCTTAAGCGACTGCTTCATGCTGGTAAACGGCCCGGCGTCCGGCTGCATAGTTTTCTCAAGCAGCGCGTTACAGGGGCAGACGGTGACGCAGTGGCCGCAGCTGACGCAGCTCGATCCGGCGATGGTTTCGCCGCCGTCCCAGAGCACGCGCGGGTGTTCCATGGTGTAGTCGATGCTTAGCGTTTCATTCACTTCCACGTTCTGACACGCCTCCACGCAGCGACCGCAGAGAATGCACTGATCGGGGTCGTAGGTGTAGAACGGGTTGGAGTGGTCTTTTACGTAGGGCTTACGCTGGTATTCATAGCGCTGAATGGGGATATGCATATCCGCCATGGTGTTGTGCAGCGTGCAGTCGCCGGTGTTGTGCTCGCAGACGGTGCAGTAGAGCTCATGCTTCGCCAGCAGGCGGTCCATCCCTTCATGCTGCGCCGCCTCGGCAAGCGGCGTGCGGCTGGCTATCTGCATGCCTTCGGCGCTTTTAAGCGTACAGCCGCGCACCAGCTCGCCATTGTATTCTACCCAGCAGACATCGCAGGTTTGCATGGGTTCAAGGGAGGGGTGGTAGCAGACATGGGGCAGCTTCAGGCCACCCGCGGTTAGAAAATCGATTAGCGGGACGTTCGACGGGCCAGTAACCGGCCTCCCGTCGTAAAACAGGGTACACAGGGGTTCGCTCATTTTGCTTCCTCAACCTTGCCAATCGCCGTCGGCAAACCGCACCGCAGCAGAGTGAAGGCGTCTTTTCCCGCAGGAAGCGCCTTCGTTATTGTCGTTTAAAGGTAGCTAGGGTTGTGGGGGTTCGCCAGGCAAGGGAGGATTTGCTGAAAACGCCACCTGCGGTTGCCGGTGGCGTATTTTTAGTTAGAACGTCTCTTGTGGGACCAGAGTTTGAGCAGGGGTTTTAAGCAGCATCCACAGCAGGATGGCGCCGACCACGTCGAAGCCGGAGAGTACGGCAAACAGCGGGCTAAAGCCGACGGTATCGGCCAGCGCGCCTACCACCAGCGCAAACAGGGTGCTTGCCGTCCAGGCCGCCATGCCGGTAAAGCCGTTGGCGGTCGCTACTTCGCTAGAATCAAACATATCGGAAGAGAGGGTGATCAGCGCCCCGGAGAGCGACTGGTGGGCAAATCCACCCACGCACAGCAGACCAATCGCCACCATCGGACTGCCGAACAGCCCTACCATGCCGGGCAGGATCATCAGCGCTGCGCCCATGGTCACCACCAGCTTGCGGGAGACGATAATGTTAACGCCGAACAGTTTCTGGAACATTCCCGGCAGATAGCCGCCCACGATGCAGCCTACGTCAGCAAACAGCATTGGGATCCAGGCAAACATGGCGATATCTTTCAGGCTAAAGCCGTAGGTATGCACCATAAACAATGGGATCCAGGCGTTGAAGGTCCCCCACGCCGGTTCGGCTAAAAAGCGCGGCAGCGCGATGCCCCAGAACTTACGCTGCTTCAGCAGGTGACCAATGCGCACCTTCTCCACATGCTCCTTCTCCGGCTGACCGCCGGTGATATAGAGATACTCCTCTTTGGAGAGGGATTTGGCCTTGGCCGGACGGTTATAGGTGAAGTACCAGCCCGCAGCCCACAGCACGCTGGAGACGCCGACGATAATAAAGGCCAGCCGCCAGTCGCGCATAAAGATCGCCCAGGCCACCAGCGGAGGGGCAATCACCGCGCCGATAGAGGATCCAACGTTAAAGTAGCCTACCGCCACGGAGCGCTCGCGATCCGGGAACCATTCGGTCACCGCTTTCAGCCCGGCAGGGATCATCGCGCTTTCGGCAAAGCCGCCGAGGCCACGGAAGAACGCTAGGCCCGTCCAGCTGGTAGAGAACGACGCACCGATGCAGAACACGCCCCACAGCAGGCCGAAAATGGTATAGCCCATTTTGGTGCCGAGCGAATCCAGGATATACCCCGCGATTGGCTGAGCGATGGTATAGCAGGCGGAGAAGGTAGCAATAATCCAGGAGTATTGCTGCGTAGTGATGTGCAGATCGCTTTGTAGCGTGGGTGCCGCTGCCGAAATGGTGTTTCTGGTTAAATAGCAAAGAACGGTACCGAGCGTCACCAGCGAAACCATAAACCAGCGCATATGACCTGTTTTGCGCATACATACCTCTTTTTTAATGCAATAGACTGGCTGACCGCTGCAAGGCAGCAGGCAAAGAATCGAATAGAGATAGAGAGGAAACGCGACGCTATATAGAACGTCGGAGAGTTATCGTCGCCCGGCCCTGGGCTTGTATTTGTTATCTTGCTCACACTTCGAGGGCATGATGAACCGTTGTTTCACTATTTTTTGTGATCTAACTCAATTTAGGTGGCAAGTCGTGCCAGGGGAGTTTTGGTGTGTGATCGGGGTCACACTTTAGGAGTAGAAATAGATGCTTTGTCGTCTGCAAACCGCACCGCGCTCACCGTAGGCTGGGCAAACGCAGTGCCGCCCGGCACCGTTGCGTCAGCATAGTAACGCCCGGTGGCGCTACGCTTACCGGGCCTACATATCGCACCGTGCCTAACGTAGTGATGGAGCTAATATTCATGAGAATGCTTCATATTGCTCAGGGCCTGCATAGCAACGGCGATGCCGATGCGGCCGCACGTGCGGAAAAAGCGCTGGCCGAGGCTGCATAAGTTAGGGGTAAAAGGTGGGTAACCGCCTGACAAGGACGTCAGTTACTGTATTTTATCACCCTGGCAGGGCTACTTTTTAGCAGAGCGTTTCATCCAGGCGGCGCGCATGATGGGCATAAACGTTGGTGGGATGATACCCATTTTCGGTAGTGGGATTGTGACCGTGACGCCGGGTGATGAATGAAACCATACGTCGTTAAAAGGCAGTTTTTGAAGCCTGTTCAGATCGAACTTAGTCGGAACTTCTAGTCCGGCCGTCTTCAGTTGGTCATCAATGACAAATTCACCATCGTAAACTTTACCGATCTGAGACGTTCCATAGGTGATAAGCACCGCATGAAGGTCGGTAAACACGTTCAGGACAAGCCCAGGGCGCGGATACGGCCCCGGGTTGCCTAAGTCCTCATCATGAGGGAATTTGCACCAGAGAATATCTCCAGCTGCCGGTAAAGGATTAAAGTTATGAGCCATATGCTTCCTGCTTATTTAAATAATGGCGAATCCAGATCTTCGTCTGTGATTTCCATGCCAGACAGTCGGGTAATGGTGGCGTGCTGTTTGTCGGTCAGCGGGCCGTTATCCAGTTCGTAAGCCGGTAAGACGTCGTGCGCCAGGTAGCGTAACGCTTTATGGACGAGCTCCGTCTGGTTAAGCTCCAGCGCTTCCATAAGGCGGGTGAAGGTTTCTTCGCTTACGCCGTACTCGTTGTCACGTGCGCGCAGCTGGAAAAGGAACTTTTTCGGCGCAGCGGGTGCGGGGGTTTCCGCTTTGCTTTTAACGTTGCGTGCACGGCGTTTGGCGGTCGCAATGGCGTTAGTTGTAGAACCAGGAGCCATGATTTACCTCTCTCTTATGACTATATAGAAAGTATATAGCATTAGCGTGATACTTTCTATATAGGTTGTATATAGTCAAAAGGATCCTCGTGGTTTCATCTCTCAAACACCACCGTCGCGCTACCGTAACGTGAGACGTAGATGCTAATGTCATGGCATGACAAGTGACGGTAAGGAATTCTGATGTGAAGCGCACTATCGGCGGGGTACTGTTTCTTCTTTTCGCGCTGTGCCAGCCAGCACGGGCAATCAACACTGAGGGGCTACAAGCCTTCCTGAAGCAGGAGGAGACACGCCTGCCGGGTAAGATTGGCATGTCCATCGTCAACGCCGACGGTCAACCGATCTTTGGCTATCGCCAGAATGAACGCTTCCCATTAACCAGCACCTTTAAGGTACTGGCCTGCGCCGCGCTGCTCGATCGTCTGCATAAAACCGCTGGCTCGCTGGATGAGACGGTCACCATTAAGCCTGACGAACTGTTGAGCTACTCTCCGATCACCAAAAACTACGTTGCTCCGGCGACCATTAAGCTGCAAACCCTATGTTCGGCGGCGGTGAGCTATAGCGATAATACGGCGGGCAACAGCATTCTGACTTACCTTGGCGGCCCTGCGGCGGTAACACGCTTTATGCGTGAGAGTGGCGATACCGCTACCCGACTGGATCGTACCGAGCCGACGCTCAACGAGGCTACGCCAGGAGATGAGCGCGATACCTCCACGCCGGAACGTATGGCAGCCGGGCTGCATACGTTACTGGCGACACCGCTGCTAACCAAGCCGCATCAGATGATGCTGGAGAACTGGATGCGGGAGGACAAGGTGGCCGACAACCTGCTGCGCGCCGCTCTGCCCAAAGGCTGGTCCATCGCGGATAAGACCGGCGCAGGCGGCTACGGCTCAAGGGCTATTATCGCTGCTGTCTATCCCACGGGGGAAAAGCCTGTCTATATGGCGATCTACATCACCCAGACGGATGCCGAGATGAAGGTGAGCGACGGGGTGATTAAAAAGATTGGGGAGCGGGTGTTTCGGTGATCGGGAAGTAACCGCTGTGCTTTCAATAGCACAGCGGCATAAAATATTTTAATGGCTTGTTTATTGTTTAAGGCTAACTTCTGGCTTCTTTTTCCCACTGAAGCAACGCAGCGATATCCTTCTCACCTTCGGTTTCTTTTAAGCGCCGTTGTTGCTCGGCAAATTGACTATATTCTGCCTGCGCTTTTTCATCGGCCAGTTTCTTGCTGATTTTACCGGTACCTTGTAAGACATCTCGGTCGTTAAATTGCAGGAACTGATCTAGCTTGTCTTGCCAGTCATGGAGAAAGATCTGCTTACGGCGACGGGCCTGATCCTCGGCAAAATCCAGCCACATGTTAACTACGCGGTTAAGTTCACTGACCTCATCCTGGTTAAGATAGTTTTTAGCTACCGTTACATCGCATTTACGTACCTCATCGCCTTTGTAATTGGTTAAGCCCATATGCGGTTTATCGGCGTCAGCGCGTTTGTGGATGAGTTCAGCGGCAGTATGACCAGTGCAGGCGAAATGCAGCTTGTTCTGGATGGTTTGGAAAAACTGTGTGGTTTCCTTCAGGGAAGGCTGATAGTCGGCGGCTAACGCAAAGATCTCCCGCACCCGCAGATACACCCGCCGTTCGCTAGCGCGGATATCACGGATGCGTTCCAGCATCTCATCAAAGTAGTCAGGTACAACGGATGAACCAACGGGCGGATTTTTCAACCGCTCATCGTCCATCACAAAACCTTTGATCAGATATTCCTGGAGCGTTTGGGTTGCCCACTGGCGGAACTGAGTGCCTCTGATGGAGCGTACTCGATAACCTACGGCAAGAATAAGCGGTAAACTAAAATACTGAACTTGATAGTTTTTTCCATCAGCGGCAGTTGTTCGGTAAAACCGAACAACTGAATTTCCATCAAGTTCACCATCCTCGAAGATGTTCTTTATGTGACCGCTTATGGTTGCCTTAGCTTTGCCATAAAGTTCGCAAATCATTGCCTGGGAGAGCCACAGCGTATCGCTTTCGAAACGACACTCGATGCGTACTTTGCCATCGCCACTGGTGAACATCAGAAATTCGCCTGCTGGTGATTGCATTAAGTTTTCATGTGCCATAGACCCTCCACGTTAGCTTCTTTAAGCACGTATCAATCTGCGTAGTATGCCAGAGATCTAAGGTAAACCCTGCTGCGATAGCACTTATCGCTCATTGCATTAAACAATGTTTCGAGCTCGAACATGAGGCGAGGAGTAACAGATTTTCTGATCTGACAACAAGATCTACTTTCGAAGAATGTTATTGATAATAAATACAGATATTGCAGGAGATTTTGCTTGGAAGAGTGCAGTTCAAAAGAAGCAAACTGGCGGAAGATCACAGGAGTCGAACCTGCCCGGGGCCGCTGGCGGTCCCAACTGGATTTGAAGTCCAGCCGCCTCACCGGAGACGACGATCTTCCGCGCCTGCATTGCTACATGGAGGCGGGCGCATTATAGCTACTTTCCCGCCTTTACACACATCTATTAGCGCTTTTTTCACTGTCCCGTTTCGTTGCCACCCACCGTTTCGGTTAAAACCCCATAGTTTCCGCAAGTTACAATCAAATCCGTCCGTTTAGCCTACCGCGATCACAGAAAACAAGAATCGTAATTTGATAACCAGAAAACGGAATACCCGCGCCAGGAGGGATGGTTTACAACGACTTCAACCGGTCTCAGAACGCTTTGTTACTGAAGGATAAGAAAAATGAACAGTCAGGTTATTTCTGTAAAGGAGAAAATTGGCTACGGCATGGGCGATGCCGCCAGCCATATCATCTTTGATAACGTCATGTTGTACATGATGTTTTTCTACACCGACATCTTTGGTATCCCTGCTGGCTTTGTGGGCACCATGTTCCTGCTGGCCCGCGCGCTGGACGCCATCTCCGACCCCTGCATGGGCCTGATAGCCGACCGTACCCGCAGCCGCTGGGGCAAGTTCCGCCCGTGGATCTTGTTTGGCGCTATCCCCTTCGGTGTCGTCTGCGTGTTGGCCTACACCACGCCGGACCTCAGCCACAAAGGCAAGCTGATCTACGCCGCCGTGACCTATACGCTACTAACGCTCCTCTACACCGTAGTTAATATCCCCTACTGTGCGCTTGGTGGGGTGATCACCAATGACCCGAGCCAGCGTATCTCGCTCCAGTCCTGGCGCTTCGTGCTGGCGACGGCAGGCGGCATGCTCTCCACGGTGCTGATGATGCCGCTGGTACATCTCATCGGCGGGGAGAATAAAGCGCTGGGCTTCCAGGGCGGCATCGCGGTGCTCTCGGTGGTGGCGTTCCTGATGCTCGCCTTCTGCTTCTTTACCACCCGCGAGCGTATCCAGGTGCCGCCAAGCACCACGCCAATGCGGGAAGACCTGCGTGATATCTGGAACAACGACCAGTGGCGCATCGTGGGCTTCCTGACGCTGTTGAACATCCTCGCGGTCTGCGTGCGCGGCGGGGCGATGATGTACTACGTCACCTGGATCCTCGGCCAGCCGGAGGTGTTCGTCGCCTTCCTCACCACCTACTGCGTCGGCAACCTGATCGGCAGCGCGCTGGCGAAACCGCTCACCGACTGGAAGTGCAAGGTCAGCGTCTTCTGGTGGACCAACGCGGCGCTGGCGGTGCTGAGCGTAGCGATGTTCTTCGTCCCGATGAGCGCCAGCCTGCTTATGTTTGGGTTTATCTTCGTGATTGGTGTCCTGCACCAGCTGGTGACGCCGATCCAGTGGGTCATGATGTCCGATACCGTCGACTACGGCGAGTGGTGCAATGGCAAACGCCTGACCGGGATCAGCTTTGCCGGCACGCTGTTCGTGCTGAAGCTGGGCCTGGCTCTTGGCGGGGCGGTGATCGGCTGGGCGCTGGCGGGCGGCGGCTACGATGCGGCGGCAAAAGCGCAGAACGGCACCACCATCACCATCATTATTGCCCTCTTTACCCTCGTCCCGGCGGTCTGCTATCTGCTAAGCGCCATTATTGCCAAACGCTTCTACACCCTGAAGACCCCATTCCTGACCGCCATGATGCAGCAGCTCGCCGTGGGCGCGCGCCGCAATCAGCAGGCGTTTGACCAGGAATCGATCGGCAAAGAATTAACGCATTAAAAGGAACAGAGCATGAAAATCAGTGATGGAAACTGGCTTATTCAACCCGGACTTAACGTGATCTCTCCGGTGCAGGTCTTTGACGTAGAGCAGCAGGGCCGCGAGCTGCTGATCCACGCCGCCCCGCGTGACGTGCGCGAGCGGACGTGGCAGCTGGATACGCCCCTCTTTACCCTGCGCCTCTTCTCCCCGCAGGAGGGGGTGATCGGCGTACGGATGGAGCACTTCCAGGGCGCGCTGGATAACGGCCCCTACTACCCGTTGAATCTACGGCCAGACATAGAGGTTGAGCTGCAAAACGACGAGGCGTTCGCGTCCCTTACCTCTGGCAATCTCACCGCGCGGGTCACCAAAGGCGAAACCTGGTCGCTGGATTTTCTGCGCAACGGCGTGCGGATCACCGGCAGCCAGCTGAAGAACAGCGGCTATGTGCAGGATGCGCATCATGGGAAAAACTACCTGTTCGAGCGGCTGGATCTCGGCGTCGGGGAGGCTGTCTATGGCCTGGGCGAGCGCTTTACCGCCCTGGTGCGCAACGGCCAGACAGTAGAAACCTGGAACCGTGACGGCGGCACCAGCACCGAGCAGGCGTACAAGAATATTCCCTTCTATCTCACCAATCGTGGCTACGGTGTGCTGGTGAACCATCCCGAGTGCGTCTCCTTTGAGGTGGGATCGGAGAAGGTATCGAAGGTGCAGTTCAGCGTTGAGGGCGAGCATCTTGAGTACTTCGTAATCGACGGCCCGACGCCAAAGGATGTCCTGAACCGCTATACGCAGCTCACTGGCCGCCCGGCGCTGCCGCCCGCGTGGTCATTTGGTCTCTGGCTCACCACCTCGTTTACTACCAACTACGACGAGGCCACGGTAAACAGCTTTATCGACGGCATGGCCGAACGCAATCTGCCTCTGCACGTCTTCCATTTTGACTGCTTCTGGATGAAAGCCTTCCAGTGGTGCGATTTTGAGTGGGACCCGGTGACCTTCCCGGATCCAGAGGGGATGATCCGCCGCCTGAAGGCGAAGGGGCTGAAAATCTGCGTCTGGATCAACCCCTACATCGGCCAGAAGTCGCCGCGCTTTAAGGAATTGAAAGAGAAGGGCTACCTGCTCAAGCGCCCGGACGGCTCGCTCTGGCAGTGGGACAAGTGGCAGCCAGGGCTGGCCATATATGACTTTACCAATCCCGAAGCCTGCCGCTGGTATGCCGACGAGCTGAAGAAGCTGGTGGCGATCGGCGTTGACTGCTTTAAGACCGACTTTGGCGAGCGCATCCCTACTGATGTTCATTGGTTCGACGGATCCGATCCGCAGAAGATGCACAACCACTATGCCTACATCTACAACGAGCTGGTGTGGAACGTGCTGAAAGAGACGGTGGGCGAGCGCGAGGCGGTGCTGTTTGCTCGGTCTGCTTCAGTCGGTGCGCAGCAGTTCCCGGTGCACTGGGGTGGCGACTGCTACGCCAACTACGAGTCGATGGCGGAGAGCCTGCGCGGCGGGCTGTCGATTGGCCTCTCCGGGTTTGGTTTCTGGAGCCACGACATTGGCGGCTTTGAGAATACCGCTCCGGCGCATGTCTATAAACGCTGGTGCGCGTTCGGGCTACTCTCCAGCCACAGCCGCCTGCACGGCAGCAAATCCTACCGTGTACCCTGGGCCTATGACGAAGAGTCCTGCGACGTGGTGCGCCACTTTACCCAACTGAAGTGCCGCATGATGCCCTATCTCTACCGCCAGGCGGCGCTGGCTCGTGAGCAGGGTACGCCGATGCTGCGGACGATGATGCTGGAGTTCCCGGACGATCCCGCCTGCGACTACCTTGACCGTCAGTATATGCTCGGCGACGCCGTGCTGGTTGCGCCGGTCTTCTCCGAGGCGGGTGACGTGCAGTTCTATCTGCCGGAGGGGCGCTGGACGCACCTGTGGCGCAACGATGAGCTACAGGGTAGCCGCTGGTACAAACAGCAGCACGACTTTATGAGCCTGCCGGTCTATGTGCGCAACAACACGCTGCTGGCGTTGGGAAGTAACGACCAGCGGCCTGACTATGCGTGGCATGAGGGAACCGCCTTCCAGCTCTTTGCTCTTGAAGAAGGGTACGAGGCCATCTGTGAGGTGCCGGGTGACGACGGCGCGGTGGTGTTTACCCTGAAGGCGAAGCGCGAGGGCAATACGATGCGCGTAGTGAGCTCCGGCGAGGCGCAGCGCTGGACGCTTTGCCTGCGCAACGTGCAGAAGATCGGCGGCGTGAAAGGCGGCACATCCGCTGGCAGCGAGTGGGGTGTGGTAGTGAGCGCCGAAGGGAGCACGCTCACTATCGAGCTGTAGGCCCGGCAAGCTTACTGCACGATTTCGCCGTTACGCATCGTCTGAGTGAGCTGCTGCTTCATGACGTCGATCGCTTTCAGCTCGCCGTTCACGGTTGGCTTCAGCGGTGCCTCGGCGTTGACCCTGCCGGTGGCGGTGAGCTGGATATTACCCCCGCCGGAGAGAGGCAGCGCAGGCCAGCCCCACTGCTGCAAAATACTGAGCGGAATGCCGCGCCCGTTGAGGTTAACGTTTACCTGCCGCTCTGGCCCCTGCGAGACGGTCGCGGTCCCTTCCAGCAGACCCTGGCCGGTGAAGGCGCTCAGTTCGCTGATGTTGACCGTGCTGCGGTCGGCGGCCAGCGCCAGCGAGGGGCGACGAACGTCGACGCGGTTAAAGGTCGCGGCGGCGGCGTTGAGCTTGGCGCTGCCGCCCCACACGCCCCACTGGCGATCTCGTGCCAGCTGCAGGTTCGCACCATAGCCATCCAGAGCGGTGATCTGCCACGGAAATGCAGGATCGATGTCGATCACCAGGTTACGGCTGGCGCTAAACCTTTTCAGCGTCACGCTGTTCAACCAGCCGGGAAGCTGCTCCATCCACAGCTGTTTCCAGTTAGTCGGCAGGGTATATTCCAGACCCGCCAGCGCCGTATCGTCCAGCACCAGCGCTTTACCGTCCCGCAGCCAGTTGCCCGAGGTACGCACCATGCCACCTTCCCAGCGGGAGGTAAACTGGCGCAGCGCCATGCCCTGCGGGGAGAACTCAGCGTTAAAAATCGGATCGAAGAGATGTAGCGAGCCAAAGATAAACTCGCTGGCGTTCATCGAGAGTCGGCCATCCTCGCTCTGCCAGTCGCCCTTCGTCAGGGTCAGGCTGCGGGCGCTGAGGTCGAGATCGGTCACCGCCCAGTCCGGCCCCTGCAGGCGGGCATCGGTTACTTCGAGACGGCCAATCTGTAGTGAAGGCAGGGTGGTCAGCGGGGCGAAGAACTCGGCCAGGGATTTATCGCTCTGCAAACGAATGTCGTTCAGGCGCAGGCTATCGACAATCCAGCCCCCGTCGGCGGTGCGGCGGGCCGTGCCGGTAAGCGATCCACGCGCCATATCCGCGCCGATGGTGCTCAGGGTCACGTCGCTATTATCAATGCTGCCCTGAATCAGCACGTTGCTGACGGGGACACCGTTCAGCGTCATCGAGCCAGCGCTGAACTGGATCTGCGCTTTGCTGCCCATCACGTTGCCCGCTATCGGCTCCCAGGGCGTGATACCGCCGGTTACCCGCTGGGCGCTAAGATCCCAGCCGGTAGCCGGACTGTTAAAAGCCATATCACTCAGCAGCAGGCGGTCGGCCTTGAGCGGCAGCGGCGCGGTGGCAGGCGAGAGGTTGAGCGTTCCATCCTGAAGCAAAATAGTGTCCGCGTGCAGCGGATCGGTGAACTGACGGCTGCTGAAGCCAATGTCCACGCGCTTGGCCTCCAGCGTCGCGGGCTGGTCTTTGCGGCCAAATTTGACGTTGGTAAGCAGCAGATGGGAAGGAGAGGAGAAGCGGTGATCGGCGGCGTCAAAGGCGAGGTGATAGTCGGTGTTGCTGCTGACCCATTTACCAACCTGCGTTGCACCCCAGCGCGTCTGAACCAGAAAATAGCAGGCCACAATCGCCAGCAGCAGGGCGATCGCGATGTAGAGCAGCATTTTTCCAATCAGTTTCATGGTCTTCCTTCCCGATGAGCATACAAGGAGTTTATGCACGATTTGTGCGCAATGCTCAAGGAAGGAATGGTGAGACAGTGTTACGGCGGCAGCGGATGAATACCGCTGCCGCGAGGGGCGTTAGTTCTTCTCAGGCGGGAAGACAAGGTTCAGTACGATAGCGGTAATACCGCCCGCGGCGATGCCGGAGGAGAGCAGGTTTTTCAGCCAGTCCGGCGCAAACTGCAGGATCAGCGGCTGCTGGGAAACGCCGAGACCAACGGCCAGCGACAGGGCGATAATCATAATCGCACGGCGGTTCAGCGGCTCGCGGGAGACAATACGTACCCCGGAGGCAGCAATAGTGCCGAACATCACCAGCGTCGCACCGCCGAGCACCGGCTCAGGAATGTGCTGGACGAAGCCGCTTACTGCCGGGAACAGGCCGAGCACAATCAGCATCAGCGCCACGATAAAACCGACGTAGCGGCTGGCGACGCCGGTCAGCTGGATCACGCCGTTGTTCTGGCCGAAGCAGGAGTTCGGGAAGGTATTGAACACCGCCGAAACAAAGGAGTTCAGACCGTTAGCCAGCACGCCACCCTTCAGGCGCTTCATATAGAGCGGACCAGAGACCGGCTGCTCAGAGACGTCGGAGGTCGCGGTGATGTCACCGATGGTTTCAAGGGAGGTGATCATAAATACCAGCATCAGCGGCAGGAGCAGGCTCCAGTCAATGCCGAGGCCGTAGTAGAGCGGGGTCGGGATCATGATCAGGTCGCTGCTGGTCGGGGCGCTGTTCTGCGGCAGCATGCCCATCCACCAGGCCAGCAGGTAGCCTACCGCCATGGCGATCACCAGCGAGGCCACGCGCAGGTAAGGATTACGCTGGCGGTTCAGCAGGATGATCACTGCCAGCACCACGCCTGCCAGCAGCAGGTTTTTCGGTGCGCCGAAAGTGTGATCCGCCATTGCGCCGTAGCCGCCGCCGATGGAGGTCAGGCCAACCTGAATCAGCGACAGGCCGATAATCATTACCACCACGCCAGAGACCAGCGGCGTGATCACCCGGCGAGCCAGGTGCAGCACGCGGGAGATGACCATTTCCGTGCAGCTCGCCAGCATCAGGGTGCCGAACAGCGCTGCCATCATCGTTGGGACGTCCGCGCCGCCGGTTTTCAGCGCCGTACCGCCCATGATCAGCGGGGCAACAAAGTTAAAGCTGGTGCCCTGAATCGACAGCAGGCCTGAGCCCACTGGACCCCAGGCTTTAATCTGGATAATCGAGGCGACGCCGGAGGCGAACAGCGACATGCTGATAATGTGCTGCGTATCCTGGGCGGGCAGGCCGAGTGCCTGGCAGATCAGTAGTGCCGGAGTGATAACCGCAACAAACATCGCCAGCAGGTGCTGGCAGGCGGCAAAAAGGGTTTGCGCCAGTGGCGGACGGTCTTCCAGACGGTAGATCAGTTCGCTATTGTGTGGCTGCGCAACCGGTTGCGCATTTTCAGACTCGACGGTGTTAACGGACATCTCAGGCAATTCCACGGTGGAAAAGCGGGCATTTTAGCTGAGCAACCCGTAAAAGCAAACGATTGCATTTATAAATTTTACAAGGTGTTTCTAAGAGGCATTATCAGGCGTTGGAATAACGCTCGGTTTCCGGCATCCAGCGCTCAATCAGCGCTGCGGCCTGCTCCGGGTAGCGTTCGTGAATATGTCGGGCAAGGCGCTGTACTTCAGGGATCATCGCCCGGTCACGCAGCAGGTCGGCGACCTTAAACTCGGCATTACCGGTTTGGCGGGTTCCGAGTAGCTCGCCGGGGCCGCGGATCTCCAGATCTTTTTGCGCAATCACAAAGCCGTCGTTGCTGTCGCGCAGCACCTGCAAACGCATTTGCGCCGTTTTGGAGAGCGGGGATTTGTAGAGCAGCACGCAGTGGGAGGCCACCGCGCCACGGCCAACGCGGCCCCGCAGCTGATGGAGTTGCGCAAGACCCAGACGCTCCGGGTTCTCGATGATCATCAGGCTGGCGTTGGGGACGTCTACGCCTACTTCAATTACCGTGGTCGCCACCAGCAGATGCAGCTCGCCCTGCTTGAAGGCCTGCATTACCGCCTGCTTCTCGGCGGGCTTCATACGGCCATGGACCAGGCCAACGTTCAGCTCTGGCAGGGCCAGCTTCAGCTCCTCCCACGTGGCTTCGGCGGCCTGAGCCTCCAGCAGATCGGACTCTTCAATCAGGGTACAGACCCAATAGGCCTGGCGACCTTCGTTGGTACAGGCATGGCGCACGCGCTCGATAATCTCGCCACGCCGCGTATCGGCAATTGCCACGGTGGTGACCGGAGTACGCCCCGGCGGCAGCTCGTCGATCACCGAGGTGTCGAGATCGGCATAGGCGGTCATCGCCAGGGTGCGGGGAATAGGGGTAGCGGTCATGATCAACTGGTGCGGATGGAAGCCCTGCTGCTGACCCTTCTCCCGCAGCGCCAGCCGCTGGTGGACGCCAAAGCGGTGCTGCTCATCAATGATCACCAGCGCCAGGCCGTTAAACTGTACCTGCTCCTGGAAAATGGCGTGCGTACCGACCACCATCTGCACCTGGCCGCTGGCAATCGCCTCCTGCTGCGCAAGACGAGCCTTACCCTTCTGCTTGCCCGCCAGCCAGCCTACCTGAATACCCAGTGGCTCAAACCAGCTGCGGAAGTTGTTGGCGTGCTGCTCGGCCAGCAGCTCGGTGGGTGCCATCAGCCCCACCTGCTTGCCGTTGGCGATGGCGCGCAGCGCGGCCAGCGCGGCCACCAGCGTTTTGCCCGAGCCAACGTCGCCCTGCACCAGGCGCATCATCGGAATATCCAGCGCCATATCGTGTTCGATCTCTGCCGTAACCCGTGCCTGGGCAGCGGTGGGCTTAAACGGCAGCGCCGCCAGCAGCTGATTTTTTAACGTATCGTTGGCCTTCAGTGACAGGGCGTGGAACCGCTGCGCCCCGGCGCGTAGTGCCAGCATGCTGAGGTTATGCGCCAGCAGCTCTTCCAGGATCAGGCGGCGCTGGGCAGGATGCTGGCCAAGCTCTAAGTCGGCCAGCTGTAAGGTCGGCGGCGGACGATGCAGCGTGCGCAGGGCCTCCGGCAGGCTCATCATCCCCTGCGCCAGCTCAGGCGGCAGGAGCTCCGTGATGGCGCAGGTGTCGAGCAGATCCAGTGCCTGGTCGGTCAGCTTACGCAGCGTTCCCTGCTTGATGCCTTCGGTGGTCGGGTAGACCGGGGTGAGGGTCTCCTGCATCTCCGGGGTGCTGAGATCGCCCTGAATGCGGTACTCGGGGTGGATCATCTCCGCGCCGTACTTGCCGCGCTTCGCCTCACCGTAGGCCAGCACGCGGCGGCCTGGCGAGAGGCTATTTTTCATCGCCGCGTTGAAGTTGAAGAAGCGCATCGTCAGGATGCCGCTGCCGTCGCTGATCTGGCAGGTCATCATTCGACGCCCGCCAAAGGTCACGTTGCTGTTGAGCACTTCACCTTCGACCGTGGCGTAGACGCCCGGCAGCAGGTCAGCGATGGGATAGAGATGGGTGCGATCTTCGTAGCGCAGCGGCAGATGCAGGAGCAGATCCTGGACGTTCACTAAACCGATTTTGGCCAGCTTGCTGCTTTGCGCCGCGCCAACGCCGGTTAAAGAACTGAGCGGGACAGCATCGAGCAGTTTGCCTTGCATACGCTTACCTTGCTGCCTGCATGGTGGACCACCACGCGGCGTCGGCTTCGATTTCGCCCTGCGCGTTGAGGTCGGGATAGGGTAACCCTTTCTGCTTCGCTACGCGGGCCAGCACCGGGTAACTGCCTTCAAACAGCAGTCGATGCTGGTCGTCATCATCTATGGTGCTGGTATTGCGTGCGTACATCCCGGCGTTCTGCCGCTGGCGCTGCGCCTCATAGAGGATCAGCGCTGAGGCGACCGAGACGTTAAGCGACTGCACCATACCGATCATCGGAATGATGATGTCCTGGTCCGCCAGGTCCAGCGCCTCTTGGGTGATGCCGGTCTTCTCCTGCCCCATCAGAATACAGGTGGGGCGGGTATAGTCGATATCACGGAAATCTACGGATTTTTCAGAGAGATGGGTAGCGAGCACCTGCATCCCCTGGCCTTTAAGATGCCCGACGGCATCGGCAATGGTGCGGTGCGTTTTAACCTGTACCCAGCTGTTACTTCCCGCAGCGGAGGAGGCCATGATGCGCATCCGGTTTTCCGGCCAGACGGCGTGGACTTCATGCACGCCGACGGCATCGGCGGTGCGAATGATTGCCGAAACGTTATGCGGTTTGTGGACCTGTTCCATGCAGACGGTCAGATCAGGCTGGCGCCTGGCGAGCATCTCACGTATACGCGCATAACGTTTCAGAGTCATAGGGCTAGTTTCGGTTACGGGTGACCTTGATCACGTCCGGCAGCACGCGGATTTTGCGCATGATATTCGCCAGGTGCACGCGGTCGCGGCAGGTCAGGCGGATAAAGGCGCTATAGACGCGACCATCTTTCTCTTCCGTATTCAGGCTTTGAATATTGGAAGAGGCCGTGTTGATTGCCGCCGTCAGGTTTGCCAGCGCGCCCTGATGGTTGAACATATCAACCTTGATCTCGGTGATAAACTCCTGCGCTGTCTCTTTATCCCACTCAACCGCCATAAACTTCTCAGGCTCTTTCTGGTAGCCACGGATGTTACGGCAGGACTCATGGTGGATCACCAGCCCTTTACCGGGGCTGACGTGCGCAATAATCGGGTCGCCGGGGATCGGACGGCAGCATTTCGCAAAGGTGATCAGCACCCCGTCCGCGCCCTTGATCGGCAGATGACCATGGCTCGGCGTGGTAGACACAGCGGAGGCTTCGCCCTGCTGTAGATTTTTCGCCACCACCACGCTCATCGCGTTGCCGAGGCCGATTTCAGCCAGCAGATCGTCGAGGGAGACTAGTTTCATGCGCACCAGCTCGCGCTGGATATTCTCAGACGGGATCTCCGCCAGCTTGCGGCTACCGCCGAGGGCGTGATTCAGCAGACGACGGCCCAGGCTCACCGAGTCATCGCGCTTGAGGTTTTTCAGCATCTGGCGGATTTTGGCGCGCGCTTTCGAGCTCACGACAAAGTTAAGCCAGGCGGCGTTCGGACGTGCGCCCGGCGCGGTAATAATCTCTACCGTCTGCCCACTCGCCAGCGGCTGTGACAGCGGGTAAGGCTGTCGATCGACGCGCGCGCCGACGCAGGCGTGGCCGATATCGGTATGCACCGCATAGGCGAAGTCGACCGGCGTCGCACCGGCAGGTAGCTCAACGATGCGCCCTTCCGGTGTGAAAACGTAAATCTCATCCGGGAAGAGATCGGATTTAACGCTTTCGATAAATTCAAAGGAGCTACCTGCGCTCTGCTGGAGCTCAAGCAGGCTCTGCATCCAGCGCTGGGCGCGGATCTGTGCGGTGGTGCTGCTCTCGCCGTGCTCTTTGTAAGCCCAGTGTGCCGCCACCCCCATCTCCGCCATCTGGTCCATATCTTCAGTCCGGATCTGCACCTCAACCGGCACGCCGTGCGGGCCAATCATGGAGGTGTGCAGAGACTGATAGCCGTTCGCTTTCGGAATGGCGATATAGTCCTTCATGCGTCCTGGACGCGGCTTGTAGAGGCTGTGCATCTGACCCAGCACGCGATAGCAGGTATCGAGATCCTCGACAATCACCCGGAACGCATAAATGTCCATGATCGAGTGAAAACGCTGCTCTTTCAGCACCATCTTGCAGTAGATGGAGTAGAGGTGCTTCTCGCGACCGCTCACGCGGCAGGGGATACCCGCCTCCTGCAAACGCCCTTCGATCTCCGAGAGGATTTTTTGAATCATCTCTTTACGGTTGCCGCGCGCGGCCTTCACGACCTCTTTAATCACGCGGTAGCGGTTCGGGTGCAGCGCTTCAAAGCCCAGCTCTTCCAGCTCGGTTTTGATGTGGTGGATACCTAAGCGGTGCGCCAGCGGGCTGTAGATTTCGAGGGTTTCACGGGCGATGCGGCGACGCTTGTCCGGGCGTAGCGAGCCCAGGGTGCGCATGTTGTGGGTGCGGTCAGCAAGCTTTATGAGAATGACGCGGATATCCTGCACCATCGCCATGATCATCTTGCGAAAGTTTTCGGCCTGGGCCTCTTTCTTATCGCGGAAATTCAGCTTATCAAGCTTTGAGACCCCTTCCACCAGCTCGGCCACGGTTTTGCCAAACAGCTGCTCCATGTCCTGGTAGGTGGCGGGGGTATCTTCAATTACGTCATGCAGCAGCGCGGCCATCAGCGTTTCATGGTCGAGTTTCATCTCGGCCAGAATACAGGCCACCGCTACCGGGTGCGTAATGTAGGGTTCACCGCTTGAACGTGTTTGGCCCTCGTGAGCGTCACGTGCAACGAGATACGCCTGCTGGAGACGTTTGATTTGGTCTTCCGGCAGGTAGGTGCGAATCAGTTGATTCAGGCTTTCAAACAGATACAAGGGTGACCTGCAGCGTTATTAACGACGACCTTCAGCAATAGCGGTGACGGCCTGTAACTCCTGGGCTTCCTGCTCTTGCTGCTCCTGACGCTCACGTACGTCGAGGATCTGATTGTTGATCAGACCTTCTTCGATTTCGCGCAGCGCGATAACGGTAGTTTTATCGTTCTCTTCCGCTACCAGCGGATCTTTACCGCCAACCTGCATCTGACGAGCGCGACGCGCGGCCACCAGTACCAGGTCAAAACGGTTACCAATTTTCTCTACAGCGTCCTGAACAGTTACGCGTGCCATACTTAAAGTGCTCCACAGATGAAGAAATGACTGGGCATAATACTGAAACCCGGTTCAATCTGCCAATAGTTTGCTGATTAAAGCGTCATGTCGCTGCATTTGGCGGCCCATGCGCAGACGTTCAGCACGGATGATGGTCTTCATATCGCTGATAGCGGTATCAAAATCATCGTTCACAACCAGATAATCATATTCGGCGTAATGGCTCATTTCTGCAACTGCCTGGGCCATACGCTTGGCAATCACCTCTTCGCTATCCTGGCCACGACCGCGCAGGCGGCGATCCAGCTCCAGCTTCGACGGCGGCAATATAAAGATACTGCGCGCCTGGGGCATTTTTGCGCGGATCTGCTGCGCGCCCTGCCAGTCGATATCGAGGAAGACGTCTACGCCCGTAGAGAGCACCTGCTCAATGGCGGCCAGGGACGTACCGTAGTAGTTGCCAAACACTTCCGCATGCTCAAGGAACGCATCATTGTCAATCATGGTCTTGAATTCGTCATGATTCACAAAGAAGTAATGCTCACCGTGCACTTCACCGGGACGCGGCGCGCGCGTGGTATGTGAAACAGAAACCTGGGTGTCGTACAACGGTTGGGTCTTTAACAAAGCCTGAATCAGGCTTGATTTGCCCGCGCCGCTAGGGGCGGAAACGATATAGAGCGTGCCTTGAGCCATGAGTATCTTTATATGTAATGAACGAACGGAAATGTCTACATACGTGCCTATTATACACGTCGGCACCCTTTAACGTAGTTTTTGTCACATTTTCGCACGAGATTATTGCATTTTGCGCACTCTCTTCCTGATTCACCTCTCGTTTGCAGCAACGTTTTAAAAAGCGCTGAAGCCGCCTCGCAGCCTGCCGTTTTGCCATTCGCCAGCCGGTTCGCCGCGCGTTATACCGTGCTGGTCGAGGTAAGGGAGGCAGAATATGTGGAAACGTAGAGGATTGGCGCTCGGCTTAACGATCTGGAGCTGCTACAGCACGGCGGCCTGTCCGTCCTGGTCGCCGTTTCGGGCACAGCTGGAGATCGCCCGGCTCCAGCGGCAGGTCGCCCAGTGGAACGTGTCGTACTGGCAGGAGGGGAGCAGCGGAGTGAGCGATGCGGTGTACGATCGCCTCAGCGATCGGCTGGCGCAGTGGCAGCGCTGCTTTATATCTCAGCCGCAGCCTGACGTTTCAGCACCGCCCGTAAGTGGTTCGGTGCCGCATCCGGTGATGCATACCGGGGTGCGCAAGCTGGCGGACAAGTATGCACTCAGGCGCTGGATGGGCGAGCGCCGTGACCTGTGGATACAGCCTAAGGTTGATGGCGTGGCGGTGACGCTGGTCTACCGCAACGGGCAGTTTGCAGAAGCCATCAGCCGTGGCGATGGCCGCAAGGGGGAGTCGTGGACCGAGAAGGTGCGCCTTATTCCTTCCCTACCTCAACGGCTTACCGGGCCGCTGGCCAACAGCGTCCTGCAGGGCGAGATCTATCTGGCGCGTGATGGGCATATCCAGCAGCGGATGGGCGGCATCAACGCCCGCGCAAAGGTGGCGGGCGCCCTGATGCAGCGGGAGAACTCCCCCTTACTTAATGAGCTCGCGCTATTTGTTTGGGCCTGGCCGGACGGCCCTGCTGCGATGGAGCAGCGCCTGAAGCTGCTGAGCGAAGCCGGGTTTAACACCAGTGCGCGTTTTAGCCTGCCGGTGAAAAATGCCGATGAAGTCGAGACCATACGCACCCGCTGGTTCACCACTCCGCTGCCCTTTGTCACCGACGGGGTAGTGATCCGTGCGGCGAAAGAGCCAGTGGGCAGGCGCTGGCGGCCCGGCGAGGGTGACTGGGTCGTGGCCTGGAAATACCCGCCCGTTGAGCAGGTTGCCGAGGTGATGAACATCCGCTTCGCAACAGGGCGCAGCGGTAAGATCGCCGTGGTAGCTGAGCTTGAGCCGGTGCAGCTGGATGACAAAACGGTGCGTCGGGTAAACCTTGGTTCTGTCCGCCGCTGGCAAGAGCTCGATATCGCGCCGGGCGATCAGGTTCAGGTGAGCCTGGCGGGCCAGGGTATTCCGCGCATTGACCGGGTGATATGGCGTAGCCTGGCGCGCGACAAGCCCGAGCCGCCGCCCGCACATTTCAATTCGCTTACCTGCTTTTATGCTGCACCCGATTGTCAGACGCAATTTTTCGCCCGGCTGGTATGGCTCAGCTCGAAGCCGGTGCTGGATATGACAGGCTTGGGCGAAGCGGGCTGGCGGCTCCTGCATCAGGCGCATCGCTTTGAACATATCTTCTCCTGGCTGGCTCTGACCCGACAGCAGTTGGAGAACACGCCGGGACTGAGCGCAGCCAGAGGGCGGCAGATCTGGCATCAGTTCAACCTGGCCCGTGAAAGGCCCTTTATCCGCTGGGTAATGGCGCTGGGTCTGCCGCTCACTCAGGCCGCGCTGAGGCTGATAGGCGACGGCACCTGGCCGCAGTTTACCGGGCGCAATGAGCTTAGCTGGCAGCAGCTGCCGGGCGTAGGGCCGGAGAAGGCACGACAGCTAATTGCCTTTGTGCACCACCCGCTGGTACAGAGCCTCACGGCATGGCTGGCGAAACAGGGAATAAGGGGGTTTTAAACGGAAAAATTAACTGATGCAGGTAATAACCGCGCCGTTGAGAAACGTATAGCTGCCACTAAAGGCGGTTCCACATTTTAGCTTTGGCGTTAAGGTCTCGGTGAGGGTCAGGGTAAAGCGCTGCTCTGCTTCATCGACGTGCGTGACCTTTGCTGCCTGGAAATCAAAGTAGCGCCTCACTTCAGGCCACTGGGATTTATACAGGCTCTCCTTAGCTGAAAAGAGCGTTAGCAGCGCCTGCGGATAGGGCAGGGATAACGAGGACAATAGCTGCTGTTCGTCTGACGAGGCGAACATGTCTGCCGTCTCCAGCATCACCTCGGGCTGCCACTGCTCAATGTCGATACCTGGCATAAGTCCCGCTGATTCAGGGGCGATAACAACCAGGGCATATTTATCGCTGTGGGAGATACTGCCCCGCCAGCCGGCCGGCCACTGGGGAACGCGCTCATGGGTGCCAATAATCGTTGAGGCTGCCTGCATCTGTCCGAGCAGAACCTGCCCGCAGTAGCGGCTCGCCAGGTATTCGGCTCTGCGCTTCGCCACCGCATTAGCCAGTGCCGTCGGGAATGGCTGCGAGAAATGCTGGAACAGCGCGTCGCTGTAGTGCATCCGGTCATACTCAACGAGGCAGTAGGCCAGAGCAGGCAAATGACGGATGTAGCCGGACTCCGCACGCCGGATAAAGGGCGGGGCGTCGAAGGTGCGGGTGGGACAGAGCAGGGCGTTCGTCATGAGTCGTGGTTTTTATCTGATATTTCTCTACGCATCATAAATGGGTTTGCCAGAGCGAACGGGTAGTTTTGCATACTGGCTGATGACAAGTCCAAGTTCATTTATGCTAGATGCCAGCCTCGGTTTTTAGGGGTAATATTGCTCACAGACTAAAATTTTTTATTAGGGGAAGTGGGATTGCGAAATTATATAGCCAGCAATACGCTATGTGCCACTGATAAAAAACAGGAACAGGATAGGGTATTTAAAATGAAATTAAACTCATATGCCGTTATCTTTCTTGCCTTTCTTCTGCCTACCAAAGTATGGGCTGAGCTTAGTCAGGGCTCGGAAAATGACATTTGCTACAAGCAAAATAACGATGATTATCATAGGGCTCATGATTGTCTAACGCAAAAGAAAAACGACATTTTTACACAGTATAAAAGGATTGTGGATGATGTTAATAGTAGGATCCTTAAAAACTATGATGGGCCCGTTTTTAAAAGCGGAGATCCAGATTTAACGGTCGGTACTGTTTATAGTAAGTATTTTCTTGAGGCACAGAAAGACTGGGAGAAATATAGGGAAAAAATTTGCCTTGGCGTGGCCTCTGAAATTGGAGAAGATACATATGATTATCAGCCAGCCATTGATCAATGTGAGATAAACCTGACAAAGCGCCATATTGATGAAATAAAAATGATGGATATCCCTACCGTACCCTAAGTTATCTTGATCAAATGGTAGTCGCCCCTTTTCAGGGGCATTAAAATACTTATGGCCCCATTAATTCATTCATCACAAAAGCTTACCGATAGCCCGAGTTCTTGCCTTAAGTTATCAATATAGCTAAGCAGGAACTGAGAGCGCTTTTTAGCTATGCGTTTACCCTCACCCGTATTCATCGTATCGGGTAATTTAAGCAGTTTTGTATAAAAATGATCGAGGGCATACTCCTTATCATTTAAAGCGCGCTGCTCGGCAAACGGATCGTCACTATTAAAGAGTTTTGTATTTAGTTTCCCTGCAATATAAAATGTGCGGGCTAAACCCACAGCACCTAATGCATCTAGCCTGTCCGCATCCTGCACGATTTTTGCTTCAATACTGCCTGGTTTGATATTGGCACTGTAGCTATGACATACAATTGCCTCCTCAACGGCGGCATAGTGACGAGCAGGAAACTCAGGGAAATGTTCAGCAAGTATAGTCAGTGTTTTTTGTGCAGCCAGCTGCGAGGAGCGGTGCCGGTCAGGTGCGTTTTTAGGCAGGGAGACAATATCATGGAAGTAACTGGCAACGAGTATGATGTCAGGATTACCGCCTTCATGTTTCTGGATATGTTTACAGTTATTCGCAACCCTTATTAAATGGCCGAGGTCGTGCGCTGCGCCCACATTACCGCTGAGCGTCTCTTTGAGGAATTGAATTATTCTCTGCTCCAGCATTGCAGTACCCCTCCGTTTTATTTGCATCTCTAACGTCAGATGCATTTTTACTGATTGTATTTTCATGGTTAATCAACCATGTCTTACGGGCAATGCCGCCACCGTAGCCCGTCATGGAAGCATCTTTGCCGACAACCCGATGACAGGGGATGATAATAGCTACTCTGTTCGCACCACAGGCCGACGCAATCGCACGCGTGGCCATGGGGTTACCAATATCTACCGCAACCGCTTGGTAGTGTGTTGTCTCGGCATAAGAAATTCTCTGCAAACCTTGCCACACAACACGCTGGAATTCGCTGCCTGGCGTATCTAACGCTACGCTGAACTGCCGCCGCTGGCCTGCGAAGTACTCGCCTATTTCTTTCTCTGCCTGGCGAGTGTGAGCGTTCTCTCCCGCTATGATACTTGCGTTTAATAGGCGTTGTAGATCGCTGAACTCCGTCTCTAGAGCTCGTCGGTCAACAAATTCCAGCAAGCAGATACCGCTATCGGTGGCGCAAACAAACATCGGGCCCAAGGGCGTCGTAAACCGGTGGATTAAAATAACCTGACGGCGCGCACTTGGCGCGGACCCGGTCAATTTTTTGCATGTATAGCCAAAGCCGCTCAGAGAATCATAACCATTGTCGAAAGCGACATCCGTCGTTGAGCGGCCCGCTTTCAGCTCTTGCAGAGCGACATTAACGCGCTGCATACGTTGAAACGCCTGAAAGGTGATCCCATGGTTTTGCAGAAACCAGCGCCTTACTCGCTCCGGACTAATATTATGCTGGCGTAGTTCGGTATCGCTAATGCGCTCTTTTGGCGTACCTCGAACCAGCTCTAGCGCTTGTTCAATAAAGTCGGGTGAAGTACAGGCATTTTCCATCGGGCGGCAAATTTTGCATGGGCGAAACCCGGCAGCAAGCGCGGACTTAAGATCCTCATAAAATTCGACGTTTTCACGCTTGGGTTTTCGTGCCCGGCATACTGAGATACAAAACACGCCAGTGGTTTTGACACCGACAAAAAACACACCGGTAAACTCTGTAGAGCGGGCGAGCAAGGCCTGATACCACACATCGCATTGAGCATTGTCAGTTATTTTCATAGTCAAAAACGTCCGCAAAAGATTGATGTGCCTGAATCTTACAGAGCGACTCTTTTAATTTGGCTTGTATTGCAGTATGGATAAAATTGCCCATAGAAATACGTCGTATACCCAGCGAAGCTAGCGTGGCGAAATCGGGTAGCGTCGGCATACACATTACGTTCACAGGTAAGGGGACGTGATGCACCAGAGCAGCAATACTATCAGGTTGAGTTATGCCAGGAACAAAAAATCCATTGGCACCATGGGCTGCATACAGCTGACCACGATACAGCGTCTCTTCCAGCGCATCCTCTACGTTGAGTAAAAACGTATCGGTACGCACATTAAAAAATAGGTCGGGGCAGGCCGCGGTGAGTTCCTGAAGTTTGCTGGCAAAGGTATGCGCATCATCAAGGCTACGAACGCCGTTCACGACGTGGCTGTCCTCAATGTTTATGCCTACAACGCCTGCCTGGGTCAGACAGTGGATATTTTCAATGATGCGACTTGTGGTATCGCCATAGCCCGATTCCAGATCAACGCTTAAGGGAAGTGATGTGACGGCTTTGATGCGGGTGACCATGAAAAGTAGCTCATCAAAACTCATTCTTTCACCGTCTTCATACCCGAGCAGAGTGGCAATAGCGGCACTGGACGTACCCAGCGCGTTATACCCAGCCTGCTGTGCGATCAAAGCGCTGCTGGCATCCCAGACGTTGGCGATAAGCAGAGGTTGGTTTTGATGGTGAAGTGCATTGAAATCCATGGTTCTCTCCGGGTGTGCTGTTTCCAATGAGTGTGGCGTTTTGCACATCCCTCTCACAACCGAAAAGTGGACGACTATTTTTTTAAGTATTGTGGGTAAGCAAGGCTATTAAAGAAAAGTAAATTTCATAATCGGCTCCAATACTTTTAGCTTAGCTATTCCTGCGTTAGAAATATTTAATCAGACTCGTCTTTCACTAATTCCCCTTTTTTATTTATGCGGTATTCGTCATTGTGAGTGATAAAAGAAATTCCTGAGCTCTTAGTATAAGTGATATAAAGAATCATATTTTTATCTATACAGTTTTTGGGGGATTTAAAATCAGCAAAACAAAATCTGTCATCCTTACTTTTATCACCTTGTTCCTTATAACCCTCTCCGAAATCCCAAACAACGATTCCAAAATCACCATCTGAATCTGGTTTAGGGATATCATAATGGTTTTTGAGCATCTTTGTGTTTTTTAACCACCAGTTTATTTGCCCTTTAGCAGTAATTGGGAAGTCTTTTACTAAAAGATAGCTGTAGCTACCGTCTTTATGAACACCAACAATATCCACCGGGCGTAGCGATCGCCAGAAAAGATAAGCTATCACCGCGGAAATGACTAAATATATTGTGAGGAGTATTTTATTATTTCTGCTTTTCATTGATGATTCCCATCATTGTTATATTTAATCCTATTTTCAAAAAGAACAAGCTTTGCTAAAGTAAATAGCTGCTGAGAGAAAGTCTCTTGGTCCATAAGTAAATGCCATGAGTAGTGGGCCTGTAATATCAAAAAATCCTAATTTTATTAGTCTTGGATTTTTTTTACTTCACCCCCTCTTTCCATGCGATATGTCCCATCATAAACCGTAAATATTATTGAACCGTCTCTACCATTCTCGACAGAGAAAACCGCATTTTTATCTATGCAGTTTTTAGGTGGCTTCATGTCAGCAAAGCATCGGCGGTCATATTTACCTTGCTCTTTATAACCTTCGCCAAAATCCCAAAAATTTATGTAGAAATTGCCATTCGATCCCGGCCTTGGAATGTTATATTTATTTTTTAATAGTTCTTTATTCTTAACCCACCATTTGATTTTTCCCGTATCTGTTATGGGGGAGTTTCTTACTAGAACTTCACTAAAATTTTCTTCTTGGTGAACGGCTATAATTTTTACTGGAGTTGAGTCTAACCATGAAACATAGCTTGCCGAAGTGAGAAAAAATAATGAAAGCACAATTAAAGTGGCTTTTAAATTTTTTTTCATAATAACCTTTATAGGTTTTTACTGACCTCTTTTATTTTGATTTTTAATTAGAGTTCATTTTTACTAATTCACCATCTTTTTTTATTCGATATATTGCGTGGTCAGTAACAAACGATATCCCTGTGTCCTTACCAGAGCTTATATAGAATAATTTGGCTTTATCAATACAGTTTTTGGGAGGCAAAACATCAGAAAAACAAAATCTATCATCTTTGCTTTCATCACCTTTTTCTTTGTAACCATTTCCAAAATCCCAGAAAATGATTGTGAAACTCTTATGTGATTCAGATTGGGGAACGTTATAATGAAATTTTATTGTTTTTTCATTTTCTAGCCACCAATTTATCTTTCCTTCATCTGTAAGAGGAAAACTTTTCACTAGAATATGGCTAACGTCACCATCTTTATGAACATCAACAATTTTTACTGGCCGTAAAAATAACCAGAAAAGATAGCCCAGTATTATGCAGATTATGAATGATAAAATGTAAGTGTTTTTTTTATTCTTAAAGTTCATTCGCGCCTCCAATAATTTCTATGTCACTTTCTATATTAGTTATAAAGGGCTTGAATCCGAATAAATTGTATCGTTGAAGTATAAACCAGATACGGAAAAAACGAAATTGGCTGAATTTATTTTTCATAATATCATCGTCATCTAATCCAAAGTGATCCTGCACTTTGTAATGTACCACCGCTTGATAAGAATCATTATCAATATGAAGTGATTTAATTGTGATTTGTGTTGCCCACGTGTCATGAACAGTAATGCCCATGCCATTAAAGTTATCTTGGAATCTGTCAAATTTAGGGAGTATACCGGAGCTAATGGCATTATATAGTTGCAATTTCTGACTTTCTGGAAAGATCCTTCTACTCCAATCTATTTTATCAAAAAGAGTTTTTTTTAGTGACAATCGAGTACTATTGTATTGTGAACTATCATTAACAATAACCTCCTTCAACGCCCTATCTAGCAACATATCACGGAAAGGCGCACCGTTGCCATACTGCATGTGCGTGATCATTTTATCGATCAGATGCCGATAGGGACTAAACAGGGCAAACATACGGGAAAGGTGGCGGAACTCATCAAACAAAATTCTGGCGCACTGCTGCGGAGTCATTTTGGCCGTATCCCCTCGATAACCATACGGCATCAGCTGAGACTGGCTGAAAGGTATAACCTTCGTCAATGTGTAAGGATTGACGCGAGTGGACACATTTTCCAGATGATAGTGTTTTCTGAGTTGTGCTTCGGTTAAGTCCCCATAGCGCATGTCTCTGGCCCCGTAGTCATCCATCCATTTCTGGGTTTTGAATATGGTACACGGGAATTGAAGTGCAGTCATAATGTTAACTTCCTTGTACTGTCATTTCTGTATGTAAATAACACACGTTTAACAAATAGAACGTGGTGTTGGATAAGCAATGCATTTCCGGCAGCTTACCCTAAGCGTTATTTTAAATATGAATTATTAGTGCGGTTTTTTTCTTAATATGGCGCTGAAATAGCATAGTGCATCTTTCTTATTAATGAAGAACGTAACAAGAGTCGTTATTTTAGATGCTGATTAATTACCTTTATAAGTTACAGCTTTACCTAATAGATAAATTCATCAGCTATTTTCAGTACTGCGATAAAAAACAAAAAGGCCATCTTTTACAATGGCCTTTTGATTTAGCTAGAGCAAGATAAGCTTGTGTTAAGCATCACTCAATATTCTGGATCTGCTCGCGCATCTGCTCGATTAGCACCTTCAGCTCGATAGCAGAGGTGGTGATATCAGCATTGATAGACTTCGACGCCAGGGTGTTCGACTCGCGGTTGAACTCCTGCATCATAAAGTCCAGACGGCGGCCTACGGCCTCTTTCTTCTTCAGAATGTTGTAGGTCTCTTTCACATGCGCGTCGAGGCGGTCCAGCTCTTCAGCGACATCGATGCGCTGAGCCATCAGTACCAGCTCCTGCTCAAGACGGTTGTTTTCCAGCTGCACCTGAGCATCTTCCAGCTTGGCAACCAGACGCTCGCGCTGCCACTTCAGCACTTCCGGCATCTGAGCGCGTACTTTGGTGACTTCCGTGCTAACGCCTTCCAGACGCTGCTCGATCAGGCTCTTCAGCGCCTGGCCTTCGGTCTCACGGGCGACGATAAAGTCATCCAGCGCGCCGTCCAGCGCAGAGAGAATTTCAGCGGCAATCGCGTCCAGATCCTGCTCCTGAGCGGCCATCACGCCCGGCCAGCGCAGAATATCAACCGGGTTAATTTCACCCTCGTCACTCTGCATTTTGACCCAGTTCGCGGCTGTGACCAGCTGTTTAGCCAGCTTTTCATTCAGAATCAGCTCGCTTTGCGCGCTGACGTCCGGCTCAAAGCGCAGGTTGCATTCGATCTTACCGCGGGTCAGACGGGTACGGATACGCTCGCGTACTACAGGCTCAAGGCTGCGGAACTGCTCCGGCAGGCGAAACCACGTCTCCAGATAGCGCTGGTTAACCGAGCGCAGTTCCCAGACTGCGCTGCCCCATTCACCCTTGATTTCACGCCGGGCGTAGGCTGTCATACTGCGGATCATAGACGTTCCTGTTTTTAAAGAGGAGATGGGGGGATTATAGCTTTCGGGGCCTTCTCAAGATAGGAATAAGCGTATTTAGTCCGTATAATGCGCAGCCACATTCGTAGAAGCCGGAGAAATCATCATGCGTCCAGCAGGCCGTAGCGCTAATCAGGTGCGTCCCGTCATCCTGACCCGAAACTATACAAAACACGCTGAAGGTGCCGTGCTGGTTGAATTCGGTGACACTAAAGTTCTGTGTACCGCCTCTATTGATGAAGGCGTGCCGCGTTTTCTGAAAGGCCAGGGTCAGGGGTGGATCACCGCTGAGTATGGCATGTTGCCGCGCGCTACCCATACCCGTAACGCGCGTGAAGCCGCGAAAGGCAAGCAGGGTGGCCGTACGCTAGAGATCCAGCGCCTGATCGCCCGTTCTCTGCGCGCCGCCGTAGACTTAAAAGCGCTGGGTGAGTTCACCATCACCCTCGACTGCGACGTGATCCAGGCCGACGGCGGTACCCGTACCGCCTCCATTACCGGTGCGTGCGTGGCGCTGGCAGATGCGCTGAACAAGCTGGTTGCTGCCGGCAAGCTGAAGACCAACCCAATGAAAGGGATGGTGGCAGCGGTCTCCGTGGGCATCGTCAAGGGCGAAGCAGTGTGCGATCTGGAGTATGTTGAAGACTCTGCCGCCGAAACCGATATGAACGTAGTGATGACCGAAGATGGCCGCATGATCGAGGTGCAGGGCACCGCCGAAGGCGAGCCGTTCACCCATGAGGAGCTGCTTTCGCTGCTGGCGTTGGCCAGAGAGGGAATTGAATCCATCGTAGCGACGCAAAAAGCGGCGTTAGAGAATTAGTTTTTAAGGGCGACCGTTGAGTCGCCTTTCTTTTGTCTTTGATAGAGCGTAATCGTTATATAGCGTAACAATGAAAGTGAGATGAGGAGCGAATCCATGAAACCGTATCAGCGCCAGTTTATTGAGTTTGCGCTTAACAAGCAGGTACTTAAGTTCGGCGAGTTTACGCTGAAATCCGGGCGTAAAAGCCCCTATTTCTTCAACGCCGGGCTGTTTAATACCGGGCGCGATCTGGCACTGTTAGGCCGTTTCTATGCCGAAGCGTTGGTGGATTCCGGTATCGATTTCGATCTGCTGTTTGGCCCTGCCTATAAAGGCATTCCCATCGCCACCACCACGGCGGTTGCGCTGGCGGAGCACCACGAGCGCGATGTGCCCTACTGCTTTAACCGTAAAGAGGCCAAGGACCACGGCGAGGGCGGCAGTCTGGTCGGCAGCGCGCTGCAGGGTCGAGTTATGCTGGTCGATGACGTGATCACCGCCGGAACCGCTATTCGTGAGTCAATGGAGATTATCCAGGCCAATGGCGCGACGCTGGCAGGGGTACTGATCTCCCTTGACCGTCAGGAGCGCGGACGCGGGGATATCTCGGCAATTCAGGAGGTCGAACGCGACTACGGCTGCCAGGTGATCTCTATCATCACCCTGAAGGATCTGATTGCTTATCTGGAAGAGCGTCCGGAGATGGCGAACCATCTGGCGTCGGTGCAGGCGTATCGGGAAGAGTTTGGCGTTTAAGCGTTAAATAACCCGGCCGCGCGAATGCGGGCCGGGCGTACGGATCGGCAGGCTTACGGATTAATGTAGCTGGGCCACCATCAGCGGCCAGCGGACGTCAAAGTCGTCCGTGGGTCGATATTTGAACTCGCTGCGGACAAAGCGCGACAGCATACCTTCACACTGGGCCAGCAGCTGGCTCGCCAGCAGCGTTTCATCCACGGTAAAACCTTCACCTTCGCGCATCTTCCGCTCGCGCAGAACCTGCCGCAGCTGCGATTCAATCCGCTCAAATAGCTGATTAATACGGCTCTGTAAGCGATCCTGCTCAAACATCAGCGCGTGACCGGTGAGGATCCGCGTCAATCCAGGATTGCGTTCACCAAAGCCTAAAATCAGCTGAATGATGAGACGCAGGCGTGCCAGCGTATCTTTCTCATCTTTTAGGATTAAGTTGATACGCGTGGTCAAGCTATCTTCGATAAACTCGATCAAGCTGTCAAACATGCGCGTTTTGCTTGGAAAATGACGATAAAGAGCTGCTTCGGAGACACCAACCGACGCCGCCAGCTTGGCCGTGGTAATGCGTTGGCTGCCATCGCTGGATTCAAGCATAAGTGCTAGAGACTGAAGTATTTCTTCGCGACGATTCCTTTTCGCGGTTTGTTTTTCTGCCATCTTTTAGACGCATCCTGGATGATATAAGGACGAGGCGATCTACTGACGCCCGGAATGGCCGAAGCCGCCTTCACCACGTTCAGAGCTGTCAAACTCTTCTACCAGGTTGAACTCTGCCTGCACCACCGGCACAAATACCATCTGTGCAATACGTTCGCCCGGCTCAATCGTGAAGCTCTCCTTGCCGCGGTTCCAGACCGAGACCATCAGCTGTCCCTGGTAGTCTGAATCAATCAGGCCAACCAGGTTGCCCAGCACCACGCCATGCTTATGGCCAAGGCCCGAGCGCGGTAAAATCACGGCGGCCAGCGACGGATCGGCGATGTGAATAGCCAGGCCCGTCGGCAGCAGCGTCGTTGCGCCCGGTGCCAGCTCTACGGCGTCATCAAGACAGGCTCGCAGGTCAAGACCGGCAGAGCCGGAGGTGGCGTAGGTTGGCAGCGGAAACGCTTTGCCAACGCGCGGGTCCATAATTTTAACGTCGATTTTTTTCATCATAACGGGTAACGATCTCGTCCAGTAGTAGTTGTCCCAGAAGTGCTTTGCGCTCAAGCGGCAGGACTTTATCGCCATCCTGCCAGAAAAGGTGTAATGCGTTGTTGTCGCTATTAAATCCTTGATTTGAATCAGATACGTCATTGGCGCAGATCAGATCAAGGTTTTTGCGGATACGTTTTTGCCGGGCGTATTCTTCCACATTATTTGTTTCGGCGGCAAACCCTACCACATAAGGGCGGTTTGTACTCAGTGCCGCAACGCCAGCAACGATATCCGGGTTTTTAACCATTTTTAGTGTAATTTCATCGCCTTGCTTTTTGATCTTCTCATCGGCAACGGCGGCGGCGCGGTAGTCAGCAACGGCAGCACAGCCGATAAAAATCTGCTGCGACTGAACCTGAGCCTGTACGGCGGCTTCCATCTCCAGCGCGGTCACCACATCGACACGCTTCACCCCTGCTGGCGTCGGCAGCGACACCGGGCCGCTCACCAACGTCACGTTCGCGCCGAGGCGGGCCGCGGCGTCGGCAATGGCGAAGCCCATCTTGCCGGAGCTTTTATTGGTGATGTAGCGCACCGGATCCAGCAGCTCCTGCGTCGGACCTGCGGTAATCATGATATTCAGATGTTGCAGTGTTTTGACAGGCGAAAAATGCGCTGCGGCCAAATCGACGATAGCCAGCGGGTCGAGCATCCGGCCTGGACCCACGTCACCACAGGCCTGGCTGCCGCTGTCCGGCCCCCATAGCAGCACGCCACGGGCGGCCAGCACGCTGAGGTTATGCTGGGTAGCGGCGGCGCGGTACATCTGCTGGTTCATTGCCGGAACCACCGCAATGGGAGATGGCGTAGCCAGGCAGATGGTCGATACCAGATCGTTAGCCATACCGGCGGTCACGCGGGCAATCAGATCGGCGGTTGCCGGGGCGAGGATCACCAGGTCGGCCCACTTGCCTAGCTCGATATGCCCCATTGCCGCTTCGGCAGCCGGATCCAGCAGGCTATCGGAAACCGGATAGCCCGACACCGCCTGCAGGCTCAGGGGAGTAATAAAGGCTTTGGCACCCTCGGTCATTGCCACACGCACCTCTGCGCCGCGATCGCGCAGACGACGCACCAGCTCCGGCGTTTTATACGCAGCGATGCCGCCGCTCACGCCAAGAACGATTTTTTTACCGGCCAGGCTCATCATGATTCATTCCTGTTGGGGTTTCACCAGAAGGTGGGCATTTTATCACACTCTGCAAAGTGGCGTGCTTTTGCGCATGACACACTTTACGAGCTGCTACGCAAAAGCGAATACCGTAAGTCGAGCCGCTGCGCGTGCCGTGGCAAAATCGGGTTTTCACAGGGGGGAGCGCTATGGAAACGGCGAGATCGCTGACGTCATATGAGAACATGCCGCGTGAAAAGATGCCCCGCGAGAAGATGCTGCGGCTAGGGATTACATCCCTCACCGATATCGAACTGCTGGCGCTGTTTCTGCGTACCGGCACGCCGGAGCGCAGCGTGATGGCCTTCGCTGAATATCTGGTGGCGCATTTCGGTTCGCTGTACGATCTGCTCTCTGCGGATGCGCAGCAGTTTGCCGAGGTATCGGGTATCGGCGTGGCAAAGTTTGCCCAGCTCAAAGGCATCGCCGAGCTGGCGCGACGCTACCACGCCTCCAGCATTCAGGAGGCGCTGACCCTGGACAGCCCGCAGGCGACCAGAGCGTTTTTACAAAGCCAGCTTGCCGACGAGCCGCGCGAGATCTTTCTGGTCATCTATCTCAACAACCAGAACCGGGTGCTCAGGCACAGCCGCCTCTTTTCCGGCACGCTGAGCCACGTTGAGGTGCATCCGCGTGAAATTGTCCGGGAAGCTATCGCGATCAACGCCGCCGCCGTGATCCTTGCTCACAATCATCCTTCGGGTTATGCAGAACCCAGTTTTGCCGATAAACAAATCACCGAACGTGTGGTAAAGTGTTGTGAATTCATGGATATCCGTGTATTAGATCACCTCGTGGTAGGCCGGGGAGAGTGGGTTTCATTTGCCGAACGTGGTTGGATTTAAACCACCCCGCGCGATCCAGCGGGATCTTTGTCTGTTCGGGACTTGAGCACACAGCCGACACAGCGTATACTACGCCACCTTTGAGAATCTCGGGTTTGGCATTTGGGCCTGGCAATCGCGAGTTCACACTGAACCGCCGTGACCGGGCCTTACAGCCTGACGAGGCGTCAAAACCCTATACGAAGCTCGAGCTAATTTGATTTTTGGAGAATAGACATGTCCCGAGTCTGCCAAGTTACTGGCAAGCGTCCGGTGACCGGTAACAACCGTTCCCACGCACTGAACGCGACTAAACGCCGTTTCCTGCCGAACCTGCACTCTCACCGTTTCTGGGTTGAGAGCGAGAAGCGTTTTGTCACCCTGCGCGTATCTGCTAAAGGTATGCGTGTAATCGATAAAAAAGGCATTGATACAGTTCTGTCTGAACTGCGTGCCCGTGGCGAAAAGTACTAAGTACTTAAAGAGGAAATAAATCATGGCTAAAGGTATTCGTGAGAAAATCAAGCTGGTTTCTTCTGCTGGTACTGGTCACTTCTATACCACTACGAAGAACAAACGTACTAAGCCGGAAAAACTGGAACTGAAAAAGTTCGATCCAGTTGTCCGTCAGCACGTTCTTTACAAAGAAGCTAAAATTAAATAAGTTTTAGTTTTCTTGTACAGAAACCCGGCTTCGGCCGGGTTTTTTGCATTCTGCGTCTCTGAGGAGGAAACATGCCTGAATTACCTGAGGTAGAAACCAGCCGCCGCGGTATAGAGCCGCATCTGGTGGGGCAAACTATCCTGCACGCGGTGGTGCGTAATGGCCGCCTGCGCTGGCCCGTTTCCGACGAGATCCATCGCCTGAGCGATAAACCCGTGCTGAGCGTGCAGCGGCGGGCAAAATATCTGCTGCTGGAGCTGCCCGACGGCTGGATCATCGTCCATCTCGGCATGTCCGGCAGCCTGCGCATCCTTCCGCACGATCTTCCTGCTGAGAAGCACGATCATGTCGATCTGGTGATGAGCAACGGCAAAGTGCTGCGCTATACCGATCCCCGCCGCTTTGGTGCCTGGCTGTGGACCAAAGAGCTGGAAGGGCACAACGTGCTGGCGCACCTGGGGCCGGAGCCGCTCAGCGATGCGTTCAATGCCGAGTATCTACAGCAGAAGTGCGCTAAAAAGAAAACCGTCATTAAACCCTGGCTGATGGATAACAAGCTGGTGGTGGGCGTAGGCAATATCTACGCCAGCGAATCGCTGTTTGCTGCCGGGATCCATCCCGACCGGCTCGCCTCGTCACTCTCACAGGAAGAGTATGCCCTGCTGGTGCAGGTGATTAAGGCGGTGCTGCTGCGTTCAATAGAGCAGGGCGGGACAACGTTAAAAGACTTTTTGCAAAGCGATGGCAAGCCAGGCTACTTCGCCCAGCAGCTGCAGGTTTACGGGCGCAAAGGTGAACCCTGCCGCGTCTGCGCGACGCCAATTATTGCGACCAAGCACGCCCAGCGCGCGACCTTCTACTGCCGTAACTGCCAGAAGTAGTCGCGCTATGTAGGCCGGGCAAACGCAGTGCCGCCCGGCATAGCGGATCCTACCGAAGCTTCTGCAACAGCGCCTGGTGCACGTTTGGCGGCAGGAAGTCCGTAACGTCACCCTGATGGCGCGCGACCTCTTTGACCAGCGACGACGAGATAAACGACCACTCTTTGGCAGGCATCAGAAAGACGCTCTCCAGCTCCGGCATCAGGTGGCGATTCATATGCGCCAGCTGGGTCTCATACTCAAAATCTGCCACCGCCCGCAGACCCCGGATCAAAATGGTCGCCTGCTGGTTACGGGCGAAGTTTGCCATCAGATCGCTAAAGCCAATGACCTCAACGTTTTCAAGATGAGCAGTAGCCTCCTGGGCGAGAGCAACGCGCTCCTCCAGCGAGAAGAGGGGTTTCTTGCTTGGGCTGGCGGCAATCGCCATGATAACCCGATCGAACATGCCCGCAGCCCGGGTAATGATGTTGATATGGCCGTTGGTGACCGGATCGAAGGTGCCAGGGTAAATTGCGCGCTTTTGCATATAAAAACCTTAATGGGCTTTTGGTGGCAGATAGGGTTCCAGCAATTGTAACAGACGCTGTAGCGCGCCCTGGTTTTGATAGAGCACCTCTACCGCATGGCGTCCGTAAAAGTTGCGGTAGTCCTCATCGGTCAGCAGGGAGGCGACCTCTTTGCTCAGCGAGGCGACGTCCGTCACGGTGATCAAACCATCGGCCTGGGTCAGACGGGCGCAGATATCTTTAAAGTTGAAGGTGTGCGGCCCCATCAGCACCGGAATAGCGTGCGCAGCGGCCTCCAGCGGGTTATGCCCGCCGCGCTCTACCAGCGAACCGCCAACGAAGGCGAGATCGGCAATGCCGTAGAGCAGCATCAGCTCGCCCATAGTATCGCCCACCACCACTTGAGTGCTGCTGGAGGGGACTTCCCCGGACGAGCGGGTGGTGTAGCTCAGGCCCGCCTGGCGCACCAGGTTGATGGCGTCCGGGAAACGTTCCGGGTGGCGCGGAACCAGGATCAGCAGCAGGTTAGGAAACTCTCTTAACAGCGTCTGGTGTGCCTCAATAACCGCACTCTCTTCACCCTCGTGGGTGCTGGTGGCGATCCACACCGGGCGATGCGGAGCCCACTGGCGGCGCAGCGTCACTGCCCGGGAGGCGAGCTGCGGCGTCACCGAGATATCGAACTTCAGGCTGCCGGTAACGGTGAGCTGGTTACGCTTCGCGCCCAGGGCAATAAAGCGCTCGCCATCCTCCTCGTTCTGGGCAGCGATCAGCGTGATACGGCGCAGCAGGGTACGAATAAAATCGCCCAGCTTTGCATAGCCTTTAGCGGAGCGCGCAGAGAGACGAGCATTAGCGATCACCAGCGGGATGTTGCGCGTGTGCAGGGCGGCGATCAGGTTCGGCCACAGCTCGGTCTCCATCACCAGCACCAGTTTCGGATCCACCGCGTTGAGAAAACGATTGAGCGCGTCCGGCAGATCGTAGGGCAGGTAGACGTGTTGAACGTCATTGCCAAAGGCGGAGAGCACGCGTTCGGAGCCGGTCGGGGTCATGGTGGTGACGGTAATGGGCAGATCCGGATAGCGATGGCGCAGGGCGCGTACCAGCGGAATGGCCGCCAGGGTTTCGCCCACGGAAACGGAGTGCATCAGAATGCCGCCGGGCTTCAGCGGTTGCTTATAGAAACCGTAACGCTCGCCCCAGCGTTTGCGGTATGCCGGTGCTTTGCGACCACGCACCCAGAGACGCAGCCAAATAAGCGGCTGAATCAGGTAGAAAAGAGTGGTGTAAAGCAATTGAAGCATAGTACGCACTGGCTGATGGATGTGCTGGGAATTCTATGTATTTAGCTGCATCAATGCTATTACTTTTGCCGAATTCGCTGCAAATCCCCCCTTCGGTGGGCGATGAATCCTAAAACCTGTGCTTTTTTGTTGTATTTTTATAAAGTTAGTTGAAATCAGCACGTTGCTGAAAAAACATTCGTGTCGGCTTAGACAGCAAGAAATGCTACACTAGCGCGCAAAAATAAGCGCGTTACGGTGCACGGGTAGCGGGTTAGCCTGGGCGGTAGCGTGCTTATTGTTGTTTATATTGATCATCATCAACGGATAAGAGCCGCTTGTGGAAAAGCCATTTCAAAGAATTCTGCTGATAAAAATGCGCTTTCATGGGGATATGCTGCTCACGACGCCCGTCGTAAGCACCCTGAAACGCCGCTACCCTGACGCGAAAATCGACGTGCTGCTCTACCAGGATACGATCCCTATCCTGTCAGAAAACGCGGAGATCAACGCGCTCTACGGCCTCAAAAATAAAAAAGCCAAAGCCGGGGAGAAAATCACTAACTTCGTGGATGTGCTCAAACAGCTGCGCGCTAACCGTTACGATCTTATCGTCAATCTCACTGACCAGTGGATGGTCGCCGCGCTGGTGCGCTGCCTGCCTGCCCGCGTCAAGGTTTCGCAGGATTTCCCCCATCGCCAGGCAGCGTTCTGGCGTAAAAGCTTTACCCATCACGCTCCCGTCGTGGGCGATCATATTGTTGAGCGCAACCTGTCGGCGCTGCGTCCGCTGGGGATTGTGGAAGATTATCGCGAGCTCACCATGAGCTATGCCGGGCAAAACTGGCAGGCGATGCGCGAGCAGCTGACGGCCGCCGGGGTAGGGGAGCACTATGTGGTGATCCAACCTACGGCGCGCCAGGCCTTCAAATGTTGGGATAACAGCAAATTCTCTCAGGTCATCGACGCCCTGCATCATCAGGGCTATGAGGTGGTGCTCACCTCGGGTCCCGGCGCGGAGGACCTGGCGTGCGTGGAAGAGATTGCCAGCGCCTGCGAAACGCGTCCGGTCACCGCGCTAGCGGGGAAAACGCGTTTTCCTGAGCTGGCCGCGCTTATCGATCACGCCGCGCTGTTTATTGGCGTCGACTCCGCACCCATGCATATCGCCGCAGCGGTAAAAACGAAAATCATTGCCCTGTTTGGCGCGACCGATCATATTGCCTGGCGTCCGTGGTCAGAGGATGCCGTCGTGCTGTGGGCCGGGAACTACCAGCCGATGCCGACGCGTGACCAGCTCGATCGCAACCGGCGCTACCTCTCCGTGATCCCGGCTGAGGAGGTCATCGCTGCTGCCCGGAACCTGCTTCCGCCGCTCAACGCTGACGTGCAGGCGGGGAGCTCCCTATGATTGTTGCCTTTTGCCTCTACAAATACTTCCCGTTTGGCGGGCTACAGCGTGATTTTATGCGCATTGCCCAGACGGTAGCAGGACGCGGCCACCAGGTGCGGGTCTACACCCAGTCCTGGCAGGGCGAGTGCCCGGCAGAGTTCGAGCTGATAGTGGTGCCGGTCAGGAAGCGCACCAACCACGGGCGCAACGCCGAGTATTATCAATGGGTAAAAGCGCATCTTGCGCAGCATCCTGTGGCGCGGGTGGTCGGCTTTAACAAGATGCCGGATCTCGATATCTACTACGCGGCGGACGTCTGCTATGCGGAAAAAGTGGCGCAGGAGAAGGGCTTTTTCTACCGCCTGACGTCACGCTACCGCCACTATGCGGCCTTTGAGCGTGCGACCTTTGAACAGGGTAAGAAGACGCAGCTGCTGATGCTGACGGATAAGCAGATAGCCGATTTCCAGCGCCACTATCACACCGAGCCTGAGCGTTTTCACATTCTGCCGCCGGGTATCTATCCCGATCGCAAATACAGCGAGCAGATTGCGGACAGCCGTCGCCTTTATCGCGAGAAAAACCGCATCGGCGAGGATCAGAACTTTGTTCTGCAGGTGGGGTCAGATTTTAATCGTAAAGGTGTGGCGCGCACTATCGAGGCTATTGCCGCGCTGCCTGACGCGCTGCGACAAAATACGCTGCTGTTTGTTGTCGGTCAGGATAAACCTGGACCCTTCGCTGCCCTTGCTGCAAAGCTGGGCATCAAAGAGAATGTGCACTTCTTTGCCGGACGCAGCGACGTGGCAGAGCTGATGGCCGCAGCGGATCTGCTTGTGCATCCTGCGAAACAGGAGGCGGCGGGCATTGTACTGCTGGAGGCGGTGGCGGCAGGGCTACCGGTGATTGTCACCGAGGTCTGTGGCTACGCGCCCTATATCGCGGATGCCCGCTGTGGCGTGGTGGTTAACGAGCCGTTTTCGCAGGCAGCGCTGAATGAAACGCTAGCCGATGCGCTGGGTACGCCGTCGCGCCTGAGCGAATGGGCAGCCAACGCCCGTCACTATGCGGATACGCAGGATCTCTACAGCCTACCGGAAAAGGTAGCTGATATGATAACGGGTAAAGTGAATGGTTGAACTGAAAGAGCCGCTGGCTACCTTATGGCGCGGTAAAGATGCCTTTGCCGAAGTGAAGAAGCTGCAGGGCGACGTGTTTCGCGAACTGGAAACGCGCAGAACGATCCGCTTTGAGCTGGCTGGCAAGAGTTACTTCCTGAAGTGGCACCAGGGCACCTCGGTCAAAGAGGTGGTTAAAAACCTGTTCTCTCTGCGCCTGCCGGTGCTGGGCGCTGACCGGGAGTGGAACGCGATCCATCGCCTGCACGAGTGCGGCGTCGACACCATGCACGGGGTTGGCTTTGGTGAGAGAGGAGTCAATCCACTGACCAAAACCTCGTTCATTATTACCGAGGATCTGACCCCGACGATTAGCCTTGAGGACTACTGTGCCGACTGGCGCGTAAATCCACCCGATCTGCACGTGAAGCGGATGCTGATCCGTCGCGTCGCCACCATGGTGCGCAAAATGCATCAGGCTGGCGTCAACCACCGTGACTGCTACCTCTGCCACTTCCTGCTGCACCTGCCTTTTTCCGGGGAAGAGCAGGATTTAAAGCTGTCGATAATTGACCTGCACCGGGCACAGATCCGCCGCCAGGTTCCACAGCGCTGGCGTGACAAAGACCTTATTGGCCTCTACTTCTCCTCGGTCAATATTGGTCTGACGCAGCGGGATATTCTACGTTTTATGAAGATCTATTTCGCCACGGATCTGAAGGCGATATTTAAGAATGAAGGGCAGTTACTCTCGTCATATGAGCGTAAGACTCATAAGATCGTAACGCATTCGCAGCGCAATAATCTGTAGCGCTTTTTGATAGCTGATTGTTAGTTTTATGATGGGTTTTAATATGATAGCTGTTCAGTCTTTAGCGAAGCTTTCCGCTAAGAAAGTCACCACCTCGCTTCTGCTTTTCTGTTTCTGCGTTCTGTGTTTTGTCTGGCCGATTGAGAACTCAAATCTGCCTGCAAACCGCAACCTGTTTATCTACGTTGGCCTGGCGATGACCCTGTTCCTCTATTTCAAAAAGCAGGGCATGCCGCTGGAGCATAACGTTAAAACGCGTATGCCAATTTACATACTTGCTGGCCTGCTAATCTTCACCTTATTGAACGGGTTGCTAGTGGCACCGGATCTTAAGCAGATGTTTCGCAGCTGGCAGGGGCAATATCTGCGCGCTGCGCTGATGTTTTTCATTGGCCTGCTTATCTACTCCTTTACCGCCAGCTGCTTCCGGGGCCTAAGTAAAACCCGTTTTCTCTCGCTGGTGGTGCTTTGCTCGCTGGGCGTGATATTTATTCATGTTATCCAGACTGCCTTTATGTACCTGCGTAACGGCTATATTGACTGGGGCATTACCTGGATTGTGCGCACCCGCACCGAGATGAGCTTCCAGATTAACTTTATCTGCGGCATTCTCTTTGCCGAGCTGCTTTCCCGCTTGTTCCTGCACCGCAAGTTTTTAATCTTTAAGACCAGCCTGCTGCTCTTCTTTATTGCCGTCTGCTTTGTCGCCACCGCGTTAGTCAACACCCGCTGGGGCACGATCGGTTTAATTGGCAGCACGATCTCTATCTGCGTCTTTATTGCCGCTAAAATGCTCAACCGCAGCAATCGCAAGAAGATGCTGCTGACCGGCGCGGCAGTTGCGCTGATGGTCGTTGCCGTAGGGTATAGCTCCTGGACCCAGGATCCCCGCTGGCAGAGCCTGCACCAGGATGCGGTATCCGGGTGGAATCTGTCGGTGGATAACCGCTGCTACGATGGTTTCAAAGGAGAGGCGCTGCATGACAGCACTGGCCGTCTGTTGGACGAGTCCAATGCCTGCCGCTCAACCTTCTTCCATCAGGGCTGGAAGCTGGTGTTCGAAAATCCTTTTGGTACCGGGCCGCGTAAAGACGCATTTTTGGTGCTGTTGCAAAAGACCTATCATAACCCCACGATTGAACAGGAAAACAGCCACTACGGCGTGATCGATTTTGCGCTGCAAAACGGCTTCATTGGTCTTGCCGGCTGGTTATGCTTTGTGATCTCGTTAATTGTGGCTGGCTGGGATGCGTTTTCTAAAAAGCTCGTTATGCCGGGCCTCTTCTTGTCCTTAATGGCGGTGAGCTTCCTCTTCCGCTCCAGCGTAGATAACATGCTTCGCGATCACTTCTTAGAGCAGTTCATGGCCTTCACCGGCCTGATGATCGGGCTGATTGTGACTAAAGATAAAAATAGCGTGCCGGGGAGTGCGTCATGAAGGTATTGATTATTCGTCGCGACAACATTGGCGACCTGATTCTGACTACGCCGCTGATTGCAACCATTGCCCGCGAAACGGGCACTCAGGTCGATCTGCTGGTCAATACCTACAATAAGCCGGTATTGGATAATAACCCGCACGTTGGCAAAGTCTTTCTCTACAGCAAGCTCCACCACCGCAGCAAAGGGACGTCTGCGTTAAGCGTTCTGTGGCAGCGGTTAAAAACTATTATCGATCTGCGCCGCGCGCGCTATGACGTGGCGATTGTTGCCAAAGAGCGCTGGGACAAGCGTCCGCTACAGTGGGCAAAGCTGGCGGGAGCGAAAAAAATCATCGCTATCGGTAACGACTGCCCACCTGAAGTGACCGATGCGCTGCCGGAGTCAACTCAGAACGAGCACCTGGTGAAGCTGCTGGCGCGGCTGGCCGAGCCGCTGGGCATCACCGCCGAGCCGGGCCCGCTGGAGCTGTACGTGCGGCCTGAAGAGATGGCGGCTATCAAGCAGAAGATCCGCCTTCCCGATGACGGCCTGCCGGTCTATGGCTTACAGATCAGCTCCCGTCGGCCCGAGCAGCGCTGGCCGGTAGAGAACTTTGTCGCCCTGGCGCAGCGGCTTGCCGCCGAGCAGCCGTGTCATATCCTGCTCTTCTGGTCGCCGGGTAGCGCAGATAACAAACTGCATCCGGGCGATGATGAGAAGGCACGCTATATCATCGATAACTGCCAGAGCGTCTCGTTAATCCCCGTGGTGACGGAAAACATCCGCGAGCTGATGGCGGGCATGTCGCTGTGCAATCAAATTGTGACCAGCGACGGCGGCGCGCTGCATATTGCCGCAGGGGTGCATAAACCGATTGTTGCCCTGTTTGGTAATAAAGCAGCCTGGCTCTGGACACCGTGGGCCGTACCGCATGAACTGCTACAGGGTGAGGGCTATGATGTCCGCAACATCCCGGTCGATGAAGTGTATAATGCCTTCATTCGTCTGCAGGAGCAGCGTTAATAAGACAGGTTTCACTGAATGATTCGAGCACTGAGAAAGAAGATACAGCTAATTCTGGTTAACCTGTTTTTGCGGCTGTATACGGGAAAGAACGGCCTGGCCTCTACCCAGGCGGAATTTGCCCAGGAAGATAAGCGCAATATCAAAAATATTGTTATCTACTCCTCGACGGCGCTGGGTGATTTCATGATGAACTCCCCGGCGATCCATGCCATTCGCCGGGAGTATCCTGACGCGCATATTACCCTTATCTGCCATAAAAAAATGGTGCAGTTTCTTTCGGCGGGTAAAGATTGGGATAGCCTGATTGCCTGGGATAACAAGCTGACCACGGTCTCCGCGCTGGTAGAAAGCATCAAACAGCAGGGCCGTCCAGACGCGGCAATTATTCTGCACTCCCATACGCCGTATGATTTTCTCAGCGCCCTCCGCGCCGGGGCAAAATATGTCTTTATCGATAACGATAAGCAGACTATTCCCCTGGTCAGCAAATGGGCCACCAGCCGCCTGAAGAACTTTGTGGGTCATACCATTCAACGCAAGCTGGAGCTGATTGCTCCCTTCCTGAGTCATGAGCCTTCCCGGGCGATGCGCCTGCCCGCAGAGGTTGTGGTAGATGAAGCGACCCGCGATCCGGCGGTGAAGTATGTTGGCTTCCAGATGGGGGCGTCGAGCCTGCGCAAATGCTGGTCGACAGAGAATTTTGCCCGCCTCGCGACCCAGCTGATTAACGACTATGACGCGGTAAAGATTGTGTTGATTGGCGCACCGAACGAAGTCGCGCTGCAGGATAAGTTCCTGCAGCAGCTCGATGCCCGCTATCACGATCGCGTTCTGCCGCTGATTGGCAAAACCACTATTCCCGGCCTGCTGCAGGAGATCAAGAAGATGAGCCTGCTGGTGACGTCCGATACTGGCCCTCTGCACCTGGCGGTGGCGATGCGGATCCCAACCGTCAGCATGTTCGTGGTGACCTCGCCTATGCTCTATGGCCCGTACCAGGATCCAGAGCTACACTCGGTTATCTATAAAGCCTTTACCACATTAGATGAACAACACTACGCCTCCGCATTGGATAAAATCAGCCTTAGCGAAGTGTATGCGCGGGTGAAAACGTTTCTCTAGCTTTTGCCCGCCGGTATAAGGAAAACAATAATGAGCGTGGCATTTAGCCGTAAACAGGGTTTTGAAATCTATCAGCGCGTCAATGATGATGATTTCACCGCCCTGCTTACGCAGTATAAAAATAACCAAATTCCGGTACGCAAACTGGCCAGCGGCAACGCTGACCGGTCAGTGGCGATTATTGCCTCTGAGAAGCGTAAATACATTCTGAAAGAGGATCGCGAGCGGGATAAGCGCCTTGAGAAGAAGATCGCCAACTTTATATTTGGCCCGTTCCAGTCGCGCCTGATCAGGCTGATGGACCGCGCTGTTGACGAGGGCTGCCACGTTTTCCAGGAGCTTTACTTCGTTGCCGAAAAGAACCGTTTTCGCACCACGCAGGATGTCTACGCGCTCTATGAATATATTGAAGGGACGCCGCTCACCGAGGTAGATAACCCCGAGCAGTATATTCCGCAAATCGTCGACTGCATATTGGAGCTGCATCGCCACGGGCTGGCCTCAAACGATATTCACTATGGCAACTTTATCCTGACGCCTGATGGCACTCTCCGCATTATCGATATCTCCTGCAAGGAGAGCGTGAAGGTGTGCCAGGCAAACGATCTGCTGGCCCTGCGCAGGAAGTTCGGCGTGGACATTCAAAGCAGCAGCCGGGTGTATAAAATCATCCGTGCTAAAGAGACCCTGCGGCGGAAAATCCGCGCCCTCAAGCATAAAAAATAACGCCCTGTCAGGGCGTTATCGTTTTAAACACGTTCTCTGCGGTGAGCTGCTGCAGATCGCCATGTGGTGAACGCACCGCCAGCTGATTCTTGCCGTAGCCGCCAATCAGCCCCGGATCGGTCGGACCGTAGAGCGTAAAGTTGGGCCGGTCGAGTGCGGCGGCCATATGGCTCAGTCCGGTATCGACTGACACCACCATCCTGGCACCCGCCAGCTCGCGAGCCACTTTCTCCAGGCTCAGGCGCGGCAGCACTTCCACATAATCAAACCCTTCCGCCAGCCGTCTGGCACGCGCTTCTTCATGAGGGGCCCCCCACGGAAGCTTAATCTTTAACCCCGACGTCGCCATCAGCGCCAGCAGATCCCGCCAGCGGGCTTCCGGCCAGTGCTTATCATCCCGCGTGGTGGCATGCAGAAAGACGGCGTAAGGCGCGTCCGTCGTACTCTCTTCAACAAAGTGCTGCGCAATGGCGTAATCGCCCTGGGTCTGCGGCTTGCTGTAGCCCAGGCTTTTCGCAAACAGCTCCCTGGTGCGCTCCACGGCATGCTGCTGCTTAGCGATGTGGTGGCGACGACTGTAGAACAGGCTGGCCAGCGGCTCGCGAGCACTTTGCCAGTCCATGCCATGCTTCGGTCCGTGCGCCAGCCGGGTGACCAGCGCCGCGCTTTTCACCAGTCCCTGGGCATCGATAATGGCTTCATAATGCACCGCCCGCAGGGTTTCGCGAAACGCCCGGCGTTCCGCTTTCACCGGTTCGGAGAACCAGGCTTTACGCCAGCGGCGCAGGGCCACCGGGATGACGCGATCCACCGCCTCATGCCAGGAAGGGATCTGAGCAAAGCCCTCTTCCACGACCCAGTCAAAGCGGATCCCGGCAATCGCCTGCATGGCGTCCGTCAGGGCGGGCAGGGTATGCAGCACGTCACCCATCGACGAGGTTTTAACAATCAGTACCCGCATCCGTTAGCCTTCTTCATCCAGCAGCAGACCGTTCAGCGTCTCCAGCACCTGCTCAGGCTGAATATCGATCAGGCTCTGATGGTAGCCCTCTGCCGCATCGCCTTTACGCACTTTGTGATAGCCGGTGATAAGACGGATCACCCGTGCCTTATGCGACAGCGGCGGGGTAAAGTCCGGGCTGCTGGGACCGTACAGCGCCACCAGCGGGCGGTTAAGCGCGGCGGCAACGTGCATCAGGCCGGAGTCGTTGGTAACTACCGCCCGGCAGGCCGCCAGTAAAATCACCGCCTGCTCAAGCTGGGTTTCACCGGCCAGGTTACGGCACCATGCCTGTTGCTCAAGGCTGAGCATGGTCAGAATTTCGTTCCCGGCCTCGTGATCTTTCGCAGAACCAAACAGCACCACCTGGTAGCCTTCGTCGATCAGCTGCTTCGCCAGCTCGGCGTAGTGGTAGTGCGGCCAGCGCTTCGCCGGGCCAAACTCCGCGCCGGGGCAGAAGCCGATGATGGGGCGATCGGTCAAGATGCCAAAGGTGTTACAGGTGCGGCGCTGCTCGCTCTCTTCTACCTGTAGCTGGGGCCAAAGCAGCGGCTGAGGCAGATCTTTTGCCGAGTCCATCACGCCTTTATCGTAGGCCAGCGCTACGTAGCGCTCGACCATCAGCGGCCAGGCCTGCTTATCGAGCACGCGAGCGTCGTTAAGCACGCCGTAGCGCATCTCACCGCGCCATCCGGTGCGCACGGGGATGTTGGCAAAGAAAGGCACTAAGGCAGATTTATAAGAGTTGGGCAGCACATAAGCGCGATCGTAGCGGCGTTCGCGCAGGCTCACGCCAAGGCGGCGACGCGCGCCAAGCTCTAGCGCCCCATGCCCAAGCGGCATAGGGATCGCTTCATTCACTTCCGGCATCCGCGACAGCAGCGGACGACACCATGCGGGTGCCATCACGTCGATTGTCGCCTGGGGATAGCGCGCCTTGAGCGTGCGATAGAGACTTTGCGACATCATCATGTCGCCCACCCATGACGGGCCGATCACCAGTATTTTCATGCAGGTTCTTACGCGTCGCGGTTCAGCCAGGCCATATATTCCGCTACGCCTTCGGCAACGGTTTTAAACGGCTTGTCGTAGCCTGCCGCACGCAGATTGGTCAGATCCGCCTGGGTGAACGCCTGGTAGCGGCCTTTCAGCTTCTCCGGGAACGGGATGTACTCGATCTCGCCCTTCTTGTGGAACGCCAGCGCAGCGTCCGCCACGGCCTGGAAGGACTCTGCGCGGCCGGTGCCGAGGTTGTAGATACCGGAGACGCGGTTTTCCCAGAACCAAAGGTTTACTGCCGCCACATCGCCCACGTAGACGAAGTCACGCTTGAAGCCATCGCTGCCTTCAAACAGCTTCGGCGTTTCACCATTGTTCAGCTGGGTATTGAGGTGGAAAGCAACGCTGGCCATGCTGCCTTTATGGCCTTCACGCGGACCGTAGACGTTAAAGTAGCGGAAGCCGACGATCGGCGAGTTCGCTTCCGGCAGGATCTGGCGCACGTACTCATCGAACAGGAACTTGGAGTAGCCATAGACGTTCAGCGGCTGCTCGTACTCGCGGGATTCGATAAAGTCGCTGGTGCGTCCGCCATAGGTGGCCGCAGAGGAGGCGTACAGGAACGGAATATCGCGCTCCAGGCAGTAGTGCAGCAGCTCTTTAGAGTACTGATAGTTGTTATCCATCATGTACTTGCCGTCCCACTCGGTGGTAGAGGAGCATGCGCCTTCGTGGAAGATAGCTTCGATGTCGCCGAACTCTTCGCCTGCCATAATCTGGATGAGGAAATCCTCTTTATCCATGTAGTCAGCGATGTTCAGATCGGCCAGATTAACGAACTTGGTGCCATCTTTCAGGTTATCGACCACCAGAATGTCAGTGATGCCTTTGTCATTGAGCGCTTTGACAATGTTGCTGCCGATAAAGCCTGCGCCGCCGGTAACGATAATCATAACTGTAACCTTTAAATGTGGATGCGCTGAGACAATCTCAGGCATGAATACCTTTATCATACCATCACATTGCCGACCCTTCAGCCCTTCGCCGCGATCCCAGCGGGCCGTACGTGATTTGTGCTGCAAAAACGATAACCGGTGCGGCATCATCTCGTATCAGCGTAAGGCTTTCGGTAAGATGTGCTGAAATTTGCCCAGTCTGGAGAATTGCAATGCGTGGGGATTTTTACCAACGGTTGAACAGCGACCTTGAAACCGCCCGTGCGGAAGGGTTGTTTAAAGAAGAACGCATTATCACCTCGGCCCAGCAGGCCGATATCACCGTTGCCGACGGCAGCCAGGTGATCAACTTCTGCGCCAACAACTACCTCGGTCTGGCGAACCATCCGGATCTCATTAGCGCGGCGAAGGCCGGAATGGACAGCCACGGCTTCGGCATGGCCTCCGTGCGTTTCATCTGCGGCACCCAGGACACGCATAAAGTCCTTGAGCAGAAGCTGGCCGGGTTCCTTGGCATGGAAGACGCCATTCTCTACTCCTCCTGCTTCGACGCCAACGGCGGCCTGTTCGAAACGCTGCTGGGGGCGGAAGACGCCATTATCTCCGACGCCCTGAACCACGCTTCCATCATTGACGGGGTCCGCCTCTGCAAAGCCAAACGCTATCGCTACGCCAATAACGACATGCAGGAGCTGGAGGCGCGTCTGCAGGAGGCACGCGACGCGGGCGCGCGTCAGGTGCTGATCGCCACCGACGGCGTCTTCTCGATGGACGGCGTGATCGCCAACCTGAAGGGCGTCTGCGATCTGGCGGATAAGTATGAGGCGCTGGTGATGGTCGACGACTCCCACGCGGTGGGCTTTGTTGGCGCGAACGGGCGCGGCACCCACGAGTACTGCGAGGTGATGGGGCGGGTGGATATCCTCACCGGCACGCTGGGCAAGGCGCTGGGTGGTGCATCCGGCGGCTACACGGCGGCGCGTAAAGAGGTGGTGGAGTGGCTGCGCCAGCGCTCGCGCCCCTATCTCTTCTCTAACTCACTGGCCCCGGCGATCGTTAGCGCCTCTATCAAAGTGCTGGAGATGCTGGAGTCCGGCGCAGCGCTGCGGGAAAAACTGTGGGCCAATGCCAGCCTGTTCCGCGAGAAAATGAGCGCGGCGGGCTTTACCCTGGCCGGAGCCGATCACGCCATTATTCCGGTGATGCTGGGTGATGCGGTAGTCGCGCAGAATTTTGCCCGCGAGCTGCAGAAAGAGGGGATCTACGTAACCGGCTTCTTCTTCCCGGTAGTGCCGAAAGGCCAGGCGCGCATTCGCACCCAGATGTCGGCGGCCCACTCTCCTGAACAGATTGAACGTGCGGTGGAGGCCTTCACCCGCATTGGTAAACAACTTGGCGTGATTGCCTGAGGACGAAAGATGAAAGCGTTATCCAAGCTGAAACCGCAGGAAGGGATCTGGATGACCGACGTGCCAGAGCCAGAGGTGGGCCATAACGATCTGCTGATCAAGATCCGTAAAAGCGCGATCTGCGGCACGGACGTGCACATCTATAACTGGGACGAGTGGTCACAAAAAACCATTCCAGTACCGATGGTAGTCGGCCATGAGTACGTTGGCGAAGTGGTGGGGATTGGCCAGGAGGTCAAAGGCTTTAAGATCGGCGACCGTGTCTCTGGCGAAGGCCACATTACCTGCGGGCACTGCCGTAACTGCCGCGGTGGCCGTACCCATCTCTGCCGTAACACCGTAGGCGTCGGCGTTAATCGCCCTGGCTCCTTTGCCGAGTATCTGGTTATTCCGGCCTTCAACGCCTTTAAAATTCCAGACAACATCTCTGACGAGCTGGCAGCGATTTTCGACCCGTTCGGCAACGCCGTCCACACTGCGCTCTCCTTCGATCTGGTAGGTGAAGACGTGCTGGTTTCCGGTGCGGGTCCTATCGGTATCATGGCGGCGGCGGTGGCGAAGCACGTTGGCGCACGCCACGTGGTGATCACCGACGTCAACGAGTACCGTTTGGATCTGGCGCGCAAAATGGGCGTGACCCGAGCGGTTAACGTGGCGACCGAGAGCCTGGATGAAGTGATGGCCGAGCTGGGCATGACCGAAGGGTTTGACGTGGGTCTTGAGATGTCCGGCGCACCGCCGGCGTTCCGCACCATGCTCGATACCATGAACCACGGCGGTCGCATTGCGCTGCTGGGTATTCCGCCGTCGGAGATGTCCATCGACTGGAACAAGGTCATCTTCAAGGGCCTGTTTATCAAGGGAATCTATGGCCGCGAGATGTTTGAAACCTGGTACAAAATGGCGGCGCTGATCCAGTCCGGGCTGGATCTCACGCCGATCATCACCCACCATTTCAGCATCGATGAGTTCCAGCAGGGCTTTGACGCCATGCGTTCTGGCCAGTCCGGGAAAGTGATCCTGAGCTGGAACTGATCCTCGCCAGCGTTTACAGAAGCCAGGCCCAAAAAGCCTGGCTTCTCTTATTTTGGACAGCTTTTAACCTTATCTTAATAATCGGCTGGTAAAAGGGAGGGATATTCTAAGAGATGGAATGATTATCCCATGACAACCCCTACAAAAACGCTGAGCGTCATCATCCCGCTGTACAACGCCGGTAACGATTTTAAAGCCTGCATGGAGTCGTTGATTGCCCAGACATGGACCGATCTGGAGATCATCATTGTTAACGATGGCTCAACGGATAACTCCGTCGAGATCGCTAAGTTTTACGCCGACGCGTACCCCCACATTCGCCTGCTGCATCAGGCAAATTCCGGCGTCTCCGTCGCCCGCAACCGCGCGCTGGACGTAGCAACCGGAGACTACATCGCCTTTGTCGATGCCGATGACGAAGTCTATCCCACCATGTATGAAAAGCTGATGGCGATGGCGATGGCGGACGACCTCGATGTCGCGCAGTGCAATGCCGACTGGAGCTCGCGGGCCACGGGCAAGGTATGGCAATCCATTCCTACCAGCCGCCTGCGCTCGACGGGCGTACTCACCGGGCCGGACTGGCTGCGGATGGGGCTGAGGTCACGCCGCTGGACGCACGTACTGTGGATGGGGGTCTATCGCCATGACCTGATCAAACAGCATCGGATCCGCTTTGTACCGGGCCTGCATCATCAGGATATTATCTGGAGCACTGAGTTTATGTTTAATACCCGGCGCGTCAGGTACACCGAAGAGTCGCTGTACAGATATTATCAGCACGATAACTCCGTCAGCCATATGAAGCGGCAGGGGGAGAAGAACCTCGCCTATCAGCGGCACTACATCAAGATCACCCGCCTGCTGGAGAAACTAAACAGCGACTATGCGGGACGTATCCCTATCTATCCGGAGTTCCGCCAGCAGATTACCTATGAGGCGCTGCGCGTGTTTCATGCCCTGCGTAAAGAGCCGGATACCCTGACCCAGCAACGCATGATTGCCGAGGTGTTCACTTCAGGGATGTACCGCCGGATGCTGACCAACGTGCGCAGCGTCAAGATGGCCTACCAGGCGCTGCTCTGGTCGCTGCGGCTCTATAAATGGCGCGATAAATCGTTGTCGCACCATCGTATCGCCCGCCGAGCGCTGAACCTGGGTTAACGCTTTCCCCAGCCCTGCCACTGCTGCTGGAACCATGCCGTGACCGAGCTCTGGCTAATGCTTTCGCCCAGCACGGTAAAGAAGTGGCTGGCGTAAACTGGCTGCAGAGGCTGCTTCGGTTTACACAGCTTCACGCCGTGGAACGGGTTGCGCGGCGCGTTGGGTTGGCCGTTGCCAGCAGGCGGCGTCAGGTTTGGTCTTGAGGTATCGACCTGCGGCTCGTTAAGCAGGCTGCTCGGCCGCACCAGGGTGATATCTCCCGGCAGGCTGTAGATCATCTGCTGCAACACGCGCACGGTAGACGGATGGGGATGGCCAATGGCGATCGCTGAGCCGTTGCGACGGGCCAGATCTACCGCCCGGTTAAACTGGCGGCGGATATCGCCTTCGTTCTGCGTATCGTCAAGAAATACCCGACGCTTGATCACCTTTACGCCCGTCCCGGCGGCGGCGCGCATCGCCTGGCTGTTGCCAATCGTCATGCTGTCGAGGAAGTAGAGGTTGTAGCGCTCAAGGGCCTGCATCACTTTTTGCATGCCAAACAGGCTTGAGGTCATGGCGCTGCCCATATGGTTATTCAGGCCGACGGCATAGGGCACTTTGCCATAGGCGTCGCGAATGATGCGCTCGATCTCGTCGCTGCTCATCTCCGGGCGCAGGGTATCTTTTTCCAGCGGCTGCTTGCTCAGTGGCGCCATCGGCAGGTGGATCAGCACCTCATGGCCGCTGTTATGCGCTTTAGTGGCCATCTCATGGGCATGAGGGGCATTAGGCAGCACGGCAACGGAAACTTCAGCGGGCATCGCCAGCACCTGGTTTTCCGTATGCGGGCGATAGCCGAAATCATCAATGACAATGGAGAGCTTGCCGGCATGCGCCGGAACAATGAACGGCAGAAGCGTCATAATCGAGAAAAACAGACGACGAAGCTGAAGCAAAACTTATCTTCCCAACCACGGTTGTGGATTAACCGCCTGACCCTGACGACGAATTTCAAAATAGAGTGACGGACGGCCCTGACCGCCACTGCTGCCCACGAGGGCAATGGGTTGACCGGCGCGAACCTGGGTTCCAACGCTGACCAGTGCGCTCTGATTATAGCCGTAAAGGCTCATATCGCCTTTCCCGTGCTCAACCACAACCACCAGGCCGTAGCCCTGTAGCCAGTCGGCGAGGATCACCCGTCCGTCGGCGATGGCTTTCACCTCGCTGCCTTCGGACGCACCGATCACAATCCCTTTCCACCGTAGCTCACCCTGCAACTGTTCGCCATAGCGATGGAGCAGCGAACCGCGAACCGGCCAGTAAGCTTGTCCGTGCGGCGAGCCCAGTCCGCCGGTGCGTGACATCAGGGAGCGCTCGCTCTCGGTGGGTTTATAGGTGGTGCCTTTGCGTGATGCTTCCTGCTGGCGATCGCGTACCGCATCGGCTTCGCGTGCCTCGCGCTCTGCCCGCGCTTTTGCCGCGGCTTCAGCCCGGGCAAGGCTGTTGCGCAGACGGGATTCATTAGCACGCAGCTCGCTCAGCTGCTGCTGGCCCGCCTGGATAGAGCTTTCCAGACTGGTGAGGGTCTTTTTACGCTCGTTACGCGCCTGCTCCAGCTTCGCCTGCTGGGCCTGCTGTTCATAGAGCAGCGTCTGCTGCTGGCTCTGCTTCTCTTCCAGCTCGGCACGCTGAGCAGCCACCTCTTCACGGGTCTGCTTGAGCTGGGCGATGGTCTCCTGGCGAGCCTGGTTCAGGTAGCCATAGTAGGCCTGCATGCGCTCGCCGCGGGCGGTCTCTTCGCTATTGAAAATATACTGCACGCCGGAGTGCTCGCCCTGGCGAAAGGCGGCGTCGAGCTGGGCTGCCAGGTTGCGCTCCTGGCTGGCTTTCTGCTGCTCAAGCCTGGCAATCGACGCGTTCATGGCGTCAATCTGCTTGTTGAGTTCATTGAGGGTGCTTTGGGTTTCGCGCAGCTTGCGGGCGGCTGCGGAGATCGCCTCTTCCTGGGCCTTAAGCTGGGCCAGAAGCGTAGCGCGCTGCTGCTGCTGCTGCCGTACCGCTCGCTCTTTGCTGGCGATGTCGGCCTGAATCGATTTTAGCTGGTCGCGATCGTCCGCGTGGGCAGGAAAAACGCACAGCAAAACGCCAGCGCTGAGTGCGCTGGCACAGAACAATGGCCGGACAGTGCCGGCCCATGTAATTGAAAAAATCGCCTTTCCCCTCATGGGGAGCGATTATTCCACGATGAACAGCGGCTTGCCAGTCATCTCTTGCGGGATTTCCATGCCCATCAGGCTCAGCATGGTCGGCGCGATGTCCGAAAGTTTACCGCCGCTCACTGCTTTAACCGATTTACCACCGACGTAGATCAGCGGAACCGGCAGGTTGGTGTGGGCGGTATGGGCCTGGCCGGTGGCCGGGTCGCGCATCTGCTCGGCATTGCCGTGATCCGCGGTAATCAACAGCTGGCCGCCTGCGGACTCTACCGCATCGGCGACCTCGGCAATGCATTTGTCCAGCGTTTCGACGGCGGCAACGGCAGCCTCAAACACGCCGGTATGGCCAACCATATCGCCGTTCGGATAGTTGCAGATGATGGTGTCGTACTTGCCGCTCTTGATGGCGGCGACCAATTTTTCAGTTAATTCTGCAGAGCTCATCTCTGGCTGCAGATCGTAGGTCGCTACTTTCGGAGAGTTAATCAGGATACGATCTTCGCCGCTGAATGGCTCTTCCACGCCGCCGTTGAAGAAGAAGGTGACGTGCGCGTACTTTTCCGTTTCGGAGATGCGCAGCTGAGTTTTGTCGTTCTTCGCCATCCACTCGCCAAAGGTGTTAGCCAGCGAGGCAGGCGGATAGGCGCAGGTCGCTTTGATGTCGGCAGCGTACTCGGTCAGCATCACGAACTCGCCCAGCTTGATGGTTTTTTTCCGGGCGAAGCCGTCGAAATCGGCGTTGACGAAGGCGCGGGTAATTTCACGGGCGCGGTCGGCACGGAAGTTCATGAAGATCAGCGCGTCGCCATCCTGCATGGCCGAGTCGGCCTGGCCTGCGGCACGGATCACCGTCGCCTTCACGAATTCGTCATTCTCGTCGCGCGCGTAGGCGGCCTGAAGAGCCGCCACGGCGGTGTCAGCCTGGTATTCACCCTTCGCCTGGGTCATCAGGTCATAGGCTTGCTCAACGCGATCCCAGCGGTTGTCGCGATCCATGGCGTAGTAGCGGCCAATAATCGTTGCGACGCGGCCTTTGCCCAGCTCGGCAAACTTCTCTTCAAAGCGTTTGAGGGAGGACTCTGCGCTGCGCGGCGGCGTATCACGCCCGTCGAGAAACGCATGCAGATAGATCTTCTCCGCACCGCGTGCCGCAGCCAGCTCTACCATCGCCAGAATATGATCTTCATGGCTGTGCACGCCGCCTGCCGAGAGCAGACCCATAATGTGTACGGCTTTACCCTGTGCGACGGCGTTATCCACCGCGCCCGCCAGCGCCGGGTTGCTGAAGAAGGTGCGCTCTTTGATCTCCACGTCCAGACGGGTGAGATCCTGATAAACAATGCGGCCCGCACCCAGGTTGACGTGACCCACTTCGGAGTTACCCATCTGACGGTCCGGCAGGCCCACTTCAAGGCCGGATGCGTCAACCAGCGTATGCGGACGTTTGGCCCATAGTGCATCCATCACCGGCGTTTTGGCGTTAAAGATAGCGTTATCCTGCTGATCTTCGCGGTAGCCGTAGCCATCCAGAATCACCAGTACCATAGGTTTTTTAGTAACCGACATTGCGACAACCCTCAAGCTTATAAGACGAAAAATTTGCCTGATTTTACTACGACTGAATCGATTAAATAGCCGCAGAAGATCAAAGAAAAGGGTGGTGAAAGCGGTGGCTTGGGCCGCTTTTCGCGCTTTTTTCCGTGACGGTACGCAGAAAATGCATTCCTTATTGCTCGCTGGCTGTATTTGCCACACTGCACAGGTATACTCCTTTCCTGGTTTTTTTATTCACTGAGTCGGGAGCTGTTACCCCCCATGCAAGAAATTATGCAATTTGTTAGCCGTCACCCCATCCTCTGTATCGCGTGGGTTGTATTACTGGGGGCGGTGCTGTTCACCACCTTCAAAGGCCTTACTTCCAAAGTAAAAGTGATCACCCGTGGTGAAGCGACGCGTCTGATTAACAAAGAAGAGGCCGTGGTTGTCGATCTGCGTCAGCGTGATGATTTCCGCAAAGGGCACATCGCCGGCGCGGTGAATTTGCTGCCAGCCGAAATTAAAGCCAATAATGTAGGTGAGCTTGATAAACACAAAAGCAAACCCATTATTGTTGTAGATGGTTCTGGCATGCAGGCGCAGGAGCCTGCCAGCGCGCTGGTCAACGCGGGCTTCACACAGGTTTATGTGCTGAAGGACGGCGTGGCAGGCTGGAGCGGCGAAAACCTACCGCTGGTTCGCGGTAAATAATCTGGAGAAGCGTTATGGCCAACATTGAAATCTATACCAAAGCAACCTGCCCGTTCTGCCATCGTGCAAAGGCGTTGCTGGACAGCAAAGGCGTGACCTACGCGGAGCTGCCGATTGACGGCGATGCCGTGAAGCGCGAAGAGATGATTCAACGTAGTGGCCGTACGACCGTGCCGCAGATTTTTATTGATGCACAGCACATTGGCGGCTGTGACGACTTGTATGCGCTGGATGCGCGTGGTGGACTCGATCCCCTGTTGCGCTAAGGCGTTTGAGTATATTACTAAGGGTTTTTCTCATGTCAGAACAAAATAACACCGAAATGTCTTTCCAGATCCAGCGTATCTACACCAAGGATGTCTCTTTTGAAGCGCCGAATGCGCCTCATGTATTCCAGAAAGACTGGCAGCCAGAAGTTAAACTGGATCTGGATACCGCATCCAGCCAGCTGGCTGATGACGTATACGAAGTGGTCTTGCGTGTGACCGTGACCGCAAGCCTGGGCGAAGAGACCGCGTTCCTGTGTGAAGTTCAGCAGGCAGGTATCTTCTCCGTTGGTGGTATCGAAGGCAACCAGATGGCGCACTGCCTGGGCGCGTACTGCCCGAACATTCTGTTCCCGTACGCTCGCGAATGCATCACTAGCCTGGTTTCTCGCGGTACCTTCCCGCAGCTGAACCTTGCGCCAGTCAACTTTGATGCGCTGTTCATGAACTATTTGCAGCAGCAGGCTGGTGAAGGTACTGAAGAACATCAGGATGCCTGATGAGTACACCTAATGCTCATATGACTGTGATCGGTGCCGGCTCTTACGGCACCGCTCTTGCCATTACGCTGGCAAGAAACGGCCACCAGGTTATTCTCTGGGGGCACGATCCAAAACATATCGCGACCCTGCAGCACGATCGCTGCAATGCCGCGTTCCTTCCCGATGTGCCTTTTCCCGACACGCTGCACCTTGAGAGCGATTTAGCGACCGCCGTACAGGCCAGCCGCAATATTCTGGTGGTGGTGCCAAGCCACGTGTTTGGCGATGTGCTGCGGCAGATCAAGCCGCTGATGCGTGACGATGCGCGTATCGTCTGGGCGACCAAAGGTCTGGAAGCCGAGACGGGACGCCTGCTGCAGGACGTGGCGCGTGAGGCGCTGGGCGACACCATTCCGCTGGCAGTGATCTCCGGGCCAACCTTCGCCAAAGAGCTGGCAGCGGGTCTGCCGACGGCCATTGCGCTGGCCTCAACGGATAGCGCCTTTGCTGAAGATCTCCAGCAGCTGCTGCACTGCGGCAAAAGCTTCCGCGTCTATAGCAACCCCGACTTTATCGGCGTGCAGCTGGGCGGGGCGGTGAAAAACGTCATCGCTATTGGCGCAGGGATGTCCGACGGCATCGGCTTTGGGGCTAACGCCCGTACCGCGCTCATTACCCGTGGGCTGGCGGAGATGTCACGCCTCGGCGCTGCGCTGGGTGCGGCGCCTGAAACCTTTATGGGAATGGCTGGGTTAGGCGATCTGGTGCTGACCTGTACCGATAACCAATCCCGCAACCGTCGCTTCGGCATGATGCTCGGCCAGGGTATGGACGTGCAGCAGGCCCAGACGCAGATCGGCCAGGTAGTAGAAGGCTACCGCAATACGAAAGAGGTCCGCGAGTTGGCACACCGCTTTGGTGTCGAAATGCCGATTACCGAGGAGATATTTCAAGTATTGTATTGCGGTAAAAATGCGCGCGAGGCAGCATTGACCCTGTTAGGGCGCACGCGCAAGGACGAGCGTAGCAGTCAGTAATTTCAAATCATCTAAATGGACACGGCCAACGTAGATTGGCCGGTCTCTTTTATTACGTCTGGAGTATGCAATGCCGTGTGAAGAGCTGGATCTGGTCTGGAATAATATTAAAGCCGAAGCCCGGGCGCTGGCGGACTGTGAGCCCATGCTGGCCAGTTTCTATCACGCAACGTTACTCAAGCATGAAAATCTCGGCAGCGCGCTGAGCTATATGCTGGCCAACAAGCTGGCATCGCCCATCATGCCCGCCATCGCTATCCGCGAAGTGGTCGAGGAGGCCTACGCCGCCGATCCAGAGATGATCGCCTCTGCCGCCTGCGATATTCAAGCGGTGCGCACCCGTGACCCGGCAGTGGATAAATACTCCACGCCGCTGCTCTACCTGAAAGGCTTCCATGCGCTGCAGGCCTACCGCATCGGGCACTGGCTATGGGCAGAGGGCCGCCGCGCGCTGGCTATCTTCCTGCAAAATCAGGTTTCGGTGTCGTTCCAGGTCGATATTCACCCGGCAGCGCGGATTGGCCGTGGCATCATGCTCGACCATGCCACCGGCATTGTGGTGGGTGAAACGGCGGTCATTGAAAACGACGTCTCGATTCTGCAATCCGTCACCCTCGGCGGGACCGGCAAAACCAGCGGCGATCGCCATCCGAAAATCCGTGAAGGGGTGATGATTGGCGCGGGAGCAAAAATCCTCGGCAATATCGAGGTCGGACGTGGCGCGAAGATTGGCGCAGGTTCAGTGGTGTTGCAGCCCGTGCCACCTCATACCACCGCCGCAGGCGTTCCGGCACGCATTGTCGGTAAACCCGAGTCGGACAAGCCCGCAATGGATATGGACCAGCACTTCGCTGCCCACCACGGGTTCGAGTACGGCGACGGGATTTAACAGATTGCCCGGTGGCGCTGCGCTTACCGGGCCTACAAATACCTAACTGCGTAATACCGCGCCCGCATACCCTAACTGACGCCACGCCTCATACACCACCACCGACACTGCGTTAGACAGGTTCATGCTGCGGCTGTCCGGCATCATCGGAATGCGGATCTTCTGCTCTGGCGGCAGCGCATCGAGGATCGTCGCGGGCAGGCCGCGCGTCTCGGGCCCAAACATCAGATAGTCGCCCGCCTGATAGCTCACCGCGCTGTGTGCAGGCGTGCCCTTGGTGGTGAGCGCAAACAGGCGCTGCGGATTTTCCGCTGCCATAAATGCCGCGTAGTCAGCGTGACGCTGCACGGCGGTGAACTCATGGTAATCCAGCCCCGCCCGGCGCAGACGCTTATCGTCCCAGGTAAAGCCCATCGGTTCGATAATATGCAGGCGGAAGCCGGTATTGGCGCAAAGACGAATGATATTCCCGGTATTCGGCGGGATCTCCGGTTCAAATAAGACGATGTTCAGCATGGTGCCCCCTCAATAACGCGGGGCAGCATAGCAGACTTACGCGTAAATTACGCCGCGTCGCCGGTCTTCACCGGTTCAAATACCGACTCGTGCTCAACGTTCTGCACCAGCAGGTCGCGGGTGATCTCCTTAATGGATTTCGCCCCGGTCAGGGTCATCGCCACGCGCATCTCTTTCTCGATCAGGTTCAGCAGGTTGGCGACGCCTGCCTGGCCGTGGGTCGCCAGCGCGTAGAGGTAGGCCCTGCCCAGCAGCACGGTGTCCGCCCCAAGAGCAATCATTCGTACCACGTCGAGACCGTTACGGATCCCGCTGTCGGCCAGAATAGCGATGTCGCCCTTCACCGCATCGGCAATCGCCGGCAGCGCCCGGGCTGAGGAGAGCACCCCATCCAGCTGTCGGCCGCCGTGGTTCGACACCACAATCCCGTCCGCACCAAAGCGCACCGCGTCGCGGGCATCTTCGGCATCAAGGATCCCTTTGATCACCATCGGGCCGTCCCAGAATTCGCGGATCCACTCCAGGTCCTTCCATGAGATAGAGGGATCGAAGTTGTTTGCCAGCCAGCCAATATAATCTTCAAGCCCGGTCGGCTTACCGAGATAGGTCGAGATATTCCCCAGATCGTGCGGACGACCGTGCAGGCCCACGTCCCAGGCCCAGCGGGGATGGGTCACCGACTGCCAGTAGCGGCGCATGGCGGCATTCGCACCGCTCATGCCGGAGTGCGCATCCCGGTAGCGCGCGCCCGGCGTCGGCATATCAACGGTAAACACCAGCGTCGAGCAGCCCGCCGCTTTCGCCCGCTCCAGGGCGTTGCGCATAAAGCCGCGATCGCGCAGAACGTAGAGCTGGAACCACATCGGACGCTTCAGGGTGGGGGCCACCTCTTCAATCGGGCATACCGAGACGGTGGAGAGGGTAAACGGAATACCCTTCGCATCGGCAGCGGCGGCGGCCTGTACCTCGCCCCGGCGGGCGTACATGCCGCACAGCCCTACCGGCGCAAGGGCCACCGGCATGGAGAGCTTTTCGTTAAACAGCATGGTCTCCAGGCTCAAATCGGCCATGTTCTTCAGCACACGCTGGCGCAGGGCCACCTGGGCAAGATCCTCTACGTTGCGGCGCAGGGTATATTCCGCATACGCGCCGCCATCGATGTAGTGGAACAGGAAAGGGGGCAGGATGCGCTGAGCCGCTGCGCGGTAATCACTGGCTGCAGAAATAATCATGCGTTGTTCTCCCTGGTAGGGTCGGGATCGCCCGGCAGGCGGGTGATGCGCGCCTGACGAGCCTGATCTTCATCGAATTGTTTAATGGTGGTATGGACAAACCCCAGATGCGCCATCATCGCTTTGCGCGCGGCCTCGGCGTCGCCGACCAGGATAGCGTCGAGCACCGCCTGGTGCTGTTCAGTAAGCTGAGCGAATACCGGCGGAACCTGATACATGCGCTGGCGGCTCTGCTTAACCGACGACTGCAGCAGATCGAAGAAGCCGCGCATGGTCTGTAACAGCACCACGTTATGTGACGCTTCGGCAATGGCCAGATGAAAGCGCACGTCGGCCTGCGAGGCGATGTCCGGATCTTTGCTCTGGGTCGCTTCGTAGCAAACACGGAGTTTCTCTTTATCGGCATCGGTGGCGCGCATCGCCGCGTGCCAGGCGGTGCTGGCCTCAATAGCGTGGCGGGCCTCTAGAATATCGAAGCTGTAGTCCGGGTCGTGCTCCAGCAGCGTTTTCAGCGGCTGGACAATATTTTGCTCAGACCAGTCGTCGTGCTGCCAGCGCACAAAGGTGCCGCCGCCGCGACGGCTCAGCAGCACCCCCTCGTTGACCAGCGTAGCCAGCGCTTCGCGCAGCGAGTTGCGCGATACGCCAAGCTGCGCGGCCAGCTGACGCTCGGCGGGCAGCTTCATGCCCGCCTCCAGCTGCTGCTCTTTTATCAGCGCCCGCACGCGAGAGGCGATCTCGTCGGGGAGGCGTTTAGGCATAACGATCACGGGATCATCCAGGTTAAGACGTAGGCCTGTAGGGTGGTAATAATCCCCACCATGCAGGTGAAAATCAGGCTGTGCTTCACGGTAAAGCGGAACAGATCCGACTCTTTACCCACCAGCCCCACCGCCGCACAGGCAATGGCGATGGACTGCGGAGAGATCATTTTCCCGGTCACGCCGCCGGTGGTGTTGGCCGCAACCAGCAGCACGTCCGAGACGCCAATCTGCTGCGCGGCGGTCGCCTGCAGGGCGGCGAACAGGGCGTTCGACGAGGTATCGGAGCCGGTAAGGAACACGCCCAGCCAGCCGAGGAACGGCGAGAAGAAGGTAAAGGCGTGTCCGGTATGGGCTAACGCCAGCGCCAGCGTCGAGGAGAGGCCGGAGTAGTTGGAGATAAAGGCGAAGGCCAGCACCATACCGATAGAGTAGATAGGCAGGGCCAGCTCCTTCAGCGTGAGGGCGAAGGTCTGCACCGCCGCCGCGGGCTTCATACGCAGCCAGACAATCGAGAGCAGGGCGGCAAACAGGATCGCCGTACCGGTGGCCGAGAACCAGTCGAACTTATAGACCGCCGCATAGGGCGTTGCCGCGTTAACCACCGGCGGCATGCGGGCCACCAGCTTATCCAGGTACGGGACCGAAATGTTGATCACCATATCGTACAGCGCCCCGCCTGGTGCAAACAGGGCTTTGAACGGCGGCACGCTCCACAGCGTTACCGTGGCGGTAAGGAACAGGAAGGGCGACCATGCCTTGATAATCTGGCCCGCGCTGTAGCGGGTGCGCGTCAGGCTCTCATCGACCTGAGAGGCACCCATATCACCGAAGCGGAAGATGCGCACCGGCTGCCAGCGTTTCAGGAACAGCGTCAAGCAGACCAGCGACACCAGCGAGGAGATGATATCTGGCAGCTCAGGACCGATAAAGTTAGAGCTCAGGTACTGGGCGATGGCGAAGGAGCCACCCGCCACCATCACCGCGGGCCAGGTCTCTTTAATGCCGCGCCAGCCGTCCATAATCGCCATGATCCAGAACAGCACGATGATGGTTAAAAACGGCAGCTGACGACCCACCATCTGGCCGATTTCGAAACTGTCCAGGCCCGTGACCTGTCCGGCCACCAGAATCGGAATGCCCATCGCGCCGAAAGCGACCGGTGCGGTATTGACGATCAGGCACAGCCCGGCGGCATACAGCGGATTAAAGCCCAGCCCCACCAGCAGCGCAGCGGTGATCGCCACCGGCGCGCCAAAGCCCGCCGCCCCTTCCAGAAACGCACCGAAGGAGAAGCCAACGATCAGCATTTGCAGCCGCTGGTCCGGCGTAATAGAGAGAATGGACGAGCGGATAATGTCGAACTGCCCGGTCTTGACCGAGATTTTGTAGACGAACACCGCGGCAATAATGATCCACGCAATCGGCCACAGGCCGTAGAAGAAGCCGTACACCACCGATGCCATGGCGCGATCCACCGGCATTTTGTAGAAGAAGAGCGCTACCAGCAGGGCGATGGCGACAGTGTATGTCGCAGCAAGGTAGCCCTTTAGCTTGAGCTTAATCAGAGCAAAGAAGAAGAACAGGATCGGCAGGGATGCGATCAGACTCGACAGCCAGATGTTGCCGGCCGGATCGTAGTTTTGTTGCCACAGGCTCATTGCGTGTCTCCTGGGACCCTTCTGGCCGATCGGCGGTGAGTCTGCGCTCATCTCTGCGTCACATTCAGTGTAAAAGTGGTCCAGCCAATTAGGTTGTGTAGGGTTTATGACAACAAATGGTTAATCAGATGTTATGTTTCAGCAATGAGTTTGTAAGTGGAAATCGTGGAAGTGTGAAGTGTAGGGCGGTTGGTCTAAGGATTGGTAGGACCAATTTGGGGAGAAGGGAAAGAAGCCGGGCAAGCGTAGCGCCACCCGGCAAAAAATCAGAACTCGGTCTTCGCGAAGCCGGTCATCTCTTTCAGGCCCATCTCGCGGCCCAGGGCGGTCATCGGGTGCACTACCACCAGCCCGCGTGCGCTCTTCTTCAGCTTGCCCATATCGGCCTGCTCTTTTTTAGTAATCGCTCGACGGAAAGGCAGATCCATCAGCTTCTGCGCCTCTTTGCTCAGCTTCTGGCCATGCACTTCGCGCAGGCGAGTAATCTCCGCTTCCAGCGTCTCTTTCTCTTTTTCCAGCTCGGCGTACTTGTCGGCAGACTCAACCAGTGACAGGGCAGCCTGCTGGTGGCGGATAGCATCAAGGCGGTCGCTCAGGCGTTTAATTTCGTTCTTTTCGATTTCTTTCATAACGGATGACTCTAAAAACAGGGGAATTACTGCAAAGGATACACTAATGTGCGCAACGTTACTTCTGAAAGGCTTTTTTCAGGCTGATGCGTGAGATCAGCCCGGTCAGGGAGAGAACCATGGTCGAGCGCACCACCTGCTGGTAACGCTGTCTCTGCATGGTGTAGAGGTCGGCGTCGCTGGTATCAAACTGGGGCTCGGGGGGCAGGGCAGAGACGCAGTGCAGCTCGCCAAAGGGGCCGAGGATCTCATCATCGGTAAACCCGTACTCGTTGCCGTCGTGGTTCAGCTCTTCGCGCAGGGCCATCAGCAGCTCCGCGTCCTCATACTCGTGACGACTAATCACGCCGAGGCCGTAGATCAGCTTTAAGCGCACGGAGAGATCGCCCAGCGGGCCATCGCCCTCCAGCAGCGGCTCCACAGCGTATTTCACCGCATAGTCGTCTTTGCGGAACACCTGAAGTACCAGAATATTCACCGCTTCCGTGAGTAGCTCAACGGCGGCGATGAGGAAACTTCGGACGGTTTTGCCAGCATTCAGACGCTCAAGCACACGGTTTTCAAAGGCCTGGGTTTCTTCCATTATTGCCTGCATATCCGACAATCTTATATTCGGGCGCGGAGGATCGCTCCGCGCCGGGTAGGGCATCATGCCTGAGCGTTATATACGTTAACCGCCTCGGCGACAACGTCGCTTGTGCTTTCCAGACCGGAGATCTGCGCCAGCGCAGCCTGCGGGCCTTTCTCATCAATCAGCGCCGCCAGCTCAAGCGCCTGCGGATCCTGCTCGCTGCGGTAGTGCATCGCAGCGGCGATCCCTTTGACCAGGTTCTCGTGCGGCAGGCGATACTCCAGGGTGCCGAGCAGCGGCTTGATCAGACGGTCACCGATGCTCAGCTTACGCAGCGGCTGACGGCCTACGCGCTCAACGTCATCCTTCAGGTACGGGTTCTCAAAGCGGCCGAGGATCTTCTCGATATAGGCAGCATGCTTCGCTTCATCAAAGCCGTAGCGCTTGATCAGCACCGCGCCGCTCTCCTCCATCGCACCTTTCACCACCGCGCGGATCTTCTCATCGAGAATGGCGTCGCGAATGGTCTGGTGGCCCGCCTGGCGGCCAAGGTACGCGGTTATAGCATGGCCGGTGTTCAGGGTGAAGAGCTTACGCTCCACAAAGGCCATTAAATTGTCGGTCGGTTCCATGCCCGCAATGTTCGGCAGCGCGCCTTTGAACTGGGTCTTGTCGACAATCCACTCACTAAAGGTCTCAACGGTCACCTCCAGCGGATCGTGGGTGGCAGAGGCCGACGGCGGAACAATACGGTCTACGGCTGAATCGACGAAGCCAACGTGCGCTTCAACCCAGGCTTTATCCTCATCTGCCAGCGCATTGAGAACGTGGCCTTTTAACTGAGTCGTACCGCGCACCATGTTCTCACAGGCGATGATGTTCAGCGGGGTCTCTACGCCCTGCGCTTTACGCTTCGTCAGCCCTTTGGCAATCGCGGGTGCAATGCGCTCCAGCACAACCGGGCCGACCGCCGTGGTGACCAGATCCACATCGGCGATCAGATCGACCACCTCATCACCGATGCTGCTCACCGCGTTGACGCCGGAGACAGTATCAACCTGCTCGTTTTCACCCACCACATGAACCTGATAGCTATGACGGGCATTCAGGGCGTCGAGCACCGTCTCATTCACATCGGCGAACGTCAGCGTAATCCCAGCGTCCGCCAGCAGTTTGCCGATGAAGCCACGTCCGATATTACCTGCGCCAAAATGTAATGCTTTCATAGTATTAACCTTCATTAATGTTTTTACCCGAGAGGGCTGGGGTGAGGCTCTGACCTCACCCAAACCCTCTCCGCAAAGGGAGAGGGAGGAGGGCTTACTTGTTCAGCAGCGCCAGCACTTCTTCAACGCTATCGGTATGCGCCAGGCGCTCGATAATGGACTCATCGTCCAGGGCGTTGGTCAGGCTGGTAATCACCTGAATGTGCTCATTATTACGTGCAGCGATACCGATGACCAGACGGGCAATGTCATCTTCTTCTTCGCCAAAGCGTACGCCCTGCGGGTACTGGCAGAACACGACGCCGGTTTTCAGCACGCGATCTTTCGCTTCAACCGTACCGTGCGGAACCGCGATGGACTCACCCAGGTAGGTCGGGGTCAGTTTTTCACGCTCCAGCATGGCGTCGATATACTCCGGCTGCACGTAGCCGCCTTTTACCAGCTGCTCACCGGCAAAGCGAATCGCCTCTTCTTTATGGCTCGCGGTGCGGCCCAGGAAGATGTTCTCCGCACCCAGCTTGAACAGATGGCTGTTGCTCTGGTCAATGCTGTCCTGCAGGCTGGTGCGCACTTTCGCTTCGTTGTCCGTATGGCGCTGGGCCGCAACCAGACGCTCGGTCAGGTTGGTGTAGAGGCCGCTGTCGAGGAAGTTAGTCAGCGAAATGTGCTGCGCCTGTGGCACCTGGCGCATCGCACGCTCGGTCAGGTCGCGGTGGGTAATGACTACGTCCACGTCTGCCGGCAGGTTGTTGATCGCGCTGTTGGTCACGGAGATGTTGGTCAGGCCAGCATCCTGTACTTTTTTACGCAGCACGCCTGCACCCATGGCGCTTGAACCCATCCCGGCGTCGCAGGCCACGATAATTTTGCGTACGTGGCTCAGGTCGTTAGAGACCGCGCCTGCCGCCAGCGGCGTGCCAGCAGCGGCAGCGGTTGCGCCTTTGGATTCCGCTTTCATATCATGCATACGGCGGGTTGCCGCTTCGATATCGTCCTCTTCTTTCACCTTGCTGGTCTTCAGCAGGATGGCGGAGATCACGAACGAAACCGCCATCGCAGCGACGATAGCAGCGATGTTTGCGAAGTAGGCACCTTTCGGCGTCATCGCCAGCACGGCCAGGATAGAGCCAGGGGAAGCCGGGGAGACCAGGCCGCCGTTCAGCACGCTCAGGGTAAACACGCCGGTCATCCCGCCGAGGATAACGGCGATCAGCAGACGCGGGTTCATCAGCACGTACGGGAAGTAAATTTCGTGGATACCGCCCAGGAAGTGGATGATAGCCGCACCGCCCGCAGACTGTTTCGCACTGCCGCGACCGAAGAACATGTACGCCAGCAGGACGCCCATCCCCGGACCCGGGTTCGCTTCGATCAGGAAGAAGATAGACTTGCCGATATCATGGGACTGCTGAATACCCAGCGGTGAGAAAATACCGTGGTTGATGGCGTTATTGAGGAACAGGATTTTCGCCGGTTCAACAAAGATAGAGGCCAGCGGCAGCATGTCATGGACAACCATGAAGTTAACGCCAGCGGCCAGGGCTTTAGAGAGCACCTCTACCGCCGGGCCAATGCCGAGGAACGCCAGAATCGCGAGGATCATACCGATGATGCCCGCGGAGAAGTTGTTCACCAGCATTTCGAAGCCGGATTTGATCTTGCCATCAACCCAGACGTCAAAGCGTTTGATCGCCCAGCCGCCCAGCGGACCGGCAATCATTGCGCCGAGGAACATCGGCATATCCGCACCGACGATCACGCCCATGGTAGTGATCGCACCGACCACGCCGCCACGATCGCCACCCACCAGGCGACCACCGGTATAACCGATCAGCAGCGGCAGCAAATAGGTAATCATTGGGCCGACAAGTTTTGCCAGCGTTTCGTTAGGCAACCACCCTGTTGGAATAAACAACGCGGTGATAATACCCCAGGCGATAAATGCGCCGATGTTGGGCATTACCATATTGCTGAGAAAACGACCAAAGCTTTGCACCTTGATCTTGATATCGGATGACATAAAACACCCCTTCTAATGTTTGCTGTCGCGCAGGGCGGAAGCCCAACTTTTTTTGTTAACGAGGCGGCAGAGGTAGCCGAACCCATGTTCTGTGTGGCGAATCTGGCACCGAATCGAGAAACTGTCCAGATGGCACGATTTAGTGTGATTCAGATCACACTAATATAGGGATCACGCCCGGTTTAGGTGTGATGTCGGTCACAAATCATGGGTGTAAAAAAAGAACAGCGAGTAAAAAAAAGACGGTAGAGGCGTGTTAATGTGATGTTAATCACATTTCTATCTCGTTACTTTGTTTGTGCTTTGTGATTTAGATCACAAGAAATTTTCACCTGGACTTTTCTTAACGTGAGCGGCAGCAACTTCTTATTACGGGACTCGGCAATACTGTAAGTCAGCAACATCTTCTCAGCGTAAATTCGAGGTCAACATTATGTTCCTGAATTACTTTGCGCTCGGCATCCTGATTTTCGTCTTCCTGGTGCTGTTCTACGGCATCATCATTATTCATGACATTCCCTACCGGATTGCCAAAGCCCGTAACCATCCCCATGCCGATGCAATTCATATTGCAGGCTGGGTGAGCCTCTTTACCCTACACGTGCTGTGGCCGTTTCTCTGGATCTGGGCCACGCTATACCGCCCGGAACGCGGATGGGGAATGCAGTCCCACCTCAACAGCGGCGGCGGCGAGCTACAGCTGCAACAGCGCGTTGAGGCCCTTGAAAGAGAGCTGAAGCGAATGCAAACCCGAGCGGGGGAGTAGCGTATGGATCTGCTGATCGTCTTAACCTACGTCGCTCTGGCCTGGGCCATCTTTAAAATATTCCGCATTCCGGTTAACCAGTGGACGCTCTCCACGGCGGCGCTGGGGGGCATATTTCTCGTCAGCGCCCTGATCCTGCTCATGAACTACAACCACCCCTATACCTTCACGGCGCAGAAGGCGGTGATCTCGATTCCGATTACGCCGCAGGTTACTGGCGTTGTGAGTGAGGTAACGGGCAAATCAAACCAGCTGATTAAAAAGGGCGACGTGCTCTTTAAACTCGATCCGGTGCGGTATCAGGCCAGGGTCGACAGGCTTAACGCCGACCTGGTGACGGCCACCCACAACATCCACGTGCTCAAGGCGCAGCTGGCGGGTGCCCAGGCCAATACCCTGCGTGTCTCGGCCGAACGCGACCGCCTCTATAAAGACTACCAGCGATACGTGCGCGGCAGCCGGGCGAGGGTGAATCCATTCTCTGAAAGCGATATCGACAACGCCCGGCAGAATTATCTCGCTCAGGATGCGATGGTAAAGACCTCCGTGGCCGACCAGGTGCAGATCCAGAGCCAGCTGGACAGCATGGTCAACGGCGAACAGTCGCAGATCGTTAGCCTGCGGGCACAGCTGACGGAGGCAAAATATAACCTTGAGCAGACGGTGATCCGTGCCCCGAGTGATGGCTACGTGACCCAGGTGCTGATCCGCCCAGGGACCTACGCCGCCGCGCTGCCCCTGCGTCCGGTGATGGTCTTTATTCCCCAGCAGAAGCGGCAGATCGTGGCCCAGTTCCGGCAGAACTCCCTGCTGCGACTTGAGCCTGGCGATGAAGCGGAGGTGGTGTTCAACGCCCTACCTGGACAGGTGTTTAAGGGCAAGCTGACCACTATTCTGCCGGTAGTGCCGGGCGGCTCCTATCAGGCGCAGGGTGCCTTACAGTCGCTGACGGTGGTGCCCGGCACTGATGGCGTGCTGGGGACCATTGAGCTGGAGCCGAACGCCGAGGTGGATGCCCTGCCGGACGGCATCTATGCCCAGGTCGCGGTCTACTCCGATCACTTCCACCACGTCTCAGTGATGCGCAAGGTGCTGCTGCGAATGACCAGCTGGATGCACTACCTCTATCTTGACCATTAATCTCAAAAGGCAGGAATGCGCCAGGCATCACCTGCCTTTTTTTCATCGCTGATCCATAATTACTTTTTTCGGGGTAGACAGGATCAGGCAATGAAACTTATCGGCAGCTATACCAGCCCGTTTGTACGTAAAATCTCCGTTATCCTGCTGGAGAAGGGGATCACCTTTGAGTTTGTAAATGAGTTCCCTTACAACGGCGAAAACGGCGTTGCGCACTACAATCCGCTGGGCAAAGTTCCGGCGCTGGTTACCGATGAGGGCGACATCTGGTACGACTCGCCTATCATTGCTGCCTACCTGGAGCTGCTGGACATCGCGCCCGCGATGCTGCCGCAGGATCCAAAGGCGGCGCTGAAGCTGCGCCAGATAGAAGCCCTGGCCGATGGGGTGATGGATGCCGGGCTGGTCTCGGTGCGCGAGCAGGCCCGACCGGCGGCCCAGCAGTCGGAAACCGAGCTGCTGCGCCAGCGGGAGAAAATCAGCCGGGCGTTGGACATGTTGGAAAAGCACGTCAGCGAAGGCGATATTCAACTGGATAGCCTCAACGTTGCTACCATCGCCGTGGCCTGCGCCATCGGCTATATCAACTTCCGCCGCGTCTCGCCCGGCTGGTGCGTGGACAGGCCGCAGCTGGTGAAGCTGGTGGAGACCCTGTTCCAGCGGGAGAGCTTTGCCCGCACCGAACCGCCAAAGTCCTAGCCCCAGCATACTGACAGCCTGCGCCGGTACGCTGTACAATCTCCCTTCACGTCGAATCCCCTCCGGCGGGAGGGGTAATCTACTGCAGGCTTTGTCATGACCCTTGAATCACGTTCGCTTTTCAGCCAGATCCCGGCAACCGATCGTCTGCTGCATGCCGACGCCTTTGCTGTTTTAGTCGACTCCTTCGGTCACCGCCGCGTCGTGGATACCCTGCGCCAGCTTCAGGACGAGGCCCGTCTTGCGGTGCGCGAAACCCAGGCGCTGCCCGCCTGGTGCGCGGACTGGGCTGCGGCAACCGAGAGTCGGCTGACGCAGCATGAAACCCGCGCCCTGCGGCCGGTATTTAACCTCACCGGCACGGTGCTGCACACCAACCTCGGACGCGCGCTACAGGCGGAGGCCGCCATCGAGGCGGTTGCCGAGGCGATGCGCACTCCGGTGACGCTGGAGTACGCCCTCGACGAGGCCGGGCGCGGTCATCGCGATCGCGGCGTGGCGGATCTGCTCTGCCGCCTGACCGGCGCAGAGGATGCCTGCATTGTGAATAACAACGCGGCGGCGGTGCTGCTGATGCTGGCCGCGCTGGCGAACGGTAAAGAGGTGGTGGTGTCGCGCGGCGAGCTGGTGGAGATTGGCGGCGCGTTTCGCATTCCGGACGTGATGCGCCAGGCGGGCTGCGTGCTGCACGAGGTGGGCACCACCAACCGCACCCATGCCAAAGACTATCGTGAGGCAGTGAACGAGAATACGGCGCTGCTGATGAAGGTCCACACCAGCAACTATGCCGTCACCGGCTTCACCAAGGCGGTGGAGGAGGCGGAGCTGGTGCAAATTGGCCTGCCGCTGAACGTGCCGGTGGTGGCCGACTTAGGCAGCGGCTCGCTGGTCGATCTCAGCCAGTACGGTCTGCCGAAAGAGCCGATGCCGCAGGAGATGATTGCCGCAGGCGTCAGCCTCGTGAGCTTCTCTGGCGATAAGCTGCCCGGCGGTCCGCAGGCGGGGATCATCATCGGCAAGCGTGAGCTGATTGCCAGGCTCCAGCAGCACCCGCTTAAGCGCGCTCTGCGGGTGGATAAGATGACCCTCGCCGCGCTGGAGGCAACGCTCAGGCTCTATCTGCATCCGGAGAAGCTGGCCGAACGGCTGCCGACGTTGCGCCTGCTGACCCGCAGCGCGGACGATATTCGCCAGCAGGCCGAGCGGCTTCTGCCCGCGCTGGAGAGCCGCTACGCTGAGTTTTTGATGCAGGTTGAAGAGTGCCAGTCGCAAATCGGCAGCGGATCGCTGCCGGTGGACAGGCTGCCCAGCGCGGCGCTGACCTTTACTCCTCGCGACGGACGCGGTAGCCGCCTTGAAGCACTGGCGGCGCAGTGGCGCGCACTGCCGCAGCCGGTGATTGGCCGCATCTCCGACGGTCGTCTGTGGCTCGATCTGCGCTGCCTTGACGATGAATCCCGCTTTTTGAACAGGTTACTGAAATGATTATTGCAACGGCCGGGCACGTCGACCACGGCAAAACAACGCTGCTGGAGGCGCTCACCGGCATCAATGCCGACAGGCTGCCGGAAGAGAAGAAGCGTGGCATGACTATCGATCTCGGCTACGCCTACTGGCCCCAGCCGGATGGCCGCGTGCCGGGCTTTATTGATGTGCCGGGCCACGAGAAGTTTCTTGCCAATATGCTGGCGGGCGTCGGCGGTATCGACGGCGCGCTGCTGGTGGTGGCCTGCGACGACGGCGTGATGGCGCAAACCCGGGAGCACCTGGCGATTTTACAGCTCACCGGCAACCCGGCGCTGACCGTGGCGTTGACCAAGGCCGATCGCGTGGATGCGGCGCGGATAGCTGAGGTTGAGGCCGAGGTGCGTAGCGTGCTGGCAGAGTATGGCTATCCGCAGGCAACGCTGTTTACTACCGCTGCGACGCAGGGGGTGGGCATTGAGGCGTTGCGCGCGCATCTGCTGGCGCTGCCCGAACGCGAGCAGACCGACGAGCGCCGCTTCCGCCTTGCCATCGATCGCGCGTTTAGCGTCAAGGGCGCGGGGCTGGTAGTGACCGGCACGGCGCTCTCCGGCAGCGTAAAGGTGGGCGATACCCTGTGGCTTACCGGCGTGAACAGGCCAATGCGCGTGCGCGGCCTGCATGCGCAAAACCAGCCGGTAGAGCAGGCCCACGCCGGGCAGCGTATTGCCCTGAATATTGCGGGAGACGCGGAAAAAGAGGCTATCAGCCGCGGCGACTGGCTGCTGGCCGAGGCGCCCCCTGAGCCTGTGACACGGCTGATCGTGGCGCTGCACACCCACGCACCGCTGGGTCAGTGGCAGCCGCTGCACATTCACCATGCCGCCAGCCACGTGACGGGCCGCGTCTCGCTGCTCGAAGATGATCTGGCCGAGCTGGTGCTGGATACGCCGCTGTGGCTGGCGGATAACGATCGGCTGGTGCTGCGCGATATCGCTGCTCGCGCCACGCTGGCCGGGGCGCGAGTGGTCACGCTTAATCCGCCGCGCCGGGGCAAACGTAAGCCAGAGTACCTGGCGTGGATCGCCGCGCTGGCTGAAGCGAGTGACGATGCCAGCGCGCTGGCGGTGCACCTGACGCGCGGCGCGGTACATCTGCCATCGTTCGCGTGGGAGAGACAGCTTAACGCTCAGGGGCTGGCGGCGTTGACCGAGAGCCCGGCGCTGATCCAGGCCGGAGACAGCCTGATTAGCGCCGCGGTCGCCGCCCGCTGGCAGCGCAAGATCCTTGATACCCTCGCTACCTACCATGCCCAGCATCGGGATGAGCCAGGGCCAGGGCGCGAGCGTCTGCGCCGCATGGCCCTGCCGATGGAGAACGAGGCGCTGGTGCTGACGCTCATCGAGAGGATGCGGGAGAGCGGAGATATCCACAGCCATCATGGCTGGTTACATCTGCCGGATCATAAAGCAGGCTTTACTGCCGAGCAGGACACGATCTGGCAGAAAGCCGCCACGCTGTTTGGCGACGAGCCATGGTGGGTGCGCGACCTGGCGCGTGAGGTGGGGGCAGACGAGCAGATCATGCGCAGCGTTCTGCACCAGGCGGCACAGCAGGGGCTGATCACGGCGATCGTAAAAGATCGCTACTACCGCAACGATCGCATCGTGGCCTTTGCGAACCTGATCCGCGCCCTGGACGGTGAGCGTGGATCAACCTGTGCCGCCGACTTCCGCGACCAGCTCAACGTCGGACGCAAGCTGGCCATTCAGATCCTCGAATATTTCGACCGCATCGGCTTTACCCGCCGACGCGGCAACGATCACCTGCTGCGCGACGCTCTGCTGTTCCCGGCCAATCCGCAGGCGTAACCCTGTCGCGCCCTATTCACCGGGCGCGATCTTCTGCTTCGCCAGCCACACCGCCCCCAGTCTGCCCGCCTGGTTACCCAGCTTGCAGGGGTGGATTGGCACGCGCAACGCCTCCCACATCTCAAAGGTTTCCAGGTGGCGATCGAGCAGCTGGTAAACTTTCTCCTGTTCACTCAGCCCGCCGCCAATCAGCACCGCCTCAGGGTCGAACATGGAGATAACGCTATAGACTCCGCGCGCCAGGAACAGCGCCCACTCATTAATGGCTTCGCGCAGATGGACGTCGCTGTCCATACGCTCGAAGAGCTCTTTACCGTGCGGCAGCTCGTCGGCGGAGACCGCCAGCGCCTGGCGGCAGGCTTTCATCAGGCCGCTGCCGGAGGCGACCTCGTGCATGCACTCGCCGTTGTTGCCTACGGGGATCACGCCAAACTCACCAGCGTGGAAGTGCACGCCCCGGAACAGCTCACCGTTGACGATAATCCCGCCGCCAATGCCCGTTCCTACGGTGATGCAGACAAAATTCTCAAACTCCTGTCCGGCCCCGCGCCAGCGCTCGCCGAGCGCCGCACAGTTGGCATCGTTCTCCACCACTACCGGCAGATCGGTGAGGGTCGAGAAGAGATCGTGCAGGTTTGCGCCATCCATAAAGTCCAGTGCGCCCGCTTTTGCCGCTTTGCCGGTATGCACGTTGATATGGCCAGGGAAGCTGACGCCGATGCCAGCGATCTCATGATCTTTTTGGTAAGTTTCAACGACTTCTTTCCACGCTTTTTTAAACGACGCTTCATCTTCAGGCGTATCAAACTCATCCGAAGAGAGCTCTTCGCCCTGCTCGTCGATCAGGCCATGCTTGATGTGGGTTCCCCCGACATCAAAACCAATAAAGTAGTGCATAGGTATTTCCCTTTTCCGGTTCCTTACGCTTAATTATGGCTCAGGCCAGACGGGAGAATGTAAAGTAAGGTAATACGTGAACAGCGTCGAAAAGCGGCAATCTGATTGCTTCTTTTTTATCCACCCCGGCTACCCTTGAAGGACACCCCTGCAAGGAGACGGCCATGACAAACAATCCTCCCGCCAACCGCATCCAGCCTGGCGAATACGGTTATCCTCTTACCTTAAAAGCGCGTTATGAAAACTTTATCGGTGGCGACTGGGTTCCTCCGGCCGACGGCGAGTACTACCAGAACCTGACCCCGGTCACCGGCCAGCCGCTGTGTGAAATTGCCAGCTCAGGCAAGCGTGATATCGATCTGGCGCTGGACGCGGCCCACAAGGCGAAAGATAAGTGGGCGCATACCTCCGTGCAGGATCGGGCAGCCATTTTGCTGAAGATAGCCGACCGCATGGAGCAGAACCTGGAGCTGCTGGCGACCGCCGAGACCTGGGATAACGGCAAGCCGATCCGTGAAACCAGCGGAGCCGACGTGCCGCTGGCGATTGACCATTTCCGCTATTTTGCCTCCTGTATTCGCGCCCAGGAGGGCGGCATCAGCGAGGTAGACAGCGAGACGGTGGCCTACCACTTCCGCGAGCCGCTGGGCGTGGTTGGGCAGATCATCCCGTGGAACTTCCCGCTGCTGATGGCAAGCTGGAAGATGGCCCCTGCGCTTGCCGCCGGGAACTGCATCGTCTTAAAACCCGCGCGCCTGACGCCGCTCTCCGTGCTGCTACTGATGGAGATTGTGGGCGATCTGCTGCCGCCAGGGGTAGTGAACGTGGTCAACGGCGCGGGAGGCGAGATTGGTGAGTACCTTGCCACCTCGAAACGCATCAGTAAGGTGGCCTTTACCGGCTCCACCGAAGTGGGCCAGCAGATCATGCAGTATGCGACCCAGAACATTATTCCGGTCACTCTGGAGCTGGGCGGCAAGTCGCCGAACATCTTCTTCGCCGACGTGATGGACGAGGAGGATGCCTTCTTCGATAAGGCGCTGGAGGGCTTTGCCCTGTTTGCCTTTAACCAGGGTGAAGTCTGTACCTGTCCAAGCCGGGCGCTGGTGCAGGAGTCGATCTACGAGCGCTTTATGGAGCGCGCCATCCGCCGGGTAGAGAGCATCCGCAGCGGCAACCCGCTGGATACCGTCACCCAGATGGGCGCACAGGTCTCTCAGGGGCAGTTGGAGACCATCCTCAACTACATCGACATTGGTAAAAACGAGGGGGCGGACGTGCTCACCGGCGGACGGCGTAAGCTGCTGGAGGGCGAGCTGAAAGAGGGCTACTACCTGGAGCCGACCATTCTCTTTGGGCAGAACAACATGCGCGTCTTCCAGGAGGAGATCTTTGGCCCGGTGCTCGCCGTCACCACCTTCAAAACTGTGGAGGAGGCGCTGGAGCTAGCCAACGATACCCAGTACGGGCTGGGCGCGGGCGTCTGGAGCCGCAATGGCAGCCTGGCCTATAAGATGGGGCGCGGTATCCAGGCCGGACGCGTCTGGACCAACTGCTACCACGCCTATCCCGCCCATGCGGCGTTCGGCGGCTACAAGCAGTCCGGCATCGGGCGCGAAACCCATAAGATGATGCTCGATCACTATCAGCAGACCAAGTGCCTGCTGGTGAGCTATTCGGATAAACCGCTCGGGCTGTTCTGAGTCCCTATCGCCGGGCGGCGCAAGCTTGCCCGGCCTACGTTCCGTGTACAGTGTAGGCCCGGCAAGCGTAGCGCCGCCGGGCATTACCATGGCTGAATATTATCCCTCATTCACCCAGATTCGCATTTCTCCCTCGCCGCGATTGGCCCAGCTAAACCACGGAATAAAGGTCAGCGTGTGTGGCTCTGGTGTGACGGGGGCAGTATCGAAGTGCCACAGCTGCTGCTGCTCCGGCTGCGCAGCGATCTGCTTCGCGCCTTCGGCCTGGATAAGCACCTTATGGGCAAAGAGCCCTTTCCCTTCCACAAGCCTGAATTCACTCTCTTTCGGTAGCCAGACGTTATGCAGCGCCTCGCCGTTATCAGCCTCTTCAAGGCAGTAGACCAGCGGGCCGCGCTGAATCGCTACCTTGCCAGCGACGCTGCGCACCAGCGGGTTGCCATACACACGATGGACCGGCATGGGCAGCGTTAGCGATAGCGTGTCGCCTTCACGCCAGAGCCGACTGAGATGCATATAGCCCTTGCGTACCTCACCCTGTACCGCTTCGCCGTTGAGCAAAATTTGCGGATCGCTGCACCACTCAGGCAGGCGCAGGGCCAGCGTATGCTGCACTGGCTGGGGTGAGTCGATGCGAACCTCAACGCTCTCCTGCCACGGATAGTTGCCGCTAATACGCACCCGCAGCGGCTTATCCCCCACCGGGATCTCTACGTTATTGCCTATATAGAGATTGATAAACAGCGCATCGGGGCGCGGGGTATAGATGTAATGGCCGATAGAGGTCAGCAGGCGAGCAATATTGGGCGGACAGCAGGCGCAGCCAAACCAACGCTGGCGAACCGGCTGGATATGGTCGTAAATGTGATTAAACTTTAAGGACTTCGGAGCGATCTCCAGCGGATTTACATAGAAAAAATGTTTACCGTCGAGCGCCATACCGCCCAGCACGGTGTTATAGAGCGCACGCTCCATCACGTCGGCATACTGGCTGTCGCCTTCCAGCTCCAGCATCCGGCGGGCAAACATCATTAGCCCGATCGAGGCGCAGCTCTCGGCATAGACGGTATCGTTCGGCAGGTCGTAATCGCTGCTGAACGCCTCTCCCCGGCTTTGTGAGCCAATGCCGCCAGTGATATAGAGCTGGCGCTGGGCCATGTTTTGCCACAGCCGCAGGCAGTCCTGGCGCAGGCGCTCATTGCCGGAGAGCCGCGCCAGGTGGGCAACGCCGGTCATCAGATAGACAAAACGCACCGCATGGCCAATTGCGCTCTGCTGCTCTGAAAGCGGCAGGTGCGCCTGGCTATATGCTTTATCGTTCACCATCCACGCCGTGCCATGGTTAGGCCAGAACCAAGTGCCGCCGCGCTGTGCAAACTCCTTATCGTAAAAGTGCGGCTGCGTGCCACGCTGCTCAACGAAGAAATTCACCAGATCGCGATAGCGGGTCTCCTGGGTCACTTCAAACAGGCGCATCAGGGCTAGCTCAATTTCCGGATGGCCGTCATAACCCTGAAGTTGATTAACGCCAGGACCAAACACGTTGTCGATATAGTCCGCCAGACGGCAGGCTACCTCCAGCAGGCTGCGCTTGCCGGTGGCTTGAAAGTACGCCACCGCAGCCTCGATCATATGTCCGGCGCTGTATAGCTCATGGCATTCGGCGAGGTTAGTCCAGCGCTCGGCAGGCGCTTTTATCGTAAAGTAGGTGTTCAGGTAGCCATCGTCACACTGTGCTGCCGCAACGAGCGCAATTACTTCATCCGCCGTTTTCTCAAGTTCGGCATCGGGTTTCTGGCACAGCGACCAGGCCACGGCTTCCAGCCACTTCGCGACGTCGCTGTCCTGAAAAACCATGCCATAGAACTCACCCTCAGAGAGACCAGCGGCAATGCGGAAGTTTTCAATTGCATGGCTGGGATCGGCTTCGAGAATACGGTCGTTCAGTGCATCCCACTGATAGGGGATCACCACTTCGCGCACCAGTCGCTGGTACTGGCCTAAAAACGGATCGGTGACGTTAAGCTTATGCAGGTCGGTTTCCATGATAGTCATCATCTTCTCCTCAGGACTGGGCATGACGCTGGCGCAGGTCGGTTGAAATACGCGCCATCATTGGGTTATTGAGCTTGCAGACGCGAACGGCTAGTGCCAGCAGTAAGTGGAACAGGGCAGGCAGCAGGGTTTCCATCGCGGTGATCCCCTGTAGCGAGGCGGTGGTCTGATTGCCAGTGCCGGGCTGGTAGGCCACGACAATAAATACCAGGCTGATAATTCCCGCGCTTGAGGCCCAGGCGAGCTTGATAAAAAACAGGTTGAACGCGAAGTTCATGCCTGACGAGCGTACGCCAGTTTTCCACTCGCCGTAGTCATCGGAGAAAGCCATCAGCGAGAAGTGCAGCGGTAACGTAAAGCCAAGGATAATGCCGTTACCCAGGATGATTGCCAGCCACAGCATCTGATACTGCGGGCCGCCCGGCAAAAACCACATGCCGACGGCCAGCGCGGCCAGCACCAGGTTGGTGTAGTAGTAGAGCTTAACGGCATCGATACGGCGGGTGAGCGGGTTGACGATAACTGAACCGAGGATCGAGGCGAAGGTCACCATTGTAAAGAACAGCGAGGTGTAGGCCGTACTGCCCTCCAGCACATAGGTGATGAAGTACATATAGCCCCCGCCGCGAATGTTGAAGACGTTAATCAACAGGAAGGACATCACCAGCATTAAAAGCAACTGATCGTTTTTACGCAGCCCGGCCAGGTGTTCACGCAGGGTAAATCTGCCCATCAGCGCCAGCGGCACCCGCTCGCGGACCCAGAAGAAGCAGCACAGGAACATCACAACGGCAATTGCACACAGCACGCCGACGCCCAGCTGGTAGCCTTTGGCGGCTCTGCCCTGGCCGAAGAGATCGACCATCCAAGGCAGGCCGACCGAAACCAGAAAACCCGCTACGCCGCACAGCACGAAGCGCCATGACTGACAGGAGATCACCTCGCTATGGCGTGTGGTCATGGTATTAATTAGCGCGCAGTAGGGGACGTTAATCGCGGTGTAGCCGACAGAGAGCAGCAAATAAGTACCAAACGCCCAGGCGATTTTTACTCCCATGCCAGCGTCCGGCACAGTAAAGGTCAGTACACCAATGATGCCGATGGGGATCGCCACCCACAACTGCCAGGGACGAAAGCGTCCCCAGCGGCTCTGCGTGCGGTCAGCGATGACACCCATGATCGGATCGGAAATGGCGTCAAAAACGCGCAGGGCAATAAAAAGCGTGCCCACCAGTGCCGGGGTGAGGCCAAAAACGTCGGTATAGAAAAAGGTGAGAAAATTCATGATCAGGCAGGTAATAACCGTGCCGCCTGCGTCGCCCAGGCCGTAGCCTACCTTTTCGCGAATTGACAGTTTATCGTCAACCGCACCCTGAGCAATGCCTGTATGGGTAATCGGTGTAGAGGTCATAGATAACTCCTCGTAGGGTGGAGATCTCTTTTATTAGCTATCCGCCCGCAAGGGCAGCGCTGTTATTGGAAATGACCTGATTAATTCTGCCTTTTAAATATCGGGCAACAAGGCAATAAAGAAGTATAAAAAGATGACGATTCCGACTTGATTTTGAAAATGTGAAGCCGATCGGGCAAATTCGCATTAATTTGTTAATAATCAATAGCAAAGATGTTAATAATCGGTCTGAAAAGCGAGAATTGATATATTTATGCTCGAATTATCCATAGCACTTCCGGTCAAGGTGCAAAACGGCGGGCTATTTATCTCTCGGGGCGTTGGCAGGCACCCTTCACGCAGGCTTGACTCCTGGGAGATTATTTTTGTCGAAAAGGGGACGCTGGCGATCCGTGAAGAGGAGATGCTGTTTCAGGTTAATGCCGGAGAGAGCCTCCTGCTTTGGCCGCGACGCAGACACGTTGGCGTTGATGATTTCCCGGCGGATCTAAAATTTTATTGGCTGCATTTTGAGGTAGAAGCAGAGGTAGGTCGGTCACCGTGGGTGAGTATGCTCTCCATTCCGCAGCATATGCGGATCCGCGATCCACAATACATGATCTCTCTTTTTCGGCAGTTTCTAAGCGAGCAGGAGAAGCTAGAGCGAACGGCAGCGCTTGAATTTATCCTGCTGATGATTTTGCAGCAGATGACCCCAGGCGAACAGATCAGAGAGGAGAGCAACGACAGCGGTGCTGCTCTCGCGTGGAAAGCACAGCAGCTTATCCGTACCCGCTTTCATCTCCCCCTCTCCACCAGCATGCTCGCCAGAGAGCTTCACTGCAACGCAGATTACCTGGGACGGATCTATCGCCGCGTTTTTCACCTGACGCTCACCGAAGCCATTCATCGCCAGCGCGTGCGGGCAGCAGAGAAGCTCCTTATTAGCGATGCGCGCTCTCTTAGAGAGGTGGCTGGCCTGTGCGGCTTTAGCGACGTAGGTTATTTCCGGCAAATCTTCCGCAAGCATACTGGCCTGACGCCCGCCATCTGGAAGCGGCGATACTGTAAGGAGCATATTAACTCCTGAACGCTAAGACGCCGGGTGGCGCTGCGCTTACCCGGCCTACGGTCCATAATCTTTTCCTGGTCGCTCCCAATAAAATGCAACGCTGTGTCCTTTAAACAATCTCTTTTCGTGTCGCTTCCCTGCTTTGAGATCCTGCGGCAGACCACAATGTTGTCATGCGCTATTGTGATCCTGTAGCCATTAACTGTGTGTATGATGTGTATAATCCAGTGAAGGATAGGGATGTGAAGAGCCAGGATGTCATTACGATTTTGAAAAGGCATGGCTGGATGCTGGTCAGGATCAGAGGAAGCCATCATCAGTTTTGTCATCCAACGCGTACCGGACTTGTGACGGTTCCGCATCCGCGAAAAGACATTAAACCGGGTACGCTGGCGCAGATTTGGCGTCAGGCTGGTTTAAAACTTTAATATGCAGGAGTCTCTATGTTTTATCCGGCTTATATTCATGCCGATCCTGACGGCAGCGCCAGTGGTTTCTTTCCGGATGTGCCGGGCTGTTTCTTTGCTGGCGATACGTTAGATGATGCCTTTCAGGATGCGAAAGAGGCCTTAACGGCACACTTTGAATTACTTTGTGAAACCCAGGAGACGCTCCCGGGCCCCGGATCGATAGAAGCGCATCTGAAAAATAATCCTGCTGATTTTACAGACGGGCAATGGTTACTGGTTGATATTAATATCAACCAGTTTGATGGCCGTGCAGAACGAATCAATATTACGTTGCCGAAGCGATTGCTAACGAAAATTGATCATTTTGTTCGTGAGCACCCCGACTACAGCAACCGAAGTGCCTTTCTGGCTGAGGCTGCCAGACGCGTTCTACCCAGTCGCTGAATCCTATGCTTTACCGAGTAGCGCTGCGCTTGCCCGGCCTACAACAGTGTTAATTAGCTCGTTCCTGCCAGGCAATCTCCACCTCTTCGGCGAGAATTTTCACCCCAGCTTCGATCTTCTCCGGGTCCGGCACGTAGTTCATGCGCATGCACTGGTGGGTGTGCGGCCAGGGCTTGTCGAGGCCTGGGAAGAAGTAGTCGCCGGGCACCATCAGCACGCCGCGTTTCTTCAGGCGCTGATAGAGCAGTTCGGTAGTGATCGGCAGGTCTTTAAACCACAGCCAGAGGAAGATGGCTCCCTCAGGCTTGTGAATAAGACAGCGCTCTTCCGGCAGGTAGCGGCGCAGCGTGGTCATCGTCTCCTGCACGCGCTGGTAGTAGAACGGCTTGATCACCGTCTCCGACAGGCGCAGCAGGTCGTTGCGTTTGATCATCTCGCACATCATCGCCGGGCCAATGCCGCCGGGGGCAAGGCTGATGATGCCGTTCATGTTGCGGATCGCCGAGATGGTCTGCTCATTGGCGATGATAATGCCGCAGCGGCTGCCGGGCAGGCCGAGCTTGGAGAGGCTCATGCAGAGAATGGTGTTCGGGTTCCACAGCGGGCGCGCCTCGCTGAAGATGATGCCCGGGAAGGGCACGCCGTAGGCGTTATCGATCACCAGCGGGATGCCGTGCTGGTTCGCCAGGGCGTCCAGCTTGATCAGCTCCTCGTCGGTAATGACGTTGCCGGTCGGATTGGTTGGCCGGGAGACGCAGATCATGCCCGTCTCTTCGCCAATGTGCAGATGCTCAAAGTCGACGTGATACTTAAACTGGCCGCCCGGCAGCAGCTCAATATTCGGACGCGCAGAGACGAAGAGATCCTCCTCCAGCCCGGAATCTGCATAGCCAATATACTCCGGGGCCAGCGGGAACAGCACCTTTCTGGTGGTTCCATCGGCACGGCGACCAGCAAACAGATTGAACAAGTAGAAAAACGCGCTCTGGCTGCCGTTAGTCAGTGCAATATTCTGTGGCGCAATATCCCAACCTAGCGTGGTGCGCAGCATATCCGCCAGCGCGACCAGCAGCTCGGATTTCCCCTGTGGACCGTCATAATTGCACAGCGCATCAGTAGCTTTGCCGGAGGCAAGCATCTCCGCCAGCAACTTCTGGAAGTAGTCGGTCATCTCCGGGATCTGCGCCGGGTTACCGCCACCTAACATAATCGCGCCGGGCGTGCGCAGGCCGTCGTTGAGATCCTCCATCAGGCGCGTGATGCCTGAGTGGCGGGTGAATTTGTCGCCGAAAAGTGAAAATGTCATAGCAGGTGTTCTGTCGGTCTGATTTTAAAATTGGCACACCTTAACGCTAGCGCAGGCGCGGTGCAAATCGCTGGCCTGGCTGCGCTTTGTGTTTTTATGCTAAAGACAGTCTCACCGTCAGACGTTAATTCTGTTTCCCGGCCCACACCACCATAATTTTATCTGTGCCGTTTTCACGCATAAATCCGCTGCCCTGTGCCAGCTCCAGCGTTGACTGTTTACCCGCCCCCACGGCGGGGTGACGAGCGCGGAACTGCCCGAGCTTCTGCCAGTGCGCCACGGTAGCCGCCGACTGACCGCTCACATCCTGCCAGTTCATGTCCGAGCGCGTGCCCTGCAACGGATCGGAACCGGTAGGGCCGAAAGGTCTCGCCGACTCATCGCCATAGAAGATCTGCACCGCACCGGGCGCCAGCAGCAGCAGCTCGGCGGCCCGCTGACCACCTTCGCGGAACAAGCGGGTATCGTGAGAGGAGAGGTAGCTCAGCACGTTAAAATCCTGCAACTTGTCCGCCATCTGCTGCCAGATGGGCACCATATTTGCCAAACAATCGGTGGCTTTGGCCGCCTGCTCCTGGTAATCAAAGTTGATCATCGCATCGAAACCATGGCGATAGTATTCGCTCTGCATCACGCCGTGGCCCCAGGCCTCGCCGGTCATCCAGAACGGGTTATCGTCGCGTTTTTTATCCGGGTTCGCCTGCTTCCACTCTGTCAGGGCCGCCGTTGCCTGGGTCTTGAGCTGCTGCCACGCGGCCATCTCCACATGCTTAGCGGTATCCACCCGGAAACCGTCGATGCCGTATTCACCCACCCACTGGCTGAGCCAGTGGGTCAGGTAGTCGCGCGGCGTATAGCCGGAGATCTCTTTGGCCCGCGTGTCGGGCTTATGCTGATAGAAAACCGGCAGGCCAGACGGGGTAGTGGATTCGGTTTTGATATCCGGCAGGAAGGCGAGGGACATGGTGAGATCGTCAAAGCCAGGGCTGTCGTAGTCGCCGATGTCGGTGCGGATCCAGTTTTTGCCCCACCACTGCTCCCACGCCGCTTTATCGCTAAAGTTGATGTAGTCATTAAAGCTGTGCCAGTTTTGTCCGGCAGCGGGTTTCCAGTCCGTCCACCTTTCGCCGAGGAGCTTCTGTCGCTCCTCGCCCTGCAAATAGAGCGCGCCGAACTGGTAGGTCTGCATATCCCCCAGCGTGGCGTAACCGGTGTGGTTCATCACTACGTCCAGCAGCACGCGAATGCCGCGCTGGTGCGCGCCGTCGACCAGCGCGCGTAGATCCGCCTCGCTGCCCATGTTGGCATCCAATTTCGTCCAGTCCAGAGTGTAGTAGCCGTGGTAGGCATAGTGCGGGAAGTCGCCTTTGGTGCCGCCGCCTACCCAGCCGTGGATCTGCTCAAAGGGCGCGCTAACCCACAGCGCGTTAACCCCCAGCCCGGCGAGATAGTCCAGTTTGCTGGTGAGCCCCTTCAGATCGCCGCCGTGAAAGGTGGCAATCTCCTGCATACCGTCTTTATGACGACCATAGCTATTGTCGTTGGCTGGGTCGCCGTTGACGAAGCGGTCGGTAAGGACGAAGTAGACGGTGGCGTTGTGCCAGTTAAAAGGCGCATCCGCAGGCGCATCGGCCTGCTCAAGCAGCAGCAAACCGCCGCTGTTAGCATCGGGCTGGAGCGTGATTTTCCCTCCGCTCACCGTGGCAACCTGCTGGCTATAGAAGTCACGTACCTGGCTACCTTCGGCAAAGGTTTTACTTACATCGACCGTTAGCGGCTTGCCATCCCATACCGGACACTGGCGCAGGGCAGCGGTGTTGGCCTCTGCTTCAGGCGGGGTGGCTACCGTCAGCATCAGCGTTGGCGTACCCGAGCGGGTATCTATCTGTAGCGCGTAGTCGCCGTCGCGAAAGATGCGCCACTGCGGCGCGTCACCGGTGCAGGGCTGAAGCGATAGCATCTGGTTGAGCTTAGGGGCAGTGGCAGGCTGCCAGCACGCATTGTCACTTTTTAAGGTAAGAGGAGTGGTACCCTTTTTAAACGTGGCCTCACTGTGGAAAACCCCGCTGCCGGTCGCGCTGAACGCGGGAAAGCCGGGCGCGGTCCATTCGGACCAGGCGGTGATGGGCAGCAGTAAAAGTGCAAGGGCACAGCGTTGCATGGTGGCATCCTCTCCAGAGTTTCCATCAGTGTGCCACCCGTTGCGCCGGGTAAACTCATCCCTGCCGGGCGTTTGCCAGGGTGGAGGTCAAAGGCTGAGCGATCTGCGCCACATTTAGAGGGAAGTTTGTGATAGGCCACGCAATTTTTGACTATTTTGAATGCTGTAGATCCATTCGGTTGATGACACCAATTAGGAAATGGACTATTTCTTAGAGTGCTCCCGAGGGGTATTTTTGATACAATTTGAGATTCCGCTCTCAAAATCTTGTAAAAATAAGGTGTTGGAATGCATCAATCCGACCAGGAGACCTAATGATATCGACTCCCATTCGACGATATGGGGCTGCGATACTCATGTTACTCACCACGGCATTTTCAGGTGAGGTGATTGCGAAAACGCACGCACAGACAACGAGTTACACAGCCCACACAAGCAGCCATAAGCACAGTAAAACGTTAAGCAGTAGTAAAAAGGTTAGCAGTAAAACGATTAGCAGTAAAAAGGTTAGCAGTAAAAAAGTTAGTAGTACGCTGGCAAGCAGTAAACAAGAGTATTCTCGCAATAGTGCAAAGAGCAGTTCACTTCCTGATTTGCGAAAATACCCTTCCGGAACACCAAGGAAAAAGGCGTTTCTCCGGACGGTTATGCCCTACATCACTAGCCAAAATGCTGCGATTACCGCTGAGCGTAACTGGCTGGTGTCTAAACAGTACGACAATCGCTGGTCGCCGACCGAGCGTGCGCGTCTGAAAGACATCGCTAAGCGTTACAAGGTGAGCTGGTCGGGCAATACCCGCCGCATCCCATGGAATACGCTGCTGGATCGCGTCGACATTATCCCTGACAGCATGGTTGCCACCATGGCGGCAGCCGAAAGCGGCTGGGGAACGTCGAAGCTGGCGCGCAGTAACAACAACCTGTTCGGCATGAAGTGTGCGAAAGGCCGCTGTAACAACGGCCCGGGCACGGTGAAAGGGTACTCTCAGTTTGACTCGGTTAAAGAGTCAGTGAGCGCCTACGCGGCTAACCTCAACACCAACCCGGCGTACGCGTCGTTCCGTAAATCCCGTGCGCAGCTGCGCAAAGCGGATCAGGAAGTGACTGCCAGCACCATGATCCACAAGCTCAGCGGCTATTCGACGCAGGGCCAGCGCTATAACAACTATCTGTTTGCTATGTACCAGGACAACCAGCGGTTGATCGCGGCGCATATGTAATTTTGTCTTCCGTTATGCCGGGTGGCGCTTTGCTTACCCGGCCTACGTGACTTACCTTCTCTACATCACTATCTCGCTATAGCGATCCCGGTAATCCTTCGGCGTGCTGCCGTACTCCTTCTTAAACACCGAGTAGAAGTATTGCAGCGATGGGTAGCCGCACATCTGCGAAATCTCGTTAATCGACAGCGAGGTTGAGATCAGCAGGCTGCGGGCCTTCTCCAGCTTCTCGGCGTGGATCATCGCGTGAATGGTCTCGCCTACCTCCTCCTTAAAGCGCTTCTCCAGGTTCGAGCGGGAGATCCCTACCGCATCCAGCACCTGATCGACCTTAATCCCTTTGCAGGCGTGATTGCGAATGTAGTGCATGGCCTGGATCACCGCCGGATCGTTGAGCGATCGATAGTCCGTCGAGCGCCGGGCCACAACCCGCAGCGGCGGTACCAGCAGCCGCTGGAGCGGCATCGCTTCGTTATCCAGCAGGCGGTGCAGCAGCTTCGCCGCCTGGTAGCCCATCTGTCGCGTGCCTTGTGCCACCGACGAGAGCGCCACCCGCGACAGGTAGCGAGTGAGCTCCTCGTTATCGATGCCAATGACGCACAGCTTCTCCGGGACCGGAATATGCAGATGCTCGCACACCTGCAGCACGTGGCGAGCACGGGCGTCGGTCACGGCGATAATTCCGGTCTGCGGCGGCAGGGTTTGCAGCCAGTCGGCGAGACGGTTCTGGGCGTGCTGCCAGTTCTCTGGGGCCGTCTCCAGACCCTGATAGACTACGCCGCGATACTTCTCCTGCGCGACCAGCTGGCAAAAAGCGTACTCCCGTTCCGCCGCCCAGCCTTTGCCGCTGGAGTTAGGCAGGCCATAGAAGGCGAAGCGGTGCACCCCTTTCTCTTTCAAATGCAGAAAGGCGCTCTCAACCAGGGCGTAGTTATCGGTGGCGATGTAGTGCACCGCCGGGTAGTCCTCCGGGCGATGATAGGAGCCGCCCACGCCGACGATGGGAACGTCTACGTCGGCCAGCACGCGTTCGATCTCGCCGTCGTCGAAGTCGGCGATGACCCCGTCCCCTAGCCACTCTTTGATATTGTCGAGGCGGATGCGGAAATCCTCCTCAATGAAGATGTCCCACTCCGACTGGGAAGCCTGAAGATATTCGCCCACGCCTTCAACGACCTGGCGATCGTAGGCTTTATTGGCGTTAAACAGCAGGGTGATACGATGGCGCTTGGCAAACATGTTGATCTCTTCCTGATAAATCACCGTTTCTGATTATCACATTCAGCACAAAGCCGGAGAGATTTTCCCCGGCAGTGTGATCATCCATGGAATTTGGCCGCTATGTGCGGCGTTTTGTGGCAGAGTCCATCCAGACCGCCAGCAGCAGAATGGCTCCCTTGACGATGTACTGCCAGAAGGTGGGGACGTCCATCATGCTCATGCCGTTATCCAACGAGGCCATAATAAAGGCCCCCATCACCGCGCCCGCCACGCTGCCGACCCCGCCCGCGAGGCTGGTACCGCCGATCACGCAGGCGGCGATGGCATCCAGCTCGGCAATGTTCCCCGCCGACGGCGAGCCTGCGCCGAGGCGCGAGCTGAGGATCAGCCCGGCGATGGCCACCATCAGGCCGTTGATAGCAAATACCGCCAGCTTGGTGCGCTCGACGTTAATACCCGACAGGCGCGCCGCCTCAATGTTGCCGCCGATGGCGTAGATCCGCCGCCCGAAGGCGGTGCGGGTGGCCATAAACATCCCCGCCAGCAGCAGGAAGACCAGCAGCAGCACCGGCGTCGGTACGCCACGGTAGTCGTTGAGCAGCCAGATCGCACCCAGTACCACCACCGCTGTCAGCGCCTGCCTGCCGACCACCATCGTGGAGGCCGACGTTGCCAGCCCCAGTGACTGACGGCGCAGCCGCCCGCGCCACTGCCAGAGCACAAACAGCACCAGCCCCAGCGCACCGACGCCAAAGCCAAACCCATCCGGCAGGTAGCTCTGACCAATCTGCGACATTGCCGCGCTGGTGGGCGAGACGGTGGTGCCGTTGGTAATGCCAATCAGCACGCCGCGAAACGCCAGCATCCCTGCGAGGGTAACGATAAACGACGGAACTTTGCGGTACGCCACCCACCAACCGTTCCAGGTGCCCAGCAGCAACCCCAGCACCAGCGTTACCGCGACGGTAAGCGGCAGCGGCCAGCCGAGCCAGACGTCAAAGATCGCCGCCGCGCCGCCCAGCAGGCCCATCATTGAACCCACGGAGAGGTCAATCTCGGCGGAGATAATGACAAACACCATCCCCACGGCCAGGATGCCGGTGATGGCGGTCTGGCGCAGCAGGTTAGAGATGTTACGCGCGCTCAGGTACGAGCCGTCGGTCATCCAGGTAAAGAAGAGCATGATTGCCACGATGGCGGCAATCATGACAAAGACCTGGAGATTGAGAGATTTTAGCCCGCTAAAGGCCCCGGGAGCCGGGGAGGCGAGCTTAAGTTCAGACGGATTGCTTTTCGACATGATGTTCGCTCCTCAGCGCCGCTTCCATAACCTGTTCCTGGGTCAGATGGTGATTGATGAGATTGGCCTTGAGCCGGCCTTCATGCATTACCAGCACCCGATCGCTCAGCCCCAGCACCTCCGGCAGCTCGGATGAGATCACGATGACGGCAATGCCCTGCTGTACCAGCTGGTTAATTAGCTTGTAGATTTCATACTTCGCGCCGATATCGATCCCGCGCGTGGGTTCGTCGAGGATCAGAATGCGCGGATTGAGCAGCAGGCAGCGGGCCAGAATCGCCTTCTGCTGGTTGCCGCCGCTGAGACGGCCAATCGCCAGCTCCGGCGAGGAGGTTTTGACTTTCAACCGTTGCAGTGAATTGAGAATGCACTGCTGCTCGGCGGCATCGTCAAGGGTACTGAGCGTGCCGGAAAACTGATCCAGCGCCGCGAGGGTAATGTTCTTGCCAACGGCCATCACCGGCACGATGCCATCTTTTTTCCGATCCTCTGGCACCATGGCGATCCCATGGGCGATGGCCTGCTGACAGTTGCTTATCTTCACCGGCTGGCCGTCGATAAACACGCTGCCCTCATAGCGGCCTGGCCAGACGCCAAACAGACACTGCACGGCCTCGGTGCGCCCGGCGCCGACTAATCCGGCAATGCCTAAAATCTCCCCGCGCCGCAGGGAGAAGGAGACGTCGTTGACCCGCTTGATGTGGCGGTTAACCGGATGCCAGGCGGTAAGGTGCTCCACGCGCAGGATCTCATCTCCCGCCGTATGCGGCTCGCTTGGATAGAGCGCGGTCAGCTCGCGGCCCACCATCATGGTGATAATGGCATCTTCGTTCATGCCCGCCGCGTCGCGCATTCCTACCGGCTTGCCGTCGCGGATCACGCAGATAACGTCGGCAATGGCCTTCACCTCGTTCAGCTTGTGTGAAATGTAGATGCAGGCGATGTCGTGATTTTGCAGGTCGCGGATGATATCCAGCAGCACCGCCGTCTCCTGCTCGGTCAGGGAGGCGGTAGGCTCGTCGAGGATCAGCAGCCGTACCTGCTTGTTGAGCGCCTTGGCGATCTCAACCAGCTGCTGCTGCCCTAAGCCCAGATCGCCTACCCGGGTATCTGGCGAGATGGCGAGGCTGACCTGCTTGAGCAGCTTGTCGCAGCGCAGCGTCATGGCGTCATAGTCCATCACCCCGTGGTGGGTCAGCTCCGCGCCAAGAAAGATGTTCTCCAGCACCGTCAGGTGCTTAACCAGCGCCAGCTCCTGGTGAATGATGGCAATACCCCGGCGTTCGGTATCGCGGATATGGCTGGCGATGAGCGGCTCACCGGCAAAGAGGATCTCGCCATCGTAGCTGCCGTGCGGATAGATGCCGCACAGCACCTTCATTAAGGTAGATTTGCCCGAGCCGTTTTCACCGCACAGGGCCAGCACCTCGCCGGCGTTGAGCGCCAGGCTCACGTTATCGACGGCTTTTACCGTCCCGAACGCTTTGGTGATGTTTTTCATTTCCAGTAAATAAGGCATACCTGCTCCGCGTGGATCGTTGGAATAACAGTGCCTGAGGGCGCTCCCCCGGTGTGCCGGGGGAGGATGTGATGCTTACAGCTCGCTTTTCTTGTGGAATCCGTCTTTCACTACTGTGGCGTCGATATTCTCTTTATTTACTTCGATAGGCGTCAGCAGACGGGCAGGGACATCCTTCAGGCCGTTATTTAACGAGGTATCGGCTTTTGGCTGCTGGCCATTTCCCAGCTCGACGGCGATTTCAGCGGCGGTATTCGCCAGCTCGGTGATGGGCTTATAGACGGTCATGGTCTGGCTACCGTTCATAATTCGTTTGATACCGGCAAGGTCGGCATCCTGGCCGGAGATCGCGACTTTACCCGCCAGCCCCTGGGCGCTGAGAGCCTGGATTGCGCCGCCTGCGGTGGCGTCGTTCGAGGCGACAACCGCATCGATTTTGTTATTGTTGGCGGTCAGGGCGTTTTCCATAATCTTCAACGCGTTTTCCGGCAGCCAGCCGTCGGCCCACTGGTCGCCTACTACTTTAATTTTGCCGCTGTCGATATAGGGTTTTAAGACTTTCATCTGACCCGCCCGGAACAGCTTGGCGTTATTATCCACCGGTGAGCCACCCATCAGGAAATAGTTGCCTTCAGGCACCTTTTTCACCAGGCTCTGCGCCTGCATTTCTCCTACTTTTTCATTATCGAAAGAGATATAAAAATCGATATCAGCATTATTGATCATGCGATCGTAGGCTAATACTTTAATACCCTCTTGCTTGGCCTCTTTTACGACATTACTTAAAACCTGGCCGTTGTAGGGAATAATCACCAGCACGTCAACGCCACGGTTGATCATATTTTCAATTTGCGACATCTGGGTCTCTTCGTTACCGTTGGCCGACTGGACAAACACTTCTGCCCCCAGCGATTCGGCTTTTTTAACAAAGATATCGCGATCTTTTTGCCAGCGTTCGAGGCGCAGATCGTCAATGGCCATCCCAATCTTGACCTCTTTAGCATGGCTCGCGACGCTGGCAAGCAGCAGCGAGGCGCAAAGCGTAAGGCAAAGGTTCTTTATCTTCATAATATTAATACCTTTTGTAGGGTTATCGGGCTTGAGATAAAAGAAACATGCACAGCGACAGACGTAGCAAATTTTTAACATCTTATTGCGGGCTGGCAATTACTGATTTTTATCTTTCGATTACGTTTTTTGGTTTATTTTCTAATTTATGACCGCGATCTTATTTTAAGCCGCTAAATCAATATTTGAGAGCCAGCGCACGTTTGTGCATTCTCTCAATAGCAGTGTGAAATAACGTAATTGAGCAACGCCCGGCGAATATCCACTATTAATGCCACTGATACCCCCTGCCGCAGACATTGATTATGGAGCTGAATATGCAAGCCTATTTCGACCAACTTGACCGCGTTCGCTATGAAGGCCCGAAAACTGCCAATCCGTTGGCCTTTCGCCACTACAACCCGGACGAACTCGTGCTGGGCAAGCGCATGGAAGATCATCTGCGTTTTGCCGCCTGCTACTGGCACACCTTCTGCTGGACCGGGGCGGATATGTTTGGCGTCGGTGCGTTCGAGCGCCCGTGGCAGCAGGCTGGCGATGCGCTGGCGTTGGCAAAACGCAAAGCCGACGTGGCCTTTGAATTTTTCCACAAGCTTAACGTTCCCTACTACTGCTTCCATGATGTCGATGTCTCTCCGGAAGGCGCATCGCTGAAGGAGTATCTCAATAACTTTGCCACCATGACCGACATTCTGGCCGAGAAGCAGCAGCAGAGCGGCGTGAAGCTGCTGTGGGGCACGGCGAACTGTTTCACCCACCCACGCTACGGCGCGGGCGCAGCGACCAACCCGGACCCAGAGGTCTTTAGCTGGGCAGCAACCCAGGTGGTTACTGCCATGAACGCTACCCATAAGCTGGGCGGCGAGAACTACGTGCTGTGGGGCGGCCGGGAAGGGTACGAAACGCTGCTCAATACCGATCTGCGCCAGGAGCGTGAACAGATCGGCCGCTTTATGCAGATGGTGGTCGAGCACAAACACAAAATTGGCTTCCAGGGCACGCTGCTGATCGAGCCGAAGCCGCAGGAGCCGACCAAACACCAGTACGACTACGACGTGGCTACGGTTTACGGCTTCCTCAAGCAGTTCGGCCTTGAGAAAGAGATCAAGGTCAATATCGAGGCCAACCACGCCACGCTGGCCGGGCACTCCTTCCATCACGAAATCGCCTCCGCCATTGCGCTGGGCATTTTCGGCTCTGTCGATGCTAACCGCGGCGACATGCAGCTGGGCTGGGATACGGACCAGTTCCCGAACAGCGTCGAAGAGAACGCCCTGGTGATGTATGAGATCGTGAAGGCGGGGGGCTTTATCACCGGTGGCCTCAACTTTGATGCCAAAGTGCGCCGTCAGAGCACCGACAAATACGATCTGTTCTATGGCCACATTGGCGCGATGGACACTATGGCGCTGGCGCTGAAGGTGGCGGCCCGCATGATTGAAGATGGCGAGCTGGATAAGCGCGTGGCGAAGCGCTATGCGGGCTGGAATGGTGAGCTAGGCCAGCAGATCCTGAAAGGGCAGCTTACGCTGACCGAGCTGGCGAAGTACGCTGAACAGCAAAACCTGGCCCCGCAGCACCAGAGCGGTCATCAGGAGCTGCTGGAGAACCTGGTTAACCACTATATTTTTGATAAATAGTCTGCAATGCCCGGTGGCGCTGCGCTTACCGGGCCTACGATCCTGTAGGCCGGGCAAACGCAGTGCCGCCCGGCGTTTTTAAGGGAGTCACGGCTATGTATATCGGCATCGATCTGGGCACGTCGGGTGTAAAAGCCATCCTGCTGAACGAGCAGGGCGAGATGCTGGCTTCGCACACCGAGAAGCTTTCTGTCTCACGTCCGCATCCGCTCTGGTCAGAACAGGATCCCGAGCAGTGGTGGCTGGCGACGGATCGCGCGTTAACAGCGCTGGCACAGCAGCAGCCGCTGTCCGGCGTCAAGGCCATCGGTATTGCCGGGCAGATGCACGGCGCAACGCTGCTGGACCGCGACGACCGCATTCTGCGTCCGGCCATTTTGTGGAACGACGGTCGCTGTGCAGAGGAGTGCGCCCTGCTGGAAGCGGCGGTGCCTGACTCGCGGCAGATTACTGGCAACCTGATGATGCCCGGCTTTACCGCCCCCAAGCTGCTGTGGGTCAAGCGCCACGAGCCAGAGGTGTTTGCCCAGGTGGCGAAGGTGCTGCTGCCGAAAGATTATCTGCGTCTGCGCATGACCGGGGAGTACGCCAGCGATATGTCCGACGCGGCGGGAACCCTATGGCTGGACGTTGCCAAACGCGACTGGAGCGATGAGATGCTGGCCGCCTGCGACCTCTCTCGGGATAACATGCCCGCCCTGTTTGAGGGCAGTGAGATCACTGGCACCCTGCTGCCGGAGGTCGCTGCCGGATGGGGAATGCCTGCCGTGCCGGTGGTGGCCGGAGGCGGAGATAACGCTGCGGGTGCGATCGGCGTTGGCATGGCGGACGCCGGGCAGGCGATGCTCTCTCTGGGCACCTCAGGGGTCTACTTCGCGGTCAGCAACGGCTTTCTTAGCCGGCCCGAAAGCGCCGTGCACAGCTTCTGCCATGCGCTACCCAATCGCTGGCACCTGATGTCGGTGATGCTCAGCGCCGCCTCCTGTCTCGACTGGGCGGCTTCGCTCACCGGGCTGGGTTCGGTCTCTGAGCTGATTGCCGCGGCGGAGCAGGCGGACGAGCAGGCGGGCGACCTTTGGTTCTTGCCCTATCTCTCCGGGGAACGTACTCCGCACAACAACCCGCAGGCGAAGGGCGTGTTCTTTGGCCTGACGCATCAGCACGGACAGCGCGAGCTGGCTCGGGCGGTGCTGGAAGGTGTCGGTTACGCGCTGGCTGACGGGATGGATGTGGTACACGCCTGCGGCGTCACGCCGAAGAGTATTACCCTGATCGGCGGCGGGGCGCGCAGCGCCTACTGGCGGCAGATGCTGGCGGATATCAGCGGTCAGCAGCTCGACTACCGCACCGGCGGCGACGTCGGTCCAGCGTTAGGCGCAGCGCGGCTGGCGCAGATTGCCGTTAACCCCGAGACGCCGCTGGCGGATCTCCTTCCGCAGCTGCCGCTGGAGCAGGCCCATCGTCCGGACGCAGAGCGCCATCAGGCGTATGCCCCCCGGCGCGAGACCTTCCGCAAAATTTATCAGCAATTGTTACCGTTGATGTCGTGATCCGTAGGCCCGGCAAGCGCACGCGCTGCCGGGCGTTATTAACTCACAAACCGACGCGTATCAACGCGTTGTAACGCCATCGACAGCAGCAGGCTAATTACCACCGTCACGCTGAAAATCCACACGATATCCGGCACTGGCCAGGGCAGCTCGACGCCACGGGTGCGCAGGGCGTGGATCACCAGCGCGTGAAAGCCGTAGATCCCCAGCGAATGGCGGGAAATCAGTCCCAGCCCCGGCAGCGGGCGCGTGTTGAGCCTGTTTTTCACCAGCGTCAGCAGCGAGACCGCGCAGATAAACACCATCGGGCCGCAGTAGACGTACCAGGTATCGGCGAAGTCGCCGCGCCACTGTAGCTCATAGAGGGTGCCGCGCGAGATGATCGCCACCGCGATGACAAACAGCGCCCCGCAGATCCAGCTAAGATACTTTTTATCGGTGTCCATCATGCCGATCGCGCGGCCGAGCAGGCCGTAGAGCACGTAGTAGAAGGTATCCCCGGCGATATAGAGATTAACCGGCAGCCACTCCACGCCGCCCGCTTTCAGCGGCACGGTATTGGGGTTCGCCACAATCCCCAGCACCACCATCAGCGCCAGCAGCATCTTGCCGCTGACGGTTTTGACCTGAATCAGCGGCGAAACCAGGTAGATCACCACGATGGCGAAGAAAAACCACAGGTGGTAGAACACCGGCTTCTGCAGCAGATTGCGCAGGCTCAGTTCGACGTTGATCGAGGTAAACAGCGTGATGTAGAGCAGGGCGATGGCGCTGTAGAAGAGCAGGCAGAGCGCGATACGTAGAAAATGGCGCGGCTGGGCGCTGCGTTCACCAAAGAAGAGGTAGCCGGAAATCATAAAGAAGAGCGGGACGCTGACTCGCGAGGCCGAATTGAGGACGTTGGCGATATCCCAGTTGAGCAGGCTAATGCTCTGCGCATCCGTAATGTATCCGCTGGTGGTATGGATCATCACCACCATTAAGCAGGCGATCCCGCGTAGGTTATCAATCCAGCTAATTTTTGACGCCATCCGACTCTCTTTCTCCTGCTAGCAATGACAGAGCGATAACCATGTGTTATCTAATAGATAACATAACAGCCAGCTCATCCGACGGGGATTAAAATGATGACAAAGTGTTGCATAACGGCGCTGATTTTTCTGCTTGTTGGCTGCGGCTCGACGCAGCAGGCCGCCGTGCAACCTGCGCATAAACCGAAGGTGAGCCCGGCCACCACCCTGAGCATGGAGCAGCTCTGCCGGGAGACCGCGGCGCAGCGTTATAATACCCGCGAGCAGAGCATTGCGGTCACCGGAATGGTGCAGTTTCAGGCCAGCTACGAGATGCGCGGCCTGACGCCGCGGGAAGAGCGTTTCGTCTGCGCGTTCGATCCTGATGGGCAATTTTTACACCTTTCCATGCGTTAGCAGGCCAATTTTCCCAAACAACCCCGTTTCGTACTGTATATCTTGCGGTCAATGGGTATACTGGCTGCTTCCTTTAAATCCACACGTATCCAGCACGAAATACTATGCAAAAGTTTGATACCCGGACCTTCCAGGGCCTGATCCTGACCTTACAGGATTACTGGGCTCGCCAGGGCTGCACCATTGTTCAACCGTTGGACATGGAAGTTGGCGCAGGCACCTCCCATCCTATGACCTGCCTGCGTGCGCTCGGCCCGGAGCCGATGGCCGCTGCCTACGTGCAGCCGTCACGCCGTCCGACCGATGGCCGCTATGGTGAAAACCCGAACCGCTTACAGCACTACTATCAGTTCCAGGTGGTTATCAAGCCGTCGCCGGACAACATTCAGGAGCTGTACCTCGGATCGCTGAAAGAGCTGGGTATGGATCCGACCATTCATGACATTCGCTTCGTCGAAGATAACTGGGAAAACCCGACCCTGGGTGCCTGGGGTCTCGGCTGGGAAGTGTGGCTGAACGGCATGGAAGTGACGCAGTTCACCTACTTCCAGCAGGTTGGCGGCCTGGAGTGTAAGCCGGTAACCGGTGAGATCACCTACGGTCTTGAGCGCCTGGCAATGTACATTCAGGGCGTAGACAGCGTTTACGACCTGGTGTGGAGCGACGGCCCGCTGGGGAAAACCACCTACGGCGACGTGTTCCACCAGAACGAAGTGGAGCAGTCCACCTATAACTTCGAACATGCCGACGTCGACTTCCTCTTCACCTGCTTCGAGCAGTATGAGAAAGAGGCTCAGCAGCTGCTGGCGCTGGAAAATCCGCTCCCGCTGCCTGCTTACGAACGTATTCTGAAGGCCGCCCACAGCTTCAACCTGCTGGACGCGCGTAAGGCCATCTCCGTGACGGAGCGTCAGCGTTATATTCTGCGCATTCGCACGCTGACCAAGGCCGTTGCCGAGGCTTACTACGCGTCCCGTGAAGCCCTTGGCTTCCCGATGTGCAACCGAAACAAATAAGAGGCGGCCATGTCTGAGAAAACTTTTCTGGTGGAGATTGGCACTGAAGAGCTGCCACCAAAAGCCCTGCGCAGCCTGGCAGAGTCCTTTGCTGCAAACGTTACTGCCGAGCTGGATGCAGCCGGTCTCACCCACGGCAGCGTAGAGTGGTTTGCCGCTCCGCGTCGTCTGGCGTTGAAAGTAGCTAGCCTTGCGGCGGCTCAGCCGGATCGCGAAGTTGAAAAACGCGGCCCGGCGATCTCCCAAGCGTTTGACGCCGAGGGTAAACCGAGCAAAGCGGCAGAGGGCTGGGCGCGTGGCTGCGGTATCACCGTAGACCAGGCCGAGCGTCTGACCACGGATAAAGGCGAGTGGCTGCTCTATCGCGCCCATGTGAAAGGTGAAAGCGCGCAGGCGCTGCTGCCCAACATGATCGCCACCGCACTGACCAAGCTGCCGATCCCAAAACTGATGCGCTGGGGCGCAAGCGACGTGCAGTTTGTCCGTCCGGTGCACACTGTGACCCTGCTGCTGGGCAGCGACGTTATTCCGGCCACTATTCTGGGCATCGACTCCGATCGCGTGATCCGCGGCCATCGCTTTATGGGCGAGCCGGAGTTCACCATCGACAATGCCGACCAGTATCCGCAGATCCTGCTGGAGCGCGGCAAGGTGATGGCTGACTACGAGCAGCGCAAAGCCAAAATTAAAGCGGATGCCGAAGCGGCGGCGCGCCAGATTGGCGGCAACGCTGACCTGAGCGAAAGCCTGCTGGAAGAGGTTGCCTCACTGGTAGAGTGGCCGGTGGTGCTGACCGCGACCTTCGAAGAGAAGTTCCTCGCCGTGCCGGCTGAGGCGCTGGTCTACACCATGAAGGGCGACCAGAAGTACTTCCCGGTCTACGCCAACGACGGCAAGCTGCTGCCGAACTTTATCTTTGTCTCCAACATTGAGTCGAAAGATCCGCAGCAGATCATCTCCGGTAACGAGAAGGTGGTGCGCCCACGTCTGGCTGACGCCGAGTTCTTCTTCAATACCGACCGCAAGAAACGTCTTGAAGACCATCTGCCGCGCCTGCAAACCGTGCTGTTCCAGCAGCAGCTGGGTACCCTGCGCGACAAGACCGATCGCATCATGGCACTCTCCGGCTGGATTGCTGCCCAGATTGGTGCCGACGTGGCTCACGCCGAGCGTGCGGGCCTGCTCTCCAAGTGCGACCTGATGACCAATATGGTGTTTGAGTTTACCGACACCCAGGGCGTGATGGGGATGCACTATGCCCGTCACGACGGCGAAGCCGAAGAGGTGGCCGTTGCGCTGAACGAGCAGTACCAGCCGCGCTTTGCCGGTGACGCGTTGCCGTCTAATCGGGTGGCCTGTGCGGTCGCCATCGCCGATAAGATGGATACCCTGGCGGGCATCTTTGGCATCGGCCAGCATCCGAAAGGCGACAAAGATCCGTTTGCGCTCCGTCGTGCCGCGCTGGGCGTGCTGCGTATCATTGTTGAGAAGAACCTCAACCTCGATCTGCAAACCCTCACCGAGGAAGCGGTGCGCCTGTATGGCGACAAGCTGACCAACGCCAAGGTCGTGGATGACGTCATCGACTTTATGCTGGGCCGCTTCCGCGCCTGGTATCAGGACGAAGGCTACACCGTGGATACTATCCAGGCGGTGCTGGCACGTCGTCCGACCCGTCCGGCAGACTTTGACGCCCGCATGAAGGCGGTCTCGCACTTCCGCTCCCTGCCAGAAGCTGCGGCGCTGGCGGCGGCGAACAAGCGCGTCTCCAATATTCTGGCCAAGTCCAGCGAGCCGCTGAACGACATTGTTCACGCGTCGGTTCTGAAAGAGGCAGCGGAGATCCGTCTGGCAGGCCATCTGGTGGTGCTGCGCGATAAGCTGCAGCCGTTCTTCGCGGAAGGGCGCTATCAGGAAGCGCTGATCGAGCTGGCGTCACTGCGTGAGCCGGTGGATGAGTTCTTCGAGCAGGTGATGGTTAACGCGGATGATAAAGACGTACGTATCAACCGCCTGACGCTGCTGTCGAAGCTGCGGGAGCTGTTCCTGCAGGTAGCGGATATTTCGCTGCTGCAGTAGTTTCGCCAGGCCATAGAAACCAAAAACCCGCCTCTGGCGGGTTTATTTTTTTATCAAACAGGTAAAGCGGGCAAAAAATCACTCCATCAGCTGACGGCTGAGACGTGGGTTTGCCTGAATCAATCGCATCAGTTTTAACTCGGTGGAGGAGGGTTTTACTCGTTTAGATTCCCACTCATGCACCATTGCTACGCTAACGCCCATCACCCGGGCAAAATCATCAATTTTCAGGCCCGTGCCCTTACGCAGTTTCTCGAATTCGCTAAACGGATTCGGTTTTTGGATCTGACTTACTTTCCGAGATTCATCTTTAAAAACAATTTGTTCCAGGCTGCTAAGCAGCTCAATCATTGGATCTTTGTATTCCATCGAATACTCCTCATAAAACACACCGCGAGGCCGTGAACAGCACAGAGAGATTTAAGAATAGTCGCTAAAAAATAACCCGGTGGTTGGATGAGATAATTATTTGCCATACAAATCAATTTTACGCACCTGACGTGCATAGTTATGTCACTTTTCGCGACCTAACAGATTGATTTCTCTGGCTGCATTTCCAGACGAAAATTTTCGTCAATGCTTTGCAAAAAAAACGCTAACCGCCCCGCCGCGTCTTTTCTTTCGACGCTGATTTTCCCCACAAGATTGCAACGAAAGGGGTATCTTGCGCGGCCCACCTGGACTATCCTTGTCAGCGTCAGGCACACGTGTGCCGGTGTGCGCTTTTTTTGGGTGAAAGGAGTAATAAAATGGCGACAGGAAAGTCCTGCTCTCGCTGGTTCGCGCCTCTTGCGGCGTTATTAATGGTAGTTAGCCTGAGTGGGTGTTTTGATAAAGAGGGCGATCAGCGCAAGGCGTTTATCGATTTTCTGCAAAATACAGCGATGCGTAGCGGTGAGCGACTCCCGACGCTGACTGCCGATCAGAAAAAGCAGTTCGGCCCCTTCGTGTCGGACTACGCCATTCTGTATGGCTACGCCCAGCAGGTTAATCAGGCGATGGATGCCGGTCTGCGTCCCGTGGTAGATAGCGTGAACGCCATCCGCGTCCCACAGGACTATATGACCCAGCGCGAGCCGCTGCGTCAGGCTAACGGCTCCCTGGGCGTGTTGAGCCAGCAGCTACAGAATGCCAAAGTGCAGGCCGATGCCTCTCGCTCTGCATTAAAACTGAACGATGATCTGAAACCGGTCTATGATCAGGTGTATGAGAAAGTCGTGACCCAGCCGGCGAATGCGTTACAGCCGCTGATCCCGGCGGCGCAGGTCTTTACCCAGCAGCTGGTACAGGTGGGTGATTTTATTGCCCAGCAGGAGGCGCAGGTGAGCTTTGTTGCCAACGGCATTCAGTTCCCGACCTCTCAGCAGGCCAGCCAGTATAATTCGCTGATTGGGCCGCTGGCCTCCCAGCATCAGGCGTTTACGCAGGCCTGGAGCGCGGCAGTGAACGCGACGCAGTAACGCGTGTGCATCTTGGTGTCCCCGTCTGTGGGCGGGGGCATTGTAATGAATCGTAAGTAAAACAATTAGTGCTTGCCATGACGGCTGTAAAATGAGTTAATGCGTCATCGGTTTGATATACAGACCTTAAAGCAGTTTAGTAAAGCAGTCCCCTTCAAGAGTTATCATAGATACTCCTCGTAGTGAGCTCTCCTTTATCGCTTAAAAAATCTGTAAAGCACGCCATAGCGCCGGAAGGCAAACTTAATTAAAAAGGTAATATCTATGTCTAACAAAATGACTGGTTTAGTAAAATGGTTTAACGCTGACAAAGGTTTCGGCTTCATCACTCCTGACGATGGCTCTAAAGACGTGTTCGTACACTTCTCTGCTATCCAGAACGATGGCTACAAATCTCTTGATGAAGGCCAGAAAGTATCCTTCACCATCGAAAGCGGCGCTAAAGGCCCGTCTGCTGGTAACGTTGTAAGCCTGTAAGCTTAACGTTTAAAGCTCGATGTTAAAAAAACCCGCCTCGGCGGGTTTTTTGTTGTCTGCTCTGTTCTGCTTTTCACAGGTTGGCGTACTCTAAAATTTCCTCTCCCATCAGGATGCAGTCGGAAGAGAAGATCAGCCGCATTCTGTATCGCCCCTTATAGATGTATCCCCACGTTTCCAGCACATCAAGAAGCTGCTTTTCGTTAGCAGGATTTCTTATCTTCGCTAGCGGCGTAACCTTGTCATCAATGACTATACGATCGTCATTGTCGCGATAGAAAGCGAGAAGTTTGTGAGCCTCCTTTACTGTCTCGGTTTTGCAGATCAGCGATGAGCTTTCCATGGCGGCGTAGGTACTGCTTGTGGTTAATACAGAGATTAGAATTAAAAACTTAAGGTAGCGCACTGTTGATAGTCCCGGCAAATTCAGCCTGTAAAAAAGCGCCATCATGGTGATGATGGGGCTAGCTTTCTTCGGCTTTAATGCTTACTTTGCTATCTGTAGATTTACGCAGTTCTTCTCTACCTTGCCGTTAAGGGCGTCGATCGGGTTATCGACGGCGCAGGCGGCCATGTTGTAGCGCGTCTCGTGCGTGGCCGAACTATCTTCCCTGAGATGATCGATACGCGCCAGCGGACTCCGGGCTTCATACGGGTTGTAAATATAAGTACGGCACAGCCCGGCACCCTGCAGCAGGAAGCGGGTTTACCCGATCGGATAGACATAATTGAATGTTATAAAAATGCTGTTTCACCACTACCAATTTTCTTCACATCAAGCCCTTTAAAATTGATACCAATCCCGTGCTCCTGATCTAAATCGGTCGAGAACATGAATCCAAATTTATTATCCTCATCTGGAGAAAAATAAACTTTCATCAATATTAAGTCTTTTGCATCTGTACCATATACACGCTTGCTATACGCCTGGGTTTCAGTTGCGATTTTCTCGAAGAAATCTTTCTGTTTCTTAATAAGAAAATCGATGTCTTTTTTCATTTTTTCATCGACCGAATCAGATTCAAGGTTTATGCACTGGACGAAAGAAGGGCCAAATACCGATAATACTAAATCGACTGAAACACCTTCATCGTCTTCATAAAAATCCAGTTCAAATGACATTATGTCTCCTATTTTATTTGCAATTCAATGAGTTGGCGGTTTTCTTAGCTTCAGCAGACTCGTACTTAACCCCGTGATGTTTTTCGAATTGGCTTACAGAACCTGAATGCGGGAAAGACGCTTCATGCGCGCTAGTTTCTACAAGCTGCATTGTGGAAGTATTCGTCACAGGCTCGTAATCATTCAAATGGTGCCAAGTATAATTTTCCGGATGTGATTTTCCAGTGATATTACCTGAAGCATTTACATATCCAGTAATGTCATTAGCTGCCTTGAAATCACCATATCTGCTGCCAGTCATCTTAATTTTAACTATACTTTCTCCATGTGGATATAAAGCATCACTGCCTGAAAAATCTACCCCTGGGTATCGTGAAAGACCAGTAGGATCAATCCATCCCAGCGGATTCGGTGCATACTGATAAAGATTCAGCCCACCCGCCAGTCCAATCGGCTCAGGGCGTGTAATCTAACCTGAGTTCGGATCGTACCGTCAGTTTCGTTCGTAACTTCCTGAAATTATCATGTCATAGTTCATACGCTACTGCCGTAACCTAGTAAATCCGCCTATTTTTACCCACACTTCCTAAAGTAACGCAAAATTACTAACATCTTTCAGATATCTAATTTTCCTATAATCAATAGTCAAGTGAACATATTAATATCATCAAGTGCATCTTCAGCTCTCGATGACACCATCTTATTTGAATTTAACATTTTCTCTTTCAAAAAAGGGATTACTATATTTTTATCTATTTTCCCGTTTATTCTGGCTAAATGCCCCAGACAAGTTAAAGCCAAGCCGCTAATATCATCGTCAGAATCATTTGCCATTCTCATTAACTGCTTTTCAGCCCATTCTACATCACTTATGTTATAGGCGATATAAAGAAGAGTGTCGGTTACTTTGCTTGGCTCACCAGAGTCAAGCAGTTTTTCTAGATGTAGCTTATTTTCATCCACCACAAATTTTCCCCTTTCTCGTTGTCTTACCAGATTTGGTTAACGCAGATTGTTGCTTGTTATCCAAAAAATCCCAATCACGTACATGCCCATGATATTCATCTATATTATCTGTTAAAGATCGAGTTTTATCTAATACAACAATTTCATTGTTGGCAATATCAACGCCAACTCGTCTTGGTGATGTTGGTTTTACTTGAACGGAATTGTCTAAGGCGGTCTGACCATTGGTTGGTGCTCGGCTTTTTACTGAATTATCAGAAGTACCATGGTAAGGCGCATCCTTATATACGTTTACCTTATCATCACTTAACCCAAGAGGGTCGATCCAACTGAGAGGGTTAGGTGCATACTGATATAGATTTATTCCACCCAGTAACCCTATGGGATCCTGCACCGTAAACCGTCCCACCTGCGGATCGTAGTACCTGAACAGATTGTAATGCAGTCCCGTCTCGCTGTCGGCGTACTGCCCGGCATAGCGCAGCGGCTGATGATACAGGGTTCTGCTCCGCAACAGCCGCGAGAAGCCGTCGCTCTGATACCGCACCTCGCCGAAGCTGCTGTACTGGCCGCTCCAGCAGATATTGCCCTGTTCATCCGTGACGTCCAGCGGTGCGCCGTTGAGATCGGTACCGAACCAGTAGATATCGCCCCGGCTGTTGTCCCTGAGATGATCGATACGCGCCAGCGGGCTGTAGGCTTCGTTCGGATCATAAACATAGGTCTGGCACCGCTCTTTGTGCTGCTCCTGCAACAGGCGATAACCCTGCCACAGGAAACAGGTCTCTGACGTACCGCGCTGCGTGGTGACGGTTTTACGGGTCCGTCTGCCCAGGGCATCATAGTGATACTGTGCCGCAAACCGGCCTTCCGGCCCGGTGCCCTCTGCCTTTATCAGCCGGTTTTCTGCGTCATAGACATAATGCTGATCGCCCGTGCTGCTGTGGCGGCTGGCAAGATTGCCCCAGGTGTCATAGTTCATCACCCGTTGCTGCCAGTGCGTCAGGCGGTTATCAGTGACCGGCAGGGCGGGCAGGTCATCATCCGGCAGCAGGTTACCGGCAGCGTCGTAGCGAAAATGCGCGGTGCTGTGACCCCGACGGGCTTCATAGTGTTTCAGCAGGCGGCCTTCGGCGTCGTAACCGTACTGTATTTCACCGCGCAGGGTGTCGCTGACGCCTGCCAGCTCGCCGCGTCCGGTGTAATGATAAAGACGCGCCAGAATCGCCTGTTCCGGCAGCGTGACGTCTGCGCTCAGCCCGCTGCGCTGCAGGCTGCGTCTGCCCAGGCTGTCATACTGGCGGTGCTGCGTGCGCATCCCCTGGCTGCGTTCGGTTTCCCGGTGCAGGCGGTCGCGGGTGAATTCAGAGACTGTCTGCTGGTTAAAACGGACGGCGCTGACATGGCCGGAACCGTAATGCAGCCAGGCGAGCTGCTGCCCGCCGGGCAGGGTGAGGGAGGTCAGGTTGCCCGGAGCGTCACAGACATAATGCAGCTCACCGTTTACACCCCGTTCACAGAGCAGCTTTCCTGCAACGTCATACGTAAACTGAACGTCATCCTCATCGATACCCCGGGCCATACCGTCGGCTGTTGGCGTGCGCCGCACGCCGGTAAGTTGTCCCCTGTGGTTACGCCGGTAATGATATCCGGCATCGCGGGTCGTTCGTGCGGTGAGCAGGCCGCTGTCGTCATAGCCGAACTGCTGCCACCGGAGACCAGAACCGCCGTCGGTGGCAGGGCTGCCGCGCTCTTCAAGCGCAGTGAGAAAACCCCGCTCGTCCCACTGCATATGCCGTGACGTCCCGTCCGGACGAATCTCGCTCAGCAGGTGGCCCGTGGCGTCATAATTAAAGCGGTATTCAGCGCCGTTGCCGTTCTCCAGGCATAACAGGTTGCCACGCGGATCGTAATGCCAGCGGCGGGTGTGCCCGGTACGGTCGGTGAGGCTGACGGGCAGACCCAGGACGTTATAAGCCTGGCGCACCTCGCTTTCCAGCGGATCGCGCCAGCCTGTCAACTGTCCGCGTGTGTTCCACAGCAGCGATTCGCGGCTGCCATCGGGGTGAATGATGACGCTAAGCTGCCCGGCCGCGTTCCATTCCCGGCGGGTGATGTGACCTTCGGCATCCTCGCTGCGGACAAGCTGCCCGAAACGGTCGTACTCAAATCGCGTGATGCTGCCGGTGCAGTCGGTGCGTTGCGTCAGCAGCCCCTGAGGGTTCCACTGCAGCTGCACCACGCCGCCCAGGGCATCGGTGACGCTGTCAGCAAGAGGATCGTCATCGTCCGGATAATGGTATGTGGTGCGGTATCCGCAGGGATCGGTTTCGCACTCCAGCCGTCCCCTCAGGTCATATGCCGCCTGCGAGGTGGTCTGGTCAGGGTAAACGATGCGGGTCAGGCCGTCTGTCTGGCGGTACCAGTGGTAGGTTGTGGTTCGTCCTTCCGGGTCGGTTTCCTGCATCAGGCGTCCGTACCTGTCCCATACGCTGCGGCGAATGGCACCGCCGGGAAGAATAACATCAGTGAGCTCCCCGTCGCGGTACACAAAGGCGGTCCGGCGTCCGTCGAAATCCGTATGGCTGGCGATGTTGTCATCGTCATCAGTCAGCCAGAGCGCCTGCGCGCCATCGTCCCGCGTCGCCTGGCGTGTGCCTCTGTCTAAATCATATTTTAACGTCAGCTGTTCGCCGCCGCTGTGCCGGAATGCCACCACGCGGGGCAGACCCGCGATGGTCTGCCAGCGGTACTCGCTCAGCAGGCCGTTTGCATCCTCATGGGCGCTCATCA